>ENA-ORXB01000025-ORXB01000025.1-sediment-metagenome-genome-assembly--contig:-NODE-25-length-438254-cov-6.755017_pt1 | contig 438254 bp, 363 predicted proteins | sample MGYA00237863_ERZ511475 | MGnify/ENA primary metagenome ERZ511475 (study PRJEB26305, sample SAMN06343858) | sediment metagenome | isolation source: hot spring sediment | place: Canada: British Columbia...
AAAACCGTGCAGGCTTGGTCAAGAGGGACTAAGATGAAGTAGTCCTCCTCACGAAACTTCAAAGGCAAAGGACGCCACGCTTCTTTCGGCGGCATCACTGATAGCTTTTCCCCACTTGGATGAGGCAAGAGATAAGTCCTCGTGATGTCATCCTGCTCAAAGCCTAATCCCCTTAGCCTCTTCGCCCATTGAACAAACCCCTTCGTATCCTTGAGAGCCGCATAGCAGCGAGCCAGTAAATAGGATGGGAAAGTGCTCTTCATCGCCATCGTCAAGGGAAAAGGAAATTTGCCCTCTATCGTCGCTCCTAAAACAGCCCCCCGATCATAAGGGTCTGGCAAATCCTTCCCGCCTAACCGTAACACCCATTGAGGATACCATCTCGCCTCCACATCCCCAAATCGTTCATAGACCCCCAAAGCCAGATGAATTGCCCGTTGGTATTGCCCCTGCACATAAGCAGCGTAGGCTTCCTTCAACCTCTCTGTCGCTTCCCTATCTGCTCTTGGAAGGGAAAGAAATCTACCACCAGGTGGTGAAGAAAGAGCCATTGAACTTCCGAACCATAGGACGACAATCGTCAGCCCTACTTGCCTGAGACCAACCATCTTCTTTCACCTCCCTAAGGATTAAGATGCCAAAGGTTTTGGCAGCCTGGGTCAGCGCTACAGAATTCCGTTGGTCTAAACACTGTCCATTCATTCACATTCCTTGGGGCGACTGGTTCGCCGTCTTGCCATATCCAATGTTCCCCTCGTTGAGGACAAAGCACTTCGCAAAGGACGAAACCACTCGGGCAAATCCTGGGAGGGAAATAAGGCCACATCAGGCAATGGATGGTGTGCTGCCCGACCCGGCCATCTTGCCCGATGACATGGTGACCACCATCGCCACCAAAGGACTGGGAATCATCAGCGGGATTATGGTCTACATCCCAAAGGACGGTATGCCCTAACTCATGACCAATGACCATCGTTAACGATGGCAGTTCATCAATCCCCCAAAGTCGTCCCCAGTTTTTTGCCTCTGTCACATTGATCTCAATCACAGGGACTAACCCTCCATCCCAAATAGGACCCAATGTCCACGCTAATTCGGGCTGGTCATCTTCACTGGGCACGACAACTGCCGCATAGACATCTCGTAAGTGGGCATAACCGTGAAGGAAATTGACGATTTTTCCGGGCATCCAAAAACCTTCTTCAGGATGTTGCACCCAACGAAGTTCCCCCTCATTGGCGTTCAAGAGCCAGAAACCTTTCCCTCCCTCACCAGGAACTCCCGCACCAGGGAAGCCATCTTGAGAAGTGATGGCATCGTTAAGGATGACCGCTGGCTCATACGGGTCTTCATTCCCTGCCCCGAAGTTCATGACGAACATGTCTTTTTCTTTGGGATCAAAATCCTGCCATACTCCTCTCACCATCAGACCGCGATACTCTTCATACAGAGACAGACCGTCTCCAAGCGTTCCATCGCCTCTGGGCGTAAAATCATCGTCAGACAATGGGTCTCTTGACGGAGGGTCTCTAAAGTCTTCCCACCAATCAGCGATGTGGTTTTCATTTTCGTCCACAGGGATGTCTGCGACGAAAAGGTCTTGAGCATCTATCCTTCGGGCTGCTCCCTCACCAAAGAAACCCGTCACATAGCCCCTCAAGTAAGCCCAACCGCCATAGTCCAGACAGCGCACAGCCACCATTGCCATGTTCGTCGCCCAAGAACTCATTGCTGTGTCGTAGTTGTAGCCGACCCCTTCGGGCGTCTGGTCTCTCGGAAACACCAAAAGGTTTGGTTGCTCTGGCAAAAATTGGACATCATCGTGGCAACCCGTCGTCCCATCCCAAGCCCATTGCCCTGTAGAACCCAAGCGGCAGTCATTAAGACAATGCCCTGGTTGATTGGATGAACTCAATAGGAAGATAATCGTGCCAACCATGGGGTTACCTTTGTGGTCTGTGGTAGGTTCAATCCAAGCAGCGAAAGATAAGTCTTCGTCCAATTTCGGGCGCCAATTCTTGGGGCAAGGGGTAATCCAAAACTCCCAGACGGTGAAATTGCCGTTGGAAGGGTCGTTGGAGACGGGGGGATCGTCATAAAGAAGCCCCTCATCGTCCACGACCAAAGTGATGTGCACTACCCCAGGGTTGTTCGGCGACGCCCGATAGTGGGTGATGCGTTGGGCATCAGCGATAGGGTCAAGAGGCACAAAGTTGCCGAAGGAATCCAAAGTCCCGAAAGTGCCCCCTGCCCCGTTGTCGCTCCAACTAATCCTCACCTTCCCTTCCGCATTCCAACCGTCGGGGAAAGGGCAGCCAGGGTTGATGCATCGGTCCCAGTCAGGGGCAGAAGCGATGTCGGCGAGGGTGGCAATCTCAAAGCAGCGAAGGTATTGAGTGGTGTAGCCCGTGTTAGGGATGGTGAGGGTGACGATGGGTTGGGGGATGGGGAGACCCGCTGTCCATTGATGATGGTATTGCCCGCCTGATTGGGGGTTGGCAGGTTCAAAGCCAACACCTAACAGGCACATGATGGCTGCGAGAGAGAGAGAGAGAGCCTTTCTCCCCATGGATGCTCCCTCCTTGTGTGGCAGCGACGCCGATGGTCGGCAAAAAGGATAACGCAATAGCAAGCGATGTCAAGACAGAAAGAAGCGATTTGATTGCGGCGCCGCTTTCCTTCTGTCAAAAGTGATGGCGTTACGGTGAAGGAGGGTGAGTTTGGCTTTGAGAGGGAACTAATTCAAGTCCACCACCCAAATCTGGACAGGGAGATAGCGTCGGAGAGGCTGCAACTCATCAGGCTTTGGGGGACGAAGGTTGCCGCCAATCAACTTGACCAAGTCAATCAAAGGAACATAAAGGTCATAGTAAGAGCGTTCAACTTTGTGACGAAGCAAAGATTCTTTCCCAGCAACTAAAGCCTTTTGGCTTCCAAAGGCGAAAGTAACTGTTTTCCCCTTCACTGAGAGAGTGAACCGCCAATTTTTCCAGTCATGCTGAATGACATCGCGCCATTTTTCACCTCCTAAGGCATAAGCAAAGTCGTTGAGGGAAATGAGAGCATCATCTAGGCTATTACCTTTCCACCTCGCACGAATAGGCCAACCACGAACAAAAATGAGTGGCGGAAAACGCCCCCCTTCCTTTTGCATCTTCCTAACGAAGTTGGCAAAACTCTCAATGGCCTTCTCTGGATCTCTGAATGGATCAGGGAAGGGAAAAGCAGGAAAGCCATACAGAAGCCCTACCTTCTTCTCCAAATTTTCTATCCACCCAATGAAGAAGTCTTGCATCCAAAGGGATAAAGCCTCATCCCATCGCCCTTCCGCCTTATAAGAGGCTGCCAACCAAGAGCGAACATAGGCTCGCTCAATTCTCTCGGGTAACCCTAACCCTTTCGGTCTATGAAGGAAGCGTTCATCAGGAAAATCCAACAAAATGCGTTCAAGGCAGCGAACCCAATCATCAGGTAACGGTAAAGGCATCTTTTGTGGATAGCGAGAAATAAACAGTTCAAACGAGTGATAAAGATCTTTTGCTGCGCCCATAGAGAGTTTCTTCTCTGGGGGAGGGATTTGGAGGGTCACTTCATCTGTGTCCCATCCGTAAGCCAAAATGAATACCGTCACGATTAAAAGCCAACGCATCTTTGATCCCCTCCTTCGTTTATTTTAGGAAGAACAGCAAACGACAGCCCGGATTAGTAGCACAATATTCGTTCGGCACTGGATCATGATTAGCATTTTCGTAAGAATTGTTAGTGTCATACATGAAGCATTGCCGTGTGGTCGCACCGTTGTGATCTAAGAGGTTGACGGTATTACCTAACTCGTTAGAGACAACGAGGCGTATTACAGCAGGGTCCCGTAGATCAATAACTTGGTCAAGCCGGTTTGGATCGGTATAGTGACGGATTTGGCGGATATAGATGAGGGCAAAAGGTGGTCGTCCTGGCAACGATGCCCCATGCTCTCCCAAAGGGGGGTGTCGTTGAGGGGGAGGAATATTGACTGGTAAATAGGCAGGGTGGTAAAGCACAGCAATGGCTCTTTGAATTGTCACATTTGCCGTGCGCCAAAAGCGGTTGATGATGAAGGTAGACTGCTCTATGATGGGATACTCTTCATCGGCTGGGTCCTCATCAACTCTTCCATCTCCATCATTGTCAACACCATCAAGGGGATCTTCATCTACCCTACCATCGCCTCCTACAACCCAAAGAACATCGTTATCTGCCGGACGGTCGAACACAGCCTCAAATTCCTCGCGCTGAATTAGGTGAATTTGTAGACCTAAAGTGGCAAAGCCTCCTATGTCTAAATTGTGTGGGTTGTAGATAAAAACATCCTTCACATTTGGGCTTAACCTTTGATGTCTTCCTTGCACGATAAAGCCACGATATTCTTCATACCGAGAAAACCCATCACCTGGTCGTGGTTGATTAGCAGGTGGCAATTGATTTGGTGGTTCTGGGTCGTTATCGTCGGTGGCAGCACCGTTGTTCCATTGCCATCCATCGTAAATGCAATTTCCTTGGGCATCCTCGTCAATCCTTCCATCGCCATCGTTGTCTTGCATATCCAGCAAGTCCTCATCTACCCTCCCATCTCCTTCATTATCTAAGCTATCTCGCTAATCCAGCAGAGACGACGGCGAAAAAAATCTCCCTACCCTTTTTTCATCATCTCCTCACACCGTTCTATCCGTCTCTTCAGGCGAACAAAGGGGCTTTGCCTTTCATAAACCTTTGGATTAACAAGCGAGTCCCGTTTTCTTGACAAAAGTTCCACCGCTTTCTCAAACATCTCCTTCGCCCTCTTGCAATCGCCCCGCTCAAGATAAACATCCCCCAAACCCGTGTGCCCCACGATAGAGTCAGGATGCAGTAACAATATCTCCATGTACGCCTTTTCCGCCCCCTTCCAATCCCCTACAAATAAGCGCCGATAACCTAAATGGGCAAGCGCTGCCAACCGATCTCTCATGCTCCTGATGGCACGCACCTCAAAGAAAAACCAAGGCGAAGTAAGGCGCTGACCGATGGGCGTTTGCTGACCTTCAAGGATCGCCCTGCCGCGATAAACCCCCTCCCTCAAATCACCCCCTTCAGGAAGCAACTGCACTTCCACCATCACATTCAGATGTCCTGCCAAAGGGTTCAAATTTTCGGGAGATTGAGGGTTTGTTACCCAACCGCCTTCAGGGTTTTTCCTCGTCAGCAACTCTCTGACCACCTGAAACTTGACTTGCTGAGGGATAGGTGACCAAACCTTGCCCCTCGGCTGACTCCCACCTATCTCTTCTTGCCTTCTCTCCAACTCAAACCGCAAAAAGGCATGCCACCGCCGGTTGCCCCAGACGAGAGGGAGGGAACGAACACTTGAATTTTGAGGAATGGACAAAGAAGCGCCAACCATCAATGGTTCTCCCTCCCACAAAAGAAAACCTGTCGGGCTGAAATCCTCATACACTGAGACACTAATTCCTAAGACCCCTGCTCCCAAATAGATTGTTTGTGGGGATACTGTGGAGGCAGCAAATAGCAGGGCGATGACGCCCCAAATCGTTGTTTTACGCCTCATTGCTTCTTCACCTCGCATCAGTGCAATCGCATTTGCGCTTTGTCCTCGTCACTATATTCAGAAGGGATGAGAACCTCATTCGTGAAGACAGGGTGGGGTGAGTCAGGTGCTTCAGCCATGACGGAGTTAATTCCTCCTTCCCGCCAAGGGTAATGAACGATGCCCACAGAATGACCAACTTCATGAGCAATTATCCACATGATAGCTCTGACATCAATCCCTTCGCAAGTTAAGCGATCGCTGCTTTGACCGAAATCTTGGCGAATTGCCTCAGTGAAAATCATACACACCTCAGTGGTATTTGGCGTTAGGTTTCTGATAAGCGGGAAAGTAACACCGTGGGAAAAGGGGTCATAACCCCCGTCAATAATCCGAATGGCATTTTGGTCGGTATGTCCATAAAACCCTCTGGTCATCCAATTGATGCGACGGTCATTTGGCCAATCAGGATGCAGGCTGTCGGGTTCAATTTTCCAATTTTCACCGATCTCATACACCGCAGGCATTAAATTGAAAGCAAACCCAATGTGATATTTACTGGCGAATTGCGTGGTTCCCTCCTCAGGCACCAACCAGAGCATTTTTTGACCTGGGTCGGTGCGGTAATGAGATCCGTTGATCATGAACCCCCGATATTCCTCATACTTGACGACACCGTCCCCCACGCCTATCCCATAAAGCGGGTTAATGTCTTGGTCTCCTTCTGGACGAGGTTCGTAAACCCAACCGTCATAAATGCCATTGTTGTTCTCATCGCGTGGTATCATCGCCCCCCGTTCTACAAGCGTCCCTTTCAACCTCGCCAATCCCAAACCATCGGCACGCACCCAAATGCTTCCATAGGCTCCGTAATCTAAGCAGCGAACCTGAACAGAAGCGCTCAAAACTGGTTTCACCGTCCAAGCGATAGAGTAGTTCGTTGGATGTATTCCTTGTGCATAAACCTCTAACCCGGATTGATTGGGAAAGAACTTCAAGTCATTGTCTTGCACTGTTGTGTCTGTCCATAATCCTTGTTCCCTCGTCGCATTCATGCAGTAGCCTGGTTCCGCCGAACTACCAAGCCCAAACTCTATGACCCGTGCCATAGATTGTCCTTTGTGGTCTTTCTCTGGTCTGATGGTTGCCGTGAAGGTGTAAGTCGCCCCATCTTGAGGGAGGGCATCAATGTAAGGTGGGTCTATCTCAAACTCCCAGGCGGTGAAATAACCATCAAAAGCCCCATGCACTGCTGCTTTGAGGGGGTCATCAGCATAAAGGGCATAATCGTCTACAACGACCGAAATCCTCACTACCTTCGGTTCTATCGGTTCACCACCACGAGAAATCCGATAATGGGTCGTTCTGTCTCCATTGTGAGGAACCCATCTCCCTCCCTCATCAAAGTAGCCGAACTCTCCCCCTGCCCCATGATCGTCCCATCCGACCACATACCACATGTCGTAGGCTTCAGGATGGTTCCCTTCAGGACACAGGTCCTCATCAGAGTTGGCTGCTCCGACAACTATTTGGACGAAGATGGGGACAAAAATGTCACCCCTTCGGACATACTCATACTCCGAAGGGATGGAAACGGCGGGGACAGGCGGAGGACCGGGTTGGCAGCAAGGATTTTGAGCCCTTGCTTTTAAAGGCATCGCAAGCATCCAAAGTGCTGATAAAAGAGAGCCTTTTTCCCCATTGACGCTCCCTCCTTGCGTGACGGCGACGCCATCGGTCGGCAAAAAGGATAACGCAATAGCAAGCGATGTCAAGAAGGAGCGGCTGAATTCATCTTCAAGCGACCGCCGTTGGCGAAAGCCAACAGCATGAATAGTTTTAGCATCCCAGAGGAATGCTCACGGAGAGGTTTCGTGATAGGCGATGGGGTTGCCTTGTAGGTCAACGAGGCGGACGCAGAATTCCCAGCCGCCACCGCTCTGCGTGACTTTGAGCAGTAAGCGGTTGACGCCCTTTCGCAGCCGAGCCCGCACACGGTCTTGGTCAACGGTCAAGCCTCGCATCCCGCCGAATTGATGCACTAACTGCCCGTTCAGCCAAACCTTCACGCTGTCATCGCTGCCGATGCGCAACTCGGCGTCCATGTCGCTGTCCACGACGAATTCGGTGTAGGCATAGCAGGCAACCCATTCGGTCTGGCGGAAAAATTGCGTCAAGTCCACGACGCCCTGCGGGTCGGCGATGCGGATTTCCCGCCAGCTCAGCAATCGGTTGTCCACGCGAACGGTTTCCAGACGCAAAGGCGCAAGGCTCGTTTCGTCTATGAAGGCTTGGTCAAAGGCGCGGTTATCGGGGTTGGGCAGCGGACCCAGCAGCCACCAATGGCAAAGGAAGCCTTGCGAGCGCGGGATAGCCGAAGGGTCTTCACCCAACCGCACCAACAATTGCGATGCTCGGTTACCTACATCGCGGGGCGGACGCAGGGACAAAACACGCCGTGCCAATGCGGTCGCATCGGTCTTTTTGCCTTGACGCATTAGCGTTTCAGCGATGGCGATGGCAGCGAGTAGGGCTTCGCGGGGTGGGTTGGTTTGTTGCAAGTAGCGCTCAATAAGGGGAAGGGATTGTGGGTCGCCGAGAAAGGCGAGACCGCTCAATGCCCGATCACGCAACTCCAACAGATGATTTTGCTCGGTGAGTTGTAACGCCCGTTCAAACATCGCCCGCGCTTGTGCCGTCTCGCCCTTGCGTGCCCGCCGCTCGGCGATGTTCAGGTAACTTCGCAAGGCGACATTTTTGATGGTGTCTGAGCCTTTCATCGCTGCTTCCCAAAGCACGGGTTCAAAAGTCGGGTCGTCCAATTCGCCCATGAGCGTCAATGCGGTCGTGCGCATTTCGGGGTTCGGGTCGGTGGCAGATTGACGGAGTAACTGGGGCGTCGTCGGTTCTTTGCGGGCGACAAAAACGCGCAAAAGCATCCCTCGTTGGGTTAAGTTGGCACGCTTCCACATTTCTTTCAAGCCGCGTGAAGCCTCCTGATGGCGGTAAGCGACGAGGGCGTCAAAGGCGGCTTGGCGGACAGTGAGTTCGGGCGCATCCAGTGCGGACACCAAAAGGGGCAAGGCTTTTGCCGTGCCTGTTTTGCCCAAGCCCAGCAAAGCGGCACAGCGTTGGTGTTCGTCTTTGGCGAGTTGAAGGGCGCGCTCAAAGGCATCGGCAGCGAGGGAAACTTGCCCACGCTGAAGGAGCAAGTCGCCAGTGCGCACCAGCGCATCAAAAGCGGTCGGAACACCTTGCCGAACGGCATCCGCCAACGCTGCGACGGCTTTCGCATCGCCGATACGACCCAACGCCATCGCCGCCACCGCTTTCGTTTCAGGGTCGCCTGATTTCAGCATCGTCAGCAAGATGGGAACGCCTTCGGGTCGTCTCATTTCGCCCAATGTCGCCAGCAAGTCCCGCAGCCATGCTCCCTTCGCATTGACGGCAGCGTTAGCGACAGCCTTGGCGGCAGCGGGGGAGCCGATTTGCTTGAGCGTTGCCAGCGCGTCGCTGCGCAATGATTCGTCGCTCAACAAAGTCGCTAACGAAGGAACGGCGTCATCGGTGGCGCAGATGCTCAGGGTTTGGAGGGCAACTTTGCGGACAGGTAAGGGGCGGTCGGGTTTGGTCAGTGTCAGCAGGGCATTGATGACTTCTTGGCGGTCTTTGGCGTTGGTTTTTGTGGCGCGAGCGGCGATAGTTTCCAAGACGATTTGGGCGGCGCGTTGAACCCGCCAATCTTGGTGGGTAAGGAGGGGGACAAGGTGCGGGATGAGCGTTGCCCCCAACTTAGGAGCGCGTTCCATGGCTTGAAGACGAAGGGCATTGTCAGGGCTTTGAAGTTGTTGCAAAACTTCCGTCAACTCGGAAGGGACTTGGGCGACAGTCGCTGTCGCCATCAATGCCACCAACAGCCAACCTTGTCGCACAACCGATCACCTCTTGCCCACACTTTTTGTCCTGCCATCAATTTAACGCAGGGCAGTTGGTGTGTTACGATTTAAGCGGCGACAGCGCTGCGGCGATGGCTGGGCGTTTCCCTTTGGGAGGTGATGGGTGATGCGCATCACGGTGACGGTGAACGGGCGGCGCTACTCTCACGAGGTGGAACCTCGCTTACTCCTCGTCCACTACCTCCGTGATATCCTCGGCTTGACAGGCACCCACATCGGCTGTGAGACAGGCATTTGTGGTGCTTGCACCGTTTTGCTCAACGGTCAAGCCGTTAAATCGTGCATGCTCTTCGCCGTGCAAGCCGATGGGCAAGAAATCACGACGATTGAAGGGTTGGCGTCCGACGGGCAACTTCATCCCGTCCAGCAAGGTTTTTGGGAGAAGCACGGCTTGCAATGTGGCTATTGCACGCCGGGGATGATCTTGGCGGCAGTGCAACTTTTGCGGCGCAACCTTAACCCGACGGAAGAGGAAATTCGCCACGCGTTGGTCGGCAACTTGTGCCGTTGCACGGGTTACCAGCAAATCGTGGAAGCCGTCCAATGGGCGGCAGAGAAGATGCGGGAAGGGCGCTCTTGAGGAAGCATCCACCGATAAGAGCCCGAAGGAAACGATGGGCAAGGGAGGTGTCTCGTCATGCCCAGACTGGTCGGTCAATCCTTCAAGCGGGTAGAAGACCCACGCTTAATCACGGGCGAGGGGCGATATGTGGACGATGTGCAGTTGCCTCGGATGTGTTATGCCGCCATCTTGCGAAGCCCTTATGCGCACGCCCGCATCCGCAACATTGACACTTCCAAAGCTGAGAAAGCCGAAGGCATTGTCGCCGTCCTCACGGGCAAGGACATTTTGGGCAAAATCAGACCGCTCCCTTGCGCAGCGCACCCTGTCCCTGAGATGAAGACACCGACCCATTATGCGTTGGCGGTCAACAAGGTCTACTTCGTCGGTCATCCTGTCGCTGTCGTCGTCGCCGAAGACCGTTATCTTGCCCGCGATGCGTTGGACTTGATTGAAGTGGACTACGAGGAACTGCCGCCCGTCACTGACCCTCAAAAGGCGTTGCAGCCTGACGCTCCTATCATCCATGAGGACTTGGGCACTAACTTGGCGTTTGAGTGGAAGATTGAAGGCGGCGATGTGGATGCCGCCTTCGCGCAAGCGGAAGTCGTCGTTCGCCAAGAGTTTGTCAACCAGCGACTGATTCCTGTGCCGATGGAGCCAAGGTGTGTCCTCGCCGAATGGGATGCAGGCAATCGGTTGCTGACCATCTGGACTTCCACGCAAATTCCCCACCTCGTTCGCTCACTGGTGGCGGGAATGCTTCACCTGCCCGAAAACCATGTCCGCGTCATCGCTCCCGATGTGGGCGGCGGGTTCGGTCAAAAGTTGCAGGTGTATGTGGAAGAGGCGCTGATAGGCTACTTGGCGATGACTTTGGACCGACCTGTCAAGTGGACAGAGACGAGGCGAGAAAACTTCATGGCATCCATTCATGGGCGTGACCAAGTCGGCGTGATGGAGTTGGCGCTCAAACGCGACGGGACGATTTTAGGGTTGCGCTACGAAGTTATTGCCGACATGGGCGCTTACTACCAATTGTTGACGCCTGCCATCCCAACGCTGACGGGCTTGATGCTTTGCGGCGCCTACAAAATCCCTGCCGTGCGCATGAGCAAAAAAGCCGTCTTCACCAACAAGATGAGCACCGACGCTTATCGGGGAGCGGGACGCCCTGAGGCGACTTTCCTTTTGGAGCGGATGATGGACTTGGCGGCAAAAGAGTTGGGCGTAGACCCTGCAGAAATCCGCCGAAAGAATTTCATCCCACCTGACGCCTTCCCCTACACGACCCCTCACGGCATCACCTACGATTCAGGCAACTACGAGGAGGCGCTTAATCGGGCTTTGGAGTTGGTGGAGTATGAGAAGTGGCGCAAGGAGCAACAGGAAGCCCGAAAGCAAGGGCGCTATATCGGCATCGGCATCTCGTCGTATGTGGAAATTTGCGGGATGGGTCCGTCCAAAGCGATGCCTGCTGGCGGTTGGGAAAGTGCGACCGTGCGCGTTGAACCTTCGGGAAAAGTCGTCGTCTTGACAGGTGCTCACCCTCACGGTCAAGGCGAAGAGACGAGTTTCACCCAAATCGTCGCCGAAGAGTTGGGCGTGGCACCTGAGGATGTGATGGTCATTCACGGCGACACGGAGAAGGTGCAATATGGCATCGGCATCTTCGGCAGTCGGGGCTTAGCCGTCGGCGGCACCGCCGTTTACATAGCGGCACAACGCGTTAAGGAGAAGGCGCGAAAAATTGCCGCTTTCTTGCTCAATGTCAGCGAGGGAGAAGTGGAGTCAAAAGACGGCACTTTTGTCAGCCGCCATGACCCCAGCAAATTCGTCACTTGGCAGCAAATTGCCGCCGCCGCTTACGACCCCAAAAACTACCCGCCTGACATGGAGCCAGGGTTGGTGGCGACAGCGTTTTATGAGCCGAGCAACTTTACCTTCCCATCAGGGACGCACATTTGCGTTTGCGAGGTGGACATTGAGACGGGCGAGGTGAAAATCCTGCGCTATGTCGCCGTGGACGATTGCGGCAAGGTCGTCAACCCCCTCTTGGTGGAGGGACAAATCATTGGCGGCATCGTCCAAGCCTTCGGGCAGGCGATGATGGAGCGGTGCGTTTACGACGAGAACGGGCAACTGTTGACAGGCGAATTGACTGACTACCCCATCCCCAAAGCCCACAACGCTCCCAAAATCCTTGTTGACCGCGTGGAAACGCCTTCACCCGTCAATCCGCTGGGCGCCAAAGGTGTGGGCGAAGCAGGCACCATCGGCGCCACTCCCGCTTTCATCAACGCCGTCTGCGATGCCTTAGAGCCTCTGGGCATCCGCCACATTGACATGCCCTTAACGCCTGCCCGCGTCTGGAAAGCCATCCAAAAAGCCCGACAGCCGTAGTATTGGTCATTCGCTCAAAACGGAGGTGAAGGGCGATGTTTCCCGCACCTTTTGAGTATCATGCGCCGACGACGCTGCAGGAGGCGTTGCGGTTGCTGGCGCAACACGGCGACAACGCCAAAGTCTTGGCGGGCGGGCAAAGTCTGGTGCCGATGATGAAGATGCGCCTTGCCACGCCCGCCGTCGTCATTGACCTGAACCGCATCGCCGACCTAAGTTACATCCGCGAAGAGGGCGAAGTTATCGCCATCGGGGCGATGACGCGCCACTACGAGGTGGAAACTTCCGAGTTGCTAAAGCGGCGCTGCCCGCTGCTTTCGGAATGCGTCGCCCACATCGGCGATGTGCAAGTGCGCAACCGAGGCACCATCGGCGGCTCATTAGCCCATGCCGACCCTGCTGCCGATTACCCCGCCGCCATCCTCGCTTGTGACGCAGAAATCAAGGTCATCAACCCAAACGGCATTGAGCGGGTAATCAAAGCCACCGACTTTTTCGTGGATTTGTTCACGACGGCGTTGCAGCCTAACGAACTGATCACTGAAGTGCGCATCCCTGCCTTTGCGCCCAAGACGGGGAGCGCCTACCTAAAAATGGAGCAACTGGCGTCGGGCTTTGCGCTGTGCGGCGTGGCGGTGAAGGTGACGATGGATGGTGGCGCCATTCAAGATGTTCGCGTCGGCATCACGGGCGTGGCGCCCAAAGCCTACCGTGCCTTCGCTGTGGAAGACGCTTTAAAGGGCAAATCACCTGACCCATCAACGGTGGAACAGGTAGCGCAGCACGCCGCTGATGGCGTCACTCCTCTGGAAGACATCCATGCTGACGCCGAATATCGGGCGCATTTGGCGCGGGTGCTGACAAAGCGGGCGTTGCTGAAAGCCATAGAGCGGGCACAAGCATCGTAAGGCGATGAAAGTTTCCTGCCGAAAAAACAAACTCGCAAGTGGTGAAACGCCATGAAAGTTGAGAAGTTGGTCGTCACTGGCGTCATCAAAAATGGGGTCGTTGTGCCTGAAGGGGAGTTGCCCTTGCCCGAAGGCACTCGCGTGGACATCGTTTTCCCGCCCGGCTATGACGACCTCCCAGAAGAGTTCTGGCAGGAGATGGCGATGTGGGAGCGAGCCAGCGATGAGGACTTTGGTCGCTGGATTGCAGAGATTGAGAGGGGAGAGCAATGCGGCGAGGAGAAATCTGGTGGGTAAGGCTGCCGCCGTCCAATGGGCACGAACAGGCAGGGGAACGACCGGCTATCATCGTGCAGGATGACGCCTTTATAGCAACCTTGCCAATGGTGCTCATCGTGCCATTGACAGGTGCTCTCAATGCGGCTCGTTTTCCTTGCACTTTGGTCATCCAACCTGACCCGCGCAACGGTCTCCTTCGCCCATCCGTTGCCCTCGTCTTTCAAATGCAGGCGCTGGATAAGCGTCGTTTCCTCCGCCGCACAGGTGAACTGGATGCTGCGACCCTCTCGCAAATTTGGGCGTTGCTGGACAACTTGCTGGGACGGTGAAGGAGGGTGAGGGTGCAAGGACAATGGCTGTTTGAAGCGAAGCGGGAAGAAGTCTGGCAAACGCTGACGGACCCGAACATCGTCGCCCGATGCATCCTTGGCTGTGAGAAGATGGAGGCGATGGGCGATGAGACTTATCTGGCGACGATGGCGGTCGGCGTTGGGTCGGTGAAGGGGCGCTTCACCGCTACCATTCGCCTGACTGACCAGCAATTTCCAGAGCGTTATCGGCTCCTCGTAGAGGCGAAAAGTCCCGTCGGGTTTGTCAAGGGCGATGGCATCATCACCTTGCAAGCGGTCGCCGAAGGGCAAACGCTGGTGAGCATTGACGGCGGGGTGCAAGTCGGAGGCACTTTGGCGTCCGTTGGGAGTCGGCTCATCCAAGCGACTGCCAACTTGATGCTCAACCGCTTCTTTGAAGCGATGCGCCAGCAAATCGTCGGCAAGGAAGGTCAAAGTGAACCGCCACAGCCAACCATTGCCGAACAAACTGAGGACGCCGAAAATTCGGGAAGCAAAGGGAGCGTCGGCTAAAAGCCGACGCATTTTTAAACCTTCCGAACGACTCCGCGGTCGCCAGCAAGGAAATTGCGGCGACCGTCTAACCTGTCCCAACTTCGTCGCTTTCCCGCAAGGACACGGTCTTGGGACTTGATGCCCTCAGGGAACGGATGTCTTCGTCACTCAACTCCGTTTTGCCCTCAGCGCCGATTTGGATGGCAAGTTTCTCGTCAGCCACAATGACCACTTCATCGCCCAGCGAAACAAACTTCGCCAAGTCAGGGCGCGCTTGAACAAGTTGCAGGACGGCTTTGCTGAACTGTCGGATTTTGAGCACTTGTTGCCTTTGCGGGTCAAAACGCAGGTCAATCCATTGCTTGCCTTTTTGGACGAAGGCATGGCTGCCGATAACCTGCATTCCCGCCACGACTTTGACTTCACCAGTTTTCTCAAGGAAGGCTTGAGCGGCTGCGCTGGGTGCTCCCATTTTCATCCAAACAGGTGCTGTCATACCGAATTGCATCCTCACAGGTGCTTGATTGCCCATCGCCAAATCGTAGTTGGCTGTCGCCCGCTGCAGGACTTGTCGGTTGAGGGCTTGCGCCACTGCCCACGCTCCCGTCATGGCTTCCGATGCCGTTCGCAATGTCATATCTGCTTGCCTTCTCAGTTCAGCCAATGGTGCGGTCGGTTCGGTGACGAGGAAAGCGGTGAATTCTGTCAAGACGCCGAATTCCTTTGACAACCTCACGATTTCGTCCACAAGTTCAGGGATGCGACCTTTCGTTGCGATTTCGTCCAGCAAGTAGCCGATTTTGCGGGCAGCCCAGATGCGGGGCACGAAATCGTGCTCGGTCTCCCGTTCGGGAAACTCAACGGTGAAGGTGTAAGTTTGCTCCCTGCCACCGATTTTGCCCGACACACGGACGGTTGCCTTCCCGCTGCCAGCGTAAGAACCCGCCAAAACGACCTCCGTGCCTTTGAACAGGTCGGGAACTTGTTGCGGGTAGACATCGCGAACTCGCACGCCGTCAAAAGCCACCGTCACATCTGTCAACACGGGTTCACTCAACAGCGTGAACAGGTCGGCGATTTTCCCTTCAACGCTTTCATTCGGTCGGACATAAATGCTTGCGCCGCTGTTTTCACTTGCCAGCCTGTCAAGGAAAACTGCATTCACATCGTAGCCGACGCCGAAGACGAAAATGCGGACCTTCGCTTCGTTGGCTTTTCTCACATTCGCCAAAATCCGCTCAATGTTCGTCTCGCCGATCGTCGGCAAACCGTCCGTCAGAAACATCACATATCTGGGTCGGTTGCGGTCAGCGAGCAGCGGTAACGCTGTCAGGAGAGCCTCGTTGATGTTCGTCCCGCCTTGCGCCTTTAAGTCCGACACGAACCTAATCGCCTCTCGCTTGTTCTCCTCCGTTGCGGGTCTCAACTCGCGCCAGAGCAAATCGGGGTCTTCGTTGAAGACGATGACACTGAAGCGGTCGTCGGGGTTCAACCGCTCAACGCAGAATTTGAGGGCTTCTTTCGCCTGCTCAATTTTCTCGCCGCTCATGCTTCCCGTTCGGTCAAAGACGAACAAGATGTCTTTGGGCAAAACTTTGCTGAGTTCCCACTCAATTTGCGGCGAGAGGAAAAGCATGAAGTAGCCATCTCGGTCGGGTCGGTTGCGGTAGGGCAAAAGGGTGACGCCGAACTCGCCTTCGGCGACGCTGTAGTAAAGCACGAAGTCTTCCTGTTCCTTGACATTGCTGGCTTCGTAACTGACGACGGCTTCATGCTCGCTCGGTCGCCGAACGGAAATCGGGTGCGTCGGTGAGTAAACAGTTTTGATGGGCAAGCGGGAGCGAATTCGGATAGTGACGGTCGCTTTGCGAAGGGGCTTTTCCGACAACCGCTCAACACGCATCGGGTAGACGAACCTGTAGGTGTTGCCCTGTCGGCGCAAAAGTTGGTCATAACGGACGACGACTTCCCGTTCGCCGTTTGGTGGGAACGGGAAAATGCGCAGCCGAAAAGTTTGCCTGTTGACGAATTCCAGCAACGCTGGGTCGCGCCTTGTTCCGACAATCCGCTCGTAAGTCCGAACCGCATCTTCTCGGCTGAGCAATTCCGCCTCGTAAGTTTTGCCGTCAATGACCAAAGCCAACCTGTTGACAGCGGCGTTTTCAGGTGCAGGGAACAAGTAGATGCCTTCGCGCTGGTAAGGTGCTTCGTTGACGAAAGTTTGCCTTGCGGTCACTTGAGCCACGCCATCGGTGATGTTCGCTTCCATGTGCCGAAACTTGATGGAAAAGCCGGGAACAGGCAGAGGGCGAGGAATTGGCGGTCGGTCATCAGGTGGCGGGACGACGATGCCGCACGCCAAGGCAATCATCGGTGTCAAAACAATCGCCAAAACCAAACTGCTCAAACGCATGACTATGCACTTCCCGACACTTTGCGTTCGCCGACCTTTGGACGGACAAGGCAAGTCAAATCGTTCCAACACGCGGTAGGGCACGGCTTTACGCCGTGCCGACGACAACTTTGCATCCAGTCAGAGCGGCTATCGGCAGCGACATCGTTAGCCAACTTTTTCAGAACCCGCACCGAGGGAAGGGAGCGCAGGGTCAAGGTGCGGTCGGTGATTCGTCCAAGGAAGGAGGCAATTGCTCCAGCCACTCTGTCGGTCGTCCCAGCCAAGGGCAACGGTCGGTCAAGGCGACAAAGGTTTCCAAAAGTTCGTGAAAGAGCAAGGCGGAAGTGACGACCCAAGTTTTCTCTGCCCGATAACTTCGCCCCCATCCGCCGTCCAAAAATTGCAGCCCTGCCAACATCGGTAAGGCTTTGGCGATTTGAACCCTGGCTGCGGGCAAAGGGCAAACGCCCAAACCGAACAGGATGGCGTAAGTCGCTTCAGGGTTGACAAACCATTCACCTCGTTCCGATTGATGGTCAGCCAGCCAATTGACCAACCGCTCCACTGCTGCCTGAACGGTGGCTGTCTCCAAGCGACTGATCGCCAAGGCGTGAAGGGCGTGGGCAGTGCAAGGGAGGCAACAAATTTCGCGGCTCTGAACGACTTGGCGGGCGACCCACTGGACAGCCCGCTGCACCCAGTAACTTTCCCGTTCCCACCGCAAAAGACCGCAAAGGGTGAACGCCGTCACGCCGATGGCGAAAGGCGAAAAGCGCACTTCTTCGCCCCAAAGGGTAGGATAACTCGTCGGCACTGAGGGCAACTCCCAAAAGCAGCCGTCAGGGTCTTGCCGCTCCTTCACCCATCGCAAGGCTTTGACGATGGCGGGATGGTCGGGAGGCGCATCCAATTCCGCCAGTTGCAAAAGGCGCAAACCTGTCCAACCCAGCGAACTGCGAAAGCCGCCGCGTGGGTATTGTTCGCCGACGATACCTTTGATGAGCCGAAGGCGGAGGGGTTCATCGCGTTTAAGTTTCAAGCCGAGCAGTTTCCGTCGGGCGGCGATGCCCGCCCAACTCAGATGTCGCCAAAGAAAGGCGAAAGGATGACGGGGTTTTTCGGCAATCACCGCTTGCACCCATTTGAGCCGCTCTTTGGGGTCTAACCAGCGACACCATTCGTCCATTTTTTCACCCACTCCCGCCCGACAGGCGTTTTTGCGGCGCCGTTTGGATGCTGTCATGCCCGAGAGGCGATGGCAAGAGGAGGGGAGAGCGGCAAATTTTTTGTCGCCAAAGGAGGATGTTCGGGAAATCACGCCTTGAATGACCGCTACCATCGTCATTGTCGCGGCTGATAGCCGCTCCGACAGAGGGCAGGATGAAGGTTGGAGGGAGCGTCGGTTTGCCTCTCCGCTGGAGTGGCTATCAGCCACGACGCACAAAACCTATCCCATGGCTTTCCGAACACACTCCCGCCAAAGTGAAAGGGGAAGGTGACGACGGGTGAAGATTTACACCGACATCGCATCCGTCCCGAAAGCGGAACGGGGCATCAGCATCGGCGTTTTTGACGGCGTCCATCGGGGGCATCAAGCCTTGCTCCGCCAACTGCTCGCCGAAAGCCGTCGGAACGGTTGGCGGGCAATGGTGCTCACTTTCGCCAATCACCCACAGGAAATCTTGAACCCGCCACCGCCGCCCTTGCTGACGACGGTGGAAGAGCGGATGCAACGGTTGAGAGAACTCGGCATAGACGAAGCCCTCCTCTTGCCCTTCACCGAAGCGTTGTCGCACTATTCGGCGGAACGCTTTTGTCGGGAGGTTTTAGTGGAAGCCTTAGGGTGTCGGTTGTTGGTGGCGGGGGCGGATTTTGCTTTGGGGCATCGCCGAGAGGGCACGATTTCTCGCTTGCAAGAGTTGGGAAGGCAATTGGGTTTTCAAGTCGTGGTGGCGCCGACGGTGTGTCACGAAAGGCAACCGATTTCCAGCAGCCATATCCGCCAGTTGCTTTTGAACGGGCAAATAGAGCGCGCCAACGAACTTTTGAGCGCTCCGTTCCGATTGACAGGCACCGTCGTTGCCGGGGCGGGACGAGGAAAGGCGTTGGGTTTCCCGACCATCAACTTGCAAATTCCGTCAGGCAAGTTACTTCCCCATCACGGCATTTACGCCGGCAAAGCGCATTTGCCTGAAGGCGTTTGGGACGCTGCCGTTTACATCGGCGTCCGCCCTTCCTTCAATGAGGCGACGCCCGTCGTGGAAGCCCACTTGCTGGATTTTGAAGGCACCATCTCCTATGGCACTTCTGTCACCGTTGAATTGCTTGCCTTTGTGCGGGAGGATCGCCGCTTTGAGAGCATAGACGCCCTCGTTGAGCAAATGCGCGCCGATGTTACGACCGTGCGGGAACGGTTGCGGGGTTGACCGATTAGGACAGTCGGCGTGTCCAGACTTCTTCTGGCGCCCAAGCCCGCACCTCTTGGGCGACAGGCTTCATCTCCCCATCCATGCCCATCATCCTGACCCCCGCTTTTTTGCCCCGCACTTCCGGCGGCTCTAAAGCGGCACAGGGCGTCCCAAAGCGCGGCTTGGCAAAAGGCAAGTGGGTCGTCCCACGAGCAAGGATGTGTTCGTGGTTGGCAGCATCACCCTCATACGGGATGCCATGATTCCAAGGCACCCAAGAGCGAGCGTTGCAATAGTGGCTAACAAACGCCCGTCGCCATCGCTCCTTGCTTCGGTTGGGATAAGAGCGATGCAAGATGTGCCCGTGAAAGAACGCCACATCGCCTGGCTCCAAAACCACGGGCACCCACTCATATCGCCGCGCAATTTGGCTGAGGGTGTTGAGTTCGTCGTCCATGTGGCTGACATTGTGGGCGACGGACAAGTCGGCGAAAGCGCCATCGGCGTGGACGAAGCCGTGTTGCTCGTCAGGAGGCGGATAGATGGGCTCCACATGCGAGCCCACCGCCATCCACAAGCAACCGTTTTCTTCGTCGGCAGCATCCAACGCAATCCATGCGCCGATGAGGGTGTCGGGGTAGGTCGTGATGTAGTAAGCGTCCTGATGCCAACCTTGTCCGCCTTTGCCAGGTGGGTTGAAAAAGAGCATCGTTTGCAGCGCCAAAACATCGGGACCGATGAGGGCTTCCAAGACATCCAAGACACGAGGGTGCAACAAAAAGCGTTCGGCGACAGGGTCAACGCGATGGAGCATGTGGATGCGGGTGAAGCGGGTGAGGAGTTGCTCTTGCGTGGCGTTAGGAGGAGGCGGGTCAACGCCAGGGATTTGCACCCGCCCATAAAGCAAATCCATCGCATGCTCCTTGAGTTCCTCAACCTCGTCTTTTGGGACGAGGTTTTTAACGACGAGGAAGCCATCTCTCCAATAGCGGCGGTATTCGTCCACACTGACCTTGTATCGGTCAGGGCGCTGCGGTGCCAGAACCCGATATGACATCACCCACTCCCTCCTTGTGCCGTCGGATGTGGCAGCGACAGTAACTCGGAAACCGTCACGAAACGATAACCCTGCCTTCGTAACCCGTCAAGGATGAGGGGGAGCGCCTTTACATCTTTCCAACGGGTGGGGATGCGCCCGTCGTGCATCAAGATGATGGCGCCAGGGTGGACAAGTCGGAAAACCCGTTGTGCCATCGCCTCGGGCGTCGGGGCATCGTGGTGGTCGGCGGAGACCGTCCAGAGGACGACAGTGAAGCCATAAAGTTGGGCGGCGGTGTGGACGCGATAGTTCAGGTAGCCGCGAGGCGGTCGGAACAATTTGGGGCGAACTCCCGTCACCCGCTTAATGGCGTCAGCGCCCTTGACAATTTCCTGACAAAGGGCATTCCAATCCTTGCGAGGCAAGTCGGCAGGGTGTGAGTAGGTATGGTTGCCAATCTCGTGCCCTTCGGCGACGATGCGGCGCGCCAAATCGGGGTAGCGTTCGGCGCGGGCACCGATGAGAAAAAAGGTCGCCCGCACCCTGTAACGCTTGAGGATGTCCAAGATTTGCGGCGTGAACACTGGGTGCGGTCCGTCGTCAAAGGTCAAGGCGACGACTTTGGGCAAAGGATGTTGGGCATGGTGCCATTCCCATTCCGCCAGCATCAACGCCATCCCGATTGCCAGCAGCAATAGCAACCCTCGGCGTCGTCCCATGTTCGTCAGTCACCCCATTGATGCTTCACCCCAGAACGCGCACGGCGTAAACTTGGGTCGTCCCGCTGACATCGCTGTCGTAAACGACCCAACTTTCGTCAGCGCTCCAAGATGGATGCGGATGCGTCCACTGCGGACCGTAAACGGTGTCCGCCTTCGCTTCCATCCACGAAAGCGCCCAATCCTCTTTACCTGCCCGCTCAAAATCTTCCCGTGTCGCATAGCGAGTTTGCTGCCATTGAGTTCCTCGGCAAGACGCCTGCGGGTAGCAAAGGGTTCGCCATTGACCTGTTTGAACTTCCACGAGCAAAATGCCGATATCAGGGTGATTGGTGTCGCAAACGATGAGGCTGCCTGACTTGTTAGGGGCGATGTGCCAAGCGTTGAGGTCGGCGATGGTGACAATGCCTAAAGGTTGTGGGACAGGTTCGGCAGGTCGCAATGTCATCCGCTTGAGGGCAAAGCGCCAGTGGACAAAGGCTAACTCCAACCTTTCGCCCAGCCAAGTTTCGTGGACGATGAATTCGTCATTGCCGTGTTCGTAAAGGCAAGTGTTGCCGCTGCCATCGCGACGGATGAGCCACATGCGGGGGGCAGGGTCTTGGGCGTATTCAATGAGCGTTTCGTCGGCGGGACAAAACTGCGGATGGATGAGGGTTCGGTCGCTCTCAAAAATCAGGTCAGCCTTACTTCCGTCGGTCTTGGTGACGGCGAGGTAATTTCTGCCCTGCCACTTCATCGCCGTCACCAGCCATTCGCCGCTTTTGCTCAGGTTCACTTCGCCCAGTGAGGCACCGTCCCAGCGGGCGATTGTCCGCTCTTTTAGCGTCTCCAAGTTCACGGCTCGGATTTCGCCATGCGCCGTAAAGAGCAACTCATGCCCGTCAGGGGAAAGGTGACCTGAGTAGCCGTGAACGCCTTGCGGGTCATCGGTCAACTGGACGATTTCGCCTTTGGGGAAGCGTGCCTTGTAAAACTGCCAAGTGCCGCTACGGTTGGAGGCAAAAATGACCCAACCCATATCGGGCGTCGTAGGGCAAGTCAGCGGATAAAGGTGATGGTTGATGCTTTCATGCGCCGTCAGTCGGACGATGAACGCGCCTGTCCGTTCGTCTCGTAACTCCTTCGCTTCGCTGGGAAAGACCGCTCCCTTTCGGAACGCCAACATGATCACCCCCTTCGCTTTTCGCACGGCTTTCAGGGAAGGGGCAAGGAGACAGGCATGCCCGTCTCGTGAGATCGGACAGCGCCTTCGGCAATTTGGATCGCCCACTCGCCATCCTCACCCGTGCATAAAGGTTGCTTGCCTTCCCGAAGGCACTCAAGGAAATGCTCCACTTCCCGCCGATAGCCGTTGCTCGTTGCGCCCCAATCGCTTTGCCACTCGTGCGTTTCCACAGGCTCATCGCCCGCACCGTTCAAAAACAGCGCCGCCACTTTGCTCCCGTCGGGGGCGGGAAAGTGAATACTGCCGTGCGGACCGAGAATGTCCAAGTGCGGTCGGACGGAGCGGTAGCGGATGTAATTCCAGCCGAACCCAGGTGCTGTCCACGCTTCGCCCCAGACAGCGAGGTCGCCGCCAGCGTAGTCCACGACAAGGATAGTCGTATCCCAAGCGGTGGTGTCTTCGGGTTTGAAGCGGCGGAGTTTGGCGTAGACGCGGCTGGGTCGCCCAAAGAGCCAGTTCATGAAGTCCAGCCAATGGGAGTTCTCCCACAAAGTCCCGCCACCCATCTTGGCATCGTGCACCCATCGGGCAGGCGAACCGCGCACGACTGCCCACATGTCTCGGAAGACAGCGGGTCGCCCGATGCGGTTGAGCCACTCCTTGATTTTCTGGGCATCTTCGCTGAAGCGCATGACATAGCCAATTTGCAAGAGGACGCCCGCTTTCTTGACGGCTTCGTTCATCGCCCGACATTCAGCGACCCTCATCGCCATCGGTTTCTCGCAGAAGATATGCTTGCCAGCGTGAGCGGCGGCGATGACGATTTCAGCGTGATGACCCTGCGGGACTAAAACGAACACTGCCTTGACGCTCTCATCGGCGAGGACGGCGTGATAATCCGTCGTCCAGTGGGGGACAGAAAACTCCTCGGCACGCCGCTTTGCCCGCTCTTCGTCAATGTCGCAAACGACCCGAACTTGCACCTCGGGCAAACTGGTGAGCGTCCTCAGATGCGCCCCACTGATGCCGCCACACCCGATAACGCCGACCCCAAGGGTTCTTTCCATCCGTCATCCCCCCTCGTAAGGATGTTTCGGAAAGTCTTCGGCTCATGAACTTTGCCCTGCCGCTGCGTTAAACTTTGCCATGCACTCCCAAGCCCCGCAGAAAGTCTGGCAGACAAGGGGGGACTTACTTTGGCTATCGTGACGATGCGAGAACTTCTGGAAGCGGGTGTCCACTTTGGGCATGTGACGCGCCGATGGCACCCACGCATGCGCCAGTTCATCTTCGGTCAGCGGCAGGACATCTACATCATTGACCTGCACAAGACGCTGGCGCAATTAGAGCAAGCCTACGCCTTTGTGCGCGACACGGTGGCGAAAGGGGGGACGGTGCTATTCGTCGGCACTAAAAGGCAAGCGCAAGAACCCATTGAAGAAGCCGCCAAAAGTTGCGGGATGTTCTATGTGACGAGCCGATGGCTCCCTGGCACCCTCACCAACTTCGCCACCATCCGAAGCCGCATTGATTACTTGAACGAACTGCGGGAAATGGAGCGGAGTGGGTTGATGGATGTTTTGCCCAAGAAGGAGAGCGTGCGGTTGCGCAAGCAGTTGGCGAAACTGGAAGCGTTGCTGGCGGGCATTGAGAAGATGGAGCGGTTGCCCGACATCTTGTATGTCGTGGATGTGCGGCGGGAAGAGATCGCCATTCGGGAAGCCCGCAAACTGGGCATCCCTGTCATCGCCATCGTGGACACCAACTGCGACCCTGACTTGGTGGACTTTCCTATCCCGGGCAATGACGATGCTATCCGTTCCATCCGCCTGATCACGGACAAAATCGCTGAAGCGTGTCGGGAAGGACTTGCCTTGCGGGCAGCCTTAGCAAAGGAGGAGGCTGCCACCGAAATTGCGCCACCTGCGGAAGTGATCTCTTCGCCGACGGAAGGAGCAACGGTCGTCGCCGTCTCGTCGGAAGCGGAAGAAGAAATCCCACCCGAAGAACTGGCTCGCCTTTACGAAGCCTACTCCGAGCCGCCTGAGGAGAAGGCTTAAGGACACAAAACTTTCCAAAATCCAAAGGAGGTCGGAACAGTGGCTGCCAAAGTTTCTGTGGACGACATCAAGCGCTTGCGGGAAGAGACGGGCGCTGGCGTCATGGACTGCAAGCGAGCCTTGGAGCAAGCGGAAGGCGACTTTGAGAAGGCGAAGGAACTGCTGAGGGCAGCAGGCTTATTGAAAGCCGAAAAGAAGATGGGACGGGTCGCTCGTGAGGGGGTCATCGCTTGCTACATTCATCACGGCAACCGTTTAGGGGCGATGGTGGAACTGAATTGCGAGAGCGACTTCGTTGCCCGCACCCCAGAGTTCCAGCAACTGGCGCAAGAAATCGCCATGCAAGTGGCGGGCATGAACCCGCAATACATCTCCCGTGAGGATGTGCCCCCTGAAGTCGTCGCCGAACAACGCCGCCTTTTCTACGAGCGGGCTATCGCCGATGGGAATTCCCCTGAAGATGCTGAACGCATCACCGAAGAGCGGCTCAACAAGTTCTTTGAGGAAGTCTGCCTGTTAGAGCAAGCCTGCATCCGCGACGATAGTAAAACGGTCGGCGAACTGCTCCGAGAAAAAATCGCTCTCTTTGGCGAGAACATCGTCGTGCGACGCTTCGTGCGGATGGCGGTGGGCGATTAGCGCAAATGGGGGCGAAAAGGAGATGGTCGCAACACCCCGATGGCGTCGGGTTGTCCTGAAGATGAGTGGGGAAGTTTTAGGGGGCGAAAACGGTTTTGGGCTGGATGATGCTGTCATTAACCGCATCGCCGACGAAATTCGGCAAGTGCATGCCTTGGGGGTAGACATCGGGATCGTCGTCGGGGGCGGCAACTTTTTTCGGGGCGTAGAAGCCGCCGTGAAGCGGGGAATGGATCGCGTGACGGCGGACAACATCGGGATGCTGGCGACAGTCATCAACGCCTTAGCGTTACAAGAGGCTTTAGAACGGCTGGGTTTGGAGACGCGGGTGATGAGTGCCATTGAAATTCGGGCAGTCTGCGAGCCCTTTATCCAGCGGCGTGCTTTACGCCATTTGGAAAAGAGACGGGTCGTGATTTTCGCCGCCGGCACAGGTCACCCCTTTTTCTCCACCGACACCGCAGCGGTGCTGCGGGCGGCACAAATTCGGGCGGAAGTGATCTTGAAGGGCACGGATGTGGATGGCGTTTACGACCGCGACCCCCACCTGAACCCCGACGCCCACCGCTTTGACCAATTGACCTTCGCCAAAGCCATAGAGTTGGGCGTTCGGGTCATGGACACAACGGCTTTCTCCCTCAGTTGGGAGCGCAACATCCCCATCATCGTCTTCAACATCACCGTGAAAGGCAACTTTGTTCGGGCGGTGTTGGGTGAACCTGTGGGCACTTTGGTTAGTTAGTCCATCCTTTTGAGGCAGGTGATGGAGATGTTCGCAGAGGCAATCAAAAAAATCTTGACGGAAGCCGAGGAACGGATGCGAAAAAGCGTGGAGGTGACTTCCCAAGAGTTGGCATCGCTGCGAACGGGGCGGGCATCGCCTGCTATCTTGGACGGCATCAAGGTGGAATACTACGGGGCGCCTTACGAAATCCGCGAACTGGCGACCATCACCGTCCCTGACCCAAGAACCCTCGTCATTGACCCTTGGGACAAGCAGATGTTGGAGCCAATCCGAAAAGCCATCACCAACTCGCCTCTTAGCCTCAACCCCGTCAACGATGGCAAGGTGTTGCGCATCCATCTCCCACCTTTAACGGAAGAGCGGCGAAGGGAATTGCTGAAAGTCGTCAACCAACGGGCAGAGCACGGTAAAATCGCCATCCGAAACATCCGCAAGGATGCCCAAGAGGAATTGCGAAAACTGGACAAGCAACCGGGCATCTCCGAAGACATGCTCCGAAGGGCAAGGGAAGAACTGGACAAACTGACGGAGCGCTACACCAAAAAGGTGGACGAATTGCGGAAAGCAAAAGAGCAGGAGGTCATGGAGAGTTAATGGGGGAAATCCCGCAAGTGGTCGGAAGACGCCAATCGGATGCCCTCGCTCAATTAAAGGCGGCAGGGTTTGAGAAAATTCGGGTCATCCCGACCCGTCCGCCAAAAAGCCGTTATCGGGGAGAACCTGCCCATTGGCGGGTCATTCGCCAGCGACAACAGGGCGACGAGGTGGAACTGGTCGTCACGCCCGAATGGTTGCCTTTTCGGGATGGTGCCGAGGGAAAGGTGGCGGGCGGTTGACAAGGTAGGAGGTTAGAGGTCAGAAGCCGAAAAAACTTTGACGGTGTAGGTGAGGACACATTGACGGAAGCGGAACAATGGGCGCATTTGAGCGAATCGGAGTTGAAGAGATTGTTGGACATCGCCAAGTTGCCCCGCCATGTCGCCATCATCATGGATGGCAATCGGCGTTGGGCGCGGCGGCGGGGCTTGCCTGTCCTTCAAGGGCATCGGGCAGGGGCAAGAGCAACCCGCCAAGTCGTGGAAACCTGTGTGCAATTGGGCATCCCTGTCTTGACCCTTTACGCTTTCTCTACCGAAAATTGGCGTCGTCCATCTTTGGAGGTGCAAGCGCTGCTCCGATTGATTGAGAGCACCTTGCGAAGGGAGCGGGCGGAACTTCATGCCAACGGCGTTCGCATCCGCCACATCGGCATCCTTGACGGGCTTCCTCCGACCTTAGTGGCGGCTTTGCGAGAGAGTGAAGAAATGACCCGTGACAACCGTGCCCTTATCCTGAATGTCGCCATCAACTATGGCGGTCGCAACGAATTGGCGAGAGCGATGCGGGCGGTGGCGCAAAAAGTGATGGAAGGCACTCTTGTCCCTGAGGCGATAGACGAAGAGGTCATCGCCGCCCATTTGGACACCGCCGGTCTTCCTGACCCCGACTTGCTCATCCGAACGGGCGGTGAACAACGGGTCAGCAACTTTTTGCTTTGGCAAATCGCCTATACCGAACTTTACATCACGCCGACTTTGTGGCCTGACTTTGACCGACGGGAATTTTTGCTGGCGCTTTTGCATTATCAACATCGGGAGCGACGCTTTGGAGGGGTCGCCCATGCGCCGCGATAGGGGCTTGACGGAGTTGATTTTCCTCGTCGGCTTGCTCCTTCTGCCCTTGGACAATTACTTTTGGGGGGCAGGGTTACCCGCTTTGCTCCTTGCGTCCGCCCTCGCCTACGGAATCGCTTGGGAGTTGCCCCGTTTGCTCTTCGCCCGAAAAGTTGGGGCGGCTGACCAATTGAGTGCCTCAGTGGCGCTAACTTTCGTCCTCCTTTGCTTTTATCTGGGCAAAAGCGATCGGGCGGTCGCTCAAATGATTCAAGAGGGGGGGCAATCCGAGGCGTTCCTTTCGCCTCTTTGGCTCATCAACGATGGCGTGTTGCTTGCCCTGACCATCGCTGTCGTGATGGTGCTGCTGGCGTTGACGACCATCTTGTTACATTTGTGGCAAGGTGGGCGGGACGGAGGAGAGTCCATAGGCGCAAAGTTGCGTCAATTTTTCGTCCAAGATGTCGGCAGTGCCTTGATGGGCTTGGTCATCGGATTGGGTGGGGGAGCGTGGGCGGTCTCTGTCGCCACTCAAGGCGTTAAAGTGGGTCTCGCCACTTGGGTCGCCATGTGGGGGACGGTGCGCCTTTCGGGCTTGTCTTTTTCTTCGGTTCGGTGGTTGGCGGCGGTGTTGGGGGCGGCGATTTTTGCGGGTTTGATGACCCTTGTCGGTGGGTCGTTGCGGCTGGCGCTCACCGCTGCCCTCTGGGGTTTCGTCATCGCCTGTGCCCATCTTTTGGTCCTCACCCTTTTGCAGGCGGTCATGCAGCGTCAGGGGAAGGAAGAGGCTTGGGCGTTGGAGCGGGTGTCTCAGCGACCAAAGGAAGCGCCTTTCTATGTGCCTTGGGTCGGTTTCTACACCCTTCGCTTTGTCGGGTTGGTCATTGCCTTTTTTGCCGTTGGGGCGGGATGGCTGTGGGGGCTTCGCTAAAGCACTCTCTTGACTGCGAGGCGAAGAGCGATGGGAGCGCTGTCGGCTTTCTTTTTGGCATTGCTGGGCATTGGCATCTTGATTTTGGTGCACGAGTGGGGGCATTTTTGGGTGGCAAGGCGGGTGGGGTTGACAGTGCAGGAGTTTTCCATCGGGGTCGGTCCGTCCCTCTTAAGGTGGCAGGGTAGGGATGGGGTCGTTTATCGTCTGCGGTTGTTCTTTTTGTTTGCGGGTTTCGTCCGTATCGTGGAAATTGAGCAAGACCTGTTGCAAAAGCCGACCTCTCCTTTTGCCCGCCCGACGAAGGACCTTTTGCGCCGCATCGCCGTCATCGCCGCCGGTCCTGCCACCAATTTTTTGCTGGCAATCTTGCTCTTTTTCGTCTTCAGCCTTTGGGAGGCGGGGTTGCGCTTCACGACGGAAATTGCGACGGTCGTTCAAGGAAGCCCTGCCGAAAAGGCGGGGTTACGACCTGGCGATGAAATCGTCGGGTTTGCGTTCCTGCGCCCTCTCACTCCCGCATCGTCTTTCTTCAAGGAGACGCTGCACCTTTACATCACCAACCATCCTCAAAAACCCATTCGCCTTTGGGTGCGGCGGGATTTTCAAGAGATGCAGGTGACGGTCGTTCCCAACAAGCGCGTCATTCCCTTCTTGACTTACCGACCCGACCCGAAAGCGAAAGGATGGCGGCGATGGCTGCAGCGTTGGCTGGGGCGGATAGAAACGCGCCCTGCTGGATTGATTGGGGTCGTCTTCAAGGCAGAGCCCATCCCCGCTCTTTCCATGGGAGAGCGGTTAAGGCGGGCGTTCCCGCTAACTTTAGCGCATCTGGGCGACGCCGCTCGGCAAATCACCTTGCCCTTAACCCAACCCGTGTTGCTGCGGGAGGTGTCAGGACCCATCCGCATCGTTTACGAAGTCGTCGCCTCCCGTTGGCGGGGATTGATGGAGCAAATTCGCCTCTTCGCTTTCATCAGTTTCGCCATCGCTGTCCTTAACTTGTTCCCGCTGCCTTTGTTGGACGGCGGGCGCATCTTCTTCTTGCTTTTGGAGTTGGTCAGTCGCCGACGCGTTTACAACTTGGAACTCAAGGCGACCTACATCGGTTTCGCCTTCCTGATTGCCCTCATCTTGTTCATCACCCTCAAAGACCTGCATTTCGTCTTGCTGGCACGGGGGCAACCCTAACCTCCCTACCACCTTTTGGAGGTGACTTTCGTGCGCCTATCGCAATTGCTGTTTGTCAGTCTAAGAGAAGTGCCCGCAGAAGCGGAATTGGTCAGCCACCAGTTGCTTTTGCGTGCCAGTTTCATCCGCAAACTGTCGGCGGGCATCTACACCTACCTGCCTTTAGGTTGGCGGAGTTTGCTGAAAATCATCGCCATCGTCCGAGAGGAAATGAACAAAGCGGGCGCTCAAGAGTTGCTGATGCCCTTCGCCCATCCTGCCGAACTTTGGCAAGAGACGGGGCGATGGGACGAGTATGGCGATTTGCTGATGAAACTGCGCGACCGACAAGGGCGCTGGTTTTGCCTCGGTCCGACCCACGAGGAAGTCATCACCGATTTGGCGAGGCAAATGGTTCACTCCTATCGCCAACTCCCCCTCAACCTGTATCAAATCGGGACGAAGTTTCGGGACGAACTGCGACCACGCGGGGGGTTGATTCGCGCCCGCGAGTTCCTCATGAAAGACGCCTACAGTTTTGACCGCGATGAAGCGGGGTTGGACAAAAGTTTTGAGGCGATGCGCAAGGCTTACATCCGCATCTTCACCCGCTGCGGGTTGCCCTTCATCATCGTGGAGGCAGAAGCGGGGGCGATCGGCGGGACGGAAAATTTGGAGTTCATGGTCATTGCCGACAGCGGGGAAGACCGATTGCTGCAATGTTCGCGATGCGGTTATGCCGCCAACCGAGAGCGAGCCGAACGACGCCCCCCAGAGGGTTTGGAACGGCTCTTTGCCCAAGGGCAAGGAGAAGGGAAGGCGCCATTGCAGAAAGTCGCCACGCCCAACCGTCGGACGGTGGAGGAAGTCGCCGAGTTTTTGCGTGTCCGTCCCGACCAACTGGTCAAGACGCTCCTTTATGTCGCTGAAGATGGTCGGGTCATTGCGGCGATGGTGCGAGGCGACCACGAACTCAATGAGGCAAAACTTGCCCGCGTCGTCGGGACAAAGGTGCGCATGGCAGATGCTCCCACAGTGGAACGGCTCACCGAAGCGCCTGTCGGTTTCGCAGGTCCCATCGGGTTGAAAGAGAAAGGCGTGTTGATGCTGGCAGATTACGACATCGCTTTCCTGCGGGATTTCGTCATCGGCGCCAACGAAGCCGATGCCCACTTCATCAACGCCAACTGGGGGCGCGACTTTGTCGTTGACCGCTTCGCCGATTTGCGCTTCGCCGAAGATGGCGACGGTTGCCCTCGCTGTGACGGCAAGTTGCAGATGCGCAATGCCATTGAAATCGGGCACATCTTCAAACTTGGCACCCGCTACAGCGAGCCGATGCGGGCGACCTTTGTGGACGAAGATGGCAAAGAGAAGCCGTTTGTGATGGGTTGTTACGGCATCGGCATCAGTCGCATCTTGGCGACCGTCGTGGAAGTCAGTCACGATGAAGACGGCATCATCTTCCCTATCAGCATCGCTCCCTTTGAGGCATGGATTTTGCCCATTGAAGCCGAGGGCGCTTTGCGCGACGCCGCTGAACACCTTTACGCTCAGTTGCTGGCGGCGGGTGTGGAGGTCGTGTTAGACGACCGTGACGAACGGGCAGGGGTGAAGTTCAAAGACATGGATTTGGTGGGCGTGCCCATCCAAATTGTCGTCGGTCGCTCGGTGCGGGAACGGGGTGAAGCAGAAGTGCGGTTGCGGCGTAACCGCAACGAACCGCTCTTTGTGCCTCTGGAAGGCGTGGTGGACACGGTGCTGCGATGGCGCCAGCAACTTTACGCCGAATTGATGCCCGCTGAAACGGCTTAGGAGGCAAGAGACTTATGAGCGTGCCCCGCGTGCTCATCGTCGCTGGCTCCGATTCAGGGGGTGGGGCGGGCATTCAAGCCGACTTGAAAACGGTCTCGGCGTTGGGTTGCTTTGGGATGACCGCCATCACCGCTTTGACGGCACAAAACACGACCGGGGTTTACGGCGTCGTAGAAATGACGCCTGAATTTGTCGCCTTGCAGATTGAGGTTTGCGTGACGGACATCGGTTGTGATGCCGTCAAGACGGGGATGCTCGCTAACGCTGACATCATCGTCGCTGTCGCCGAACAGGTGCGTAAGCATCAACTGCAACCGTTGGTCGTTGACCCCGTGATGGTCGCAAAAAGTGGGGCACCGTTACTGAAGCCTGAGGCGATGGAGGCGTTGGTCAAGGAACTGTTTCCCTTGGCGACCATCATCACACCTAATTTGCACGAGGCGAAAGCCTTGACAGGCAAAGAGGCGAAGTCCCTTGAGGACATGTATGACATTGCCGTGCAGTTGAAAGCCCTTGGTCCGCAATGGGTGGTCGTCAAAGGCGGACACTTGGAGGGAAGTGCGGAAGCGGTGGACATCCTTTACGACGGGACAACCTTCACAGAGTTTCGGGCACCTCGCTTTGAAACCCGCCACACGCACGGGACGGGGTGAATTTTTGCCTCCGCCATCGCCGCCGGTCTGGCGGCGGGGAAAGAGGTTCGGGACGCCGTCGCTCAAGCGAAGGAATTCATCACTGCCGCCATCAAAGAGGGGCTACCCTTGGGCAGAGGGCACGGTCCTGCCAACCCGATGGCGAAGTTGATTCCGCTCAAAACTTGCGGCACTACCCCGTCGTAAACTGAAGGCGGTTGAAAATTGCGAAAGGAGGTCGGTCGCAATGGCTTACATCATCTGCGAGCCGTGCATCGGCACTAAAGACCGAGCCTGCGTAGAGGCTTGCCCTGTTGATTGCATCCATCCGCGGGAGGACGAAGACCAAGGCGAAGTGATGCTTTACATCAACCCGGACGAGTGCATTGACTGTGGCGCTTGCGAACCCGTTTGCCCTGTCAATGCGATTTTCTTTGAGGACGATGTGCCCGACCAGTGGAAGCATTTCATTGAGATGAACCGCGACTACTACACCCTTTCGCCCGAAGAGTTTGAAGCCAAATGGGGTCGTCGCCCATAGTCGCACGACCCTTGGGCGTTTGCTGACGGTCTTGAAAGATGCGACAAGGGGCGCAGGGATACTGCGCCCCCTGCGTTTTAAAAGGTGCGGGGAGTGGCTATGTCTTTTCGGGATTTGCGGGACTACTTGCAAACGCTGGAGCGGCTCGGCGACCTTCGGCGCATCGGGGTGGAAGTGGATTGGCATTTGGAGATGACAGAAATCATTGACCGAACCGTTAAACGGGGCGGACCTGCCCTGCTTTTTGAGCGGGTGAAAGGTTACGACATTCCCGTCGCTGCCAACCTCTTTGGGACATGGGAACGGGTGAAGTTGGTTTTGGGAGGCGAGCCCGATGACATCGCCAAAGAAATCGCTGCCTTCCTCAAGCCCGAAATTCCCGAAACGCTTTGGGAGAAGGTCAAAGTCGTCCCTAAGTTGGCGCAACTGGCGAACTTTCCGCCCAAGCGGATTCGGACGGGTCCTTGCAAGGAAGTCATTCTGAGGGGCGAGAAGGTGAATTTGCTGGATTTGCCTATCCCTCAATGCTGGCCGAAAGATGGCGGGCGCTACATCACGATGGGGCTCGTCTTCACTCAGTCACCCGATGGCGGGAAAAACATGGGCTTGTATCGGTTGCAAGTGTTTGACGGGCAAACTCTGGGCTTCCACGCTCAGACCCACAAAGATGCCCGTCGCCATTTTGACCTTTGGGAGCGACAAGGCAAAGACATGCCCTGCGCGGTCGTCATCGGCGGTGACCCTGTCCTCGTTTATTGCGCCACCGCTCCGTTGCCAGAAGATGTGGACGAACTTTTGCTGGCGGGTTTTTTGCGCAAGCGACCCGTTGAGGTCGTCCCTTGCGAGACGGTGCCGCTGGAAGTGCCTGCCCATGCCGAAATCGTCATTGAGGGTTTTGTCAAGGCAGGCGAACGACGGCTGGAAGGTCCTTTCGGTGACCACATGGGCGTTTACTCGCAGGAAGGCGAATATCCCGTCTTCCATGTGACCGCCATTACCCGCCGTCGTGAGCCCATTTATTGGCACACCATCGTCGGTAAGCCCATCCAAGAAGATTACTGGCTGGGCAAAGCGACGGAGCGAATTTTCCTGCCCCTCATCCGCCTCATCCTGCCAGAAATCGTGGACATGCACTTTCCACCTGAGGGTGTTTTTCACAACTGGGCGATTGTGTCCATCCGGAAGCGTTACCCAGGTCACGCCCGCAAAGTCATGCATGGGCTTTGGGGACTGGGGCAAATGATGTTCACCAAGTGCCTCGTCATCGTGGACGACGATTGTGATGTGCATGACATGCGAGAAGTCCTTTGGCGGATGTTCAACTTCATTGACCCACAAAGGGATGTCGTCATCGTGGAAGGTCCTGTGGATGACTTGAATTTCGCCTCGTCTCTTTGGCGCTACGGCGGCAAGATAGGCATTGATGCCACCCGCAAATGGCGGGAGGAAGGGTTCCATCGTCCTTGGCCTGACGAGGTGACAATGACGCCCGAGGTCAAGGCGAAGGTGGATGCTTTGTGGGAGCGACTGGGGCTTCCATAACGACAAGGGCTAAGAAGCGTCGCTATGGGCGAAGATTTCCAAGTTGGCTCGGGGGACGATGACCCGCTCGCCATCGACCAGTTCTACTTCCGCCACCCGCGTCTGCGTCTCCGTTTCAATGGTTTGCGGTTCTGGGGGTAGAGCGACGACGCGCCCAAGTCGCCCGAAATAGGGGGCACGGATGAGACGGACGGGAGTGCCGATGGCTAATTCGCCGACCTTCACTGGCTCTTCTTCAGGGGCTTGCAAATCGTCAAGGGTGAGCCCGTCACGAGGGACGATCACTTCGGGGCGGATGACGCCCGCCCGAATTTGCGTCGCCCCGTTCAGCGAAGCGAGTTTGCCTTCCTGAGCGGCAAGCAACTCAAAGGTTCGGCGCGCCATCGCCAACTGCCCGAACCCTTCAGTGGTGATGAGGGTGAAGGGGATGGCTTCATCGCCTGTGATGGCGACACCTAATTCGTAACCGAGCAAGCGCTTTAAGTCACTGTCTTGGACGCTGCCAGCGATGAGAGCGACAGCGCCGACTTGTCGGGCGGCTTCTAACAAATTCCAATGGATGTGAGCGCCAACGATGAGGGCTTTTCCCCGATGTTCGTCGCTGAGGCGACTATCGCTGACGGTTTCATCAGGCGAACGGGCGAGGAGGGCAAGAGGAGCGTTGCGCTCACCCCCCAACCCAAAGATGCCTTGAATGAAAGTGCCCCTCGTAGCGATGACCGCCCCCTCCTGCGGCAACACTTCCACGACGAACCCTTGCAAATAAGCCGTCACTTCCACCGGCGTCGGGGGATGACGGATGCCAAGGTTGCCGGTCGTCTCCGAGACGAACTCTATCGTCCCACTGACAGGGGAAGGGACGCGGGTAGTGAGCAAGCCCCAAAGGCTTTTCCGCTCCGCAAGGGGTTCACCGGCTTGGACGGACTCACCCACCCGCTTGAGGAGGAAGCGGGGAAGTTCGTTGGGTTCTACACCCAGTTGTTCGGCGACCCGAACGGTCGTGACAGGACCAGGCAACTCCGTTCGGGCAATGACCTTGTCGGGAGAAACAAAGTCGCCCACTTGCACCAACACTTGCCCTTTGAGGGGCAAGCGGCGGACTTTCCGAACGACCGCATCAGCACTAATCGTCAAACCCGGCGTGTAAGCCGTTCCCATGCGGGTGCCTCCCAAATTTTCTGCCTAACTGCCCATCTGCCTAAACCAAAAGGCGTTCGGGGCTAAAGATTTGCCGCTTCAGGGCTTCCGACATCTCGTGGACATAGCGGTAGTAATCTTTGCGTTGCAGTTTGGAAGCGGCGGCTTCGTCTAAGATGAAAGTGACGCGGGGATGCAATTGGAGTGCTGAGGCGGGACACATGGTGGTGACGGGTCCTTCAATGGCTTTTGCGACTGCCTCGGCTTTCCCTTCTCCTGTCGCCAACAGGATGATTTTACGGGCTTCCAAAATCGTTCCGATGCCCATCGTGATGGCGTAGCGGGGGACATCTTCGGGTCGGTCAAAGAAACGGGCGTTGGCTTCAATGGTTTCGGGGGTGAGGGTTTTCACGCGGGTGCGCGATGCCAGAGACGAACCAGGCTCGTTGAAGGCGATATGCCCGTTATGTCCGATGCCCAAGATTTGCAGGTCAATCCCGCCTGCGGCTTTGATTTGCTCTTCATACCAGCGGCAGTGCTCAAAGGGGTCAGGTGCTAAGCCGTAAGGGACGAAAGTGCGGGCTTTGTCAATGTTGATGTGGTTGAAGAGGTGCTCGTCCATGAAGTAGCGGTAACTCTGCGGGTGGCGGGGGTCAATGGGGTAGTATTCGTCCAAATTGAAGGTCATCACATGGGAAAAGTCCAACCCTTCCTCTCGGTGCATGCGAATCAATTCCCGATAGCAAGGGATGGGCGTAGAACCCGTCGCCAAACCCAAGACGGCGTTGGGTTTCCGCCGAATGAGGGCAGCGATTTGACGGGCAGCCTCTTTGCCAACGCTTTCGGCGTCGGGCAAAATGATGACTTCCATGAGGTCAACCTCCTTGCCAATGGATGACAGTAGGGGCGGAACCTAAAGCGGCTCCGCCCCGAACATTGTCGTTGAGATGAGGGGTTTAGTCGTAGACTTTGGTGACGATGCCAGCGCCGACGGTGCGCCCCCCCTCGCGGATAGCGAAGCGCAAGCCCTCCTCCAAGGCGACAGGGTAAATGAGTTCCACATCAAACTCCACATTGTCGCCGGGCATGACCATTTGGATGTCTGGGGGCAAAGTGATGACGCCCGTGACATCCGTCGTTCGGAAGTAGAATTGCGGGCGATAACCCGAAGTGAAGGGGGTATGGCGTCCGCCTTCTTCTTTGCTCAGGACATAGACTTGAGCGCGGAATTTGGTGTGGGGCTTGATAGACCCTGGCTTAGCGACGACATGACCTCGGCGCACTTCCCGTTTGTCCACTCCCCGCAGCAGCAACCCCACATTGTCGCCGGGCTGGGCTTCGTCCAAGACCTTGCGGAACATTTCAATGGAGGTAACGACGGTGCGGCGAGGTTCGGGGGTGAAGCCGACGATTTCCACTTCCTCGCCGGGACGCAAAATCCCTCGTTCCACGCGTCCCGTAACGACCGTGCCACGCCCAGCGATGCTGAAGACATCTTCTACGGGCATCAGGAAAGGCATGTCTGCGGGGCGTTGAGGCAGGGGAATGTATTCGTCCACGGCATCAATAAGTTGCCAGATTGCCCCACACCACTGGCACTCCCGCTGACCACAACCGCACTCGGTGATCTTCAAGGCGCTCCCGCGAATGACGGGGACTTCGTCGCCGGGAAACTCATACTTGTTGAGCAATTCCCGCACTTCCAGTTCCACCAAGTCAATCAGTTCTGGGTCGTCCATCATGTCAATCTTGTTGATGAAGACGACGATGGCAGGGACGCCGACCTGCCGAGCCAAAAGGACATGCTCGCGGGTTTGGGGCATCGGTCCGTCGGGGGCGCTGACGACCAAAATCGCTCCATCCATTTGAGCGGCGCCTGTGATCATGTTCTTGATGTAGTCGGCGTGCCCTGGGCAGTCAATGTGAGCGTAGTGGCGCTTGAAGGACTCAAACTCCACATGGGCGATGTTGATCGTCAAGCCCCGGGATTTTTCCTCTGGGGCTTTGTCAATGTCTTCGTAGCGCAGAAACTGGGCTAAGGGGCGACCCGTGTTCGGGTCGGTGTGCTTTGAGAGCACCAAGGTGATGGCACTGGTCAAAGTCGTCTTGCCATGATCCACATGCCCGATGGTGCCGATGTTCACATGGGGTTTCACCCGTTCAAATTTCGCCTTCGCCATGACGACTCACTCCTCCTTGCCAATTTTCCCTGCACGACGGCGGATGGCATTATAACGACGCCCCTTCCGACCGTCAAGGCAAGAGGGGGGTGTTCGGAAAGTAATGTGACTAATCGCCACTCCGTCGTCGCTGATAGCCACTTGAGCAATGAGCCACCCGACGCCTCCGTCGCCTTCGCTGAAAAGCCGACGCTCCCTCCAACTTTTTGCCGCGACAATGGCGATGTCCGCTGCGACGGACAGCGGTTATTCAAGTCTCTTGCGTTCTCTTGCCTCCAAGTAGCGCTATCCTTTTGGTGCGATGGAGGTGGCGTTGAGATGGAGCAACCTTTGCCCTACTATCGGCAGTGCTTTGTGTGCGGTGAGCCGAGGTTGGGACGGTTGGGTGTTCGGTTCAAAAAGAGGGCAGACAACACCGTTGAGGCAACCTTTACCCCGACAGAAAAGCATGTCGGCTACCCAGGCATTGTTCATGGCGGCATTATCACTGCCCTCTTGGACGAAGCGATGGTTTGGACGGTCTTTGCTTCTTCTGGGCAATTGGCTGTCTCTGCGGAATTGACGGTCCGTTTCCTCAAGCCCTTGGAGCCAGGGCAGACTGTCCGCATCATTGGCTATGTCACCCGCCAGCGCCACCGTCGCCTTTGGGAGGTCGCCAGCGAAATTCAGGATGAAAACGCCGTCGTCTATGCTCGGGCTTGGGGGAGGATGGTGGCTGTAGCGCCTGAGCAAATGGAGGAGTGGCAAAGCGCTTTGCAGACCAAAGGCACTTCGCAACCTTGACAGGGAGGATTTGTCCAACCCTACGGCTGCAGACGGCTTTTGACGATTTTGTCTTTGGAGGTGCTTTTGTGTGCTTTGCGGCTGGGCTCGCCGCCAGATGGTCTGTCCTGATGCCCTTTCCGACGAGGAGCGGTGGGCGTTGGAAGAGCATGTCCGCCAATGCCCTGAATGTGCCCGCCACTTTAAACAATGGGAGCGCTTGCGGGGGTTGCTGGCTCACCTTCCCTCGGTCGCTCCGCCACCTGATGCCAAGCAAAAATTGTTGGCGACTTTGCGCCGCTTGCCTCCCACTCCCTTGCAGGATTGGGATTGCACCACCACCCGCCGAAACCTTTGGCGTTGGTTGGACGGTGACCTGACCCCTTCTGAACAAATCAGCCTCCTTGCCCATCTGGCGGAGTGCGATGCTTGTCAATCGGAACTTTGGGTCTCTGAGCGGTTGCTGACCCTTCTGCGCACCTTTCCCCGCATCCCTGCCCCATCGGAAGGGAAGGAAGCCCTCAAAAAGCGCCTCGCTTTTCAGCGGCGCCGCCCGATGGTTTTCTGGCGCATCGCTGTGCCTCTGGCGGCGGCTGCCGCTCTCATCGTGGCACTCATCGGTTATGGGCGACGGAACTTTTCGCAGGGTGGCGAACCCTTGACCGTCACCCAACGACCGACGCCAACCCCTATGCCCTCTGCGCCGACCATCTCCGCACCGATTTCGCCTTCTCCCAAAACCCTCAAGGCAGCGCCGAGGGTGCCTAAAGTGGTAGCGAAACAGGAGCAACCGAGGGAGGCAGCAAAGTCGGCGCAACCCTCGCAGCCGTTGCGCTCCCCGCGCCGATTGGCACAACAGCCAGCATCCTCGCCGTCTGTGTCCCTTGCCCTTCGTCCTTCGCCTCGCAAAACCGACAAGAGGACGAGACGGTTGTCAAGCCCATCGTCCCTTGTCTTGCAACCTTCATCGCCTGCTCCTTTGACCTCAGAGGAGCGCCCGCCACTTGCTGATGCTGAACGGCTTGCTTCTGAACCGAAGGTTGCCTCAGTGCCCTTGATGCCTGAGCCAAAGCCTGCCCTCCCTCCCGAAGGAGTGCGCCCTGCTGAACCGCCCCTCGCCCAACCGACGGAGACACCTGCCCCGCCCACGCCGACCCTTGCTACTCCTGCTTCTTCGGAAGGTAAGGGGATGGCTCTCCAGCCCATCACGATTGAGGAAGAAAAACCCTTTGTGCGCCCTCCTTTGCGCCTAAGCACTGTGCCGCCTTCCCAACGGCTTTATCAGCGGGCGGGTGTGGCTTTCTTGAGGGTAGCACCTGAAAAGCGACCCCTTTCCCCGTCTGAACCGACGCTCTCTTCTGAACCGTCTATCCCGATGGCAGCGGAACGCTTTCGCAGCCGCACCGCCGTTATCCCCCTAACCCGCTTGGGCATTTCGTGGTGAGCGTGGCAAAATGTTAATCAGGATGATGCCCGCCATGATGGGATGGCAAAGGCTTGTTACCTTCGTGGCGACGGTGATGGTGGTGCTCTCTTTGGGATGGGCACAGGCGCCTCGGGATTTGGCGGCGCCCGCAGCGCCTGTTGTGTCCCCCCAAAGTGTTTCCGTCTCGCTGCCCTTCTCTCGCAACCTTTCCTTGAGCCTCTTTCGCGATGTCAACCCACCCCCTCGTCCTTCCCAGCAAGACCGGCGCTTGAAGGTCGGACAATTGCTGCTGGGCAGCAGCGCTCAACTGACTCTCGGCAAATTCCGTTGGCGCTCCACTTTTTTGCAGAGCGGCGCTCTCATTCCCTCAGTCTTTCCCGCCCAACCCGACGAGGCAACAGTGAGCCTGATGCCTTTAGTGCGTGCTTCGCCTTTGAATCGCTTCCGCGCCCCTTCCGCTTTCCGTGACAGCGACCCTGCTGCCTTCACGATTTGGCAAGGGGCTTTTCGTCATCAAAGCATCGGTTACGAAAGTCCTGAGGGCAAATGGCGGATGACTTTGCAATACGCTGAAGCCGATCAAAACTTTCGCCCCGCTAACTCCGATTTCGCTCAGAAACTTGCCGCCGAAACAGGGTTGCAAGTGCCCTTGAACGCCGTCGCAGGTGTCACCATTCGTCAGGGTGAGGCGGAGTGGAAACCTGACAAAGCGACCAGCGTGAGCGCCTTTGCCAACGCAACGACGGGACAAAAAGGCGGCGTCATTGAGACGCGGGCGATGCGTTTGGGCAATAGCCACTGGACTTTGCGTTGGGAGAAAGTGCGGGCGGAAGACACCGACAAGTTGCCTGCCCCCGCCAGCACCGCACAAGGACAAGCCATCACCCGAAACCTTTCTGAAGGTAAAGGGCAAGCCTCGGTGACTTTGGGCGACTGGCGGTTGTGGCGCAACCTGCGGCAAGAGAACTGGCAAGTCGGCTATGCCAACAAGGGCGTCCAAGCCCAAGGAGCACGCACGGATTTGCGCGGCACGGGTGGCAGTGTCAACCAGCAAAATTTTGCGGTGGACTTGAACAACGGGTGGCTCGTTTGGCAGCGACAGCGGGAGGAAGTGGCGAAAGGGACGAACCCAGAAGCCCTCAAAGCCCTCGGCTTGACCGCTTTCATCCCTCGCATCGGTTGGCAATCTGCCCGTGAGTTGCTGGCGCTGAAGTTCAGCGGCAAAGATGAGTTTCGGCGTGAAGAGTTCCGATTGACCGACAGCAACACTTCCATCACCCGTAACGCCACCACAGTGAGCCTGTTAAAAGGGCGATTGACTTTCCGCGAGCGAGCCGAAGACACCGCCCGCGTTGACCCCAACTTTTTGAAAGCCGTCGGCTTGGAAAAAGATTTGCCCAAAATCGGTTGGGCTTACCGCGACCGAGAACTGCGTTGGCAATGGAGCGAAAAAGACGCGTTCTCCTTCACCCGCTATCGCTACGAAAGTGAACAAGCGGTGTTAGAACGGGCAGGGACGCAAATTGCCCTGCTAAGGGGGCGGTTGCAGTGGGACGAGCAACGCGAACAGTTGACGGGCAAAGTGAGCGAAGCGTTCCTGAAAGCCGTCGGATGGGAGCAAGTCCAACCTCGTTTGGGTTGGTCATCTTTGTGGCAACGCCTGAGTTGGCAGTTGAGCCCTAAAGACCGATTGTCGTTCAGCCGAAGCCGCCACGAACGGGATGGCATGCAATTGCAACACACCACTTACGCCCTCAGCCTCGCCGACGGCAAATTCGCTTGGGAGCGGACGCAGGACGAAGCGACGCCCACTTTGACCGCCGAACAACTGAAGGCGTTGGGTTTGAGCGAGTTGGCAAGTCGCATCGGTTGGCGGGAGACGCAAGACCGCTTTACCGTCCGCTTCTCCCCGACGACGGCGCTGACGCACACCCGCAGCAATGCCGACGCCTTGCCCGATGCGTCCCAACCCTTCCGAGAACGCACCAGCCACGAAACCGTCTTGACGCTTAACCCGACAGGGAAAGGGACGCCTATGACCATCGCTTTCGGCGGTTGGACATTGATGCCCAAAGACGCCAACTCGCCCCCTGTCACCGAGCGCCACTTGCGTTGGGAGTCTGTCCAATCTTTGCCCCTGTTGGGTGGGATGCAACTCGTCTTGCAACGCCACCTGAGCGAAAGCCGACAAGGCGGAACGGAGCACGACTCGCGCTTTGCCCGCACGGTCATCCAGACGCCCGAAAAAGCGCCGTTGCATCTGTTCGTGGAGCGCACCGTCTGCGATGAGACGGGGCAGCGACAGCGAGACACCTTCAACGCCCGCATGGCGCTTCGCTTGTCCGACGAATGGCGGTTCGTCTCTCAATTGACGAAAGTGCCCAACGGTGATGGCAGCACCGAAACCCGCCAGCACACCCTTACCTTTGCGCTTAAACCAGACCTTTCCGTCACGACCCAACTCACTCGCACCGAACAACCGAACGCCGAAAGCCAACAAATGGAAGTCGCTGTAAAGGTCGGCGACGAACACAAGGGCAGCCAAACATGGCGGCTGACGCGCTTTGCTTTCGCCTCCCCCAAAGCGCCCGACTTGCAAGGTTGGCGGTTGATGTGGCAATGGCAGGTGGCAAACCGTTATCGCTTGACGACGCAGTTAGGGCGCGTGCAGCGAGACGATGACCGCGACAGCGGCGAAGAGAAACTCGTTTTGGAATTGCCCAGCGACGGCAAGGGCAAAATCGCTTGGCACATCGGCTATTGGCGGTTAAGTTTGCTGGACGCCGCCGAACAAGCGCAAACGGCTAAGCAATGGCAGCAAGCCGCTCAAGCCGCTTCCCAACCTGTCTCGCAAGCAGGCACGCCTTCCCTTGACATTATCAACCCGCAAGCGGAGGCTTACCGAACTTTCTGGGTCGTTGCCAGCAAACCCAACGCATGGCATTTGGGGGCTCAAATCAGCGGTGCCGTCGGCAGTGACAAGGACGCCAACGAACAGCGGTTCTACTTGGAATTGCCCGCCACCAAAGCGCGCCCCTTAGCAGTGCGCATGAGTTACTGGAAACTGCAGCGTTGGGATGGCAGCGAACGGGAAGTGCCTCTCTGGCGCCTTTCGCTCCCGCTGGGCAAGGGCAAATTGGTTTGGGGCGGAGCAACCTTGCAAGACCAAGCGGGCGAATTGACGATGCGGGAATTCGCTTTGAATTTGCCCTTGGGCAACGGCTCGCAACTGGTCGTCGCCAATCAGACCAACATGCCGTCCGATTGGGTCAATCAGCAAGCCTACCAGTCCGACTGGATGCGTTGGACGGGCGGGTTAGCGCTGGCGCCTCAACTGGCTTTGGTGCGCCAGCAAATAGCGCCTTACAAAACTCATCGGGCATCCTTGACTTTGCGCCTTTCGGCACAACTGCGGTTGGTCGGTGACTGGCAGGAGCAAATTGGCGTGCCCAATTTGCCCGTCACCCATGATTGGCGCTTGGCGCTGGAAGCCAACCCGACAAAGACGACCCAGTGGCGGTTGGAGTGGGCGCGTTTGAGAGACGAAGTGGCTAACCGCTCGGCAGCGACGACCCTGTTGGGCGTCAGCCACACTTACCGCCTCAGCGATGCCCGTTTCGTTACCTTCAGCCTCCGTTGGTTGGACAACCCCACCCTCGTTCGTCCCAACTTTGTCAATGACCGCTGGCAAATAAACCTCAGCCTATCTCAGCGTTGGTAGCCCTTGTGACGGATGTCACGCAACGGCGGCGGGCTACTCGGCAGGATGGGAGCGCCTTGGAGGGATGCCCAATGCCTTTCATCGCTTATCGGCGTGGCTCAACGGTCGTGTTTGTCTCCCTAAGTTTGTTCGTCTTGCTGGGCGCCGCCGCCTTCGCCGTTGATTGGGGCTTGATCACCTTCACCAAACACCAACTGCAAAACTTTGTGGATGCCGCCGCTTTAGCAGGTGCTCAAGAGTTGCCCGACGCCAATAATGCCCGCCAAAAAGCCACCGAAAATTACGCCCGTAACTACGCCAACAACTTCAACCTCGCCTCCCCGCCGACGCCTCAGCCAATTTCCTGCACCGACCCGATTTCGTCAGCCACCGTTTGCTACCGTATCGGCACCGATGAAGTGCAGGTGACAACGCCTTATGCCCCATCTGGTGACCCAACTCCTTCTCCCAATCGCATTCATGTTCGGGCATGTCGGCAGGTGAACCTTTTCTTCGCTCGGTTGTTGGGAATGGCATCCCGCCGTGTCTGTGCGGAAGCCGCCGCCCGAAAAGGCGGAGCTCGCTTCCCTCGCGGGTTAGTCGTCTTGGACGGGAGCGGAAGCCACGCCCTCTTTTTGCAAGGCAACGCCCGTTTCACTGTCATTAACGGCAGCATCATCGTGGACTCTAACGCCCCTGATGCCATCTTCGCCCAAGGTAGCGCCACCCTCAATGCCAGCGAAATCCTCGTCACAGGCAACTTCCGAACACAAGGCAACGCCCTCATCACCCCGACCCCTCAAACGGGTCAACCACCTGTCCCTGACCCCTTAGCCAACCTGCCTCCTCCCAGCACCACCGGCTTGCCCGTGTTCCCTGGGCGAACCATTCATGGCGACGCTACCCTTTACCCGGGCGTTTACACGGGCTTAGTTAAATTGCAAGGCAACTCCTTCGTGACGATGCAGCCAGGCACTTACATCTTTCAGGGCGGTTTGCTGGTTTCAGGTAACTCTCAACTGATGGGCAATGGCGTGATGCTGTATGTGGAAGGCGGGCGGATAGAAGTGCAGGGCAACGGGCAGATGCGTTTGACCCCGCCGACGAGCGGGACATATGCGGGCATTACCATCTTTTACGCCCGCACCAACTCCAACCCTCTTTGGCTCTCAGGGAACGCCGTTCAAAACTTGCAAGGCACGGTCTATTTGCCCCGCTCGCTCCTTCACCTTCAAGGTAATGCCAATTTAACGCAGGGCATGATCGTCACTTGGCGGGCGGAAATCATCGGCAACCCGACGGTTACCATTCAAGCCCAAGAGCCTCCTGCTGCCACTGGCGGCGATACGGGCTCGGCTCTGGAAGGTTGACAGTTGCGATGCCAAAATAGCGATGGCAAAAGGGTTGGGCAAGTCAAATTTGTTCGCTCTTTGGAGGTGTCGCCGAATGCGATGGCAAGTGACCTTCATCTTAGCGTGGCTGGTCGTCAGCGCCTCTTTTGCCCTTGCCGACCAAGACCGAAGCCGCTGTGTCGTTGTCATCGGTGGCAATCGCCCTGTTGTCGTCACTTCGTCTACGACCCTCTTTGGCTTGGGCAGTGTCCCGATTGTCGTCACCACCCAACCTTTCATCGCTTCTTGCCCTTTCGTCGTCACCCAACCTGTCGTGGCAGCGCCGGTCTTTGTGACGCCCTCCTTCTTCTGCGTTCAATTTGCGACGGGGAACTTTTCGCTGCTTTGGTGTCAACCGCTGCAAACGAGTTTCGTCATCGTCGGACCTTTGGGCTTTTCATCGGCAATGTTTATTGACCGCACCGCTCCCTTTGCCGACCGAGCCACCGCTTTTGGGCGGGCAGGAACGACCCTCGTCGGACCAGGGCTCTTTGTTGACCGCACTGCCCCTTCCTCCGACCGAGCCACTGCCTTTGGGCGGGCAGGGACGACGATGGTCATAGACCCTTCCGCAACTTTTGGGACGCCCCAAATTTGGCACAACCCGCTCTTGCAACCGGGCATGCAAGTCTTCCAGTTGCGCTACCGCTCTGCCGATGAAGTTGCCCAAGCCCTCAATGCCAGCCGCATCTTGCCTGATGGTCAGTTCGTCGGCATCGGCAATTTGCTCCTCGCCACTGCTCCCAGCCTCGCCGTTAGCGGCGTCCAACAATCTCGCCTGCGGGACCTCATCGCTGCTTTAGACCAACCGACCGCCAAACCCAGCGGAGGTTCGTCGGAAGTTTCTTTCCGCGTGGAACTTTTCCGCGCCCATGGGACAACTTGCGCCCGTCAAGAGGCGCTCCCTTCCGACAAAAGCACTCTGTTGCGCACTATCGGCTATCCCTGCGGGCATCGGTTAGGAGAAGCCAATTGGCGACTCAGCGCGCAGGACGCAATGTCTTTCAGGGCGGAAGCATCTGAAGTGACCCTGAAAGCCCGACGGGATGGTGACCATTGGCTGCTGACGCTGGAAGGCAAACTCGGCGACCAATCTGTCCGACAAGAAGGGAAAGTGCCCATCGGCAAGCAACCCATTGTCCTGATTGCGCCCACAAAAGAGGGCAAAGAAGCCCTCATCGCTTTGCTGACGCCGCAGTAGGCGCGCCTTGCAGGGGTCAAAGTTTCGCCCCGCAGCGGTGGCAAAACTTTGCCGTCGGACGGTTGGGCGCTGCGCAGTGAGGGCAACGCTTCTCTTGTGCCCCACCGGCGATAAAGGCAGGAAAGCGGGTGCGGAAAAGCAGTCGGGTTTGTCCAACGGTGATGACATCGCCATCCCCTAAGCGGTGAGTTTGGACAGGTTGTCGGTTGACGAAAACAGGGCATTGAGGCTCTGGGACGAGCACATAACCGTCACCGTCCCAGCGCAAGGTGGCGTGGCGCATGGCGATGTCACGGTCGTAGTAAAGGGCGATGTCGCATCGCTCATCCCGACCGATGGAAACGAGCGGTTTGTCCACGACGAACTCGCGCCCTTCCATCCGCCCCGACGAGATGACCTTCAGCATCGCAGGCGCCAGCCATTGCTCGGTCAATGCGCCGAACAGCCCGATAAGTGCCCCCATGAGCGTCAACCCGATGAGCCGACTGCCCCAGCCTGGTTCTGCCAGTCCGAGGGTCAAGGCGTTGCCGAGGAGAGGTGCAAGGGTGTCAAAGAGCACACCCCCAAGGAAACCGCCGATAGCGCCCCCTAAGGAAGCATGAGCGGCGCCCCGCCAGGACCGTCGCGTTGCCCCCGATGCCAGCCCAAGTAACGCTCCCACAAGTGTCCAAGTCACGCAACGGGCGAGGATAAGCCAAAAGCGTTGGGTGAGGCTCCCTTCTGGAGCGGAAAGGACAAGGGAGCCGAAAGCGCTGAACACCGCTCCACCGAGGGCGAAAGCAACCGCCCCTCCTATCAAGCCAAAGAAGCCAGCGATGGCAGTATTTTGCAAGACTTTTTTTCGTCCGCCCCAAAGCCACTCCTCCAATCCTGCTATCGCCATCCCAAAAGCCGCCCCGACGAACGCCCAAAGGGGAAGACTTTGTCCCTGAGAGCCTTCAAACAACTCGCGGATGGACGCCACATCCGTTGTGAAGGGCTCTACGATGACCCAAGCGACGAAACCACCGATAGCCCCAAACAAAGCACGGGCAAGGGCGCGATTGTGAAGGCGCATCGTCAACGCCTCCCGCTTTCGGAGCGGAAAAGGAACTTTGGTCCTGCCGAACCAAGTTGAATTTCCGTCCCATCCCGCAAGGCTGTCTCCCCCGCCCGTTTCCCGTTGACGAAGACAGGGGCGTTCCGCTCAAGGGGCACCAACACCCATCGGTTTTGCCATCGCTCCAATTTCGCATGCTTTGGAGCGACTTGCTGAACGCCCTCAAAGCGCTCGTCTAACACGACAGGGCAATCAGAAGCCGTGCCGATCGTGACGACGGACACATCCGTCAAGGGCAGAAACCACCGCTGTCCGTCTTTGCCCACCCCTTCCAGAAATGCTCCCTGCAGCGGGGGTTCGGCGACGAAAGCAAGGGATTTGAAAGACGAGGTGGTTAGGGGTTCTTCTGGCGAGGCTTCCGTTTCCTTGCGCCGCTTCAACCAACCCCACACCGCCATCACGCCCCTTGACGGATTTTGAAGGTCAGGCGCAACAAGCCTAACTCCAAGATGTCGCCATCTTTGATGGGGCGGGGTTGATTGGGCGGGAGGGCTTGTCCGTTCAATTTCGTCCCATTAGTGCTGCCGAGGTCTTCCACGAAAAATTGCTCACCTTGATGGAACAAACGACAGTGACGCCTTGAAACCCCTGCATCGTAACCGCCGTGAGGTGTCAAGTCCACATCGGGAAAGACGCGGCTGACAGGGTCTGCCCGACCGACCAACACCTCCCCCTTGCTGAAATCTAACGGTAACTCCGCACCGCTTTCCAAGACGAGGGCAACGGCAGGCACGGCAGCCGGTAGCGGTGCTACTCCCGGCGCAGGCGCCAGAGTCGCCCCACAGTTTTCGCAAAACCGAGCGTCGGCAGGGTTTTCGTGCTGGCAAGATGGACACTTCACCACTCCCGCCGAAGGTGCGGCAGGGGCAGAGGGCGTTGGGGCTGGCGCCGCCGAAGGTTCAGCGGCAGCCGTCGGCGTCAAAGACGCCCCACACTCATCGCAAAACAGAGCGCCATCCAAATTCTCCGTCCCGCAATGGGGACACTTGACAGGCATTGCCCATCCCTCCTTCCGCATTGCATCCACCTCAAAGATTACCGCATCCACTTCAAAAGAGACAGAAGCGCTTACCAGCCGAGCCAAACTGGAGACCATTCGCTTGGCGTTTTTCTCATCTGCTTGCGACAAAATACGGTAAGCCTTGGCACGAACGGTTATTAAACTTGCTCCGCTCTCACATCCGTCAAGTCGGGTTGTTTGGTGTAACCGTTGAATTTGCGCCACCGCCTGATTTGCTTTCAAACGCCGTGCGCAACTTTGCTCATACCCTCAAGGAATTTTCCAAGACCTTGCAGGGCGCGGCGAAAGGGCTTCTCCTCGTTTGGGACGACATCAACGGCTTGGCGCAAAGGAAAGAATTTGCCCACTGGCTTAAAAGTGTCGCCGATGAAACGGCGATGGCGAGGATTCCTGTTTGTATCGTTTTGGTCGGGTTGGAGGAAGTGAGGGGTATGCTAATTCGCAACAACGAGTCGTTAGCACGCGTCCTTTTGCCCCTTGACATCCCCCTTTGGAGCGAAGAGGAATGTGCCAAGTTTTTCCGCAAGGCTTTTGAACGCGTTAGCACCAAGGTCACTGAAGAGGCACTTGGGACGATGGTGGTTTTTTCTGGCGGGCATCCAGCGTTGGCGCATGAAATCGGCGATGCTGTGTTCCGTGTTGACAGTGATGGGATAATTGACCAAAAAGATGCCTTAGAAGGCATTTCGCACGCTGCCGAAATCGTCGGTCGGAAGTATTTGGAACCGCAAGTTTACCGAGCCGTTAGAAGCCCACGCTATAGGAAAATTCTGAGGTTGCTTGCGAGCGATCCCCCAAATTACCCCTTCCGACGCGCCGACATAATGCAGCGGTTGGACGCAAACGAGCGCAAAGTGTTTGACAGTTTCCTGCGAAGGATGCAGGACTTGGGCGTCATCGTTCCAAACGAAGAAGGTGGGCGTGGTTCTTACCGATTCCGCAATGCTTTGCATTTCTTCTACTTCGGCATGGAGGGAAGACGGAAAGTGCCTTGAAAATGCATCCCCGAAAGCCATCCACCCTTGGTTGCCCCTGCCAAATCGCTAAGGGACAGCCCATGCCGACGACTTAGCGTTCATTGAATGACTTCTATCAAACGACCGACGGCAGCCAACAAAGTGAGCCCACCACATACCGCCACGACGGACGGTCCCGCAGGCAAATCGTAGCGGAAGGAGAGAGTTAATCCCACGAGGGAAGAAAGCAAAGCGACCCCGACAGCGATGAGGAAGGCGTGAGCAAACCGCCGTGCCCAAAGCAATCCTGCTACGGGCGGCAAGACGAGGAAAGCGAACACCACCAACGCCCCGATCGCCCGAATGCACGCCCCGACCAAAACGCCCAAACTCAAGTAAAACAGCAAGTTGGTCAACCGCTCCCGCACCCCAACGGCGTGAGCGAAAGTCGGGTCAACGGTGACGGCGATGAAAGCATGATAGCCCAAAAGGTGCAACGCAATGACCAACAAGCAAGCGATTGCCAACAACTCCATGTCGCCATGCCCAACCGCCAACAAATCGCCGAACAGCAAACTGACCATGTGGGCTTCGCCGACGGGACTTTTGGCGACGAACAAAAGCGCCAATGCCGAGGCGAGGGCGTAAGCGGCGCCCAACAAACTTTCCCGCGAGACCGTTCGCTCCTGCGGGGGCAAAAGGGCGAAACCGATGACGCCCAGCAACACAGCAGCACTGCCCATCAGCAACGGCGATTGTTCGGTCAACAACGCCAGTCCCACGCCCGCTGCCCCCAATTGCGCTAACGCCGCCCCGACAAAGACGATGCGCCGCAAGACGACATAGACGCCGACATAAGCAAGGGCAACGCCCGAAATCGCTGCCGCCGCCAGCGCATGGCGCAAAAAATCGTGCCGAAGCATCTCCCACATCAGGGCGTCGCCTCCGACGGGGCGGCAATCATCACGACCCGATAGCCGTTCAATTCCCGCACGGCGATGGGTGTCTGGTAAGTAGCGCTCAACCGTCGTTCCGTTAGCATCTCGGCGACGGAACCCGCCACCACTTGTCCATCCCGAAAGAGCGCTAAATGCGTGGCGGCGTTAGCGGCAAGGCTGAGCAAGTGCGTGACCAAAACGACGGTGACACCCCGCTCTTGATGGATGCGCCGCAGCAACTCCATGATGGCGTGCTCCGTCGGCAAGTCCAACCCGTTGGTCGGTTCGTCCAGCAAAAGCAAGTCAGGTTCCGTCGCCAACGCCCGCGCCAAAAGCACCCTTTGCTTTTGACCGCCCGAAAGTTGGCGGTAACGCATGGGCGCAAGGTCGGCGATGCCCACTTGCTCCATCGCTGCCAACGCTTTCGCCCGATCGGCAGGGGTAAAGCGGTGCCCAAATCCGCTGCGATGGATGCGTCCCATCAACACGATGTCCAAGGCGGTCAAGGGCAACAAATCATCCAACATCTCTCGTTGAGGCACATAGCCGATGCGGGCGCGCCGATGCCAAAGGATTTGCCCTTTCATCGGGCGAAGTAATCCCAACAGCGCCCGCACCAAAGTCGTCTTGCCCGACCCGTTCGGTCCGACGAACCCCCAAAATTCGCCTTGCTGAAGTTGCAAAGAAACATCCCGCAGGACAACTTTCCGCCCGTAACCCAATGTCACTCCTTCTAACTGCACCAACGGTTCGCCCATTTCCTTCACCTACCATCGCTCAACTTCGTCGGCTCACTTTTGTTGCCCTTCCTGCACGGCGTTGATGAGTTTGGTCAGGATGTAGCGGAGCAACTTGGGGTAAGTTTCCGTGCCCGGTTCGCCGCCGACGCTGGGGCAAACTTCCACGACTTTCGCCCCCGTCCGTTGCGCCACCATGTTGGGCAAGCGGTTTTCGTAAAAGGGCTCTTTGAGGATGACCTTCACCCGTTCCCGACGCATCAGGAAAATCAAATCCGCCAAGTGGGACGCCGACGGCGGGATGCCCGGCTTGGGCTCAAGGTAGCCGACAATTTTAAAGCCATAGCGGTTCGCCAAGTAACTCCAAGTCGTGTGGTAAGCGACAAACTTCTCGCCTTGCAAGGGCGCTGCCATCCGTTCGGTCTCCTCCTGCAAGTCGCTCAGGGCTCGTTCCGTTTGACGCAAGTTGCGGTCGTAATCGTCGGCGTTGGCGGGGTCAACCCGCTTGAGCCCTTCGGCAATGTTGCGGACGATGATGCGCATGTTGGCAGGGTCAAGCCAATAGTGGGGATTGCCGAAGATGTGGACTTCCCCTTGCTCGCGGGTGACGCGCCCTTGCGGGATTTCCAGCAAGGGGATTCCCCGCGAGGCGTCCACATCGCCCGTCCCTCCCCGACGGACTTTCGGGTTGCGGGCTTCGTCCACCATCGGCGGAAGCCACGCCTCTTCGTAATCCAAGCCGATGCGCACCAACAAATCGGCACGACTGAGATGCACGATGAAAGAGGGACGGGGTTGAACGGTGTGGGGATTTTGTAACGGATGCATCAAAGCGACGACTTCTACATGCCTGCCGCCGACTTGTTCTGCCGCCCACTTCAAATCCGTCGTCGTCGCCACGACCCGCACCTTGCGTGCCGCCGTCGGCGCTAAAGAGATGCCCAAAGCGACCGTCAAAAAAACGGCGAAACACCATCGGCGCATAAAACACGCACCTCCTCGCTTAAGGATGCGCCAAAAATGTAGCAGCGGTTGCTACGGACGATGTAGTAAGACAAGCAGGTGAGGGTGTTCGGAAAATCACGCCTTGAATAACCGCCGTTCGTTGCAGCGGACATCGCCGTTGTCATTGTCGCGGCTAATAGCCGCTCCAGCAGAAGGTCGGAGAAGCGTCGGGTTGCTCATCCTTGACGGAGCGGCTAAAAGCGTGATTTGTCCGTGAGCCCTGCCTTGCAGGGATGCCATGAAGGCGAAAGAAGCATCGGCTTGGCGATGGAGCCGCAAAGTTTCCCGACACCTTTGGTGCGCATGCCTTGGGGTGATGACGATGGGAAGATGGCTTTTGGCGCTTGGTGTGTTTTTTGTGGTGCAAGGTTGGTCGTGGCTGATAGCCACTTCTGCAAAAGCGATGGCGCAAGTGCAAGCGCCGTCAAAAGTGCCTCGTTGGGGTTTGTGGGAAGCGACGATGAAAAGTCGCCACTTTTACCGAAACCCGTTCACTGAAGTCTGCGTGACGGCGACTTTCCGTTCGCCATCGGGGCGACAAATCGTCGTGGAGGGTTTCTACGATGGCGGCAACGAGTGGCGGGTGCGGTTCATGCCCGACGAAATCGGCAGATGGCAATGGTTCGTCCGCACGGAGCCGCCCGACGAAAAGATGGCAGCCAGTGGCGCTTTTGAGTGCGTCCCGTCCAAGTTGCCAGGACCTCTGCGAGTTCACCCGCAAAATCCCCTTTGGTTCACCTTCGCCGATGGCATACCCGTTTACCTGCTGGCGTTCCACCTTTGGAACTTGGATGCGCTGGACGAAGGGACACTCGCAAAGACGCTGGACTTTCTGAAAGCGCAAGGTTTCAATGCTCTCGTCGGTCCTCACTTGACGCCCGACCGAATGGTGTGGGAACGCACCGAAAAAGGGCAGCCCGATTTTGAGCGGTTCAACTTGACCGTTTGGAGAGGGTTGGACCGTGCCCTGCGGTTGGCTGCCGAGAAAGGCTTCGTCGTCATCCCTTTCAGCATCGTCGGCGGCACGAACGGTTTGCCCAAAGCACCCGACGAAGCATTGGATTTGCTGCTGCGTTACTGGGTCGCCCGATGGCAAGGCTTTTGGAACGCCACCTTTCAACCGACGAGCGAGTGGGAAGAGGGCTATCGTGAGGCGGAAATTTTGCGCCTCGGTCAACGGTTGCATCAACTGACGCATGGGCGCTTTTTGATTAGCGTCCACAGTTTGCGCGCCAGCAGCGAAACCGTCCGACGGGCAGCATGGTTCGGCTACCACACCGTTCAGGACAAACTCACCGACCAAAACTTCGGCAAGTATGTTTGGCTGGCGTCGCTGCATCAGCGAGTGCCCAAGCCCATCCTCGCCCACGAGTGCCTTTGGGAGGGCAACTTTTATCAACGGGAGGCAGGCTTGGATGTGGACAACTTACGCAAGGCGGCATGGGTGATTGCCCTCAGTGGCGGTCACATCAACTACGCCGATGAAGTCGTGCCACCTCGCCGTTGGCAACGGCGAGAAGATGTCGGTGCCACTTTCAGCGAGTTAGGGATGAGGATGAAACCGCAAGGGCAACTTTACGATGCCCTGAGGCACTTGGCGCAATTCATCCGCTCGCTACCTTTTTGGCGGATGCGCCCGCATCCTGAATTGTCCAGCACAGGCGTTTGCCTTGCGGAAATCGGCACTACTTACGCCGTCTTCGTCCCTGACGGCAAACCTGTCACCGTGACTTTGCCCGAAGGTCGCTTCCTCATTCGTTGGTTCAACCCGCGCACGGGCGCATGGCAAGGGCAATCAAAAAGCCAAGCAGGCGGGACGATTTCTTTGACGCCACCTGACGAAGGCGATTGGGTTTTGTTGGTGCAGCGGGAAACGAAGGCAAATAGGCAGTTAAGCAGGTGAGCAAGGGCTTTTCAGCAAGGATATCAAGCCGCGCCTTTCACATGCGACGCCGAGGTGGTCGCCGATGTTTGTCACTGCGGTCGCTTTGACAGAGCCGCTCCATCTTGATGACCTTCTTCGCGCTGAAGCGCACTTTTTAGATGCCGTGCTGTTGCCCGTTCACGAACGAAATTGGCGGGATGTTTTAAGCGCCCTGAACACTGCCGATGAAAATGGCTGGGCATTGCGGTTTCTTTTGTGGGCAAAGGGCAAGCGGGTCAAAAATGTCCCGCTCCACCGCTTCGCCCGACACCCTAAGTTGCTCGGCTGGGTCGTGGAGCATTTGGACGACCCTGCTTTGTTGGCAATGCTGCGGGCGACAACGCAAACAGGGTTCACCCTTGCATGGCAACAGCCGTCTCCCTTCACCTATGGCGTCCTATCGGCTCATCCGCGGCGTGACGGCAAGTGGTGGGCATGGTTGACAGTCAATGAACCGACGCAGTTTTTCTCGGCTGCCGTCAACGCTTTGCTGGAAGGAGCAGACTCCCTTTGCTTTTCTCAACTGCCCGACGAAGAGCCAGCGGGTGAACGGGAGCGGTTGAAAGCCCTCGCCAGTTTGAGCGTTCAATTCCGCCTTTGGCAACCGCTCCTTGCCGACCGAAGGGAAAGTTGGGAGGTGCTCGTGGATGGAGCGCAATGTCGCTGCTGGCAATTAGCGACCGATGAATGGCTCACCCTGATAGTGCCGACGGGCAAGACAACAACCCTTGTCGTCCCATTACCCTTTCGCGCTGCCCCTGGTTGGCGGGCTTACGGGTTGCGTTTCCCCGCCCTCATCCGATTCCCGATGCAGGTAAAGGGCGAGACGACGCAAGTGAAGGTGATTGGGGCGACGATGGCGGAACTGGTTTGGGTGACGGGCGATCGGGAACGGCTGGAGCGAATGCATCGGCGGGCAGGCGAGTTGTTGCCCAAAGCGATGCAATTTGCCGTCCAGTGGGTGTTGGCGCGCAAGGAGCAAATCGGCGAAGTGCCGTCGGAAGTCAACGACCAAATTTGGCAGATGTTGCAGGCAGCAAAACGCCGCCAGTTTAGCAAGGGCTACCTTTTGGCTCAACGACTCCTTTCCGACCTTGTGCCTTTCATCCCTTCCTGACGCCCTTTCATGTTCCCTGCAGCAAATCTTCTGGTGAGGGCAGGAAGTTTTTCGTCTTTGGGTCGTAAAGGCGCAACCTTTCTCCCTCCACGACGACTTCCAATCCCAAAACCTCGCTGACCAACCTTCCTTCTCCTGCCTCTTGCCGAACCCACTTTTCTCCCCGACGAAAATAGCCGACCAACGGCGGCATCAAATACTCCCGCAAAGGGTCAAAGATGAACAACTCCTGAACGCCCAAGATGCCCCGATAAATGTCCATCTTCCGCCCAAAGTCCTCCCGCCTCGTCTTTTTGCTGGTGAACTCAAAGACGACATCCAAGCCTTTCCCTTCCTCCCAGACGAGGTAGACGCGCCTTGGACGCTTGGGAACGCCGAAGACGACAAAGACATCGGGCGCCACGCACTTCCTCGGATTGCCCTCCTCGTAGTAGACAAACAAGTTGCCCGAAACATAAACATCCTCCCGCTCGCGAAAATGCCACTCCAGACTAAACCGTGTGTTGGTCACCGACTTGTAGTGCCAATCAGTCTCTGCCATAGGCTTCCCATCCGTTTCGGGATAAGTGATGCGTTTGCGCGGCACGACGATGCTCATGGTTCATCCCGTCCCTTTCGTCGGGTCGTCAGAAAGTGTAGCGCATCAATCTCGTTGCAAAAGGAGGCAACGCAAGTATTGGCTTTCGGGGAAATGCAAGCGGATAGGATGGTCAGGTGATTGGGTCGTTTGTGCCAGCAACCGCAGCGGGACATTGCGGTCGGACGCTGCTAACCGAACGGCTTCCAACAGGGTCGTCCAGTCCATGTGGTAGGTGCAAGTGCAAACGAGCAACCGACCGCTTTCGTTCAGCATCGGCAGGACACCATGAACCAGTTTCCAAATTGCCCACTTCAAACTCGCTACCTCCCGCTTGCTCTTGGCGATGGCGGGCGGGTCAATGACGACGGCATCAAAGCGTTGTCCTTCGGCGGCGAGTTTGGGTAACTCGTCAAAAGCGTTGCCACAGCGAAACTCCACCGTGACGCCGTTGAGCGCCCCTTGCTCGCGCCCCAAAGCGACCGCCGATGGCAGTTGCTCTACCGCCACGCATTCCGCCCCCGCTTTGGCGGCGTGGATAGCGAAGGCACCCGTGTAGGCGAACAAATCCAGAAAGCGCTCACCAGAGCGGATGAGTGACCGCATCCACCGACGGTTGTCGCGTTGGTCAAGGTAAAAGCCCGTCTTCAATCCGCCCCGCACATCCACCAAAAAGCGCAAACCGTCTTCGTGAATTTCCACCCGTTCAGGCACTTCGCCGTAAAGCAAACCCTTGGCAGGTGGCAAACCCTCTTCTTGTCGCCCTTCCATGTCGCTGCGCTCAAAGATGCCTTTGGGCGACAGCAACTCAAGGAGGGCATCAAGCCACAAAGGCTTCAACCGTTCCATCCCCAAAGTGCGCACCTGAACGACCAAAAAGTCGCCGTAGCGGTCTACGATGAGCCCGGGCAAAAAATCGCCTTCGGCGTGGACAAGGCGGAAAGCGTCAGTGGCGGACACCAACGATTGGCGCAAACGCAACGCCTCTTTTAAGCGGGCAAGGAAAAAGTTGCGGTCAATGGGTTCGTCGTTCAAAGTCAAGGTGCGGAAGGCGATGTGGGAAGTGGCGGAGTAAGTGCCCCAAGCGACGAAGCGCCCGTCGGCATCCAAAAGGCAAACGAGGTCGCCGTCGCTGACCGTTGGGGCGATGTCCGCCACTTCGTCGCGATAGACGAACGGGTAAAACTTGCGCACCTTTTTGTCCTTGCCCCGCTTCAGTTTCAGCCAACGCTTGGGCATCGTTTGTCACCGTTGAAAATCGTGGCTGATAGCCACTCCAACAGTCGTCAATCCGACATCGCACAATTTTTGCGGACGCTGCGATGGCTTGCAAAGGAGGCGAGTGGGATGGCGGTGCTGAATCGTTCGGAGGTGTGGCGGAGGGTTTACGCTTGCTGGATGGGCAAAAACGCTGGCGGCACTTTGGGCGCTCCTTTGGAAGGGCAACCTGGTCCGCACGACTTTGACTGGTATCCCCGCTTGCAGGAAGGAGGAATTCCCAACGATGACTTGGAGATGCAACTGGTTTGGTTGGACGCCATCAAGCGGGCAGGTTGGCGCATTGACGCAACGGTGCTGGCGCAGGCGTGGCTGACGCACATCGGCTACAACTGGAACGAATACGGCATCGCCAAACGCAACTTGCGTTGGGGCTTGTTGCCACCCCTTTCGGGCGCTTACGATAACGACTTTTGGAACGATTGCATGGGGTCACCCATCCGCTCGGAACTTTGGGCGTGTTTGGCGCCCGCTTCACCCCGCTTAGCGGTGCGTTTCGCCTTTGAGGACGCCCTCGTAGACCACGCAGGAGGCGAAGGGGTTTGGGGCGAGATGTTCAATGCGGCGTTGGAAAGTATCGCCTTTGTCGTGCGGGATGTGGACGAAGCGTTGGATTTGGCATTGGCGTTCATCCCGTCGGATTGTCAAATCGCCCAAGCGATCAGCGACACGCGCCGTTGGTGGGCGGAGTTGCGGGATTGGCGGAAGGTGCGGGAGCGCATCGCTGAAAAGTATTGGCATCGCGAACCGACTCACGCCCCGCAGAATTTGGCGTTCACCGTCTTAGGTTTGTTAGCAAGCGAGGGCGATTTCGGGCGCGCCATCACGACGGCGGTCAACTGCGGGCAAGACACCGATTGCACGGGAGCGACAGCAGGTTCGGTGATGGGCATTTTGCTGGGCGAAGTGCCTGAAAAGTGGGCGGCACCGTTGGGCGAGACAATCGCCACCAACCTCAGTTGGGGCGGCATCCGAAACATCACGCCTTTGCCCGATGTGCGGGTTTTGACCGACGAAGTTTTGGCGGCGGCGGAACGGTTGCTGGCTTGGCATGGTGCCCCCGTGCGAATTGCCGACGCCCCGACAGACTTGACCGATTTGCCCGATGATTGGCTTAAGCCCGACGAAGGCATTTACGAACTATGGGAGCGCAACCGTTACCCTTGGCGGGTGGACTTTTCGCTGAAGGCCGTGCAAGTAGGCGTAGACTATCGGGGGCTTCCGACGATCAATCCCGAAACGCCCAAGATGGTGACCCTTTGGCTTCATAACTGTCAACCCGTGCCGTTGACCGTCACGCTCCTTTGGGATGCGCCCAGCGATTGGCGGGTGGAGCCGATGAGATCGTCGGTGACCGTCCCAGCGAAAGGGATTGTCGGCATTAACGCTCACATCCATGCCCCTTTGCGGTTGCCTCAGACACAAACCCTTTGGTGTCAAGTGCGGGTTCACGAACGACCGGCGGAGTTAGCCGTTCCTGTCACCCTCATCGGAGAACGGCGATGGATGGTGCGCAGGAACGGAAGCGAATGGCAAACGGAATGGCTTCCCGACAGCGAGTTGCCGTTGGAACGATGGTTGGGGGGCAAAGCGGGCATTATAGAGGCGCGCCTTTGGGTTTGGTCGCCCAAAACCCAACGGGTTGTCATCGGCTTCCCTTGCAACGGAGCGTTTCAACTCTGCCTCAACGGCGTGGAAGTGCTCAACGCCCATCAACCCGATTACCTCGTCCGACCAGGGCAGCAAGGACCCGCCAGCCACTATGCGCAAGTAACTTTGCGACAAAGTTGGAACGAAGTGCAAGTGCGCGTGGAGCGGGGCGATCAGGCGATTGCGGCTTATTTGCTGTTCACCGACCCGACGGATTTGCATCGGCATTTGACTGACTTGGCGCTGACGCAAGCGCCGTAGGCGCGATAGAATTAGGCGCAACCCCGAAGGCAACCATCGTCAGCCTTCAGTTCATTTATCGGGGGGATGACCATTGGAAGTGGAAATCGGTCTCGGACGGAAAGCCCGAAGGGCTTATGGGTTAGATGAAATCGCCCTCGTGCCTGCACCCGTCGCCGTTGACCCAGAGGAAGTGGATGTCTCTTTGACGATCGGCAACTTGACCCTTTCCATCCCTGTCTTGGCGTCGGCGATGGATGCGGCAGTGGATACCCGTGTCGCCGTTGAGATGTCCCGCTTGGGTGGGTTGGCAGTGCTGAATTTAGAAGGATTGCATGTCCGCTACGAAGACCCATCGCCCATCATTGAACGCATCGTCAGCGCTCCAAAGGAGCAAGCCGTTCAGGTGCTGCAAGAAGCCTATCGGGAGCCGATCAAAACGGACTTAATCAAGGAACGGGTGCGGGAAGTGAAACGAGTGGGGGCAAGGTTGGGCGTTGCGGCGACACCTGCCAAAGCGATGGAATTGCTGCCCATTGCCTTAGAGGAAGGTGCCGATGTCGCTGTCATCCAATCTACGGTCACGACGGTGCGGTTTCTCTCGTCCAACAAACCCGCTTTGCCTTGGGAACGCTTGCGGAAAGCCATCTCCGTCCCGCTCATTGTCGGCAATTGCGTCACCTACGAAGCGGCGTGGGAGTTGATGGAAGTTGGTGCTGACGCTGTTTTGGTGGGTGTCGGACCGGGCGCTGCCTGCACGACGCGGCAAGTCGTGGGCGTCGGCGTCCCGCAGGCGACGGCGATTGCCGATGTGGCAGCGGCAAGGGATGAGTTTTATCGGCGCACAGGCAAGTATGTGGCGGTCATCGCCGATGGCGGGATGCGAACGGGCGCCGATATTTGTAAGGCAATTGCTTGCGGAGCAGATGGCGTGATGATCGGTTCGCCAATCGCTTCGGCGTTAGAAGCGCCAGGGCGGGGTTACCATTGGGGGATGGCGACACCTCACCCTGGTTTGCCCAGAGGCACTCGCATCTTCGTCGGGCAAGTGGCGCCGTTGAAGGTGCTCCTTTTGGGACCAGCGACGAAGGACGACGGGACGCTGAACTTGGTCGGGGCGCTGAAAAATGGGATGGGTATGTGCGGTGCTCGCACCATCAAGGAGATGCACCGCTGCCAGATCGTTCTTGCTCCCACCATCAACACGGAAGGGAAACGGTTGCAACGAGAGCAAGGCGTCGGTCAAGGGCGATGAGCGCCCGCAAGGACGGTGAAGGGCAATGCCGAAGTCATCCAAGCGTCGGGACTTACCCGATGAATCGGAACTGGCGGTCAACCCGTCGGTCTGGCTGCGTTGGTATGAGCAGCATTTGCGTCAAGTCCATCAAGAATGGGCGCAACGGCGGAGGGTGGCGCGGGAAGATTTGGAACTGCTGCTTTTTGACCGCAGCGATTTGGAGCGGACGCTGAAGGGCTTGCCCAACGCCCTCAGCCCTGCCGAGCGACGGAAGTTGGCGAAGTTGGATGAAACCCTCAAACAGTTGGCACCTGCCATCCGCGCCGCCATCCCTGACTTGGCGGAGATGCGCAAGAGCCTTGACATCCCTCAAAGCCATTGGTGGTGGTTTCTGCCAGAAGAACGGACGGAGGGGTAACCGAGGCAATGCATCAGCGACCCGATGACCTCATCGTCGTCTTGGATTTCGGCGCTCAATATGGGCAACTGATCGCCCGACGGGTGCGGGAGTGTCGTGTCTATTCCGAATTGCTCCCTTGCGACACACCCTTAGACAAAGTTTTGGCTTTGCGCCCTAAGGGCATTATCCTGTCGGGCGGTCAAGCGAGCGTCTATGCGCCTGACGCCCTCACTTATGACCTGCGCCTGTTTGAAGTCGGGATACCTATCTTGGGCATTTGCTACGGGGCACAACTGATGGCGCACCTTTTGGGGGGCAAAGTGGTGCCGGCGGAGAAAGCCGAATACGGGCGCACCGAGTTGCGAGTTTTGGATGACAGCGACTTGTTTGCGGGTTTGAACCCGCAGTTGATTTGTTGGATGAGCCACAGCGATGTCATCTTAGAGCCGCCGCCGGGCTTCAAGGTGACCGCTCGCACCGCCAATGCGCCCGTCGCCGCCATGTCTGACCCGCAACGCAAACTGTTTGCCGTCCTCTTCCATCCCGAAGTTTCCCACACGCCTTGGGGCATAGAAATCATCCGCAACTTCGTCTATCGTTGGTGCGGATGCCATCCGACTTGGACACCCAGAAATTTCGTGGAGGCGACGGTGGAGGCGATCCGCCAACGGGTGGGCAAAGAGCGGGTGCTGTGTGCTCTCAGTGGCGGTGTGGATTCGGCGACGACGGCAGCCCTTGTCCATCGTGCCGTCGGCGACCAACTCGTTTGCATCTTTGTCAATCATGGCTTTTTGCGCAAAGGAGAAGCGGAACGAGTGGTTCACACCTTCCGAGAACTTTTGAGCGTCAACCTGATTTATGTGGATGCCAGCCAGCGGTTCCTCAATCGGTTGCGGGGTGTGATTGACCCAGAGGAGAAGCGGAAGGTCATCGGCGAAGAATTTGTGCGCGTCTTTGAAGAAGAAGCCCGCAAGTTGGGGCGTATCCGCTTTTTGGCGCAGGGGACGCTTTATCCCGATGTCATTGAAAGCGGCACCCGCCACGCCGCCCGCATCAAAACCCACCATAATGTCGGTGGGTTGCCTGCCGATATGCAATTTGAGTTGCTGGAACCATTGCGCTACCTGTTCAAAGACGAAGTGCGGGAAGTCGCCGAAGAATTGGGATTGCCACCGGAAATTGCGTGGCGTCACCCGTTTCCCGGTCCTGGCTTAGCCATCCGCATTTTGGGGGAAGTGACGGAAGAACGCCTGCACTTGGTGCGGGAAGCGGATGCCATCGTCATGGACGAAATTCGGCGGGCAGGATTGTATCGGCAGGTTTGGCAAGCCTTTGCCGTCTTGCTTCCCTTGCGCAGCACGGGAGTGAAGGGGGATCGGCGCACCTATGGCTACACTGTTGCCGTTCGGGTCGTGACGAGCGAGGATGGGATGACAGCCGATTGGGCACGCCTTCCCGACACCGTTTTAGAACGCATCGCCAACCGCATCTGCAGCGAAGTGCCTAACATCAACCGTGTCGTCTACGACATCACCTCCAAACCGCCAGCGACGATTGAATGGGAGTGAGAAGGGATGACGGAACTGCACCGCGACATTGACGCCATCTTGATCACCGAAGAGCAAATCCAGCGGCGCATCGCCGAACTGGGGGCGCAAATCTCCGCCGATTACGAGGGCAAAGATTTGCATTTGGTCGGCGTCTTGCGGGGGGCAGTGATGTTCCTCGCCGACTTGATGCGTCACATCACTGTCCCTTGCTCCTGCGATTTCATCGCCATCGCCAGTTACGGCATGGACACCAAATCGTCGGGGGTCGTCCGCATCTTGAAAGACTTGGACGACAGCATTCAGGGTCGGCATGTCTTGATCGTGGAAGACATCGTGGACACGGGTTTGACGCTCAACTACATCCTGAGTTTGATTCGTTCCCGCAACCCTGCCAGCGTGCGGGTGTGTGCCCTGTTGGACAAACCAGAAAGGCGGGTCGTGCCCGTTGAAATTCACTACTTGGGGTTCACCATCCCTAACCGCTTCGTCGTCGGCTACGGTTTAGACTACGCCCAACGCTACCGCAACCTGCCTTACATCGGGGTCTTGCGCCCAGAGATTTACGGGGGGCTGTGAGGGGTGCCGTCTGGGCGAGGATGTGGCATGATTTTAGTGCCACGCCATTACCACGAGAGGGGCAGACCCAGCGAAGGCAACGGAAAGTGCCATCTTTCTGGCTAATGCTTCCTCTGCCATCATCACCAAAAGGAGGCGTCTTAGCATGACGGAGCAAGAAATCATCACCGCCACCGAGTTGGACTTGGCGGAACTGGAATCCAAAACGCTCCAAGAACTTCAGGACATCGCCAAGTCCTTGGAAATCCCTGGGGCATATCGGCTCAAAAAGCAGGAATTGGTTCGGCGTATCTTGGAGACTTATGCCGCCCGCAGTGGTTATGCCCTCCGCGAAGGCGTGCTGGAAATCGTTGAAGACAAGGAGTTGAAGGGTTACCTGCGGGTTGACGGGTATATGCCTTCGCCCGAGGATGTCTATGTGAGCGCCACGCAAATTCGTCGCTTCGGGTTGCGTAACGGCGATGTCGTGATGGGTTACATCCGCCCGCCCAAAGAAGGCGAGCGCTTCTACAGCCTCTTGCGGATTGTCGCCGTCAATGGAGAACATCCCGAAAAAGCCCGCAATCGTCCCGACTTTGAGAAACTGACACCTGTCTTCCCCTTTGAACGGTTGCGGATGGAACGCCCCAACGAAAACTCTTCGGAAAACATCACGGCTCGGATGGTGGACATCGTTGCCCCCATCGGCAAAGGACAACGCGGTCTTATCGTCTCGCCCCCGAAGGCGGGTAAGACGACCTTGCTGAAAACCATCGCCCGCAGCATTGAGCGTAACCATCCTGAATGCATCGTCATCGTCCTGCTCATTGATGAGCGCCCAGAAGAAGTCACTGATTTTCGGGAGGCGGTTAACTCTGAAGTGGCGGCAGCGACCTTTGACCAGCCGCCAGAGCATCAAATCCAAGTGGCTCGGATGGTGCTGGAAAAGGCGAAACGGTTGGTGGAAATGGGCAAGGATGTCGTCATCTTGCTGGACAGCCTGACTCGTTTGACCCGCCAATCCAACTTGGTCGTGGAGCCGTCGGGGCGGACGCTGACGGGTGGCTTAGACCCAGCGGCTTTGCGCTTCCCCAAACGCTTCTTCGGCGCCGCCCGCAAGTTGCGGGAGGGCGGTTCCTTGACGATCATCGCCACCGCCCTCATTGACACCGGCTCGCGCATGGACGACCACATCTACGAAGAGTTCAAAGGCACAGGCAACATGGAAATTCACTTGGACCGACGATTGCAAGAGCGACGCATCTTTCCCGCCATTGACATCCAACGCTCTGGCACCCGCCGCGAGGAGTTGCTTTACACCGACACAGAGAAGGAAGCCATCTGGCGGTTGCGCCGCACCCTCTCGCAAGTAGACCCATTGACAGCAACGGAGCGGCTCATTGATCAACTCCGCAAGACCCGCACCAACGAGGAGTTCTTCAAGTTCATCATGCAGCAATGGCGTTAAAGGAGGTGAAGGGCTTGGAGGGATGCATCTTTTGCCGCATCGTCGCTAAAGAAGTCCAAAGCGACATCGTTTATGAAGACGAGGAAGTCGTCGCTTTTCGGGACATCAACCCGCAAGCGCCTGTCCATGTCCTCATCGTTCCCCGCAAACATTTGCCCACCCTCAACGACGCCGCCTCAGACGATCAATCCTTGCTGGGCAAATTGCTTTTAGTCGCCCGCCAATTAGCCCGCCAATTGCAAGTCGCCGATGACGGTTATCGGCTCGTGCTGAATGTCAACCGAGGAGCAGGTCAGTCCGTCTTCCACCTCCACTTGCATTTGTTGGGAGGGCGGGTTTTCCATTGGCCGCCGGGCTAACGCTCGTTGGCGGATTTCTTCCGGATGCGCTGAAGGGCTTCCCGAGGGAGGCGCTTTTTGAAATTGCGCACCAGCTTACGGATTTCCCCGATGGGCACGGGCTTGATCAGTAAGGAAATCGCCCCATGTTGCATCGCTTTCCCGACCAAGTCGCTATCGGGATAACCCGTCATCAAAACGACATGGGCATCAGGGTCAATTTTTCGGATGCGGGCGAAAGTCTGGGCACCGTCCATGTCGGGCAGCACCAAGTCCAAAAAAATCAGGTCGTAAATCTGCTCCTTCACCCGCTTAACGGCTTCCTCTCCTCGCTGCACCACTTCTACGGTGCACCCTTCAGGTTGCAAGGCTCGTTTGAAGAGCCGCCCGATAGCCGGATCGTCGTCCACGACAAGGATTTGCTTGCGCAATCCTCCCGTGTAGTTTTCCAGCCACTCATCCAACTCTTTTTTGCTGATGCGCCACCGACCGCCGACTTTGCGCCCGGGCAAAAGCCCTGATTGCAACATCCGATAGACCGTCATGATGTGCAAGTTCAGGTAGCGGGCGATATCCTCCACATCCATCATCCGCTCATCCGCCCCGGTCTCCTCGTTGAACGCCGCCAACAAAGACGCCCAAGATTTTTCCCGCATTGCCATCGGTCCTCACTCTCCCTTTGGCAGCACCAAAGTGTCGCACTAATTTTAACATCCGTTGTCAGCGAACTTAAAGGTGGTTGGAAGTTCGCAAAGGTAGCCTCAGGGCTCAACCCCCACCCCTCTTCATCCCATTGCCCTTGCACTTCTGCCGAGGATTTCACACCCGACGACCTAAGCAGGGCTTTTAAGCACCAGCTCAACACCGACGCTCCTTGCGACCCAATCTTCAGCGAAGGGAGTGTTATCCTTTTTCCGACGGAGGTGAGAGGACGGTGCGTATTGGCATCTTGGGTGGCACAGGACGGATGGGACGAGGATTGGCAAAGGCGTGGGCAAGGGCAGGTCATCTTGTCCTTTTAGGCAGTCGTGACCCTGACCGCGCCCGAGAAATCGCCGCAGAGTTGGCATATCAAACGAGAGGACAGATTCAAGGCGTTGATATGGAGACAGCGGCTCGGCAAGGTGAGGTCGTCGTGTTGGCACTACCTTACCGGGCTTGCGCTGAGTGGCTTTCTCGGCTGCGGGAGGCTTTGCGAGGCAAAATCCTCGTGGACATCACCAACCCCTTCGGAGCGGTGCCAGCAGGGCAAACTTCGGGTGTGGAAGAGAACGCTAAAGCCCTCGGTGTCCCTGCCCGTTGGGTCGCCGCTTTCAAGACCAACTTCTGGACGACGCTGGAACATCCTTTCAACAAGGACGGCATCGTCCGTGACTGCTTTTATTGCGGCGATGACCGAGAAGCCAAACAAGTGGTCGCCGAACTGATTCAGCAGGTCGGCTACCGACCTGTTGACTGCGGTGATTTGAGTGCGGCACGGGTGTTGGACTTGATGGTGCCGTTGATGATTGACCTTGACCGACGCTTTGGAGGCAAGGCGGAATGCTCGTGGAAATTGCTGGAGTGAGTTCGCCCCTCCAACGCCTCAAGGGCTGGCTAAAAATGCTCGTTCTCTTTGGGCTCGCTTCCTTCATCTCTTCAACGGCAAAGGCGATGGACGACCTCTCTTTCCTCACTCGCCTCGTGCAAAGGGATGGCGAGGCGGAAGCGGTTTTGTCTGCCCTTATGCAAGCCGTCCGAGAAGACCCCGACGATGCCCAACGATGGGCGTGGTTGGGTTATGCCCTTTGCCTTCGTGGCGATTGGCAAGCGGCTCGGCAGGCTTATGAGCGGGCTCGTTCCCTCGCCGCTCCCTTCAACTTGGCTTGGCTGCCCCCTCAATTGCCCCTTGATTGGCTCAAGGATTGGCAAGGGATGGGACAGGCAAAGTGGGCAAGCACCGCGTTCTGGTGGTCTCTCCCCGCTCCGACGACGCCTGTTTCCTTCACCCTCGCTCAGGCTCAACGCCCTTTCCCTTACCTCATCGCCATCTATGCCGACGAAGGTCATTTCGCCCGCCAGTGGGTGCGATGGTTGATGACCTCGGAACGCTTGCCGCCTCATCTTCGGACAGCCCCCCTCGTTTTCGCTTGGGCGTTGCGCGAATTCGCCAATGCCTTTGGGACAAAGCCCAAGTTGCCCGTGACGGTGTGGTTTTTACCTGAAGGAGATGGAAGGGCAGAAACGGTGGCAGGCAACACGCAATTTTTCGGTCTTGCGCCTTTTGACCGCTTCCGTTGGTGGTTGAAAGTTGCCCACGAAGCAGGTCACCACACGATTCCCGCCTTCGGTCCTTTTGACGGCTGGCACGAACCTTATTCGGGCGGTTTCTTGGGCGAACGCTTGTTTGCCCTTTGGCTTTGGGATGGGCAAGACGATTTGCCGATGGACGCTGAAGTGACGCAAGGTCTTTTGCGATTTTTGCGGTCGCAGGTAATTCCTGAAATCGTCGCTGGGCAACAATGGCTGTTGGGCTCTTTTGACCAGCCACCATCTATGCCGACCTTCTTGGGCGTTTGCGCCTACCTTGAGCGGTTGGCAGGGCGAAAGTTCCTTCGCTCCGCTATGGAAGAAGCGGGAGGCGATGATTGGCGCGCTTTTCGGCGAGGCATTTGTCAAGCCATTGAAAAGGCATTGAAGGATGGGTTGACGCTTCGCTTCGCCGTTCCTGACGCCAACACGCTGCCTGCCACTTTTGACCCTCAAGGGTTGAAGGCAGCGCAAAAGGGTTTGGCGACGCAATTTGCGTGGTGGCTGCCGACGGAAACCTTTCAAGGGCAATTGCAGGTGCAAGGCAAGGGCGAATTGGTGATGCGATGGGGCGAGCGAGAAATCGGGCGATGGCGACTTTCCTCTTCGCTGCCTGTCTCCCTTCCTTTGCGGTGGACAGTGACGGAAGCCCGTTGGCAACGGTTGCGTTTTTGGTGGGTGCAGGGAGCGGGACAAGTGCTGTCTTTGACCCTCAAGCGCAGCGACGATGGGCAAGGTGAAGGGCAATGATGTCGGAACGGAGAAAGCGGCAGGCTTTGCAGCAATTGCAAGCGTTGGAGCAGAAAGCCCGCCACCTTCAGCGGTTGCTGGAAGCGGGTGAGTTGGGCGAGCAACTGGAAGTGTTGGCTTCCATCGGCGACCACTGGCAAGAGGTGCGAGGGCTTTTTCTGGTGGAAGCGTTAGAGCGAGGATTGCTGCGGGCGACCCGCACCGACGAAATCAGCGACATCGCCGACGAGCTTTTGCACTGGCTCCATCGTTTGCGCCTTTGAATGTCCCTTGACACATTGTCGGGATGCAAAAGCACCACCCCGACAAAGGAGGCGAACGGCAATGGCGAAGGCTCGCTTTGGTTGCATCGGGTTGGGTGGCATGGGCAGCGAAATCGTCCGCAACTTACTGAGCAAGGGCGTTCCTGTCGCCGTCTACAACCGAACCCGCACAAAGACGGACGAATTGGCACAAGAGGGCGCCATCGGCACTTACTCGCTGGCGGAATTCGTGGACGCCTTGGAACGACCCCGCATCGTTTGGCTGATGCTAACGGCGGGCAAGCCCGTAGACGATGCCCTCTTCGGTGGCGGCGCTTTTGGCGACGGCTTGGTTGCCCACTTAAGCGAGGGCGATCTCGTCATTGACGGCGGCAACTCTTATTTCCGCGACAGCCGACGCCGCTACGAAAAGTTGCGGCAGTTGGGCATCCGCTTTTTGGACTGCGGCACCAGCGGCGGGTTGGAAGGAGCACGCAACGGTCCTTGCCTGATGATCGGTGGCGATGAGGATGCTTTCCAAATTGCCGAACCGCTCTTTCAGTTGCTGACACAAAAGGGAGGCGGCTATGCCCATGTCGGTCCAGCGGGCGCAGGACACTTCGTTAAGATGGTGCACAACGCTATTGAGTATGCGATGCTGCAAGCCATCGGCGAAGGCTTTGAGTTGTTGGCACATGGCGGCAAGGGCGAAGACGGTCAACCCCTCTATCGCTTTGATTTGCGCCAGATTGCCGAGTTGTGGTGCAAAGGGAGCGTCATTCGCGGTTGGCTGATGGAACTGGCGGCGCAGGCATTTGCCGAAGACCCGCGTTTGGAGAACATCAAGGGCATCGTCGGCGGTGGCTCAACGGGGCGATGGGCGATTGACGAGGCGTGGGATGCCGAAGTGCCCTTTATCGTCATCGCCCTCAGTTACGCCTTGCGCCATCGCTCTCGCCAGCCAGACAGTTTTGCGGCTAAGGTCGTCGCTGCCTTGCGCCACGAATTCGGCGGGCACGAAGTCGTCCCCGTTAAAGGCGGGCAAGGGGGCAGTGGGTAGGTTGTCAATGGCTCGGCGGGCGTTCCCGAACGCAAAGGAGCAACAGTGCCCCCAGCATCATCAGCAACACGCAACCGATGAGGACGAGGCGCCATCCAACACCTGCACCGTAAAAGCGATTGACCGCATCGCCGATGACGCCCGCAAGGCTGGGTCCGAAAACTTGCGGGAGCGTGAACGCCAGTTGCCAAAGGGCGAAAAATTTCCCGCCTTCGCTTGGCGGCATCAACGAGACAGCGAGCGCCCAATTAGCGACGCCAAAGGCTCCCGTCCCGATGCCCAAAAGCAAAGCAGGCAAAAAAGTTTGGGCGAAGTGAGAAGCGAAAGCAATGCCCATCGCCCCGACGCCACAAAGGACGCCACTGCTCAGGCAAAGGGCGCGCTTGGAAAAACGGTCTGCCCATCGCCCCGCCAGCCAAAGAGACGGCACGGACGCAACGGTGACAAGCAACCCCAGCACCATCGTCCCCCGCGCGGGGTCGGCAACTTGCAAGGTGTCGGCGAGAAACCAACGCAGGAAGGCGACGGCGGTGTAAAAGCCGAGGTTGATGACGAAGCGGGACGCAAGAAGCCACAGGAAATCAGGATGCTGGCAAACGCTGCCCCAGTCGGCGAGGAACGGACGGGCAACTTGCAAGGAGGCGGAACGGTCGGGCAAGGACAGGGCAAAAAGGGTCGCCAGCAAAAAGCCGATGGCGCTCCCCGCCATTAACCATCGCAAGCCCAACGCTTCTGCCTGAAGGCGAGAGGAAGTGCCCCAAAAGGCAGGGCTGAGAAGGAAGCCGATGCTGAGCATCCCAATGACTTGACCGCCCAAACTCCAAAAGCCGACATGAGCCGAAGCGATTCCATGTCGGTGAGGTGGGACGACATCGGGTAGCCACGCCCGCATCGGTGCCGCTGCCCAATTGAGCCACCATTGCATTAGGACAAGGCTGAGGACAACAAAAGGGAAGGAAGGAGCGAAAGCGAACAGCCAGAATGCTGGCAACGCTAAAAGCGCGCCCATCAAAACGAAAAGGCGTCGTCGTCCCAAAGGGTGACGGCAGCGGTCGCTGAGCGGTCCTGAAAGGAACTGGCTGAGAAGCGAACTGAGAGCCCCCAAACCCGTCAAGAGGGAGAGGGCGCTACCTTTCGCAGGACTTGCCCAATGCTCCGCCTGCACTTGCAGCCCTTGCGTCAGCAGCGCCGTCCAAAGGGCATTGAAGGGCAACCACCAAAGGCTCAAGCGCAAAAACTTCCCGCGCTCCGTCAACCCTTCCACCACCGCCAAAGTTCCCAGAGGGTGATCGCCAGCATCAGCAATGCCCACACGATGATTTGCCCCTTGCTCCATCGGTGCTCAGGCATAGACCGTCACTCCTCACAAAGGTTGTGTTTCCCTTGCGCCACTGAAACCCATCCTTCTTTCACGGCTTTGCTGCGACCCAAAATTGAGAACGCAGGCGGCGCATTTCGTCGGTGAGCCCGTGAACGCAGTAGACGGTCATGGGCGTTTCTTCGTAGCCTTTGATGACGACGCCCGAAACAGGCTCAGCAATCACCAAGTCGGCGACCCGTTCGTAAGTGTCCTCGCTGATGACCAAGTTGGCTTTGAGGTCTTTGGTCAATTGCTCCAAGCGTTGGGCGAGGTTAACTGTCGCCCCTAACGCCGTGAACTCTTTGCGTTGCTCGGAGCCGATGACACCGACGACGGCGATGCCCGAATGGACGCCGATGCCGATGCGCAAGGGTTCGCCCGTCACCCGCTGCCACTCCTTTTGCAGGCTCTCAACCTCTTCCAGCATATGGCAGGCGCAAGTGACGGCTCGTTCGGCATGGTCAAACTGGTTTTCACCTAACCCGAAAATTGCCATCATCCCGTCGCCCAAAAACTTGTTGACCGTCCCGCCATAAAGGTTGACGATTTCCGTCATGCGGGTGAAGTAAGTGCCCAGCAGCGTGACGACTTCGTAAGGCGCTAAGGAGGCAGCAAGGCGGGTGAAGCCACGAATGTCAGAAAACAGGACGGAAATTTCCCGCCGCTCTCCCACCTGCAGTTGTTCGGGCATGGAAGTCAGTTCTTCCAGAGCGGGATAGGCGATGTAAGCCTTGAGTTGCTCGTAAGCCCGCCGATGCTCCGCCAGAGACCAAGCCGTAAGGGCAGTCCAACAAATCCAGACCGTCAGCAAAAGCGGGAAAGGCGGGATGGCAAAGTGCGTCCAATGCATCAGCAAGATGGAGCCGCTAACAGCGATGGCAGCAGTGCCAGCAAAGGCGTAAAGGTAGCGGCGAGGGTTTCGGGTTACCCCGACCATCCCGAATATCAAGCCGACCGCAAGGAGCAAAACGCCTTGAAAAAGTTCCGAGGCGACTTTCACGCTCTGCCTCTGGAGAAAGACATTGAGGGCAGCGGCGTGAATTTCCAAGCCCGAGGCGATGGGATTAGTGGGCGTCGGCAACCTGTCCGTCAACCCTGTCGCCATCAGCCCCACCAGCAAAACTTTGCCCTTCACCCAGTCAGGATGGAAGTCGCCCCGAAGCACCCGCACGAAAGAGAGGGTCGGAAAGCGAACAGAGCCACCCACATCAGGCGGAGTGACCCAGACGCTCCCATCGTTGGCAAGGAGAGGAGCAACCCTCTTCACCTTCTCCTTCCCTGCCCACAAAGCCCAAGCCGCTAAACTCAATGAAGGGACGACTTTTCGGGTGTTCTTCCAACGCAGCACTTGAGGGAAGCGCCGGCAAACGCCGTCGGGATCAGGGAAGGGAAAGACGAAGCCGACAGCGGCACACGCTTCCTGAAGGGGTCGGGGTGGAAGGACAAAAGTCGGCGCCGACAAAAGGTCGGAGAGGCGCAAATGGTGGGCGAAGGGAGCAAAGGGCAAAAGCAACCGTTCTGGCAAAAGGGTAGGCTCTTTGGTTCGGTGGAACGCAACACCAACACCCAACACAACCTTCCCAAACCGTTTCATCGCCTCCGCCATCTTCGCATCCGAAGGCGTTGGCTCCAAGAAGAGCAGGTCAAAGGCAACGACCTTTGCTCCCGCCTGGCGCAAACGGTCTAACATCTGCCCATACACTCGGCGGTCAAAAGGGAAACGCCCCAGAGCCTGAAGGGTGGCATCGTCAATGGCGATGAGAAGAAGGTCGGGGGACAAGGGTAGAGGAGAGGAGCGAAGAAGTCCGTCCGTCATCCGAACGCTCAGCCAATGAAGGGGCGTGGCGACGGAGAGAAACCAACAGGTCATCGCCACCAACAAGCAAAGGGCGATGGGTTTAAGCCACTCGTCAAAAGGGCGCATCCTCCTCACCGCCTTACAGTTTGCCGACAACGGCTCAGAAGGGCAAAGGAGTTTTTTGGCATAATAAGCGTAGCCTTTTGGGCAAGGAGGTGTCGTCCCGTGCGACTGGGCTCGGCGGCATTGCTATTAGGGTTGGTGGCTTTGGTGCTGCTTATCTTCGGCTCCATAGAGACGCTGCGGATTGCTCCCCGAATCGCCAAGGTCGTTGCCGTCCGAGGGCAAGCGACGGCGGTTTTGCCTCCCCGTTTAGGGCGAAAGCGAGCGACGGAACGCCCCTTGAAAGTTGGGATGTTGGTGTTGGCGGGCACGACGGTTCGCACGGGCGCGCAAAGTTTTGTCGTCTTGCGATGGGTAGACGATGTGGAAATGCGCATCGGTCCGAACACCGAGTTGAAGGTCACCCGCTCGTCCTACGACCGAGTGACGAAGGCGTTGGAAGCCCTCTTTCGCCTGAACATCGGGACGGTATTCGTCAACCTTCGGCGAAAGTTACCCTCCCAATCACGGTTGGAATTGCAGACGCCTGCCATCACCGCCGCCGTGCGGGGGACGGCTTTTGAGGTGACGGTGCAACCCGATGGCGTCACGCATTTGCGCGTGGAACATGGCGTCGTCGCCGTCCGAACTGCCGACGGCAAGGAGCACCAGTTGAAAGAAGGCGAGCACTTGACGGCTCATCCCCCAACTGCTTTCACTCTAACTCCACCCACTGGGCAGGGGCAGGCAAATTGAACCGCAAAGAGCAACAGCCCAAGTTGATCTCTTCACCCCGCTCCGCTTGCTCACGGAAACTGGGGCTGAGCCGATAAAAGATGTGCTTGCCTTGCCTTCGGGTCTCCACGATGCCGACAGTCCGCAAGACGCCGAGATGGTGGGAGGTGTGGGGTTGGCTTAAACCCAATCGCCTCGCCAGTTCCGTCACGCTCCATTCCCGCTCAAAAAGCAGGGCGATGATTTTCAATCGGGTCGGGTCGCTGAGGGCGCGCAAAAACTCGGCACACTCAGCGGCGGTCATCGGTTTCAGCCGTCGCATCCACACCGCCTCCCAACTCCTTGTTCGGTTGCCCTTCCAAAGTGATGGAAACTTCCGGACGACTTTGAGGCTCGTCCCCTCGCCAACTGCCCCAAAGCAACAAAAGAGCCCCACAAGTCAGCGCCGCATCGGCAAGGTTGAAGACAGGCCAAAAACGCAAGTCCAAAAAGTCCGTGACAGCCCCGAACCGCAAACGGTCCAACAAATTGCCCGCTGCCCCGCCCAACATCATCCCGCAGGCGATGGCAAACAAGCGGCGATGAAACCCTTGCCGTCCCATCCACAAAAACAAGGCACAGGCAATCAAAGCGGTGAAGACCAGCAACGAAGTGGCATTGGGCAGCAAACCGAAGGCTGCCCCAGCATTTTCGGTGTGGGTCAGGAAAATGAATCTGGGCACGAGGGGCACGCTGCTCCCTTTGGGAAGGGCAATCCGCACCCATTCTTTGCTAACTTGGTCGGCGACAAAGATGAACATCGCCATCCCCCAAAACCATTGACGATAGCGGAAAGGCTTCAACCCGTTCACCTCCGCCCTTCATTTTGACTTGCAAAAAAGAGGGTGTTCGGAAGTTGAGCCCTGAATGACCCGTCGGCATGGCAGAAACTTCGTCGTGGCTAACGGTTTGCTGCGGCAAATGTCGCGGCTAATTTAGCGTCGGCTTTTCGCCGAAGCAGCAAAGACGAAGTGGGTGTCAGGTTGCTCCTCTTTGTTGGAGTGGCTATCAGCCACGACGCTCCGAAACCTTCTCAAAAGTTTGCCTTGCTGTCGTGTCATCATTGCAGGTGACCTTTTGGGAGGCGATAGGCAATGGGGCTTCAAAAGGCAGTGACCGATTTTGTCATCCGACCCGCTCGCCGCAAGGAATTGGAGCGGCTGATTTCGGTCTACCAATCGGGCTATGAGGGTCTGGAGGAATATGCTGAAAGGGGCGAAGAAGACATCCGCGATTACTTGGAATGGCTCTTTGACGGAGACCCTAACGGCTTTTTTGTGGCGGAAGCGAACGGAGAACTCGTCGGCTTCGTCAGCGTCCACGCCGATTGGTGGGACCGCCGCTATCAACGCAGAACCGCTGAAATCCACGAATTGGTCGTCCGCAAAGATTGGCAAAGCAAGGGCGTCGGGCGTGCCTTGATGATGGCGGCGTTGGATTACGCCCGCGCCCAAGGTTGCGAGTATGCCAGCCTTTGGGTCGGCGAAGGCAACGAAAAAGCCCGTGCTTGGTATCGTCGCTTGGGCTTTGAAGAGGTCGGCAAAGGCTGGGGGATTTGGGTGCGGATGGTCAAGCCCCTCATCACACCTTAAGCCTTTCCCGCAAGCAAAAGCGACGGACAGGTCTTTCGTCCCTTGTCTACGGCGTCACAGCAGTCAACCCCTTTTTGCGTGCTACATTTTTGCTGGAGCACTAACTTGGCGACAGGGGGCAGAGAAGCATGACGGTGCGAAGCGACCCATTTGGGGCGAAAGGCTCTCTTGAGACGGCGATGGGCAAAGTGACGATTTACCGCCTGCAGCGGTTGCAAGAGTTGGGCATCGCCGACATCGCCCGTTTGCCCTACTCCATCCGCGTTTTGCTGGAGAACCTTCTGCGCCACTGCGATGGCTACATCGTCACGGAAGACGATGTTCAGGCGTTGGCAAACTGGCAGCCAAAACCGCAAGACCGAGAGATTGCTTTCATGCCTGCCCGTGTGCTTTTGCAGGATTTCACGGGTGTCCCGTGCGTCGTGGATTTGGCGGCGATGCGCGCCGCTGTCGCCAAACTGGGCAAAGACCCGAAAAAAGTCAACCCTCTCGTCCCCGTTGACCTGGTCATTGACCACTCCGTTCAAGTGGACTACTTTGGGACGGCGAATGCCTTTTTGCTGAATGTGGCGAAAGAGTATGAGCGCAATGTCGAACGCTATGCTTTGCTGAGATGGGCGCAACAAGCCTTCCAAAATTTCCGCGTCGTCCCACCGGGAACGGGCATCGTCCACCAAGTCAACCTTGAGTATCTGGCAAAAGTCGTGCAGGTGAGACGGGACAAGGGACAAGGGACGGGGGACGGGGAAATCGTCGCTTTCCCTGACTCCCTCGTCGGCACCGATTCGCACACGACGATGGTCAATGGCTTGGGCGTTTTGGGTTGGGGTGTTGGCGGCATTGAGGCGGAAGCCGTCATGCTCGGTCAGCCCTACTACATGCGCATTCCCGAAGTCGTCGGCGTTCGGCTAACGGGCGAATTTCCTGAAGGCGTGACGGCGACGGATTTGGTGCTGACGGTCACGCATCTGCTGCGCAAAAAGGGCGTCGTGGACAAGTTCGTGGAGTTTTTCGGTCCGAGTTTGAAGTTGCTGAGCCTTCCCGACCGAGCCACCATCGCCAACATGGCGCCTGAATACGGTGCTACCTGTGGCTTCTTCCCTGTGGATGACGAAACCCTCGCTTACCTGCGCTTGACGGGACGACCTGAGGAGCAAGTTGAGTTGGTGGAGCGCTATTGCAAGGAGCAAGGGTTGTTCTACGACGAGACCGTTGAGCCGACTTACAGCGATGTCCTTGAAGTTAACTTGTGGCAGTTGGAGCCGACGATGGCAGGACCGAGGCGACCGCATGACATGGTGCGGCTAAAGGAAGTCAAGCGCCAATTCTGGGAGACGCTGCCGACGATGCTGCCAAAATCAGCGCCCTCTTCAGGGCAAAAGGCGGAACACGCCCAAACCGCTGCCTTGCACCGATTAGAGACGGAAAGCGTCGCCGTTGCGACGGCTGAGGTTCAAAGCGGGACGGAAAGCCGAGAAGTCTGGGTCAGCGTTGACAGCCAACAGTTTGCCCTCCGTCACGGCTCCGTCGTTATCGCCGCCATCACCAGTTGCACCAACACCTCAAACCCGACGGTCATGGTCGGTGCGGGTTTACTGGCGCGCAACGCCGTCAAAAAAGGCTTGCAAGTCAAGCCTTGGGTGAAGACAAGTTTCGCTCCCGGTTCCGCCGTCGTCGTGGATTACTTGGAAAACGCTGGCTTAATGCCCTACCTTGAAGCCCTGCGGTTTCACTTGGTCGGGCTCGGTTGCACCACTTGCATCGGCAACAGCGGTCCGCTGCCTGAACCCATCGCTAATGCCATCAAAGAGCGAGGCTTAGTCACTGTCGCCGTTTTGAGTGGCAACCGAAACTTTGAGGCTCGCATTCATCCTCTCGTTCGCGCCAACTATTTGGCGTCGCCGATGCTTGTCGTCGCTTACGCTTTGGCGGGTCGCATTGACATTGACTTTGACCACGAACCCATCGGTTACACGCCTAACGGCGAACCCGTCTACTTGCGGGACATTTGGCCGAGCATGGAAGAAATTCGTCAGACCATCCACAAAGCCCTCAAGCCGCAAATGTTCCGAAAGCGCTACGCAAAAGTTTTCACCGGTGACGAACGGTGGCGCAAGTTGCCTGTGCCCAAAGGCGACTTGTTCGTTTTTGACCCGTCGTCAACTTACATCAAGGAGCCGCCTTTCTTCGCTGACTTCTCCCTTGAGCCGCCACCGTTGCAAGACATCAAAGGTGCTCTCGTCTTGGCGGTTTTGGGCGACAGCATCACTACCGACCACATTTCGCCCGCTGGCAGCATTCCCGTTGACAGCCCTGCAGGTCGTTACTTGATTGAGCGCGGCGTTGAGCCAAAAGATTTCAACACTTACGGCGCAAGGCGCGGCAACCATGAAGTCATGATGCGAGGGACTTTTGCTAATGTCCGCTTGCGCAACTTGCTCACGCCCGACCGAGAAGGCGGTTGGACGGTTTACTTCGGCGCAAACGGCGAGCGGGAAGTGATGACGATTTACGAGGCAGCGATGCGTTACAAAGAGCGTGGAGTTCCGTTGCTCGTCATCGCGGGCAAAGAATACGGCAGCGGAAGTTCCAGAGACTGGGCGGCGAAAGGACCGGCATTGTTGGGCGTGAAAGCCGTCATCGCTGAAACCTTTGAGCGCATCCACCGAAGCAACTTGGTGGGCATGGGCGTTTTACCCTTGCAGTTTCAACCCGGCGAAAACCGCGAGACTTTGGGCTTGACGGGCGAGGAGGTCTTTGACATTGAAGGCATCGCCGAAGGATTACACCCGCGCAAAGAACTGACCGTTCGCGCCCGAAAGCCTGACGGCAGCGAAATCACCTTCACCGCCATCGCTCGCCTTGACACACCTGTTGAAGTGGACTACTACCGACATGGCGGCATCTTGCCCTATGTGCTGAGGAAAATTCTGCAGGGTAGTAGGTAAGGCAAGGAGGCGAAGGCGTCTCATGGTAAGGTTGGTGACGCTGGAGGAAGTGAAGGCGAACGAAAAGGTGCAAACTTTCATCCGACGAGCCGACGAGCAGATGGAAGCCATCGGTTACACGGAGCATGGCTTCCGCCATGTCAGTCTTGTCGCCCACAACGCCCGCCGCTTGCTGACGGAGTTGGGCTTTTCAGAACGGGAAGCCGAATTGGCAGCCATCGCCGGCTATTTACACGACATCGGCAACATGATCTCCCGCGTCATGCACAGCAAGACAGGTGCTGTCATCGCCTTAAATTTGCTCTTGGAGATGGGCATGGATGCCGACGAAGCAGGAGCGATCGCTGCCGCTATCGGAAATCATGACGAGCAAGAAGGGGGCGCTATCGTCAGCCCTATCACGGCTGCCGTCGTCATCGCCGATAAAGCCGATGTGCATCGCTCCCGCGTCCGCAACCCTAACATGGCTGCTTTTGACATCCACGACCGCATCAATTACGCCGCTCAGCATGCCGAATTGAAAGTGGGCAATCACGACCACACCATCACCTTGGACTTGACCATTGACACCAGCATCGGCAGCGTCTTTGAATACTTTGAGATTTTCATGAGCCGCATGCTTTTCAGTCGCAAGGCAGCGGAGTTTCTGGGCTACCGCTATCGCCTGACCATCAACGGTGTGCCGATGCTTTGAGGGTTCAGGGAAGAGGCGGTTCCTCAGGCATAGCCCCGTTGCGCTCTCTCAACCGACAGTGGGAGCCTTTGTGGTCTTTCGTCACCTCAATGAGGGTCGGAAACTGGTCTCGCAGTTCGTCCAAGTGGGTGATGACCAAAACACGGTCAAAATCTTGGGCGACGGTTTGAATGGCTTGAACCATCGCTTCTAAGCCTTCCTTGTCTTGCGAGCCAAAGCCTTCATCCATCACAAGGGTGCGCAAAGGGGCGCCTGACCGACGCGCCAGCAATTGAGCCAATGCCAAGCGCAAGGCAAAGTCCACCCGAAACTTTTCGCCACCGCTGAGGGCTTCGTAAGGGCGGTCACCCAACTCGTCAGCGATAACGATGTTGAGTGTCTCCTCTTCTGAGCCTTTTTGGGTCATTCGGCTCAACTCAAAGCGCAAAAACATCCGACCCTTGGTCAAGCGAGCCAGCAAGCGGTTGGCTTCCCCTTCCACCCACTTGGCGGCGACCTTTAAAAGTTCGCCGGGAATCCCGTAGCGTCCGAAGGCTTTTTCCAGCATCTCATAGTCCTCTTTGGCTTCCTTATCCCGTCCCAATTGCTCCTGCCATCGCTTCAAGTCCTCTTCGCACCGCTCCAAAGCCTTCAACTGCCCTTCTATTTCGCCCCGTTGAGCATTCAGGTCACGCAGAACCTTTTCACCTTCAGCAAGGCGCTGCTCCGCCTCTTGTAATCGCTTGTCCACTTCGGGTCGGCGCCGCAGTTGGGTGTCCAATTGTTGGATTTGCTGTTGGGCGTCAGCGATGTTGCGCTCTATCTCTGTCAGGTGACTTTGTTCTCGTCGGATGGCTTCTTCTACTTGAGGCAGGCGTTGTTCGGCGTCGTGTAGCCTTTGGGCTTGTCGCAAGACACTTTCGTTTTGGCGCAACCATTGGCGCAATTGCTCGTGGCGGTGAGGGTCGTAGCCGATGGCAGTTTCTTGAGTTTTCAAGCGTTCTCGCTCTTTCTGCCACTTTTGTTCCGCTTGCTCCTTTTCCCCTTGGAAGGCTTGCCACTTTTCCTGCCACCTTGCCAACTCTCTTTCGGCACGAGCGACATCTTCAAGGGTTTGGCGAAGTTGCCCTCGGCGCTGCTCCAAGGCAGGTCGCTTTGTCAATTCCGTCTCGGCTTTCCGCAAAAACTCGTCCAGTTTTTTAATGTGCCCTTGGAGGGTCTTGATTTGCCCATCAATGCCGTCCATCTGTTTTTGCAAGGTCGCCTCCTCTTGCAAGAGGCGTTGGCGGAGCCGAAGGAAGTCTTCGGGAGTTAGCAAGTTTCCGCAAAGGGGGCATTTAGGTTCGCCCTCATGCTCCGACAAAAGGCGCAACTTTTCGCCGATTTCTTCCCGTTGCCGTCTCAAGGCATCCTTTCGGGCTTGGAGGGCAGCCAGTTCGGTCGTTTTTTGTTGGCGTTCTTGTCGCCACTCTTCCGCTTTTCGTTGCCATTCATCCAGCCGTCTCAGCGCTTCTTCCACCTGTTCCAACTCTTTTTGGGCAACCGTTTTCTTCGCCACTTCCTTTTCCCATCGCTGCCGTTCGGTCATCAATTCGCCTTCCCGCCGTTGCAGTTGTGCTTGCTCTTCGCCGATGCGTTTTTCCAGTTCGTTTTTTCGTTGCTGCAACTCCGCCCATTGGTGTTGTTTTTCAGCGAAGCGTTTTTCTTCCTCTTGGGTTCGTCGGTAATCTTCCAACGCTTTTTGGATGGCTCCCTTCTGTCCGAGGATTTCTTGCAACTGTTGCCGCTCCCGCTCGTGCCCTTTCAACCGCTCTTGAGCCTGCCCCTTTTGTCGCAGCCAGTCGCTGATAGCACCTTGCAAGTTCTGTCGTTGCGTCTCTAAGACAAGCAGCCGTTTTTGTTCCTCCTGCCAGTGCCGTCGCTCCTCTTGACGGCGGCGTTGTTCTTCTTCTGCCCCTTGGAGGCGGCGTTGGAGGTCGTCCAACGCTTGCTCAAGTTGGGGGCGCTTTTGCCTTTCCCATTCAAGGTGGGCAATTTCTTGCTCTGCCTGAGCGATTCTGCCTGCCAGTTCCCTCACTTTCCCTTTCGCCCTTTCCGCCCACTTTTCGTAATCACCCAACCGCAAGACTTCCGCCAGCAGGTCACGCCGTTGGGCAGGGCTAAGAGTCATGAATTCGCCCGATTTGCCTTGCAACTGGCAAACGGTGTTGACGAAAGTGTCGTAATCCATCCGAAGTAACTTTTGGATGGAAGTTTGCGCTTGGCGCACTCCGCCCTTAATGACCAACGGTTTCCACTTTCCTGTCAGGGGGTCGTGCTGCTCCAACGAGACAATGTGTCCGTCTTTACGGGCACGGGAGTAGGAGCGACGCACCCGATAAAGTTGCCCGTCCATCAGAAACTCCAGAGCCACTTCCATCCCCTTCGCTCCCTTGCGCACCAACCCATCCAAGTCGGAACGGGCTTTCCCGAACAAAGCCCAAGTGATGGCGTCAATCAGGCTGGATTTGCCCGCTCCGTTGTGACCGACGATGGCGGCGACATGGATGCGGGATAAATCCAACACTTCCCCCTCATCGCCGTAACTGAGGAAATTTCGGAGCCACAAGCGCACTGGCACCATGCCCGAAACACCCTCCTTTGAAAGCGCTTGTCGGGAACGGGTTTATCCCGCGCCGACAAAACTCATCCGCTTTCTTGCTCCTGCATCAATTCCATCGCCAACCGCAACAGCCGTTCCCTTCGTTGCTGGTCAAGATTGCCCTTTTGGGCAAGCCAACGGGCGAGCAATTCTATCGGTCGTTGGAGCAACTGTTCCAATTCGGAAGGGCGAGAGGGGTCAGCGAGGAGGGGCATGGGGGCATTGTCATCCGTCGCCACTTCAAAGGAAAGGGCTGCCAAATGGTCTACCCGCTTTTCCAGAGCGCTGCGAATGGTCGCCAAGTTCAGTTGCCCTCGCTGCTCCTCGTTGATGGTCAGGAAGACGCGCACGACGGCGCCGTCTAAATCTCGGTTTTGGGCGAGGGCGTTAAGGGCGTATTGGGTCGGGTCGGAGGCTTGGCAAAGGTTTAATCGCACCGTGACGAAGCGGCGGGTCGGTGTCTCCACGAAGCGCAAGTCTTTGACGCCCCAAACCCCTTTTGTCGTCCGTTCCAAATCCACTAGCAAAAAGCCTTTGGGGTCGTGCTCTTCGTCAAAGGAAAGGCGTCCGATGTTGCCTGCATAAGCGATGGGGACGCCGAAATCGCGGTCGCCGACAAATTGATGGCGGTGGATGTGACCCAAGGCGATGTAGGCGAAAGGGTCGCGGCGCAAGGTGCTGGGAGCGACGATGGGCTCGTAGGTGAGAGAAAAGACCCGCTCTGAGCCGACGAACTCCACTCCCTCCACCCACAAGTGTCCCGCAAAGACGATAGGACTTCCGTCGTTGCGTTGTTGAGATTCCCGCTGAAGGCGGGTGACAAGGTCGCTGACTCGCCGCCTCATCTCTCCCTGCACCCGCTCTTCCGTCCAACCCTGTTCTTCTTCAAGGGAGACGAAGAACCTGCGAGGAAGGTAAGGGAAGCAAGCGATGTGAAGGTTGCCTTTCAGCGTCGGTAAGGTCACGACCTTTGGCTCACGGACGAACTGCAACCCAGGGATTTTGAGCAAGTTCACGATGTCCAAGGCTGCCGCCTCGCCGTAGCCGATCGGTAAGTCGTGATTGCCCATCAGCAAAAGGACGCTGATACCTCGTTCGGTAAGGGAAAGGAGGCGACGGAGGAATTCTCGCTGTGATAAGGGATCGGGACGAGGGGAATGATAGGCATCGCCCGTGAACAAAACGGCGTCCACTTGCTTTTCTACGGCAACCTTGATGATGAAGTCCAAGCAGTTGAGGAAATCCTTCACATGCGTGTGGCGACCGTCAGTGTCCCGCCGTCCGTGAATTTCCGCCCCCAAGTGCGCATCAGAAAAATGAAGCAACCGCATTTTGCCCTTCACCTCGGCAAAAGTTGTCCCTAATTCACTTGCTTCAATTCTGTCGCCACTTAGTCGCTTTGTCGGCAGGTGCTGGTTCGGCGAAAGCAACGCCTTCCAAAAGTTCCCTTCCCGAACATCCTCGCAGGGTGCGAGGGTGTTCGGAAAGGGAGGGCGAGGCTCCTGCCGAGCCGAAATGATCGGCAGGTCGTGAGAGGGCAGGTCGGCAGATAGGTAGTTGGGCAGGTCGGAGGAATAGGCTCACCGGGAGGTTCGCCCTCCCACTCGCAGGGTGCTGACTTTTTGTGGTCGTTGCGCTATCATAATGGGCGCATCTACAAGGCGGCCCCGTCGTCTAGCCTGGTCTAGGACACCGGCCTTTCAAGCCGGAGGTCGCGGGTTCAAATCCCGCCGGGGCCACTTTTGCCTCTTTCCCTCCGTCTTGTGACGGACGCCTTTCGCCGATACTGGCACACAATTTTCGTCGGGTGAGCGTTTTCCATGAGTGAAAAGGTGCAAGGGGCGTGGGACGAACTTTTGCAGCGGTTCGTCAACGCTGCCGATGGCAAAGGGCAATTGGTTGCCGTCTTGAAAATTCCCGCCCGCGAACCTGTTTATGCCGACCCAGAAGAACCCCTCTCACCGCCCCTTCAGCAAGCCCTTAGGCGTTTGGGCATAGAGCGTCTTTATCGCCACCAAGCCGAAGCGCTGAATGCCGTTCGCAAGGGACACCATGTCGCTGTCTTTACGCCCACCGCTTCGGGCAAAACCCTTTGTTACAACCTGCCCGTCTTGGACGCGCTGTTGCGTGACCCAAACGCCCGTGCCTTTTACCTTTTCCCGACGAAAGCGTTGGCGCAAGACCAATGGCGCAAGTTGCGGGAGTTGGGCTTGACCGATCAAGTGCCTGTCGCCACCTACGATGGTGATACGCCCGACCGCGAGCGGCGGCTTATCCGTGACCGCTGCCGCATCATTTTGACCAATCCTGACATGCTCCACGCAGGCATCTTACCCAACCATCAACTTTGGGCGCACTTCTTCCGCCATTTGCGCTTCGTCGTCGTGGACGAACTGCACACCTATCGGGGCATCTTCGGCATTCATTTCACTTGGGTGATCCGACGGTTACGGCGGCTTTGTCACCTTTACGGCAGCGAGCCGATTTTCATCTGCACCTCAGCGACCTTGGGCAATCCTCAAGAAGCCTTGCGCAATCTCATCGGTTTGCCCTTTCACATCATCGGCGAAGACGCTTCCCCGTCACCGCCAAAGACTTTGGCAATTTGGAACCCGCCTTATTTGGACTTGGAGGCAGGTATCCGTGCCAAGGCGAGCACAGAGGCTGTCCGATGGCTCGTTCGCTTGATGCGTGAAGGTATCCGCACCATCGTTTTCGTCAAATCGCGGGCGATGGCGGATTTGCTTTTGCGCTTCACCCGCGAGCAACTTGCCCGCGAATGGTTGGATGACCTCAAAAGCAAGGTCGTCAGTTATCGGGCAGGTTACTTGCCTGAGGAACGAAGGGAAATTGAGCGGCGGCTGTTCAACGGCGACCTGTTAGCCGTCATCGCCACGAGCGCCTTGGAGTTGGGCATTGATGTCGGTGAATTGGACGCCGCTTTGTTGCTCGGTTACCCAGGGACGATCGCCAGCACTTGGCAGCGGGCGGGACGAGCGGGTCGGCAAAAAGAGGGATTGGTCGTCCTCATCACCACTGCCAATCCTGTTGACCAACATATCGCCCAACATCCTGAGTTTTTGCTGCAAGGCGCTGAACCCATCGCCGTCTCCCCTCGCAATCCCTACATCGCTGCCGCCCACTTAATGTGTGCCGCCTATGAGTTGCCTTTGGGAGAAGATGACCGAAAGTTTTTCGCCGACTTGGGCGATTTAGTTGAGGCATTGGTGGCGCGGATGGAAGAACAAGGGTTGCTTAGTGGCGGTCGGCGGAAGTTTTGGCAATGGCGGGAACGCCCTCACGATACCTTCGGGTTGCGCACCATCACCGGTCAGCAATGGGAAATCACAGACCGCAGCAAGGGCGTCACCATCGGTTTGGCAGAACGGGAGCGAGTCTTTCGCACCCTCTACCCTGGCGCCATTTACCTGCACATGGGCGAGACTTATTTCGTGGAGGCGTTGGATTGGCAAAAACAAGTGGCGTATGTGCAACCAGCGACAGTGGACTACTACACCGTCCCGTTGGAAGAGAAGGACACGCAAGTGCTGAAGGTTTGGGCGCAAAAGCCCTTGCATGGCGGGACGGCGTTTTTGGGCGAGTTGGCGGTGCGCCAACAAGTCATCGGCTTCAAACGCTTGCGCCTTTTCACCGACGAAGTCCTCTCTGCCGAGTTGCTGGATTTACCTGCCGACGAGTATGAAACTGTCGGCTTTTGGATTTGCGTGGACGATGGGTTGGTGCAGGAACTGGATGAGCGGGAGTTACATTTGATGGGCTCACTGCACGCCAGCGAACATGCCATCATCGCCTTGATGCCCTTGGTGGCAATGACCGACCCTGACGATTTGGCAGGCATCTCCTATGCTCCTTGGCATCCTGACACCCGCCGACCGACCATTTTCGTCTACGATGCTTTCCCTGGCGGCGCAGGCTTTGCGGAGACTGCCTTTGAGCGACTGGCGGAATTGCTGGAACGGACGAAGGAAACCATCGCCCGATGCCCGTGCAAAGCGGGTTGCCCTTCGTGCGTCCAATCGCCTCGTTGTGGCAGCGAAAACCGCCCCTTGGACAAGTGGGGCGCTGCCTACTTGCTGGCGCGTCTTCTGGGGGAGCCCATTGATGCGGCGGCGCCGGTTTTGAAGCGCCGTTGACTTTGAGGCTTTAAGAGACCCGCAGCAACTCGGCGCCGCCTTCCAACGCCTCCACTTTCGCCCGCAGGTGGGCATGTTCGGGTCGTTCCAAGTGGGGGTCAATTTGGACGAGCCACTCGGCACATTCTTTCGCTTGCATCAAAATGTCCACATCCCGTAAGATGTCGGCGAGTTTCAAATCGGGCAGACCGTGTTGGCGCGTGCCCAAAAATTCGCCTGGTCCTCGCAAGCGCAGGTCATGCTCAGCGATGACAAACCCGTCGTTGGTTTTGGTCATCACCCGCAATCGTTCTCGCGCCTCATCGCTTTTAGGGTCGGCAATCAGGACACAAAAACAAGGGTGTTGGCTGCGTTCCACGCGCCCGCGCAATTGATGCAGTTGTGCCAAACCGAACCTGTCGGCATCCTCAATGGCGATGACCGTTGCGTTGGGGACATCCACACCGACTTCCACGACCGTCGTCGTCACCAAGACTTGAATTTCGTTGCGGCGGAAGGCATCCATGATTTCGTCCTTTTCGTAGCCCGCCATCCTTCCGTGCAGGACGGCGACTTTGTAGTCAGGGAAGACGCTTTGCTGCAACCATTCCGCATGGCGGACGACGGATTGGACATCCTCCAGTTTCTCCGACTCTTCAATCAGCGGGCAAACGATGTAGGCTTGATGCCCTTTGGCTAACTCCTTGCGGACGAACTCGTAAGCCAGCATCCGCTTGCTGGAGTGGAGCCAATAGGTTTTCGCCCGCTGCCTTCCGGGAGGCAACTCGCGGATGACGGAGACATCTAAATCGCCGTAAACGGTCAGCGCCAAAGTTCTGGGGATGGGCGTGGCGGTCATGATCAGCACATCGGGGGATTGTCCTTTCCAGATGAGTTTCGCCCGCTGCATGACGCCAAAGCGATGTTGCTCATCCACGACGACCAATCCCAAGCGATGGAACTGGGTGGCTTCCTCAATGAGGGCATGGGTGCCGACGACGATTTGAGCCATCCCTTCGCGCACCTTCATCCGCACCTTACGTTTGTTGGCAGGGGTGAGACTGCCGACCAGTTGGACGACTTCTATGCCGTGCCGCCAGAAAAGTTCTCGCAAAACACGATAGTGCTGCTCGGCGAGGATTTCCGTCGGCGCCATGAAGGCAACTTGGTAGCCATTTTGAACGGCGACGAACATTGCCGTCGCCGCCACGACCGTTTTGCCTGAGCCGACTTCGCCATGCAACAATCGGTTCATCGGATGGGGCTTTTGCATGTCGGCAAGGATTTCGCCGATGACTTTGCGCTGGTCATTGGTCAACTCAAAGGGAAGGGAGCGGATGAACTCCTCAACGGCATCCCAATCCACTTGAAAGGCGATGCCTTCGTGCTCTTTGACGCCTCTTTTGCGCAATGCCAGCACTAACTGCAGCGTCAAAAATTCATCAAAAACGATGCGCCGACGGGCGGCTTCCAACCGTCCTTCGTCGTCGGGGAAGTGAATTTGCCGAAGGGCTTCTGCAAGGGGCATCAACTGGTAACGCTGACGGATGCTCTCAGGCAGCGGTTCTTCTATGCGGTCAAGGGCAGAGGTGACGGTCTCCTGAACGAGGGTGCGGATGAAGTTTTGGCTGAGCCCTTCCGTGAGGGGATAGACGGGAACGAGGCGACCGACCTGCAAAGTCGCATCGTCGGTGATTTCTTCCACTTCGGGCGTCTGAAAGGAGAGTTGGTCAAAGACGCGCGTCGCCTTGCCGAAGACGAACAGTTTTTGCCCGATGTGAAACTTGCGTTCCATGTAGGGCTGGTTGAACCAGACGAGGAACGCCCGCCCTGTTGCGTCGGCGACGGGGACTTTGGTGATGAGGAAGCGTTTCCGCTCTTCCGTGAAAGGCTTGCCAACCACTTGCACTTGGGCGACAACTTTTTCTCCCGAAACGATTTCCGCCAACCGCTTAACATTGCGTCGGTCTTCGTATCGGCGGGGATAAAAGTGCAGCAAATCTTTGACCGTTTCCACGCCCAACCGCTTGAGCAATTTCGCCCGCTGCGGTCCGACACCCTTAAGGAAGCGGACAGAATCATCCAACGCCAATGGCGTGGATTTGCTGGCAGGCATCGGGGACTGCGGGCTGGGGGTTGGCTTAAAGGCAGGTCGGGCTGGTCTTGCTTGTTGCCGCTCACCAGCGACTGGGGACGGGCGGAAGGCGGATGGTGGGGCAAGCAATCCTTTGCCCTGCTCGCCCATCCCTTGCCCTTCCTTTTGCTCGCCCTCAGGAACATCAGACCTTGTGCCTTCGCCTCTTGCCTCTTGTCCTCCGTCATCCGTCACTCGCCTTCGGATGTGCGCCAGCAAAGTTTTGGCGGAAAGGATACGGCGGCGGCGCTCGGAAGGGTCAAGGGCAGCGTAGTCGGCAAAGAGTTGAGCGAGGGCTTGCAAATGCTGTCTCAAATCGCCGTCACACAGTTGAGCCGCTCTTGTCGCCCAAGTGACCATGTAGCGGTCAAAGCCACCGATAACGGCAAAGTTACGGCAACCCGTCTTCTCCTCCACTTCCAACGGTCGGGTTAGTCGGTCTATGAGCGCCTGCAGTTCTGCCGACATGGGCATCACCCGAAGCCGAAAAAAGTTTGAGGCAAGGAGCGTTGAGAGGAATGTTGACAGCCACCTTTTGCAGCCGCACAATAAGGCGACGAGCGAAAAGAAAGCGCATCCGTCGGTCTGAAAAAGACACGGAAAGTCGCTAACCTTGAGTGAAGGGGAGGCGAAGGATGATGGAAGAACGGCGGCGTTGGGTCACAGACAACCATCGCGAGGATGGGACGCCGAAGCCAGTGGACATTCGGGTCATCGGGATTGGGGGTGCGGGGGGTAATGCCGTCAATCGGATGGTGGAAAATGGCGTGACAGGTGTGGAGTTGATCGCCATTAACACCGACGCCCAAGCCCTCTCCCTCTCCAAAGCCCACAAGCGGTTGCAAATTGGCACCCGCTTGACCAATGGGCGGGGAGCGGGGGGCAACCCGCAAATCGGAAGGCAAGCCGCTGAAGAAGACCGACAACAAATCGCCAGTTTGCTGGAAGGGGCGGAAATGACTTTTTTGGCGGCAGGCATGGGAGGTGGGACAGGCACAGGGGCAACCCCTGTCGTCGCCCAAGTCGCCCGCGAAAAGGGCATCCTCACCGTCGCTGTCGTCACCAAACCTTTCGCTTTTGAAGGGAAGCGGAAGATGGAGATTGCCTTACAGGGCATCAACGAGTTGCGCAACTGCGTGGACGCCCTCATCATCATTCCCAACCAACGCCTCTTTGACCTCTCCGATCGGCGAACGACCATGGCGGACGCTTTCCGCCTCGCCGACGAAGTGTTAACTCAAGCGGTGCAGGGCATCACCGATTTGATCGTCCGCCCTGGCTTGATCAATGTGGACTTTGCCGATGTGCGGGCAGTCTTAGAGAACGCTGGGACAGCGTTGATGGGGGTCGGCTACGGCAGCGGAGAGAACCGAGCCGTAGAAGCCGCTCAACATGCCATCTCCAGCCCCCTCTTAGAAGCCTCTATCACTGGGGCTCGCAATGTCCTCTTCACCATTTTCGCCCCACCCGACCTGCTGGTGGATGAGGTAAAACAAGCCGCCGACATCATCACCAACGCCGTCAATTCGGCGGAAGCCAATGTCATCTGGGGCTTGGTTTACGATGAGGCGCTGAAGGAGCAAGTGCGCATCACCTTGATTGCGACAGGTTTTGGGGAAGCCCGCCCACCTACCCCTTCCCCTCGGCTAACTTGGGAGCGGAGGGAGGAAGCGCCCCTTAAAGAGCCTGTCCTCTCTACCTCGGAGGCGGAGCGAGACCTTTTGGATGAAGAGACGCTGAACATCCCGTCCTTTTTGCGCCGCCCCCGAAGGGGTTAGGGCATCGGCGTCGGGAAAGGGTGTCACCTCACAACGGGTGGCAAAGACGGAAGGCATTCCTTTGCCCCTTGCACCTTCCCCGTTAACTTGCCGCCTTCTCGGCTTTCTAAAATGGTCGGGGGATGAACAGCCATGCGACAGCCTGCGGGAAGAAAAAAGGATTCCCGTGTCCCTTGGGTCAGTTGGCTTCGTTGGTTTGGGCTTGGCTGCTTCCTTGCCTACCTCCTTGCCACCTTGGGGGCTTGGGGCTTGATCCGTTGGTTAGGTCGGGATTTGCCCGACCTTTCCACCTTGCCCTCGCGGCGGGATAGTCAAGTGACCCTTTTGTATTCGTCTGACGGAGTTTTGCTGGGGACGATTATGTCGGTCTATCGCAAATGGGTGCCCCTGCGACAAATCCCCAAGCCCTTGCAGTGGGCGACCATCGTCGCTGAGGACCGAAAGTTCTACACCCACCCTGGCATTGACCCTAAGGGCATTATCCGAGCCATTTGGGAATGCGTTAAAGCGCGCCGATATGTGCAAGGCGGTAGCACCATCACGATGCAACTGGCTCGCAACCTTTACCTTTCCTCCGAAAAGACCATTCGGCGCAAACTTAAGGAGTTGCTTCTGGCGGTGCAATTGGAGCGACGCTTTTCCAAAGATGAACTGCTGGAACTTTACCTGAACACCGTTTGCTACGGGCATGGCGCTTATGGAGTGCAAGCGGCGGCGGAACTTTATTTCGGGGAAGATGTTCGCCAGTTGGCTTTGCCCCAGTGCGCTTTGCTGGCGGCGCTACCGAAACGCCCCGCTGAACTTTCGCCTTTCGTCAATCCCAAAGCCGCCAAGGCACGGCGAGACTACATCTTGGACGGGATGGCGGAAGAGGGCTACATCAGCAAAGCGGAAGCCGAAAAAGCCAAGCAAACGCCCATCACGGAAGGGTTGCGCCCTGCCCCGACTTGGCCTGTCCCTCCCCCCAAAGCCTTTCACTTCGTGGAATTTGTCCGACGGGAATTGACCCGCCAATTCGGCAACGAAGTCGTTGAACGGGGCGGCTTGAAAGTTTCCACGACCCTTCATTACCGCCTGCAACAGGAGACCGAGAAAATCGCCGGGCGTTACCTGCGGGCTTATCGCCCTTTAGGTGTAGACCAAATGGCGTTTGTCCTTATCCACATCCCGACAGGGCGCATTATCGCCATGTATGGCGGTCGCCCTTATCGCATAGACCCCAAAACGGGTCGGCGCCTCTTAGACCACTTCAACCGTGCCACCCAAGCCTTCCGACAACCTGGTTCGTCCTTCAAGCCCTATGTCTACGCCGCCGCTTTGGAGATGGGTTTCCGTCCTGAAAGTTTGTTCAACGATTCGCCCATCTCCTTCCCTTTGGGCAACGGCAAGCGTTGGACACCCAAAAACTACGACGGTCGCTACGGTCGGACGATGACTTTGCGGAAAGCCTTGGCGACCTCCAACAATGTCATCGCCGTCAAACTTATCCGTGCCGTCGGTGTGGACAAAACGGTTGAAGTCGCCAAACGCATGGGTATCCGCTTCCCGACCGACCCTTTTAAAGCCAGTTACGCTTTGGCGCTGGGAGCGATCGGGGTGAGCGTTTTAGACCACACCGCCGCCTTGGCTTCTGTGGCGACAGGGGGGATGCGGATAGAACCGACAGCCATTGAGAAGGTTTACGATGGCGAGGGACACCTTCTCTTCGTCGCCCGACCGAAAGTTCGCCAAGTCCTTTCCCCTGAAGTCGCCCGCCAACTGCTGACGATGTTGATGGCGGTCGTTACCGAGGGAACAGGGCGAAGGGCACAAATTCCCGGCTATCAAGTCGCTGGCAAGACAGGCACCAGCGAGCAAATCAAGGATGTTTGGTTCGTCGGCTTCACCCCCACTATCGCTTGCGGTGTTTGGGTCGGCAACGAACGCAACAAACCCTTGAAAGCAGGGTCAGGAGGAACTTTGTGTGCCCCCATCTTCCGTGACTTAGTTATGGCTGCCCTGCGCTACTTCCCTTCCGAACGCACCTTCCGATGGTTGGAAACCGAGGGACAAGCCAGCGACCACCAAGAGCCACTGGGTGGTCATGAGGGAGAAGGAAGCAGGGCAGCCGCCCGTCAACGGATGGTGCGCGTGACTGTTTGCGCCGAGACAGGTTTGTTGGCGACAGATTATTGCCCTATCACCCATCCCGAATGGTTCTCGCAAGGAGAAGTCCCAAAGCGTCGCTGCCCTTTGCACGCTGAGCCGTTGCGTCCTGTCCTCATTTGCGCCGTCTCTGGCAAATTGGCGACGCCTTCCTGTCCCCCTCAAGCCGTCGTCACCCGCACCCTTCCCCTCCGTGAAATTCCCCACGAAGCCTGTGACCTTCACGGAAACGCCTCGTCAAGGTAGAGACGATAGTGCCGATTAGGCGGTCTTTTCCTGTGACTTTCATCACATTGACTGCAGCGCTCTGCTCCTGCATAATTGGGACTACCGCTAAGGGCAGGTGGGCATCTGTCCTGCAACCAAGGAGATGAGGGGTAATGGCATTGGTGTTCCAGAAGGTCGGAGTGATTGGTCTTGGCTATGTGGGCTTGCCTTTGGCGCTGGCGTTTGCCGAGGGAGGGGTAAAGGTCATCGGTGTGGACACGAACGCCCAAAGAGTTCAATCCCTCCGCCGACACCGTTCTTACATCGTGGACATTGAGGATGAGCGCCTTCAACGCTCGGAGGGGCGTTTCTTCCCGACGACTGAATATGCGGCTTTGCAGGATTGCGACGCCGTCATCATTTGCGTCCCCACTCCCCTCGCTAAGACAGGAGAGCCAGACATTTCCTGCATCCTGTCGGCAGCAGAAGGGCTTTTCCCCCATTTGCGGCAGGGTATGTTGGTTGTTTTGGAAAGCACGACCTATCCGGGCACAACGGAGGAAGTCCTCAAACCCTTGTTGGAGCGGTCGGGATTAAAGGCGGGGCAGGATTTTTATCTGGCGTATTCCCCCGAACGGATTGACCCAGGCAACCGCCATTGGACGCTGCGCAATGTTCCCAAATTGGTGGGCGGTTTGACCCCCGCTTGCACAGAACGGGCAATCGCCCTTTACTCCCAAATCGTAGAGCGGGTCGTTCCTGTCTCCAGCCCGAAAGTTGCCGAGACGGCGAAGTTGTTGGAGAACACCTTCAGAGCCGTCAACATTGCCCTCGTCAACGAATTTGCCGTCCTTTGCCGCCGCATGGGGATTAGTGTCTGGGAAGTCCTTGACGCTGCATCTACAAAACCGTTTGGCTTCATGCGTTTTGAGCCAGGTCCTGGCATTGGCGGTCATTGCATCCCTGTTGACCCTCTTTACTTGGCGTGGCGGGCAAGGGAATTCAACCATGAGGCTCGCTTCATCCGCCTCGCCGACGCCATCAACAAAATGATGCCTGAATATGTCGTCAGCCTGATCACCGACGCCTTGAATGAACGGGGCAAGCCTCTCAAGGGGTCTCAAATTTTGCTGTTGGGGGTCGCTTACAAGCCTGGGGTCAATGATTACCGCGAGTCGCCGGCGTTAGCGTTGGTGGAACTCTTGCGGGCGAAGGGCGCCCTTGTCGCCTATCATGACCCCTTTGTCCCTTCGGTGCATTACAACGGTTGGCAGGCTCAATCGGTGACTTTGACGGAAGAGGTGCTCGCTCAATCGGATTGCGTCGTCATCGTCACTCCCCATGAGGGCTATAATTGGGCGTGGATTGTCACTCATGCCCCCTTGGTCGTGGACACAAGAGGGGTAACGCGACACCTGCGGGCAGAAAATGTTGTGCTGTTGTGAGGTTGAGAAAAGGGCAAGTCATTCAGGCGAGGTGAAGAGATATGCGACGGCTTCTTTTGGTGATGTTGATAGTCAGTAGCCTTTGGGTGTGGGGGGTAGGGCAAACCCCAGAGGCGGTAGAAACTTATCGGCTTAACCCCGGCGACCACCTCAACATCACCGTTTTGGGCGAACCTCTCCTCTCTGGCGACCAACTGATCGGTCCTGACGGGACGATTCGCTTGCCCCTTATCGGCACCGTGATGGCGGCAGGGTTGACTTTGGACGAACTGACGCAACGCTTGACCCAATCGTTGCGGCGGTTCCTGCGTGACCCGAAAGTTGTCGTTGCCCTTAAACAATTGCCTCCAATGTTTCGGCGAATTTATGTGTTAGGGGCTGTGAAGATGCCTGGGGCTTACGCCTTGCCGACGGGAGGCAGTGCAACGGTCATAGATGCCATCGCTTTGGCGGGTGGCTTTGCAGAGGAGGCGGATTTAGAGCGGGTTCGCATCTTCCAGAAAGACGGACGAGTTTTGACGGTCAACCTGAAAAACTTTCAAGCCGACGGTTTTCGTCTTAACGGTTCTACCCTTCAACCAGGCGATTTGGTCTGGGTGCCTCCTGCGTTCGTGCGGGTAAGCATCGGGGGCGCTGTCAATCTGCCTGGCTACCATTCTGTCCCCCCTCAAACGACCCTGTTAGATGTCGTGGCGCGGGCGGGCGGTGTCAAAGAGCCCAGTGCTGTCATCAAGGTCTACCGCAATGGCATGGAAATCTTGAGCGTGCCTTGGTTGAAGTTGAGCGAAGGGACGGCAGTGCCTATCACCTTGCAAGATGGCGACACAGTTTTGGCGGCGGTGAAGGAAGTCGCCAATGTCGTCGTTGTGGGCGCAGGGGTGCAGCGCCCAGGTGTCGTTAACTTAATCGGGCGGGTGACGGTATTAGGGGCACTCTCTATGGCGGGTGTGGCAGCAGACCCCGCTCGCCCGTTACGCATTCGCCTCCTACGGGAGAACAAAGAAATCGCCCAAGTGCAATGGAACTCCGCAACGCCCGTGCAGGAGTTGGGGATGGAGTTGCAATCGGGAGACATTATCGTCGTTGAGCCAATGCTGATTCGGGTGACCATCATCGGACCTGTTCAAAAGCCGGGCAGTTATGAGTTGCCTGCCGGTTCACGGATTACCGACTTGATCGCTAAGGCGGAAGGATTTCAGCCGACAGTAGACCTCACCAATGCTGTCTTGGTTCGCAAAGGCGAGAGCCGCTCCCTTGACCTGTTCCAACTCTTCTGGGAAGCCAAGTTGGACAATGATGTGGAATTGCAAGACGGTGATGTTTTGATGTTGCCGGCAGCCCGCAAGATTTGGGTCGTGGGAGCAGTCCAGCGACCTGGGGCATTGGACTTTCAACCTCGCATGACCGTCGTGGATGCGATCAGCGCTGCTGGCGGCGTGCGGAGCGTGGAGGAAGCGGATTTGAGCGCCGTTCGGCTCGTTCGCGGGGGCGAAACAAGGGTGCTGAATTTGGAGACAGCCTTTAACTTGGCAACACCCACCAAAGGGACAGCGTTCCCCATGGAGGACATCAAGCCTGGGGATGTCCTCATCGTCCCAGAGCGAGCCAAAGCCTATGTTTTTGGAGGGGTTGCCCGACCTGGGTCGGTGCGAGTGCAATCGGGGGATACAGCCGTCACCCTTTTGAGTTCTGCCGGCGGTCCTCTTCAAGATGCTCGTTTGGACGATGCCGTTCTCGTGCGGTTGGTGGAGGGAAAGCCTATCGTCATGAAATTAGACCTCAACAAGGCAATCAAGGAAGGAGACATCCGCCAGTCCCCTCCCATTCAAGCCGGCGATGTCCTTTACATCCCGCTACGACGCCGATCTAACTGGCTATCTACCTTCGGGAGTGTCGCCGGATTCGCTACCAGTTTGGCAACAGCAATTTATTACCTCTCCCGCCGTTGAAGGCAGTGCAAAGAGGTGATGGCGTTTGGAGTTGATTTCTTTCAACGGCAACGCTTGGTATGCCATTTACACCCATGTCAACTTTGAGCGGTTGGTCGCTTCTGCCCTGCAAGCGCAGGGCTTTGAGGTCTTTTTGCCTTTGATGAAGGGCTGGGATCGGCGGAGTGGGAGATTGGTCTGGAAGCCTGCTTTCCCTCGCTATCTGTTTGTCCACTGTCGTCTAACGCCTGCCGAATGGCGCACCATCAAAAAGACGCGGGGAGTTTTGGATTTCGTCGGAATGAGTCGTCCGTGTCCTATTCCTGAAGAGGAAATTCGCTCCGTCCGCATTACCCTTCAAGGCACCGAGGGAGAAGTGGAAGGGCATCCCTTCCTGAAAGTCGGCGACAAGGTGGAAGTTGTCGCTGGACCTTTGAAAGGGGCGGTCGGCTATTTGTTGGAGGTTGGCAAACACCACCGTTTGGTCGTCGGCATTGAATTGTTGGGGCAAGCCGTCTCCGCCACCATAGATGCCAGCATGGTCCGACCTTTACGGTAGCCCATCTAATGCCTCAGAAAACCCGCTACGGGCAAAAGGGCGTGCAAAACTTTGGGACGGGTGATGAGGGATGAATGCCCGACGGCGGGTCGTTTTTGGATGCTTGGGCTGTTTCACCCTTGTGATGGTGCTGATGGCATTCTTCGTGTTCGCATTTGCCCTTCGGGATTTGGCTCTCCCGAAAGTTGCTGTCTTGCCTGTTGAAGGGCTTTTGTTGAGTGGCGAAAGCGAAAGCGCCTTGACGATGGATGTGACGGGTTCGCGCACCATCAGTCGTCTGTTGCGCCGAGCCGCCGAGAACCCTTCTATTCGTGCCCTCGTCGTCTATGTAGACAGCCCTGGCGGGAGCGCTGCAGCGGCGCAGGAAATCTTTCAAGCCATCCAACGGTTCAAAAATCGCACGGGTCGTCCCGTCATCGCGGCGATGGGCGATGTGGCGGCGTCGGGGGGCTACTATGTCGCTGCGGCTGCCGACAAGATTTACGCCCTCCCGTCTACGCTCACAGGGAGCATCGGCGTGATTTGGCAATCCATCAACATGGAGAAATTGCTGGCGCAACTGGGGATTCGGGCGGAAACTTTGAAGGCAGGGCGCTTCAAAGATGTGGGCTCTCTTTTCCGACCCATGGCACCGCAAGAGCGGGAGTTACTCCAACAATTGCTCAACGATGTCTATGAGCAATTCATCGCCGATGTCGCCAAAGGGCGACGATTGCCTGTCGCCAAAGTGCAGGCGGTTGCGGACGGGCGCGTCCTGACAGGGCGGATGGCGTTGAGGGTCGGTTTGGTGGACGAACTGGGGACACTGGACGATGCCCTCCAATTTGCCCGTCGTCAAGCCAATTTGCCCGCCAGCGCCCCCATCGTCACCCTTAAAGAACGCCGCTCCCTGTTTGACCGTCTCTTCGGCGCCGCTGCGCCCTTGCCCTTTCCCAAAGCCTTAGTCACTGAACCATTGTTGCTGCACATGGACGGGCGATTGGGCATCGGCGTTTCCGCCTTGCTTTGGCAAGGCATGGCAAACTTGCGGTGAAGTTGCTCTCGGCTGAGAAACTTGAACGGCTTGCAAATCAAGGGGCAGGTGACGAAACGGTGACGCAACGGTTGGCAACGCTTTGGAAGGGTGTGAACGAAACGACGACGAAAGTCATTGCCGGATGGCAGGAATGGCGAAGGACGACTTTTTGGCGTTCTTTCATAGAGGCGTGGCGCTGGGGTTTTGCTGCCCTTTTCCGTCCCATCCCGACCTTACAACGGGCTGCCGATGAAAAACCCATCTTTGCCGGTGTCTGGCTGACTCTCCTTCAGGGCTTGAGCCTTGCCATCGGCACTCGCTACGCCGCCGAGCATGAAGGAGTTGTCCTTTCTTTGCTCGTCAAAAACCTGCCGTCATGGGGTTGGGTCATCCTTTACGCCTTCCTTGTGCCGCCTGTTATCTGGTTCCTCAAAGCAGCCGTCCTCAACTTGGTCGCTGAATTGTTGGGTGGACCGCCGAGGGGACTGAGTTTGCTTGCGACGACCGCCATCGCTTGCTCGCCGTTGCTATTGGTTTTGCCCGTTGCCCTGCTTGCTGTCGCCTTCGCTCAACCTGATTTGAACGAAGGCTTCGTCAGCCACCTTTGGTTCGTCTTCGCCATCGGTGTTCATGGTTGGTGGATTTTGCTGACAGTGGTCGCCATTCGGGAGACTTACCGCTTCACCTTTGGTCAAGCCCTTTTGACGCTGCTGCTTCCGTCCGTCGTTATTCCGCCTTTGGCATGGTTGATTTATGTCGTCGTGCAAAAAGTGATGGTGTGAAGGTCCATCGCTCCTGAGCGAAAAAGAGAGGACGCAAGGGGCATGGCGGCACCTAAGTTGGTCATCATTGATGGGCAAAGTTTGCTCTATCGTGCCTTCTTTGCCGTCCCGCCTCTGTCCACCCGTGACGGGACGCCGACGAATGCCGTTTACGGTTTTCTGCGGATGCTGCTGAAGTTGTGGCGGGAAGAACGACCTGATTACCTCGTCATCGCCTTTGATGCCCCGACCCCCACCTTCCGCCATCAGCAATTTGCCGACTACAAAGCCCAGCGCGCCAAAGCCCCCGACGCCTTCCGACCGCAGGTGGGTTTGCTGCGACAAATCCTGAAAACTGTCGGCATCGCTTTTTGGGAACTGGACGGTTATGAAGCCGATGATTTGATGGCGACAGCCGTCACGCAAGCGCGCCCGATGGGTGTTCAAGTCGTCTTGGTCACCACCGACATGGATGCCCTTCAATTGGTCGGCGATGGCGTCGTCGCCCTGATGCCCAAACGGGGCATCAGCGAGATGGAGCGCTACGATGCTGAGCGGGTTCGGCAAGAGTTTGGCGTCCCGCCCGAACGCATCCCCGATTGGAAGGGCTTGGCGGGCGATAATTCCGACAACTTGCCGGGCGTCCCAGGGATCGGTGAGAAGACGGCAAGGGAGTTGTTGCAAGCCTTTGGGAGTTTGGAAGGCGTTTTGGAAAATGCCGCCCAAATTCCCAAGCCGCAGGTGCGGGAAAATTTGCTCCGCTTCGCCGACCAAGCCCGCCAATGTAAAGCCTTGGCGACCCTCAAAAGAGATGCCCCGATTGACCTGAACTTGGATGAATTGTCGGTGCACCGTTGGCGCTGGCGTTCCCCCGAAGTCGCTGAACTTTTGATGCGGTTGGAGATGCGCACCTTGCTGGAGGAGTTGGGCTTGACAGAATTGCTGGCGGAGGAAGCCTCCGTCAAAGGGATGGTCGTCCGAGATGAGGCGGCATGGGCAAAGGTATTGAACGCCGTTAAGCAACAAGGGCGCGTCGCCCTCGCTTTGGACGGGGCGGAGCGTCAACCGAAAGGCGTGGCGTTGGCATGGAAAGGCGCCGTCGCTTACCTTCCTTTTGCTCCTTCTTCCGAAACTCCTCAGACGACCTCGCTTTTTGCCGGCGAAAAAGCGGCGACGAACCTTCACGGGCAGACTTCACCTGATGGACGGCAATGGCTGCTAACCCTCTTGACGGATGCCACCTCGATTAAAGCCGCCTACAACTGGAAATACCTCTTGAAAGCCCTCGGAACGACCGCCATTGAGCGGTGCGGTATGTCACCACACGGCTTTGAAGATGCCCAACTCCTCGCTTACCTGCTCAACCCCAGTCAGGGCGATTACGAGTGGAAACTGATGGCGATGGAACGAAGGTTGCCGACAAAGTTTCACATCACTTGGGAAGGCGATGAGACAGCACTGACCGACGCTTGCGAAGAAGCGTTAACTGTCGCCGAACTGACGCCCTTGCTGGTCAACGAGGTGCGGGAGGCAGGGATGTGGGAGTTGTGGGAACGCATTGAGATGCCCTTAATTTTCGTCTTAGCGGACATGGAACGGCACGGCGTTTTGGTGGATGTCGGTTATCTTCGGCAACTGGGTGAAGAGATGCAGCGGATGGCGAAGCAGTTGGAGGAGCAAATTTATCGGTTGGCAGGGGTTCGCTTTAACCTCCGCTCGCCCCAGCAACTGGCGGAAGTGCTCTTTCGCCGCTTGCAATTACCGATGCCCAAGCGGATGGCGGGTGGGCGACTGTCAACGGCAGCGCCCATCTTGGAAGCCCTCGCCAAAGAGCATGAGATTGCCCGCCTCGTTTTGCAGTTCCGAGAACTGGAAAAATTGCGGAGCACTTTCGTGGAAGGGCTGCTGACGGCAGCCGACGAGCAAGGGCGCGTCCATACAACTTACGACCAGACGGGGACAGCAACGGGGCGACTGGCATCATCCGAACCCAACCTTCAAAACATCCCCGTTCGTGGCGAATGGGGCAAAAAGGTTCGGCGCGCCTTCATCGCTCCCAAAGGTTATCGCTTGCTGAGTGCCGATTATTCGCAGATTGAGTTGCGTATCCTCGCCCACCTTTCGGGCGACGAAGGGTTGTGCGACGCCTTCGCCCGAGGTGAAGACATCCACACGCAAACGGCGGCGAGCGTCTTCGGAGTTGTCCCAGAAGCGGTCACCGAAGAGATGCGGCGGAAAGCAAAGGTCCTCAACTTTGGGATCGTCTACGGCATCAGCCCCCAAGGCTTGGCACAACAACTGAACATCACGCCCGAAGAGGCGCAAGAGATCATCCGTCGCTACTTTGAGCGCTTCCCGAAGGTGAAAGATTACATCCAACGAACTGTTGCCTTCGCCCGCCAACACAAGTTTGTTCGGACGCTAATGAACCGCCGTCGTTTTTTGCCCGATATCGCCAGCGATGACCCGAGACTTCAAGAGGCTGCCCGAAGGGCAGCCATCAACACGCCTGTGCAAGGCACCAGTGCCGACTTGATTAAAGCGGCGATGGTGGCAATTTGGCGCGCCCTTAAAGAACGGGGTTTGGATGCTAAAATGACGATGCAAGTCCACGACGAATTAGTGTTGGAAGTCGCCGAGCGGCAAGTGATGGTGGTGGCGAAGTTGGTCAAGCAACGGATGGAGACAGTTTTTCCCTTGCGCGTCCCACTCGTCGTGGAAGTGAAAGTCGGCGACAACTGGGCAGAAATGGAGCGGATTTTGTAGGTTCGCTTGTAGGTGACTATTAGCCGTGACAACTTCAGCGGTGCTTTCAAGGCATGGCTTTCCGAACGCCTCAAGAGCGTTTGACAATTTTTTGCGGAGGATGCAAGATTTGGGTGTCATCGTCCCAGACGAGGAAGGCGGTCGGGGCGCTTACCGCTTCCGCAATCTGCTACACTTTTTCTGCTTTGCGATGGAGGCTCGGCGAAGAGAACACCGATGAAGGGGGACAGACGCGATGAACGAACCGACAGTCACCCCGAAGGAAGGGCAAGACGAGTTGTTGGAAGCGTTAAGGGCGTTGCCGTCGGTGCGGGTCGGTGACATCTTGACAGGGCACATCGTTCAGGTTCGGCAAGATGGCGTTTTGGTGGACATCGGCGGCAAGGCAGAGGGTTTCATCCCTGCCATTGAGTGGGGCGGCAACCACTTGGAGGAAGCGAAAGTCGGCGAAATGGTGGAAGTCTTCGTCTTGCGCCCAGAATCCCGCGAGGAAGAGACGGAAGGGATGGTGCTTTTGTCCAAGCGCCGTGCCGATTACGAACGGGCTTGGAAGCGGGTTCAAGAAGCCTTTGAGAATGGCGAAATCTTGCAAGCGCTGGTCAAAGACCGCATCAAAGGCGGGTTGCTGGTGGATTTGGGCGTGGATGGCTTTGTGCCTGCCTCGCAAGTCGCCATCCCGCCCGGCTGGCGCTTGGAAGATTTCATCGGGCGAACCATCAAGGTGAAAATCGTTGAGATTGACCGTGACCGTCGGCGCGTCCTTTGCTCCAACAAAGTCGCCTTAGAGGAAGACCGAAGGCGGCGGCGAGAAGAAACGCTGGCGAAATTGCAGGAAGGCGCCATCGTGGAAGGGGTCGTTCGGCGCATCACCGATTTCGGCGCTTTCGTGGACTTGGGCGGCGTGGATGGGCTCTTGCATGTCAGCGAGATGGGTTGGACGAGGGTGAGCCATCCCTCGGAAGTCGTGAAAGAAGGGCAGCGTCTGCAAGTTGTCGTCATCGGTTTTGACCCCAACGGTCCGCGCATTTCCCTCAGCCTCAAACCGTTGCTCCCTGACCCTTGGCGGACAGCGGAGCAAGACTACCCTGTCGGAAGCACGGTCAAAGGGGTCGTGACACGCCTTGTGCCCTTTGGGGCGTTCGTGCGCTTGCCGACGGGGATTGAAGGCGTCATTCCCAACAGTGAAGTCGCTCCCCGTCGGAATGTGAAAGCCGAAGAGGTGTTGACTGTCGGGCAAGAGGTGACGGCAAAAGTCCTGCAGGTCAATCCCCAACAGCGACGCATCTTGCTCAGCATCCGCCAAGTCGCTCAGGAGCAAGAGCGCAAAGAGTTGCAAGATTACATGGCACGACAGGCGGCACCCTCTATCACCGTCGGCGACCTGTTCCCCCAATTGGGCACTGCCGAGCCTTCCCCGCAAGAGCCAAAGGAGCCGTCATCGTAGCGGGCAATCGGGACAAGTGGGGGAATGAAGCGGTGCGTGTGGTCGGCATCACTGGTGGCGCTGGGGCAGGCAAGACGACTTGGGCACGACAATGGGAAGCGAAAGGCATTCCCGTCCTCTTCGCCGACCAAATCGGGCGGGAAGTCGTCGCCAAAGGGACACCTGTCTTGCGGGCGTTGGTCGCTACTTTCGGTCGTTCCATCCTCACGCCTAACGAGCGACTCAATCGCCTCAAAGTCGGTCAATGGGTGTTTGGTCATCCTCTCGCCCTCCGTCGCCTCAACCAGTTGACACACCCTGCCATGCGCTCCATCATTGAAGCGCGCCTTCGGTTTCTGCGTGGGCGTGGCTATCCGATGGCGGTTGTAGAGGCAGCCTTGTTGTTTGAGATGGGATTGCAACGGAGTGTGGACGAGGTGTGGAGCGTGGTCGCCGGCGAACGGGAACGATTGCGCCGATTGGTCTGGCTGCGACAGACACCGCCCCAAACCTTTAAGGTGAGGGAACGGTGGCAAGATGCGTGGCGGCGGATGCGCTGTCAACTTTCGTCACAAGGGTTTATGAAAAGAGCCCATCGGGTAATGGTGGCGGACAGGAAACCTGCTGCGCCCATTTTGCCGCGCAGTCGGAAACCGACGAGGTGATATGAGGATGCGTCGGAGCTCCCTTGACCGACGACATGTTTGGCTGGTGGTGGCAGCGGCGATGGGGCTTGTGTGGCTGGCAATCGCCCGCGCTCCCGCTCCGCCCCCTGAAAAGTCGTCACGGGCGGAGATAGACCTTGCGGCTTTAAGGCAAGCGCTGCAAGAACGAGATCGCTTCGGTCCTGGGTTGGAACGACGGCTGAAAGCGGAGTGGCAGCAACGGGCGTTGAAGTCGCGGCAGGTTCGTGCCCAAGAAATCCCCCTCACTCAAGCGCCCGGCAGAGAACTTAACCCCACTTGGTCTCCCGACGGACGCACCATCGCCTTCAGCACCAATAGCGTAGACAGCAACGGCAACGGTCGGTTGGACAGCGGCGATGGAGTTGGACAGCGCTTTCGCATCTGGCTCATGAACCCCGATGGCAGCAACGCCCGTCCTGCTATCCCCGAAAGCGACATCCCTCCGACCGTCCCCAAAGGCGACGAACTTTATCCTGCTTGGTTTACCGATAGCGCGACGATCGCCTTCGTCATCAGCGCTGGCGGTGTCACGGACATTTACACGGCTAACTTGCGCACTTCCCCCGTGCGAATTCAACAGCGAACTTTCGGGCTTCGGGGGGTGCGGCGCATCTCCGTCGCACCATCGGGAGCGGAAATCGCCTTTGAGCAAAACAACCAAATTTACCTGCTGGCGTTGGACACGGGACGAATTCGGCAACTGACGAACAATGGCGTCAACCGCAACCCCGCCTATTTGCCTGATGGGCGCATCCTCTATGAGAGCAACTTAGACCCCAACACAGGTCAACCAGGCGCCTTCTTCCACATTTGGGTGATGCGGGGCGATGGGCAGCAACAACGCCCTATTACCAGCGGCAACCAAAATGACACCGAGCCTGCTCCCGTCTACTTCACCAATCCCAACAGCAATCTGGGACAAAGGGGTTTTCGGGTCGCTTTTACTTCCGACCGCAACGGTAACCGAGACATTTTTTTGACGGATGAAAACGGTGCCAATGTGCGGCAAGTCTCGCCTGTCGGCAACCGCACGCAGGAGTTTCAGCCGACCGTAGAGCCCTTCCCTGCCTTGCCGGGCACTATTGAGCGAATTGCCTTCGTGACGACCCGCTCAGGCAATGAAGACATTTGGCTCATCTCGTCCTTTGACATCTTCCCGCCACTCCTTTCAGACAAGTTTGGCAACCCCATCCTGCCCCAAATCACCCCCAAAATCAACCTGCCCGGTGACACCATCACCTTGACGGCGGCTGTCTTTGACCCCGAAAGTGGCGTGGACAAGGTTTACGCCATTTTCAAAAGTGCCGACAACCCCCTGTTCTTGTGGGCAGTGCACAATGAAGGCTTCCCCGACCCAGCCAGCCAACAAAACCCCGGCGACCAAGCCGCCATCGCCCACGAAGCCGATTGGATGATTGTCAACTTTGACCCCGACACAGGACAGGAGCGAAACCTGCCGCTGGTCAACACCTTGGAGTTGATGTATCAGGCAGGACAAGGTAGCGATCCTCAAGCCTTTTGGCAGCAAATTCAACCTTACGCCATTGAACTTTTTGACGATGGCACCCATGGCGACCAAAAGGCAGGTGACGGCATCTACACCCGCCGCATCAAGTTGCCCCCGACCCCTCGCGACTACTATGTGACCATCATCCCCATTGACAAAGCCGGTAACATCCCCGCCGCTTTGACATGGATGGCTTTGGGCACTTATAACATGGTCATGCCTCAACCTCAACTTGACGACCTCCGCAGTCCTGATGTTCAAATCATCACGACCCAACAGGGACGCATCTTGCTGCCCAACCGCCAATTGTCTGCTGTTCCCGATGTCGGTTACGACAACATCACAGGGTGCACCTCCAAACCTTTCGCCGCTGATAAGGATGTCTTGTTTGTTAGCGATTATGCTTGCGGGCAGCGATGGACGACGGAGCGTGCCTTAGGGCTGGGAAACTTCCAGTTCCCCATCAACCTCATCAACTACCCCGGCATCCCCACAGAAACCTACTATTTCAGCGACATCCTGCCTCCCCCACTCATCGTGCCTTACAACCTGCAGAAGGGTGTTATCAGAAAGGATGTCTTTCATTGTCCCTTCCCTAACTCGTCCTTAGTGGCTATTTGGCGGACGCTGTGCCGAGGACCTGTGCCAGAGGACATCTTAGGGCTTTATTTGCCCCGCTCTTTCGTTGACCCTGTCACTAAGACGACGCGGCTTCATGCCGAGCGTGCCGTCATTTGGTTGGCGCCTTACACAGGTAGCCTTTGGGTGGACAAAGGGACATTGGAAGACCCCGTCACCCAAGGGAAACTTGCCCGCTTCCTCAGCCGCAGCGGTCGTCTGCTTATCGCCAGCGGTCAAGATTTGGGTTGGGCGCTGACCCTGAACGGTCAAGTCTCTAACGACTTTCTGACCAACTTCCTTAAAGCCCGCTTCTACCGTGTCGTCGGCGGCTTCTACGGCGACTACAGTTTGGACTTGATCGGTCTTTATCAAGCCCATAGGCACAAATTGCAAGGGCAGTTGATCGCTGCAGGTGTGTACGATTGGGGTCAAGGGTTTACTTTTAACGAGACCCGCCTCTCGGCAGATGACCAAAACATTGATCCCGACCAAGAGCGCCATGGAACAGCGGCAGGGATTGAGTTGTTAGGCGTTAGGTTTAGCGATGACTACGACCCACCAATCAACCCCAGCCAATACAACCCAACAAGTTTTGGGTTCATGGGCGAGGGCTGCGAGAACGCTTTGGTGATGGACACGGTGGATGTGTTGCCGGGGGCGTTTGCGACTTACACCTATTTGCAAGGTGGCACCAACGCTGCCGTCCAATACCGCGACCCCGCCACCGATTACCGTGTCGTCACCTTCTTCTTCCCGATGGAGGCGATGAACAACGGCTTCAAGAACACGACCATCGGGCAGGAGACTCTCGTAGAGCCTTTGGTTTTCCGCCACACCCTGATGAACTACATCATGGATTTCCTGCGAACGGGCGTGATCGCAGGTAAGGTCGTGGACACGCAAGGCAAACCTTTGGAAGGGTTCACCGTCCGAGCGCAAATTGGCAGTTTGCAATCCCAACCCATCATCTTCGGCGGCGCCTTAAGCCAGCGGGATGGTTCTTACCAAATCATCGGCTTGAACACGGGCGTTTACGACCTGGAAGTTGCCGTCCCTGGTTGGGCAAGTCGGTTGCTTCAGGCGACCTCGAGAGGGGTAGCCCGCTTTGGCAACAATGTGACCAGTTTCGTTAGCGCCGGCAACGATTTTACCGCCACCAAATTGCCTCCCGGCTCCATCAGTGGGAAGGTGACGGAAAAAGACGGGACGACGCCCATCGTTGGGGCGACGGTGACGGCAAAAATCGTCGCCGACGAACAAGGCAATCCCATCGTCCTTCCGCCAGGCATCCCCAGCACCTACACCGCCACGACAGGCGGCGACGGCACTTACCGCATTGAAGGTTTGCCCAACGCCACTTATGAGGTCACTGCCTCAGCGCCGCAGCATTCGTCGGACACCAAGACAGGCGTGGTCGTCCGTCCCGGTCAGGAGACGACGGGCGTGGATTTCCAATTGCCCGGGGAACCTGGCACAATCAACGGGCAAGTCGTGGACGCCGCAACGAATCAGGGCATTGCCAATGCCCTCGTGGAAGTCCTTTCGGGCAACAATGTCATCAAGACGGCGACGACAGATGCTCAAGGCAACTTCACCATCAGCGAAGTTCCTGTCGGCACTTACGCCGTGCGGGCATCCGCCCCCAATTACAAGCCCAACACCGTCACAGGCGTTCAAGTGCCGACGGCAGGGACGGTGACGGTCACCATCGCTTTGTCGCGGGCGCAACCAGGGAGCATTTCAGGGCGCGTCACTCGCGTTGATGGCACACCTGTCGGTGGTGTGCGAGTAGAAGTTGTCCAGCCAGCGACGGGCGAAGTGGTCGCTTCCACGACAACAGATGCCGCTTTCACGACCGTTGGCGACTACCAGCGCAACTACCTCATCACCAATGTGCCTTTGGGCACTTACAATGTGCGGGTGAGTGCTCCCGGCTTCACGCCCACACCGACTCAAGTGACAGGCGTTGTCGTTCAAGAGGCGACGGAGACCCGCAACATCAACTTCACCTTGCGGGCGCAATTCACCTTTGCGGCAGGGGTGCGGTTGATCAGCGTGCCTTACGATTACACGGGCACAGGCATTACCCCGCCCGACTTGTTGGGCACCAATCAAATTGCCACTTGGGTGACCGACCCATCTTTGACCGACCCGACGACGGGCTTTCGGGGCGGGCAATATGTCCTCTTCCCGACACCCCCCGCAGACACCTTGCGGTTGGGGCGGGGCTATTTCGTCAAGTTCCCTCAATCGGTAGACTTCACCCGCCCTGGCAATCCTGCTCCGACCGATCAACCCTTTGCCCTTGTCTTGGATAAGCCCGGTTGGTGGTTGATTGGTGCGCCTTTCCCCTTCTCGGTGGACTGGCAGCGGACGCAGGTGATCAATCGCGCCAACAATCAACGCTTCACCTTGCGGGACGCCGTGGTGCAAGGCTTGCTGCGCGATAGCCTATTCACCTTGAACTTGACAGGCACGGGCTATCAATTGTCGTCCACGATTGATCCCTTCCTGGGCTACTGGGTCAAAGTGGAAGCGCCTCAGGGCGTCATCTTGCTCATTGACAACCAACCCATCAATCGGATGGCGGGAACGCCCTCTAACTTCAGGAGCCACCAAAGGACTTTGCCTTTGCGAGCGGCGTTTTTGGCGGATCAAGGATGGCTTGTTTCCTTGACACTGAAGGCAAAGGATGCCGAATTAGGGACGGTGCAAATCGGCATGAACCAGAGCGCTTCCGACGGTCCTGACGCATTGGATGTGCCATTGCCGCCCCCTTTGCGCCAGTTCATTCCCGAATGGCTCACCTTTGCGGTCGTGGGAGGGGCGGGACGGTCAGCAGGGCTTTGGGCAGCAGACATCCGCTCCCTTTCGGCACGCCCGCAGGTGTGGGATTTGGTCGTGGAAGGGGCAACGACGAGCCCTCTCACCCTCACTTGGGATCGGCTTAACGAGGCGCTCCCTGCCGATTATCGGCTGACTTTGGTGGACTTGGACACAGGGGAAGCCCGCTATATGCGGACGACCAGCGGCTACACCTTCACTTTGCGGGACGAGGGACGCGGGACGGGAAGCGGCATAAAGCGGTTGCGGATAATTGCCGAACGGCGGACAGGCGTTGGGCTGAAAGTCGTCGGTTTGCGCCAGTTGCCGACACGCGGCGAAGCCCTTGCCGTCCAATTTGTCCTGACAGAGCCTGCTATCGTAGAAGGGCGGTTGTTGAGCCTGACAGGACGGTTGGTGGATGTCGTGCATCCCCGTCGGTGGCTTCCTTCAGGCGAGCATCGCTGGATGTGGGAGGGGCGGTCAAAGGCATCAGGGATGTTGCCTGCCATGCCTTACTTGCTGGAGTTGGTGGCGACAGGGGAGCGAGGCGAGCAAGTCCGAGCGACTTTGCTGGTGAAAATCCGCTAAAAGCGGGGTAAAAGCCGTCGTGACGAAAAAGTCGTGTGGGGGGAAAAGTTATGCGATGGCGACGGTCTTTAGTCTGGCGGTGGTTGGCACAACTTTTAGTCGTTGCTCTTAGCCTGCAGTGGGTTGGGAGCGCAGCGGCGCAAGCGCCGACCGCAGGCGCCCCCGCTCCCGTCATTCGGGTGCTTCTCTTGGACTTTGAAGCCCCGCCAGGGCAATCGCCCTTATTGGGGCGCAAAGCAGCGGATGCCGTTGCCTTAGCCTTCCTCAACTACGCCAAAAACTATGAGGTCGTCTCCCGAAGCGAATTGGAAAGCCAGATGCAACGGTTGCGGCTAACCCTTCCCCTTTCACCGTCGCAACTCATCCAACTCACCCGCGCCGTTCAAGCCCGTTACGCCATCACGGGCAAAATCGTGCAAGTGCAGGTCAACGAAAAAACAGGACAAGCGACGGTGCAGTTGCAGATGCTCTGGTTTGATCCTTACTTGGAAGTGCCGACCAACGGCGCCCATGTGAGGGTGACCTCGCCGCCCCGACCAGGCACGGCACCCGATGTATTGATTGACCAAGCCTTGAACTTGGCAGCGGCACAGGCTGTCCAACAAGCCCTTGCTGTCCGATTGCCCGAGGGACAAATCACCCAACGAGTGGGCAACTCCGTCGTCATCAACAAAGGCACCGACCAAGGGTTGCGCCCACGCATGGAAATGTGGGTCGTTCGGACCGTCCGTGACCCTGAGTTGGGACCAATTCCTCGGCGGGTCGGGCGGGTCCTCTTGGAGACCGTAGAAGCCCGCACGGCGGAAGCCCGCATCTTGGAGGAAGCAACGTCTGTCCAGTATCCTGACAAAGTCGTCGCTGTCTACCAACTTCCCGAACTGGGCGTGCCCGAAGCGCCCGTGCGGGTGCGGAAGCCATCTAAAGGCACACAAATTGCCCAAGTGATTTTAGTGCTCTTGGGCGTCTTTTTCGTCGCCAACTTGATGCGGCGGGGCAACACCAACCGAGGGGAAGGAGCACCCCCTCCCACCCGCGCTCAACTCAGCAGTGATGGGCAACGGGTCGTCTTAACTCTTGCGCCGACACAAGACACAGTGGCGATTGAAATCTACCGAGACACCAGTTCCGCAGCCAACCCCCAAATCGGCAACCTGATAGATGTGGTGGATCCTCAGTCGGGCGCCGTGTTTTCCGATGACCAAACTTTCTACTCAGGTGTGGCATCCATCCAAATCCAAACAGGCGACCCCCTTAATGTCCTGCCCCGCCTTCAAAGAAACATCACGACTTCACCGACGAGCCCAACTTATCAACCCCAGCAATACCAAGTGTTCTTCCTCCACACGCCCTTACAAGTCGGCACTTCGTATTGGTATGTCGTGCGTTACGTAACCGCTCGGCGCATCCCCTTTAACCCGCTGCCAGGGGCAGGTGGCGGTGGCATTGGAGCCGGCGGCGGTGGCGCAGGTGGTGCTGGTGGAGGCGGCGCTGGTGGCGGGGGCGGCGGAACAGGTGGCGGAGGGACGGGTGGCGGCGGAACAGGTGGGGGCGGAACAGGCGGTGGAGGCACAGGCGGCGGCGGAACAGGTGGCGGAGGAACGGGGGGCGGAGGGACTGGTGGCGGAGGAACGGGGGGCGGCGGCACTGGCGGAGGGGGTGGCGCAGGAAGCCGACAACTGGGAGGCGGCGGGATTGGTGGAGGAGGCGCCCAACAACGCCCGCCCTTTGAGTTGGTCTATGGTGCCTTCTCATCTCCCATCGGTCCTGTGACGCCAGTGCGCCGATTGCGGGTTTCCGACCTTCTGGAACCCAACCGCACAACCTCTGTCAACCTCGGTTCTGTCACTTTCCGCTTCCTGTCCGCTGGTGGCGCAGACGAATACATCATCCAAGTGAGCGACCAACCCAATTTCCCTTCAAACCGCACTTTGACCTTAACCGTGCCGTTGCTGGCGAACCCTTATCAAGACGCTCAGGTGATTACCACGACGCCCCAAAACTTGCTCCCCTTCGCTCAATCCATCGGCAACACGACGGGACCCTTTTACTGGCGGGTCGGCTACCGAAATTCGCAGGATGTTGCACCGCCCATCGGCGGGTATGTGTTTAGTGAAGTGCAGACCTTCACGGCAGCCACCTCACCGCCGTCTCCGCCGCAGTGACGAAAGGGGGCTTTGAGTCAATGGCTCGGCGAGCACAGGGATGGTTGGCAGGTTTTCACCGATGGCTGCTCTTGTCACTGATGGGGCTCTTCTTTGCGCAAATTTTGGTGGGGCAGGTGCGTCCCGCTTGCCGCACTTTTGAAGTCACCCAACAACTTTACCAACAACTCAACATCACCCCCGAAAAACTTCGCCAAACCTTCGGAGAGACTTCCCGCCAACTGGGGCGAGAGTTACCCTCCCTCTTTTACGGCGGCTTAGGCACGAGTTTAGTCCCCTCTAACGGTTTGGTCGGCACTATTCGTGTCCTGCATATCATGGTCAACATCCTCAACGCTGACCCTCAAACTCAGCGGCTTGTTCCTCGCCTGCAGTTTGACCCCACCCACACCCCCGGTTATTACAACGACCTGCTCTTCAACGAAGCCAACCCAAACTCTATGGCGAGTTTCTTTCGCGAGGCGTCTTACGGCAAGTTGCGAATTGTAGGGGATACCCTTGGACCTGTCTCTGTGACCTTGCCCTTGACGGTGCAAACCAGGACGCAAGACCAACAGACGATCGTCGTTATTGCCTACATCAGCAATTTTCCGAGCCTCAGTGTCACCCAGTCCATCGTCCAGCAAGCCCTCAACGCCTTGGATTCCACGGTGGACTTCTCTCGCTACGACAGCGATGGAGACGGGCGCATTGATGCTTTGCTCATCACTTTCGCCGCCGATGTGCGGGCGAAACCTCCCAACGGCGATTTGACTTTAGACCCTACGGCTGGTGCCTTTACGGTTCGTTGGGGCGTTGCCCGTCGCATCAACCCCTCCCTTCCGCCCTTTGCGACGACCGCTGATGGGGTCGTCGTGGATGCCCCTGTGTTCGTCCACGAGGTGTTTAGCAATTACGGGTTTGGCACTTATGCCCACGAATTAGGGCATGTCTTTGGGCTACCTGACCTTTACAACCCCCAAAGCCTGACGCAGGTAGACCCTGGGCTTTGGTCAACGATGGCGACAGGCGATCGCTTTGAAGCCCCTGGAAGCCCCATCAACCCTCTGCGTCCGGGAGGATTTGCCGCCCATTACGACCCTTGGAGCAAACTGGTCTTTGGATGGTTGACACCTGTGGAAGTCGTCCGCACTGTCGGGACGGTCACCATCCCTGCCTACTCCGACCAACCTATCGCTTATCGCCTTTGGGCTTTTGGGAGCGTCAACCAGCCCGAATACTTCCTCGTCGTCAACCGTCAACGGCGGGGCTTTGATCGCTTCTTGCCCGCGTCAGGGTTGAACATCTTCCACATTGACCGCTCTATCCTCCGAGACCCTGCGCTGTTTTTCAACAACGCTGTGCAATCTAACCCATCCCGCAAGGGCGTGGATTTGGTGGATGCGGACGGGCGCAACGACATGGACGACGCCGTCCCCAATGTGGGTGCGTTCAACTGGACAAATTTTGGGTTCATCGGCTGGCAACGCGGCAATTGGGGCGACGATGGTGATCCCTTCCCTGGCAGCACCAACAAACGCCAGTTCACCTTCGTGACGACCCCATCCAGTGCCAGTTATGCAGGGCAAGACACTGGGATTAGGGTCGTGGATATCAACCCTCAAGGAGACGGTTCAGTGCAAGTGACTTTGCGGCTGGAAATCAAGCCGCAAATCGTTATCATCAGCCCTCAAGAGGGAGAGCAAGTCCTTACCAACCGCCCCGCTTTGCAAGCCCAATTCATCACTCCCTTTGGCGCTCCCGCTGACATTGACCCAAGCAGTATCCAAGTGCGTCTGGATGGCAACTTGATCGCTCTGCCCCAAGGCGCTCTGGATGAAACACGACAAGTCCTCACCGTTCCCTTGACCGACCCAACCAACCCAGCGCTACCCTTGGCGATTGGCAATCATACCGTAGAGGTGCGGGCAAGCAATCGCGCTGGAGTGAGTGCTGACCCGGTCAGCGTTTCCTTTTCTGTCGCTCGCTTCACCCTTACGGTGAAACGGAGTGGCGGTCAGCCCATTCCCACGACGCTGATGGTGTCGCTCCCTTACGATTTCGCCCAAGCCCTCGCAGGGCATGATCGTCCATCCTTTGTGTTTGGACCAGCGTTGGGCGGGATTGCCCGATGGGGTGTCCTCAATGCCGCTGGAGTGCAAGGTTACCGTTTTGAAGGCGAGTTCGTGGAGGCATTACGCCCTGGGCGGGCTTATTGGGTGCGGTTGACGAATGACGCTCTTTTGCAAATTGATGCTCCCGATGTGGATCGCACCAAAAGTTTCCGCATTGCCAATGAACCGATTTGGGATTTGAACGAGTTTGATGTCGGTTGGCAGCAAATTGGCAACCCGTTCCCCAGCCCTGTTCCTGCCTCTTCGGTGCAAGTGCAGTTGCCTGACGGGCGCGTTTTGCCCCTCGCTGACGCTATCACTCAAGGCTTTTTGCTGGGGACGGTCTTCCGCTTCAATGCCAACTTGAACGCCTATCAGGCAATAGATGCGACGCAGTGGACTTTGCTCCCCTTTGAAGGCTACTGGATTTTCAAGCAGCGCCCTTGTTCGCTACTGGTTGCCCCGCCAGCGCCTACACGGCGGCTGGCAGTGGCAGCGATGACGCAACTCTCCCGCCCGTCCATTGCAACTTTGGAAATTTGGGGCGAGAAAGCCGAGATGCCCTACCGCCTCACCATCACCCGCGCTGGCGCGCCCATCCCAGCGCCTCCAGCGGCGCCAGGCATGACGGCGTGGGGTGGCTTGCGGGGCGATGGGCGAGGGGATTTGCCGCTAATGGAAGTTCCTGACCAGCCTCGCCGATGGACACTCCTGTTGCATAGTCAGCAACCTCGGCAGACGGTCACCTTGCGTTGGCAGGTAAACGGTGGGTTGTCAACCCGCTTGCGCCTGATTGACCCAAAGACCTTGCAAGGTGTGCCGTTGGTGGGGCGTGGGGAGAGAAATTTCCAAACCGACGAGAAAGGGCAGCGATTGCTGGTATTGCAAATCATGGGTGATAGCCCGTTGCCTTTGCGCTTCGTGGATGTGCGGGTGACAAAAATGCGCGGGCAAGGTTTCCTCATTCAAGGGCGCCTTTCAGCGCCAGCGCACCTTTGGGCAGAAGTGCGCACCTTGACAGGGCGACTGGTGACCGTTTTGCCGACACCTAACGAACCGACGACGCGCTTGGGGTTGCGTTGGGATGGGCGTGGGGCAGATAGTTTTGCCCCTATGGGCGGTGTCTTCCTGTTGCATCTGCGTGCCCGCGACCTTGAAGGGCGAGAAACCCGACGGGTGGTGGTGTTGCGATGACCATTCTTTGGCGACGATGGGGATTGTGGATTAGCCTGCTTTGTCTGCTGGAAAGTGTGCTGCAAGGGCAAGTGGTCACTTACACGGTGACGAACAACTATTTGGGCGTCTCCATGCCTTCCGACACTGACAACTTCACCGTCTTCACCACCCGAGGCGACCCCACTAACCCTTTTGACGACAACCTTGCTCTCAATGACCCTATTGACACCTTTTGGGTGCTCCGATTCCATGACCTTCCCTCACTCTTTGGCGGTGTTCAGCCCGTCACTGTCCGCCTTCAAGGCGCAGGAGGAGGGGCTGGACTGGTCACCTTTGGGCTTAACCTTGTCAGACCGACCAGCGACACCCAGTTGTATGCTCTTTGGTTGGTCTTTGCACCGCCCTTTCAGGTTCGCCCAGATTTGACGATAGAACCTTCCCTTTATGTAGAGCGGGAAATCACCTTGTTGGGCGATGCCGTAGAAATTCGGCTACGGTTGACGGGTAACGACAACGCCACCCGTCGCATTAGTGTCGGCTTTGTCCTTGACCCCGGCTTCAATCCACGGGCAACCCCCTCCTTGTTGACGACGGGACCCTTCTTCGTGCCCGGTCGCCCCCTCATCACAAGGGAGACGGAGTTGGTCACCGATTTGCCGCCTTTTTGGGTCTACACCCCTGCCCCAGACATCACGGAGTTATCTTTGCGGGGGACGATTGCCCCGCCAGAAGGACCGGCTCCGCGTCGGGTTGTTTTTGCCCTCGCACCCAACTTAGCCTCGGCACTCTTTGGATACGGCTTTGATTACCGCCCTGACCCCTTTACCGAGATTTTCGCCCTTAATGCCGATAGCGCTGTCGGGGTTTATTGGGATCCCGTCACGGTAGGACCGGGCGTCAGTCGGGAGTTCGTCGTCGTTTTCGGGCTAAATCGGTCTTTCGGGGATTACCGTCGCCCCTATAGCCTGACGGCACAGAGCGTGCCGTCCTTGAGTGTTGAATTGGGCGATGACCCATTTACGCCTGAAGTGGAGACGGCTTTCGTTTCGCCCAACCCCTTCCCTGTCACGGCGTCCGTTTACAATGCTGGCAGCCAACCGTTATCGGGTGTCAGCCTCACTTTGACTTTGCCGACAGGCTTTTCCTTTGCACCTGGGGAAGTGCCGACAAAAAGCGTGCCGACGGTGGCTCCCAATGGAGAACAGCAGGTGACTTGGCAAGTGCGGGTAGACCCGAATAGAGTGACGGGGCGAGCGGAATTGGTGGTGACGGCGGACGCACCTGTCGGAGGAACCCGTCAAGTGCGGGTGCCCGTGTTAGTGCCTGCCTTGCCCTTTCGGGCGTTTCCCGCTGGGCTTTACATGCTGGGTTTTCCCTTTGATTTTACCAATCCCGAACCTGCCGCCGCGTTGGGTTTGATGCCAACGGAGTTTTTGTTAGCCCGCTATGACCCTGTCCGACAGCGCTACCTCATCTATCGGCAAGACGCGGAACTGAATCGGCTGGAACGAGGGAGAGGCTATTGGTTGCGCCTCTTGACCCCTCACCCTCCTGACAACCCCATAAGGTTACAAGGCACCTTGCCTGTCAACCTAAATGAACCAATCATCGTGCCCATTCGGCAAGGTTGGAACCAACTCTCCAACCCTTTCCCTACGGCAGTCTTGTTGGGGGGCGTGCAAGTGGTTCAAGGCACCTCGGTAGTTTCTATCCCCTTTGACCAAGCCGTTCAACAAGGGCTTCTTCGGGGCACTTTGTTCGTTTGGCGCTCTGACCCTACCTTGCCCCCCTTCGGAGGGGAATACGAAGCGTTGCCTGCCCGCCATGACCTCTTGCTCCAACCTTGGCAAGGTTTTTGGCTCTTCAGCACCATTGACGGGGCGCTGGTCTTCTCTCCGCCCACTTTTGTCGGAACCTTGCAAACCCGTCTTGCCCGTCAGGGGAACCGAGAAGCAACGGACGCAGAACGGGAGCGTTCTTTTGCGTTGTCTGAGGGTTGGCAAATTCGCTTGAGGGCGGAAAGCGCTTCAGGGCGCGACACTATCACTTGGTTGGGGGTGAGCCGACAAGCGTCAAGGGCGTTAGATTCGCTGGACATCCCCAAGCCGCCCCCTGTGCCTGGTGGTCTTTGGGTCGCCAGTCTCCTTCCCTCAGGTCGTTCGTCCATCCCTTTGAGCATGGACTTTCGTCCGCCTACCCCTCGCATCGTTTGGGATTTAGAACTTGTCAACCCCGCAGGTGGAGAGGTGCAGTTACGCGTTGATGGGCTCTCTCAAGTTCCCCGTTCCGTCGCCCTTTGGCTTACTGACCCAGAAACCCAGCAACAATGGTCGCTGCGCTCAACTCCTTCCATCAACCTGCTTACCCGACCCAACCAACCCAAACGCTTGCAGGTCATCGCCCTTCAAACAGACCAAAGACCCTTCAGGGTGCAAGGTTTGCGGGTGGTTCGGCTTCGGGGGCGAGGCGCTTACATTGAATTCGCCGTCTCTCAGCCCAGCCAAGTGACGGTGCAAGTGCGCACCCTGACGGGGCGAGTAGTTTGGGAGAAGAAACTGCCAGTAACAACCGAAAGCCACCGACGCATCTTTTGGGATGGGCAAAGTGTCACTGCCTCCCCCTTGCCCAGTTTTCTCCCTTACCTTATCGTTGTCCAAGCCACTAACGAAGACGGCGAAAGGGCGCAAGCCCATTTCTTGTTGCGCTGATACCCTGTTTACGACAATCAATGGCGAGGGTAAAAATCCGACAACCGCAATGAGGATGGTTTGAAGGAGGGCGTTACTGATGCGCTTAACGGACTGGCGTCGGCAACCTTGGCGAGCAGATTTGGCACTGCTGCTCACCCTATGCCTTCTCTTCCTGCCAGCATGGGTGGGGTTGCAAGGAGGCAGCGGGTCGGCGAGTGCAATGGCTCAAACCCCTGCGGTCGCCACCCGACCTATTTTGGTCGTTCCTCTCCAAGCCGCTGAAGGGGTGCCAGCAGGTGTCGCTGAAGGAGTCACCTTCGCCCTCGTGGAAGAACTGGAAGCCAGCCGCCAATTCAGCCCCACCCGCCTCTCTCTGGATGAACCCACCGTTCAACGGCTTATCCGAGAGGGACAATTGACGGAAGAGACGGTCGCCGAAGTCTTGCAACAACCGACCCCTGAAGACATTACCCAAATCGCCAGTGCTATGAAGGTTGCCGATGCCGTGTATGGGACAGTGGACAGTTACACCTACGACCCCAAAGCGAATGGAGGCGTCGTCAAGGTCAAGGTGACTGCCCGCTTCCTCAAGATAGACTTGACGACAGGAGCGGTGACGGAGACGAAGGAAATCAGCAAGGAGGGAAGTAGCGCCCCCAAGTTAGCCCCTCGTCCTGAAAAGGAGTTAGCCGTTGAAGCCTTCCGTCAGGCTGCCCGACAAGTCATCAGTGAGTTTTTGGGGCTTCCCGCTCCCCCGCCCCCTCCGCCTCCCCCGAAAGCCGTTAGCGCCTTACCTTTTTTGGTAGGGCTTCTTCTTCTGGGTGCTCTCATCGGGGCGGGACGGGGCAAAGGTGCTCCTGCCCCTGCGGTTGCTCCAGGTCCTGCCAATGCCCCCTCTCGGGTAACTGCCTTCCCTCAAGGGTCAGCCATCGTCGTCACTTGGCAGCCCCCTGCTCAAGGGTCACCTATCGGCTACAACCTCTACCGCGCTGATGCTGGGCTCGCCGCCCGCCAAGGGGAGGCTTTCCAACGCTTGAATCCTACGCCCATCCCGACGACGCAGTATACGGACACGCAAGTCGTCCCAGGGCGGCTTTACCTTTACGCCGTCACCGCTGTCTATCCCAACAACGCTGAGAGTGAACGGGTTCCCGCTAATGTGGAACTGACGGGGCAGCCTGTCCCTGTCGGGATCGGTGTTCCGCTGCCACCCCGTAACCTTCAAGCGCAACCTGGCGACGGTTCTGTGCGATTGACTTGGGAAGACCCTAACCCCTCGGGCTTTGTCAAGGGCTACCGCATTTACCGGCAAGCAGGTGCCCCACCGACCGATGCCAATTTAATTGCCGACGAGACAACGGTTCGGACGACGACCTTCATTGACCGTGGCTTGAGCAATGGGACGCCCTACTTTTATGTCGTGCGAGCTGTCAGCACCCAAGGTTACTTGAGCGCTCCCAGCATGGTCGTCTCGGCGACGCCAGGCAACTTGCCTCCCCAAGCCCCGACGCTGAGCGGGCAGTTCAATCCCGCCACCTTCACCGTTACCCTCTCTTGGACGCCCCCGCCTGACCCCGACATCGCTTACTATGAAGTGGCGCGGGTTGTAGAGTCCATCCAACGCAGTCGGGCTTTAACCACCCGTGTTACTCGCCAGACGCCCATCATCAACCTTCCGCCCGGCGTCGCCCGACGGGTGTTACAGACTAACCCCCGACTTCGGCAAGTGAGCAGTCCCTTTGACAACAACATCATCGCTACCAATGTGACGGCGACCAGTTTTCAAGACTTAGTCGCCCAATTCCGCCCTAACGGGCAAGCCCCGACGACCTACTATGTGCTTCGCTACGCCGTTCGGGCTGTAGACCAAAGCGGCAACAAAGGGGCTTGGTCTAACGCCATTGAAATCACCCCCAACTCGCCTCCACCGTCCCTGTCGGCATTGCGCCCTCGGTTAATCCCAAGTAATGGGCAAGTCCTCATAGATTTGAAGCCCCTCTTGGACTTTGCCGCTGGGGATGCTGAATGGCAGGTGGATAAAAAAGGAGTGCGCATCTTCCGCAGCACGACCAAGGGTGGCACACAAGCCCCTGCCCTCACCCCTATCCATTCCGTTGACCCCCTGCCCTTTGAACAACTGGACCAAGGGCGCTACTTCCGCGACACCCAAGTTTCCAATGGCACTCGCTATTTTTACGCCGTGGAACTGGTGGACAAACTGGGCGTTGCGGGTGGTCGCTCTCAAGAGGGGGCTGTCACGCCCTTCGCTTCCGCCACCATCACCATCGCTGCCCAAGGAAACCGAACAGAGTTGTCGGGGAATGGGCAAGACAGTGTGCGGCTGACCCTTTCTGTCGTGGATGCCAACAACCGCCCCATTGCGGGCTTCCCGTTGTTGGTCTCTTTGACAGGGCAAGGAACGCTGACTGTTGACCCCGCTTACCAAGACCCTCAAGTTCCCGGCGGTGCCATCACTGACGAAAACGGACAAGCCATCGCGGTGTATCAAGCCCCGACTGTCACGAGTGACACGACGGCGACCATTACCGCTGCCCCAGGAGGGGGTGTAACAGGGATCGCTTCGGCGTCTCTTACTTTGACGGTGCGCACCCCTCGGGTCGCTTCCATTGATGTTCGCCCACAAAAAACTCAACTGACGGCGGATGGGCTGGATGTCACTGATGTCATCATCACTGTCAAAGACACCCTTGGTCAAACTATCCCCAACAAAACGGTCAACCTTGCCGTTAGCCCTGCCGACCCGACGAACTTTGGGCGCTTTGAAGACCTTTCGGGTAACCCCATCCCGCAAACGACGACAGGCACAGATGGGACGGCGAAGGTTCGTTATCGGGCAGGCAAACGGACAGGTTCTGTGACTTTGCAAGCCAGCGTGACCGAAGGAGCGACAACCATTTCAGGACAAGGCGTCGTGACCTTAGTGCCAGGGGCACCCGCCACCATTGAGTTGGTCGCTAACCCCTCCTCTGCGCCTGCCGATGGCTCTACCGAGGTGCGGTTGACGGCGACCGTTCGGGACGCCCAAGGCAATGCCGTCCCTCGGGTGAAGGTGCAATTTAGCGCCACGCCGTCGCTGGCCATTACGCCTTCATCAGCGACGACCGATGACACAGGGCAGGCGACGGTAACCGTCACTGCCCCAACCAAGGCAGGTTCTTACACCTTACAAGCACAGGTGGGCACGATTGCCGCCACTCTCACCCTTACCTTTGGGGCAGGGTCGGCATCTACCTTGACCTTGAGTGCCTCTCGGACTGATTTGCTTGTCTCTCTACCCCCTGCTTTTGAGGGAGTAGATTACACTGGCTTAGCCCCCTTCGCCCGTGCTGACATCACCGTCACCGTCTTGGACGCCAACAATAACCCTGTCCCCAGTGCTGTCGTTCAATTCTCGGCAACCTTTGGGACGATCCAAGCCAGTGCCATGACTAACGCTGCCGGGATCGCTAAAGCCACCTATGTCGCCCCCACCACCGTGCCCCCTGGCGGGCAAGTGACGATCAACGCTCAAGCAGGGACAGCCACAGGAAGCATTCAATTGAACATCCTTCCAGGTCCGCCCGCAAAAGTGCGCATCACCGCTAATCCCCTTCTGCTCCCTGCCGATGGGCGCAGCCAAAGCCAGGTGCGTGCCGAAGTGCGGGATGCCAATGACAATCTTGTAACCGACGGCGTCTCGGTCGTCTTTTCCGCTCGTAATCCCAACAATCTGAGCCAGACAACCACCGAGGCAGGGCAATTCCTTCAAAGTCAAGTCCCGACAATCAATGGGGTCGCTATCGCCAACTTTATCGCGGGAACACAACCAGGAAAAAGTGCCGTCTTAGTCGCCCAAGCCTTTAGCATGGTCTTTGAGCAATCCTTCGGTCCCGTCCCAGCGGAAAGTAAGTTAGTCGCCTTAAATCAACAAGGGCTTTTGCCGACGGTGCAATTAGGTGGGCAGGTGCAATTAGTCGCCTCAGCCGTAGAGATATCCGTTTCTGACCGAGATGATACGACAAATCCGTCCGACCGACTACCCCTGCGGCTACAACCGCCGACCGACAACTTCCTCACCCTTACCATCCAACTCGTAGACGGACGAGGGCAACCTTCCGCTTTGCCTGGACAACCTGTTTTCCTCTCCAGCACTGATGCTCGCTTGCTCTTGGTAGATTTGGCGACCAATAACGCTGGGTTGGGGAGCCTTCAAGTGTTGACGGACGCCAGCGGTAAGGCACAAGTGCGTGCCTATGCCTCCCGTAAAGCAGGAGAAGTAACCGTAACGGCAGAACTGCGGGATGCGTTAGGGCGCCCCTTCAGTAGCCAAAGCGTGCTCTTCCGTCAGCGGGCAGGAGCCCCTGCAACGGTCGTTATCCCACCCCCTCAACCTAATGTCCTCTTTGTTCCCGGCGCTGGCACCCCGACCTCCACGACCATCACTGCCAGCGTCTTTGATGCCGCCAACAACCCCGTAGAAGATGGGGTGCTGGTCACCTTCACCGCCGATGCCGGCACTTTAGCGCCAACGCAAGCGACAACTCTTAAGGGTAGCGCTTCAACGACCCTCTCCAGTAGCCCCGATAGCGGGTGGTTCACCGTCAAAGCGACGGCGAGCGTGCCCGGACAGCAGCAACCTGCCGTCGGGACAACGGTCGTTGCCTTTGCCGTCAATGTGACAAGTATTCAAGTCCAAGCGAATCCTTCCAGCATCGTCGGGGACGGCACGGCTACTGCCCAAGTGACAGCGACCTTTACTGGCACTATCCCTAACAACACCCGTGTTCGGGTCCTAACAGATCGCGGCTTTATCGGACAGACGGGACAAAAGAGTGCTCTTGTGCCTGTTGTCGGTAACGCCTTGGTCGTCACCTTCCTCAGCGAAGCGGTGACGGCGGACACAACAGCAACGGTGCGGGTGCAAGCCATCAACCCGCAAGGTAACCTTGTGGAAGGGACGACGCAAATCACGATGATCCGACCGCCTAAACTGCCTATCTTGCAACCCTTGCAAGTTCAAACGACCACTCTTTCCGTTTCGTCCAGCAACAGCACTAACCCCAACCAACGCACTGCCCTCGGTCCCGAACCTAACAGCACAACGGTAACCGTCTTGGTGCAGGAACAAGACACTAACCTGCCCGTGCAAGGCGCCGTCGTCACCCTCAGTTCCAGTGATCCTAATGGGCTTTGGGTGGATGCCAACAACAACGCCAGCCTCGGCGGCATCCAAGTGACGACGGGTTCGGATGGGCGAGCGGTCGTGACCTACTACACTTCCACCGACACCCCCAATAAACAGGGTGAGGGCACAGTCACTTTGACAGCCTCCTTAGGGGCGCAACAAAAGACCGCTCAACTTACCGTCCGCGCCGGCAACCCTGCCAATGTGACTATCGCCATCAGCAGCGCTAACACGGCACCCGATGGTGTGCCCTTCATCTTCGTCCCTGGGGCGGGCACGCCGACTTCCGCCACGATCACTGCAACGGTGCGCGATGCTGCCAACAATGCCGTCCGCAACGGCACACAGGTCACCTTCGCCGTCGTGGAAAATGAGGGCAACTTCGTCCCGACCAACCAAGTCGCCACCAGCAACAATGCTGGGCAAGCCCAAGTGACCCTCCAGAGTTCTCCCGCGACGGGGGAATTCACTATCCGAGCCCAAGCCAACAGCGCAACGGGCACTGCCAAAATCCGTTACGCCGCCAATGTCCCCGACATCACCAACATCACGGCGAACCCGGCGACGATCCCCGACGACGGGCAGACGACCAGCGTCATCACCGTTCAACTGCCTGCCCCTGATGGAACTCGCTTCCGCATCTCCACGAATTTGGGCGTCCTTATCTCGGGCACCCAGACCGGGAGCGCTGTCGTGGCGACGGTGAGCAACGGTCAAGCCCAAGTCCAGTTCCGCGGACCAGGGACTTCCACGACGACCCAGACAGCCACCGTGACGGCAGAAGTCGTCGGGACAGATGGCTCCAAGAAGAGCAAAAGCACACAGGTGCAGTTGCTACCGCGCATTGAGGTGATCGCGACCTTCCCGATGACCGCTCCCAACCGCCTCGTCGTTTCCTCCAGCAATAGCACTGACCCTGGACAACGACAGCCGCTGGATGGCGTGGCGGGCAACAACAGGGCGCAAATTCAAGTCATCGTGCGTGGTCAACCGCCAGCCAACAAAGCCGTTTCCTTATTGGCTTCTGAAGGCAATATCCTCTTTGAGGTCACGCAGGGGAGCAATCAAGGCACCAAGCAGTTGGCGACCGTCACGGGCAACCTCGTTCAAGTGGGCAATGAATTCCGCTACACCGTCAACATGTATTCGTCCACCTTAGCAGGCAACTTCACCGTGCGAGTGGATGTGCCTGGCTTGAACAATTACAACACAACCATTCCCTTCACCCAATTGGCAGGACCACCTGGTGCCATCGTCGTCAGCGCAGCATCCGACCGTATCGGTGTCCAAGGTCACCCGACCCTGCCGACTTCCACGACTATCACTGCTATCGTCCGAGACGCTGTCGGCAACCCCATTGACGGCGCGTTTGTCTTCTTCAGCGCCGACGACGGCGTCCTCAATCCCATCGCTGCTTCCACGCAAAACGGCACGGCGACAACGACCCTTACCTCCAGCAACTTCACCCGACGCGTGCGTGTCTTCGGCAAGGTCATCGGCGTGGGCGGACAGGAAATCACCAACTTCACCCTCGTCAGTTTCGTCGTCGGCAACCTGGCAGGCATTGACTTGGTGCCTGACCGCTCCGATATCCCGCCCAACGAAGTCGCCAATGTCACCGTTATCTTCAACCCCGCCAGCGAAATGCCCAACAATGTCCGATTCGTAGCAGAACTAAGGGGAGCCTATGGCATTCTTGAACCTCCTACTTTAACCCAAAATGGGCAGGCTAAAGTTATCGTTCGTAATAACAACCCGACCAATGCCAATCAACTTGTTCAATTGACCGTCCGAGCCATCCGTCAGGATGGTTTGGAACTGACCAAGTCGCTAAATCTGAACCTGTTACCCTCCCAAGTCATTGCTCAGGTAGAATTGCAAACTAACCCATCCCAGATCGTTGTCAGCAACAATGACACCACTACAAATCCCGTTGACCGCATTCCCCTCAGTGGCACTAACAAAGCAACACTCACCTTGTTCGTGCGAGGGTTGAACGCGGGAGAATCTGTTTCGGTGACCTTAGACTCCACCGACCCTCGCGGCTTGTTCGTCCCGCCTACTGCCTTAAATGTCAGCAACAGCGTTGGCACGATTTCCTTCAACATTACGGACAACGGGGCTGGGGATAGTGACACAACGCAGGGCACGATCAAAGTCTCGGTTGACTACTACTCATCTCGCAAAGCCCAATCTGTGACGATTCGGGCAACCGTGAACCGAAACAACCAATTGTATGGGCAATCGGCTGTTGGTATCTTCCAAGTGCCTGGTCCTCCTGCCAATATTCTTTTGACCTCCTCACCGACCCTTATCCCTCCTAATGGTCAAGCAACAGTGCTGGCTTATGTGAGTGACGCAAACGGCAACCCCACGCCAAACCAAAGCATCCGTTTCAGGATCGTCCCAACACTTGCCAACATTGATCCCCTAAACGATCCTCCTGAGGTGCAAGAGACTGCAGGAAACCCACAGGTCTCCGACGGAGTAGTGGATCCTTCTGTTGCAGTAACGGACGCTAACGGTTTGGCGTTAACTAACTTGCGTAGCCCTAATGTCTCTGAACCCGTTAAGATCCGTGCAGAATGGACAGGGAACACATCCGTATTTTCGGAATACCAGACAGCCTACTTTGTTACGATTACGGGCGTTCGGGTGAGTGTGGACTTTACCCACTTGCAGCGCCTTGTTACTGTTACCTTTGACCCAGGCAGCAATGTGCCCGCCGGGATTGCTGTTTGGGTTTACCGAACGGTTCGTCCTGACTACTGGATAGACCTGAACCGAAACGGAACTCAAGATGCTAACGAGATTGGACAAGGGGCTTATCAGTTCTTCGGCTACCAACGCTTCTTAGTCACACAAACCAATCGTTTAGAAATTCCCCTTTTCGTTTCCAACGACCCTACTCAGATAGAAAGGGGCACGGCATTTTTGCGGGTCTTCCTCTATGACCAGAGTGGTCGCATGGTGAGGGTTCGGGTGGACTATATTTCTAAGCCCTGAAGTATGTTACTGCTTTGCGAAAAAGGGCGAAGGGGCGAAAGCCCCTTCGCCTTTTTCTAAGCCATGTCCAATAGGTCGCACAAACTTGCCCCGTTGGAGTGGCTACCAATCACGGCGATAAGTTCCACCACGAGGAACTCTGCGACGCAGCCCCCTGAGAACCTAAGTCACTTCCCGCTTCGCCATGACAAAATCTGCAAGGGCGAAACGATGATGCGTCTGGAAGTCCAACTGAGCACACCTTTCTTGCCTGCCCAAACTTCGGTGCGGTTGGTGGGGGCGTTGGTGACCATCGCTGACATCCCCGCCGCAACTGCCCCCCTTCGGTTGCTCGTTGTCGTGGACAAAAGCGAAAGCATGATGCTGCCGATGGTGACGCAGGAGCAACTGGAAGAGTTGCGCCGACGGGGTGTTGTGCGGCAAACCGTCCGAGACGGCGTGACGGTGTGGGAGTATTCGGGCGCTCCCGTCCCTGAACTGCTCAACGCCCCGAGAGGGATTGACTTTGTGAAGGATGCCCTTCGCCAAGTCGTGGAGCGCCTCAGCGATGCCGACGAATTTGCCCTCATCGCCTTCGCCTCTCATGCTCAGACGGTCATCCCCCTCAGCAGCGCCCGCCAACGCCGCACCCTCTTGCGCGAACTGGAGCGGTTGGAAACGCTGCAACTGGGGCAGGAGACCCGTTTAAGCGCGGGCTTGCAGGAAGCCCTCGCCCAATTGGGCGCGATGCCAACGGAAGGCTTTGTCAACCGCATCGTCGTCTTGACGGATGGCTTCGCTCAGGACGCCAACGATTGCTACACTGTCGCCACCCAAGCGTCGGCGCGAGGTGTCGCCATTTCTACGCTGGGCTTGGGCGGACAATTCAACGACGAACTGATGACGGGTTTAGCCGACCGAACAGGGGGCAACGCCGAGTGGGTGCCCGACCCCTCCCGCATCCCTGAAGCAATGGCGCAGGAGTTTGAGCGGGCGCGCCAAGTCGGTGCTCCGCAAGCGCAATTGGTGCTCACCATCAGTCAAGGTGTGGAAATCCGCCGCGCTTATCGCATTATGCCCTCGCTAACCCCTGCACCCGCTCAAGTCGTCGGTGAGCGCACTATTGCCATCCAGTTGGGCGATTTGGTAGCGGGTCATTGGGCGCAAGTGCTCGTGGAGTTGCTGGCGCCGCCACGCCCTGTCGGCACCTTCCGCTTGGCGCAAACTTTTTTGCGTTGGCGGACAGCGACGGGTTGGCAACAATCGCCACCGACTGACCTCATCGTCACTTACACGACCGATGCGACGCAAGTCGCCGTCGTCAATCCTGCTGTCGCACGGGCAATGGAGATGGTAACAGCGGCGGAATTGCAGACGAGAGCGCTGCGGGATTTGCAACAAGGCGATGTGGCAGGCGCGACGAAACGCTTGGAAGCCGCCGCCACCCGCTTGCTCAACTTGGGCGAAAAAGAGAAGGCGCAAGAGACCATCAACCTTGCCCAACGCTTGCAACGGGGGGAGCAAATCACGCCCGAACAGACGAAGCGGTTGCGCTATCAAACCCGAAGACTCTCGTAACAGGCGCAAAAGGCGAGAGGACTTGACGAAGGAAGGAGGCAGTGAAGATGACGCTGAGCGACATCGGTTGGTCAATCGTGAAGTTGCTCATCATCGTCGGTTGCGTCATGGCGGTCGTGCCCTTTTTGATTTGGGCGGAGCGACGCTTCATCGCGTTCATGCAAGACCGCTACGGACCCAACCGAGTCGGTCCTGCGGGCTTGCTGCAAAGCATCGCCGACGGCATCAAATTGCTGTTCAAGGAAGAGGTCGTTCCCGAAGGGGCGGACAAGTTCGTCTACTTTTTGGCGCCGATGATGACGATGGTGCCTGCCCTTTGCACCTTCGCCGTCATTCCCTTCGGTCCTAACGCCCAAGTCGTGGACATCAATGTCGGCGTCCTTTACATCCTCGGCTTGGGCAGTTTGGCGGTTTACGGCATTGTCTTGGCGGGTTGGTCGTCCAACAGCAAGTATGCGTTGCTGGGTGGGTTGCGCAGTTCGGCGCAAATGCTCAGTTACGAATTGGGGATGGGGTTGGCGGTGGTCGTCGTCGTGATGATGACGGGGACGCTAAGTTTGCGGGGAATCGTGGAAGCGCAAAGCGCCCCGCTGACTTTTTGGTGGTTCGGGCGGGAAGTCGTCGTCCCTTTCCTGTCCAACTGGTTGATTTTCAAGCCGCTGGCTTGGCCTGCCTTAGCGATGTTTTTGGTCGGCGGGTTCGCCGAGACGAACCGACCGCCCTTTGATTTGCCCGAAGCGGAAGGCGAATTGGTCGCCGGCTACCACACCGAATACACGGGCATGAAGTTTGCGATGTTTTTCCTCGGCGAATACGCCAATGTCGTCACCGCCAGTGCGATGGTGACGGCGCTCTTTTTAGGGGGCTGGAACTCTCCAATCGTCTTGCGGGGCTCCCATCTCCTCCCGCCTCTCGTCTGGTTTTTGCTGAAACTTTCGGTGATGTTGTTCGTCTTCATCTGGGCACGGGCGACCTTGCCCAGAATCCGCTACGACCACTTGATGCAACTGGGATGGAAAGTCCTGTTGCCCGTCGGCATGGCGAATATCGCCGCCCTCGCTATTTGGCAGGCGATGATGGCTGGCTGGCATTGAGGCGGCAAGTAGCGAAAGGTGAAAAGCGAATGAACACCAAAGAAAAGGCTTGGGTGAGTGGGAAGGTTGCGGTTGTCCTTGCCACGCTTGTCTCCCTCTCCCACGCCCAACCTTCGCCGTCCCTTCAGCGTTTTGAGTTTCGGAAGGTCTTGATGGGCGTGGAGTGCCGCATCGTTTTGTATGCCCGCGACGAGGCAACGGCAAAGCGGGCTTGCACCGCCGCCTTTGACCGCATCGCTCAACTGGACGCCATCATGAGCGACTACCGACCAGACAGCGAGTTGATGCAACTTTGCGCCAAAGCCCACGAAGCGCCCGTGAAAGTCAGCGAGGACCTGTTCGTCGTTTTGAAGACGGCGTTGGAAATCGCCAAAGCCAGTGGCGGCGCCTTTGACATCACCGTCGGACCCTTTGTCGCCCTTTGGCGACGGGCAAGGCAAACAAAGCAACTACCGACAGAAGCGGAACTTGTGGCGGCGAAGGAGAAAGTCGGATGGCAAAAGGTGCAGTTGGACCTGAAGGAGCGAACTGTTCGGTTGCTCGTTGCGGGCATGCGGTTGGATTTGGGCGGGATCGCCAAAGGTTATGCGGGCGATTGTGCGTTGGCGGTGCTGCGCCGTTTCGGAATCACGCAGGCGATGGTGGAATTTGGTGGCGACATCGTGTTGGGCGACCCGCCACCGAAGCGAAAGGGATGGCGAATTGCCTTGCCCGACGCGATGGGCAAACCCCAAAAAGTGCTGGAACTTAAAAAGTGCGCCGTCTCCACTTCAGGCGCGACGGAGCAATTCGTGGAAATCAATGGGCAGCGTTACGCCCACATCGTTGACCCCCGAACGGGGTTGGGCTTAACGAAGCAAGTGCTGGTGACCGTCATCGCTAAAAAAGGCATCCTGTCCGACCCGCTGGCGACGGCATTATGCGTTTTGGGCGAAAAAGAGGGACAGAAGTTGGCGACCGCTTACGGCGTCACCGCTTACTTTGCAAGGAACGAATAGCCAGCGGCAACGAACTTTCGTCGTGGCTGAATGTCACGGCTAAGTATCGTGGCTGATAGCCACTTGAGCAATGGCTGTCGGTGTCAAATCAACCTCGTCCTGCCGGGGATGGCGACGGGGTCAACGGGCATGGGACCGAACTCTTTCAGGTTCTCCACCCGCTGCAGGTAGTTTTCCTGCGAGTTGAGGGCTTGCTCCCAAGTGACTTCTTGTCCTGTGTAGGCAGCCATCCGACCCATGATGGCAGTGAGGGTGCTTTCAGCGACTTGGGCGGCTTCGTTGAGGTAGGGACTGTCGCCTCGCAAACTTTGGATGAGGTGAACATGCTCTTGCACATAGGGGTTGGGGCGTTGACCACTGTAGCGCCACTCGTTGCCGTTGCGGGTGCGAATCCAGCCGGCGGGATTGGCGACGCCGTTGGTGCCGACGACATACTCACCGACACGGTCGGCGCAACCGTCAATTTGTCGGCACATGCTCAAAACCCGCACACCGTTGGGATACTCAAACTCAATGGCGAAGTGGTCGTAGATGTTGCCGTAAATAGGCGCCGTTCGGGCTTGCCGACCACCGACGCCCATCGCCTTGACGGGATGTGCCTTTAAGACCCAGTTGAGGACATCCAAGTTGTGGACATGCTGCTCCACGATGTGGTCACCCGAAAGCCAAGTGAAGTAAAGCCAATTGCGAATTTGCCATTCCACATCGGTCATCTCAGGGCGTTTGGGCACTGACCACAGCCCTCCTTGGTTCCAGTAGCCATATGCCGCCACGATGTCGCCGATAGCGCCATCGTGGAGGCGTTGGATGGTTTCGCGGTAGCCGAAATCGTGGCGCCGTTGCGTGCCCGCCACGACGGTCAACTTTTTCTGTTGAGCAATCTGTGCGTATTCCAACACGAGCCGAACGCCCGCAGGGCAAACGGCGACGGGCTTCTCCATGAAAACATGCTTGCCCGCTTCCACAGCGGCGCGAAAGTGGATGGGGCGGAAAGCAGGTGGGGTCGCCAAGATCACGATGTCTACGCCGCTGTTGATGACGCCTTTGTAGTTGTCAAAACCCGTAAAGCATCGGTCGGGTGTGACATTGCAGCGTTCTTTCAGTTGCTCCTTGAGGCGGTTGAAGGAACTTTGCAAGCGGTCGGGGAAAAGGTCGCCGAGGGCGTAAATTTCTACGGCAGGGTCGGCGTTAGCGCAATCAATGGCGGCGCCCGTCCCGCGCCCGCCACAGCCGATAACGCCGACCCGCAATTTGCCCGAACCCTGCGCATGGACAAAAGGGACGGTCATGCCCGCCACCGTCGTCGCCAATGCCATTTTGAGGAAGTCACGGCGCGACGCCTTTCCCTTTCCACCAACCTTTTGGCGCTCGTCCGACATGCATCCTCACCTCGCTCCGATGGGTTCAAGGGTTGAGGGCGTGACTGCCAAAGATTTTGACGGCTCCGTTCATTTGCCGTCACCGCTAAAATGGACGCAGCCCAAAAACCCAAAGGGGGCACACCGATGGCGCTGCGGGGCAATCCGCCACTGCCTGAATGGCTCAGGAAGGAGCCGAAGCATCGCCAAGCCGAACCGCTCCGGCGGGAGTTAGAGCGGCAGGGCATCCACACCGTTTGCCAAAGCGCCCGGTGTCCCAACATCGGCGAATGCTTTTCTCGGGGCACGGCGACTTTCATGTTGCTGGGTGATGTTTGCACCCGACGGTGTGGCTTTTGTGCTGTCAAGACGGGGCGGGGTGAACCCGTTGACCCTTTTGAACCGTTGAAGGTAGCAACGATGGTGAAGCGGTTGGGTTTGCGCCACGCTGTCCTCACTTCCGTCGCCCGTGACGATTTGCCCGATCAAGGGGCAACGCAATTTGCTAAGACGGTGCGCGCCATCAAAACCCTTTGCCCGACGACAACCGTTGAAGTGCTCACGCCCGATTTCAAAGCCCATCCCGATTTGATTGCCCTCGTCGTCCAATCGCAGCCTGAGGTCTACAACCACAATGTGGAGACTGTCCCGCGCTTGCAGAAACTTGTCCGACCGCAGGCAAGTTACGAGCGAAGTTTGCGGGTGCTGGAAATCGTCAAAGGGTTGCAACCGACGATGTTGACCAAATCGGGGCTGATGCTTGGCTTGGGTGAGACGATGGACGAAGTGGTGCAGGTGCTCAGGGACTTGCGCCAAGTCGGTTGCGATATCGTGACCATCGGGCAATACCTCCGACCGACCCTACGCCATTTGCCCGTCGTCCGCTATGTGCCTCCTGAAGAGTTCGCCGAATTGGAACGCATCGGCTACCAGTTGGGCTTTCGTTTCGTCTTCGCAGGACCGTTCGTTCGCAGTTCCTACTTAGCGGATTTGGCGTTGGAAGGTGTCAGCGTATAGGCACGCCGAATAAAGGGAGGTGAGCCGTGATGGCAACTTATCGGGGCGTCGTCAAAGATGGCGTCATCGTTTTAGAAGGTGGGGTGCGTTTGCCCGAAGGTGTCATCGTGGAGGTGCGGGTGATGGGGTGGGAAGAGGCGTTTGAACGCGTGCTCCGCCATCGCCAGCAGAATGCAGGCTACCTCGTTGGAATGGATGAAATCTTGGCAGAAGACCGCAAGGAGCGAGAGGAGCGATACGACCAATGGACGGGCAACTCGTCACCGAATGCGTGACCGATTGCAGCATTGTCGTCAAGTGGGAACTGCCTGCTGAACCTTTTTCCGACGAAGCACTGGAATTGCTGCGCGATTGGCAGGCAGGGTTGATCTATGTCGTCGCTCCTACTATCCTTTTGGCAGAAATCGGCAGCGCTCTCTTAAGGGCAGCACGCCGAGGGCGGTTGCCTTTCGCTAATGCCCTGCAAAGCATGCTCAATTTGACCTCGCTCCCTTTCATTCTTGTGGATGTCGCTCCTTTCCTTGAACGGGCATTCGCCATTGCCCAACAGTTTCAGCAAGGCTTCTTTGATTGCTTGTATGTGGCGGTGGCGGAGGCAAGGGGCGCAGAGTTTTGGACGGGTGACCAGCGGTTGTTTCATGCCCTTGCGGCAACCTTCCCTTTCGTCCGTTGGGTCGGCGATTATCGGGCGAGGCGTCCATAAAGGGGCGTTACAAAGGCGGGTGAGCAGGCAATGCAACGAGCCATCACTTTCTCGTCGGTGCTCGTCGCTTTTGTGGGCATCGTGGCGATTGGTGTTTGGCAGATGCGTCGCCATTTGCCGACGCCGACAGAGTTGGCAGCCATGCTGCAACGGGAGTTGACGCAGCAACTGAAAGTGCCCGTGCGTATCGGTCGGGTGGAAGTCAGTTGGTGGGGAGCAACGGTTCATCAGGTGCACATTTTGCCCGACCGCCGTTCACCGACAGGTTACTTGCTCACCGTCCCTAAGTTGCGGTTGCATTGGTCGTGGTGGTTGCTTCTTTCACCATCCCGCTGGCGTCAAGCCATCCGGCAACAATTGACAGAGGCGGTTCAGCGAGTGCTCGTCGCCGACGCCACCCTCTTCCTCTGGCGCGACCGCAAAGGGCGCTGGAACGCTAACCCGCTCCTTTCCGCCCGACCGAGCAAAAGGCAACGATTGCCCATCGTGACTTTCCGACGCAGCGAACTGGTGCTGAGCGACGAGATGTTTCCATTGCCTGACGGGACACCTTTCCGCCTTCGCTTGTTAGATGCCGAGGGCGAATGGCGACAGGATGCTAACGGCTCAGTTTTGCGCCTTCAGGGCAAAATCGCTGTCCCGTTGGGGACGGAGAAAAGCACGGCGGAAGTCCACATCGTGGAACGAGTCGGAGAACGGTGGCGGGAAACGGAAGGGAGTTTGCATTTCATGGAGTTGCGAGCGGAGCGGCTGCCTGAACGGTTGCGCCGCTGGCTTGATGGGCGCTTGACCGTTCAACGAGGCGACCTTGCGGAAGGCGAAATCCGTTGGGCGCAACAAGGGAAGCGATGGCAAGTTCGGTTCGCTTTGTTAGGTCGGCAACTGGTGGCAGATTGGCGACAAAACCGTCGCACCACCTCCCTGCGGTTGCGCGAAGCGACCCTTCGTGGGGCATTGCGAATGGACAGGCAAAAAGTCCGTTCGTGGCAGATGACCGTCCGATGGCGACCGCAACCGTTGTTGGGTGAAGGGCAACTCGCTGCCGAAGGGAATCCGACCGGCTGGCGGGTGCGATGGAAAGGGCAACGAATGAAAGTCGCTTGGCTCGCTTCTATCGCTTCCGATTTCGGTCTGGCATCGTTGTCCTTGACAAAAGGGATGCTCAGCGGGATGGCGACAGCAGAGGGGAACGGAAAGGCTTGGCGGGTGGAAATTGAATTGGTGGGCGAAGGGTTGCGATGGAAAGCGCAAAGTTTTGCGCCCTTCGTCAACCGCACCGCCGCTGCCTTTCCATTTGTTCATCGCTACCTCTCCATCGCCTCCATCACACGCCTTTCGTCGGTGAAACGAATGCAATTGACGGCACGCATGGAAGGCGTCGTTAGGGTAGGGGAGAACAAGAGTCAAGGCACGGTCAACCTCTCGGCGACTTGGGAGCGACCGACGGAAGGCGAACTGAGGCTGATGGCGGTTTGGCAGGATGGGCAAGGACGGGCGGAAGGGAGGGTGCGAAATTTCCCGCTGGGGCGGGCAATTTTCCACTTGCCCGTTCAAGGCAAGTCGTTGCAAGGGCAATGGGTTGGCGGGCGCGTTTCGGGCGAGGGGAGCGCCCGATGGCACATGCGTCGCTTTCAATTGAAGCGTTTGGTGTTGCAATTGGCGGACGGCATCGTTCAAGGCGAGCACTTTGCGCCCATGCGGGTTGCTTTCTCGCTGCGTGCCGACGGCAACCGCATTGCCATCCCGAAGGCACAACTGCGCTGGCAAGGAGGTGCAATGGCGACCATTGAGGGCGAAGCCCTTTCGGGGCGACCGATGGTCTGGCAGGTGGAAGGGGCGCTGAGCGGCGCGGCAGTGACGAGCCTTTCGGCGTGGTTGCGTCAGCGATGGGCGTTGCCGTTGCAACTGTTCTCCAGCGGTCCGCTGCGAGCAAAGGGGCGAGGCGTCGGCGGGCAATGGCTGGCAGAAGGGCAGTGGAAAGCACCGCAGGGCAAATTGCGATGGCATCAAAGGAGTTTGGGCTTTGGGGCGGAGCAGTTGAACGCTTTCATCACACCGCAAGGGGCAATTGTGTGGGGGCGTTTGGCGCAATTGACGCCACCGCCTCACGCCCTCTTGGCATCGCCAACCCTTCGGCTCTCCGATTGGCAACTTCAATGGGATGCGAAAGGGCAGCAAGTTACCGCTTCAGGAACGGTCTTTGTGCCATCCGTGACGGTTTTGCGGGTGCCGCTGCGAGATGTGAAAGGGCAAGTGGAAGCAAGCGTCCGAACGGACGGACAGGGATGGCAACTGCGGGTGCAAAACCTTTCGGGCGAAGGATTGCAAGGCAAATTCACAGACGGGCAATGGCTGGCTTGGGGCGATAAGACGGGGCAATGGCGAGTGGCAGGCAAGGGACAAGCGAAGGAAATTTGGCTGTCGGAAATTCAACGGCTTCGGTTGCCCATCTCATTGACCGTTCGGGGCAAATTCACAGGGCGATGGCAAGCACAAGGTTCACCCGATCAACTGCGCCTTATGGTTGCTGGTGACATCGCCGACGCCTTTGTCGCCACCGATGAGTTTCCCGTTCGCCCTTCGCCAATCGCTATTCGCTGCCGTTTCTTCGCTCAGCAAGTGCAGGGGTTGAACGCAACAGTCATTGCCCTCCGACAGCGAGAAGGTTGGCAAGTGCGCAAGGTGATGGGTGAAGCGACTTTGCGAGGGGTGCAGGTGACGGCGAAGGAAGAAGAGTGGCAGGCGGAAAGGTTGGTGGTGCAGGGCGTGGCGGAGCGAAAGGCGGATGATGGCGAATGGCGCTTTGACGGGCGATTGTTGCAGGGACGATGGTTGGGAGGGCAAATCAATGGTCAACTGGCGATGGATGGACGGCACCTGCAAGGGCATGTCAGTTTCACCGCTTTGGACGGCGAACGACTGTGGCGCTTCATTGCGCCTTTTGTTGCGCCTGATAGGCACTCCAACCCGTCGCCAGTCGCCAATCGCCAGTCGCTGCCGTTGAAGGGGAAGGTCGGTGGATGGCTGCGGTTTCAACTGGTGCGCCAAAACCCCAGTCCCCAAAGGATGACCGAAGGATGGCAAGGCGAGTGGGAAGGGGCGTTGAGCCTTTCGGACGGGGCGGTGAGCGAATGGGCAGTGAAGTTGGCAGGCGTTCGGGCGCAAGGGCAACTCGTGGCGGAAACGCAGCAAGGTCGGTTGGTGCGTTGGCAAACGCAAGGCGAGGTAGCGGGCATCCATGTGCTTTCGCCAGATGGGCAGGCAGTATTGAGCGGGACTTTCGCTTTGACCAACCATCAGCCATCGCTTTCCTTCCGCTGCCGTTTGCAAGGGCGATGGGGGATGGTGTCGCTGCGTCGGCTTGCCGAACGGTTGGGACTGCCCAAGCCCTTGCAGGGCGTCGCCGAAGGGACGGTCAGCATCCGTTGGGATGAAAAGGCTCTGCAAGTGCAGGGGACAACAAAAGTGCCTGCCGTCGTCATCGGCGATGAGGTGCGGTTGACGGAAGTGACGGGCGAATGGGCATGGCAGCCAAACACCTTGCGGTTGCAACGCGTTAAGGCACAAGCGGATGGAGGCACCTTGACTGCAGAAGGAACATTCGGGACGGTCAAGCCCTTCCCGCTCACTTTGCGGATAGAAAGCGACGGGATTTCGTCCAGCGTTTTGCGGGCAGCCCTGCGGGAATGGCGCTTGCCCATGAGCGAACTGGCGTGGCAAGGACGCATAGCAGGGGCAGTGTGGGTGTATCGCGACGAGAGGCGCCAGCAAGTGGTGGCGATGCTGAAAGGAAACTCGGTCGCTGTCGGCGAGGCATCGTTGGGTTCTGTCTCCGTAAACTTGCGCGCCGAACGGGAAGAGCCGAAAGGAACATGGCAAGTGGTAGGGCAGGGGAGTGCTCAGCGGAACGGGATGGCGGCGCAAATTGAATGGGAGGCAGGACGAAGGGAACAAAACGCAAGGGAAGGAGAAACATTGCCGAAATGGCGGGTAGCATGGCGGGCGGGCAAAGTGCCTTTAGAAACGGTGCGGGCAATTTTGCAAGCGTTGCCGAAAATGCCTGAGGGTTGGCACCGATGGCTCCAATTGTCTCTCAGCGGTGACCTTTGGACGAGCGGAGAAGGGCAGGGGGAAGGGAGAAAAGTGGTCGCTCTTCGGGCGGAAGTGTTTGTCCCTCGCCTTTGGGGTGTCGGCGAAGACGCGCTGCTTGTGCGGGGCGATGTCACCTTTGATGGGACGAAGTGGCTACTAAAACCGCTGACCCTTCAGCAACGGGGGGCGGAAGTCTCGGGTTGGCTGGCAATCGGAGCAAAAGAGGCGTTGGAGGGCACATTGACTTTTTCGGGAATCCGCCGGGCGACAGTGGTCGGCATTGGCAGGCTGCTGGGCGTGCAGAATTTGCCACCTCTGCCCGACGGGACATTGCAGGGGCAACTGCGTTTGGCGGGCACTTTCCGTCGTCCTGAAGGGGTCGGACAATTGCGGGCGACAGAAGGGCGTTGGGCAGGTTGGCGGTTGCCTGAACTGGTCATCCATCGGTTCGTTTTGGACGGCGAACGGGTGCGCCTTCAGGAAGGGGACGGAGAAATCCGCTTCAGCGGCGAACTGCCTTCAGCACGGCTATGGGGGGAGTGGCAGATTGGCAACAGCGGAACCTTGCAATGGCACCTTGTCTTGCCGCGTATCCCGCTTTCTGTGCTGCTGCCATCCGAAACATGGGTGCGGGCAGAAGGGGGATGGGTGCAAGGGCGATGGGACTTGACGGGAACGGCAGAAAAGGTCCACTTGGCAGGCTCAATGGAAGGCGAAGTGCCAACCCTCATCCTTGCATTCCCGAAAGGAGGGCGACAGACGCTCAAGCAAGTCCGTTGGCGAATTGTAGCGGACGGGGCGACAGTGAGGTTGGCGGAAGCCGAAGGGCATTGGAATGGCGGGACGGTGATGGCATCAGGCACTTTGACGGTGCGGGAAGGGGGCTGGCAAAACCTTTTCGCTAACGAGGGAGAACTCACCCTAAAGGCTCAAAACCTTCAGGCAAGTTGGGAGGGGACGGCGGTGGTGCTCCGCGAAGGGACTTTCAGGTTGCGTCTTCGTGACCGAACTTTGACGATGCGCATAGAAAAAGCCATCGGCAACGGATGGAGCGCTGAAGGGGAAGGGCACTTGAGGGAGGCAGTTTGGCAGCGGGCTCAAAAAGACCCTTGGCAATGGCTGACAGGAGGCGTTTGGGATGTCACCTTGCGGTTAGACCGATTCCGCTGGCAAGGAGAAGGGGCGAACGGGCAAGTGGCGGGGACTTTACGCCTCCTTTCAACGGCGGAGGCTAACACACCTTTTTTGTCAGGTGACTTAATCGTCTCCGACGGCAATATCGCCCGGCTGACCGTTGGGCGGGGTGGGACGAGGCGATGGGAATATCCGCCAGCCTTGCGGTTGGCAGTAAACTTGCGGGTAGGGGAGGGGCTCTTTTTGCGCAACCCGCAAGCCAGCCTTTTGTTGGGAGGCTCGGCACGATTGACGGGAACATTAGCCCAACCCCGTCTGGAAGGCGAAATTCAGGGGCGAGGGGGAACGGTGCGCCTTCCCGCCTCAGTGCTAACGATCACGGATTTGTCCTTCCCCTTCCTTGCCTTCGTAGACCCCCTGAGCAAGACTTGGCAATGGACGGCTCGGTTGCGGGTAGAAGGGGAGACGCAGTTGGACATCCATCGCATCATCGTCCTTGTAGCGGGACCTGTGGACGAGCAATCCCAGCGGTTAGGCATTTTCCCGACGGTGACCATGTTAGTGACCCCGCCCTTGCCCGAACGGACGCTCCTTCAGCGGTTGTTCGGGGCGAGTTTGGCACAATTATCGCAGGCTTTAACGGATTGGCAGCAACTCTTTTCAGGGACACTGGTGCAAAGTTTCATGGGAGAGTTGCTGGCACCTGTAACGACGCCGCTGGCGGAAGCCTTGCGGCTGTCGGAACTGAGCCTTGTTCGGGAGCAGACGACAGGGCAACGATGGCTGCGATTTGGGTTGCCCCTTTCGCCCCGCTTCCATGTGCTTTGGCGTCAGGGGTTATCGGCGACTGACCCTTCCGCCCTTGAGGTGCAATACTTTTTAGGCAAACGGACATCCATCACTTGGGTCAAACGGGAACGGGAACGGGCGGAAATTCGCCTGCAAACTTCCATCCGTTTTTGAGGAAAGGCGTCAAGGAAAAGTTGGAGCGTGATGAGGGCTGTGCGCCGAGAGAAAGGACGGTCATCGGAACAATGGTCGGTCGGGGCATCGGCTGCTCATAAGCCGCCCTTTGAGGAAGTTGTGGAGCGTCACTATGACGGCGTGTTCAACTTGGCGCTGCGGCTTTTCGGGGGCGACCGAGAGGAGGCGTTGGATTTAACCCAAGAAGTTTTCCTGCACGCCTTTCAAGCCTATGACCGCTTTCGGGGAGAGGCGCAGGTGTTCACTTGGCTCTATCGGATCACCGTCAACCTTTGGAAAAACCGCATCAAGCAGTTGCAGCGGGAGCGGGAGCACCGTTGGGAGGTGCTGCCTGAGGACATAGACGAAGAGGATGAGGAAGCCGAACCCTTTGAGTGGGAGGACACCCGCCTCTCGCCCGAACGCCTTTTGGAGCAAAAGGAACTCAGTCAAGCCATCCAAAAAGCCATTGACGAATTGCCCGAAGAGCAACGGTTGGCTTTGGTGCTGTGCGACCTTGAAGGGCTCAGTTACAAAGAGATTGCCCAAATTTTGGGCTGCTCGGTAGAGGCAGTGAAATCCCGCCTCTTTCGGGCTCGCTCCACCTTGCGGAAAAAGTTGCGCCCTTTCTTGGAGCGGTGACAAAAACGAGGCTGCGTCGGTCTAACCCTCTGGAGGTCGGCAGAAAATGGTTCGCTGGTTCTGGCTTCTTTGGGTAGGTGTCTTCTTGCTGGCTTCATGGGCAAAGGCGCAGGAATTTGAAGGGCGAGAAGTCGCCGAAGTGCGCGTTGAAGGCAACCAAAATGTGCCTACAGAGTCCATCTTGCTGGTCATGGACACTAAGCCCGGACGCCCTTTTTCAAGGGAACGGATAAGGCAAGACCTTCAAGCCATCTACGACATGGGCTTCTTCTCCAAAGCCCCTGTCGCCTTGCCCTTGCCGACGCCTGAGGGACGGGTTATCGTCGTCGTGCGGGTCTTTGAAAATCCCGTCGTCAAAGACATCGTCTTTGAAGGCAACACGGCAATTCCTTCGGAGAAGTTGAAGGCGATAATGCGCACGGAGGTCGGAAAAATCCTGAACACCCGCACCCTTCAACGGGACTTGGACAGGTTGGAAGAGTTTTACCAAGACAGCGGCTTCTTCGCCCAAATCGGCGTCCCAGATTTGCGCCCTGATGGGACAATCGTCATCCCTATCTTGGAAGCAAAGGTCGTCAGCGTTAAGTTAGACTTGGGCAAAAAGCCCAAGACGAAGGAAAAAACCGTCTGGCGAGAAATCAACCTTCGCCCCGGGCAACTTTTCACCCGCCGCACGATTGAGGAAGACCGACGACGGCTCTTTCTGCTGGACATCTTTGAGGAAGTCAATGTGGACATTAAGCCCGCCGAAGACCCTCAGACGGGCAACCCCGGCGTGGAAGTCATTTATCGGCTGAAAGAGAAGCGGACAGGTTTGGCAAACGCCGGGTTAGGTTACAGTTCCCGCAACGAAATCGTCGGCTTTGTCGCCGTCCAAGACACGAATTTTCGCGGGACAGCCCAGCAACTGCGCTTGATGGTGGAATTCTTTGACCGCAAGGGCTTTGACTTTTACTACTACCGCCCTTGGGTGGACAACAAGCGGACAGGTATCGCCATCAACCTCTTTGACCGAAGTTTCTTCCGCGAGCCGACGACGGCTGTCGCCCTGACAGGAGGCGGGACTTTGGACGAGAATGTCCTGTTCTCTGAGGAGCGGCGAGGGCTTCGGCTAAGCGCCCGAAGACCAAAAGGCGATTACTTTTGGCAGGAAGTCAAGATGCGTCTTGAGCGTGTCCGTTTCGCTCAACACCAACTCATCAATGGGCAAATCGTTCAAGGACCGACTTCCGACCAAGGCTGGATTTCAGGCATCGCTTACAGCCGCCTCTGGGACACCCGTGACTTTCCCTTTGACCCATCCAGCGGGACTTATTTTGAGGGTGAATTGGAGTTAGCCTCCAAGTTGTTGGGTGGGTCTCGCACTTTCGCCAAACTGACCTTGGATTGGCGCCGCTATGTCCCGAAGGGGAAAACGACGGTGCTGGCGACCCGATTGCTCTTAGGGACGACTGTGGGCGCCACCCCTGTCTTTGAAAACTTCTTCGTCGGCGGGGCGGAGACCCTGCGGGGTTACACCATTGATAGGTTCGTCGGCAGAAACATGGTCGTTTTCAACGCCGAACTGCGGCGACGGTTTCGCAAAGAACTACAGGGAGTGCTTTTCTTAGACATCGGCGATGCCTTTGGCGGACCAAATTCATTGGATTTGCGGGCACCTGTCCCTGCCCGCCGAAGCACTCCCCGACTGAAGGTTGGCTATGGGTTTGGTGTCCGTTTCATCACGCCTTTTGGACCGCTCCGCTTTGATTTTGGCTTCGGAGAAGAAGGTAGCCGAACCCACTTTAGCGTCGGCGCCGCTTTCTAAGGAGGGAAAGGCAATGGCTCGGCAATGGCGTTTGGTCGTCGGCTTCACTGCCTTCGTTTTAGCCGTTGCGGCGTGGCGGGCAATGACTTTCGCCCCCGCACCCCAACCCGTGACTTTAGGGTTAGTGGACATGCAAAAACTTCTGGAAGGCTACAAGGCGCTACAGGAAGATGACGCCCGCTTCCGTCAAACCGCCCAACGCCGCCAACAAATGCTGGAAGCCCGAGAGTTGTTAGAGCCAAAGGAATGGGAGGAACTGGACGCTCTGGAACGCAAAGAAATGGATGGCAAACTGACCGACGCCGAACGCAAGCGCTTGGAAGAATTGCGCAAACTAACCGACGAGCGCCGCGCCGAAATTGATCGCTTGCGCTTGAAAGGGCAACTTTCTGACGAAGAGCGCAAGCGTCTGGAATACTTGCAAAACCTACAACGCACCAATCAAGCCAAACTGAAGGAACTGTTTGAGAAGTTTCGGACGGAGTTGGACGAAATCAACCAACGCATCACCCAAATGCATCGGCAGCGCATCCGCGATGCTGCCAAACAAGTCGCCCAGCAATTGAACCTCAAACTCGTCCTCGTCGGCGACGAAGATGCTGTGCTTTATGCCGAGCCGACTTTGGACATTACCGAGCAGGTCTTGGCGATCCTCAATAGCGGCAAATGAGGAGCGGGAAAGGGCGAGGTGAAGGCGATGGGTTGGCGATGGGTCTTCGTGGCAGGCATGGTCACCCTTTTGGGGCTCATCGGCAGTCAACGGGTCACTTCCGATAGCAGCGGCTTAAAAGTCGGCGTCGTGGACATCGCCAAGTTGGGTCGGGAAGCCTCCTTCGCCGACCTGCGCAAAAGTTACGAAGAACAACGGCGCGCCTACTCGGAGTTGATCAACCTGCGCCAAAACTACTTGATGCTGACAGGCTTGGAATGGGCGGATTTGCGTCGGTTGCTCAGTAAGCCTCAACGCTCCCATCAAGAGGAGCAGCGCCTTCAAGAACTGCGCCGCATAGAGTTGGAACGGGAAGCGGAATTGCAACGCCTACAGCAAATCCCACCAACCCAACTGTCGGCTGCCGAGCGAGCAAAGTTGGAAGAGTTAACCCGCCTTTGGAAAGAAGGTCGGGACGATGTTAACAGGTTGCGAGAAATGATGGAGGACGAATTGCGGCGGGTGGAAGGGGAACTGAGCAAGGTCATGGACGAGCGCGTCCGTCAAGCCATTCAAACCGTCGCCAGCCAGCAAAACCTTGACCTTGTTTTAGACCGCAGCGCCATCTATTTCGTGCGGGGACAACTGGTGGACATCACGGACGCCGTCCTTGCGGAACTGAACACGGCTTCGCCCGAAAAAGAAGGGGCTAAAGGCGAAAAAGGGCAAGGAGGCACTCCTCAATGAGCCCCAAACTTTGTCTCAACCGCTTACCAACCGACGGCAGGAAAAGCCTTTTGCCTCGCTGCTTTTGGGTTTTAAGTTGCGTCGCCGCCATAATGGGCTTCGTCGGTGCTGACAGCCCTTCCCTCAGGAATGAGGGAGCGGCGCGACGCAAAGTCTTCGTGGACATAGACCGGCTGATGGCTGCCACGCCCGTTTCTCTTCCCCCTTGTTCACCTGCCCAACAGCCGCTGAGGCTGGAAGGAGGGGCGATAACCCTTCTCCCAGTGCCTTTCCTTGAACCGTCGGACAATTGGATGGACATCGCCCGATGGCAGAAGGAGTGGAAGGCATCTTTGGAGCAAGAGTGTCGCTTTGCTGTGACCCCGCCAAGTCTTCCTTTCGCCCCACGCCTTGCCTCCCCTCGCTCTTCCTCAGGGACGGACAACCTTTCATGGCTTGCGGAGCGTTTTCAAGAACAAGCCTTTGAGCGGGCACGCCTCCATTTGCGCTTAACCTTTGCCGACCGCCTTTCGCCCGCTGAACGAAACCGATTGCAACAACGGCTAAAAGAATTAGACGAGCAACTGCATCCGCCTCCGTCCCCTTTGCCCTTTCCCCTTCCTTCGCCCGAACTGCCCTCGCCTTCGCCGTTTCCCAACTCTTTGACCGATGCCGACCAAATTGCCGCCCTCCTCGCACCCGCTCCCTTGCCTCCGACAAGGTTGACGAAAGTTTCGTCAGACGGGCAAGAGACTGTTGAGAGCCTGACAAGCCGACAGCGCTCTAAGGGATGGCAGGAAACGGCTCTTTTTGCGTTGGCGCAAGCCTTTGCTCTTGCCTACGGTAAGCAGAGGGGTTGGCAGGTCGTCTTCAAACCTTCTCCCTTCTCCCTTGACAAAACCGAGGAAGTTTTGATGGCATGGCGACGGTGGTGGGCATCCAAAAGCCCGTGAGGGTCTCAAGTCCCTTGCCGACGAGAGAGGTGAGCCATTTTGGGTATTCCCTTGCGAGAGCCATTACCTTTGAGCCTTCTGGCGGAGTGGGTCGGCGGGCAAATTGTCGGCGATGAGCAAACCCTCATCAAAGGTGTCAGCGAGATAGAGCAGGCGAGGGAAGGGGATTTGGTTTTTGCTTGGACGAAAACTTTCGCTCAAAGCGCCTTTGCCAGCAGAGCCGCTGCCGTCGTCACCAGCCCGGAATTTCAACGGGAAACCAAGCCTTGCTTGCTCGTTGACAATCCCCGTTTGGCGATGGCGTTGCTTTTGGAGCGCCTCTTTCCTGCCCCTTCTTTTCCTGCCTTTGTCAGCCCTAAAGCGAGCATCGCCGAAGGCGTTCAATTGGGTGAAGGGGTGTTCATCGGTGATTTCTCCGTCATTGGCGAAGGGAGCGTCATCGGCGATGGCACGGTCATTTTTCCCCACGCTTACATCGGGCGGAATGTGGTCATCGGGGCACATTGTCGCATCCATCCCTTTGCGGTCTTGCACGATGGCGTTTTTGTGGGCAATCGCGTCATCATCCATGCGGGTGCTGTCATCGGGCGGGAAGGGTTTGGGTTCGTTTGGGACGGCGAGCGCCATCGGCGCATCCCGCAAGTGGGCACGGTCGTCTTGGAAGACGAAGTGGAAATTGGGGCACATGCTTGCATTGATCGGGCAACCTTGGGGGAGACGCGCATCGGGCAAGGGACGAAAATTGACAACCTCGTCCAAATCGCCCATAACTGTCGTTTAGGCGCCCATTGCCTTCTGGCGGGGCAAGTCGGGTTGGCAGGGGGCGTCCAAGTGGGCAATGGAGTGCTGATGGGCGGGCAAGTCGGAGTCGCTGACCATCGGCGCATCGGCGATGAAGTGCGCCTTGCCGCCAAAACGGGACTGATGGATGATGCCCCGAACAAAAGCCAATGGGGCGGTTATCCTGCTCGCCCTCATGCCCAATGGCTGCGCATAGAAGCGGCGCTTTCCGAATTGCCTGATGCCTTGCGCTTGCTGCGACAACTGGCTCAACGAGTGGAAGCATTGGAAAAGAGACGGGGAGCGGAAAAAGAGGACGCCAGAACGGATTCACCCGAAGGTGATTGAGAATGAAAGGCACATTGGGCGACTCGCTCATCGTTGTCGGTGGCGGGTTGGCAGGTTGCGAGGCGGCATGGCAAGCCGCCAACTTAGGTGTGCCCGTCCTTTTGTTTGAGATGCGCCCGCAGGTAATGACGCCTGCCCACAAAACGGACAAATTAGCGGAACTCGTCTGCAGCAATAGCCTGCGCAGTGATTTGATTGACAAGCCCGCAGGTTTGCTCAAGGAGGAGATGCGTCGGCTTAATTCCCTCATCATCCGTTGCGCTGACCAAGCGGCATTGCCCGGTGGCGGGGCGCTGACCGTTGACCGAGAAAAATTTGCGGCGCTTGTCTCCGACGCCATCCATCAACATCCCCTCATCACCGTCGTTCGGGAAGCCGTTACGAAAATCCCAAAAGTCGGTCCCGTCATCATCGCCACGGGACCCCTGACGCACGATGTCCTTGCCGAGGAAATCCGCCAACTTATCGGCGCTGACTTCCTTTACTTTTACGACGCCGTTTCGCCCATCGTGGACGCCGAGACGATTGACTACGACAAATGCTTTTGGGGCTCCCGTTACCGAGATGAACCTGCCTACCTGAATTGCCCGATGAACGAGGATGAGTATCGGCGCTTTTGGGAGGCATTGGTCAACGCCGAGCGACACGAGCCGCACGATTTTGAGAAGGCGATTTTCTTTGAGGGCTGCCTGCCCATTGAGGAGATGGCGCGGCGAGGTTATTTGACCCTCGCCTACGGACCTTTGCGCCCGACAGGCTTGGTAGACCCCCGCACGGGTCAACGCCCTTTCGCCGTCGTCCAATTGCGCCCTGAAAACGCCGAGATGACGATGTTCAACATGGTGGGCTTTCAGACAACCCTCAAGTGGAGCGAACAACAACGCGTCTTTCGCCTCATCCCCGGCTTGGAGCGGGCGGAATTTTTGCGCTATGGCTACATCCATCGCAACACTTACATCAACGCCCCCGTCGCTTTGCGTCCGACTTACCAATTCAAAGGGCGGGACGATTTGTTTTTTGCGGGTCAGTTGACGGGCGTGGAAGGCTACATTGAATCGGCGGCATCAGGGTTGGTAGCAGGGCTTAACGCGGCGCGGCTGTTGCGGGGCGAACCCCTTTTGGTCTTCCCTCGCGAAACTGCCATCGGCGCATTAGCCCACTACATCACGACGGCTGACCCCAAGCACTTTGCCCCGATGAACATCAACTTTGGGTTGCTGCCGCCTTTGGAGCGGAAAGTGCGCCCCAAAGAGATGCGCCATCGCCTTATGGTCGCCCGCGCCCTAAAAACTCTGGACGAATTCATCGCCCAACACCGTCTAAGGCGTGGACAAGGCAAATACGAAGGCTGGGAACGAGAGGAGCAGTTAGCCGTTGAAAAGTTGGGGCGGTGATGCTTTTGCACCCGATTTTGTGTCGGCTCGGTCCCGTTCCCATCCGCAGTTACGGCGTGATGGTGGCGGTTGGCGTGTTGGCGGGACTTTTATGGGCAAGGGGCGAATTTCGTCGCCGAAAGTTAAGCGACGACTTGCTCTACGATGTCACCCTTGCTGCCATCGCCTTGGGCGTTGTCGGGGCGCGGTTGCTTTATGTCGCCCTCAATTGGTCGGTTTACCGAACGAACCTGCCCGCCATCGTCATGATTTGGTCGGATGGTGGGCTGTCTTTTCACGGGGCTGTCTTAGGTGGGGTCATGGGTGTCGGGTGGGTCTGCCATCGTTATCGGGTCGCTTTCGCCGAAGTGGCAGACGCCTTAGCACCCAGTTTGGCGTTGGGACACATCTTCGGACGCATCGGTTGCTTCCTGAACGGTTGTTGCTATGGCACCCCGACGACTTTGCCCATCGGCGTCATCTTTCACAATCCCGCCTTGGGCATTGACACCTTGCCCAGCCATCCTGCCCAACTTTACGAGGCGGCAGGCTTGTTGCTGCTCTTTGTGTCGCTCGTCCGTTACCGCCGCAGCGCCCCTTACGACGGCGCCGTTTTCGCCCTGTGGTTGATGGGCTATTCGCTCTTGCGCTTCTTTGTGGAATTTGTGCGGGCAGGAGTGACGGCGAAAGTCGTCAACGGATTGACGGAAGCGCAGTGGCTGTCATTGATGCTGTTTTGCCTGACGCTTGCTTATCATCGCTGGCGGGTTCGGTCGGTGTCCCGCCGCCACAGTTGCAGCAAGGCTGCCGCCAACAAATAGCACGCCGCCCCCAAAATCACGGCACGGCTGTAACCCATCAACTTACCGAACATGACCGCACTGACAGAACCGACGACGGACATCACCCCATTGACACCCCAAAGGTAAGGAACGCTCACTTTTTCCCCTTGCGCCCAACGCATCGCCAACGGGAACGGCATGCCCATCGGAACGCCGACGCTAAAACCCAGCAAAAAAAGGGCTGCGCCCCGCATCGGCAAAGGTAACCCGTGAAGGGCTTGAACGAGCGGACCGATGAGCCAACCGAGGAGGGAAACAAGAGCGGCGACGACGATGACCGCCATTTGGGCACGCTCAGCAATTTGCGCATCCGGTGTGCCTTGAGTGAACCAACTGCCTGCCGCTCCCCCCAAAAGCAAGGCGCAAACGAAAAGGGCGACAGTGTGGGTCGGGCTGCCCAAAAGCAAAATGGAACGCTGCAACAAGCCGATTTCCACCGACATAAACCCGACACCCAGCAAGGCGACAAATCCTGTCAGCAGCCCAAAGGGCAGCGACAGGCGATGGGCGACGGAGGGCTGTTGTGGAGCAGTGGCGATAACAGGACACTGCTGCCATCCGACAAGTGCCGCTAAGGCAATGACCAAAGCGGCAGCGAAGGCGGCAAATTGCCACAGCAATGGCGGAACCGTCGGCGATAAGTCCACGAAGAAGGGCGCATCGTCCGTCACAGGGCGCACATCTACGCCCTGCCGCCATCGGATGTCAGCGATGACATCAGCGGCAGAAAATTCGCCCCGCAACACCGATGCCATCGGCTCTTCTGCACCGACGAAGGGCACCGCCATTGGGAGCACTCGCCATCGCTTCGTGACGGTTCGCAAAAGCAAAGCATCGCGTTCGCTGAAAGGCATCCGTGCCATGACGACAAGGTTGCGGTAGGGCGTGAAGCGCCAAAGGTCGGGCGGCAACTGCCACCAAGCCAAATGGCGGGCGGCATCCGTTACCAATTTGCCTGTCTGCTCTTGCACCACTTCTAAGCAAGTCAGCCACCAACGCATCGCTAAGAAGGGTTCTTGAGTGATGAGGGCAACCATGCCCCGGCGGCTTAAGCGACGCCAATAATCGCGGCAGGCATCCTTTGTGTGGACGAAACTTTCCACCAGCGCCAAACCTGCCCGTCCCATTGTCGCCGTCTGCGTCAATGCCATGACGATCAAGTCGTAACGGCGGTTTGTCTGTCGGACGAAAGCGCGGGCTTCGGCGATACGGAAATGGACGCCCCGTCGCTCGTAAATACGCCCGTTGAACTCTCGGAAGCGGTCGGCAAACACCTTCATCGCAGGGTTGACATCTACGGAATCCACCCGTTGAGCGCCTGCCAGCAAGGCGCAGATAACATCCACGCCACCACCCGAACCGAGCGCTAAGACGGCATTAAGGCGCCGAGGCGGTTCGCCTTTTTGAGAGGGCATCGTCAAGAGGGCATAAGGGATTCCCATCACCGTTCCCATCAGCCAAGCGCCGTCTCTCAAATCGCCTCCCTTCAACCGCACCATCAACGCCGGCACTTCCCCGTCGGTGTAAAGATGCAGCAAATCAGGTTCGCCCTTGTCCTGCACGGCATCCGTGCGGCAGAAAGCGTTCCACAAGGTGGCGACGATGCGTGATTGCCCTGTCGCCAACTCCTGCAGCATCGGTTTGGCAATTTGTGGGTCGGCACGGCGCAATGGCGGTAAGTCCAGATAGCGCCCCGTTCGGTTGGCGATGGCGAAGGCAAAGGTGAGCAGGCTGAGAGCGAAGGCGATGGGTGACCAACGCGGGGCGACGAGGAAAGCAGCGGTCAGGAAAGCGAGGGCACTAAGGGCGATGACGGCATTCAACCCGCCAAAAGCGTTTAGCAAAAAGATGACGCCGACGGCAGCCATCGCCGCCCCCGCTAAGTCGGCGGCGTAAAGACGCCCACTCACTTCCGCAAAAGAGCCAAAGAGAGTCGCCAGCAGGACGCCCAAGCAAAGGAACGGCACGAGGGTGACAAACCCCGCCAACCAAAAAGCATTGGGATTGGTCGGTAGCACAACGGCAAGGAGCATCCAAAGCGCCAAAAGCGTCGTGATGGGAAAAGCGAAAGCGAACGATGTCCAACGACGGGCAGTAACCGAACGGAGGGAAAGGGCGTGGGCAAGGTAACTGCCTAACCCCAACCCGCAAAGCGCCAAAGCGATAGCGAAGAAGGCGAAATGGTATCGGAGCACGACGGCAAAAACGCGTGTCAACGCCACCTCCAATGCCAACCCACAAAAGGACAAAGCAAAGACGGCGACGAGGGCACGGCGAAACTCTAAAGCCATCCCGCATCCCCCTTCGCTTCAAATGATGCGCCCATATCAACACCCCCCACAATGTTGGCGACGGCAAACGAAGTGTGACGATGGCAGCCGCTTGTCACTTGCAACCGATAGATGGCGGGGCTGTAAAGGCAAATGGCAGCGATATCGGCGACGGAAGGAGGAGACGAACATGACCGCATCACGCTTTTGGAGCGTTCGCCTGATCAGCGGGTTGATGTTGCTGACGGCACTTTGGCATCTTTGGTGGGGACTGTTCGGTTTGGTGGCTTACGCCGTCACTGCCCCCTTCGCTCCGACGACCAATGACACCGTCTTACCGCTTCTCGGCGGGTTGTCTTTGACGCTGTTTGTTGCCAACTGGTTGACAGGTTGGGGGCTTTGGGCGGGGCGAGAAAGTGCCCGCATGGCTGCCATCGCCTTACACCTTTGGGGTTTGGTCAATGCCCTTGTTTTTGCGGCGCTCAACAACGCCGTCCCTTGGCGGCTTCTTCAGATGAGTGTCGCCCTTTGGACACTCTGGATGCTGACACGCCCTGCGGTGCGGGAGGCTTTTCAACCAAATGACCATCAACCCATCGGTCAAATGCTCCTTTGCGGGTTCGCCGCTTTGATGGTGGTATTGGGTTACGCGTTGGCGCTCGGCGGGATGGCAGGGCGATGGGCACGCCCCGAAACGAAAAGTTGCCGCTGGCTTCAAATCCGCTGGCACACCGACTTTGCGACGGCGCAGGCAGAAGCCATCCGAACAAGCAAACCGCTCTTGCTCGTTTTGGTGGCGGGAGGCAAGCCTCAAGAGCCCTGCTGAGCGGGCGGAACGGTTTTGCGAGAGCGGTCGCTCTCGGATGCCCGCGTTATCGCCTTAGTTCGGCAGCACTTCGTGCCTGTCTGGGTGAATGTCACAGAACAACCCGTTCCCGATTTGCCCGCATTGGCGTCGGTGCGGCGGGAATGGGAGCGAATACAGCACGACCCCGTTACACTCTGGCTTTTCCGCACCTTCCAACAGCGCACCTTCGTCCTTTCCCCCGACGGCAAAACGGCGCTGCATCCCAAAGGTTGGAAGAGCAGCGACGAGCCCGACCAGTTTGTGGCGATGCTGCAAAGCGCTTTGCGATCATGGCAGCAGGTGACAAAGCAAAGCCATCCAACCCGTCAAGTTTTGACCGTCACTTTCCGCAAGTAAGCCAATTCCTTTCGGCGCATCCGTCGGCGATTCTCGGGCGTGGTGTCATCGTAGCCGAGAAGGTGCAAAGTTCCGTGAATGACCAAACGAAGCAATTCGCGCTCCAAAGGTTGCCGATAGCGGCGAGCATTGCGTTCTGCCGTCTCCACACTGATGATGATTTCGCCCAGCAAGCGAGCACCTTCAGGCGTCATAGCATTCAGCGGGAAACTAAGGACATCGGTCGGATAGTCGTGATTTAAAAACTGGCGGTTGAGGGCGTGGATAGTGGCGTCGTCGCAGAAGACAAGGCTGACATGCGTCGGCTCAGTATACCCTTCGCCTTGCAAGGTCAATTGAACGGCACGGCGCACCTTATGCGCCAATTCCCTTCGCCCTTGGCGGGGCAAAGGCGACAAGATGGTCAAAGTGATGGCGGGTTTCTTTCGCATAACAGGTTATCGCCACCCTTTCACCTCAACAATTTCCACAGCGAAGAAGTTTCCTGCGTTCCGAGAGGGTGTGAGGAAGCATAAGTTGCTCACGGGTTGCTCATTGCTCAAGTGGCTATCAATCACGACCAAGATGGCTATCAGCCACGACCAAAATGCCTTTCAACCGCGACGCACAAAACCGATTGCACGACTTTCCGAACACCCTTGCGCTCCGATGAAAAGCCAACGAGAAGCCGACGGACGTTCAAGGTGCGACTTGCTTGCGGTTGTAGTCCCCGACAAACTTTGTCGCTCGCTTCGGCTGCCTTGCCGTCTCATCCTTCGCTTTAAACGGCGTTCTTGTTTGAAAGTTCCCGCCAGCAATGACCTGTATGTAAGTCCGTCTCCTGCTCCCGATGGCAACCTTTTCTCATGTCCTAAACCGTCCGTCGCTTTTGCGCTTTTTGAGCCCAAAAAGTCCGATAATTTTCCTTTGTTGACTTAAAGGCGGACAGCCAAACCACCCGCACCATTTAAAATCCCACCTGCCCTAAAGATGCCTTCAATGCCTACTTGCCTCCCTTTCACATCAACTGCTGCTGCGTTGTCGTTCACTTACAGGAAGAGATGGCGCAAGAGAACTTTGACCCGAACGAAGTGGAACCGTTGCTTAAACATGCCCGTTTTGTCGCCGACCGAATTGCTCCCAAAACGGTTCGCTATGAGGCGTTGCAAATTCCCGCATGCGCATTTCCTACCCCTCACCGATGTGTTGCTTCAACTTCACCCACACGGGTTGGACGGGAGTAACAATCAATGCTCCTGCCGACACACCGATGTTTCCTCGTGGGGAATACCAAATCTCAAGTGAAAGACTTCCGACTCAGGCTGATACCCACAGAAAGAGCGAAAGAGGCAGAAAAAGAAAATCCACGGGGCGGGGAGGATTTGAACCCCCGACCACGGGATTTGGAGTCCCGCGCTCTCCCAAACTGAGCTACCGCCCCATTACAGCGAGCCGTTGAGCAAGGCAGGGTTATCCCGAAGGCATCGCAAAGTTTAGGTTGATTTTGTCCCTCTGTCAAGCGCTCCTGAGTGTGTTCGGAAAGTCATGGGAAAGGTTTTGTGTCTCGCGGCTGAAAGCCATTTTGGTCGTGGCTGATAGCCACTTGAGCAAGGAGAGCAAACCGACGCTCCATCTGACCTTCTGTTGGTGCTGCTATTAGCCGCGACAATGCCGCCTTGTTATGGCTGTTAGCCCGTTACGGCTGGCAATCTTGATGGGACTGACGGCTCGTTTCGGCTGACAGACTGTTGCGGCAAAGACCCTGTCGCGGCTTTAGCCGTTCCAACAGGTTTTTTTAGCGTCCTAAAGGCGCTCGGCAAGTCACACCAACGCCTATCGGCTCGGACATCCTTAGCGTTCCCTTCGCGTCACAATTTTGCCGACGGAGGGATAGGTTTATGCGAGAGCCAGTGGTTGCGGCGAATTGGAAGATGCACAAGACGGTCGGCGAAGCCGTCGCTTTTGTGGACGCTTTTTTACCTGCCATTCAAGAAATCCCGTCTTGCACGGTTGTTCTTTGCCCGCCTTTCACGGCGCTTTGGGCGGTTGGTCAGCGATTGCGGGGCACGCAGGTCGCCTTGGGGGCGCAAAATTTGTTCTGGCGGGAGCAAGGTGCTTTCACGGGTGAAATTTCACCCATCATGTTGCGGGATGTCGGTTGTTCCTTCGTCATTATCGGGCATAGTGAACGGCGTGGGCGGTTCGGAAAACCTGATCCTGAATTGGAAAACGCCCAACTGCGCAGCATCTTCGGTGAGACGGACGCTTCTGTCAACCGCAAACTGCATGCTGCTTTGAGACATGACTTAACGCCCATTCTTTGTGTCGGGGAGACTTTGGCAGAACGAGAAGCAGAGCAAACGGACGCTGTCATCGCCCATCAACTCCGTCAGGCTTTGGATGGCTTGACCGCAGAACAAGTCAAGCGTCTTGTCGTTGCCTACGAACCAGTTTGGGCGATTGGGACGGGCAAGGTGTGTGATGCTCCAGAAGCCAATCGTGTCTGCGGGCTCATCCGTCACCTGATTAGTGAGCAGTTTGGTGATGTTGCCCAACAAGTCCGCATTTTGTATGGGGGCAGTATCACACCCGACAACATCGCTGACTTAGCCGCTCAAGAGCACATTGATGGCGGATTGGTCGGTGGAGCGTCATTGAATCCCGAAAGTTTTGCGACCATCGTCAAAACCGTTGCAATGATGAAAGCCCACAATGGCTGCTAAGGGGGCATCTACCGTGCGCAAATTTGTCCTTCTCTTTGCGGCTGTCTTGCTCGTCGGCATTTTCGCTGGCTATCAAATTGCCCGATGGCTGAGAGCGCCTAACCCTGCTGACCTTTTGCTACCCGTTACTGCTGCTCCCGTCAAAGGAGGAGCGTCCTTATCAGCACCTTTCGTGCAAGTCGCAAAAATGGCGGAAAACAGCGTCGTCCACATCGCCACGACAGCGCCTGTGCCCGAAGAGTATCGGCTGTTTCGCGAGTTCTTTTTCGGCGAGAAAGTGCCTGAGCGTGTTCCTGCCAACTACGGTTCGGGCTTTTTCTTCCGCAGCGATGGCTATGTGCTGACCAATTTCCATGTCGTCGCCAACGCTGACACCATCCGCGTCGGCATCAGCGAACGCGACGAATTTCCTGCCCGTCTTGTCGGTTACGACCCGCTTTTGGATGTCGCTGTCCTCAAGGTAGAAGGGACACACCAACGATTCACGGCGCTGCCACTGGGCGATTCGGACAAACTGCAAAAAGGTGAGTGGGTGATGGCTGTCGGTAATCCCTTCGGGTTGGATAAGACCGTCACGGTGGGCGTCGTTAGCGCTAAGGGGCGGGAGTTTGAGGAACTAGACGGACGCCCAGCCGTCTCGTCCTTTATCCAAACCGATGCCGCCATCAACCCTGGCAACAGTGGTGGACCATTGCTGAACCTTTCTGGCGAGGTCGTCGGTATCAACACCTTCATCATTGGGCAAGGCGGTAACATTGGCATCGGCTTTGCCATTCCTATCAATGAAGTCAAGCGCATCCTTGACCGCTTGCTAAAAGGTGGGCGGGTTACGCGAGGGTTGTTAGGCGTCGCTGATTTGATAGATGCGAATTCTCCCGAAGCACGGCGACTGGGCATCACGGCAGAAGCGGGAGCGGTCATCAAGGAGATGTTTATCAATTCGCCCGCTTACTTAGCAGGGCTGCGCCCTGGCGATGTCATCGTTCGTTTCAACGGCATTCCCGTCAAAGATGCGGCGCACTTGCGTCGGCTCGTCCTTCAGCAACCAGGCGGAGCGAGAGTGAAAATTGAGGTCCTACGCAACGGACAACGCCAAGAGTTCACCGTCACCCTCGGAAGCCGTTAGTGCCCTCCTCCCCTACCCTTTCACCATTTGCCAATGGCGCGGCGCAATTTATCCTCGGCAATTGCAAATTCGTAACGGGCTTGGGCGTCGTTAACTTGTGCCCGCACTAAGGCAGCAAAGGCGTCCAAATACTCCACCAAAACACTTCGTCCCGCTTCGTATCGGACTTTGGCGACCCGCTCGTCTTCTTCGGCTGCCTTCAAGGCAGCCTCGGCTGTTTTGACATTTTGCTGAGCCGCAACAAGTTCCCGCAGAGCCGTTTCAACCTCTAAAGCAACTTGCAATTTGACTTTCTCCAAATCAGCGATGGCTTTTTGTCGCATCGCTTGCGTCTCATTGACCCCTGCTTTCCTTCGTCCGCCATCAAGAATCGGTAAGCCCACAACGATGCCAACGAGGTAACCCCCTGTCCCCATGTCTCCTGTCCCTTTCATGTAGTCCGCCATCGCCATTAAACTCACTTGTGGTTTGTAAAGGGCTTTCGCCGCTTGAATTGCAAAAGTTTGAGCGCTTACCTGCAGGGACGCACCGCGAATTTCAGGTCGGTGAGCAAAAGCGATAGCGAGCAAGTTTTCTCGGTTGAGTTCAAACTTCGGCTCTTCAACTTCAAATCTGTCCGCCAGTTCAATTTCCGAATCGGGATGGATGCCCATGATGGCTTTCAGGCTCAGCAAAGCAATTTCGTAATCCCGTCGGGTATTGACGAGCATTTGCCTTGCATTTGCCAGTTCCGCCTCGGAGCGCAAAAGCCAAAACTCAGGAATGCGTCCGACTTGAACTGCAACTTTGTCAATACGAACCCGTTCTTCCATCGCAGCGACATACGCTTCAGCGACCCGCATCAACTCCTTTGCCAGCAAAGCCCGCCGATAAGCCAGTTTCGTTTCCAAAGCGACATCCAACCGCATCGCTTCCAACTGCGCTGCCGTCGCATGGCGAACGGCTTCCGCTTGACGGATAAGCGATTCCAATCGTCCACCCGTGAAAATCGGGAACATAAGCATTGCGTTGGCGTCAAGGAAAGAGCGGCGCGGCAGCAACATCGCAGCGGACGGCATGACGGTCGGTGGTGACGGAAGGATGGCGCTTTCCGTGCCTGTGCTGGCGAAGGTGTTAATGGAAAGTTGCCATCGTTTTTCCGACCGAGCCATTTGCAATCTTGCTTCCGCTGCCCGAAGTTCAGCGACCGCGCCCCGCAAGACAGGGCTTTCTCGCAGGGCAATTTCAACTGCTTGCCGCAGACTCAATGCCTGCTTGATTTTCGGGCGAGTTGCAAGCAGGTCAATTTGGGCGGTTGCAAAGTTCAACGCACAACAAAGGACGACCATAAGTTTTGCCCATCTCATCCTTGCTCCCCCTTTACCCGCTTTGATACTTCAAGCACCGTGATGCCGACCAACTTTTTACCTTGGTAACGCAGCAGCACACCGATTTCGTTCAGAGCAATCGTATCGGTGGCTTTCTGCCTGTTGCCGAAGTTGACATAAAGGACATCGGCTTCTCGGTCATAACTGAGCCAGATATCTTCGTTGCCCAACTGGGCAATTTGCCTGCCGATGTCCAGAACCCGTGCGATGATTTGTTGGGTCTTCGTTGAAGGCTTCGTCACGGTTGCCATACTATCGCCCTCCTTTTGAGCCGTCGTATGAAGTAGGTAGTGATGACAAAACCTTCGTCGGGGCTGACTTCCTTGTAAACCACAACAAGATAGCCACGCCTTCCGTAACCTTTCACCGCTTTGGAGAACCAAGACCCACTGTTGTGCCGAAACCAATGAAGGTGGAGGCAGAAGTTGGTGCTCTTTGAGTTCTCCTTTCGCTTCAGACAGCATGCCTTTCCGCTTTGTTCCTGCTGGCGAATTTCCCTCATTGCACCTCACCTTTCCCAACTGTCTGTCGTCGCAACGCCTTTCGGTTGAGCCACTGAGCAAAGTCATCCACATAGGTGTGCATGATGGGGATGTCAAAGAGGCTGAGGATGGTGCCGACAATTAAGCCGAAGATGATGACGACGCCCAACGATTGGTAAGCGTCCAAGCCCCCTGTCGGGAAAAATGCCAAAGGAATCATCGCTGCCATCGTCGTGCACGCCGTCATCAAAATCGGTCGCAACCTCTCTGGGCACGCTTGCTTGATGGCTTCGTCTCTGGGCATCCCTTGCTCACGGTAACGCATGATGAGGTCAATCAGCAAGATGGCTGTCGTGATATCCATACCGCTGAGGACAATGACCGCCATGATGGAAACCGAGGAAAAGTGCATCTTCATTAGCCACAAGCCAAAGAACACACCCGACAACTCCAGCGGCAGCGAAGCCGTCATCTGGAATGGTCCGAGAAAACTTCGGAATTGGGCGACGAGGATGAGATACATGAAGATGACCGCCAAGAGCAAACTGGCAAAAAGTCGCCGAAAACTGTCCATCATTTGCGTCATGTCGCCCCGCATCTCAATGGAGTAGCCGGGCGGGAAGTTGAGTCGTTGGAACGCTCTCGCTTCAATTTCCATCGCCAAGTCCATGCTGGGCAATTTGCCCGGTCGGTAGTAGCCCGTGATGCCAATAACTCGCCGCAAGTTGTCGTGCTCAATGACTGTCGGAATGGGTTTTTGCTTGATCTCTGCGATGTGGCTTAGCGGAACTTGCCGACCGTCGGGTGTCGTGATGAAGAGGTTTCGCAAATCGCCCAAGTGACGCCGTTGCTCTTCATTCAAACGAATGCGGATGGTTGCCTGCCGAACGGAGGTGAGCCGATAAAATTCACTTGCCAAACCGCCCGTCAAGGCATAGTAGGCTTGTTGAGCTACATCAACGGGTGTCAAGCCCAACTCACGAAGTTTCGCCCAATCAAACTCCAACTCGTAAGCGTTAGGGTTTAGCGTCCAAGTCGTCGCAGGTTGAGCGAAATGCTCCCGCAAAAGCGGGTCGGTTCGGCAAATTTTCAAAAGTTGTTCGCCAAGTTGGTGGAGGACTTGAAAATCGGGACCGCTGATGATGAGGTGAATAGGTGCTGCCGCCGTCGCCATCACATCAACGCCCATCTCCTTGATTTGAACCCTGCGGACGCCGGGAATTGTGCGCATGGCTTCTTCGTGGATGGCATCAATGATTTGCCAGATATCTCGCTTGCGCCGCTCCTTCTCAACAAAAGTGAGCATGAAGGCAACACCGTTGACCTGGGGCATTTGGTAGCCAGTGAAGTAAGGTGACCACGACTCAAGCATCGTTTCCGTTCCGACCTCAATAGATGCCACTTCCAGTTCAGGTTGCTTGGCGAGGATGCGGGCAAGTTGACGGGCGGCTCTTTCCGTTTCGGCATAAGAAGTGCCCGGCTGCATCTCCATGATGCCAAAGGCTTGTCCGACATCGCCCAGTGGCATCATCTCACCGCCGATGAAATGGTAGAAGGCAAAGCCGATCAAAATGGTGGCGGCGATTCGGACGAAGTTAGCGAAACGGTTGCGCAATGTCCAGTCAATGGCGTGCCGATAGCCCTCTTCAACCTTGTCCAGAAAATTCTGCACTGGGTCAAGGAAAAGGTAAAGCCAGCGAAGCAAAAAGTGGCGACGCTCGTTTTTGCGCTCTTCGGGATGGCGCAACCAGTTAGCGCACAAAATCGGCGTTAAGGTGAAAGAGACCAACATGGATGCCGCCAACGCGAAAAGCAACGGGTAAACCAACTCCACATACATCGATTCGGTGATGCCGCCACAAAACAGGAGCGGAATGAGGGCGAGGGTGAAAGTTGCCGTTGAAGCGATGACGGCAAGCCTCACTTCGGCGATGCCTTCAATAGTCGCCGTCTTGGGGTCAAAACCACGGCGCAAGTAACGCTCAACGGCGTGAATGTCAATGATGGTGTCGTCAACGAGCCGACCAATGCTCAGCAGCAACCCGACGAGTGAACCGCTGTTGAGAGAGAAACCGAAGGGCACAAGCATTAAAGTCGCAAAAGCCAATGAAGTCGGCACGGTGATGAGGGCAATGAGTGTCCCGCGCCACTCACCTAAAAACAGCAACACGACCAATGCCGTAAACAAGACAGCCAATCCCAACTCTTCCCAAACCCTTGCGGTTAGATGGTTAACAAAGCGGGAGTTATCGTAGGTGACTTCAAATTTCACGCCGGGAAACTCTCGCTCCAGTTCCCGAATTGCTCTCATGACGCGGGGCACGACTTGGGCACTGCTCCCTTGGGGCTCTTGCAACACCGCCACTTCAATAGCAGGCACAATTTCACCAACTTCACCCTTTTCGTGTCCCTTGTCCCGTGCCCCTTGTCCCTTGACATAAAAGTAGCCGCTTCTTCGTTCCCAATAAGCATCCCGAACTTCAGCGACATCACGGAGGTAAATGATGCGTTTGGCGGATTGGGGACTGGGGATTAGGGACTGGGGACTGAAAAACATGTTTTGAGGGCTTGGGGACGGCGATTGCGGGGTTGACATTGGCTCGTTTCTTGTTTCGCCCATCGGGGTCAGCCCGCCTGCCATCCCCATCCCGCCAGCCATTCCCTCTCCTCCTGCAACACCCCTGCCCCGTGTCCCTCGCCCTTTGTCCAATGCCACAGCAGTGATGGGTATGTCCAGCAAGCGATGAAGTTCGTCGGGTCGGGCGAGGGTATCAACTCGGATGATGAACTCATTGGAGTTGAAAGTCAGCCGACCCGCAGGTTGGGCAGTGCTGAATTTGTTGATGGCGTCAACGATGTCAAGGATAGAAAGCCCGTAAGCAGCGAGTTTGTTTCGGTCAATTTCAATTTGCAATTGGCGCTTGTAGCCGCCAAAGGCGTAAACGGAAAAAACGCCGGGGACAGATTTCAAGCGGTTGACGACAGTGTTGTCAGCGAACTCACGCAATCGCTTCATATCCCAACCGTAGCGCGGGTCACCTGTTAAGCCGAAAGTCAAAATGGGCAAGTTGAGCGGGTCAATGGGAACGACCCAAGAGGGCTTGAGGTTTGCCCCCGTCGGCGGCAGGTTGGCTTGAATGACATTCATCAGCGTCAGCACATCATTGTAAGCGCGCCTCATGTCCGTCCCATAGGCAAACTCCAGCGTCACGATGGACAAGCCATCCTGCGAGGTGGAACGGATGAAGCGCAAGTTGCGGACATTGACGAGGTTTTCTTCAATGGGCTTGCTGATGTAAAGTTCCATCTCTTGCGCCGACAAGCCGGGCATCATCGTCACGACGGCAATGAGCGGTTGTTCCACATAGGGCATGATACGGCGGGGCAGGTAACCCGTCACGACCACGAGAATTGCCAAGACAACGACGGAAAACCAAAAAGAGATGACGGCATAAGGGTGTTCAATGCTCCACTTGTGAATCATGTGCAAGGGCGTGACGCCCCGCAAAGTGTATCGGTCTTCAGTCACGAGAGATCACCGCCCTTTTGCAAGCGGAGACAGTTGGCGAAAGCAAGCGCTAAAATGCGGGCGTGAGGTGAAGCGAAGATGCCCAAAAGCAAAGTCAGAAAGGGGACCAACCGAAGTCCGCAACGCAAGTTGACGAAAGAGCAAAGGCGGTTGCTGTTGATGGAGCCTGAGGAGATAGAGCGTGCAACCTTTGAGGACGATGAGACCATCAGCCGCATCCTCAAGTTGACGGAAGGAATTCCGTTGGAACTTAGGCGGAGGTGGGCTGAAGAGTGGCGAGAAGAGCATCGGCAAAGCAAGTGAGGGCGATGCTTGCGGTGGAAACGAATTTCGTCATCGGGGTAGTGTGGGAGAGCAGGCAAATTCTCGTCCAATTGTTGCGCCTCTGCAAACAGTTTGGTGTCACATTCGTTATCCCAGAAATTGCTTTGGCCGAAGCAAGGGCTTCGTTGGTGGCACGTATTGACCGACAGTTGAATGCTTTGCAACATTTGCGACAGTGGCTCAACGACATTGCTCGCGCCGCCGAAATGGTGAGTTTGGTTGAATCCGCCAAGCAAAGTTTGAATGAAATTGAGGCTGAATTGCAAAAGCGAAAAATCAACGCTCAAGAAGCCATAGACACTTTTGCCAAAGCCTGCACCGTTATCTCCCTCACACCGCAAATCTGGACAAAGGCGTATGTTCGTTGGAAGGTGAACTTGCCACCCTTCAAGGAATTGGACTGCTTGGTTTTTGAGACGCTGATGGACTTTCTGAAGAAGCCCAAAGCGCCCTTGACAATGTTTTTGACGATGGATGCCGAAGACTTTCACCATCCTGAAATCCATGAAGCCTTCCGTCAACGAAAAGCCTTGATGCTCTTTGACCCCTACGATGTCATCGCTCAGTTCCGCAAATTCTACGGCGTCGCTTGAGTTTTGCTGGCGACCGTTCAAGGCGAGTTTAATGCCCATGTTGGTGACCACCACCTTGTTGCTGTGTGCTGCCGTGTCGGTGGGTTGGAGGCATTGGAGACGGTGTGATGGAAGGCAGTTGTGCTGGACCAAGTTCGTTCCATTCAACGGAGACAACGGGCACACCTTCACGGGCGATGGATTGCCAACCCCGAACGATCACCTCATCGCCAATTTCCAAACCGCTCAAAACCAAAGTTCGCTGCCCATCCGTTTCGCCTAACTTGACAGTCTTCAACCGCGCCATTTTCGTTTCTTCGCTCCGTCGTTTTGTCGGGACTAAATCCATGCCGCATTTAGGGCAACGACCGGGTTTGTCGGAACGAACTTCAGGGTGCATCGGGCAGGTGTATTCGGTCTTTTGAGCCGCCGTGTGTCGTTTTGTTGGGACTAAATCCATGCCGCACTTGGGACAACGACCGGGTTTGTCGGAACGAACCTCAGGATGCATCGGGCAGGTGTATTCAGTCTTGCCCGTTGCTTCCATAGGTTCTGCGACCCAAACGGCTGGCTGTCCGTTGAGTTGGGTGATGGCTTCATTGGGGATGGTGATAGCATCGGGAATTCGGCGCTTGACAATTTTGATGATGACCGATTGACCCGGCAGCAATTTCAAATCGGGGTTGGGCACTAAGGCTTCCACCAAGCCTGTTCGGGAAGTTGGGTCGGCTGCTGGGAAAATTGCCGTCACTTTTGCCGACCACACTTTGCCGTCTTTTGGCGACTGAACCGTAACGGGAGTTCCGAGGCGGATATCTGCCAAATCTTTTTCACCGACGAAGGCTTGAACCCGAACGATGTCCAGTTGAGCGATGCGCAAGATGGGTGTTCCCGCAGTGACCAAAGTTCCGGGCGAAACCAAGCGCTCAACGACATAGCCGTCGGTGAGCGAACGGATTTCGGTGTAGCCGCGCACGATGCGAGTAGCCATTAGAGACGCTTGCGCTTGTGCCTTTAGCGCCTCAGCGTGTAAGACATGCCGTTCACCTCGGTGGACACCCGCTTCCGCCTCCTGCACCATCGCTTGAGTTTTAGCGATTTCAGCGTTCACTTGAGTAAGTTTTGCTTGCGCTGCCTGAATAGCCACCTCGGCTTGACGGACTTTGGCTTGTGCCGCCTGTGCCATCGCCTTCGCTTGGGCAATTTTCGCTTGTGCCATCTCCACCGTCGCTTGCATTTGTGCCACGCGCTCTTTGGCGGCGGCGAGTTCCGCTTCCTTCTGCCGCAGCATGTTTTGGGCTTGTCGCTTCCTTGCTTCCGCCGCTCGCACCATCGCTTCCGTCTGACGGACTTTTGCTTCTGCCGCTTTCACCTTCGCTTGCGCCGTCTCAAATTGAGCCTGCTCTCGCTGCAATTCATCCTTGGAGATGGCTTTTTGCTCGTAGAGAGTTTTCGCCCGTTCAATCTCTGCCTGCCAGTAATTCAAGTCGGCTTTCGCCATCGCCAACTCTTGCTTAGCGGCGTCCACTTCCCGAAGGGCGCGCTCCAACTCTGCCTCGGCTTCGTTAATTTGCTCCCTGACCGTTTGCAATTCGTTCTCCAAAGCATTGACCATTCGTTCCGCTTCCCGCTTTTGTGCCTGTGTCAGTTGCAAGTTTCGTTCCGCTTCTTCCACGCTGGCGCGGGCTTGTTCCGCCATTTGCAAGGCTTCCTCGCGCATCGCTTGTTTTTCGGCGACCAATTTTTGCGTTTCCTTCAACATCGCTTTTGCTGCCCAAATCATCGCTTCTGCTTGTCGCTTTTGAGCATGGGCTTGTTCCTTTTCCGCTTCTGCCATGTGACGCTCGTGCAATGCCGCCAGAACTCCATAAGCCGCCTCCGCTTCCCGCGCTGCATATTCGCCGCCAGCATTGTCCAACTTGGCGACAAGTTGTCCTTTGCGGATACGGTCACCTGCATAGTAAGGCATCCAAGTCAACCGACCTGTCACACGGGCGACGACAATTTCTTCGTTGAAGGGAGCGACAGTGCCCGTGTAAGTGACGGCGACTTCAAAAGGTCGTGGCTTGACGATTTCTGTGGCGACAGGCAAGATGCCTTCGGGAGGTTTCATCGCCTCCATCTCCATCGCCAGTGCTTCAACGACGGTCATTTGACCGGGACGACGAAGTTTCCACACGATGCCATGAAACTTCTCAGGTCCAAAGCGGTTGAAAAGGACGAAGTAAATCGCCAGCAAAAGGAAAATACTTCCGAGTGTTGAGCGGTTAAAGATGCGCCGCATCTAAGTTCACCTCGTGGGCGTGATGACTGAATTCGTCATTGTTTCCTCATTGCCGACCTGCCCATCTTGCGACCTGCCGAGAATTTGACTCGGCAGGGAACTTGCCCTCCCAAGTCAACGGAGCCACGCAACCGCCGTCGTTTTGTCGGCGAAATTGAGGGTGATAATGGGATAGGCATCGTTAGCATACTGGGTGGCATGCCAGCGGACAGTTTCCTCAACAGGTCGCAGAGGGAAGAACAAGAGCGGTAACTTGCCTCGTTTACGGCAGATTGCTTCCATTTCTTCGTCTGAAAGGATGTCGGCAGGTGATTTCCCGAAACGCACGACCTCGCCATCAATGACCAAAAGCCACCTCGCACCCAATTCCGATGCTTTGCGCTCCAGCCACTTCCGGTTCAGTTGCTCCAGTTCCTGCAGAAGCCGTCCTCGCTGCTGCGGTGGCATCTTTGCCGCCATTTCAAATGGTGGGTTTTCGCCCTGCCATGTCAATTCTTCCGCTTTCTCGTCTTCAGCCATCGCCAAAGCCAACTCCACCGCCTTCCTCGCCTTTTCGTCCAGCGGTCCGAGTTGCTTCTCAATTTCGGCGATGATGTCTTCCAACTTCATGGCGCATCACCAACCTTCCTCGGTTGACTTTCCGCCGCTTGCCGGATGGAAAGCAGAGGGGTTGATGCCAATGACCGATGCGACCGAAGGAAACGGCGAGCAACTTTGGGATGAGAAAAGACGAGGTGGCGGTCAAGGCATTCGCCACCTTTTTCGGGCGCCAATAGCAAACGGGCAAAAGCGGGGTGCGCCGACCAACGATGCCCGTTGAAGTGGAAAGTAACCCATCGCCCCGTCGCCACACAACGGGTGCGCAACAAAGCCCGTTCGGGGTGCCAACGCTCAGCGGCATGAAGGGCACATTGAATGCAGCGGAAAGTCAGCCGATATGTCGGACCGCCAGCGGCGAAAACAGCATAAACGGCACGGGATGGGACGATGGGCTTTTGGCACATCGGGCATGGCGTTTGAGCGACAAGAGACGAACAACCAAAAACGAGCAAGGCGATGCCCAGCCATCCCATCGTCCTTCATCTCCCCTCACGACTTCTTCGCCACCAATTTCATCCCGCACTTTGGGCAATTGCCCGGTTTGTCTTGTGGCGGGATGCAACCCATCGGGCAAACATACTTGGTGGCAGAAGTCTTTTTCGTCGCCGAAGTTTTTGTCGCTGAGGCTCCTTCCACTTTCTGCACGGCGATACCTGAAATGCCGTTTCGGGTGGCGATAACGCCCTTGACGGTCACCGTTTTGGCGGCGAATTTTTTGAGTTGCTGGTAAGCATCGGCATTAGCGTGGTCTTCCAAGACGACGAACAATTTGCCATCCTTCGTCAGGATGCCCATCGGCAAGCCTTTGTTAATGCACGCCGTCGCACATTTAGCGTGACTTTCGCCTTTCGCCCCGTGGGTCAAGTAGCAGGATAAGTCCACGACTTCGCCCGTGACCGTCGTCGCTTTGCCACCATGTTGGTGTTGCGCCAACCCAAATGCTGTCAACCCAACGACACTTGCCAGCATCAAGCCTGTCACGAACCGCATCAACGCTCACCTCCAAATGGGATTGGGCGTGGCAATCGTTTTGCCGACGCCGTGACAAATGATGCTACCACTGTCTGGCAGGTTCCCTGTGTCTTTGGGTCTGTTACAATCGCTGCCGAGGAGGCGAAGCCGATGGCATTGGAACCCTTTGACCGCCGGTCATTGGTATCAACGGCGATGGTCGCCAGCCTGTTACTCCTTTTCGGGTTGTTGATGGGTGCGAAGAACGCCTTCATGCCCGGCGCCTTGTCCCTCGCTCACGATGGCGAGGCATTTCGGCGGCAAGCGGTGCAAAAGTCGGGGGCATCGGATTTGTGTTCTGCCTGTCATGTGCCCTTTCGGGGCGTGACGGATGAGCGTTGTCTGAGATGCCATCCTGACCGACGCCTTTTGATCCCTGCCCATCGTCCCGACCAAATGGAGAAAGTGAAGGCACAAGAGTTTTGGCGACCGCTGAAAGCGTTGGAGTGCGCCGATTGCCACACGGAGCATTTGGGCAAAAAGTTTCGCCCCCGGAAAGTTGCCGATGAGCGTTGCACGACTTGCCATCCCATCTCAGGCGAAACCGCCGACGCCCTGCGGATGCGCCGAGCCCATTTTGCGGGGAAGAGAGAAGGCAAGTTGACTGACTGCACCGAATGCCATGTCCAGCACGGTGACTTTGCGTTGCCGAAAAAGTCGCCTAAGGCGGGACGATGACCTGCAAGATGCGGTGCAAGGTGGCAGCGTCCAACGGACGAGCATCGGGGACGCCGAAATCGGCAATCGGTTTCCCATCGGTTGTCGTCAATCGGTCAACGGTGTTTGTGCCCAACCCGACGGCGCGGCGCACCCTTGTGGCGTTGCGGCGGTCGGGCTTGAAATGGCAATCGTGACAAGCCAAAGCAGTTTTGGTGATGCTGTGGGGCGCAAGGGGCAGAAAAGTTCGGGCGGGGCGGTTGGTTAACAACGAAACGGGCAAGCGTTGCGCCTTCGTGCCGTCGGGATTGACGATGACCAGCGCGGCGGGATGGGCGATGAACGGGGCGATGCGTCCCCGATGGTTGATGCCTAAAAGGAGTTGTGGGGGCGGTTCAGAAGGAAAGTTTTGCGTCACCGAGGCGACAGGTGTTCCTGTCAAGGTGCTTGCCACCGAGCGTCGTTTGTCCACGAGGAAATGACCCCGCAGTGGTTGGAACATCCCGCCCATGTGGCAGGCGGAGCATTCCAGTCGGTCTAAATGCGAGAAACCTTTCAGCGTCGCTTGCGCCACGCCGATGCCTTTGCGGATGCCCGACCGCCCATGCGCTTCGGCGGCTTTCGGCGTTTTCGTGGGGTCAAGGGTGTCTATGACTTGCGGGACGAAACGCAACCGTTGGTCATGGGTTCGCAACACGAATTTGCCGTCGGGCAACCGTCGCAAGTTTGGGACGGGACGACCGTTGGCGGTGCGCATCGTGGCGAGTCGGTCAACGGTGCCATGACAACTTTCGCATCGAATTTCCACTGCCATCCCTTGCCGCATGTAGAGGTTGCCGTCGCCGTGCATATCGGCATCGGTGTGGCAATCGGAGCAAATCATCCCGCGCTGAAAGTGAATGTCAGTTTCGCCGTGTTCGCCGATAAAGTTTTGCTGAACGCGCATTCCTTGGGTGTGGCAGTGGCGGCATTGGCTCATCTTGGGCAAGCCGAGTTGCTCAGTGTCGTCAGGGCGCGCCAAAAAGGCGTGGACGAAGGGATGGGTGTTGCGCCAACTTCGCTTTGCTCCCGTCAACGGTTGCCAATGCGCCGTTTTGCTTTTGCCGTCGTCGGCGTAGGGCATGTGGCAAGCGGCACAGCCACTGGCACGAAACGCTCCCTTCTGCGGCTGAGGCGGATAGGCTTGGATGTGGCATTGGATGCAATTGCCCAAGAGGGTGCTGGCAAGGGACGAAGGCTTCAACGCCCCAAAATGGCGCAACTCGTTGACCGCTCCCGCCGTCGTTGTTGGCTTCCATGCCGTGACCCTGTGGATGCCGAAAGTATCAACGCTTTCTCCCGTTTGCGCTACCAGCAGGCTATAGCCTGCCAAAGTGGCATGGAGCGACCTTTTCACCCGTCGCACGACATCGCCCCGCAAAATGCCATGACATTCTGCCTGCCCACAAGTTCGCTCGGCGACGCGCAAATCGGACGGGTTGACAAAGCGGATGAAGTCAGAAGGCAGTCGGTCAAGGGAGGCAACGATGCCCATTTGCTTCTCGGTCACACCTTTGGGCATGGCGACATGGGCGCGGCGCATCATCGCCAGCCACGCTTTAGGGTCATCGGATTTCGGTTCGGGCGCATCGGGATTGCCGCCGTGACAATCCACGCACCGAAGCATGTCTGTCTGATGCGGGTCATCCATGCCTGCATGGCATCGGGCGCTGACACAAGTGCCATTGCTGGCTTGCAACGGCGATGGCAACCGTTCGGGCGCTTCCCGTCGGTGCGCCCAAAAGACAAAAAGCAACGCCGCCAGCAAGAGCGCTGACCATCGCCAAACTTTCGCTCGCTGCATTGCCATCACCAGTAAAATGCCGTGACGATATGGGCGACCATCAACAGAAAGGCGATGAGGGCAGCGGTGGCGTGAAGGACAATCCAACCTCGCATGGCGATTTGCAAAGCGATTTCCCAACCCAGTCGCTGTCGCAATTTCGCCAGCAACTTCTCTTGACCTTCGGGAGCGCTTTCCAACAACACTGCTAACGCTTGCACGGCGGTGCTTTTCCATCGCTCCCGTTGACGCTCGTTGTCTTCGCTTTGCATCATTGCCCATGCCCATCGTTCCATGTCGCGAACAAAGCCTTCAGGCGTTCGGCGCAGTTTCGCCAAAAGGTAGGCGAGTTCGTAAAGCCACGCAGCGGTTTGGGCAAGACCGTCCGTTTCCCGCCACTTCGCTTCCACAGCATCCACACTTTCGGCGAAGGATTTGCCTTCTCCCAATTGGGCAATCACTTCTGAGAGCCAGCGATGATGCCTTCGCAGCGCCGTCACATACAATGGTTGCCCTTCAATCCTTGTCAAGCCTTCTCGCAAGAGGGTGTAAGCGACGACACCGAAAAAGCCCGACAAAAAGGCGACGATGAGGCTGGCGATGAGAAGCCAGTAAAACAGACCGCCTTTTACCTTCCAACCGATGTGGCAACCGATGGCAAGGGCGCAAAGCAAACTCAGGTAAACATGAAGCCAAAGCCAACCCTGAAGGCTTCCTAGGGGCAAGCGATACAGCGTCGGCAGCCATCGGGCAGGGACAAAGACGCCTCGGCGCACGCCGTAGAGCGTCAGGAAAGTCATCAACCCAGCGGCAATCCAGCCAAACCAAATGCCATCATCACTGCTGGCACGGGGCGGCATCGTCGCGATATAGCGCAAGTAGCGTTGCCAAAGCCACCATCCACCTGCTATCGTCGCAGTGACACCGATGCCGTGCAGCAACCAACTTTGCGTCGGCAAGCCTTTGGGAGCAGGCGTTTCAGGTCGGTAACGGGGATGGAAGGGTGAAAGCCTTGATGCCATCTTTTTGCCACCCTTCTACTGGGTTTTTGTCAGCCGAAAAACTTTCGGGGTTCAATCCGCCAGACCGCTCCGACGGGGCAATGGTAAACGCAGGCTTGAAACGCCATGCCGCGACACAAATCGCACTTGACGGCTAACAAAGCGGGCGCTGTTGAAGGTGCGGCAGGTGACGGCGTTGGAGAAGGTTGACCGAATAGCCGCCGCAGCCACGCTCTCAACCCTTCCGTCGGTCGGGAAGTTTGGGGCATCGCTTCGCTGCTTTGAGGGACGGGCTGCATTTGGATGGCTCCGTAGGGGCAATTGCGCAAGCAAGCACGACAACCGATGCACAAATCGGGGCGGATATAAATTTCGCCTGTTTCTTCGCCCCGCAAAATCGCCGTCGTCGGGCAATCCCTCATGCAAACGGGGTCAACACAGTGTCGGCAGACGAAAGGGAAGAGAGCGATGGGTTTGCCATCGGTCAGCGTCGGTCCTTGCCAGTTGATGCGGCTGACACCGTCGTCGTGCACCATCGCGCATGCTGTCCCGCAATTGCCGCAGCGGATGCAGCGGCTCAGGTCAATCATCATCACAGCGTCGCCGACGAAAATTTCTTCCCTCGCCAGTTGTTCGTGGACGACATCCTCCGTCGCCATCCGCCGCTGCAAAGCGTTAGCCCGCTCGTTCATCAACCGCTCCAAGTCGGCACGGACATCGGGGTGATGCGCCAACACGCTCAGAAAGCGGTCGCGAGGGATGCACAAAACTTGTGCCCCGCTGACCGACGAGGCAGCGACCCGCACCGTTGCCATTCGGCGGGACTCCCGCAACAATGCCATCTCGCCAAAAAACTGTCCTGGTCCGAGCAAAGCGATGGTAACATCTCGGCGGAGGCGGGGCGAGTAGTGCAAAACTTGCGCCCAGCCCGAAAGAAGGATGTAAAAGGCGTCGCCCCCTTCTCCCTCCCGCACGATGACTTCGCTGGGGGCAAAAGTGCGGATGTTTTCGTCGGTCTGGAAGGGGGCAAAAAGTTGGCGCATTTGTTCCATCAGGCGCTGCTCTAAGGGCAGCACTTCCGCCACTTGTCCGCCCAACCGTTGGCGAGCCACCCGTAGCATCGCTTCGCGGAAAAAGGCGTCTTCTTCCGTCAGGGCGAAAAATTGCTCCTTGGGAATGAAGGCACAATCGGCATCTTCCACCGCCACGACTGTCGCCATCGGCGGATTCCCTGTCAGCAGCGACAGTTCGCCGAAAGAACCGCCAGGACCAAGATAGGCAAGGATGCGGTTGCCTTTCGTGATGGCGACATGCCCGAAAAGGACGATGTAAAGCCCTTCCACCCGCTCATACTTGACCCTCTCCTTTCGGGCGAGGCGTTCCGCAAGGTCGGCATCGGTGACCCCTTCCTGCAGGATGACTTCCTGCGGTTCGTAACTGCGCAGTTCGGCGAGGTTGCCTGCGGTGATGCGGTGGACCGTTTCGGGCGAGAAGATGTCTTTGAGTTTGTGGTCGCGCAGCAAGTCCAACAAGCCTCGCTCAAGGTAATGGCGGTAGACGACTTGGGCGACTTTGGGCGCCCGCTTCAAAAAGCGGCGCAAAGGGCGCCCGTCCACTCCCAGAGCAATGACCTCCGTCTTTGCTCGGCAAGAGGCGGTACGGACGCACAAACTCAAAGCCCCAATTTCGCCGAAGATGGCACCATCCGTCAGTTCAGCGATGAGTTCTTCCCTACCCTGTCGCGTCTCGTAAACTTCCACGACACCCTGCAGCAGAAAATAAGCCGTCGTCTCCCGTGCCCCTTCACGGCAAATCACTTCGCCCGATGCGAATCGGCGAAACTGCACGCCGTCGCTGTTGAGCAATCGCAACCAATCGCCTTCGGCGACTTCCGCAAACAAGGGCATGGCTTTCAATTGCGCCGCCCACTCCCGCACCTTCGGCGCTTCATCCATCAACCGTCGCCACTCGTCAGCGTTGAAAGCGACAAGGACGCAAGGTTGAATGACTTGTCCCCGCTTGTCCTTTTCCGCTTCGGCGATGAAGATAGTCGGTTGCCCTTCGGCAAGCACTTCGCCCGCTTGGTAGGCGACCGTTTCTTCTCCCTGTCGCCGCAAACTGCCCCGCGCCAACACGAAAACATGCGTCGGCTTGTCAACGGGTTGCCAAACAATTTCCGCTCCATCGTCCAGTCGGAAAAAGAGGGTGTCAGGGCGCTCAACGAGTTGGCGGATGCGACCGCCCCCCAAGCCCCGCAGCAGCGGGATGTCTCTCAAGGCGTTTAGGTGCACATCCACTTCCTTCGGCGTCAAAACAGACGGCGATGCCCGCACCATCGCAGTTCACCCTTCGGGATTGCGGGGGAATTTCAGCCAAGGCAACCGCACGCCATTAAGCACCAAGTTGTCAATCCGTCGGTCAACGGGCGGCTCGTAGCCGGGGAAGCCGTTGGGGTTGCCCAATACCGCCACATAGTCGTCTTGCTCCACGCCATCGCCGCTGACGCCTAACCCGCCGACCAAAACACCGTTGCGATACAGCGGGACACTCCCCGCAAACCAAACGATGCCCCGTCCACCGCCTTGAGTGCCAGAGTTACTGAAGAAGTCGTCTTGAAACAGGTTGAAAAACGGACCAGGCGCGCTGCCATCAATGCCGGGCGGGTAAAACGGTTGGCTGCCAAAGTTCAAAGTGCGGTTGGTCAACGCCCAAGGTTGACCGCTGGGACGGTGCGGCAACTCCAACTCCAACTCCAACTCTGCCTGCCCCGCTGCCGTGTTGAAGTGCACCATGTTGACGGCTTTGGTGACGGCGACATCCACGCTGAACATCGTCGCATCCCGCATCCGATAGACGGCGACGACTCTTGGTGGATTAGGTGGGGTGTCGGGGACAGCGATGGCGAAAACGAACCGACATCGGCTGCCGACAGGCAAACGGATGACGGCGCGGGTGCGGTTGGCGATAGCGATGCAGGCTTGAACGATGGCGTTCACTTCCGCCATCGTCGGATTTCCGTCCGCGTTCAAATCCGCCGCTATCGGTCCGAGCAAGTAAGCGCCGTTGGCATCTTGAACGCCCATTTCGTCGGGCAAGGGTTGACCGATGGAGGGGTTGGTCGCAGGGTCAACCACCCAAGTGCCCATCGGGGTGGGGAAACCGCTGCCGTCTGGCATCACGCCCGCTGGCGGTTGCGTGTTGCGGACGAAGGGCAAAGCGATGCCATCTACGACGACGAATTTGGGGGGCGGCAGCGTTTGTAAAAATGCCCCGAGAAACTGCGTCGGGTCGTCACCAAAGGCGCCGTGAAAAGCCGCCCACTCGGCAATCGCCATGTTGCGCTCGTAATCGGCGCGCGACGGTGCCGCTGACGGGATACCCGCACTGCCGACGGTCACCCCAATGCCGCCAACACAGTGCCCGTTTTTGTAAATCGGCACGCCCCCAGGGTTGACGGCTGTCGCATCGGTGTCAGCAAGGTCGGCTTTACCCGTCACCATCCCGACCAGAGGCTCTAACCAACCCGTAAAGTCAGGGAGCACCAAGCCTGCAAGGTTATCCGCTCGCACGAAGCCCCGATTGGTGTGCTCAATGCCCCAAAGGGCACCGTTGGGCGTGTTCTGGACGCCGGGCGGGAAATGTCTCCCGCTGATGTAACGGACGGTGCGGGACGAAAGGGGTGCTTGATCGTGGCTGAAAAAAGCCGCCGTCCGCGCCAAAGCAACGGCGACGGCTTCAGGTGAAAAGGTTTGTCCGTTGGTCGTCGTGTAGGTGGCGGGAGCGTTGGCTTTTTTGAACAAGCCCAACACCCGCCCCGCCCGATCCACAACAGCGATGACCATCGTGTTGTCGTTGGCGGCACGGGCTGCTCGCTCCACGATTTGGGCGACTTCCGCTGCTGTCAAGCGGGAAGCAGGGAGGGGTGCGTTGGAGGGAAAATTGGGCACAGAAGTGGGCAAATGCCCGCCACCACCGCAACCCAAGAGCAACGATGCCGACATCAAAATGCCGACCCAAGCCACGCTTTTGCCCATCTTTTTCGCCTCCGTTACTGGCTGAGTTTGTCTTTGTTCGCCTTCATGTAGTCGGCGGCTTCCTGATTGGTCATGCGGTGCGAGTGGTTGGGCATATGGCAGGGGACGCATTCCATATCGGGCGTGACTTTGACCTTAACATCGGGGATGTGCTTTTGCGCCATCTCCTGCACATGCTTGGCGATGTCCTTCTCATTTTGGTGGCAGGTGCTGCACAACTCATTGACGGGCTTGCGCAATTGGACGCGATGGTTTTTGGCGTGCGGGTCGTGGCAGGTGGCGCACCAAACACCCTTTTTGTAGTGCGGGCTGTCATACCACTCGCCATACTGGCGTGTCCGAAGGCTGTCACTGGCTTTGCCCAATTGGGCGAGTTTGAACAAGTCCGTCGGACCTGTCGGAGGGATGTCAAAGCCAGCCGGCGGAACTTCCTTGCCATCTTTCACCCAAACGGCGTGGCATTGCCCGCACATCATCGCCGCTTGCTGCGCTTTAGCGATTTCGTCAGGCGGGAAAGGGTTGTGGGCTAAGTCATTGCCCTTCGGCTCAATCCCGAATTTACCTGCGTAGGTTGTCTTCAAGGCTTCCTCTCGCGTCTTCGTGGCGGCGTGGTCGGCGTTGGGTCCGTGACAACTCTCGCAGCCGACGCCATCTTCCAGCCAATCCGCCGTCTCGCCCTTCAGCGAGAAACCCGTGACCTTACGGTAAATCATCGTCACGGGTTCGTTCTCTTTAGGTTGTTGCTTGGGGTGCAATGTTTCCTTCCAACTGTTGAAGTAGGGCAAGTGCTTTTGCCCGTCGTTGGGATGGCACTTGGTGCATTGCTTGGAGTCACCGAGATACTTTTGCTGCATGGCACTGCGAGCAGGTTGACTGCGCCACAGCCCGACGGCTATCAACGCCGCGAGCATCGTTACCGTCAAACAAGTCCAGCGAACGGTCATGGTGCTTCCCTCCTTTTGATCGTTTGCGTCCTGCGCTTCGTCCATCGCCCAGAAGTTTCCGTTCGTCATAGGGCAGAGCCATGCCCTCAACGCCCTTTGCGCGGTTGATGGATGTAAACGCCGCCGGGTCGCCACCCCCAACCGTCAGGATGCTTGTAGTTCGGTGGCATCGTGCCTGCCCGATGGCACGCACCCGCACACGAGTTCGGTCCGTGACACAAGACACAGTAAGCGTCAGGACGGGGAAGGGGTCGGGTCTTTCGCCAACTCGCTGGCCAACGCTCTGGGGTTTGGTGCAACTTCGTCCACTCCTTGCGCTCCACACCACCGTGATCGTTGATGTCGTAACCGATGGCGCGGGGTTCTTTGGGTTTGCCCGTGTGGCAGTTGGCGCATAGCGTCACGAAATCTTCGGCGATTTGTTCTTGCTCGCTCAAGCGCAAATAGCGGCGGGAAGGCTTTTCAGGGAACGACCGCAACTGCCACAACTCGCGGTTGCCATGTGGGGTGTGGCAGACGCCGCACTCATAGGAAGTGCCCTCCTTGCGCCAATCCAAAATCGTCATGCCCTTGTTTTGCCCCGTCTCGTAGCGGAGCGGGTGGTGCAATCGCATTGTCGGTGAACTTTTGCGTAGGATGTCTCGGTGGCAACCTGCCTGCGTGCAGTTTTGCTCCATCGGCAACCGCATCAAATCGGCGGCACGGATTTTGCGGGGATGGTGGACTTCGTGGCAATCGGTGCAGGTCGGGAAGATGCGTCGGTCAGTTAAATGGGTCGGCAAAAAAGTCGGTGGCGTTTTAGGGCGATGGGGGCTAAGCGCCCAATTCTCTTTGCGGCGCTCAAAGATTTGAGCGTGGCAAGGAAGGCAGATGGCTTCCTGTTGGGTGCGGTCAAGGCGTTTCGGGTCGGCAGCGTCTTGCGGGCGTTGGAAGCGACGCCATCGGACGATTTGGTCTCGTAACCCAGCGACATGGCGGCTGCCAGGTCCGTGACAAGTTTCACAACTGCTGGGGCGGGATGGCGACAACGGCAGCGTCGGGGAAAAGGGCGGCGTAGCCAGCAACGCTTTCGTCAAGGCGTCCGCTAAGGCGTCGGAGATGCTCATCGTCATGATTTTGTCGCTGTGCCCTTTTACACTCGCCCACTCATCGGCGAAACGGTAGTGGCACTGAAAGCACAGACCGTCACCGACGAACTTCAACGCTGTCAACCGTTGGCGCGGCGAAAGCGCTGGCGTTTGCGGTGTCGCCGATTGCCACCAGACAGCCACAAGCATCACTCCCAGTTGGACGGCACACAAAAAGCGCCAGCGTCTCATCGGTTCGTCGCTCCCGTTACCGTCGGGCGAAGCGTCGTTCGGGCGGGGGCATCAAGCGTCCCGATGCGATCGCTTGAAAGACATCGCTGGCTTTTCGGATGTCAGGAACTGTGAACAACTTGCCGTCTCGCAAATAGAGCCGTTGCATCTCCGCCTTGTTGAGGGGTCGGGCACCTCGTCGCCCGAAGACGGCGATTTGGTTTCCGCTTTCGTCTACCGCTCGGTCGCGGTCAATGCCTTTGGAAAGGGCGATGGCTTCGCCGTGCGTCTTGTAGGTCGCAATAAGGCGTGGGGTCGGCTTGGGCGAGAAGCCGAAAATGCCCGGCGTGTGGCGGGGCGACATCAACTCCACGATGCGCAACCCGTTTTTGCCGTCGGCGATGAAAGCGAACAGGCTGTTGTTGACGATGCCCAACTGGACATCGTGGGTGTCGTTGATTTGCCCGTTAGCGTTGAACACTTGGTCAAGACGGGGTCTATCGGGGCGCTCCACATCCACAATGACCAACCCTTGCTTGCCCGCTGCGATGTAGGCATAAGTGCGGGCGACATAGAGGCGCCGGGCATCTTTGACGGGCACGAAGGCGTCGGGGACGGGTTGAGGTCGGTCGGGGAAAGTAATGTCCAGCACTTTCAAGCCGTCCCGATCCACGACGAAGGCGTAGCGGAACTGAACATCCAGTGCCCGCACGCCCCGCAGGAACGGTTCGCCGATGACAGTCACTAAGCGGGGCATCAGCGGGTCGTCCAAGTTGACGACGGCGATACCCGCATCGCAAACGATGTAGGCGTAGATGCCGACGAACTTGATGAAGCGAGCCCCTTTCAAGACGCCATTGGGGTTGAAGGCATCACTGCCATCTTTCAAGCGGGCGCGGCGGATGAAGTTGTTTTGTGGGTTGCCGTCCAACAAGGTGGAGATTCCCGCTCCGTTCGGGTCGCCTGGCGGGTTGCCGATGACGACCAAGCCTTCCTGCGCATCGGCGACATACAAAAAGCCGTAAAGCAAATGGATGGGTTGCTCTTCGTTTTCGGGCAAGCGAGTTCGGGTCGGGTCAACGGCTTGGGTCGTCGGGACACCGACATAGCGAGCGTCCTTCGTCTTGACGAACAACCGCTGCCCTTTCGGCGAGACGGGCGCCGTGACGATGCGTTCTGAAAAGCCTTTGTTGGGCAGATTGGCGATGTCCAAAATCTCAAAGCCTTTATGCCCTTTGGCGACATACAAGTATTCGCCTCGCGCTTGCAAATGGTAGGCAGGCGTGGGGTGCTCGTAGGCTTCCTTCAGGCGCCGACCACCTGAGACGAAGCGACGGAAGTTGTCGGGATATGCCAATTCGTGCAGTGAACTGCCGTAGATGGCGCCTGGTTCGGACATTTCGGCGACGGCAACGGCTTCCAAGCCCTCTTCGCCTTCGCCGACGAAGACATAGCGCCCCATAAAGTTAGCGAACTGCGTGCCCAAGAGCAGTAGTTGCGCCAACCACGCATTGTTGTCGTTTCGGTCGGAGACATGGCAATCGGCGCACATCTTCGTCTCTTTCGCCCGAACGGTGTGGGGCACACGGGTGGAAAACGCCGTCCCGCTCAACCCTTCCGTTGAGATGGTTTGCTGCTGGTAATAAAGCCACTGACGGTTGGCATCCTGCGAACTGACGACGACGGCGCAAGCGGAATGGGCAGGAGCAATGCGGTTACCCGTCACCGTCCCGTCCACGCCCAGCATGTAAGCGTCGTCACGGATGGTTTGGAAGTTGTAAGCCGTGAAGTTGCGCAATTCTTCGCCTTCAAAGTGCAACTTGCGGGTTCGGTAGTTGGCTTTCATCGGCAGGTGGCAACCCCAACAGTTGGGCACCCACGCTGAATGGCAGGCAACGCAAGTCATCGCCCGTCGCCCCGTCTTTGCTTGCAACCGCTTGTCGGTTGCTAAATCGTTGCTAAGGTGCGCCAGTTTCGCCCAATCGTCCTCGGACTTAGGCACTTGCCCCCAAGTCTTTCCGTCCACTTGCACCGTTTTTGCCAACCGCGATAACAGTGCCTTTTCGGGATTGCGTTTCGCCCAATCGGAGTTGGGGTCAACGGTGTCGGCAACTTGGGGCACCTCCCATTCCAAGCCCTTGACGACCATGGAGCGTTGAAACAACTTGCCGTCCTTGAAGTAGAACTGCTCCTCGCCGAAGGGCGTTCGGCGCACGCCCAACCGCGTCCCGCGTTCAGGAGCGGCAGGACCGGTCGTGACCAAGTCCCGCAGCCGACGGATAGGTTTCGTCAGCGTCCCATGACAGTCGGTGCAACTGATTTCAATGGCATTGCGCACTTCGCCATACAACTTGCCGTTGCCGTGCACATCTTGGCTGAAGTGGCAGTCAACACAATGCATGCCTTTCTCCAAGTGGATGTCGCGCAGGTGAACGGCTTTGCGCCATTTGTCGGGGTCTTCGGGGTCAATCGGTCGGTCATTGGCATCCAACAAGTTGCCCTTGCGGTCGGTTTTGAAGACGGCGCGGAAGACCCAACCGTGCCCGTGAAAGTCGGCGAATTGCACCTTGCGCAACTTCGGGTTGAGTTCCCAAAGCCGTTCCAAAAAGTTCTGACCCGCTTTCATGCCCATGTGGTTCTCCTCGTCGGGATACAGGTTGGACCAAAGTCCACGCAGCGAGGTCGCCTCGGGGTTGCGCAGCAAACTTTCCACTTCGTCTTTCGGGTCGGGGAAGCGCTGGCGTTTGGGATATAGCCACTCGCCGTCCGTCTCGTTGTCCCACCAAAGATAGCCAAGGTAAGTGTTCATGACGAGCGTGCCGGGGTGAATGTGGCAGGTGATGCATTGACTGGACGGGATGGCGTTGGTGAACTGGTGGCGGACAGGGTGACCGCGTTCGCCCCGCTTTTGCGCCATCTGCAACGCCTCGTCGCCGCTGAAACTTTGCCCGCTGTTGCCGTATTGGGCATAAGGACCTGAGTGCATCGGGTCGCGGTCATTGGCGTAAACCATGTGGCAGGCGGCACACCCACTGTTGCGGTAATCGCCGGGATGGTCGTTGGTGCCGGGCAAACTGAGCATCGGGTCTAAAAGGCGCGTCTTTTGCAAGCCGATGAAGACGGGGTCAACCCGCAGAAAAGTGCCCAACCCTCGCGGCGATAACTTGACGATAGGTTTGCCCGCTTCCTCAAAGCGGTTGGGCAAGCCGACTTCCGAGCGGGGTTCGCCGCCCCGCTCAAAGACCCGCAACACGAAAGTGGAGCCAGGTTGCGCCACATCCCATCGGGGCAAGGGGTCAAGGAAGGGCAAGATGCCTTTGAACCGACGCTCTTCTTCCGTCGGCAAAGGCACCGTTTGCAACCGTTGGGGATAGCCATCGTAGTTGTAACTTTCGCCGAAGCGAGGCGTTTTGATGGGGAAGGCGCCGTTGTTGTAAAGGGCAGCGCCCCAGAGCATCGCCCCATGCGTCATCATGCTCTTTTTGACTGCCCGAACAATTTCGCCGTGACACTCACCGCAGGCGATGTCCACGACGCGCAAATCCGTCGGGTTGACGAAGCGAATGAAAGCAGGGTCTTCCTGAAGCCAAGTCGTGTAAAGGCGTTCGGGAATGCCACTGCCTTGCCATATTTCGGCGAACTTGGGGGCGACATGGGCGCGGCGCTTGGCGGCTTCATAAGCGGGGTCGCCAGGCTGCGTGTTGGCGGGGCGCATCACCGTGCCGTCGCCACCGTGACAATCCACGCAACTGATGTTGAGGGTCTTGTCCGTTTTGCCATCGGCGGTTTGGTGGGTGCTTTCAATGCCGACATGGCAACTTTCGCAGCCATGACTGGGCAAGGACGCCCGCGTCGGTTGCCCTTGTGCCGCCAGCCATCCATCCCTTTGACGCCCACAATTTGTCCAGAAAGCGGTCACCAGCAGCGAAAGCAGCAACAATGCCGTCACCCCCTTCCCGCACCACCAACCCATCGCCTTCACCTTCCTTTCCCTTTCACTTCCCTTTCACTGCCGCTCAATACGCCAGCGTTAAGCCGCCGAAGAAGGAGAACAGGACTTTGCGCCGTTCGTAAATGTCGCGAAAGCCGCCACCGGGAAAAAACACAGCGATGCCGCCGACGAAGACGATGTTGTCGTTCAGTTGGGGGCGATAGCGGACACCGAAGTTGACCTCGTAACCGATGTCGTGGCGGATGGGCGCTTGAAAGAGCACCAACTCCAGCGGTTGGACGCAATGGAAGCGGTAGTAGTTGGCGTTAACGAAAAAGCGGGTTCGGGGCGTGTAGTCAATGTCCATGCCCAAGTTGAAGAGCAACAGCCCTGGGTTGACGAAGTTAGCATGCCCTTGCAACTTGCTACTGCGCAAGTTGGGCAGGAAACTGAAGGGGTGAACCAAGCCGACACCCGTGCCCGCCAAGCGCAGCCCTTGACTGACCCAGAAACTGAACGGTCCGCCGACGAAGTTGGGGTTGTCCACGATGGTGTCAAAGCCGCGCCCGTCATCGTCCGTCGGGTCGCCGTCACCCGACGCAAAGACGAACGACGCCCGATAACGCCGCCAATCGCGGTCGTAGGAAACTTCCGCCGCCACCAAAAAGGCGTTGATATCAATGCGTTTGCCCGCGATAGGGTTGAAGTCGTCCTTGCCCATTGCCCAATAGATGGCGTGAGAAATGTTCCAACGGTCAATATGCCCGTTGCCCGCCCAACCCAAATACCACACCCGCAAACTTTGCGGGTGCGGGATGCCCTGAACGGGCACGACGAAGCCGATGGGCGTCGGTCGGACAAGGAAGCCGTTGTCGTCGTAGACGATGGCGGGTCGGTCGCGGTTGTGGGCGATGGTGAACGCGCTGTCAAACCCGTTGCGCAAAAAATCCTGCCGATAAAGGTTCAACAAAGCCACCGTCTGGCGCCGCGTCCGAAAGAGCCGATTGAGCCCACTGTTGGTGTCCTTTTCCAGCATCGGAAAGAAGGCAAGGTTGAACTGGTAGCGGTTGGCTTTGTCGTTGCCGAAAAGGCGAAGACCAGGTTCGTTGTCCACGAACAGAAAGCCCCGAAAGTCGGCGTTGAAGCCCTGAACGCCCGCTCGCAAACTGGCAAAGTCGTAGTAGGGGCTCAAACGCATCAACCGCTTCTCGGCGAACAAATCATCCACGCTGAAGTGGGTGTCAAAGCGCGTCTGTCCGCGCCGAACATCCACATCTACGACATTGTTCTCGCGGGTCGCCACATAGTTGAAGTTGACGACGGGCACGGCGCGGAAGAACCAGTCGCGGGGTCGGTAAGCGGGGTTGCCCTTGTAAAGGTCAAAGCCAAAGCGCAAAGTTTGCGAATAGGCAGCCTGTTCACCCTCGCCAAAGAAAGGGATGTTGCCCGCCCGCGCCCCGCTGACAGCGCTGGGCGTCGGGACTCTTCGCACATCCGTGAGGGTCTCTGATGCCAGCGTCAAGTTGACGAAGTAATCCTGTCCGAAGAGGGGGTAGTCGCCCTTGAGGACATTTTGCCGATAAGGGTTTTTCGGATGCCCACGCAAGTAAGGGATTTCACCAGGGCGGTCAAAATAGCGGCGGATGTCGGGAAAGCCCAGCCGCCATCGGTCGGGGATGGGCGCAAAGTCTTGCTCAGGGGTCGGCGCCGCCAGAGGAGACGGACCAGCATGACCCAACGGTCGGTCAGTAGGGATTTGGACGAGTGGGTAGAGGACGAAATCCACGACGGCTTCCTTGCCTGCCACGATCAAAACGCCGTCCCGCTTCGCCCGAAAGTAATCCCGCACATTGACCTCTAACCGCCAGATGCCCGGCGTTAAGGACGGGAAAAGGTAAGTGCCATCCTTGTAGGTGAGGGCGCGCATAACTTTGCCCGTCGCCAAATGGGTCGCCGTGACGACTTCCAACGCAATCGGTTCGCCCTTCGCATTTTTCACCGTCCCCCGCAATCGCCCCATCTCTTGGGCGAAACCGCTTGCCGCCAGCAGCGACAACGACACGCCCACCCAAAGAACCCTCCAACCCATCCCCGTCACACTCCTTCAGTGGGCAGTAGCCGCCCTCCCAACCCAAGGGTCAAGGAGCGATTGCCTTAATCCTCGCCTTGCGCTTTAGTGAAGCCAGGGGCACCGTCAAACTCGTTGAGTTTCTCCAAGTGCATCCAGCGCAAGCGGCTACCGATGCGCCGCACCAATTCCAGAATCTGCTCGTCGCTTGCATCGCCCCTCTCATCGCGCAGCAAAAATCGGCAGCGATAGTGATCCACGACATCGGTGATAGCACCAGTGGGCGGATAGACCTTTGTTCCTCGGTTGGAGATCATCTTCAAGTAGAAGGGTGAATCGGCGACGAGCGATTCCAGCAACCGCCCCAACGGTTCAGGCATCAACTCCGACTCCACGAACACATCCACCCCTACCACGCGCCGCGTCTTCACCTGCACCGCAACAGGGGAAGGGGACACTTCGGGCAATTTGATGGGGCGATATTGGCGCACGAAAGTGGTGGACGGTTTCTTACCCAAGTTAGCGATGATGGCGTCGGTGTATTCCGTCGTCGTGTTACCTCGGTCGTAACCGACGACATCGCCCGTGCGCACCTTGCCTTCTTCTAGGGTGTAAAGGACGGCGTTCTCTATGGTGGCGGCTGCCTCAAACTCCCCTAAGTAGCGCAGCATCATCACCGCCGACAAGATCACCGCCGTCGGGTTGATGACATTTTTGCCCGCATACTTGGGGGCAGAGCCATGCACCGCCTCAAAGATGGCGACCTCATTGCCGATGTTGGCGGACGGTGCAAAGCCCAATCCACCGATCAACGCTGAAGCCAGGTCGCTCAAGATGTCCCCGTTCATGTTGGTGGTGACGATCACCTCAAACTGTTCGGGGCGTTTGACCAGTTGGTGGGCACAGTTGTCCACGATGATGTGGTGGGCTTCAATATCAGGGTATTCAGGGGCAATCTCTTCAAAAGTGCGTTTGAGCAGCCCCTCAGTGAGTTTCATGATGTTCGCTTTGGTGGCGCAGTGGACCTTTTTGCGCCCTTCCGCCCGCGCCAGTTCAAAGGCAAACCGCACGACTTTTTCACAGCCCTTGCGGGAGATGAGTTTGAGTGCCTGTGCCACGCCCGGCGTTTGCATGTGCTCAATTGCTGCGTAAAGGTCTTCCACATTCTCCCGCACGATCACCAAGTCAATGCCTCGCCCGCTGTAAGGGGTAGGCACATTGGGCATCTCCCGCACCGGGCGCACATTGGCGTAAGTCTCAAACAGTTTGCGCAAGGTGACATTGGCGCTCTTTTCGCCGTAACCGACAGGTGTTTCCAGCGGTCCTTTCAAAACGACCCTCGTTTTTCGGATGGACTCAATTGTTTCTGGTGGCACCCCGCTTTCTATGCCTCGCTTGAACGCGCTGGCGCCCGCTTCCCGAATCTCCCATTCAATCGGCGCTCCCACCGCTTCCAAGATGCGCAAGGCAGCGCCGATGCATTCTGGTCCCACTCCATCGCCTGGAATCACCGTGATCAACTTTTTCCCCGATTCCGTGATATAGGGCATGGTTGCTCCACCTCCTTGTCGCCCTTGCAAAGCCTGAGCGAAGACTTGACGACAGTGGCTCTCAGGGCGGTGTCCATTGTAGCATCAAAGTCACCGCAACGCTTTTGTCGCTCAGCGCATCCGCGCCAATTCTTCGGGCAAGTGGCACTTAGTGCAATGGTCGGGTTGGTGGCACATCGCAAAACAAGTGCGCTTGCCCTTTTGTTGCGTGAACGATCCATGCGCTCGCAATGCCTAATCGGGCGGGTGAGGCATCTCCGTCTGGTGGCACTGGAAGCAACTGTCGGTGCCGACCAACCCTTTTAGACCGTGATGGCACAACTGGCATCGCCCCTCTTGACCGCGAGCAAGCGTCGCATGGCGCTGCCGCCAATCAAGCGTGTGGTCTTCGGGGCGCGCCCCGAACAACTGTCGCCACTCAGGACGCTTTCGCCAGTGACATTCATCGCAACCAACCTGTTCTGCCCGACCATCGCCCAAAGGATCGGCTTGTAACGCATGACACTTAAGGCAAAGATGGGGGTTAGCGCTCCCTTCCCGCTCATGGGCGTCATCGGCGACACCGACCCGATGACGAGCGCGCTGCAACCAATTCGGTGGGTGGGGCATTGCCGTGCCGTGACAAGCGTCACATTCCTGTGCTTGCTGCGTGTGGCAACGAGCGCAAGTTTGTCGCCATTGATGCCACTTGATGCCGTGCGTCACCGCCACCCATTCGTCCAACTTGCCACGCTCATCCCGATGCCAAAGTTTCTCGTGGCAACCGTTGCAACTGAGGGAGGTGCTGACGGCATCGGTGTGACACGCCATGCAGACACGGTTTCTCCGCAGCCAGTGGGGCTCACCCTTTTGGGGCAACCCTTGCTCGTCCTTTGCCAGCACCACATGGGTTTTCAACCAGTCAGGGCGCAGATGCGACTCAGGCAACCGTGTCTGATGGCAACCTTGACAGAAGCGCAAGCCCAAATCTTTCCCGTCCCATTGACGATGGCACTGCCAACAAAGGTCGGGATTACGCTCCATATCTTTGCCGTGCGTGAGGATGAAGTCATCCCGCTGGTGCCAGTTAGGGCGCTGTGGTTCCCCTTGCCAGATGGTAGGCATCTTTGAGTGAGGTGAAAGGCGGCGGATGAAGTGTGCCAAAGCCAGCAAATCGCCCTCGGACAAGTGGGCGTAAGACGGCATGATGGAACGCTCTCCGCTGGGGCGAACTCGCTTCTCCCGCAAAAAAGCGACCAATTCGGCGACAGGTCGGTCACTGAACTGGGTCAACTCCACCCATGCCCCTTTCAGCGCCACGCCTTGACCATTGATGGTGTGGCAGGTGTAACAACGCTCCCGCAAAAACACTGCCTCGCCTCGCAAGGCGGGCACGGGACGGGACGCCGGAGCGTGGCGGCGAAGCATTGCAACGCCCCACATCGTCAACAAGGTAACCGTCATCAGCGGCAACATGCTTGATAAGCCTCGCCAATGGCGTCGGCGCATGGGCGTTCTCCGTCCCTTCTGCCGTGACTGTGAGGCATTCCAGCAGGAAGGCTTTTTGTGTTGCGCCCTCATGGCATACGCGCAAGGTCATGGGCGCAAAGTCAATTGATGGGCGACTTGTTCCAGCACCCGCAATTGCTCTAAAGTGCCCAACTCGTAACGGTAACCTTGCACGGGCAAAGCGACCACTTTCTCATCCGCTTGCACCATCAACCGAACGGCATCGGTGAACTCATATTCGCCGCGAGGCGATGGTTGAATTTGCCGAAGGTAGGGGAAGATGCGGGGGGCGATGACGAAGATGCCTGCTTGGTTCCAACCCGCCTTCGGATTTGGTGGCTTCTCCACGATGGCAACGACTCGCTCGCCGTCCAAAGTCACATCGGCGCCCGCCGACACATCGTCCATCCAATTGACCAGCATAACCATCACACAATCGCCCTGTTGATAGCGTTCCCAAAGAGCCGTGTAATTTTCGGGCGCTGCCACGATGTCGCCCCAACTCATCAAAAAGGGTTCGTCGCCGACAAACTCTTCTGCTAACAGCAACGCTTTCGCCGTCCCTTCGGGGATGGGTTGCCACGCATAGCGCAACCGCATGCCGAAAGCCTTCTCGCCGCATCGGCGCACGATTTGGTCACCCAAATGCCCGACGACCAACAACACTTCCTCGCAGCCTGCATAGCGGAAGCGTTCCAAAAGGTAAGCCAGAAAGGGACGCCCACCGATTTCAACGAGGGGCTTCGGTGTCCGCTCCGTCAACGGGCGCAATCGTGTCCCTTGTCCCGCCGCCAAGATAACGCCTTTTCGTCCCATCGCCTTTCACCTTGCCTTACCGCTTGAAGGCATCCGAGACCGCAAAGTCCGTTTCACTTGGCTTACTTTAGCGTCGCTGTCGCCCCTTCCGCCATCGCCACGATGAAGGCTTTGCCGCCTGCCCGCTCAATGGCTTCGGCGATTTCCTTTTGGCGGTTGGGTGCGAAGGCAAACATGCAACCGCCGCCGCCTGAGCCGTTCAGTTTCGCTCCCAATGCCCCTGCTTGCAATGCGGCGTCCACCAACGCATCCAGTTTGGGCGTGGAGACGCCTAACACTTGCAGCCAACGATGGTGCTCCGTCAACATCGCTCCCAACTGCTCTGCCTCTCCCCTACCCTGCCTCAGCATCTCGTAGGCTCGTCGGCACAAATCACGGTCGTGGATGTGGGCGATGGCTTTGCTTTTCAGCGGTTCGGGCAACTCCTCGGCATACGCCATCGCTTGTTCGGTTGGCGTGAGGTGAAGGTCAAAGTCGGGGTGGCGCGCTTTGATTTGCCGAAAAGCCTCCAACGCTTGCTCTTTCGCCTGTCGCAGCACCTCAAGGGTTTGCTTGCGCTCTAAGGTGTCGCCCAGCACAAACCCGTCCAACGACACGGGCAACCGCTCGCAACGGAAAGGCGGTTGAGTGTCCACGAAGATAGCGCCTCCAAAAGCAGCAGCAAAGTGATCCATCATCCCGCCCGGTTCACCGAACTCCACGACTTCTGCCTTGTGTGCCAAGCGCGCCAGCGTTTCAGGGTTGTCGCCTTCGGGTGCGTCGCAAACGGTCAGCAGCAACTTCAGCCATGCGACGACGAAGGCCGAGGAACTGGCAGTGCCTGCATTGACGGGAATGTCGCCTTGAACCGTCACCGTTAGCCCGTGCGGCAACTCGTAACCCAAATCCCGTAAAACTTTTACGCCCGATCGCAAATACTGGCGGGGTCGCTCGTAAACGATGGGTCGGTCAAGGTCAATCGTTTCCGTCTCGCCGATGTCGGGCATCCGAACGAACAGCAATCTGTCGTCTCGCTCGCTGACATCCATGTGGATGAACAAGTTGATGGCGACAGCGATAACGGGTAAGCCCAAGTAGTCCTGATGTTCGCCGAAAAGGCACAACCGCCCTGGCGCTCGCCCTTGCCAGCGCCTCATCGGCATCGCCTCCCGAAAAGATTCGGTCGCCAACATCTTGGCACATGCTTCGTCGCCTTTTGCGGTCAGCGTCATAATTACGCCCGACGATTTTGGGACGGGAAATGTCTTGTGGATTGGGGCATCAAGCCAAAGTCTTTTAGGAGGGATGTTGCAATGCGATGTTGGACGCGCCGTCGGTTTGTCGGTCTCGTCGCTTCCAGCCTCTTTGCCCCTCTGGTTGGCTGCGGTGATGGTGGTGTCTCGGTCAATCTTCAGGATGCCGTCCGACCCGACTTGGTGCTGACAGGCAGAGACGAAGAATTGGCGTCACTGGTTCAGTCCCAATTTTCTCGGCTAAAAGCGTTGGCGGAAAACCCCGGCACGACCCTGCGAATTGGTGTGCCTATCGGTGGACGGACAGAAGTGTTGGCATTTTCCTTTCGCACCGATGGGGTTGTCAATTACCGCCATTTGAGCGTCCTTCGGGAGTCAACGGGGGAAGCGGTGAATTTGGTCTGGGGTTGGAAAAGACCTTTGCCGTCCGTTCAAATGGTGGACGATGCGGGGCGATTGATCACCCGTAACGGGCGACCGATTGAAGTGGGTTTCGCTGATGTGCGGGGACGAAAGCGGCAAGCGTTGGACTGGATTGCTGTAGGCGTCAAGGTTGCTGCCGTCGCTTTTGCTCTCTGGTTGGGCGCAGGCATCGGGCGGGCGATTTTGGGGGCTATCGGCTTTCTGGCATTCAACGCGATGGTGTTGGGACTTTTGGTGGCTGCTGTCGGTGTTCTCTCGCCCGCCATTGATTGGCTGTTGCGCAACATCACGCTGGGCGATGTAGAGCGCTTCTTCCAGCAACTGGTGAGCGACATCATCCGCCTGTTTAATGAAATCGCCCAACTTCTGGCATCCTTCCTTGCGTGACGGCTCAGAACAAACTGGCTTGTCGTCCGAGACGCCGTTGGTGGGTTAGGAAGGCGAGCAAGTCCTTTTGCGGCGAGGGTGAAGGCAATCGTTGGGCTTCCTCCAACGGCAGCCATCGGGCATCTTGGTAACCTTGCAACCGCAATTCACCTGAAAGATAGCGACACTCCACAGCCGTCAAAGTGATGCGGTGGACGGTGACGGTGTGCGTGAGGGTCGTCAAGATGGCTTGTGCTGTCACGGTCAAACCCAGCCGCTCAGAGGCGAGGCGTTCGGCGGCATTTAGGGGTGATTCGTCGGGCAGCATCTCTCCACGCGGGCACTCCCATAAGCCTTGCCACCAACCTTCAGCGCGCTGGGCGACGAGCAAGTATCCTTCGCGCCAAATGACGCAGGCTACCTCGCGCCGTTTGCGCCATCGCCGTCTTTGGGGCAATGTGGGAAATTGCTCTGGGACACCCGACGCAGCGGCAGCGCAAAGGGGTTGCAAGGGGCAAAGAGGGCATTCGGGTGCTTCAGGCAAACAAATCAACGCTGCCAAATCCATCAGGGCTTGATTGAACTCACCCGGTGCTTCATCGGGGAGCAACGCCGTCGCCGCGTCCCACAAACGCTTTTGAAAGGTTGTGCTTTTGGGGTCACCGCGCCAACCCAGCAAGCGGGAAAGGACGCGGATGGCGTTGGTGTCTAAGGCGGGCACCCGCTTGCCAAAAGCGATGCTGGCGATAGCACCCGCTGTATAGCGCCCGATGCCGGGCAATTGCAACAAGGTCTCAAAGTCGCTGGGGATGTGACCGCCGAACTCTTCCACGATGCGCTTCGCCGCCTCGTGCAAATGTCGGGCACGAGCGTAATAGCCGATGCCCGCCCAAACTTGCAAGACTTCGTCCAGTGACGCCTTCGCCAAATCGTGAATAGTCGGGAAGCGTTGGAGGAAACGCTCAAAGAAAGGTCGGGCGGCTTCCACCGTCGTTTGCTGCAGCAAGATTTCGCTGACCAAGATGGCATAAGGGTTGCGAGTTTGACGCCAGGGCAAAGGGCGGCGATGCTTTTCAAACCATGCCAACAATCGCTGACGCACTTGCTGTTGCCATTCTTCGTCATCCCTCACAGCCGAAATTCCGCCTCCCAATGGCGCAACGCTTCCAAAGTCGTCAAGTCGGTCAACTCCACAGAGAGGGGGGTGACGGTGACGAAGCCATTGGCTAACTCCGTTGCGTCGGTGTCAGGGATGGGTTCAACGACGGGGCGTTCGCTGCCGCGCCAAAAATAGAGGCGCCCTTGCGGGTCATGGCGCTGTTCGGGCAATCCTTCGTAGCGTTTGCGCCCGCGCCGCACTACCCGTAAGCCCTTAAGGCTCTTCATCGGTAAGTTAGGCACATTGACATTCAAAAACACACCCTCAGGAAGACGGGTCGCTATTAAACGCTTCGTCAACCACTGGGCGACACGGAAAGCCGTCTCGTAATGCAAATCGTTGAAGTCGGCGAGGGAAATCGCAAAGGCTTTGATGCCATGCAGGGCGGCTTCGCGGGCGACAGCCACCGTCCCTGAGTAAATCACATCGTCACCGACATTGGGACCGACATTGATGCCACCGATCGCCAAATCGGGCAAGCGAGGACAAAGGACACGAATGCCCAACACGACGCAATCGGCAGGCATCCCGTTGCAAGCATAAACGAGATCACCATCTGCATCGCGCCATTCAAACACCCGCAACGGTTTGTGGAGCGTGATGGCATGGCTGCACGAACTGCGGGGTCGGTCGGGCGCAACGACAAGGACTTCGCCGACCTCCTTTATCGCCCGCTTTAAATGCAATAGCCCTTCTGAATGCACGCCGTCGTCGTTGCTCAGCAAAATCAACGGTCGTTTGCGACCCATCATTGCATCCCCCATCCCGCCATGAGCAACGCTTCCACGGGGATGAGCCGCTGGGAGACGGGGTCGGGGGCAAGGGAAAATTGCTCCAAAGTGACGGCGCCCAGCAAGGGTTCAGAGTCGGGATCGCCAAAAAGGACGATGGTCGTCAGGGCGTTGCCATCAATTTCCACGATGGCTTCGCATCCGTCCCGCTCAATGATTTGCCCGTTTGCCAGCCGCAAGCGTTGGCGGAAGGTGGGTTGGTAGCCCAACTGTCGCAGGATGGGTTCGGGCACCCAAGTGTAAGTGGCGCCTGTGTCCACCAGCATCTCCAAAGTCACCCGTTGCGCCCGATCCAAACTCAGCAAAACGACAGGGTAGCGAAAAGTTGCCATCATGGCATCCCTCCCGAAAGGGTCAAAGGTAGACCGAAATCCACCTGTCGCACATCCAAGATGGCGTCGTGGGCGGTGCGCAATTGCGCCAAAAGTTCGGGCGGGGCGGGCGTGTCCACCATGATGACCATGACGGCTTTGCCACCGACCTCTTTGCGCCCGACCTGCATGAAGGCGATGTTGATGTTGTTTTGCCCCAGCAAAGTGCCGACCCGCCCGATGATGCCGGGGCGATCAATTTGCTCCACCAAGATGGCATGCCCCTCAGGCGCCACATCCACGCGATAACCGTCAATTTGCACCAAGCGGGGACCAACACCTTGAAAGACCGCCCCTGCGACAGAACGCTCTTCTAAATGCGTTCGCACTGTCGCCACGATGAGGGAGGCGTAGTCGGTCGGCTGCAGATGCCGTTCTTCCACGACCCGAATGCCTCTTGCCCGAGCCAATGCGGGAGCATTGACGAAGTTGACCGTTTCAGGCAACCGCATCTCCATCAAGCCCTTTAGGAACGCTCTTGTCAAGGGTTCTGCTTCCATCTCGGCAATTTGTCCCGCATAGTTGAGCCGCACTTCGCCGACCCTGCCTTGACAGAACTGGCTTAAGAAACGCCCCATGCGCTCGGCGAGATGCATGAAGGGACGAAGGGCATGCAGGACATCGGCGGGGATGGCAGGTAGGTTGACTGCCGTCGTCGGGAAATCGCCCCGCAAAACGGCAAGGACTTGCCTGGCGACTTCCATCGCCGCCTCTTCCTGTGCCTCTTTCGCTGAAGCGCCCAAATGCGGCGTCACGATGACATTGGGCAGTTGCGTCAAGCGGGCGCTTGCCGTCCCTTCTTTGGGCGGCTCGTGCTCCAGCACATCCAACGCCGCCCCTGCCAATCGCCCCTGCACAAGCGCCTCGTAAAGAGCCTCTTCGTCCACGACGCCACCTCGCGCTGTGTTGACCAAAACGGCTGTCGGCTTCATCAAGGATAGGGCACGGGCACCAAGGAGGTGGCGCGTTTCCTTCGTCAAGGGGACATGGACAGTCACGATGTCAGCGTCCCGCAAAAGGTCGTCTAACTCCCGCAACTCAATGCCCAACTGTCGCGCCCGTTCTTCCGTGATGAAGGGATCGCAAGCGAGCACCCGCAGCCCGAAGGCTTTGGCATATCGCGCTACTTGCGTGCCGATCCGTCCTAAGCCGATGATGCCGATGGTTTTACCTTGCAACTGGTTGCCGACAAATTGCGTCCGCTCCCATTTCCCTTCCCGCACCGATTGCCACGCTTGAGGGATTTTGCGCAAGAGGGCTAAGAGTAAGGCGAAAGTGTGTTCGGCGGTCGCTGTCGTGACAGCGGAGGGGGCGTTAACGACGAAAATGCCTCGCTCCGTTGCGGCGTCCACATCAATGTTGTCCACACCGATCCCTGCTCGCCCGATGACTTTCAGGCGCGCTGCCCGTTCAATGACGCGTCGGGTCACCTTTGTGCCGCTACGGACGATGAGGGCATCGTAATCGCCGATCAGTTGCGCCAACTCCTCCTCGCTCAATTTCGGTCGCACCGTCACTTCGGCGACTTCCCGAAGCAATGCGATGCCTGTCTCTTCCAGCGGGTCGGCGATCAAAATGCGATGCCTCAAGGGGCAGCACCTCCAAACCGCCAGAGGGATGACCGCTCAGTGTTCCCGCACCTTTCGGACGGCAGCGGACAGGGTTTCCAGTTTGCGCTTGGCATCGGCGCGGGGTAAAAACTCCAGACCGCAGTTGGGGTTGACATACAACCGTTCGGCACCGACCCAAGAGGCAGCCTGCTCAATTTGCCGCGCCAGTTCGTCTACGGGTTCGGGTTTGATGTTGCGGGCATCCACGATGCCCAAGCCCAATTTCTTTTCGGCGGGGAAACTTGTCCGCACCAAATCGGCGTTGCGGTTTTCCTCCCCGCTGCAAAAGTCCAAGCCGATGATTTGGACAGGCAGCCTCATCAGGGCGTCCCAAACTCTGCTGGCATCGGCGAAGAAAGTGTAAAGGGCAACAGGGGCGCTGACTCCTTCCGCTACTTGGCGGATGGCATCCGTCCAAAGGGAAGCATCTTCGGGATGGAACAAAATCGCTGGTTCGCTCAGTTGCACCATCGGTGCTCCCGCTGCCGCCAAAGCCTTTGCCTCTTCGTTCCAAAGGGTCGCCACATCGGCAAGCAAATCGGCGAAGTTGGCGTAATGCTCGTTCAGGCTGAGTTTGGCAAAGGTGTAAGGACCTGTCAGGACGGGTTTGACAGGCACTGCGCCCGCCCATTTTTGGGCTTTTTGCCAATCGTCCACGACCAACGGCTCTTTGCGCCGCAGTTTCCCGACGATGACGGGTTGGCGAAAATAAAAGTTGTTGTCAAACCAGCGGAGCAACCCACCCCGTTGCGTCCCATCCAGTTTGCGGGCGAGGTAACTAAGGGCATCGTCCCAACGGATTTGCCCGTCGGTGACCAACTCTATGCCTGCTTCTATCTGCTCGCGGATGACGGTCTGGGTCACTTCGTCATACACGCTTGCCAATTCGGCGTCGCTCAACTTGCCATCTTCCCAAGCGGCGATGGCGCGACGCAGGCGTTGGTCGGTTTCCGAAATTTTCGGGTAGTTGTCCACGACGGTGATGACCATCGGCGTCTCCCTCCATGCCGAGTTTATTGCCACGCAAATTTTGTGGCAGACTTGGGCGGCGTGAGCCGTTAACGACCCAACCCTTTTGCGGGACGGTGACCGCATGGACGAACGATGGATGGTCGCAGCGATGGCGAGCGCAATGGGGCTTTTCGCCTACGGGGTTTGGGAAAGTTTTCAAGTGCGGTTGACCCGCTACGAACTTCAGAGCCATCGCTTGCCCTCAAAGCACAATGCCTTGCGCATCGCCCAACTAAGTGACTTACACCTGAGTCGCTTCGGGGCGAAAGAACGCAGGGCGGTGGCGTTGGTGGCGCAATGGCGCCCACATCTGATTGCCCTGACGGGCGATGTGACGGCGTGGCACAGAGCCCTTCCTGCCGTTGAAACTCTCTTTCGCCACCTCGCCGAAATTGCCCCCTTGTTCGCCGTAGAGGGCAACGCGGAAGCAGCCAATCGCTTGACCGAAAGGATGGCAGAACTGCTCCACCGATACGGTGGGCATTGGTTGCGCAACGAAGCCGTGCCCTTTGGCGACGGCGTTTGGGTTGCAGGCACCGATGACCCTCACCGCCATCGCGCCGATGCCGCCAAAGCGTTGGCGTCTGTGCCTGACGACGCTTTTTGTGTTCTCCTCGCCCATTCGCCCGACATCATCGCTCAACCTGCCGCTTTGCGGGCGGATTTGATTTTGTGCGGGCACACGCACGGCGGGCAAGTGCGGTTTCCGCTGTTGGGAGCGATTTACATTCGGGCACGAAAAATCTCCCGCGCTTATGCGTGGGGTTGTCATCGGCTGCCCACGGGAACGACGCTCATCACCACCTCGGGCGTCGGCACTACCCGCTTGCCCATCCGCTTTCTCTGTCCCCCTGAAGTCGTCGGCATCACCGTCGGCAACTTGTCAGTTTGACGGGTGCTACATTTTTGGCGTGGAGGCGTTCCGCCATGACGGCGCAAAACGGTTACGCCCTCTTGAGCGAAGGGTTGCCTGAAGAGTGCGGGGTGTTCGGCGTTTATGCGCCGGGCGACGATGTTGCCCGCCTGACCTATTTTGGCTTGTTTGCCCTGCAACATCGGGGGCAAGAGAGCGCGGGCATCGCCGTCGCCGACGGGACTACTTTGAAAGTCCACAAACGCATGGGGCTGGTCTCGCAAGTCTTTGACGAGGAAACTTTGTCGGGCTTGCGGGGGCACATCGCTATCGGGCACACCCGCTACTCCACGACAGGCGCTTCCAACCTCGCCAACGCCCAACCGTTGCTGGAGTATCATCGTGGGATGCCTTTTGCGTTAGGGCATAACGGCAACCTCGTCAACGCCTTAGAGTTGCGGAGGGACTTGGAGCGGTTGGGCTTTCGCTTTGAGGGCACCAGCGACAGCGAAATCATCGCCAAACTCATCGCCAGCATGGACGAATTGGATTTTGAACGCGCCATCCTCGCTGCCGCCAAGCGACTCCAAGGGGCATTCTCGTTGGTCCTGTTGACCCCGACACAACTTTTAGCCCTCCGTGACCCTTATGGCGTTCGTCCGTTGGTCATCGGCAAACTCAATGGTTCGCATTGGGTCATTGCCTCCGAAACTTGCGCCCTCAATCCTGTCGGGGCGGTCTATGTGCGGGATGTGGAGCCAGGCGAGTTGGTCATCGTGGACGACAAAGGGTTGCACATCGTCCGATGGGCGGAAGAAATCAAGCCTGCTTTGTGCCTCTTTGAGTTCGTCTACTTAGCGCGCCCCGACAGCCACCTTTACGGGCGCAATGTCCACATGGCGCGGCGGCGGATGGGAGAAATCTTAGCCAAAGAACATCCCGCCGACGCTGACATCGTTATTCCCGTCCCCGACACAGGCATCCCTGCCGCCATCGGTTACGCTGAAGCCTCTGGCATCCCTTACGCCGAAGGCTTCATCAAAAACCGCTACATCCATCGGACTTTCATCCAGCCCAGCCAACGGCAACGGGAATTGGGGGTGCGCATCAAACTGACGCCCATCCGTGAAGTGTTGGAAGGCAAACGGGTCGTCGTCGTGGAAGACAGCATCGTTCGGGGGACGACGACGCGGGCGATCGTGGCGATGCTGCGGGAGGCAGGCGCTAAAGAAATCCATGTGCGGGTCAGTTCGCCGCCTTATCGCTTCCCCTGCTTTTACGGCATTGACACCTGCGCCCGTAGCGAATTGATCGCTGCCCAACTGGATGTGGAGGAAATTCGCCGCTACATCGGTGCTGACAGCCTTGGCTACTTGAGTTTGGAAGGGTTGTTGAAAGCCGTTGGAGGGGAAGCGATGCGCTTTTGCCGCGCTTGCTTTGACGGAAAATATCCCATCCCCATCCCAGAGCACCTGCGTTTGAGCAAGCACCTCTTTGAGACCGACGAACTTTTGCCCGTCCACCAAGAAACGGGGCGATGAAAGGAGGGGTAAGGATGCGAGGTTGCTGGTGGGCGTTGGCTGTGACCGTGACGGCAGGGCTGCTATTCGCAGGGGCACGAGAGGCAAGGGAATTCGCCCTAAAACTCCTCACCCTCAAGGGACAAGCGGAACTTGTCACTGCTTCTCCGCCCCGCTCCCTTCAGGAGGGGGCGACCGTTTCGCTGGGTGATGCCGTTCGGTTGGCGCCCAAAAGCGTTGCCCTTTTCCTTTGGCTGCCATACAAGGCGCGTTTGAAAGTGGAAAGCGAAGGGCAGGTGCGATTGCTTGCCAATCGGGTCTTGCAAGTGGAAGCGGGTCGGATTTGGCTGGGCACGCCTCCTCCGCCACCGGGCGAGCGCCGCTACCCTTTGCCTGTCAAGGTCGGCGCCGCTCAACTCGTCGGTTCGCCCGACGCTTACTTCAGCGTCGCTGTCCTAAGCGACAAACGGGTTTTGGTGTCGGTGGATCAAGGCGTAGTGTTCATCAGCCTCAACGACCGCAACGCCGCCGTCGGCAAAGGTGAGATGGCGTTCCTTTTGCCTAACGGACTTTTGCTGGGACCGATGCCGATGAGTCGGGACGAGCGGATGCGTTGGGATGCGGGCGGCGCTCGTTGATGCCTTTGCGTCAAACTTTCCGTCGGTGATGACCATGCCCCGCGTCGTCGTCATTGACAACTATGACAGTTTCACCTTCAACCTCGTCCAGTATCTCGGCGAACTGGGGGCGGAAGTTTTGGTCTTTCGCAACGATGCTATCCCGCCCGAGAAAATCGCCGAATTAGAGCCCACCCACCTCGTCATTTCGCCCGGTCCCTGCACGCCCAACGAAGCGGGCATCTCGGTGGAAGTCATCCGCCAGTATGCGGGCAAGGTGCCCATCTTGGGCGTTTGCTTGGGACACCAAGCCATCGGGCAAGCCTTCGGCGGACGCATCGTGCGCGCCAAGCGGCTGATGCACGGCAAAACTTCCCCTATCCGCCACGATGGCAAGACAATCTTCACCGACTTGCCCAACCCCTTTGAAGCCACCCGCTATCACTCCCTCGTCGTTGAGCGGGCGAGTTTGCCCGCTTGCTTGGAAATCAGCGCCGTCAGCGAGGACGATGGTGAAATCATGGGCGTCCGCCACAAAGATTTTCCGCCCGAAGTCGCCATAGAAGGCGTTCAGTTTCACCCTGAATCCATCCTGACGGCGGTGGGCAAGGAGTTGCTGCGCAACTTCCTTGAGCGATGCGGACGAAAGGGATGATAGTGATGATGCTGGCACGCACTTTGCGCGACCTTTATGACCCCGAACAGGAAGGCACCGCCTTCGCCATTGACGGCTTTGTCCCCGATGAAGTGCTGCGAGCGTGGTTGGGAAAGGGTGTCATCGGGCAAACGAGCAACCAAACGCTTTTTCTGCAACGCCTTCAGGAAGGCGCCTTGGACGATACCATCTTGCGATTGCATCAGCAAGGGCTTTCGCCCGCTGACATCTTCAACTGCCTTTACGATGCGGAAGTGACGAAATCGGCGGAAGCGTTGGCGCGCTGGGCAAGCGACGAAGACCACCTCGGCGTCAGTCGCGAGACCGACGCGTTGCGAGCAAATGACCCCGAAGCCGTCATCAGCGAAGCCGTTCAAATTCAGCGGCTCTCGCCCCGCATCTTCGTCAAATTGGCGAATGTCGGGACGCCAGAACAAGTGCGGGCGATGATTGCGGCGGCGATGGTGCGCGCCTTTCAGGAAGGCATCCGGCTCAACCCCAACATCACCCTCGTCTTCGGTGCTCACCACTACCTCAACACTGTCGCCGGCTATCTTGACGGCTTGATGGCGATCACCGACTTAGGTGGCGACCCAACCGCCATCCGTTCCGTCAACAGCCTGTTTATCAGCCGCTTGGATGTCGCCACCGACGAACTCATTGAGCGTCAGCAACAGTCAAACCCAACCCAACACGACGATTTGGAAATGCTCAAGGGCAAGGCAGGCATCGCTCACGCCAAATTCGTCTATCGCCTCTTCCGTGCCATCTTCTTCGGTGAGCCGTTGAAAGATGCGTCGGGATTGCTCACCGACGATGAGCGACAACGGGTCGCCGAGTTGAACGAGCGATGGTGTTGGCTCAAAGGGCGTTTCCCACGCCTTAAAGTGCAACGCCTATTGCTGGCGAGCACAGGCAACAAAAAGCCCGGCGTTTATAGCGAACTCCTTTATGTGCTCCCCTTGCTCGGTCCCCACCTTGCCAACACTTTGCCCCTCAAAACGCTGGAAGCCTTGGAGCGTTTCCTGAGCGAAAGAGGCATCCCAAAAAGGGCAACGATTTGGGAGCCTTTGCCTTGGATGGTGCAAAACAGCGGGACAATTCGGGCATGGGAGGAAGCGGTCATCTACATCGGCAGCACGCCGGCGAAATCGCCCGACGAAGTGTTGCGCTTGCTCCACGAACAAGTTTACGCTCCGCAAGGCACCTCCTTGCGCCGCTTGACCGACGAGTTGCGGGACAAAGGAGCGGAAGCCTTCGCCCGCGACCAACGACGCGCTTACGAACTTTTTGCCGAGCGCATCGCCACGCTCACGAGCGCCCAACGCTAATGCGTGGCACAAACATCGCAACAAAGGAGGGGAGAGCAATGTCGGAGACGAAAACGACTCCGACCGTCGTCGTCCCCACCATCAACCCGAAGGAACTGGCGGCGAAAGGCGAGGCAATTTACGATCGGATCAAGGAGCAACTGGAGAAAGAGCACTACGGCAAATTCATCGCCATTGAACCCGAAAGCGGCGACTACGAAATCGCTGACCGCGCCATAGACGCCTTTCTGCGGTTGAAAGAGCGCCACCCCGACAAGTTGCTTTTCGGACGGCGCATCGGCTTTCTGGACAAACGATGAGGGCAACCGAGAGCACTGGTAGGTGAGAGCGGATGGCAGTTATAGAAGGCGTCATTGATGAACATCGGCAAGGACGCTTACCTGTCAAGGTGCGAGGTCTCTTCGGCACGGCAGAGACCACCGCCATTGTGGACACGGGCTTCAACGGTGGTCTTTCGCTCCCTGTTAGCCTTGCTGTTTCGCTGGGGTTAGTCCTTGTCGGCATCGTGCACATGGAATTGGCTGACGGGACAGTCACCGAAGAGTTTGTCTTCCAGGGTTGGGCACAAATAGGCGAACTGCCTGAAGTATCAACCCAAATCATCGTCACCTTTGGCGGGGAAGTGCTCATCGGCACGGAGTTGCTGGACGCTTGGGGCGCCCGACTGCTTTTTGACTTGCCCCAGCGAAAGACCGTCTTGATGACGGCATGACCACCGAAAGGGAGGCGCGTGAGATGGCAACGCAATGGGTCGTGCGATGGGAAGCGGGCTCCGATTGGATAGCCCCCTGGCAGCGGTGACATTACTGCATCGCCGTCGCCAGCAAATCGGCTTACCGCCCTTGATTTTCGTGAGTTCCGATGAAGGGTTACTGGCTGCCGCTCAGGCGGAAGGGTTGATGACGGAAAACCCAAACCAAAAGCCGTGAGGGAGGTGGGCGATGATGTTTCGCATCGGCGATTTTGTGGAGGTGGTGGCGGTCAATCCTGTCGTGCAACTGACGCAGGTGCGCGAAACGCCCCGAACCCATTCGCTCCCTGAACCTTTAGCCTTGCTGGTGGATGGCTACCTTGTCGTAGAAGGCGCCAACGCAGCGGCGATGCACGGGTTGCTTTCCGCTTTGCCTCAAGGCGGTGCGTTTTTGCTCAGCGGCGTTTATGGGACGGGAAAATCGCACCTGATGGCAACCCTCGGTTTACTCGCCGAATTTCCCGATGCCCGCCAGCGTTTTGCCCGACGCAACCCCACTTGGTCACCTTTGCTGCAACCTATCGGCGAGGGTCGCTTCTTCGTCACTTACATCAGCCTTGACGAATTTGACCCGACGGCATTTGCGTTGGAAACCGTCGTCGCAAGGGAAATCGCTTCCGAAGCCGAGCGTAAAGGGTTCACCGTTCCCACCGACCCATCGGCGCGGGGCGAATGGCTGTCTGCCGTTTGGCAGCAGGCACAAGCGAAAGGTTTTTCGGGCATCGTCCTATTGCTGGACGAACTGGCGATGTTTTTGAATGCCAAAAGTGGTGAGGCGCTCCATCGGGACGCTTCCTTTTTGCAATTCCTCGCCCAAGCGACCCGCCGCCTCCCCCTCTTGCTGGTCGGAGCGTTACAGCGAGGTGTTGAGGATTTGCAACGGATAGAGCCTTACGCCTTGACGCAAGTGCGCGACCGCTTCCAGCAAACTTGGCTGCTTAACTTCGCCCATGCCCTTCCCCTCATCAGCCAAGTGCTGCTACGCAAACGCAACGAAGCGACCCTTCGGCAAAAATTGAGCGACCTTCGCCATCAATCGTCTTGGGCGCAACGCTTCAGCGTGGACGAACTTTTCGCCTGCTATCCGCTGCATCCCTTGACTGTCCGTTGCCTTGAGCGGAGCGTCGGAGCGTTTTTCTCCCGCACCCGCAGTGTGGTTACCTTCGTCCAATGGTCGGTTCGCCAGCATCTGGATGCCGAATGGCGGCAACTTATCACGCCTGACACGCTCCTTGACCACTTTGAGCCGGATTTGCACGCTCACCCCCAATTGCGCCCCTTTGTCCAACAAGTGCTGCCGTATTTTGAGGCGAGGGATGGCGAGGTGCTGCGGCTCATCAAAGCGTTGCTGGCGTTTCAAGTCGGCGGCGAAGAGCCCTCAGCGCAAAAGTTGGCGGAGGCGTTGATGCGAGATGCTCAGGAAGTTTGGGCGATGTTGGAACGGCTGCGAACGGAGGCGAACTTCGTGGACACCGTGCGACGGCAAGGTTCGCCCGATGACACCTACCGCCTTGACCCCCAAATCACCCTGACGGAAGCGTTGCGTCGTCGGTTGATGGAAACGATGGCGGCGCTAACGGACGATGACCCACGCCTTTTGCGGTTCGCATGGGAATGCCGAAGCGAAGAATGGGCACCGCCACCGTTGAACGAAACCCGCACCCTCGTCACCCACTGGCAACGCACCCAACGGCATATCGCCATCACCGTCACTGACTTGCGTCGCCTGACCGAAGCGCAATTGCGCCAAACGGTAGCCAATCTCGCCTCGCCCCACACCGATGAATGCTTGCACCTGTTCATCGCTCCGCCCGCCGCCGTTGATGAGCAACGCCGACACTTTGTTCAACTGTTGGAGCGACTTTTTGCCGCAACGGGACTGTCAACAGCAAGTGGCACTTTCGCCGACTTCCGCTTCGCCCACGCTGTCGTCGCCTTGTTGCCGAGAACGCCCAATGAGGCGGAAAAGCGCCGATGGCGCGAGAACGCAGCGGTTTGGCTGCTGAGTCAAGACCTTTCCCTTGCCGAAAGCGAATTGGGCATGAAGATTTCGGGGCGGTTGCGGGAGATGTTGCCTGCCCGTCAGTGGGAAACGCAACGCTTGATGCAACGGCTTTACGGTGACGGCACTTTGCTGGGATTAGGGACTGAGGGACAGGGACGGGCGTTGCCAATGAAGGAGTTGCTGATGGCAGAGTTTGTCAGTTTTGATGAGTTGGTGCAAGCGGTTGCCGAAAAAGTCTTGCCGAAAGTGTTCCCGCAATTTTTGTCCCTCGCCCCAAGGCGGGAAGCCAGCGCCCAAACCTTGAACGCCCTAACGCGGTTGATTTTGCGGGGCTTGCCTGCTCCCGCCATAGACGCCAACGCCCAACGATGGCTGGAACTGGTCGCCTTGCCCCTCGGCATTTTATCCCTCTCCCAGCGAGGCGATGTGACAGCGCCGATGGCAGTGACTGCGCCGCCATCGGAATTGACCGACGCCATCCTGCAATTCGTCGGTGACGGGAAACCCTATCGGCAAGTGGAAGCGATGATGGCGAAAAGCCCTTTCGGGTTAACGCCCGAATTGACGCAACTGATTGTCGCCGCTTTGTTGCGGGTCGGCTGGCTCAACGCCCTTGACCGCAACGGGCAAATCCTTCCGCCTGAAGCGATTTCCGCACCGCTGAACCGTTTTGTCGCAACCCTCAAACCCGCCCAAGTTCTCAGCGGGGACGAATGGCAATCGGTGAGAAATTTGCTGACAGCGGTGTTGGACGATGTGCCTGAAACGCTGACGCCCGAACGCCAACAGCAACTTTGGCTGCAATTGCGGGAGGTAGCGAAATCGTGGAAGTTGATGGCGCAAGATGTCAATGCCCGATTGGCGCAATGGCAGCGAGAAACGGGACAAAGCGAGCGACAATGGCAGCGAACGATGGAAATGCTGCACCTTTGCGCCGAGTTGGCGACGACGGCGTTGCAACCGCTGGCAGCCGCCGAAGGGTTGCGAGAGTGGGCAAAGAGCGTCACGGCGTTGAGTTTGGACGCTGCAAGGTTGCAAAGTTGGCGAAGCGACTGGGAAACGGCGGCGGAGTTTTTCGCCACATCGGGAGAATTGTTGGAGGCGAAGCGCTACTTGAACGCCCTCGGCTGGTTGCCTGATGCGCTGGCAAAAGAGCGTGACCGTTTGTTGAGCGAATTGCGGGATGGCGAAAGGTTGCTGAGGCATTGGCGCGATTGGCTCACCTCGTTTCGCCAGTTCCGCAACGATTACGCCGACGCTTACATCGCTCACCACGAACGGGCGCATCAAAGCGATGCCTTTGAACGCTTGCAGAAATGGCAGCAAAGCGACGAAGTGCGGTTGCTGACGGCACTGAGCGAACTGCCCGAAGCGCCCGAAGAAGGCCAGGAAGCCCTGAGGCGGTTGGAAGGCGTATTGAAGCAACGATGTGGCGAGTCTCCTTTGACCTTGCGCCCGCACTTGCAACGCTCCCCCTTCTGCTCCCGCTGTGGGCTGACATTGGACAGAACGCTTTCGGTGGACGCCGACGCTATCGGAGAGGCGATTGCCGACGCATTGGCGCGTTTGAAAGCGTGGCTTTGCGACGAACCGCAAAGGGAAAAAGTGCGGCGCTTCCTTGCCGCCGCCCCGCCCCCTGACCGAGCGATGTTGGGAGGCGTTTTGGCGTTGACAACCGAAAGCGCCGCAGAACAATGGCGTTCGGTGCTGGCTTCATTGCCATCCCTGCAAAAAGCCCTGTCTCCCTTCGCCATCGTGGAAGCCGACTTGGACGAGTTGTGTGACTTGTTGGAAGGGCGCTACTTGACCTGTCACGAGGCGACAGAACTTTTCCGCCAATGGCTCGGCGAAAAAACGCCATCGCCAGAGACGCGGGTTCGCTTCGTGCGACAAGATAGCCATCGGTCGCCACAACGGCGCAACCGAAAAGGAGGCGCAAAGTCGCCGACTTGAGCGTTGAGGAACTGAAGGAATTGATTTCGGCGACCGTCTGGGAAACCCTTCAGGACTTTCTGGGTGACCCCGACGAAGGCTTGGAGTTGCAGGACTGGGTGAAGGAACGGCTAAGGCAAAGCCTCGCTGCCAGAGCGGCGGGACAAAAAGGCATCCCGCTAAAACAAGTCGCCCACGCATTGAGCATTACCCGACCAAAGGGCAAGCGGAGGGAACGAATCTGAGGGAATGGTCAGTTGAAATCATGCCAGAAGCGCGTGAGGAGTTGAGAAAGATGGGTCGGAAAGTGGCGAGGCGTGTCGTGGAGAAGTTGGCATGGCTCGCCGAGCGCGCCGATGAGTTCGTCCATCAACCCCTGCACGGCGAATGGGCAGGTTGTTTCAAATTGCGTGTGGGAGGATTGGCGAGTTGTTTACTCTCTGGAAATTGCCACGCGCCCCATCGTCGTGCCCTTGGTCGGTCACCGTGATGCCATTTACAAGCGGCGAAGGAGATGACGGCGATGGAGTTGCCGTGTCATGAGTGTGATGTGCTTGTCATCGGCGGTGGGATTGCAGGATTGTGGTGTGCTTACCACGCAGCGGCAAAGGGAAAGGTCGTCGTGCTCAACAAGGGCAGTTTCGCCGAGGCGAATACCTTCTGGGCACAAGGAGGGATGGCAGCAGCGTTAGCACCATCGGATGCCCCCGAAAAACATTTCGCCGACACCGTTGCGGCGGGTGCAGGGCTTTGCGACGAAGAAGCAGTCTGGGTGTTGGTGACGGAAGCGCCTAAACAAGTGTTGCGGTTGTGGCAAATTGGTGTGCCTTTTGACACCGACGACGGTCAACTGGTGCTGACGATTGAAGGGGCGCACTCCGTAGAACGCATCGCCCACGCCTACGGCGATGCGACGGGACGAGCCATCATGGAAACCCTGCCTAAAGCCGCTGAAGACGCAGGCGTCCGTTTGATGGAGCGGGTGACGGTCGTGAAGTTGCTGATGAGCGGCGGCGAATGTGTCGGGGCGTTAGCCGTGCGGGAGGGCAAGGCAGAAATTTGGCGGGCGAAAGCGACCGTGCTGGCAACAGGTGGATGCGGTCAACTGTTCGCCGTTACGACCAACCCAACCCCTGCGACGGGTGAAGGCATCGCCTTAGCGTTTGAAATTGGTGCGGAAGTGGCGGACATGGAGTTTGTCCAATTCCATCCGACAGCGTTGGCAGTTGGAGAAGTGCCCCGACCGTTGATCTCCGAAGCGGTGCGGGGGGAAGGGGCAATCTTGCGCAATGTCAAGGGCGAACGCTTCATGCCCCGCTACCATCCGAAGGCGGAATTGGCGCCGCGAGATGTCGTGGCGCGGGCGATTTTCACGGAGATGCAAGAGACAGGAGTGCCTTATGTTTGGCTGGACATTTCTCATCGGGGCGAGGCGTTCGTCCGCGAGCGGTTTCCCAACATCTACCGCGCCTGCCTTGAACGGGGGTTCAACATCGGGCGTGAACACATTCCCGTCGCACCAGCGGCGCACTACCACATGGGAGGCGTTCGGACGGATTTGTGGGGGCGGACGAATGTGCCCCGCTTGTTCGCCATCGGCGAATGCGCCTGCACGGGCGTTCACGGCGCCAACCGATTGGCAAGCAACTCGCTGACAGAAGGGCTGGTCTTCGGCTACCGAACGGCGCAAGCGCTGGACGAGTGGCTGAGCAAACCGTTGCCACCACTGCCGACCAACATCGTCCCACCGCAAAGTTGGCAAGGTGACGAAGCAATATTGCGTGCCATTCAAGGGACGATGAGCGAGAAAGTGGGGGTGGTGCGAGATGGTGATGGGTTGCGGCAGGCGCTGAAGCGTTTAGCGGAATTGGGGGAGCGAGCGACGGGATTAGGTCGGGCATGGGTGACGACAGCGTGGCTTATTGCGATGGCAGCCTTGACCCGCAAGGAGAGCCGAGGCGCCCATTTCCGTCGCGACTTCCCTCAAACCGATGACATCCGATGGCGTGGGCGGTTGATTTGGCAATTTCAAGGCGATGCCGTTTGGCGGAAGCCACCGTTAAAGCGTTTCCTCGCCATCTCCTCGTCCCTGCCATCAACGGCTCAAATTTGAAAGCCTGCCATTAGGCTGCCTTCCCTTTCAGGGCTAAAATGTTGGAGCGGTTATCAGCCGCCACTGAATCAAGGTCAAGATGCTGACCGAGGCGGAGGCGACGGAGACGATGGCGAAGAAAGGAACGCTTCTCCCGACACCTGTGGAACCACAGCAGGAAGAGTTTGAACGGCAACGGGGCGTCACGGGCATTACCGTTGAGGATGGGTTAGTGCATGTGGAAGTTCAGGTGGCGCCTGATTTGCGGGAGCGGTTGCAAGTCTTTCGGGCACTGGCTGAAGCGGGCGTCAGCCTGTTTTTGATCAAGTTCCATCCCGACAGCATCCATTTCACTGTCCGCAAAGATGCCCTAAAACAAGCCCGTGCGGTGTTGCGTCGGTTGAACCATCCTGTCAAGGTGACCAGAGATTGTGCGATGGTCGCTGTCCTCTCCTCTGCCATGCGAGATTTGCCTGGCGTGATGGCAAAAATCGCTGAGGCGATTTACGAGCAAGAGGTAGAGTTGCTGGAGACGGGCGATTCCCATGATGCCGTCATGTTGCTGGTGCGTCGTGCCGATGCTCAAAAAGTCTCCGAGGCGTTACGCAAAAAATTTGGGCTTTCGTGACCAAACAGGAGTTGCTCCATACCATGTTGGAGCGGCTATCAGCCGCGACCGAATTTAAGTCGCTTTCGTGACGAAGGAGAGGTTGAGCCATGCGCTTGATCGTTCAGAAGTTTGGAGGCACTTCTGTCGCCACCAAAGAGCGATTGCTTATCGCCGCCCAACGGGTCGTCAAGGCGAAGCGAGAAGGCTACTCGCCAGTCGTCGTCGTTTCCGCGCCGGGGCGCAAGGGTGACCCTTACGCTACTGACACCCTCATCAGTTTGGCGAAGGAGATTGACCCGCAAGTGCCTGTGGAGGCACGGGAGTTGGACTTGCTGATGACTTGTGGCGAAATCATCGGCATCGTTTTGATGGCGCAAGCCATCAAAGTCGTCGGCGGCTACCAAACCATCGCTTTGACGGGCGGTCAAGCAGGCATTTACACCGACGGCAACTTCGGCAATGCCCGCATCGTCCGCATTGACCCAGCAGCGATTTGGGACGCCTTGCGAAACGATGTCATCCCTGTCGTCGCGGGATTTCAAGGTGTCACGGAGCGGGGCGATTTGGCGGGGCACGGGCATATCACGACTTTAGGGCGGGGCGGTTCGGACACGACGGCAGGAGCATTGGCGGCGGCGTTGGGGGCTGAGGCGTGCGAGATTTACACCGATGTGGAGGGTGTGATGACAGCTGACCCCCGCCTCGTCGGCAACAAAGCCAGAGTCCTTCCCTCGGTCACTTACGAGGAAGTTTCCGAGATGGCTCATTTGGGGGCGAAAGTCGTTCACCCTCGTTGCGTGGAGATTGCGATGGAGCACCGCATCCCTGTTTGGGTGCGCAAGCCCGACAGCGACCATGCAGGCACCGTCATCAAGGAACGAGCCAGCGATTTGCCCCAAAAGATGTTCCGCTTCACGGGCGTGACGCACCTTCCCTATGTCGCCCACTTTAAAGTCCATGTCGCCCACCAAGACGACTTGCCCGAGATTGAGACGGAGATTTATCGTGTGCTGGGGGAAGCGGGCATCGCCACTTACTTTGTCAGCAAGAGCCGTCAGTTGTTTGAGTTCGCCATCGTCCGAGAGCACTTAGACCGAGTGCGCCACTTGTTGGATGGCTTGACCATCCCTATCGCCCTCAACCACCACAGCCGCCTTTACTTGCTGACCCTCACGCCAGGCAGCGTCGCCCATCGGGAGCGTCGGCGGATGTTGATGCAATTGCGCCCGAAGGTGGAAGTCCTTGATGCTCCTGTGGAAGTGACGACCAACTGCGCCATCGTCAGCCTCGTCGTCTTAAACACGCGGGAAGTGCCCGGCATCATGGCGCGCATCTTGGAAGCCTTGGTGGACGCCAACATCACCGTCTTGCAAGTCGCCGACGCCCAACATTCCGTCTCGTGCCTGCTTTTGGAAGAGGACATGGTGAAAGCGGTCAATGTCCTGCACGACAAGTTTGAGTTGCACACGGGCGTCGGGCAGCAACTGCGGGTGTTGGCTGGCGCAGCGGATTGAGTTCTGTCGGAGCGCCTCTCTGGGGCGAAAATCCCTCAACCGCTTTCTTCGGTCTCTTCCTGCGGAAGGGGCGCCACTTCGCCCGATGGGAACAACTGCGCCAACTTGCGGTATTGGGTCGCCAAAGTGACATCGCTGCGGGTGCGTTCCAAAAGCGCCCGCAAAGTGTCGGTGCGGCGCCGAATTCCTTGAGTGATGGCGTCGGATTGGTCAAAGGTGATGGCGAGGAAGTAAACTTCGTCCATGACTGAAAGCAACCGCTCGGCGCGGGGCAAATCTTCGGCACGGATGGCATCCAAAGTGGCGCGGCGCAATTCGCCCATTGCCTCCAAAAGACCGTTCAAGTAGGGCGCATCGTCAATGCCCAACGCCTCGGGCGTCGGGATGGGTTCATCGCGAAGGAGGGCAAAAACGAGGACGGCTTCCGCCACTTCTTTCAGGGCATCTTGCACAAAACCAGCGAACCAAAGGTCGGGCACGGCACTCAGTTGCGTCCGCAAAGTGGCGACGGTTTGCAGCAAAGTCGTCCGCCGTTGCGCTGCTTCATCCCATTCACGCCGATGGGCATTTTTGATGAGCGTGGCACTCTCGCGGATGAGTTGACGGGCAATGGGCAACACTTGCTCCCGCAATTTCTCCTTGGCGTCCAAACGCTCTCGGATAGCCGTAACGATTTCTCGCAACTCCGCCATCTCCCTGTCACTCCTCCTGTCTCGTTCGGTTTGCCACCAACCTTTGGAGTTGCTGGGCATTTTGGACGGCGAAGGCGTTGGCGTCGTTGTTGAAGTAAGCGAAGACGGTCAGCCCGTCCCGCCACCACCAAGCGATGCGTTCCGCCCACCAAAAAAGTTCGTCGTCGGGAAAGCAGCCCGCATAAAGCCCGTCCCAACCGTGAAAGCGCAGGTAAACGAGGGGCGCCGTTACGATGTCTGCCAGCGCTTTCGGGAAGGGCGGAGCGATAGGGACGCAATGGGCGACACCCCGTCGCTCCAGCACCTGCAAAACCCTTTCCTCCTGCCACCAAGATGGGTGGCGAAACTCTACGGTATGGGCGCAATGGCGGGGGAGTTGCCGAAGGAATTCATCCAGCCGCTCCGCATCCGCTTTCAAATTGGGTGGCAATTGCCACAGGACGACCGCCAGTTTTTCGCCCAACCCGTCAACATTTGCAAAGAAGCGCCGAAGGGCGTCGCTCACCTCCCGCAGTTTTTTCAGGTGAGTGATGAAGCGAGAGCCCTTGACGGCAAAGCGAAAATCAGGCGGTGTTTGCGCTGCCCAGTGGGCGAAGGTGTTGCGGGACGGCAGGCGATAGAAGGAGTTGTTGACTTCCACCGTGTCAAAGTGGCAGGCGTAGAAAGCCAGCCACTCAGAGGGCTTGAGGTTAGTGGGATAGAAGCGCCCACGCCAATGCGGATAAACCCAACCCGAAGTGCCGATGCGCACCATCGCCGTCATCGCAATTAGCCCTCGGCGAAAATTTCCCGAAGGTAGGCAAGGCTTTCTTTGGCGATGCGTTCGGGACCTGGCGAGAAGTCAAAGACCTCCACGCTCACATAGCCGTCGTAACCGATTTCCCGAAGCGCCTTTGCCAGCGGGCGCAAGTCGGTGTCGCCCATGCCAGGACCGAGCCGATTGGCATCGTTGGCGTGGACATGGCGCAAATGAAGGGCAACTTTGCGAACGGCTTCGTCCAGTGGCAATCCCTCGGCGATGGCGCTTTTGACATCCACCATCGTTTGCAAGTTGGGATGATTGACCTCACGGACAAACCGAAGGGCTTCCTCCAGCGTCGGGATGAAATCCGTCTCCCTTGGCAGGGCTTCTATGCAAAGAGTGATGCCCAACCGTTCGGCAAGGGGGAGAAGGTCAGCGAAAAAGCGCTTCGCCCGCTCCCACGCCGCTTCGTAAGTGTCGCCTTTGACGAGGGCGCGTTGCTTGGGCGAACCGACGACCATGATGCGCCCGCCTAAGTCGGCACAAAGGTGCAACAGGTGGCGGAAGTAGTCCTGCGTCCGCTGGCGGACGGCATCGTCGGGCGTCGTCAAATGCAAGCCGGGCGGGGAGACGAGCAGCCAATGCAGCCCGACGATTTCCAAGCCCAACCGCTCTGCCCATTGGCGCAAGCGACGGCGCTCTTCAGGGGAAACTTGGTCGGCACTTTCGGCAAGGGTGAAGGGGGCAATTTCCACGCCATCGTAGCCCACCTCACGGATGAAAGCAAAGGCATCCTCCAACCGCCAACCTTGAAAGACCTCGTTGCAGAGGGCAAAGCGGACAGCCATGTCGTGCCACCTCCGCCTCGCCATTTTGGCACGGTCGGCGTGCTATAATCGCAGCGGTGCTATCCGAGGGGGCTGACCGAATGAGCCTGAAGGAGCGCATTGATGCCGACTACAAGACAGCGATGAAAGTGCGGGACGCCGTGAAAGTGTCCGTCCTGCGCCTGTTGCGGTCGGCAATTCACAACGCCGAGATAGACCGCCAGCGGGCGCTGACGGACGACGAAATCTTGGGCGTCATCCAATCGGAAATTCGTAAGCGCCGTGAGTCCATTGAAGCCTTCCAACAGGGCGGGCGGGCGGACTTAGCGGAACGGGAGCAAGCAGAGTTAGCCATCTTGGAAGCCTACCTGCCTCAACCCCTTTCCCGTGCCGAGTTGGAAGCCCTCGTTCGGGAGACCATCCGAGAAGTGGGAGCACTGTCGGTGCGAGACATGGGGAAGGTGATGGCGGTGCTGATGCCCAAAGTGCGAGGGCGCGCTGACGGGCGTGAGGTCAATGAACTCGTCCGCCAATTGCTGGAAGGCACAACTCCGAAGGAGTGAGGACGATGGCGACCCAACCTCTTGTCCGCCCCAAAATGACGGTCGCTGAGTTCTTAGCCCTTCCCGAAGACGATTCGTCGCCCGTCAAGTATGAGTTGGAGTTTGGGGAGTTGGTGGAAGTGACGAGACCGCTTTGGGACCACAACGAAGGCGTCCTTGCCTTAGCCTTTACTCTTTGGCAGTTTGTCCGCTCCCGTCGCTTGGGACGGCTGAACACCGATGTGCTGGTCATCTTGGACGAAGTGGCGGGAGTGGTGCTGGCGCCCGACATCGTGGTTCTGTTGACGGAACACTTAGACCGCCTTCGGGAAGGGCGTGTTTACGGACCGCCTGATTTGGTCGTGGAAGTTTTGTCGCCGACGGCGTTTCGGGACGCAGGAGTTAAAAAGCGCCTCTATCACACCTACGGCGTGCCTTGGTATTGGCTGGTTGACTTGGAGCGGCAGGTGATTGAAGAGTATCAGTGGACGCCCGATGGCTATTTGCTGACGCAAGTGGTTTTGCCCGGTGAGGTTTTCCGCCCCAAGTTGTTTCCCGACTTGACGATTGACTTGAAAAGCCTTTTGGGAGAGGCAGAAGAACCTGCGCCATCACCGCCGAAGCGCCGACGGAGTCGGAGGTGAGCAAAAAGCCAGTGAATCCCGCAGAGCAGCAGCATATCGTTGCGGCAGAGAGCCGCTCTAACAGAGACAAAGTCATCACCGTGCCAATCGCCAACGCCACACTGTTGCATCGGATTTTGGGTGTGCGTGACGAATTTTTGCGCCTTCTGCAGCGGGAGTTGGGCGTGCGGCTCATCGCCAGAGAAGGTGGGCTGGAAGTGCACGGATCTGAACCGCAGGCGCAATGGGCGGCTGAAGTGCTTCGGCAGATGCTCACCGTCGCCGAAAAGGGCGGCTCTCTTTCGGCGACGGATGTCCGCTACCTGCTCTCTTTAGCCAGAAAAGGGCAAATCGGGGAAGCCGAGGATTTGTTCACCGAAGCGATTGTCTTAACAGAACGGGGAAAACGGATAACGCCCAAAACTTTGGGGCAGGCGCGGTATGTGGAAGCGATGAAGACGCATGATTTGGTCTTCGCCATCGGACCTGCGGGCACAGGCAAAACTTTTCTGGCGGTGGCGATGGCAGTGGCGGCGCTGAAGCAACGGCAAGTGGCGCGCATCATCTTGGCGCGCCCGGCGGTAGAAGCGGGCGAACGGTTGGGCTTTTTGCCCGGTGACATTTACGAGAAAGTTGACCCCTACATGCGCCCCCTTTATGACGCCCTCTACGAATTGCTGGACTATGACAAGGTGCAGCGGCTGATTGAGCGGCGAACGATTGAAGTCATTCCCCTCGCCTACATGCGGGGTCGGACTTTTAACGATGCCTTCATCGTTTTGGATGAGGCGCAAAACACGACACCTTTGCAGATGAAGATGTTTTTGACCCGCATGGGCTTCAACGCCAAGGTCGTCGTCACTGGTGACATCACCCAAATTGATTTGCCCAAAGGTGTCCCGTCGGGCTTAGTGGAAGTGCAACGCGTCCTAAAGGGCGTGGAGGGCATCGCTTTCGTCTACTTGACGGAACAAGATGTTGTTCGCCATCCCTTAGTTCAACGCATCATCACTGCCTACGAGGAATGGGAGCGACAGCAAAGAGCGCCTTCCCCCGAACCGCTTAAGAAGGAGCGACGAGGTGAGGGCGATGAGTAGTAGTGAGCCGACGCAACGGCGATGGCGGAAGGAACGAAGCCGCCCCCGAGGCTTTTGGGATTGGTGGTCGGAAAAGGGAAAGAGGTTGCTACCTTCCTTAACGGCCCGACGAGTGGGTTTGTTTATCCTAACGGTCATTGCCTTAACGGGAGCGATGGTCCCGCCACCCTTGCTGGCTCCTTTAACTTTTCGGGAGGGTGATTTGTTCCCCTACGAAATCCGCGCATTTCGGACGGTGCGTTATCTCTCGGAGGTAGAGACACGACGGCGGCAGCAAGAGGTCGCTTCCGCTGTCCCTCGTCAATATCGCATTGACCCGTCCGTCAGCGCCCATTGGACGGCAGTGCTCAACGACCTGTTTGATGGGGTGCGGGAGTTGAGGAAGCAACCCCTTCCCCTTGCCGAGAAAGTGAGCCGATTGCGCCAGCGTTCTGGGTTAGCCGTCCCCGACCAAGTCTTCATCGCCCTCCTGCAAACTTCCCCTGCCACCCTAACCCTCATGCAGGAGACCCTCTTACGCCTCTTGAAGGAGCAATGGCAAAGGGGTATCAAGCCCACCGCTGAAGACCGCCGCACTGCTTTAGAGCGGGTGCGAGCAAACTTAGCCCAACTGCCTTTAACAGCCGACTTGCGTTGGGCGCTGATGCGACTGACCGAGATTGCCCTTCAGCCCAACATGGTCTTTGACCCCCTCGCCACCGAGCGGCTGCGGGAAAGGGCGCGAGTGTCCGTTGCACCTGTCTGGCGCACCGTCCAAGTCGGTGAACTTATCGCCCGACGGGGAGAAGTGGTGACGGCAGCGCACTTGGAGAAGTTGCGGGCGTTGGGCTACAACTTCCCTGCCTTCCTTGGCACCCTCTCGTTAGCGGTGTTGCTGACGATCGGCATCGCGACCTTTCTGCGGATGGCGTTGCCGACGGTTTTCAGCAACGACCGATGGCTGGGGTTGCTTGCCCTTATTTGGGTGCCGAGCCTGTGGGGCACCCGCCTGCTGACGGCATGGTTGGGGGCAGAAGTAGCGTTCCCCATCGTGGCGACGGCGGCGATGATGACAGCGGTGTTGATCAGCCCCCTTTTCAGCCTGTTCGCCTCAGGCGTTTTTGCGTTGGCAGTGACTTTGGGGATAGCAACCAATTGGCAAACTTTGCCCACCAGCGCTTTCCGTCCCTTCTTCGTCATGGTGACGGTGGGCGTCGCTGCCACTTTCCTTACGGAGAAAGCCCGCACCCGCGAACAACTGGCGAAAGTCGGTCTCTTCCTTACCCTCGGGACAGCAACCCTGCAAATCCTCGTCGGCATGGTCACAGGCGAGACATTGGTGATGAGTTGGGGGGACATCCAGCGGTTGCTCTTGTGCTCCGTCCTAACGGGGGCTGCCCCGCCTGCCCTTACGCTGTTGGCGGTGAGTGTTTTGGAGCGTCCTTTTGGCGTCACGACGGTCTTCACTTTGATGGAGTTAGCCAATCCCCACGCCCCATTGCTGCGGGAATTAGCGGAGAAAGCCCCTGGCACTTACCAAAGTTCTCTGATGGTCGCCCGCCTCGCCCAAGAAGCCGCCAAGCGCATCGGGGCGAACGATTTACTGGCGTGGGTCGGTGGGCTCTATCACGACATCGGCAAACTATCCCGCCCCGCTTATTTCGTGGAGAACTTGCCCCCAGGCAGCCTTAATCCTCACGACCGATTGAGCCCGCAGATGTCAGCGAAAGTTTTAGCCCTCCATGTTCAGCAAGGCGAAGAACTGGCAAGGCAGCACCGTCTGCCTCAACCGATTGTGGACATCGTTAGAGAGCATCATGGCACTTCCGTCATGACCTACTTCCTCGCCAAAGCGAAGGAGCGAGGCGAATTGCTCAACGAAGCCGATTACCGCTACAGCGGTCCCAAACCTCGCAGCAAAGAGAGCGCCATCGTCATGTTGGCGGACAGTGCAGAAGCCGCTGTCAAAGCCCTCAGCGACCCGACGCCCGAACAAATTGAACGGGTCGTCCGCGAAGTCATTGAGGCTAAAATTGCCGACGGTCAACTGGACGATGCCCCGTTGACTCTGCGGGAACTCCAAGAAATCCAACGCGCCCTCATTGACACCCTCAAAAGCATCTACCATCACCGCATTGAGTATCCGAAAGTGACGACGACCCGCCATGCTGAACAAAACGGCATTGTCCCCCTTTTGAAAGCCCCTGCAAAGGCGAACGGTCAGTGACGAGAAATTGAATGCCGAAGGGAGGGCAAACCTCTCGGTGAATCCAAGTTTTGACAGACCTACTGACGATCTGCCCGTCCCACGATTCGCCGAACATTTGGGCTCCGCACGAGACTTGCCCTCCCGAAAGCGCATCCTTCTGACCATCCTCGTGGCGAGACATCGTTAATCGCTGAGGGAAAAGGGAAGGGCATCGGCTACTGAGTTGTTTGCTGTGCCAAGGCTTCTTTGGCTTTCGCCACCAAGGCGGCAAAGGCATCAGGGTCGTTGACGGCTAATTCCGCCAACATTTTCCGATTGAGCGTCACGCCCGCCAGTTTCAAGCCGTGCATGAATTCGTTGTAGCGCAAGCCATTAAGACGGGCGGCGGCGTTGATGCGGACAATCCACCAACGGCGCATGTCCCGTTTGCGTTGACGGCGGTCACGGTAGGCGAAGTTGAGGGCGCGGATGACGGCTTCTTTGGCGCGGCGAAAGACGACACTTTTCAGCCCCCAATAACCTTCCGCCATCTTCAGCCATTTTTTGTGGCGTCTTCGGGTGACCGTTCCCGCTTTCACGCGCATCTTTCCCTCACCTCACTCAACTTGCCCTGGCAACAAGGCTTTGACCTTGCGGATATTACTGGGATGAAGTTCCACCGCTCGTTGCAAGTCTCGGCGGCGGCGCTTGGATTTTTTGAGCATGTAGTGCTGACCGCCGACGCGTTGGTGAAGCACCTTACCGCTTCCCGTGATTTTGAACCGCTTGACAGCCGTTCGTTTTGTTTTAGCGGCTTTTGCCATACAAAACACTCCTTTCTAAGGGCGCCACGGGATTGAGCCCTTCAAAGGAAGTGGCGTCAAAAGGATAACGCAGCCCTCTGCCTGCCGCTACTGTTCGCCACTAACGACTTCTATGACTTTCGGGGTTTCAGGCTCTGGCGAAGGGGGCGATGGTGCCGCAGGCGGAGATGGTTGGGCGACAGGTGACGAGGCAGGGGCAGTAGATTGAGGAGCGGTTGACGGGATTGACTTTGGTGCTTCCGCTTTTTTCCCTTCCTTTCGGGGCGCTAAGATGATGGACAACAAATGACCTTGTGACTGGATAGGCGTCTCTGGGACGGCGATGGGTTCCAAGCGTTCCACAAACTGGCGCAACTTCGCTTCGCCTAAGTCCATGTGGGCTACCCATCGCCCTCGCGCTTGCATGAAGACCCGCACCCGATGCCCTTCCCGCAGAAACTCTTCCGCACTTTTGATGCGATGCATCAGGTCATGCTCGCTGATTTGGGGCGTCAGGCGAATTTCCTTCATGTCTTTGTGATGCTTTCGGGCTTCCTTCTCTCGCTTGCGTTGCTGATACTTGAACTTGCCGTAATCCATGATGCGACAGACAGGTGGGCGAGCCTGCGGCGCCACCTCAATCAAATCCAGCCCCTTAGAGCGCGCCAGTCGGATGGCGTCCCTTGTGTCCATCACGCCCAATTTTTGCCCGTTCTCGTCAATGACCAACACTTTCGGGATGCGGATTTGTTCGTTCACCCGCAACTCACGGCGTTCTTCCCGCTCAGCGATGACCGTTCACCTCCGCCTTAAAGTTTAGCCGACCGCCAACAACTCGGCGACCTTGCACCGAAAGTTTGGCAGAAGGTCGCTGCCCGTTAATTCGTCCTCGGAGCGAAAAACTTGCACTTGCGTCAGCGATTTGTAGACTGTCACGGTTTTTGCCTCAGGGTCAACGAGCCAAACTTCCTTGGAGCCGCTGGCGAAGTATTCCCCCAACTTTCGCCCCAACTCCGCCCAATCCTCGTTGGGCGAAAGGACTTCAACCGCTAAGTCGGGAGCGCCTTCCAGAAAACCCTGTGGCGGTTTGCCTTCAGGCAGCCGTTCCCGTAGCACCAGCGAGATATCTGGTGAGCGAATGTTGCCCGTGACCATCTTGAAACCAGCGCTGGAAGCCGCCAAGAAGCCGACTTTTTGAGCGGAAGGATACATCAAAAATCCGACGCGCATCACGATGGCGTCGTGCAAAACACCCGCTGGCACCTCCCTCGCCTCCCCCTCCACCAGTTCGTATTTGCGCCCATCGTCGGAAAGCCGCAGAAATTCTTCCTCTGTCAAGCGCGGTTTAGTAGCAGCAACTTCCGTCATCGGCATCCATCTCCTTGCAGCCTTTCGGTCATCCTGCAACAGGTGGCTTCAACTGCGGTTTGAGCCACTCAATGAAGCGTTCTAAAGGCATTGTCCCTAAGTCTTTGCGCCCTCGTTCTCGGACAGCGACAGCGCCCGCCTGCATCTCCCGGTCACCGACGACAAGCATGTAAGGGACTTTGCGCGCCTCGGCGTCAAAGATGCGCCCTGAAATCGGTTCGTTGCGCCCGTTTACTTCCACCCGCACTCCTTCACCCTTCAAGCGTTGAGCAATTTGCTGGGCGTAAGGCAAATGGCGTTCAGCGATGGGCAGCACGATGACTTGCACGGGCGAAAGCCAAACGGGAAAAGCGCCCGCGTAATGCTCCGTCAGCACCGCCACAAATCGCTCCATAGAGCCAAAGAGCGCCCGATGCACCATCACGACCTGATGTTCCTTGTTGTCGGCGCCGATGTAGGTCACATCCAACCGTTCAGGCAAGTTGAAGTCTAACTGGATGGTGGAGCATTGCCATCGCCGACCCAAGCAGTCCCGCAGGAAGATGTCAATCTTCGGACCGTAGAAAGCGCCGCCACCGATATCCAGTTCGTAGTCCAACCCCAACTCTTGGGCGACTTCCTGCAATTCCCGTTCCGCTCGCTCCCAGCCCTCCAAAGTCCCCGCAAATTTCCCTTCAGGGCGGGTGGCGATTTTGACCTCAAACTCGTTGAACCCAAAGGTGCGCAACATGAACAAAGCGAACTGGACGGCGTTTTTTACCTCGTCCTTCACTTGGTCGGGAGTGCAAAAGATGTGGGCGTCATCTTGGGTGAACCCCCGCACCCGTAGCAACCCATGCAGCACGCCAGACCGCTCGTAGCGATACACCGTCCCCAATTCGCACAACCGAACGGGCAAGTCGCGATAACTTCGGGTTTGCGTCTTGTAAATCGTGATGTGGAAGGGACAGTTCATCGGCTTGAGCAAATACTTGTGGGCTTCCACTTGCATCGTCGGGAACATGAAGTCGCTGTAAAGGTCAAGGTGACCGCTGCGCCGCCACAACTCGTCACGGGCGATGTGGGGCGTGAAGACGAGTTGATAGCCGCGCTGAAGGTGTTGCTCCCGCCAGAAATCCTCAATGGTCTTGCGGATAAAGGCGCCGTTAGGAAGCCAAAGGACAAGCCCTGAACCGATCGTCTCGTCCACGATGAACAAGCCCAACTCCCGTCCCAATCGGCGATGGTCACGCCGCTGGGCTTCTTCCAACCGCCTCAGGTGCTCTCGCAATTGCTCTTCCGTCGGGAAGCAAGTGCCGTAGATGCGCTGGAGCATCGGGTTGCGCTCGTCGCCCCGCCAGTAAGCCCCCGAGGTGCTCAGCAACTTCAGTGCCTTCACCCGACCTGTGCTGGGGATGTGCGGTCCTTTGCACAAATCAATGAAACCGTCTTGGCGATAGAAACTCACCGTCTCGCCGGGCAAGCCGTCCAAGATTTCCAGTTTGTAAGTCTCGCCCATTTGCTCCAGCAACTTACGGGCTTGCTCCTTGGGAAGTTCCATTCGTTCCAAGGGATAGTCGGCGGCGACGATTTCCCGCATCTTCGCTTCAATGCGCTCCAAATCCTCAGGGGTGAAGGGGCGAGGGACATCAAAGTCGTAGTAAAAGCCGTCCTCAATGGGCGGACCGATAGCCAGTTTCGCCTCGGGAAAAAGTTCCTTGACGGCTTGGGCAAGGATATGTGCCGTCGTGTGCCGATAAGCGTCACGAGCAGGCGGGTCGTTGAAGGTCAGAAAGCGCAACTGCACCTCGCCCTCAGGCAAAGGGCGGAAAAGGTCAACGGGTGTCCCGTTCACTTCTGCCAGCAACACTTCTGCCTCTAACTCAGGACGCCACTCCCGAAGGATTTGCAACGGGGTGATACCTGCCTCATACTGGCGCTCTTCGCCATCGGGCAGCCGAACCGTCACTTTCGCCATCAACAGCGTCCCTCCTTGCCATCGCCCCGAAAGTTTAACGCCTCCTTTCCCGTCCGTCGGGACGGCAGGAAGGTCGCCGAGCGCAAAAAGGAAAGGGCTAAGGACAAAACACTCTCCCCTCCCCTGCTGCCGTCAGTTTGAACGGGTGTCCAATTCATTCCCTCTTTGCCGAACCTGCCAAGGCGCGCAGGTGATTCAACTCTTGCTGAACGAGTTGAGGGGCAGGATACGCCATCGGTTTGCCCAACCGTTCTGCCAGCGCCATCAGCACCCGCGCCAACGAACGGGCACCTGACGGCGGCTCTACAGCCCGTCGCACCGCCTGCACCGTTCCCGCCCAGTTGGTGTAACTGCCGTTCTTTTCCATGAAGGTCAAATCGGGCAAAACAAGCCACGCCTTCTCCGCCAACGGCGTCCGCACCGATGCGCTGACGATCAGGTGGGGCACTTGCCCTAACGCCTCCACGACTTCGGTCGGGATTTCGTAGACAGGCGACGGGTCTACAACCCATGCCACTTGCAACTCGCCCCGTTTCGCTGCTTCCAAAGCACTGCGGGCATCATGCCCTCGTTGAGGGGGTGTCCCATCACCCCAAAGCCGTTGCAGCACCATCCGCATCGCCTCATCGCCAACAGGGCGCAAGCCGGGCAAGGAATCAGGGGTCAAGCCGGCTTCCATGCACCCTCGTTCGTTAGCGTGATGCAAAGCGTAACAAACGGCGTCCCAATCGGGCTTGACGAAGCGTTGCCGTAAAGCCAGCACCGTCTCAGGCGCAACGGGTTGCGGGTCACCACTGGAGGCGCAAATGACGACGGGGCGCTCCGCCTTCCTCAGCGCTTCAGCGATTTCGGCAAGTGTTTCCGCACCGATGCCCAATTCCTGAGCGATGGCGTTCACCGAACCGCCCGCCATCGCTTCCGTAAGCGCCCGCGCGAATTTGTCCAGTCGCCCTTGCTCCCTTCCCAACTCTTCCAGCCACTTCCACGCCCATCGCTTCATGCGAGGTTTGTCCCCCGTCACGCCAGCGACAATCAACTTTGCCCCTCGCTTTTTGACCGCCTGCAAGAGCCAAAACCAAGCGATGGGCAAATGGCGGTAGATGTTGCAACCCAAAAGGAGCACGCAGTCCGCTTTCTGCAACGCATAGACCTCCACGCCGAGCCCGACTTTGCCCCCTTGCCGAACCAGTGTGCTGACCAACGGGTCACGCTCAAAAAAGTCCACGCTCCCGCACCCGACGACGCTGCGGGCAAACCGTTGGAACAAATAGGCTTCTTCGTTGGTCATCGCCGCCGTCCCCAAAAACGCCATTTTGTCCTGCGCCCCGTTTCTGCTGTCCCCCAGCAACTCCGTCAACGCTTCCATCGCCCTCTCCCAACCGACTTCCTGCAAAGTGCCATTGACACGCAACAAGGGTGTGACGATGCGGTGTTCGGGATGGGGATAATGTTGCTCAAAGCGCCCGATGTCGCACATCCAGATGTCGTTGACCTTCAGGTTTTCCCCCGCTGGCACGAAGCGGACGGGATAGTTGAAGCGGCAATCGGCGAAGATGCTGCAATGGATGGGGCACTTGGGACAAACCGTCTCCGTGCGCTTCAGTTCCCACGGGCGCGCCGCAAAGCGGTAGGTCAAACTCGTCAGCGCCCCGACAGGGCAAATGTCAATGACATTGCCCGAAAAGATGTTGTCCAGTCTCTCGCCCTCAGCGACAGCGATGTAACTCCACCAACCTCGTTCCACTTGCTCCAACTGCTTTTCGCCGACCAATTCGTCGCAGAAGCGGATGCATCGCTTGCACATGATGCATCGCTCTCGGTCTAAGGCGATGTAGTCGCTCAAGGGCACGGGCTTGACAAATTGGCGTTTGGGCTCAATGAAGCGGGAGTAAGGGCGTCCCTGCACAAAAGCGGCGTTTTGCAAGGGACATTCGCCCCCCCGATCGCAAACGGGACAATCCAGCGGGTGATTGATGAGCAAAAACTCCATGACGGCGCGGCGGGCTGCCTCTGCCGCTTCACTTTTCACCCGCACGACCATCCCGTCGCTGACAGGCATCACGCAAGATGGCTGCGGTTTGGGCATCCACTGAATGACAGGATTGCCTTGCTCATCCGTCGCCACCGTCCCGTCGGGATTTCTTTTTGGCGTCCCGACTTCCACCAAGCATTGCCGACAGACCCCGACGGGTTCTAAGCGGGGGTGGTAGCAAAAATGAGGGATGTCAATGCCCAGCATCTTGGCAGCCTCAATGATGAGCGTCCCTTCAGGCACTTCTATCGTTTGACCGTCAATGGTCACCCGCACCTTTTTGGCATCGGGCGAAATTTCCCGACGGCGCAACCCGACCGTCGTCCCCGCCAAGATGTTGGCGGGAATTTCCTTCTCCAACGGCACTTTGCCCCAAAAGGCTCGCACTAACTCGTCCCAAGTCAAATAGCCAAAAGCCATCCTACTCACCTCGTGCCTTTTGCTATTCACACCGCCACCAAAGCCCCCTCCTCAGGGCATCGTTGGTGGCGGACATGGAACTCAAAATCTTCGGGAGCGATCCGAAGGGCGGAAAGCAGCGGGTTGGGAGCAGTGTCGCCTAACAGGCAGAAGCAGTTGCCGACCATCTGTTTGCCGACGCTTTGTAGCAACTCAATGTCCTCAGGGCGTGCCCCGCCATTGTGAAAGCGCTCCAACATCTTCACCAACCAGTAAGTGCCCTCGCGGCAAGGCGTGCACTTGCCGCAGGATTCGCGCATGTAAAACTTCGTCAACCGAAGCGCCACTTTGACCATGCAAGTGCCTTCGGCGATGACGACGACGCCTGCCGAACCCGCAAACGAACCCGCTGCCATGATGGACTCAAAATCCATCGTCACCTTCAGCGCTGTCTCGCGGTCAAACATCGGCGCCGACGAACCGCCGGGGATGACGGCTTTGATTTGCCGCCCTTCAATGACACCCCCCGCATACTCAATCAGGTCGCGCATGGCGATGTTGAGGGGAAATTCGTAAACGCCAGGGCGGTTAACATGCCCGCTAACAGCAAACAAACGAGTGCCTGGGCTTCGTTCTGTGCCCCACTGCCGATACCATTGCGCCCCGTTCAGGATGATGGGCGGGACGCGGGAGACTGTTTCGGCATTGTTGATGACCGTCGGTTGACCGAAAGCGCCCTTGACAGCGGGAAAAGGCGGTCGCATGCGCGGTTCGCCCCGATTGCCCTCCAACGACTCCAACAGCGCCGTCTCTTCCCCGCAAATGTAAGCCCCCGCGCCCCGATGCAACACGAGGTCGCAGGAAAAATTGGTGCCCAAGATGTTTTTGCCCGCAAAACCATGTTCATAGGCTTGTTGGATAGCCCGGCGCATGATGTGGTAAGCCTTCCCGAACTCACCCCGAAGGTAGATGAACACTTTTTCGGCTTGGATGGCGTAAGCGGCAATGAGTGCCCCTTCTATGATGGCGTGCGGGTCATTCTCCAAAATCAGGCGGTCTTTGAAAGTGCCCGGCTCGCTCTCGTCGCAGTTGACGCAGACGAACTTGGGAAAGATGTTTTTGGGCACAAAACTCCATTTGACCCCCGTCGGGAAACCTGCCCCACCGCAACCCCGCAGCCCTGACGCCTTCACGACCTCAATCACTTCCTCAGGCGCCATCTCCGTGACGGCTTTGCGCAGGGCTTTGTAGCCATCGTGCTCCATGTAGACGGCGATGTCCGTGCTATTGGGAATGCCAACCCGTCGCTTGACGATGAACACCTCTTGCATGAACTTCACCTCGTCATCCATCTGGGCATTTGCGCCGTGCGTTGTTACTTTAAGGCAGCCAACACCCCACCGCAACGGAATGCTCTTCCTTATTGGCTTGTCAGAGTTCTGTCAGACTTGTGCCCTACAATGATGCCCGCAAGGTGAGCCTTAGGGGTGACTCCCCCCTTCCTCAGGGAACAACCCCAAAAAGGAGATGATGACAAATGTGGCGCAATGGACAGTTGGGCTTTGCGATATGGTCGGTCGTTGTTGCCTTGTTGGCAATGGGGCACTTGCAGCCCCAAGAGCCATCGTTGCAAAAGTGGGTCTCTGGCGGAGAAGTCACCGACTTGCTGCATGGCTTTTCCGTCCGCCTCCCTCAAGGCTGGGCGTCTAATGTCCATGACAACTTCCTCCGCATCAACGACGACCAAGCCCTTTGCTTCATCGTCCTTCGGGTCGCCCGTTACGAGGGCAACTTGCGCCAAGTCGCTCAATCTTGGTGGCTGGAAAGGCAAGCGATGATGAGCGGCTTCAATCAACCCCGTTTCGCTTTCCGAAAACTTTCTCAAGGTATCCTCATCATCGGCGAAGGTTTGGGTTACCCCTTCGTCTTTCACTTGGTGATGTCGGTCAACTTCGGCTTGTTGCGCCAGACGCCTCCCAACAACTTCCGAGAAGTCACTGCCATCTTGCCCGGCAAAGCAACGGCGTTGGTCGTGACCTTGCTTTTCCCCGCAGGCACTGAGAAGGCAAAGTTGGACGAAATGATGAGCATCGTTCGCAGTTTCCGCTTCTTGCCGCAAGAGAAGATGGTTCGTTGGCGGCGGGAAACCATCTACGACCCAGAAGTTGGCATGGAAGCGGGTTGGATTCATGTCCCCGAAGGTTTTGAGTTTCGTGGCGCCATCATCCGACAAGGCACGAAACGAGTGCCTGTCTTGTTCCTTCGCAAGGGCGACATGATGGTGCGCTTTGACAACATTGACCTGCAAAGCAGTGCCCTTCAAACGGGCTTTGGCGGCAACGCCATGACCTTGCTGACCATCAACGGTCAAACCTCACGGCAACCTCAACCCATCTTCCTTCAATCTCCTCAAGATGTCGCCCGCCTCATTTTGGGCATTTGGCAAGCGGAGACAGGTGAGCGATGGGAACTCAAAGAGCAGGTTGAAGTGCCCAAGTCGGCGATGGAGAAACTGATGGAGCAGCAAATTCAGCAAAATTTGGCTCAATCGGCGGTTGTCTTCCGACGGGCAGTGCAAGGCGGGCTCATCAAATTTGCCTTTAGCGCCCAAAGCGGTCAACTGGTTCGGGACGCCTTCATCTCAGGCTCGCTGCTTCTCAGTCAACAACCCGACCCCATCGCTACATCGCAAGATTGTTCCGTCAGCATCATGGTTCACATGTTCCAGTTTCCCAAAGACCAAGCGGAACAAGCGGTCGGCATTTTCACTGGCATTGGAAACAGTCTCCACTTCAGCCCCCAACATGCCCTTTCCGCTCTGGAGCGGTTCACCAAAGAAAACCAAGAAATCAACCGCATGGTGATGCAGATGCTGCATGAAGAGCGAGAGTTCAACAGCCGCATGGCGAGGGCGTGGACGAACGCTTTGAGCGACCAGACTTATGTGAAAGACCCAGAGACGGGCGAAATTTTCCGAGTGCACAAGCGGATTTGGGAGACGGGCGAATTTTGGCGCGACCCTGTTTGGGGCGACATCCTCGGCGGCGTGGAACGGGGTAGCGAACTGGAAAGGCTGCTCAAAGAAGAAGGCTGGCGCCCCCTCCAGCAATCCTTGGAAGGCTTCCCAGAGCAGTGGTGAATCAAGGGAGACCTTGTCAGAGTTCTGTCAGAGTTGCGATGCAGAATGTGAGGCGACAACGCAATGATGCGAGGTGATAAAGCCGTGCGGAAGCAAGGCTGGAGCACGAAGACGGCGATGTTGATTGTGACGATAGGCGTGATGCTCGCTGCAGCCTTGATCAGTTGGGGTCAGTTGGGGCGAACGCCTCAAACTCCAGCGAACCGCACACGACTGCAAGGTCGTGGTCTGTCAAGACAACAACTGCAAAACTTGGAAATCGTCGCCCACATCAAACCTGACGCCTTCAGACCCGCTGCCGTGCGCGGTCGCTATGTTTACGCCATTGGAAGCGGCAACCCATTTGGAAGCAGCCCGCTGCTTGCCATTTTTGACATCTCCGACCCGCAAAATATCCGCAAGGTCGGCGAATTGACAGTCAACGGGCAAGTTACCTCTGAGCAATTGGTTTTGGTCGGCAACTACGCTTATATGGTGGCGCTTGAGGAGTTCTCTGGCGGTGGCTACACTCTCAGCCTTCGCATCATTGATGTCTCCGACCCGACCCGTCCCAGAGAAGTCGGTCAATATGCGCCAGCAGGCAAAAAGGCTTACGCTGTCGTCGCCGGCAACAATTACGCGTATGTTGCTGTCAGCGGCTCTAATAGCAATGCCCTCCATGTCCTTAACATCTCCAACCCAGCAAGTCCCCAGTTCGTCCGAGAAATCACCAATGTCCCCGACATAGAAGGCGATGGCGGAACGGTAGTTGGCAATAGGCTCTACCTTGTTCACGGTCGCAATGGCGTGAGCATTTGGGACATCAGCCAACCTGACAACCCGCAGCGGTTGGGCGCTTTTGACACGCCCGGCATCGCCCGTTCTGTCGCTGTCTCTGGGAATTACGCTTTCGTCACCGATGGTCGCTGGACTGACCCAGGAGCCGAGAAGGGTTACTTGCGCATCGTTGATGTTTCCAACCCTGCCAATCCTCAAATTGTCGCCAGTGTTGATGTCGGTGATGACAATCCTTGGTCTCTTTTGGCTTTGGACAGCATTAACAACAGGCTCTTTGTCGGCTTGTTTGACCGGTCGCAAACGGTCATTTACAACATCAGCAACCCGACCAATCCCGTTGAAATTTGGCGTGGTGAAGGTTTGTTTGGAAGCGCCGACTTTTCCAACAAGCGTATGGTCACCTCGCCTGCCGATGGCGTTTTCATCGTTTGGGACATTTCTGGGGCAACACCAAACCGTTTGGGGCAACATGGCATCTCCCTTTACCCCGTCATCTCTGCCTTGAAGGACAACTACCTCATCACCAACGACCGCAACGGACTGGTCGTCTTCAATGTTGCAAACCCATCCCAGCCTCAATTGGTGAAGCACTTGTCATTGCAGGGTTTTCAAATGTCTTCTGGGCGTCTCATTTTCGCTGGCGATACTGGCATTTACAGTCACGGTGTCGGCAACACGAACAACCTTTTCTTCCTCAACTTTGCCGACCCGACAAACCCGCAACCCCTTGAGACATACAACTACGACTGGGGCGTTAACGCCTTGGCAGTTATCGGCGATTATCTTTATGTCGGGCACGGTCGTGGGCGAGACATCTACAGCGTAAGCAATCGCAGCAGGCTTTACAGCGAGAGTGGCAACACAGTTTATGCGATGGCAGCAAATGTCAAGCCCGATATTGCAGGCAGCGTCCTTTACGAAGCCGTCGCTGCCGGATGGCCAAAGACGAAATTGCGCATCTCTGTCATCAACGACCCACCTCAACCGTCGCCTCGTGGCGAGTTGACTTTTAACGACCAAATTTCCGACTTGGCTGCGGTTGGTTCAAAGGTTTTCGTCGTGACCAAAAAGGGCGATTTGTTCGTCGTGGACGCTTCCGACCCGTCAAACCCTCAGCAGGTGGCTTCGTGGACGAACCCAGTGAGGGACAGCACTTACACCGCCCGCGTCCTCGTTTCGGGCAATTTCGCCTACCTCTCCCTTTTCACCGAAGGTTTGGTCGTTCTTGACCTGAGCAATTTGTCCGTCGTCGCTTCAATGAGAGATGCTTACATCAACAATGTCTCCGTTTCGGGCAACCTGATTTACGCCGCTGGCGACTACGCTGGCTTTTACATCTTGCGCAATTTGGCTTTGCCGCAGATTTTGCCGCCAGTCATTTACTTCGCCGTCCCGAACATCGCCCCTCAAAGTTCAGTGACTTTGTGCATCGTCGGTGCAAACTTTCAATCCAACACACAAGTTTGGCTTGAGAGGTCAAATCAAAGGCTTAACCCGACCCGCACTTCGGTCGTTAATGACTCCAACATTTACGCCGATTTCAATCTGACGAACGCACCGCTGGGCAAGTGGGATTTGGTTGTCCGCAACCCAGACGGCAACACTGCCCGCCGTCCAGAAGCGGTAACGGTAGCAACCTCGCCTGACTTGACAATTTACCGTTTGAGCATTGACCCTTCAACCAATTTGCAAGTGGGCACCCCCGTGACGCTGAAAGCCGTCGTCCGCAACGCAGGCGAACTGCCCGCCGCTAACTTCGTCGTCCGCTTCTTTGCCGGTGACCGAAAAGTTGGCGAGCAGCCTGTTACTCGCCTAAACGGCGGCGCTCAGACTGAAGTTTCGCTGCCTTGGCGTATCTTGGGGGGCAACTACCAACTGCGAGCGGTCGCCGACGCCGACAATTCTGTGCCTGAAAGCAACGAGAACAACAACGAGGCGTCCTTGCCCATCAACTTACCAGCACCCGATTTTGTCGTCACCAACTTGACCGTGACCCCGACCACGAACCTGAAGGATGGGCAGGAATTGCAAATTCAAGCGACAGTCGCCAACCAAGGTGGTGCTACTGTCTTCCCGATCACCGTCGCTTTGCTCGCGGACGAAGGCAAGTTCGGCGAGCAGGTTATTGCTGATGGGCTCGGTTCTGGGCAGAGCGTGACTCTGACCTTCCGGCACACTCTCAGTGGTGGGCAACGCAAAATCGCCGTCGTCGTTGACCCTGCCGACAGTTTACCTGAATCCGATGAGACGAACAACCGCCGTGAGTTCAACTTGCCTCAAGTCCCGCTGCCAGACCTTGCTATCGTCAACTTGCGGACTTTCCCGTCAACGAATTTGAGCCCCGGCATGAACCTCAATATTACTGCCACCATCCACAACTTCGGTGGCGAGACAGTGCGCGGGTTTGTCGTCCACTTTTCTGCTGCCGATTTCTCGGGTCAAGTTTGGGTCAACGGGTTGGGAGCGAACGAGGAAAAGGAAATTGAGGTGACATGGTGGAACATCCCTCCGGGACAGCATACTCTCATCGCCACCGTTGACCCGACAAAGGTAGTGCCTGAAACCAATGAAGGCAACAACCAAGCGACTTTGCCCGTTAATGTTTCTGCCCCCGATTTGATTGCTGAAGGCATGGAAATCAACCCGTCAACTTTTGTTTCGGGGACGACCGTGACCGTTGCGGTGACCGTGAACATTGCCGGTGCTGGTCGCACTCCGTTCCCCATTCCCGTCAGGCTGTTTGACAACGATGTCCCTGTCGGCGAAAGCCAAATTGACGCCAACATCCCTGCGGGTCGGAGAATAATCGTTCGCATTCCCTATCAGGCTCGTTCTGGCGAACGGAGGCTCAAGGTCGTCGTTGACCCAGACAACCAAGTTCCCGAACCCAACGAGAACAACAACACCCAAGAGCGAACGGTCACCGTGCCCGCACCCGACATCGCTGTTTCTGCAGAACTTTTGCCCAACAACCCCACCACTGGCAACCCCTTCTATGTTCGCGGCGTTGTCCGAAACGAAGGGGCAACGACGACAGTGCCCTTCCGCCTCGTCGCCGAAGTTCTGGACGCAAGCGATAGGGTCATCGCTACTAAAGCCGCAGACTTTTTATCAGGCATGGCAAGCAGCGCCTCAGAAAACTTCAACTTTGACTTCACCCGCTTCTTTGAGATGAAGAAGGTTCGGGTGAAGGTCGTTTGGGGAATTAGCGGATTCCAAGACGCCAAACCAGCCAACGACGCATTGCTGCTTCAACTCGCCGATGTTGACCCGCCAGATTACGCTGTAACTGCCTTGGATGTCCAACTGCCAGAACTTGTCGGGATGGGCAAGGTCATCACTTTCCGCATTACAGTGACTAACAGGGGCGGAGGTTACCGTGTGGTGGGTTTCACAGCAGGTTTCCCCATTGCGGTTTTCCTGAACGACCAACAAGTAGCGACTACCTTTGTGGGCGGTTTGGACAGAGGTGTTGAGTCAACAGCCATCGCTAACTGGCGCATTGACCGACCACTCAATAACCCGACGGTTCGTGTCGTCCTTGACCCACAGCGTCAGTTCCCCGATGCCGACCGAAGCAACAACGAAATCCAAAGACAAATTAACTTGACCGTCCAAAAACTTGACCTAAAACCCGTTGATGTTGAGATTGTCCCGGCAAACCGACCTGTGGGCGAATGGGTTCAAATCCGAGTTCGCGTCCGTAAGGAAGGGGCTGGCGATTTCTTCGGCGTTGTCCCCGTTCAGGTTATCATGGACGGTGCCTCTTTGGGCACGAACTATTGGACTTACCTTTCCCTCACCGATGCTTCTCCCGAAGGCGTTGTTGAATTTGGGTGGAGTGTGACGCCGGGCAATAAGCGCAAAATTCAAGTCATCCTTGACCCCGACCGACAAGTGGACGAATCGGACAAGACGAACAACCTTTTGGAAAAGACCGTCAACTACCCCGCCCAAGCCCCTGATTTCGTCGTTGAAAGCCTTGACTATTCGCCAAAAGAAAATGTCCGACAAGGTGACACCGTCACTTTCACCGTCACCGTGAAAAACAAAGGCGGCGCATTTGCAGGCTCGGTCGCCGTGCGGTTGCAAACCAACACGGGCTTTTACCGAGATGAACGGGTGAGCCTCAATGCTGGCGAAAGCAGAACAGTTCAGTTCCAATGGTCAGCAGCGCCCGGCAGCGACCACCAAGTCACTGTGGATGTTGACCCATACAACGACGCCCCTGAATCTGACGAAACCAACAACCGTCTCGTCCAACTTTTGCCCTTGCGAGTTGCCCCTCGACCTATCGTGGAGTTGTGGTTTGATTTCCCGCCATATCCCGTTGCGCCTGGCAAGCAGCTCACTTTGAACTGGCAACTAAGCAACAGGGGAGCAGAGGCAGTTCCTGTCACTTTGTCCGTTTCAGGTTTGCCCGAAGGCTGGGCTCAGGTTGAACCCGCTTCAGGCATTTTGCCCGCCAACGGAATTTTGAACGGGCAAGTGACCGTTACCGTCCCAAGCAACTGGGCTGAATCGCGAGAGTTCACCTTGACCTTGCAGGCTCAAGCGAATTCAACGCCCCTTAAGGTTGAACGGACATTCAGTGTTGAAACGGTGCCGCAAATTAGTGGCTTGACCCCATACAACGGGACTCGCACCGGCTCAACGACCGTTGAGTTCGTTTGGTGGACACAAATTCCGTCAAGCAGCGAAGTTTACATCAAGCGACCCGTTGACCCCGAATGGCAACGGTTCACTGGCGACCCTGGAACTTTCCATCGCGTCGTCATTTCCGACTTGCGGCGCAACAGCACCTACTTGTTCTATGTCCGCAGCGTCGCTTCTGGCGGCGAGGCTAAGAGTGAGGAACGAAGGATTTTCATCACCCAAGCCGTTTCCTTCGTGCAACCCGAATACTCTAAAGAAGTTCGCCGAGATTATGACCAGCGTTTGACTGTCTATGTCATCAACAACGACAGAAAAGCGCACCTCATCAAAGCGGAACTTTTGGAGAGCAACTACGAAGATGCTCCGGCGGGATTGCTGGGCGAAGGGACATTTGACGAACCTGCAAGGCTCGCTCCGGGTCAGCAGTTGCCCATCACCTTCGCCGCCCACTTCCAAGACGCCCGCCGAAACGATTACACCTTCCGCATCCGAGTTCGGACATTGGACGAACAACCCGAACAATCTGATGAGGCATTGGTGAAAATCCGAGTTCGTCCGCCCGATATCCGCATCCGTGTCGTCCAAATCGCAGAAGACCCACTGTCAATGACAAAGACTTTCAGGGTAACCAACGAAGGGACAGACCCAGCAACCGACTTGACTATTGACCCAAAGGGCTTGACAGCGGAACAAGTGGGCATGCAACCCCTCATCCAACACGCTTACCTTGCTCCCAACCAGTCCATTGAGTTCAAGATTTTCCCCATGCTCTTGCCGCCAGGCTTTAGACCCTTCGGGCTTTCGGATATTGATGACGCAAAGGTGAGTTTTGAAAACTCCGTCCCTTATGTGGGTCGGAATTTCCGCCCCTTTGACCTTTACATCTTCCTGAACGGCGTGGAGGTTGGCTCGTTCCAAAATGCTATTCCGTTAGGCGTGTTTACAATTCCCGTGCCAGCAAAGGTGCTTTTGCCCGCCGAGGTGACCCGCTCAGCCGATTTGAGAATGCAACCTGAGGAAGTTCGCCCAATTCCATCCCCAACGGTTCAGCCCATCGTTCAGAAGTTGCAATCGGGCGTGACTTTGAAAGTTTCTTATGCCAACCGCACCGAACAAATGACTGTCCAGTTCTTTGACAAACCGAGCCGCCAAGGGGCAGACCAGTTCTTCATCGTGAACAAAGGCACTCGGGTAATCTCTCAGCAGGTGGAAGCAACTCACTGCACTAACAGCCCCACGGTTGTTATTCCGATTAGGAATGGCATCTTGAACGCTGAATTGAGGCTTGAAAAGAAGAACTTCAACGATGCCCACTTCCTTAATGCTTCCAAGTTCAAATTGGACATATGCGTCAGCAACTTCAAGGTCGTAGTAAAGGCAGGCAGCGAAGAAGAAGCCCGAACGGTAGCCGAACGGCTTTGCAACACTTTGACAAAGCCACCCTCAAAACCCAACACCGTCATCGTTACCTTGATTGGGGACGGACCGCCTTACAAGCGAGGTAAGCCGATAACCGTTCGCGCTCGCGTGATGGGTGAAGGAGACCCAACTACCGCCACAGTTCAAGCGACCTTCAGCAACGGCGACCCCGCCATCTTCCTCAAGCCTGCTGGTGGAAACTTCTTTGAAGGGCAATGGATTCCGACCAACATTCCCTCAAGTGCGAGGGTTGAAAGCGATGGTAGTGTTCGGTTCAACACCACCGTTACAGTCACCGCCACTGGCTGCGAGCAATCGGCAACGGGCACTGCCAACGCTGAAATCAAGGTCGGCGCCATCAAGTTCAAGTTCACAGGTATAACGGACATTGACGACATTGACCAAAGAGTGAACAACGCTGACCAACCTTGGCTCCGCTGGAACTGGTCGCCGGGGCAGCAAAAACCCATTCACTTTAAGGGCATGATCGTGGACGAGGAGGGGCAACTCATTCCTTCCACAGTGAGTGTTCAGTTCCAGTTCTTCCCGATGGGCGAGGACTCGCTTAAGGCTGAAGACCAAAACATCAACGCTCAGGACGGCAAATTTGTTTTCACCTTCCCTCAGTCTCAGTTAGTCGTGAACAAGCCGGGTTTACTGAAAGCCTTCTTTGAGGCTCGGGCAATGGTCTCCCCTGCACCTGCAGCAGGAAGGCTTAATTTGGTAGCCAAAAAGTTCATCAGCGGCGTCGTCTTGGGCGAATTCCAGTTCCAAGCCCGTAAGGAAGGCTACAAGTTCCTCAAGGCGGAAGTTCGTGGACGAACAGAGAAAGAACAACCCGTGAAAGTTTCGGCGAGCGCTGGAACGGACATCAAGGAAGTGGACATCTCTGTCATCGCCCTTCAACTGGACGAAAATGGAAAGTTGGCATGGAAAGGGTTGGAAAGTGCCGAAGTTGAGTTGCTCAATGTCGGAACACGAAAGACTAACAAGGACGGTGCGCTCATTTGGAAACTCGCTGACAAAGGCGAAACCGTTTCCATCAACTTCTACCTCGTCCCCGACCTTGAAATTAAGGTGACCTCTTTGCCCAAAGCCTACATCGCCCATCCCGACGCTTCGGGCAAAATTTACATCTTCGTCGGCAGCAAGGATGGGTTTGAGGTCACGACCGATAAGGACGGTAACCCGATAGCCCAAACTAAGTCTCCCGGAGATTTTGTCGTGGCTGATCGAAGGTTCAAGGTCAGCGTCGTTTCTGGCGGGGGTTCGTTGGAGGGCGACATCGCCAGACCGGAGCAACTTGACAAAACTGCCCACACCATTGTCTACCATCCACCTCAGTCGTTAATGGAAGAGGTCAGGGAAGTCAAGTTGGCAATTGAAGACAGCGAAATTCCGCTCTACAAGGCGGAACTGACCCTCAAGGTCTTCAAGAACGCCTTCATAACCGTCAGGAAGTTGGGCTTTAGGGAAGATGTTGAACCTGTCCCCATTGACCTTGTGAAAGTCAACGGCATCAAAGTAGTTCCCGGCACCGTTGAGGGTAAAGTCCAAGAGAACCCGCAACCTGATTCGGGTCGCCCCATCAATGGTGTCACCGTCACCGCCCATGTCGCTGACCAAAAGAAGGAAACCCAAACCGACGGCAATGTCGGACCTGACGCTGGAAGGTTCACTCTGCGGCAACTTACCGAGAACGACGCTACCTTGCGACTACAAAAACCCATCGTTTTGCCCTTCTTGGACTTCGTTGAAAAGTTCGCCCACGCTTTTGACGGGTTGCGCCAACTTGGTTACAACGCCCCTCACTTCCGCGAACAAGAAGGCTTCGTTGACGCCAACAACCAACCCATCTTCCGCTACCGTTGGGATTTAAGATACGAAACTGACCCCGCAAAACTCCAACGCATTCTTAATTCCATCCGCCGAGCCGACGCCGCCTTGAAGTATACTGCTGAAGTTGAACCGATGATAAAACAGTATGCCAAAGAATCCCTCTTGGGATTTGTTGACTTGCTGCTCTTCGCCGCCAGCGAACTCAAACTCTTTGACAAACTCGCTAACATGATGTCGGTGGGCAAAGGTATTGGGAAAGGGGTCAAGTTGTCCAATACCGCAAAAAAACACCTCAGAAAAAAGTTGCAAGAGGCTGCTCAGAACAATTTTACTGAAAGTGACCTAAAATTGATTGAAACCCTCGTGGATGATGCGCTACGGAACCATGGAGGTCTAACCGACGAAGCAATTGAAAGTGTGAAAAGAAACCTTAAACCAGGTCTAAGTAAATTAGTTGGGGACACTCTGAAAAATTACCGCGATGACATTTCTAAAAACATCGAATTGACAATTGCAACCTTAAAATCAGATATCGTCGGCTTCATCAAGGGCGTGTTGAAGAAAGCGGGGATAAAAGATACTACCCCTACAGGTGACCCGACCAAAATTGGATGGTGGTTGGACAAAGCGGTGGATTCAACTCTCAATGCTGTCTTGAGTTTCTTTGCCGACAAAGGATTTATTCCTACTCCCGAAGCAATTTTCGGCTTTGGTGATGAAATTGCTGAGAAAGTTACGAACTTCCTTCTGAACCTAGCCAACTTCAAAGGTAACATTCAAAAAACTGTTGACAAAGGCTTTAAGGACCTTGGGAGTTACAATGTCAGTAGCGCCCCGGAGCAAACTGACAAAGTGGTGAAGGAGATTGCCAAGATGCGAGAGAACAATGAACATTGGAGGAGAGTCTACGAGACTTCCAAGACCCCACTTTCCAGTGCTTTAGCCGAACTTAAAAAGATGGGTGTTTTAGAGGGCAGTTTGGCAGATGCAACGGAGAAATTCACTTCTATCGTTGACGGAATACTTCCTATCTCATCATCTGTCGCTCTTGTTGGAGGAATTACTGCTACCATTAGACTTTATAACTCGGTTGGAGTAGCATGGGCGAAGGCTACAGAATGGACACAGGTGCCAGATGTTTTGCTTGGACCTTTCTTCCCCTTCCCGCCAGATCAGCCTGTCTATGCACCTTTCTTCCCCTTCCCACCAGATCACCCGGTTCTTGCCTATGCAACGGTAACAGTCACTCGCCAATTTGCCCCTATCCGAAGCCGAAGCAGGCAGTTGGACGAATACACTTCCGTCGTCAACCAAGTCAAATCTGCCCTTCAGAACGACGACTATGAACGGGTCATACAACTTGCCCGCAACTTGAGTGAAGCGACGGCTGCCGTCAGCGATGCCCTTGAAGCCAAACATTCCCTCGTCTTGACAGGCATCCCTGTCGCCTACGAAAAAGACAAAACATTCCCCGCCCGTGCCCGCCAAGCCACCGATGCTGTTGAGCGTTCAACCTTCTACCGCAGGGAGTTCCTGCTCAGAGTGGGCAGTTACCTTGCTGCTGAGTCCGACGATGCCGGCGAGAAAGCCATCCAAGCAGCGGACAACGCTTTGGCAAAGACGCAAGAGGCGATGGGCTTGTTGGACGGTGCAATCCAGCAATTGCAATCGCTCGGCGTCACTTTACCTCACCTTCTCCGATTCACTCACCAAGTCCAACAAGTTAGTTTGACCGAGTGGCGAATTATCTTCACTGTCCAAAATATCGGCGGACAAACATCGCCTGCAACGAGTGTCAAGTTCGTTACCACCGAAGGAATAACGGTTTCGCCCAACTCATGGAGTGTGCCACCACTTGCCCCTAACGCCACACAAACCCTTACTGTTACTGCACGAACCCCTCAACGCTTCAGAAGTGGCTTCGGCGTTATCAGGACAACCTTGGGGACGCAACCTGAGGAATTCAACGCCAACTTCGTCCCCACCATCATCTTCCTGACGAGCAAGGACGAAATCCCACCTGTCATTTCCGACCCGACACCGAAGGAAGACGAAGTCGTAAGGACGGCAACCCCCACTATCGCTGTCACCATCGCTGACTTCCTTTCTGGCTTGGATATTTCATCGCTCAAGATGACTTTGGATGGGCAACGAGTTAACGCCACATACGAGATTGCGACTCGCAGGTTCTCTTACCGCTCAACGCAACAACTTACCGAAGGCACTCACACTGTCGTCGTTGAAGCGACCGACCTTGACGGCAACACCGCTCGCAAGGAATGGCGGTTCACTGTCAGGCTGGGCGCTCCCATTGAAATCACCGACCTTAAAGTTTCGCCCAACCCGTTCAGCCCCAACGGCGACGGCATTGACGATGTCCTCAACATTCACTTCAGGCTCAGTGGCGACGCTGTGCTTACAATCACCGTCGTTGACAGCCGAAACAATGTCGTCAAGACCCTTGCCAACGAACAGTCATTTACGCAAGGCGAGCACAATTTGACTTGGGACGGAAAGACGGACAATGGCGCAACAGCACCGACAGGAAGTTATGGCGTCCGCATCGCCATCATCCGAGAAGGTCGGCAAACCAATGTCGTTGAAGCGCAAGTCACTGCTGACCAAGAGCCTTTGAGCCTTACTGGCGTTTCGGTCACTCCTGAAAGGATGCGATTGACGAAGGACACCCTAAGCGTCGCCTTCAACCTCTCGCAGGACGCAAAAGTCGTCGTGAAAGTCTACTTGGGAGAGAACACCGAGGACGATGGCTATGCGGTCAGGACGATTGTCCTTGAAAACGCTAAGAAAGGTGCAAACGTTGTTTCTTGGGATGGCAAAGACGATAACGGCAGGTTCATCGCTCCCGGAACCTACACTGTCGCCATTGAAGCGGATGTTTCCACTCTGACCTCAAGAGTCCCTCTCGCTGGTAAAGTGACGGTTTTGAGTTTGCCTGACTTGCTCGCAGCAAGTGTCGGTAGCGTTGACCGAGATGGTCGTAGCGTGCTGACAGCCGTTGTCCGCAACATCGGTGCAGAACCAGCCAAAAACATCGTCGTCCGATTTGCTGTCAGAGACATAACGGTTGGCGATGTGACAATCCCCGCTTTGGACGCTGGGTCTGAAACCTCCGTTGAGTTGTCTCTTGACCCTGCACGCCAGCAGTTAATCGCTGAGGACATTACAGCCACTGTTGACCCTGACAACCAAATTGAGGAACTTGAGGAGTTCAACAACACAATCAAGACCCGCCTTGAAATTCAGGCTGTGCGCCTCGCCCATGTCTTGCCAGCGGGCGTCTCATTGGTTTCTGTGCCAATCCAACTCTTTGAACCATCGCCACAAGCAGCGTTCGGTTTCGCTTCGCCTGAAGAGACGAAGGTTGCTTGGTGGGACCCTCAAAAACCCGGCGACCTCAAGTATCGCTATGCCAATGAAATCCCTGCCCTTGAGCCCGGAAAAGGCTACTTCGTCAAGTTGCCAATCGAGCGAACAATTCAATGGACAGGGTTGCCAGCGAGAATTCAAGGCAATCAGTATGTCATCAACTTGCAGCAGGGTTGGAACTTGATTGGCTTGCCGCGTCTTGGAAGCATCGCTTTGAACGACCTACGGGTTAAGCGCCTTGATGAAGCAGACACGACAACCCTCGCTTTTACCCAACCAGGCAACCCATTGGTTGAACCTTACGCTTGGACATACAGTAGTGCTGAGCGGCGTTACCAGTTGGTTTATCCCGAAGTCGGCGAACTTGGGACTTTTGACGCTTTCAAGGGCTATTGGGTCTATGCCCACCAACCCTGCCAGTTGCTCATTCCCGCTCAAAGCCGCAGGGTGTTGGTGACGAGAAAGCGGAGCCAAATGGACGGTTGGTTCTTCCGCATTGAAGCGGAAGCGGGTGAGTTCCGAGATGTCGTCGTTGTCGGCAAAAACGCCAATCGCCTGTGGGCTCAAAAGCCTCCGACAACGCCCGAAGGTCAACCTGTTCGGTTGAGTGTCGTTGATGACCAAGGTCGCTCGTGGGGTGCCGCCCTCGCCGATAGCGATGGGCGAATGCGGTGGCGGTTGCTTCTGGAAATTGACAAAGGCGTTGAAAAGGTCGCCCTGAAGTTCCCTGATTTGGGCTACCTGCCGAAGGGCTTGAGCGCCTACTTGGTGGACGAGGCGACAGGGCAACGACGATACTTGCGGACGACCTCCGCTGTCAATCTCACTTTGACACCCAATCGCAGCACGATAGAACAGCGCACCTTCCAATTGGTCGTCATCGCAGGCGGGACGAATTTGCTCGGTATCGTCGGGTTGAAAGCGGAACCGTTGCGGGGTCGGGGTGTCGCCATCCAATTCGCCCTGACACGCTCCGCTCAAACACAAGTGGAAATCCTGACCCTAACGGGACGGCGTGTCGCCATTTTAGAGAGCGGTCAAAGCCGCGCCGCAGGGCAACACCGCCTCCTTTGGCAAGGACAAAACGACTCTGGACAGTTAATCCCTGGCGGGCTTTACCTCATCCGCGTCACCGCTACGGACGAGGAAGGAAGGCAAGTGCAAGCCACGACCACGCTGCGGAGATAACGGCAACTGGGCAAGGGTTTTATTGGGCTTGCTCTTTGCCGTCGTAGCGGCGGCGCAGTTCGGCGATGATTTGCTCTACTTTGTCCGGTGTCACTTTCTCCCACAACTCCATCGCATTGACCAACAGGACGGGGGCTTTGTCGCAGGCAGCAAGGCATTCAAACTCTTCCAAAGTGAACAAGCCATCGGGTGTTGTCTCGCCCACCTCAATGCCCAAGACCTCTTTAAGGCGCTGCAAGGTTTTGTCGGCGCCCCAAAGCAAGCAACTGATGTTGGTGCACAACATCAATTGGCATTTGCCGACGGGATGGTCGTGGAACATCTCGTAGAACTTGATGATGGCTTCCACATGGACGGGCGTCGTGCCCGTCAGTTCAGCGATTTCAGGCACGACCTCATGCGGGATGTAGCCGAAATGCTCTTGCACCATCCAAAGCAACGGCATGATGGCTGCCTTCCGTTGCGGATACTGGTTGAGGATTTGCTCCGCTTCCTTCAAGCGTTCCCCGACAAAAAACGCCATCGCTCAACACACCTCTCCTCGTGTGCCGACGGCTTCCACGATGACTAAGCGTTGCTCTTCTACGATGCGATAGACGACGCGATAGTTACCGACCCGCAACCGATAAAGTCCTGTCAATTCGCCCCGCAGTTTGCGGATATCTTTGCCTCCAAAAGGGTTGTCCTTTAGAGCGTCAATGGCTTTCACGACTCGTTCCCGCATCGGTGGCGGCAGGCGTCGCAGTTCTTTTTGAGCGTCTGGGTCAATCCTCACTTCAAAGCCTTTTTCGCTTCGTCCCAAGGCAAGAAAGCCTCCTTGCCCTGCCTGCGCCACCGTTCCTCGGCTTTTCTAATCATCGTCATCATTTCTGGGTCGCTCAAGATGTCCCAAGTTGCTTCCCACTCTTCTCGTTCCCTCAAAAACGCCAGAAACTCTATCGCCACCTTCAACCGTTCGGGCGAGAGTTGGCGCACAAGGTCAGTCGCCTGCCGACGCAACTGGCGGACGGATGACGCTTTCGCTTTCTCAGCAACCTTCGTCGCTTTCATCGGTCTACCTCCCCCATGACAGGGTCAAAACTGGCAAGGATGGCGATCAAATCGGCGACCAAGTGTCCTCTGGCGGCGATGGGAAGGGCGTGGACATGGATGAAAGAAGGCGCTCGCATGTGCATCCGATAAGGTTTTTCGCTGCCGTCGCTGACGATGTAAAAGCCGACTTCGCCCCGCGCACTTTCCACAGCGGCGTAGGCTTCGCCCGGCGGGACAGGGTAGCCACGGCTGTAAAACAGGAAGTGGCGGATGAGGGCTTCCATATCTTTGTCCAACCGCTCTTTCGGCGGCGGCGTCGCCCACGGATGGTCTGCCAAGACAGGACCTGGCGGCAAGTTTTCTATGGCTTGCTGGACAATCTTGACACTTTCCAACATCTCCCGCATCCGCACCCAATAACGGGCGTAGGTGTCGCCCTCCGTTTCCGTCACAATCTCAAAATCAAAGTCGTCGTAGCGGGAATAAGGCATCGTCTTGCGCAAGTCCCACGCTACCCCTGTCGCTCGCAAACTCGGTCCTGTCACACCCCAAGCGATAGCGTCTTCAGGTTTGATGACGCCGATGCCTTTGGTGCGTTCCAGCCAGATGGGATTTTGGCTGAGCAGTTCGTCCAACTCTTGCCACGCTTGCGGGAACTCTCGCAAAAATTGTCGGCATCGGTCTATCCAGCCGTCAGGCAAATCGTAACGGACGCCGCCGGGGACGATGTAACTGTAGGTGAGCCGTGCCCCGCACAGCATCTCAAACAAGTCCAAAATCTTTTCCCGCTCACGGAAGCAATAAAAGAAGGCGCTGAGGACGCCCAACTCTAAACCTGTCGTGCCCAGCCAGACCAAGTGGCTGGCGATGCGTTGCAATTCGGCAACGATGACCCGCAGGTATTGCCCGCGAGGAGGAGGTTCAATGCCCAATAACTTCTCCACCGCCAGCGAATAAGCGAAGTTGTTGGTCATCCCTGACACATAGTCCAGCCGGTCATTGAGGGTGATGACCTTGTGGTAGGTCTTGAACTCCGCTTCCTTCTCTATGCCCGTGTGCAGGTAGCCGATGACAGGTTCTACATCCACGACTGTCTCGCCTTCTAAGGTCAGGATGAGCCGAAGCACCCCGTGCGTGCTGGGATGCTGCGGTCCCATGTTGACCGTCATTAACGCTTGCTCGCGTTCTACCGTCGCCATTGCCATCACCTTCGTTCCATTTTTGGGTCATTCCTTGCCGACGGCTACCACTCCTCAAATTGCTCTTCGCGCTTTTCCAGCGGCATGCCCGGCTGCCAGAAAAGGGGAAAATCTTTGCGGAGCGGGTGACCGGGAAATTCGTCGTAAGTGAGGATGCGTTTCAAGTTTGGGTGTCCTTCAATGCGGATGCCAAACATGTCCCAAATTTCCCGCTCGTAAGGGTTGGCACTGGGATAGATGCCACAGACGGTCGGCACCCATGCGTCGTGACTAAACAGGCGCACCTTGACCCGCAAGCGCAGCCGATGGGTGAGGGAAAGCAAATGGTAAACGACTTCAAAGCGGGGTTCGCCCCGCAATTGCGAATAGTCTGCCGCTGTCGCATCCACAAGCATCTCAAAGTGCTCCTGATCGCGCAAGTAACGCAGGGATTCGGTCAGCACCTGTCGCTTGAGGGTGACCGAAACTTCCCCGTTGTGCTCCTTCACCTCTTCAACGGCATCGTCACCCAAGTGGCTTTTCAATCGCTCGGCGATTTGCAACAGGCGCTCTATCGCTGTCATCGCTTGCTTGCTCTCCGTCATCAGCGACGCTCCTTTCCGAGCACTCCCACTTCTTTCACTTCTGACTGAGTCAAGACATTCAACCCGACCCAGAAGCCATCAGCCTCATAGATAGCGTTGCGCAAGGGGCGCAGGGCGTCGTGGACTTTCTCGTCTTGACCGTCGGGCACAACGACTTGCAGCCAAGCATCTATTTCCTCAACGCCTTCGGCTTCAAAGGTGACTTCTGCCTCAGGACAAATCTTTTTGGCTTCTGCCGCCAATTCCTGCAGGCGTTGAAGTAACAACCGACGACTTTTTTGTCGCTTCATGGAGCCGCCGCCTCCTTAACGGCTTTCACAAATTCAGCGGCGTGATTAACTAAGCGCCGAACTCGTTTGACCGAAGCACCGACCAACTCATAATGCGCCCTTACTCGCAATTCATAGGCATCTTCCAACCAGGACACAAAACTTTCAGGATACTTTCGCCGTTGCCGAACTAACTCATTTCGGAAGGCATCCCGCAAACCCCCATGTGACCACCGAATCCGTTGCACTCCGACTTGCGATAACGCTGCGATGGCAGCCCAATACAAAGCGGCATAAACGCAGAGAGCAGCCGCCTGATAGCAATCTGCCTTTAGCGCCATTTCCGCAACCTTCAAAAACTCCTGTGCACGCTCCATCGCTTCCACACGGTTCATGTTGGCTACCTTATCATGGAACTTCCCGTCGGCGGTGCTCGCCCATGCGTTCCCGTTTGATTTTCTCTTGCAACTTCAAGATGCCGTCAATGACGGCTTCAGGGCGGGGCGGGCAGCCAGCGATGTAAACATCCACTGGCACGATCATGTCCACGCCTTGCACGATGGCGTAGTTCTGGAAGACACCGCCACAGGAAGCGCAAGTGCCCATCGCAATAACCCACTTAGGGTTAGGCATTTGGTCGTAGATGCGTTTGAGGACAGGCGCCATCTTCCACGAGCAACGCCCGGCGACGATCATCAAATCCGCTTGGCGGGGCGAACCCCGAAAAACTTCGGCGCCGAACCGCGCCACATCGTTGCGGGATGCCGCCATCGCCATCATCTCAATGGCGCAGCAAGCCAACCCGAAAGTGGCTGGCCAAAGGGAATTTGCCCGCGCCCAGTTGATGAGGGCTTGAACGGGATTCACCCGCAGAAATTCCTCCAACTTCGCCAGCAACACATTGCGCCCGATGACTTGTTTCATCTCTTCGTCCACGCCTTCGTCTTCCAGCACCTCTCCCGTCGCTTGGGCGGGCGGGGCAATGACCAACTCTCGCCCGTCAATGGTCGTCTTGACGATGCTGACTTTCATCGGTTCTCGCCTCCTGCAAGCACAGCGGATGGTTCACGGACTTCCACCAGTTCGGCGGGTCGCTCTGCGGGCAAAGCAACTTCCTCGGGCAAACGCTCCCGTTCCCACCATTCCCACTCAAAAGCGCCCGTGCGCAAAAGGTAGATGTAGCCGACGACCAAAATGCCCAAAAACACTGCCATCGCCGTTAGCGCCAGCGACCCTAACTCCCGATAGACGACCGCCCAAGGGTAGAAAAACACGACTTCAATGTCAAAGACGATGAACAGCATGGCGATGACATAAAACTTGACGGGAAAGCGATGGCGGGCATCACCGATGGGTTCGTTGCCGCACTCGTAAGCAGTCAATTTGCCCCGTTTGGGCTTCGCCTCCAAAAGCCCGACGATGTGCGACATCAGCACCATGCCACCAGCGACAGCAATCGCCAACCCGATGGCTACTACGATGGGGATGTAGTTTGTCAACATCGCTTCAACGCCTCCTCGTTTGCCGTCGCAAATTATAACCCAGTCCGCTTGTTGCACGAGCAAGCCAACGGGCACGGTGATGACTGATGAAGAGCCAACGGGCGTCGCCGTTGTTGAGGGCGTTGCAGGAAAAGGGTGTCCCGATGCGTCTTCGGGAATGGCAAGCAGGCGAGTTGCTCTTTGCTCCCGACGACCCTGCCGATGCCCTTTTTCTCGTTCAGACAGGCTATGTTCGGCTGTATCGGTTGACAGAAACGGGCAAGGAAGTTTTGCTGCGTTGGTGTGGGTCAGGCGATGTGTTCGGCGAGGAGAGTTTGACCGCCCATGCCCGTCGGCATTTCGCTGAAGGCATCACGAAAGGGAAGGCTTGGCAGGTAAATGCCCAGCAACTCTTGATGGTAGCGGAGCAAGACGGCTCTTTGAAGACGGCGTTGCTTTTCGCCCTCCATGAAGCGGCGCGCATGACGGAAGAAGTCGTGGCGAGCGTAGCGGAAGAGGTGCCGAGGCGCCTCGTCAAGGCACTCCGTTGGTTGGCAGAAAAGGCAAATCCTGAAAGCACCGACGGATTCGTCGCCTTGCCTCTCACCCATGCCCAATTGGCATCCCTTATCGGGACATCTCGTGAATGCGTGACCGTGCACCTAAAACCATTGCAGCAGGTAGGTCTTCTCATCTCCAAGCGGGGCAAACTCCTGCTTCGGCTTCTATCGCTTCGTCAAGGGCAAAACGAGGGGAAGGTTGGGTTACCTTGAGCCGATAATTGCCTGTCCTCCTTCCCTACCCTTTCAGGTGGCGATCCAAGAAGGTGAAAATTTCCTGCCACGCCTTTTGGGCTGTTGCGGCGTGGTAGCCTGCCTTGTTGGCGGGGTTCATGAAAGCATGTCCGACGCCTTCGTAGATGCGGATGACATGTGGGATGCCCCGTTCCTTCAACGCCTTCTCAAATTGCCGCACCATCTCCACTGGGATGCCCCGATCCCGATCACCGAAGATGCCCAGCACGGCGGCTTTGAGCGGTTTGAGTTCGTCGGGGTCGGTGACGAGCCGACCGTAGCAAATCACGCATGCCGCCACATCGGCGCTTAACGCCAGTTGCAAGGCGTAACCACCTCCCATGCACCAACCGATGACGCCGATGCGCTTGGGATTGACAAAAGGTTGTTGGCGTAAGTAGGCGACCGCCGCTTTCAAGTCCCGCAGGGCTCGGTCGGTCGGCAAGCCGCGACTCAACTCGTGCGCCAAATCAGGGGTCGTGGCGATTTGCCCCCGATACAAATCCACTGCCAACGCCACATACCCTTGTTCGGCAAACTTGCGGGCGTTTTCTTTGATCCAGTCCACCAAGCCCCACCATTCGTGGATGACGACGAGGGCAGGAAAGGGACCTTCGCCTTTGGGACGCGCCAGATAGCCTGAAACTTTTTCTTCGCCGCTGCGATACTTCACTGTCTCCGTCACGATAGCCCCTTCGGACGCTGCCATCCCGACACTGTTGACCAGCAACATGCTGATGAACATCGCAACCGTCGCCATCAACTTCCGCATCGTCCGTCCCTCCTTTCGCTTCCTTGCCACTTCGTTGGACGCAGCGAGAAAGGTGAAAAGCCACCTTGGAAAGGCTTAGTAGCCGCCAGTGGGTCCGCCAAGTTGCCAGATGGCGATGCTCAACCCGATGGCAGCGAGTAAGGTGGTGGCGACAAGTTGCAGGGCAATGGAGGCGATAGGGTGCCACGCTTGAAGGAAAGGGTGTTCCCGCAGCCAACCCGTTAGCGGCGCCAGCCAAAGGAAAAGGGCGGAGGCGATGGGCAGGTCGGCGTAGAAAGCGCCATTGACACCAGTGCCAAAAAGCAATGTCACCATCACGCCTGTCGCTCCGCCTGCGAGCGACCATCGGCGTTGCCACAAGACGAAAGCGCAAGTAGAACCCATCGCGGCAGCAAGGACACCCGACAGTTGGCTGACAGTTGCCGTGTGGGCGATCAAAAGGGCGGCGCTGTTGATCGCTGCTGTGATGGCGAGGGCGATGGGCAAAGAAGCGTCGGTCACGCGCCCTGCCAACCCGTTCAAGCCCGTCCAAACTGCTGCCATTAGAACGCCCAAACCGACGCTCCAAATCGCTTTTCCCGTCGGCGGCAAACTCGGCAACGGCAACAGCAACACGGTGACGGCGGCGATGCCAAACAACAGTCGCCAAAGCCAGCGCCAAAAGCGAGGGATGCTCGGCAGGCTCTCAAGGATTCCGAGGAACGCCGCCATCATTGCCGACAGCGGTAGCCAATGTTCCGCTGACGACGGTAAAAGGGGCAAAGTGCCTGTGGCGAGCCGATGCCCCGTGGCATAGCCGACAGCGATGGCAAAACCCGTCAGCCAGCGGCTCAAAAACCAACGCTCTTGCCTCGCCATTAACCAAGCCAACAACAACCCGACGAAAGTGACAAGGGCAGGAGGCAAGCCCAGTGTCAGGGCGGACTTCAGGAAAAAAGCCATAAAGGGTCACCAAAGTAGTGTTGCTACTCACCCACGACTGCCGTCACTTGCGGATGCCCAAGATGGCGACCATCAACTCCACCCGATCGTCGGCGATGTTCATGAGCCCTTTCATCCCGAAGTCGCTGCGTCGGATGGTAAAGGTCGTTTCAAAACCGATGACCTGCATTCCCTTGATGTTTTTGCCCTCTCCGACCTTCGTCACCGTGACGGTGATAGTGCGGGTGACGCCGTGCAATGTCAAATCGCCGGTGACTCGGTAGCGATTTTTGCCGATGGCTTGAATGCTTCGGCTTTTGAAGGTGATGGTCGGAAATTGCTTTGTGTTGAGGAAGTCAGGGCTTTTTAGGTGCTTGTCTCTGTCGGGAACGCCTGTGTCCAAACTGTCGGCATTGATAGTGAGGGCAACAGAACTTTTGGCAGGGTCTTTGTCCACGACGAGGGTGCCTTTGATGTCCGTGAAGCGTCCGTAGACGAACACTGCTCCCGCTTGAGCGACATTGCGGCAGCGAAAGATCACGAAGGAGTGAGCGGGATCAACTTCGTAAGTGTCGGCGGCAAAACCCAGCGACGCCAAGACCCAAAGGCTCGCCAAAAGGCTCAAAAGAATTCGTCGTCGCACGACCCTTCACCTCCCAGCAGATTTGTCTCAGCCACATACAAGTTTCCGACAAGTTCGCCCGAAAGTTTGTTAGGTGTCTCACACAAAAGGTCATGGGGCGGTGAGGAGGCGGACAGCATCTTTACCCAGCAGGGCAACAAGTTGCCGATAAAGTTGCGGGGTGAGTTGAACCCGCAGGGGGAGTAAGCGAGTCTTGGTTTGACTGCCGCTTCGGATGACGGCTTCCACCGGCGTTTCGCCCGGTGATTGGACAAGAAGCGCCTTGAGCCGCTCTGCCGTTTCTTTCGGCAACTTTTCTGGCAAATACAGGCGCAACCGCACCGCTGCCTTCTCGCCGTTCCCTTGAAGGGTTGGAGGATTGGCGGGAGAGAAGGCAGGTGGCGCTGTTGACCCGTTGAACCGTGAGGAGGGCAAGTTTTTCGGGAGGGATGGAGATGACCCTTCAGTCTTGATGGGCGTCGTTGGGAGGGACGCCGAAGAGGCTTCAGCAATCCGCCCATTGCCTTTGGCAGAGGAGGAAGGCGTTGGCGGAGGGCTCGGCGGGGCATCGTCCAACGAAAACCGTTCCACCCGACGGGGGTAAAGGCGGGCAACCAACAAAGCCTCTTCCTCTTCTTCGCTCGTTTCACCGTTGCGGAACTGCTCTTCTATGCGCACCGTGCCTTCCAAGTAAAGCAGGGCATCCTTTTCAAAGAGGTGGGCGAACTGCTGATAACTGTCGCCGCTAAGGACGACTTCCGCTTCGCTTCCCGTGTGGTCTTGAAGGCGGGCGAAAAGCAGTGGACGATTTTGTCGGTCTACTGTCAAGCGCAGGGTAATGACCATGCCCCAAACCCGCACGAAGACGCCTGAAGGAAGGGCAGGTAATTCGTCCAAGCCGTGCGTTAAGCGCCCAGCGACCCGTTGATAACCTGCTTGCAGCGGATTAGCGGACAGGAAAACACCCAACAATTCCCGCTCCCACTCCAATCGCTGCCGTAGCGGGGCGTCAGGGACTTCAGGCAAAGGGAGGGCATTGGTCGTCGTAGCGGGCGTTTCGCCGAACAAGGCAGTTTGCCCTGCCACTGGCGCTGTCCCTTTCCCTGCCTGCTCCCAAAGCAACTCTAAGGCTTGCAGCAACTGTTGGCGGTTGGGATGGAGGGCATCAAAAGCGCCGACTTTGATCAGGCACTCCACAGCGGCGCGGGTGACGCTCCGATGGGGGCGGACACGCCGAAGAAAATCGGCAAGGTCAGTAAACGGACCACCGCGCTGTCGCTCTTGCAAGATGGCACTGACGGCATTGTCGCCGACATTTTTGATAGCGCCCAACCCGAAGCGGATGGCTTTTTGACCGTTGTGCTCTTCTATCCGAAAGTCGTAATCGCTGCGGTTAATGTCGGGGGGAAGGACAGGAATTTTCATCCGTCGGCACTCTTCCAATCCGACGACGATTTTCTCTCGGAAGTTGCGGTTGGCAGACAGAAACGCTGTCATGTATTGCACAGGGAAGTTGGCTTTCAGGTAGGCAGTTTGGTAGGCGACGAGGGCGTAAGCGGCGCTGTGGGATTTGTTGAAGGCGTATTGGGCGAAGGCGGACATGCGCTCCCAAAGTTGTTCGGCGACTTCTCGGCTCACGCCGTTATTGACAGCACCCTCCAGAAAGAGCGGTCGCATCTTCTCCATCAAGTCGGCTTTCTTTTTGCCCATCGCCCGCATCAGGATTTCTGCCTGCGGCATAGAAAAGCCAGCCAGTTCGTTGGCGATGCGCATGACTTGCTCTTGATAGAGCATCACGCCGAAAGTATCCCGCAAGATGGGCTCTAACTTCGGATGCAGATACTCAATGGGTTCGCCGTGCCGACGGCGGACGAAGACAGGGATGTCCTCCATCGGTCCAGGGCGATAGAGGGCGACGAGGGGGACGAGGTGTTCAAAGCGGTCGGGCTTTAATTCTCTTAGCAACTTCCGCCATCCCGTCTTCTCCATCTGGAAGACGCCGACGGTGTGCCCTTCACTGAGCATGGCGTAGGTTTTAGGGTCGTCTAAAGGCAGGTCGTTCAGGTCAATGGTGATGCCTTCCGTCTCTTGAACGAGTTGAACGGTGCGCCCGATGATGGTGGAGTTGCGCAAGCCCAAAAAATCCATCTTGACCAAGCCGACTTTCTCCACCGAAGCGCCGTCGTATTGGGTGATCACGCCACCATCATGACCGCGTTGCAAAGGCACCAGTTCAATGAGAGGGCGACTGCCGATGACGACGCCGCACGGATGAGTGGAAGCATGGCGGGCTAAGCCTTCAATGGCTTTGGCGGTGTCCAGCCACTGGCGGATTTGCGGGTCGCTTTCGTAAAGGTCGCGAAGTTCAAAGGAGATTTCCAACGCTTCCGCCAAACTCAGTTTCGCTGGGATGAGTTTGGCGACGCGGTCTACCAAAGTGGGGTCAATCTTGAGGACGCGCCCGCTGTCTCGGACGGCGGCGCGGGCTTGGAGCGTCCCGAAGGTGACGATTTGCGCCACATGGTCTTCTCCGTATTTGTGGCGGACATAGGCGATGATTTCCTCCCGCCGCTCATCGGGGAAGTCCAAGTCAATGTCGGGCGAACTTTGCCGCTCTGGGTTCAAAAAGCGCTCAAACATCAAGCCATATTTGAGGGGGTCAATGTTGGTGATGCCCAACACATAACTGACCAGACAACCAGCGGCGCTGCCTCGTCCTGGACCGACGAGGATGCCTCTTGAGCGGGCGTATTGAACGATGTCCCAGACGATCAAAAAGTAGCCCGCATAGCCCTTCTGACAGATGACCTGCAACTCGTAGTCCAGTCGCTTTTTCACCTCTTCCGTCACTTCAGGGTAGCGTTGCGGCAATCGTTCGTAACAGAGGCGGCACAAAAATGCTTCCGCCGTTAAGCCTTCTGGGACTTCATAGTGGGGCATTTGAGGTTCACCCAAAGGCAACAGGCAATGGCATCGTTCAGCGATTTCCACCGTCCGCGCTAAGGCGTCGGGATGGTCGGGAAAAATCGCTCGCATTTCGTCGGCGGACTTCAGGTAAAACTCGTGGCTTTTGAAGCGGAATCGGTCTTCATCGTCCAGTGTCTTTCCGCCTGTGTTGATGGCTAACAGAACCTCTTGCGCTTGCGCATCCCCTGCCCGCACATAGTGGACATCGTTGGTGACGATGAGGGGGATGCGAAGTTTTTGGCTCATGGCGATGAGGGCTTCGTTGACCTTGCGTTGTTCGGGCAGTCCGTGATTTTGCAACTCCAAAAAGAAGTTGTCGTGCCCAAAAATTTCGCGGAACTCACAGGCAAGTCGTTCTGCCGTCGGCAAGTCGCCCTGCAAGATGGCTTTGCAAATGGGGCTGGCAAGGCAAGCGCTGGTGGCGATCAAACCCTCATGATATTCCGCCAGCAATTCCTTGTCGGCGCGAGGCTTGTAGTAAAAGCCCTCCAGATGGGCTTTGCTGACGATTTTGATGAGGTTGCGGTAGCCCACCTCGTTTTCGCACAGCAAGAGCAGGTGGGACGCTTCCGCATACTGCCGCGAGCCTCGGTCAAAACGGCTTTTGGTCGTGAAGTAAATCTCGCATCCCAAGATGGGTTTGATGCCCGCCTCGGTGCAGGCTTCATAGAACTCCACGATGCCATACATGACGCCATGATCCGTCAAAGCGAGGGCGGGCATTTCTAACTCACACGCCCGCTGCACCAAGTCTTTGATGCGTCCTGCACCGTCCAGAAGGCTGTATTCGGAATGGACATGCAAGTGAACAAAGCCAGCGCTCATCTTTCCCTCACCCCCAAAGCCCAACAGCCCTTCACTTTTCTTCCTCTGGAGGCGGTAAGAGGCGAATGCGTTCTTCCTCAGGCAAAGCCTCATCGCTGAGGTAAACGGTGTGACCGCGTGGACGCCATAAGCGTTCGTCTTTGGGCAGTTCCTCGGTCACTCCTTGCTCGCCAGTTGCGCCAGTGCCAGCAGCCTCTAAGGGTTGGTCAACAAGGGCGGCTTGATGCTCCCGCAAAATTTGCACACTCCGTTGAACACAATCGGCACAAATCCAAACGCCTTCCCCAGGGATGAGCGTGCCTGCCACGCTTTCAGGACGCCCGCAAAAGTTGCACCGAACCAACCGAGGGGGACGATAGCGAAGGAAGAGCAAAGTAAACGCCAGCATCATCACGCCCACCAGCAAGACGATGTTCGGACCCAAGTAGGCGAGGGGCAACAAACCTGCCAAAGTGGCATACCAAAGACCGGCTACCATGACCAAAATCGCTCCGACGACGATGGCGCTCCAAGTCACCAACGGGCGCAGTTGCTCCACCAACGCTTCCCAATCCAAGCGAGGCGTTGTCGTTTCAGGGGCGAGGGCAAAGGCTTTCGCTTCCCGTTCAAAATGTTCTGCCAGTTTCATCATCACTTCGCCCAAGATGCCTTCCCGCTCTCCTTGCCGCACGAGGCTGATGAAGAGGGGGGAAAAGTAGCGGGGATAGCGGGCGAAGGCGTGAGAAAGGCTGCGTCCCAAAGACAGGTCTTGGGCAATGCTCTCCAAGATGGCAGCCAATTGAGGGTTGTCGGTTTGTTGGCGGAGCACTTCTATGCCCCGAAAGGCGTCCACCCCTGCCAGCAGCATGGCGCTGAACTGCCGACAAAAGATTGCCAGTTCAATGCGGCTGATGCCCTGCGACCCCTGCACCGACATGGTGGTCGCCTCCTTGAGGCATCAACGCTCCCGAACCCGTTCAATGTAGCGCCCTGTGCGGGTGTCCACGCGAATCAAGTCCCCCACATTGATGAACAGCGGCACTTGAATGACAGCGCCTGTCTCCAACTTGGCAGGCTTGGAACCGCCCGACGCCGTGTCACCCCGCACCCCTGGGTCGGTCTCCACGACCCGCAATTCTACCGCTGTCGGCAGTTCCACCATCAGCGGTTGGTCTTCGTGGAAGACCAAGGTGACTTCGGCACCTTCTTTGAGGAACTGGGCGGCATCGCCCACTTGCTCGGCGCTCAAGGTCACTTGGTCGTAAGTTTCGGCATCCATGAAGACAAACTCGTCCCCTTGCCGATAAAGGAACTGGTAAGGACGCCGTTCCACGATGGCTTGCTCAAACTCTTCGCCCGCTCGGAAGTTTCGCTCCAAGACATTGCCCGAAAGAAGGTGCTTTAGGCGCGTCCGCACATGGGCGCCACCCCGACCCAATTTCACATGCTGCGCCTCCAGCACCATGTAAATTTCGCCGTCAATCACCACCGTGATGCCGGGTCGGAAATCGTTGGTGGAAATCGCCATAACTGTTGCCCCCTTGGCACTCCTTTTGGCTTCACACCTTCGCCCCCATCTGTCTCGCTTTCTCTACGGCTTCATCAATCGTCCCGACGAGGTGGAAGGCGCTTTCAGGGAGATGATCCCACTTGCCTTGCAAAATTTGGTCAAAGCCCCGCAGGGTTTCTTCCAACGGCACATAGGCGCCCGGTCGCCCCGTGAACACCTCGGCGACATGGAAGGGTTGGCTCAAGAACAACTGCAACCTTCGGGCGCGATGGACGACGAGTTTGTCCTCGTCACTCAACTCTTCCATCCCCAAGATGGCGATGATGTCCTGAAGTTCGTTGTAGCGTTGCAAAATCCGTTGGACTTCGCGGGCGATGCGGAAGTGGTCTTCGCCGACGAAGCGCGGGTCAAGGATGCGGGAAGTGGACGCCAGTGGGTCAACGGCAGGATAGATTGCCTTTTCAAAAAGCCGCCGCTCCAAGACGATTGTCCCGTCCAAGTGAGCGAAGGTCGTGGCGGGCGCAGGGTCGGTAATGTCGTCGGCGGGCACATAAATCGCTTGGACGCTGGTGATAGAACCCCGCTTAGTCGTCGTGATGCGTTCTTCCAGTTGCGCCATCTCTGTGCCCAAAGTCGGTTGGTAACCGACCGCCGACGGCATTCGTCCCAACAACGAGGAAACCTCCGTCCCTGCTTGAGCGAAGCGGAAGATGTTGTCAATGAACAGCAACACATCCATGCCCTTGACATCCCGCCAGTATTCCGCCATCGTCAAGGCTGTCAACCCAACGCGCAAGCGGGCTCCTGGCGGTTCGTTCATCTGACCGAAGACCAAAATCGTGCGGCTGATAACGCCTGATTGGCGCATCTCCAACCAAAGGTCGTTGCCCTCACGGGTTCGTTCGCCGACACCCGCAAAGACGGAGATGCCACCGTGGGCTTTGGCGACATTGTGGATGAGTTCCATCAGCAGGACGGTCTTGCCGACACCCGCACCGCCGAACAAGCCGATTTTCCCGCCTCGCGGGAAGGGCACCAGCAAATCCATGACCTTGATGCCCGTCTCCAGTTGCTCTGAGACTGTCCCTTGTTCCTCAAAGGGCGGTGCAGGTCGGTGAATTGGCCAAAACTCGTCAGCATCCACAAGACCAAGTTCGTCAATGGGATTGCCGCAAACATCAAAGAGACGCCCTAAGGTCTTTTCCCCGACAGGGACGCGAATGGGTCCGCCCGTGTCGTAAACGAGCATCCCTCGCCGCAAACCATCCGTGAAGTCCATCGCCACCGTCCGAACGATGTTGTCGCCCAAGTGCTGTTGCACTTCCAAGACCAACGGCGGTTGACGGGAAGGGTCGTCAACAATCAAGGCGTTCATCACTTCGGGCACTTTGCCTTCGGGAAACTGAACATCCACGACGACACCCATGATTTGCACGATGCGCCCGACCCGATCAGGAAGAGGGCGTAACCCGCCGTGCACTTCTGGAAGCGTCTCTACCATCGCTCTCGCACCTCCATCGGCATCAAATTTTGGCAGCCCGTCAATCCCTCGCTCGCCTCATCGCTTCCACTGCCGTCGTGATTTCCAGCAACTCTTTGGTGATGTTCCACTGGCGGACTTTATTGGCTTGCAGGGTCAGTTGCTTGATGAGTTCCTCGGCGTTGTCGGCTGCTTGGCTCATGGCGTTCATTCGGGCAGCGTTCTCGCTGGCGAGGCTTTCCAGCAAGATGTGGTAAACCTGATGCTCAACATAACGGGGAAGTAAAAGCGCCAACAACTCAGGCGCTGGCGGCTCAAAGATGTATTCCCTCGCCTCCCGTGTCCCTTGTCCCGTGTCCCCTGCCCCATCCGTTTTAATCGGCAAAAGCGGGACAATTTTCGGTCGCTGCACCAAGGCGTTAACGAACTCGCCATAAGCGATGTGCACCTCATCCACTTCACCGCTGACGAACCATTGCACGATGTCCTCGGCAACGGCTTTAAATTGGGCGAAAGGCGCCGTCACCGGAAGTTGCGGGCGATAGCGAGCGACTTGGTAACCCCTTCGGGCAAAAAAGTCACAGCCCTTGCGCCCGATGCAATAAAGGACGAAAGGCGCTGCGCCGTCTTGGCTCATGAAGACTTGAGCGGTGCGGATGATGTTGTTGTTGTAGGCGCCGCAAAGCCCTTTGTCACCCGTGACGACAACCAAGCCACGCCTTTGGACGGGACGAACTTGCAAAAGCGGATGTTCAATGGCTGGCAAGTGCGGTGCGAGGGTTTCAACGAGCCAACGCATCTTTTCGGTGTAAGGTTTGCCCGCCGTCACTCGGTCTTGGACGCGGCGCAACCGCGCCGCCGCCACCATCTTCATCGCCGTCATGATTTTCTGCAAGTTGCGCACCGCCCGAATTTTCCTGCGGATTGCCCGCAAACTTTGGACTGCCATCGTCCCTCACTCCGATTGCTCCTTCGGTTTCTGCCGAAGGGAACGCTCAACGACATGGACGCCAATCCAGTAATTTTCCTCGTCAAAGATTTGCGATGTTCGCTCATGCAGACGGTCGCTAACTTCCTCAACCATCTCATCTGCCACCACAACTTCAACCCACGCATCAAGTTCCTCGTAGCCGGGAATTTTCACCCGAATTTCCGCCTCAGGGCACAAATCCTTTGCCAGCGACACAATTTCGGCGACAAAACGCTCCAAGCGTCGTCGTGAATAGCGCTTTGCAGGCGTCATGCGCCTCATCGTTTAATTCACATCCCTTCACACCAGCCAAAGTTCAAGCGCCGACGGGTCAACTTCCAAGTCGTCCGCTTCTGGGACGGGTTTGATTTTCCAAACTTGCATGGCGTCAGCGCCGATGATGAGTTCGTGAGCCAAGTTGTCGGCGACAAGGAAGTAGAACAGGTAGCGAAAACCTTTCACGGTGAATGTCAGCATGCATCCTTCGCGAACTTCCAAAATAGAAGTGCCGTCGCCAAGTCGGAACCGCCAAGGATGCGCCAACGGCACAAGGGTTGCGATGGCTTCTGCCTTGTCCCTTCTCACCAACGAATGCGAAGCGCCAGTGTCAAAAAGCGTCCTCAGCACGGCTTTGCCCTTGTCGCCTTCCACTTCAATGTCCTTGATGATGACGCCCATCGCCCTCGCCTCGCCCTTGGTCACGATGCCGCAGGGAGTTCCGCTTGAGCCTCTGCTTCCTTGCGGGCGGTGATGAAGCGCTCCTTGAACTCTTGCACTGCCTTGTGCATCTTCTGCTCTGTCTCGGCGGTGAAGTCCTTGGTCGTTTCAATCTCGTGGACAATTTCGGGATAGCGCTCCCGCACGAAGGGCAGAAACTCCCGCTCAAAGGGTCGCACCCATTCGGCGGGCATGTCGTCAAGGTAGCCGTTGACGCCAGCGAAGATGATCATGACCTGCTCCCAAAGTGCCATCGGCTGATACTGGTCTTGCTTGAGGACTTCCACCAATCGCTGCCCTCGGATCAACTCGCGGCGGGTCACCTCGTCCAGTTCGGCAGCAAACTGAGCAAAGGCAGCCAACTCAAAGTATCTCGCCATATCCAGTTTCAATCGGCGGGCAACTTTCTTCATCGCAGGATACTGAGCGGCGCTGCCGACGCGGGAAACGCTGATACCGACATTGATAGCGGGTCGGATGCCCGCATAAAACAGGTCAGGTTCAAGGTAAATTTGCCCGTCGGTGATGCTGATGACATTGGTCGGGATGTAAGCGCTGTAGTCACCCAATTGGGTCTCAATGACAGGGATGGCGGTGAGTGAACCAGCGCCCAGCGCGTCGCTCAATTTCGCCGCCCGTTCCAGCAACCGAGAGTGCAAGTTGAACACATCGCCAGGATATGCCTCGCGCCCAGGGGGTCGGCGCAAAAGGAGCGAAACTTGCCGATAGGCTTGGGCGTGTTTGCTCAAGTCGTCGTAAAAGATGACGGCGTGCATCCCGTTATCGCGGAACCATTCGCCCATCGCGCAACCAGCATAAGGGGCGATGTATTGCAAGGATGCAGGCTCACTGGCGGGTGCGGAAACGACGATGGTGTAATCCATCGCACCGTAGCGTTCTAGGGTCTCCACGACGCTCTTGACGGTGCTCTGCTTTTGACCGATAGCGACATAGATGCAGTAGACAGGGTCGCCCGCCTCGTGGAAGCGTTTTTGGTTGATGATGGTGTCCACGATGATGGCAGTTTTTCCTGTTTGTCGGTCGCCCAAAATCAACTCCCGTTGCCCCCGCCCGATAGGAATCATGGAGTCAATGGCTTTCAAGCCTGTCATCAACGGTTCTTTGACGGGTTGACGCTTAACGACACCGGGCGCTTTCACCTCAATGCGTCGGAACTCTTTGGCGGTGATGGGACCTTTTCCATCCAACGGTTGACCGACAGGGTTGATGACCCGCCCTAAAAGTTCCTTGCCGACGGGGACTTCAACGACACGCCCCGTGCAGCGAACTTCGTCGCCTTCCCGCACAAACTGGTCGGGACCAAGCAAAACGATGCCCACGCTGTCCATCTCCAAGTTCAAGGCGATGCCGTAAAATTCCCGACCGAGCCGTTCGCTGGCTTGCGGGAAGTAAAGCAATTCGCTCGCCATTGCCCCTTGCAACCCGTAGGCACGGGCGACGCCATCGCCCACTTCAATGACATAGCCGATGTCGGTCATCTCCACGACTTTCTCAATGGCTTCCAACTCTTGCAACAGCACGCTGGTGATTTCCTCGGCGCGAATCACGCTTCGGTCACCTCCTCTTCAGGATTCCAATGGGCTCTCGTTGCTCCGAGCCTTCAGGCAAATCCAGAGGTTTGTCCAGTTTTAACACGCCCTTTTCCCATCGGGCTTTACGGCGTTCCATCACTTTCACCGCTCCTTTCATCGGTCGGGTCGGCTAAAGCGGCTTCGACGGGGGCGCTGACGAAGACTTGTCGCAGTCGCTCTCGGATGCGTTCCAAGTGCCCCCGCAAACTCAAGTCCAAAAGTTTGTTGCCGACGATGATGCGCATCCCGCCGACGATGGACGGATCAACTCGCTCCCTTAGCAACACTTTTTTGCCCGTGATTTCTTGTAACCGTTGCAAAGTGATGGCACGCTCATGGTCGGTCAAAGGGACGGCGCTGGTCACCTCGGCGACCACTTCGCCCCGATACTCCCGAACCAGTTCCTCAAAGACGCGGGCGATGTGCTCAAAGGCTTCGGCGCGCTTGTGCTTGACGACGGTGAGGAGAAAATGGAGGGTCACAGGAGAGAGGCGTCCCTCCAACCGTTGGCGCAAGAGGCGTTCCTTCTCGCTGAAGGGCACCAACGGCTGCATCAGGAACTTGACAAGTTGGGGTGTGCGGGCGAAGAGGTCACGCAGGCTTTGCACTTCTGCTTCCACCCGATCCAGTTCGCCCGCTTTCGTGGCGGCTATGAGCAACGCGTAGGCGTAGCGACGCGCCTTCCAACCGCTCAAGACCTTCGCCACAGTCTGAAGCCTCCTGACCTCGGCGCTTTAGTTAGTGAGGGCGGGAGCGCGTTGAAAGCCACGCTCCCGCCCGTCCAGTCAGTGGGTGGTCGTTCGCCGCAGTTCCTTTTCCAAGATGTCGTCAATGAGTTCGTGATGGGCGGTGCGGTCAAGGCTGCGTTCAATGACTTTTTCGGCGATGCGGATGGCTAAGTCGGCGACGAAATCGCGCAACTCCACCATCAGTTTCTCCCGCTCCAAGGCGATTTGTTCCTGCGCCCGCTGCACCATCCGCTCGGCGTTCTCCCGCGCTTCCGCCAGTAAAGCATCACGGGCTTGATAGGCTTGCTGCATCGCCTCTTGCAAGCGGGCGCGGGCTTCCTCCTCAATGCGGGCAAGGCGCTGCTCGTATTCCGACCGCAACCGCTCCATTTCGGCTCTTTGGCGCTCCGCATCCTCAATGGCTTTGCGCACCCGCTCTTCGCGCTCCCGCAAAATTTGCTGGATAGGAGCGAAGGCGAACTTGCGCATCAAAAGGTAAAGGAGCAGGAACGCCACCGCTTGGGAAGCGATCCAGTGCCACTGAAACTTCATTTGTCCCAGCACTTCCAATGGGCTGACCATGTTCGGTCACCGCCTTACTTGATGGCGGCTTTCGCCAGTTCCAAGACTTGCTCAACGCCAGGCAACTTGCCCTGCACGACGAAGAAGGCCACCAGCACATAGATGACCAGCGACTCAATCAACGCCAGACCAAGGATAAGCGAGAAACGAATGTCACCAGCCGCCTCAGGTTGGCGGGCAATGCTTTCAACGGCTGCCGCCGCAGCACGCGCTTGAGCATGCGAAGCGAACACCACCGCCAGCGGCAAGCCTAAACCGACGGCAATCGCCAACGCGGCAAGGTAAGCGCCAATAGCACCCATCCGAAACATCCCTCCTTGCTGAAATTTTGCTTTTGCCTTCAATGGGCTGCCTCATGAACGGCATGCCCTTCCTCGTGTGCCTCTTCATGATGCGAAAGGAACAAAGCGATGTAAACCGCTGTCAACGAACTGAAGACGAAGGCTTGGATGAACGCGACCAACACATGCAGCAACACGACGGGAAACTGAAAAGGCAAGGGAACGGTGATGGGCTTGGGCAAAAGCCCAAAAGCGTGGAGGGTAATCATGCCCAGCGACGCAAACTGAAAAATCACCGTGTCCTCGCCGAAGATGTTGCCGAACAGACGAATAGACAACGAGAGCAACTTGGCAAATTCACCGATCAGATGGATGAGTGGGGTAGGGACGAAGATGTTGAAGACGATGTTAGCGAGCAGGTTAGGGAACGGGCGGTCAAAATAGTGCAAAAGGTAGTTTTTCAACCCAAGTTCCTTGATGGCAATTGCGTGAACGATGGTCAAGGAGGCAGCGGCTAAGCCGATGGTGATGTAAGGGTGGGCTGTCGGCGACATAAAGCCGGGGATGAGCCCGATGAGGTTGAGCAAAACGATGTAGGTGAAGAAAGTGCCGATGAGGGGGGCAAAGCGCTCACCGCCAGGACCGATGGCGCTTTTGCAAAGGCTCTCAAAAAACTCCACCGCCATCTCCCAAAGGGTTTGGGCAGAAGTTTGAGGAATCAAGGTAAGGCGACGAGAAAGCCACCAAAAGAAGCCGACCATCCCGACGGCGACCAAAAGGGAGAGGGCAAGCCAATCAGGGATGCCCAGCGTTTGGTAGAGAAAGTGCAGCCAAGTCTCCTCAGGCGCCGAGACATGGACAGCCCCATGCCCTGCGCCGTGTGCTGCACTGTGTGCGGCGGGAGCATCTGCCGTCATCCTTTTGCCCTCCTTGCCCTTCAGCCATTCGTAATGCCCTCACTTTTGTTGTCCCTTGGTGGCGGAAAGTTGCTGTGAACCCAAAAGCAGGATGCCCAAAACCTTCAGGGTGAAGACGACATGCAGCGTGGCGATGCCAGCCGCCAACAGCACGCCATCAAGATAACGCAACCGAGCCAGCAAGTAAAGACCTGCCAGCAAAATCCCATACTTGCCGACCATCAAAATCCCTGCCCACCGCCTTCTGGGGGGCGCTTCGTGGGGGGCTCGGTAGGTCTGGGTCACGAACAACTCCGTCACCTTCAAAAACCCGACGCCGATGAAGACACCCAGAGCGTAATTGACGACCCACTTGCTGTTAGCCGTCGCGCACAAAAGCAAAGTGACCAACCCACCTACCATCAGCGTCGTCCGAATTAGGCGCTGCAAGAACCCTTCGTCCACACTGTGTCGCTTCATCATGGTTGATTGCGCTCCCGTCGCGAGACTTGCAACAACATGCGGACTAACTCCACTGTGCCAGCGACACCACCCAAGATGACCCCAATGGCTTTGCCGATGGGATCAATGCCGAAGCGTTTGTCCAGCCAGACGCCGAGCAAGAGCCCAGCGACGACGGCGCCCACCATGAAAGTGCCCGAAGTGGCAGCGACCGCCCAATCCAAACGGCGCATCGGCGATTCTCCTTTGCCTTTCTCCACATGCCTTCCCTCTCGCTAAATGTGCCGTTCCCAAAGGATAAAACGCCTTGGCGGGAAACTCCAAACCTAAGGCGTTTGGGTGGGCAAAGGTTCCTGTTGCCGCTTTAGGACGCGCTGGTCACGAGAGGCAGAAACCCGTCGCATCGCCCAAAGCAGCATCAATCCGATGGCAACGCCCAGCCACATACCGTGCACCGTCCGCAAAAGCGACAAGGCGATGGGCGTGTGGGCGTGGCTGAAAGTGTTCATGACCGAAGCCAACCCGATGACAGCGGGCAAAAAGAGCCACTGACCGATTTTCGCCTCCAAGGGCGTGCCCGTCAGGAAAAAGAAGGCTACGACCAAGGCTGGATGCCCCAGCAAAAACTCCTTAAAGCGAGGGCGGGCGATGAGCAAGTCCTCAAAGAGTGCCCGCAATTTCAACTCCCAACTGGCAACTCCCACCGAGGGTTCGTTGCCCGTCCGCATCAACCAATAAGCGACGAGGGACAATCCGACCAACAAGAGCAACCCTTGCCCCCATCGGATGGGTGCCTCCGCAAAGGCGCGGAAGTTTTCATGGGCGACCAAAAAGCGCTCCCGCCAGGGCAATTCGCTTGTTTCCCACCATTGGCTGAAATTCAGAGCCAAAACGAGCAACAGTGGGAGCAATTGCGACAGTTTCACGCCCGCAAATTCGTCCACCTTGAGCCAGAAGCGATGGTCAAAAAGCAGCGCCCCTTCCATGACGCCACAGGCGAGCAGGAAAGCAAGACAAGCCATCAACCCCTTCATCGTCCGTCGCCATCGGCTGCCGCTGTCCAAGGTTTGCCGATAGCCAATCCACAATGCCAACACAGGTGCCATCACTGCCGTTCCGAAGGCTGCGATCTTCGCTGCCCAGAGGGGCGAAACGAGGCGCAGTGCCAACCCCACGATAGCGGCGAGGGCTGTCAACGCCCATCGCTGTCCTAATGTCAAGGGCACAAACAGCGCAAGGAAGGCAACTCCCAACGCCACCGTTCCCAACCACACGGTGCCCCACAAAAGTGGTGATGCCACAACGGCGGGAAGCGAACGAGGTTGCCCGAATTCAAAAGCGTGCCGTCGCAACTCCCTTCGCAAAGCAGACAAATAGTCCGCTGCCGTTTGCAGTGGGTTTCCTTTTAAGTGCGACGGGAAACGGACATAGCAAAGGCGGATGCGCCGTTCCCGCACGGCTCGGCTAAATCGGTCGGTCAATTCGGGCAAGGTGAAATTGGGCAATTCCCGAAGGCTGGCGCTGTGCACCCGAACGACCCGCTCTGAAACGAGTTGCCCTAAGGTTCGGTCACCTTTTTGGGTCGTTAACTCCAAGATGCCGACCAAAACCCCCAACTCTTTCAAGGCTTGGGCAACTTGGGGAAGCATCGTCCGATAGCCCAAAACTTCCTCACCCTCAAACAGGACAGCGAAAGCACCGCTGCGGCGAACCTCATCCATCCAAAAGCGTAGGCTGTGTTCGGTCAAGCCAGTCGGGTTAGGCAGCCTCGCCACGACCCCTAACCCCGAACGGCGCACCCCTTCCGCCAATTCTTGGTCTAACCCGATAGGCAACGGAGATTGAAGCACCGCTTCGGAAGGTAGCGGCAACAGCCATTGCCCACCTTCCCGATGAGGCGGTGGGAGAACTTGCTGCCATTGCCGTTGAAAGGATTCCCGAAGGCGGTCTAAAGGTTGACGGGAAGAAGCGGCAAGGAGAGGCGGTCGGTGGCTTACGATCGTCACGCGCCCTATTTGTGCCCAGTCGTGGAGCGTTTCAGGGGAGACGGCAACGGCTGTCGCCCCCGCTGTCCGTAAACTTTCCAGCACCTTTTCAAGGTCACCTGTGAGGGCTTGCAGCAACCGCACTTCCATCCCATCCACGACAAGGGCGACAGTGCGGTCACGACGCTCTATCTGCCAACGCCATCCTGTCAACCCAACAGCGACCGCCAAACCAATGCCCCAAAGAAGCCAAAGGCTGCGGTGCATCCTGACTGCCTCCATTCTTGATGACATGGCGATTTTGTCACGGTGAAACGACGAAGGTCGGTTACGCCCAATGGCATAAGCCGATTAGCCATAGCGGTCGTCAAAGAGCCTATCACAAACTTAACGGCATACCGACCTTCAGAGAGTGAGCCTTGGGAGGTGTCATCGCTTATGTGCGGGATTTTCGGCTATGTCGGTGAGCGGGATGTCGTAGAGGTGTTGGTCGCAGGGCTCAAGCGGCTGCAATATCGCGGCTACGACTCCTGTGGGGTCGCCGTCTTGGATGGCAATGAGGTTGCCATCGTCAAAGAAGCGGGACGCATTGAGCGGCTGGAACAAACCCTTTCCCGCTACACCTTCCAAGCGAAAGTCGGTATCGCCCATACCCGTTGGGCAACGCACGGCACGCCGACGACCATCAATGCCCACCCTCACACCGATTGTCAAGGCGCTTTGAGCCTCGTCCACAATGGCGTCATTGAAAATTTTTTGCCCCTGAGAGACGCCTTGAGCCAACGAGGACACATCCTTCGCTCGGAAACCGACACGGAAGTCATCACCCACCTGATTGAAGAGGAATTGCAACGAGCCGAGGGGGAAAGCGATGTCGTTACTCAATTTGTGAGCGCCGTCCGACGGGCTTTGCGGCAACTGCGGGGCAGTTACGCCATCGCTTGCCTTTGGGAGCGAGCGCCCGGTGTCATCGTCGCCGCCCGACACGGCTCTCCCCTTATCGTCGGCATCGGCAACGACGAAGCCTGCGTCGGCTCCGACCTGAACGCCATCCTGCCCATCACCAAGCAAGTCATCTTGCTCAACGATGGCGAGGTGGCGCTGATCACGCAAAAGGAAATTCGGCTCTTTGATTTGGACGGCAACGAGTTGCCCCTTCAGGTTCAACGGATGGATTGGGAAGTCGCTGACGAAGACCGTGCTGGCTATCCGACCTTTATGCTCAAGGAAATCCACGAGCAACCCGAACGGCTTCGCCGCATCATCGCCTTGCGCTGTGACGAAGCCGCTAACCCACCTGCCTTTGAGGAACTGACGATGCCGCCGTCGCAACTGATTGCCTTCCGCCGCATCATCGTCCAGGCGGCAGGCACTTCGTGGCATGCGGGACTTTACGGCAAGTATCTCTTTGAACGCTACTTGCGCATCCCGACGGATGCCGAAATCGCTTCAGAGTTCCGCTACCGAGAGCCCGTTTTGGAGCAAGACACCCTTGTCATCGCCATCAGCCAATCGGGGGAAACTGCCGACACTTTGGCGGGCATTCGCCAAGCCCGCAGCCGTTTCGTGCCCGTCTTGAGTTTGTGCAATGTGCCAGGGTCAACGATGACCCGCGAGAGCGACGCCGTGATTTACTTGCACGCTGGTCCTGAAGTTGGCGTCGCCTCCACTAAGGCTTACACGGCACAGTTGGCGCACCTGTTTTTGCTGACCCTTTACTTAGCGCGGTTGAAGTGGCTGTTGAGTGATGCGGAAATCGCCGCCTTATTGGACGAGTTTCGCCAATTGCCCGCCAAGATGCGACGCATCTTGGATGAGCAAGATGCCGTCGTGCGGGAATGTGCCCGCACTTTCCTGAATGCCCGCTACTTCCTCTACTTGGCTCGGGGCATCAATTACCCGACGGCGTTGGAGGGCGCCCTCAAACTCAAGGAGGTCAGTTACATCCACGCTTCGGGTTATCCCGCCGGCGAATTCAAACACGGTCCGATTGCGCTGGTGGACAAGGTCACACCTGTCGTCTGCATCGCTCCCAAAGACAGCGTTTACGAGAAGACGCTGGCAAACATTGAGGAAGTGAAGGCGCGGGGCGGTCGGCTCATCGTCGTCACGACAGAGGGCAACCGTGATTTTGAGGGAATGGCGGAGTTCGTCTTTACAATTCCGCCAACTCACGAACACCTGACGCCTTTGCTGACCGTCTTGCCCTTGCAACTTCTGGCGCACCATGTGGCGGCGATGAAAGGCTTGGATGTGGACAAACCCCGCAACTTAGCCAAAAGCGTGACGGTAGAATGAGCGCGACAGCCATAAAAGACCGATGTGGGTGAACTGCATGCTGGCGTGGCTGGAACTGGCGGTCACTTCGCCGATGGATGGGGTGGAGATGGCTCATGGGTTGCTGGAGCAATTGGGTTGCGTCGGGACGGCGCAAAGGCAAAATGCCGACGGTTCGGTGAGCGTCGTCGGCTATTTGCCATCAACGGAAGACGCCACCGAGAAGTTGGCTTGGCTAATGGAACGGTTGGAATGGGCGCATCGGCAAGGTTGGCTTTCTGCCCCCGCTTCGGTGACGACAAGGTTGCTGGATGCCGAGGAATGGGAAGTTCCGCTGAAAGAGAGTTTGCCCCCCTTGCCCATCGGTGACCGCTTCCTTGTCTTGCTCACCGATGACCCTGCCCCGCCGACCGACCGCATCGTCTTGCGCTTACAAAGTTTGGGTGGGTTCGGCACAGGGCACCATCCGACGACCCGCTTGTGCTTGGAGTTGTTGGAGAATTGCGAAGTGACAGGCAAACGGGTCTTAGATGTCGGGACGGGTTCAGGCATCCTCGCCATCGCCGCTGCCCGTTTGGGCGCTGCCGAAGTCGTCGCCACAGACATAGATGACGCCGCTTTGGAGGCAGCACAGGAAAACGCCAAACGCAACGGCGTCGCTGAAGGCATCCGCTTCGTCAAGAGCGACCTTCTGCGGAAAGTGACGGGCAAGTTTGATTTGGTGCTCTCAAATTTGCTGACGCCCCTCATCAAAGACTTGGCGTGGCAGTTGCGGTCAAAAGGGGCGCTCTTGGAAGGCGGCATTTGGATCGGTTCGGGCGTCAGCACCGAAGGTTGGAAGGAAGTGAAGCCGTTGCTGAGCAAACTGGGCTATCGTTTGATTGCCGAACGCCTCGTAGATGGTTGGGTCGCCTTTAAGGCGTCCTTTGAAGTCCTGACCAACAATCTCGGTTGATAGCCACTCCAACAATTCAGGAAAAGGGGGGTTTGAGCGATGGGGCAATTGGATGGCAAGGTGGCGTTGGTGGTCGGAGGGACGGCACGGGATGGCTTCAATGCCATCGGGGCGGCGATGGCGCACTTTTTGGCGGACGAAGGGGCACTCGTCTTTCCGACTTCCCGCAACCGAGAAAAGGTGGAAGCGACCGTCAATGCCCTCACCCAAAAGCGTCCCTATCCCAAGCCCGTAGACTTGAGCAAGTTGACTTTTGATGCCCGAAACGAAGCGGCGTTGGAGGCGTGTTGCGATTACTTGGAGGGCGAGTTTGGTCCGATAGACATCCTCGTCAACGCTCAAGGCATCCTTGCCCGCTACAACGCCGAGGACATCCCTCGTGAAGTTTGGGAGGACATCTTGGGCGTGAATTTGTTGAGCGTGGCACGGGCGTGCCAAATCGTCGGCAAGCGCATGATCGGTCGGGGACGGGGGCACATCATCAATGTCGCCAGCGAGACGAGTTTGCGCGCCATTCCCTATGTGGCGGCTTACGGGACGAGCAAAGGGGGCGTTCGGGCGTTGACGGCACAACTGGCGTGTGAGTGGGCTCGCTACGGTCTTTGTGTCAACGCCATCGCCCCAGGGCTGATTCCGACCGATTTGAACCGTGCCGTCTTGGAGCGCGAGCCCGAACGGCTGCGCCGCTTCTTGCAAGCGACGCCCGCCAACCGCTTGGGCGTTTACGAAGATTTGCGGGCAGCGACGATTTTTCTGGCGACCTGCACCAACTATGTCAACGGCATCACCTTGCCTGTGGACGGCGGGATGAGCGTCGTGTTGTTTGCGGCGTATTGACGGCATGAGCGAAAAAGTGTGCCTGATGTCACGCCAAATAGGTGTTTCAGCATTGGAGGGCTGTAAGGCGTTCAAGGGAAAGTTCAGAAAGGCTGTCCACGACCAAATCGGCACCGGCTTCCATGAGGGCATCACACGGGTTTGTCGTCGTGACAGCGATGCATTTCATCCCACCCCGCTTGGCGGCGATGACGCCTGCGATAGCGTCTTCAAAGACGATGCATCGTTCTGGCGGGACGCCCAACCGCTTGGCTGCCGTCAGGAAAACTTCGGGGTCGGGTTTGCCCTTCGTGACATCCTCGGCACCGACGAGGGCATCAAAGACATCCGCCATGCCGATTTGCTCCAAAGCGAAGGCAATGTTTTGGCGGGGCGTGGAAGAAGCGATGGCTAACCGAAAGCCCGCCCCTTTCAACGCTCGCACCAATTCCCTTGCGCCCGGCAAAGGCGTCAACTTCCCTGCCGCCAGTTGCCGATAGAGGGCTTCCTTGCGCTCGCTCCATATCGCAATTTGTTCGTCCGTAGCGTCGGGGAAGAAACGGCGCAAGATGGCATCGTTGCGTTGCCCAAAGGTCTGGCGAAACAATTCGGGCGTCATCGTAAAACCGATTTCCTCGCCCAACTTGACCCAACTGGCAAAATGGAAAGGCGACGAGTCAATGAGCACCCCGTCCAAATCAAAAAGCGCTCCTTTTTCTGCCATCCTTTCACGCTCCCGAACGAAAGTTCTTCGCCACGCACCAGTGAACCCGAAAGATTTTGGCAGATGCTCTGCCCTTCGGCGTCGGGAACTTGTGAGCCCAACGCAGGCGTTTAAGGCCTCGGGAACTTGCAAGCCCAACTTGAGCGTTCAACGGGCGTCGGGACTTGAAGATGCTGGGGAAGCATTTAAAGGCATGGCGGAGGTGAAAAGGCGGTGGGCGGTCTGAGTCGGTTGCTTTTTATCGTGGTCGCTGCCACAAGCCTGCCAATGGCGCAGCCGAAACGGGAGCAGAAGGAGTTGCATGTCTTTGCGGGTGCCGCCAACATGCCCCCGTTAATGCAGGCGGCGCGCCTTTATGAAAAACGCTATGGCGTCAAAGTGCGCTTGACTTTCGGCGGGTCAGGCGTCGTCCTGTCGCAGATAAAACTTGCCCGCAAGGGCGATGTGTATGTGCCCGGCAGCGACGATTACATGGAGAAAGCCCTCAAGGAAGGCATCGTTGACCCTAAATCGGTGTGGGTCGTTTGCTGGCTGGTGCCCGTCATCAATGTGCCGAAGGGCAACCCGAAGGGAATCAAAAGTTTGCAAGACCTTGCCCGCCCAGGTTTGAGGGTCGCCATCGCTGCGCCCGGCTCGGTTTGCTTGGGCGATGTGGCGATAGAGATTTTGCAGAAAGCAGGCTTGTGGGAGAAAGTGAAGCCCAACATCGTTATGCAAGCGAAAGATTGCGCCGACTTAGCCGCCCAACTCAAACTGGGCACCGTTGACGCCATCATCGGTTGGGATGTCTTCGCCTACTGGTATCCCGACGCCCCGATGGAGAACATCGCCATCCCGCCCGACATCCTTCGTGTCCGCCACATCCCTGCCGGTGTGACCGTCTTCGCCCGCGACAAAAAGGAAGCCCAACGGTTCGTGAACTTTCTGGCGTCCAAGGAAGGCAAGCAATGCTACGCCCAATGCGGTTACTGCACCAAACCGCCCACTTTGGCAGGCACGCGCAAACAAGGAGGGACAAACCGATGAAGCGACGAGGCTTCACGCTCATTGAATTGCTGGTCGTGATTGCCATCATCGCCATCTTGGCGGCGATTTTGTTTCCCGTCCTCAGCCGCGCCCGCGCCAAAGCCCGTCAAGCCAGTTGCCTGTCCAACTTGCGCAACATGGCATTCGCTTGCATCTGCTACCGCAGCGACTACGACGAAGTGAATGTCCGCTACCGCTTCTGCCCCGACTGGCAAGACCCCCTTTGTGCTGGCTTGCCCGATGCCACCTTTTACACGGGACCGAATGAGGTTTGGTGGGGACCGTATGACAACCGTGTGCCCCCTGACCAACGGGCGCAGGCTTTGACCCGCAACGCTACCTGCTGCGCCCCTATGTCCGCAACGAGCAAATCTTCAAGTGCCCCGAAGAACCCCAATGGCAAATCGGTTACGCCATGACTTATGTGACAGGTTCACCGATGGGACAACCTGACGGCATCGTGACCAATGCGACAGCAATGATCATCTGGGATCACCGACGCACCCCTGGCTGCGCCGACACCCGCAAACGCCCTGTCATCCCGCCTGTCCCGCCCTTTTATCCCTTTGAAGGCGTCACTGGCGCCACGACCCATTATCCTAACCGCCATGTGGATGGCTTTGACATCGCCTTCTACGATGGACATGCCAAATGGTTTCGCCCCAGCCTGCTGAGAGGACGCATGTTTTATGCCAACGAGGGCTTCTACCAGCAATACTGGGTGCCGTTGTATGGCAACGAACCACCGTGATGCCAAGCGGAGGTGAAAAGCGATGCGGCGAGGCTTCACGCTCATTGAATTGCTGGTCGTGATTGCCATCATCGCCATCTTGGCGGCGATGCTGTTTCCCGTGTTCGCTAAAGTGCGAGAGAAGGCTCGGATGACGGCGTGCCTGAGCAACTTGCGCCAACTGGGACTGGCGTGCAAGTGCTACAGCAACGATTGGGACGAAGCCTATCCCGTTGACCGCTTCCATTGCAATTCCTACCGCACGGGACCGTTCCCTGCCGTTTACGGACCCGTCGTTGACCCCGGCTTCCCTGGCGCGCCGACTTTGGATCGGCTCAACCGCTCAGTGCGCCCGCTGCAACCTTACATCCGAACGCACGGCATCTGGTATTGCCCCAGCGCTGCCTTATGCGCCCAATGGGACCCGACAATTTTGCCGACGGATGCTAATTGGCAAGTCGGCAACATCAGTTACCACTTCTGGTCATGGGCAGAGCGTTATCCTGCCTTCCCAAGTTTCGTTCCCCGCGCCTTGCACGAAGCGACGGCAACGCCTGACTCGTGGGTCTGGACAGATTGGTTCTGGCCGCGCTCGCCCCGCTTCCCCCATGATTACGAACACGCCAACACTTTGCTTTGCGCCCGCATGGATGGGCGTGTCGCCGTCTTTCATGGTCGTCCCATTGACAACTTCAAGTGAGCGCTCCCGCCTGCGGGAACTTTTCCCAAACCCGCAGGTGTTTTTTAGGCGCTGGACGCATAATTTTGATGCATCTAAGCCTTGCGAGGAGGTGTCGTCGGATGAAGGATTGGCTTTGGTGGCTCATCGACGTCGGTTGGTTTTCCGGGTGGGCACTGATGGCACAAGTGTCCAGCCCGCGCATCGGGCTCTTTCAACCTGCCGAGCGAACCAACCCTGTCACTTACGACCTTTCCGCCCAACTTGTTTTCACTCCGCCTGTCGGGACGAAAGTCGCCCATGTTTGGATTGTCAAGCCACCTGCCGATGCGGGACAGGAAGTTTTGGCGTTTGAGACCGACCCAAAGCCCACTTTGGAAGCGCCCGACCCCCTTTACGGCAATCACCTCGTTTACTTCCGCTTAGACAATCCCGAAGGGGCGCAGGTCATCCGCTATCGGCTGAAAATCCGCGTCTGGGAACTGCACTGGAACCTTGACCCTACGAAGGTGGGGGCTTTTTTGGAGGCATCAATGCCTGAGTGGCTGCGCAGCGAAAGTCGCGTCGTCGCCGATGACCCGCGCATCCGAGCAATTGCCCAGAAAGTCGCTGGCGATGCGACCGAACCCTTTGAGCGGGTGCGGCGTATCCTGCAATTCGTGATGGACACGATGACTTACTCGCACGGCGAATGCTCATTGCAAGCCAGCGCCTTGCACGCCCTGACGGAACGCATCGGTCATTGCAGCGATTATCACGGCTCTGCGACGGCATTGCTCAGGAGCATCGGCATCCCTGCACGGGTCACTTACGGCATCAATCCCTTCAAGCGCCGCTCTCCGTCCCATTGCAAACTGGAAGTCTTCCTGCCGCCTTACGGTTGGGTGCCTTTTGACCTTTCTGAGACGGACAAGGTTTTGGAGCAATTGGCGAAGAGCGATTTGCCTGCGGAAGTCAAAGCCCAGCGACGGGAAGCCGTTCTGCGTTGGCTGTTCAGTGGCTTCCGAGACAACACTTGGTATCGGGTGACCATCGGCACCGATTTTCCTGTCGTTCCTCCCGTTGCGCCCAATCCGCCTGTCATTCGCACGGCTTACATCGTTTGCGACGATAAGGTCTTGCCCGACCCTGACCCAGCCAATCCCAACCGCATGGAGTTTGCATGGCAGTTGGTCTGGGATGTCAAGCCCGACAAGGCAGTGGAGTTCCCTTGGTCGCTGTGGCTGCGCCCTTAAATCGCTCCTAAGGCAGCCTTGACTTTTCCTTGAACTTGCGATGGCAAAAATGGTGACGACTAAACCCATCAGGCAAGGAGGGTGGATGGAGGATGCATCGGCTTGTGGCAGTGGCGTTAGGAGGTCTGATAGCCTTCAGCGGCGTGGTTGCCGCCCAGGGCAACCCTGCGTCCCTTGAAGCCTTGCAAGCGGAAATCGCAAGGCTCAAAGAGCGCTTGGCGCAATTGGAAGCCCAACTGGCAGAAGTGCAAAAGCAACAAAAAGCCACCGAAAACCTGACTCGGCGATTGCAACCTTTGACCGTTCACGGCTACATCCAGATGCGCTATGTGCGGGACACGACGCAACCGACGGAGGCGGCTGATTTGGCGCGTGGTTCGGCACGAGACACTTTTCGGTTGCGCCGTGTCCGCTTGGATGTTCGGGGCGAACCGCTTAGAGGTGTCCTTTACCGTTTGCAACTGGACGCCGCCGAAACGAACACGCAAATCAGAGACGCCTACTTGGAATTGAAGGCAGGTGATGGCACTTTCACCTTTGGGCATTTCAAAGTCCCGTTGCTGGAAGAGGTGCTGGAGTCTTCTTCGGTGCGGTTAACGCCTGAGCGGGCGCGGGTGTCCACGGAGTTGTTTCCGGGTGAACGGGATCGGGGCATCGTTTACACCCTGCGCAAAAAGGGGTTGCCCGAAATCACTGCGGGCTTTTTCAGCGGGACCCGCAGCACGGAAACGCAAGACAGCCTCACTTCCCGAAAGAGTTGGTTGGTTCGGTTGGTTCAACCCATCGGCAACAAAGCCCGCCTTTGGCTGGGACTCATGGACGGGGTGGGGCGGCGCAACTTTGGGACGAATCAAAATCCTTTGCTTTTGGACTTTGACCGAGAGCGCAACGCCGTCGGGTTTCTTTGGACACCCACGCCCTCATGGACAATGCGAGGGGAATGGGTGAAGGGCAAGGACTTTGGCAACGCTGCCGACCCGACAGTGGATGTTTGGGGCTGGTATTTGCTTTTGGGCTATCGCCTGCCGCATTCGCCTTTGACGCTTTACGGCAAGCGGGATGTGTTCAAGCGAAAAGTAGCAGGAGGGTTGCCTTTTAGTCGGAATGGGCTGGGAGTTCAGTATGAGTTGAACGGAGCGACGAGGTTGAACTTGACATGGGAGCGGCAGAAGAACCCGACAGGGACGGTCTGGACTTTCCAAACCCAAGTGCGTTATTGAAGTTGCAGGGGCGACGAACCCAAAACGCTGGCGGGAACTTCCTTGGTGGCTGCAGGCGTTTTGGGGTGATGGGACGCATCAACGGATGTTGATGCCTTGCAAGGAGGTGTCAGCGATGGCGCTGCAACTTCAGAAGCCCAAAGAGTTGCGGGCGCAAAAACCCGTTCGGGTTATTTTCACGGGCGGCTTTCTGGGGGCGGGCAAGACGACGGCGTTGGGAGCGATTGCCCGCCGCCTGCTGCAACGAGGGCTAACCGTTGGCTTGGTCACCAACGACCAAGCCGCCAACTTGGTGGACACCGCCATCGTCAAGGAACTGGGGGTGCCCGTCGCTGAAGTTGCGGGTGGCTGTTTTTGCTGTCGCTTCAGCGATTTGGTGGATGCGACGGAGCAAGTGTTGGCGAACAACCCCGACATCCTTTTGGGCGAGCCTGTCGGAAGTTGCACCGATTTGGCAGCCACCGTCGTCAATCCCTTGAAACTCTTTTACGGCGACATCTTCCGCTTGGCGCCTTTCTCCGTCCTCGTAGACCCGCTGCGGGTTCGGGAACTTGTCTTGAAGGAAACGCCGACCCGCTTTCCCGAAGAGGTCGCTTACATCTTCCGAAAGCAACTGGAGGAAGCCGACATCATCGTCCTCAACAAGGTGGACACCCTCACCGACGAAGAAGCCGAAAGATTGGTCAATGCCCTGAAAGCGTTGCAACCGAACAAGCCCATCCTGAAAGTTTCGGCATTGCGGGGCGACGGCGTGGACGAGTGGCTGAAAATGCTCATGAGCGATGCACCTGCTGGCTCGCACATTTTGCGCGACCTTGACTACGACATTTACGCGAAAGGCGAGGCGGTGCTGGGTTGGCTCAATGCGACAGTGCAAGTGCGGGGCAATCCGACTTTTGACGCCCGGAAATTTGCCGAAGCGCTGATGGCAGAATTGCAAAACGCCATCGCCACCCGCGACGCCGAAGTGGCGCACTTGAAGTTTCTGCTGACTGCCGACGGGCAACACTTGCGGGGACATTGGACGAAAGTGGATGCTCCACCGACCTTTGTCGGGACAGAATTGGGCGAAATTGCCGAAGGGACACTGGTGTTGAATGCCCGCGTGGGCATAGACCCGTCCACTTTAGGCGGCATCGCCGTGCAGGCAATCAACAAGGCAGCGAAAATGGTCGGTGCGGAAGCGGAAGTGCTGAGTTTGCAGTCCTTTAGCCCCCCTTACCCAAGACCGCCTTATCGGCTTAGCGAACCCGTTTGACAGGGAATCGCCCTGCGGGTAGAAACGAACTTGTCGTTGGGGACGGAAATAATCGCTGCGGGAGGTGTCAAGATGGTGGCGCGGAAGATGGTGGCGGAATTCATCGGGACTTTTGCCTTGGTATTCATCGGATGCGGCGCAGTCATCACTCAAAGCACTTTGGGAGGGATCAAGGCGACAGCACTGGTTAAAGGGGTCGCCGCACCGGGCGTTGTGATGGAGGTCAACCCTGATTCCTATGTCGCCATCGCTTTCGCCTTTGGCTTGACCGTCATGGTCATGATTTACGCCGTCGGGCACATTTCTGCTGCCCACTTTAACCCGGCTGTCACCATCGGTTTTGCTGTCGCAGGGCGTTTCCCTTGGCGCTATGTGCCTCACTACTTGCTGGCTGAATTCGGAGGGGCGTTTCTCGCCAGTTTGGTGCATTGGGGTTTGATGTCAGGCGAAGGGTTCAATGTCAATTTCGGGGCAACTGCCATCCCTCCCACTTTCAACTTGGCAGGAGGGTTCTTGGTAGAGGTCGTCCTCACCTTTCTGCTGATGTTCGTCATCATGGCAGCAGCGACTGACAAACGCTTCCCTTCAGCCGCCTCGGGCTTAGCCATCGGGCTCACTGTCACCATTTGCGCTTTGATGGGTGGTGCTTTCACGGGTGCTTCCATGAACCCTGCCCGCTCTTTAGCGCCTGCCATTTTTGCCTTCACCGTTGACCCTCGTCCCTTACAGCAAATTTGGGTTTACTTGCTGGCGCCAACCCTTGGAGCGATGCTCGCCGCCCGTGTCTATGAGTTTCTGCGCCCAGAGGAATTCGCCCGCAAAGGGGCTCCCGAAGATTTGATGCCAGTGACCGTAGAAGCCTGAGGGGGGGAGTGCTTGTCAGGGTGCGGGCTCTCGGCAATCGGCTATTTGCTGTCTGGTTTTGGGGCAGTTTTGCTCTCTATGTCGGCTGGCTGTTTTTGGTCGTCATCGCTTGCCTTGTCTATGCAGGGTTGGGCGATATCACGGATGCTTTGGTTTCCGACGAATTGCGTTTCGCCACCCGCCTTTCTTTACTGACTGCCACCATCAGCACTTTCCTCAGTTTGCTCATCGGCGTCCCGTCCGCTTACGCCCTAACGCATCTTCGGGGGCGTCTCAAAACCGTCGTGGATACCTTTTTGGACTTGACTTTGGTGCTGCCACCTGTCGCTGTTGGCGTTGCCTTGTTGGTGTTCTTCTCTCAATTTCCCGTGCCTGGGCACTCCCTTGACAAATGGCTGCAGCGAATTGGGACGCCCGTCGTCTTTGAAGTTCCCGCCATCGTCATCGCTCAATTCGCTGTCATTTCAGGGTATGCCTTGCGGGTGTTAAAAGCCGCCTTTGAAAGCCTCAACCCTCGCCTACCCGCCGTCGCCCGCACACTGGGGCTAAACCGTTGGCAAATTTTTTGCTGGATAGAATTGCCGCAGGTCGCACCCAACCTGATAGCGGCGACGATTTTGCTCTGGGCGAGGGCGATGGGGGAATTTGGGGCGACGGTCGTGCTGGCGGGTCCTACGCCTTACAAGACGGAAGTGTTGCCCATTGCCATTTGGCTGGCGCTCAACCGTGCCGAAGTGGACAAAGCACTGGCGGCTGCCTTTGTGCTCATCTTCGTCTCGTTGCTGGCACTCTTTGCCTTTCGCCAATTCGCTCAACGCTTCGCCCAATGATACCTGCCCTTTGGGGGCAACGACGATGCGACGCTTGTTCGTGCCCTTTCCGCTGAGAGAGGCAACTGTTCGCTTGACAGGGCAATTGGCACATCGCTTGCTACGGGTCTTGCGGATGCAAGTTGGCGACTCGGTCATCCTTTTTGACCCGCAAGGTTCGGAATGGCGTGCCACGATTACAGCGACCGATCACGACACCGTTGCGTTGCGGTTGGATGAACCTCTTTGTGCTGACCGCGAGCATCCCATTGACCTTTGGCTCTTTCAAGGTCTCGCCAAGGGCGAGAAGATGGACTTCATCGCCCAAAAAGCGACGGAGTTGGGCGTTGCGTCCATCGTCCCGATGCTCACCCGCCGCACTGTCGTCCGATTGGACGCCGACCGAGCCGCCGCCAAGCAAGCCCGATGGCAACGCATTGCCCAATCGGCAGCCGAACAATGCGGGGCGACAAAAGTCCCGCAAGTTCACCCTCCCCTACCCTTCCGCCAAGCCGTGACGGAAGCCGCCAAAGCCGATGCCTTCCTGCTTTTCTACGAAGCCGCCGAAGAACCGTTGGCGGAAGCGCTGGAAACTTTTCGCCACTCGTCACCCGCCAATTCGTCACTTTCCGAAAGGGTTGGCAGAATTGCCATCATGATTGGTCCCGAAGGTGGCTTTGATCCCGACGAAGTGTCGTTGGCACAGCGGCATGGGGCGCGCATCGTCAGTCTGGGCAAACGCATCTTGCGCACAGAAACGGCTTCCATCGTCGCCGTCGCTTTGGTGCTTTACGAGTTGGGTTTGCTGGAGCGTTGAAGATGGTGGAGGCAGATTTTTCGTCGTGGCTGATAGCCACTGCAGCAAATGAGGGCAAAGGTGATGGGTGATGCGCCACTATCACGGCGGCAAACCGTTAATGGCATTTGACGAAGCGCTTCAGCGATTGCTGGACGCCACCCAACCGATAGACCGCACCGAATTCGTGCCGCTGACAAGATGCGTTGACCGCGTGTTGGCAAAACCTGTCGTCGCACCCTTTGATGTCCCGCCTTTTGACCGAGCGACGATGGATGGCTATGCTGTGCGGGCAAGCGACATCGCAAAGGCATCGGCGGAAAATCCGACGACGCTGAAAGTCGTCGGGGCGATTTACGCGGGCGATGCAATCCCGTCTTGGGCAATTGAAGCGGGCACTTGCGCCCAAATTGCGACAGGTGCTCCGTTGCCCTTGGGGGCTGATTGCGTCGTGCCCTTTGAAGATACTCAGCGGGATGGAGAACTCGTGCGGGTGCTGAAAGCCCATCCCGTTGGCGCCAACATCACTCCACGCGGGCTGGATGTGAGGAGTGGCACAGTCGTTTTGAATGAGGGAACTCTTTTGACGCCCGCAAAGGTGGGTGTGTTGGCAGCGTTAGGGTTTGACCATGCCTGCGTTTACGCCAAACCTCGCATCGCTATCCTGCCGACAGGCAACGAAGTCGCCCGACCGGGCACGCTCCTTCGCAACGGGCAAATTTACGACACCAACACCTACACCGTCGCCGCTTTGGCGCAACGGCACGGCTGCGAGCCACTGCCGATGGAAATCGTGCCCGATGAGGCTGAAGCGCTGCGGAGGGCATTGGATGACGCCTTATCAACGGCTGATTGTGTCGTTTTTTCGGCAGGCAGCGCCGTCGGTGAGCGAGACTTGTTGCCCAAGTTGCTTGGCGAACGAGGTAAGGTGCTCTTTCACGGGCTCGCCGTCCGACCGGGGCGTCCGACTTTAGCCGCCGTCGTGGATGGCAAACTCGTCATCAACTTGCCCGGCTTTCCCGCTTCCTGTCTGATGATGGCGCTCGTGTTGCTCGTCCCTGTTTGGCGGAAGATGGCACGATTGCCTGAATGGCAGCCCCCGACCATCCAAGCGACGCTGGCGCATGAAGTTCGTTCGCCCGAAGGCTTGCGGCAATTTTTGACGGTGCGGCTAAAAAACTGGGACGAGGGGCGAGGGACGAGGAACGAGGAAATCATCGCCGAAAGCGCCTACAAAGAGTCAGGCACCATCACCAGCCTTTCCGATGCCGATGGCTTTATCATCATCCCAGAGGAGGTCACTTGTCTTGAGATAGGAACGAGTATTATCGTGATGCCGTTTTAAGAAAAGCCCTAAAAAGAAAGAAGGGAGGACTAATTTCAATTAGCCCTCCCAAACATAGACGAACCTTTGCTATAGGCACTTACCTAACCGCCTCCGCCAGGACCAGGGTAAGCGGGCTTGTAGGTGAAGTAAAAGATGCCGACATCTATCGTCAGAGAACGGGGACAAGTATCCCCCGGCTTTTTCCTTTCACACTTAGTCAAGGTGACCTCTTTCGTCGCTTTTAAAGGGTCAGGTTTCATCATGGAACGCGAAGGTGGAACAACCTTTACTGTGTAAGTGCCGCTGCCGTATTGTCTCAAGATGCCATCAATGGGGAAAGGCGGGATGGAGAAATAACCTTCACTATCGCTTTCCCAAGGACCAGAAGTTGCTCTGTTCCCTTGTAAAGGTAGGCTTTTGCACCGGGCAGAGGAATTGCTCCACTGCTTGTTTGCTCCATCACTCGTCCTTTGATGGGTTTGTGCAAGTAGAAAAACATACTGGTGATGTTGCTCACAGCCTTTTCCACCGAGGAAACATATGTCACTTGTGGGCAGGCGGGCTCGGGTCGTCCTTTTCGTCCTATAAGAATGTACTCGCCAGGTGCGAGTTCCGGGAAAAGAGCCTCGCCATCGGCGTTGGTCACCTTGGTGGACTTCTTCTTGCCCCGGTACCATGCTTCGGTTGTTACATCACGAAAAGGCTGGTTGTATCTGATGTCTTCGCCATCGGCAAGGAACACCTTTACCAACAATTGTCCTGGGGGTGGGGTTTTCTTGATTGGGTAGCAAAACGCTACTTGATTGGTAGCAGTGTCAATTAACTGTGCACATACTTGCCGCTCGGTTCCGCCGGCGCAAGGGCAAGGACGAGAAACGATGGCTGTTGTGTATTTCCTGCCGCCGATGGTAATTATGGGTCCTGAACCGATCTGGAAGTTCCAAACCAACTTGGGAGAACCAGGCGGTGCATCGTAATAATAAGTGGCGGATACGGTAAAAACGAGGTCTGTTGTCGTGGGATTAGTCGGGTCCCAAGAAGGTGTAAAAGTGGCGTGGAAGGTGTATTCCTCTTCGTCAGCATAAAAGTAGTCCTCATCAGTGCTTGGGACGGGAAGCGTAACCATCTCAAATTGGTTCGTTGCCGCGTTGAGGAACACTCCTGTGATGGTGCCCTCCATCGTGATGGTCTCTTGCTCCTGCAACGCTTTTGTGTCGCGGCTGGCGATGGCTGCCAACAATGCCACCGGCAAAATGACAGCATACCACGCCTTCTTGTTGCGCATCATCGGAGATACCTTGAGGTTTTTTTGCGACCTTTCAACAGGGCGCACATGCACCCCGTTTATGTCCCAAGTCACTTGCAACTTGCCTTGAACCACTAACCCATCCCCCTGCAAGGTTATCGTCCCGCCAGGACGATGAAGCACCATCAATTGCTTGCTGACATCCCATAATATCCCGACCCGCTTTTTCACCGCTTCAGAGGCAACCCAAACAGGTGGAGCAATACGAAGAGATATTTCGCTCAGTTGGAAACACAGCCCAGGCAGCGGATTCCCCAAACCTTCGCTCATTCCCTGAACGAAACGAACCAGTTCGTCGTGGAGGTAAAGCCAAATTGGGACTCTGGGTTCAGGCGCTTTCGCTCCTGCCAGACGCCCTCGTGTTTTCTCCAAGGCTTGCTTGAACCCTTCTTCGGCAGACCGTTCCACTTCCTCCAAGAGGTTGGGAGAGAGAACAACCTCTTGCATCGCTTGCCCAAACAACTCTTCCAAACTTCTCTCTTTTAGCACCTTACTTTGCCAACCTCTCTTCCATCCCGACAGCAAAAGGATCTGGGCTAACCCCGATGCGTGTGGATGTCCTATTTCCCCACCTCCTTGCTTTACGGCTTTAGCAACGGTTTCCCCATCTAATGGTCCCTGACGGTAACCGTCAAAGGCATCGTCAGCATCCATTTCAGGAAGGGGTCGGTAATCTTTCTCCTGCCCCGCCAGCATTGCCTTCCAACTCGCGAAAGTCGCCACCCCTTCCGTCGTTTCTTGCCAGCGTTCAAAAACAATTTCTTCCTCATTCGCACCCTCTAACTGGCGTCGTTTTTGTCGTTGCATCAAAAAGGCTTTCGCCCACATAAACCGTCATTTTGAACGGAACTTTGGGTAATGGTCCTTCGTAGCGAACAAATCCCTTTGGTGGCTTGGGATGGTTGATCAAAACCCACTGACCTTCATCGCCTTCAAGCAAAAACGGTACCCCATCCAAACTGAAACCTTCCCATATCTCCTTCCCCTTGACCTTTAACAAGTTCGCCACTTCAGCGATGCGAATGAAATCTAACCAGTCAACTTTCAAGGGCAAAATTCGCTCAAAATGAATGGGGAAATTGAGGCGAACTAAAACTTCTTTGCCATCCATAAACCGAACCAACAACCGAACATAAAGCCCATCTTGCCCCTTCACCCCAATCCACCCGCCGTCTTGGTAAGGAATTGTCTCTTCTTTGGCACCTTCAGGGTAGTGCCTTCGCCATAATAACCGACCGTTGCCTGAAAGAAGCCAAACACTTTGAATGGGTATTGACGAAACAAACTTTGCCTGAAGGTAGTATCCTGCCCACAACGGGAAAAGACGGTCTGGAAGGTCAGAGGGAGAGGGGCTTTCTGGGAACTTGAAGGGCACCTCGTAAACCTTCAAAGTTCCGTCGGGGGCAAGGAAGTAGCCTTTCAACCTCCCTTCAATGGTCACTTGAGGCTGCGCTCCCGCCCATGTAGCCATCCCGACGATGATGAGCCAAACCCAATGCCGCATCATGGCTCTCACCTACTTTTGCCTTCGCCTTCTTTGCGTGATCACCGAGGACGAGGTGCCCCCAAATAACCCTCTCTCCCGCCCGATCATCCACGCGTTTGCAACAACCAAACCGATAAGGGCAACAACTATCGCCCTCCCCTTCCATTTCTCCCCCATCCCTTTTTCACCCCCCCATTTATAAAGACCCTCAAAAGAGGCAAAGGGTTAACCTGCCCGCCAAACCTTGCGGAAGGCTTTCTTTGCCTTGCTCAAGAGCACTTTGACGCTTCCCTCCTTGCAACCCAACCGCTTGGCGACCTCCCTGTGCGAAAGCCCTTCCATCAAGCACCAAACCAAAACCTTCCGATAGGTCGGCGAGAGACTCTCCAACACCTCCTGAACTTCCCGCCGACGCCACAGGTTCGTCCACTCCTCCGCCTCCAACAACTCTTCCCAGTTGATTGGGCTTTCTCCCTCCATCAACTGGGAGAAAGGGGTAGGGGTGTCGGAGCGTTCGCAGAGCAAGTCTTTGACCACGCTGTCAATGACCCTTTTTAGCCATGATTTCGGTAGGGGCTTTTTATGCTGCTGCTGATAGCGATGGCACTTTAGCCAAATTTCTTGTAAAGCATTGGCGATGTCTTGGGGGTCGGCAAGGTAGCGCCGTAACTATAGGAGGGTAGAGGAAGTTGAAGGCACATTGCAAGGTCGTTTTTGTTTTGGGAGAGGGGGAAGAGAAAGGGAGAAGATAGGGGAAGGGTGCAGGGAAAGGACGGAGGAGATGGCAAAGAAGGCGATAATGATGAAGGCGATATTGTGGAACATGGCGGTTTTGATGGTGTCAGGTTTTTTGTTGTTTAGGTAGTGGGTCTATTGATTGCTTCTTTCCACGCATGAAAGAAGACTTTTTTGAACATACTCAGGATTGGGGAAGGTGTTCGGAAAGGGAGGGCGAGGCTCCTGCCGAGCCGAACATATCGGCAAATCGTGAGATGGGCAGGTCGGAGGAATAGGCTCACCGGGAGGTTCGCCCTCCCATTGGCTCAATTTCCGAACACCCTCAGGATTGGGACTCAATGTAGCCGAGACCCACCAAAGGGATCAATCGGTCACATAGACGATGATGCGGCGCTGCTTGGGTCCGTCAAACTCGTAGAAGTAGACCCGTTGGTCGTCGTCCATGACCAATTTGCCGTCCTTGACGATGAGGACTTCCGTCGGGGCGACGAGGGCGGCTTTGGTGTAGTGGGGCGTTTTCGGGTCGGGATTGATGCGGTCTAACATTTCGTCCAATCTGGGTCGGTCGGCGACATCCACCTCTCGGTGGATGCTCACCGCCGCCGAAGTGTGCGGGATATAGACGCAAACGAACCCGTCTTTGATGCCCAATTCGGTGACGATGGCTTGAATGTGCGGGGTGAGGTCAATCAATTGCTCTCGCTCCGTCGTCGTGATGGCGACCTCTCGGACGAACCCCATAAACGCTTCTCCGCCTCCTTTGTCTTCTGAGCACCCGCCAAAGTTTAACGCATCCAGTGACCGAGCAGGTTACCTTTATGCGGCTTCCATGCGATAATTAAGGCGCTAACGCAAGGAGTTGAGCCACGATGTCTGAGTTGCGCAAAGACCCAATCGTTCAACGGTGGGTGATCATCGCAGCGGAACGGGGGCAGCGCCCGTCCGACTTTCGGTCGGAAGCCCTTGCAAAGGAAGTGACCCCGAAGGCTTGTCCCCTTTGCCCGCACAATGAAGACCGAACGCCGCCCGAAGTGTATGCCCTCCGACCTGACGGAAGTCAACCCGACACCCCAGGTTGGCTCGTTCGGGTCGTGCCCAACAAGTTTCCTGCCCTGCAGAAGGAAGGAGAGGTGCGGCGACGAGGGTTCGGGCTTTTTGACGCGATGGACGGTGTTGGAGTGCATGAGGTCGTCATTGAAACGCCTGACCATTCTGCCGACTGGGACACGATGACGCCAGAGCACCTCCACCTTGTCCTGAAAACTTACCAGAGTCGGTTAAAGGCGCTCATGCAAGATGACCGCTTCCGCTACATCCTTATCTTCCGCAACTATGGCGTTCAGGCAGGGGCATCGTTATCGCACCCCCACTCTCAAATCATCGCCTTGCCCATCGTCCCTCAATTGCCCAAGGAGGAACTGAACGCTGCCCGTCGCCACTACCTTGAGAAGGAGCGATGCATCTTCTGCGACCTGATTTACCAAGAGCAAGAGTTGGGGCAGAGGGTCGTGGATGAAAGCGAGCACTTGATTGCCCTTTCCCCCTTTGCGGCACGGTTTCCCTACGAGGTGCATCTTTTCCCAAAACACCATAGCCATGACTTCGCCCAAGCCGACGACAGCCTCATCGCTGACTTCGCTTTTTCCCTGCATCGGTTGGTGAAGGCGGTGAAAGAGTTGTTGGGCAACCCTTCCTACAACTTCGTCTTGCACACCGCTCCCAACCCTATCCCGCGCCCAGGTCGTCCCGATTTTTGGGGCACTTTGCCCTACGATTACCATTGGCATTTGGAATTCATCCCGCGCCTGACCCGCGTTGCTGGGTTTGAGTGGGGCACAGGGTTTTACATCAATCCCGTCGCTCCTGAAGCGGCGGCAGCAGCGCTGCGAGATGCCCTCGTCCAATATGCACCGATAGCGAGGTGACGGATGCAGATGTCTCTTTGGCGGCAGGAACAAACTTCCAAAGTCATCGCGGAATGGTGGGAAGCCCTAAGAACCACATCGCCAACAGATGGTCACTACCCTCGTGCCGCCAGTTTAAAGTCGGCGTTGGAAGAAATCGTCGGTGCTTTGCTGGACTCTTTGACCCGTCCTGACTGGCAAGAGGCAGCCCGACAACCTGTGATGAACCTTCGCTTCTTAGCGGACCAAATGAACCTTTCCCTTTCCGACGCCCTTGCTGCCTTCCTTGCCCTCCGTTCACCTATCGCCAAAGCCGTCGCCGAAAGGTTGGGAGATGAGTCGGAAGCGTGGCGGCGCGTGTTGACAGTGTGGGATGAAGGCATCCTCGCCCTAACGACTGCCTGCCAGATCGTTAGCCAGCAGGCGTTAGAATTAGCCCACCGAAAATACCTTTCCCTCTTCCAACGCGCCTCTGACGCCTTTTTGCTCATTCGGATGGACGAGAAAGGCACTATCGTGGAAGCCAATGCCGCTGCCGCCGAGTTGACAGGCTATCCGTTGGAAGAATTGGTCAACGCCGCTGCCATCACCCTTGTGCCCAAAGAAGCCCACGCTATTTACCGCCAAGCGTTAGAGCGCCTGCGCCGAGACGGTCAACTCCGCACGAGGGGATTGCCGCTACAGCGTCGGGACGGTGAAATCGTTCAGTTGGACTTGTCTTGTGCTGTCTTGCACCTTGACGGTGAGGATTTTGCCCTCTGTGTCGCCCGCGACATCACCGAGCAACAGCGGTGGCAAGAGCAATTGGAGCGCTTGATCGCGGAGCGAACGGAAGAGTTGCGGACGGCTCTGGAGCGGGAACGGCATCGGGCGGCACAACTTTCGGTCTTGTCCACCGTCGTCGCTAAAGCCTTAACGGTCACCGACCCGACGGAACTTTACCGAGCCGCCGTTGATGCCCTCTATCGCCACTTAGCCTTCTACAATGTCGCCATCTTTGTCACCGACGAAGAGCGACGGCAGTTAACCTTAGCGGCTTGTCGGGGGGCTTACGAAAGAGTTTGGACGCCTCATTATCGCCAACCGATAGAGATTGGCTTGATGGGCTGGGTCGCTCGGAAGGGTGAACCTTTGTTGGTCAACGAGGTCACTAAAGACCCCCGCTATTTCCGAGCCGTCCCTGAAGAGAGCAAAACGCAAGCGGAATTGGCGGTGCCGATCAAAGTGCAAGGTGAGGTCATCGGCGTCATTGACCTTCAATCGGATGAGGCAGGGGCTTTTGACGAGGATGACTTGCGAACGGTGCAAGCCGTTGCCGACCAGATAGCCCACGCCCTTCAAGCCTTGCAAAACTTTCAGCGGGTGCGCATCCTTCGGGAGTTGAACGAACAAATCGTCCTCAACCTTCCCAATGGCGTTGCCCTCTTGAACGAGCGGGGAGAAATCATTATCGCCAACGAATTCTTTTGCCGCACCGTTTGCCAATTACCTTCCGAGCAAGTGTTAAACCGTCCCTTTCGGGAAGTGCTTCCGCCCGACCTCTTTCTCGCTTTCAAAGGGCAAGGGTTGGATTGGGGTAAGGCAATAGAAAGCGCCCTTCAGCAAGGCGAACCCTCTTTCTTCGCCGAAATCCCTTATCGGGACGGTTGGTGGGATGTGCGGGTTACTCCCGTTCACGGAGATGGGCGCCGACGGGTGATGCTTTACCTGCGGGATGCTTCCACCCGCGTCCGTCGCATCTATCAGTTGGAGACGCTGTTAGCCATCGGGCAAGCGATGGAGAGCAAGATTGACCTTCATCCCTTGCTTCACGCCATCTTGACGGCGGCGACAGCGGGACCTGGGTTGGGTTTCAACCGAGCCATCCTCTTCCTCGTGGACAAAGAGACGAAAGTGCTGCGGACGGCGATGGCGGTCGGTGCCTTAACTGCCGAAGAAGCCTACGCCACTTGGGCGCAGTTGGCTTCCGAGCGCAAAACCCTTTGGGATTTCCTGCGGGAGTATCCTGGCGATGAGGCTATCCGCCAAACGCCCTTGATGCAACGGGTGCAAGATTTGGTCATCCGATTGGACGAAGAGAACCTGTTAACCCTTTGCTTGCGGCGCCACGAACCGTTGCGCATCTCTAACCCGCGCAACGACCCCCGATTGCCCGAACGGTTGCGTCAGATTTTGAGCGACAGCGACGCCATTTGCGTTCCCCTCATCGCCCCAAATGAGCCGTTGGGATTGATCGTGGCGGACAATGCCTTCAGTCGTCACCCTATCACGGAAGAAGCTGAACGCTTGCTGCGGTTGTTTGCTTCTTCCGCCAGCATCGCCCTGCGCAACGCCCAACTCATTGCGGAACTCCGCCAGTCGTTGCAGCGCGAACAAGCGATGCGGCAGCAACTCGTCCATTCGGAACGGCTGGCAGTGATCGGAGAACTGGCGACAAAGATTGCCCATGATTTGCGGTCGCCGTTGGTGACCATCGGTGGCTACGCCCGCCAATTGCAGCGCCATCCCACCGACGCCGAGCGCGTCCGCCGCAACGCCCAAGTCATCGTAGATGAAGTGGAGCGGTTGGAGCGACAATTGCGAGACCTTTTGGATTTCACGACCCCCCGCCCCCCTCAATTGAAGCCTTCTTCCCTCGGCGACTTGGTGCACCGCTTAGCCGACCTGCAAAGACCCAGCATGGAAGCCGCCCGCGTCACTTTGACGCTGGAGGTCGCTGACAACCTTCCCCTTGTCCTGATGGACGAACTGCAGATGGAGCGGGTGATTTTGAACCTTTGGCGCAACGCCGTAGAAGCGATGCCCAAAGGCGGCGTTTTGTCGGTGCGAGTTTGGCACGAAGGCGATTGGGTCAAACTGCAAGTCGCCGACACCGGCGAAGGCATCCCTCCTGAAGCGATGGAGCACATCTTCAAACCTTTCTTCACGACCAAACGAACGGGCAGCGGGTTGGGCTTGGCGATTTGCGAAAAAATCGTCACCGATCACGGTGGCACTATCCGCTTGAGCAGCACGGTCGGGCAAGGCACGGTCGTGGAAATCACCCTCCCTGTCGCTCCAAGCGGGTCAAGTCAGGTTTTTCCCCAATGACGACGAAGGCAAGGGAGCGTCAAGATGGAAAGGGCAATAGCGCCGTCGGAGGTGAGCCGCTATGGCGAAGGCGCGCATTTTGGTCGTAGAGGATGAAGAGATGCAACGCCAACTTTATTGCGAGGAATTAGCGGCGGCAGGGTATGAAGCCATCGGGGTCGGTAACGCCTTGGAAGCCGAAGAGTTCCTCAGCCGAGAACGGGTGGATGTGGTCGTCTTGGATTTGAACCTGCCAGGGGTCTCAGGGTTAGAACTTTTGCCCCGCATCCACGAGTTGCATCCTGGCTTGCCTGTCATCATCCACACCGCTTATGGCAGTTACCGCGATGAGTTCATCAGTTGGCTGGCGGATGTTTTCTTGGTCAAGTCCCCCGATGCGGGCAACCTCGTGGAGGCGGTAGAGGAGTTGCTGAACCGACAGCGTGAGGTGGCGTCCAGCCCATGAGCCGTCTCAGCCCTATGGAGCGGACTTTAGCGATGGTGCTGGCGGGTGGATTAGGAGAGCGGCTGTATCCGCTGACGAAAGTGAAAGCGAAACCTGCCGTCTCCTTCGGCGCCATCTACCGCATCATTGACTTCACCCTTTCCAACTGCTTGCATTCGGGCATCCGCCGCCTCTTCGTCCTAACGCAACACAAATCGCTGCCCTTAGACCGCCACTTACGGTTGGGTTGGTCAAACCTGTTTCGGGCGGAGTTGGGGGAATTTTTGGAAAGCGTCCCGCCTCAACAACGCCTCGTCCGTGAGTGGTATCGGGGCACCGCCGATGCCGTCTTTCAGAACATTGACCTGCTCTCCCACGAGCGCCCCCAGTTCGTCCTCATCCTTTCAGGCGACCATGTGTATCGCATGGACTATCGGGCGATGCTGGACTTCCACTTGACCAAAGGCGCGGAAGTGACCATCGCTTGCACGACCGTTCCCCGTTCGCAAGCATCCCGTTTCGGTGTCATGGAAGTAGACCGAAATGACCGCCTCATTGGCTTTGAGGAGAAGCCGTCCAACCCAAAGCCTTTGCCCGATGACCCTGACCATTCCCTCATCTCTATGGGCATCTACTTGTTCAACACCGAGACGCTGGTGCGGGCGGTCATCAAAGATGCCAAGCGGCGCGACAGCAGCCACGATTTCGGCAAAGATGTCTTGCCCGACTTGGTGCGCAACAAAGCCCGCCTCTTCGCCTTCAACATCCGACGGGAGTTGCCGCCCCTGTTCCACTACTGGCAAGACATCGGGACACTGGACAGTTATTACCAAGCCCACATGGAATTGCTTCGTCCCGACCCACCGTTGCCTTTGCACCATGACGAATGGACTATCCGCACTTACTTGCCACCTTTACCGCCAGCGGTCTTGCAAGGGCGGGTGCAAATCCGCCATTCTCTGCTGGCACCTGGTTGCCTCGTGGAGGAAGGCGCTATCGTGGAAAATTCCGTCCTCGGTTACGGCGTGCAGGTTGGGGCTGGAGCGACGGTCACAGGTTGCGTCTTGCTCCCGAGGGTGCGCATCGGCGCAAGGGCGAAATTACTTCGCACCATCGTGGACGAGGAAGTCACCATTCCCGAAGGAGAGACGATTGGCTTTGATTTAGCGATGGAGCGTCGTCGCTTCGTCGTCAGCGAAGGCGGCGTTGTCGTCGTTCCGACAGGCGTCGCCTTTCAACCTTCCTCGGTTTCTTGAGGCGCTCATAATTTGGGCAGGTGATGCCCTGTGCCTCTGGCAACGATTGAGCAGGCTTTAGAGGAACTGCGCAAAGGTCACTTCATCATCGTCGTGGATGACGAAGACCGCGAGAACGAAGGTGACCTCGTTTTAGCCGCCGAAAAAGTTACGCCCGACGCCATCAACTTCATGACCAAGCATGGGCGAGGGCTTGTCTGCGTGGCGATGACGGGCGAGCGGTTGGACGCCCTGCAAATTCCCCTTTTGCCAGGCGACAACACTTCTCCCTTCGGTTCGCCCTTCGCCATGCCCGTAGATGCTCACCCCCGCTTTGGCGTGACGACAGGCATTTCCGCTTACGACCGCGCCATCACCGTTCGGGTGCTCATTGACCCCAACACCAAACCGACGGACTTGACAAAACCTGGGCATGTCTTCCCGCTGCGGGCGAAGGAAGGCGGCGTCTTGCGTCGGGCAGGGCACACCGAAGCCGCTGTGGATTTGTGCCGATTGGCAGGGCTTTATCCCGCCGCCGTCATTTGCGAAATCCTCCGTGACGATGGGCAAATGGCACGATTGCCCGATTTGGAGAAGTTCGCCGAGGAGCATGGCTTCGTCATCGTCACTGTCGCCGACTTAATCGCTTATCGCCTTCAGCACGAGCAATTGGTGCGACGGGTGGCGACCGCCCGCTACCCGACACCTTTTGGCGAGTTCACCTTGATCGCTTATGAAAGCCTTTTGGACGGCTCGCCCTTTTTGGCATTGGTGATGGGCGACATCCAGTCCGATGAACCCGTTTTGGTGCGTGTCCATTCGGCGTGCTTGACGGGCGATGCCCTTTTCTCTTTGCGTTGCGATTGCGGCAATCAATTGCGGTTGGCGATGGAAAAAATTGCTGCCGAAGGGCGAGGCGTTTTGCTCTACATCCCCCACCACGAAGGGCGGGGCATCGGTTTGCTCAACAAACTCAAAGCCTACGAGTTGCAAGATGCAGGCTTGGACACAGTGGACGCCAACTTGAAGTTGGGGCATCCGATGGACGCCCGCGATTACGGCTTGGGCGCTCAAGTTTTGCGGGATTTGGGTGTCCGAAAGATGCGCCTGATGACCAACAACCCGACGAAGCGAGCGGGGCTTTCTGGCTACGGGTTGGAAATTGTAGAGCGCGTTCCTTTGGTCGCCGAACCTCAAAGCGACTTTGCCCGCCGCTACTTGGAAGTCAAGCGCGACAAGATGGGACACCTCATTGAGTTGTGAAAAATCGGATGCCCGTTAAGCGTTGCTTTGCCTTCTCCCCGCTAAACAACGGTCAAAAGCAACTCATTTACGGGAACTGGACGAGGGTGATGACTTCGTAGCCTTGCAACTTCTCCCGACCCCTCAACTCCGTCAACTCAATGACGAAGGCGAAGGAGTCAATGACGCCGCCCGCTTGTAAGACCAAACGGGCAGCGGCTTGCGCCGTCCCGCCAGTCGCCAGCAAGTCGTCCATGATGAGCACCCGTTGCCCTTGCTGGATGGCGTCCACATGCATCTCCAACGCTTCAATGCCGTATTCCAGCGCATAGTGCACCTTGTAGGTCATGTAGGGCAGTTTGCCCGATTTGCGCAGAGGGACGAAACCCGCCCCCAGCCTGATGGCGAGAGGCGCCGCAAAGATGAAGCCCCGTGATTCTACGGCGGCGATGACATCAATCCGACGCCCCTCGTAAATCTGGGCAAAGGTGTCAATGACCCGACGGAACAAGTCGGGGTCTTGCAAGACGGGCGTGATATCTCGGAAAAGGATGCCTGGCTTGGGGAAATCAGGGATGTTGCGGATGGCTTCCTTCAGTCCTGCGACGACGGGAATGATCGCCATATCTATCGCCTCCTCTGCAAGTTTTTCAGACGATGACACGGGCATGCTTAAGGGCTTCGCCGCATCGGCAAGTTCGTTGGGCGGGAAGTCGTCGGATAATTTCGGCGATCAACTGGCGAGCCCTCTCCACGCTGGCGGCGAAGTTTTTCATCACCTCTTCCGCTGAGACAGGTTCCACTTCCCCTTCCGCCACCAAGCCCGTGTCGTAGTCGGTGACGATGGAGATGTTGACATAGCAAAGTTCCGCCTCCCGCGCCAAGACGACTTCGGGATATTGGGTCATGTTGATGACTTCCCAACCCATCTGGGTAAACCAGCGGCTTTCGGCTTTGGTGGAAAAGCGTGGACCCTCAATGACGACGACGGTGCCCCGCTCGTGGTGAGGGATGCCTAAATCCCGACATGCCTCAATGGCAATCGCTCGCAACTGGGGGCAATAAGGGTCGGCGGTGCTGACATGGGTCGTGATGGGACCGTTGAAGAAGGTATCATCGCGGTGGCGGGTTCGGTCAACGAATTGGTCGCAGATGACGAAATCGCCGGGCTTGATATGGCGCTGCAAACTGCCGACGGCATTGGGGGCAAGCACGCGTTCTACCCCCAACGCCTTCATCGCCCAAATGTTCGCCTTGTAGGGCACTTTGTGAGGGGGATACTGATGCTTACGCCCATGCCGGGGCAAAAAGGCGACGCGCTTTCTGGCGATTTCCACGATGGTGATCAAATCGCTGGGAGCACCGAAGGGTGTTTCCACCTTGATTTCCTCCAGCACCGTCGCCCCTTCCATGCTATAAAGCCCCGAACCTCCAAAGACCCCGATTTCCGCCTTGCGTTCTTTCACCTCAGGGAACATCACCAGCACCTCCTCCTTTGACTGCCGCTGGTTCTTCTTCGGGTCGCCATAAAGGCAACTCCACGACGAAAAGGGCACCGCCCGACGGAGCACTTTCCACCCAGATGCGCCCTTGATGGGCAGCGACGATGTTTTGGACGATGGCTAATCCTAACCCTGTCCCTCCTTGTTCCGCTTTCGTCGTCACGAAGGGCGCAAAGATGCGCTCCCGCCATTCCTCAGGGACGCCAGGTCCATCGTCTTCCACTTCTATCCGCGCCCAACCGTTGCGCTGGCGGGTTCGGACGATGACCTGCGACCCTTTGCCGGCAGCGAGGATGGCTTCGCCTGCATTGCGCACCAGTTGGAGGATTGCCTCTTCTAAATCGCCCCGCTGACCCAAGATGAGCAACCCTTGCGGGGCGCAATCGGTAGCGACTTGCACCTTGTCTTTGGACAAGGCATACCTTGCCAACCGCACGGCTTCATTGACCACCATGTTGACATCCACCAGTTCCCGTTCCCGCGTGCGGCGGGCATCGGCGAAATGGATGATGGTTCGGGTGATTTCTCGGATGCGGCTGGCAGCCGAGAGGATGTCGGATAACTTCTCTCGCGTGCCGTTATCCATCGCCCCTTCATCCAGTGCCATTTCGGCGTTGCCCAAAATGACTTGTAGCGGGTTGTTGATTTCGTGAGCGATGCCCGACGCTAATTCGCCCAGTGTCGCCACCTGAAAGGAGCGGGCTAAATTCTGCCATTGCAGGTCGTCCCGCTGGATGGGATGGAACTGCCAAACTTGATGCCCCGAAAGTAAAGTCGTCACGAAGACGCGATAAGTTTTGGGGGCTGTCGCCGAGCGCAAAGTAACGACGCCGCCCGAAGTGCCCAGCCGCACCAACTCTTGCAGGATTTCGCCGTCGCGCGGCGAATGCGCCAAAGCCCAAAGGGCTTGTCCTGCTTCCAACGGGATGCCCCATTGAGTTTGAGCGGCGGCATTCCAAGCGATCAAGTGCCCCTGCAAATCCGTGACGACCAAAGGGATGGAAAATTTGTCCAACAACTTTGACCATCCCTTCGGGGAAAAAGTTAACCACAAAGTGCACAAGTCTGCCCAGAAAAGGGCTTGTCCCACCGTCAACCTCATCGGGCAAAGGAGGGCGTAAAGGGGAGAAGTGCTCTCTGGTGGGATGCCAACCAACCACCAAGACCGTTTTGGGATTTGTGTCCGAAGAGGCAGGGCTTTGCCTGGGGTTGGCAGGCAAAGGGGCAATCTGCTCGGTGCTTTCCCCACCACATACAGTGCCTCCCACGCTTCTTGACGGCGGTGATACAACCCACCTGTCCGCCACAAGGAGAGAAGGTGCTCTAACGCCTCCTGCCAGCACCCCCATCGCCCCAGCCGAGCAATCGTAAAAAGGCGCAGCCAACGGTCCTTCTCAGCCATGTTTCTCTCCAGTCCCCCACGGTCGTAACTTCCGTCCTCAGTCTGAAGACGGGGCAGCGCCTGTCTCTATCGCCCTCAACGCCGTTTCCACGATGGCAGCAAATTCCTCTTCTGTCAAGAGGCGGATGCCCAACTCTTTTGCCCGCTGTAACTTGCTCCCTGGGTTTTTCCCGACGACGACAAAATCGGTTTGCCTTGAAACGCTGGACGCCGGTCGCCCTCCCAATCGCTTGACCAACGCTTCCGCCTGCGCCCTCGTCCATCGTTCCAGTTCGCCCGTGAAGACGACGACTTTGCCTTTTAGGGGCGAGTCAGCGACGACGACTTCCTCTTCAGCCGTCGGTCGCACCCCTGCCTTCTGCAACTTCTCCATCAACCGCTTCCCCAACTCGCTGCCAAAGAAGCGAACGACGCTCTCGGCAATTTTCGGTCCGATGCCAGGAATGGTCTTGATTTCCCATTCCTCTGCTTGGGCAAGCCGCTCAAGGCTGCCGAACTTTTTCGCCAGAAACTCCGCCACCCGCTCGCCGACATGACGGATTCCCAAAGCGAAGATGAACTTGGAAAGCGGTGCCGTCTTGCTGCGTTGGATTTCGCTCAACACTTTCGTCGCCAACTTATCACCCCAACCTGGCAGCCGAACCAGTTGCCACTTCTGCAAAGAGTAAAGGTCAGCAGGGTCACTGATCAAGCCCGCCTCAACAAGTTGGTGGATTCGTTCCTCGCCCAACGCTTCAATGTTCAAAGCGTTGCGGGAGCACCAATGCTTGACCCAGTTTTCCACCCGCGACGGGCATTCATCGTTGGGGCAATAGTAGTCCACCTCGCCAATGGGTCGGACGACGGGAGTGCCGCAAATGGGGCACTCCTTGGGCATCTCAAAGGGCTTCTCGTCACCTGTTCGCTTTTCCTTCACGACGCCGATGACTTCGGGAATGACGCCCCCCGCCCGTTGGACAATGACCCAATCGCCCATCCGAACATCCAACCGCTTGATTTGGTCTTCGTTGTGCAGCGTGGCGCTGGTGATCGTCACGCCTTCCACTTGCACGGGTTCTAACTCGGCGACAGGGGTCAACTTTCCCGTCCGACCGACTTGCACGACGATGTTGAGCAACCTCGTCTCCTTTTGTTCGGCAGGGAACTTGAAGGCGATTGCCCATCGGGGCGCATGGGCGGTCGCCCCCAATTGTTCCTGCCAGTCCAAGCGATTGACTTTGACGACAACGCCATCAGCGCTGTAAGGCTCATCGTGAATTTTTTGCACCCACTCGTAGCAGTAGTCAATGACCTCGCTGATGCCGTGACAGAGTCGGCTGTGGGGGTTGACCTTAAAGCCCGCCCGTTTCAGCCACTGCAAAACTTCCCATTGCGTCTCAAACTCTACGCCCTCATAGTAGCCGACACCGTAGCAGAAAATGTCAAGCCTTCGCCGTGCCGTAATGGACGGGTCAAGTTGGCGGACGGAGCCAGCGGCAGCGTTGCGGGGGTTGGCGAAGGGGCGTTCACCTTTTCGCTTTTGCTCCTCATTGAGCGCTTCAAAGTCCGCCTTTGTCATGAACACTTCGCCTCGCACTTCCATGACAGGGGGTGGGTCGTCCACCAGCAACCGCAAAGGGATGGACTTGATGGTGCGCAAGTTGTTGGTGACATCCTCGCCCTCCACGCCATCGCCCCGCGTCGCTCCCAGCACTAAAATGCCGTTCTCATAAGTCAGGTTGACCGCTAAGCCGTCAATTTTCAACTCGCAGGTATAGTCAACGACCTCATCGGGCGACAAGCCCAAAAAGCGCTTGACCCTTTGGTCAAAAGCGCGCAACTCTTCCTCGTTGAAAGCGTTATCCAGACTGAGCATGACTTTTCGGTGACGGACTTTTGCGAACTCCTCGGCGGGCGGAAAGCCGACCCGTTGCGTGGGGCTATCGGGCGTGACGAATTCAGGGAAGTGCTCTTCCAATTCCACCAACCGACGAAACAAACGGTCATACTCCTCGTCGCTGATGATCGGGCTGTTGAGCACATAATAAAGCCAGCAATGGATGGTCAACTCCCGCCGCAGCCGTTCTATCTCTTGCGCTGCTTCCTCACGGGACATAGCGGCGACAGGTTTGTCAATGGCTTTTCGGCGCAACGCTTCCACTTGCTTTCGGGCATCTTCCAAACTCATCGGCTCCATCCCCATCCCTCGCTTTCAAGCGTTGGGTGTCTCAGGCAAGGTCAAAGTCACTGTCCGTCGGGACAAGCGCACTTGCAAGTCAGCGTTGAGCAAGTTGAGCAGCGCCATGCTGACAAGCGCCTCTTCGCCGAAAGTGAGCAAGATGTCTACCAACTGCTCTGGCGCTTCCCCGTTTTGTGCCCAACCTTCAAAGATGAGTTCAGGTTGCGTCCGGCCATCCGCTAACTCCACGATGTCTAAATCAGTGAGCGACAGCCCCAGCGTAACGGCTACACTAACGGGCAAGGATAAGGCGCCGTTGAATCCTGTGTCCACGATGGCGTTCAATTCTGCAACACCTCGTTGCCCCCACACCCGAACAGGCAGGCGGATTTGCAGAGCCTCATCTATGTGCCCTTCAACGGTCATCGTCACCACCTCTTTTTGTCCAAAAAGCCAATGCGACGGGAGATGAAGACTTTATCGGGGTGGCGCTGGCGCATCCGCAACAAGGCTTCTGGGCGTGTGGGCGCCACCTCGTAGTCGCCGCTTTCAGGTTCAATGACGACATACTTACCCCAGTGCTCCCGCTCCAACTGCTCCCTCAGCCGCTCATAAACTGCCAACCCTTTCCGCCACAATTCGCTCAGGCGAACGGGCACTACCTTGATGAGTTCGTCTTGCTGCTTTGCCATCCTTCTCACCTTCTTTTCGCTTGGCTGTCAGCCATAACAGGAAGCAACGGCAACTCAACTTGCGCCCGATAGGCGCTCCAGCAAGAAGCACTTCCCTCGCCCGATCAATCGCCGAACTCAAACAGGTCTTCCAGAAACTCAAAGAAACGCCGCTTGCGTTTTGGTGGATGAGGAGGCGACTGAAGATGTTGGTGGTGCGGATGGGGATGCGTCGGGCGGGGCGTGTGCGGCGAAGGCGATGGCGGCACTGGCGTCGGAGGAGTCGGCGGTTCGTAAGCGACAGGTTCGTAACCCCCTGCCGCCATCACCTCGTCGCCGTAACCGCTCTGGGCATACTGGATGATTTTGTCCAACTCGCCCCGATCCAGCCAAACGCCTTTGCACGAAGGGCAAATGTCCACCAAGACGCCGAACCGCTCAATTTCCCGCATCGTCGTCCCGCAGACAGGGCATTGAAGCACTGTTCGTGCACCTCCTTCGCCTTGAGCCGAAAAGAAGTTTGCCATCTCCCTTCGCCTCCGCTCAAAAGGTTTAATTTCGTCGGGGAGCCGAGCGCCTAATGTCTACGGAGAACCTTCAAAGGTGTGGGCAAATTTGCGTTGACAAAACGATGCGATGCCAGAGTTGATTGGCAAAGGGCAAGGTGAGCAGAATTCCTCTGCGAAAGTTGCAAAAACAAGTTGCGCCATCGGAGAAAGTCCAAACCGAGCAACCCATCGGCTCGCAATTGTATCGGCAAAGGCAAGGCTAAAACTTGGAAGTCGCCGACCGTTTCGCCCAAAGCGAAAATCTGGCGGATGGCAATGACGGGCGCTTGCGTTGTTCCCGAAACGGTTGTCAAGGAAACTGTTGGCGCTGACGAAAGGTCGTAGCCGAGCCGAAAGGCGACGGTTTCGTCAATGACGGTGTGGGTCGCACCTGTGTCCAAAATCAAATCCACCCACTCCACGCCGCTTGGACCGAACAAGCGAGCGCGCACGATGATGTGTGGGTTATTGGGATTAAAGCGAGCAATTCCCATGCAGCACCGCCTCCCAACCCTCTGGGATGGTCGGACCGGTAAAGAAGGAATACAACTCGCCTTTTTCGCCCTGTTCCCTTAAGGCAAGGATGGTTTCGTGCACTTTGTATTTGTCAGGGCAGCGAGCCAACAGGATGCCTTCCGACGGCAAACCGTAACGGTCATGTTTCGTCACCAAAACGACCAGCCACTCGTCCTTGTAGCGCTTTCGGAGTTCTTCCATGGGTTCAGACTTTCGCCCTTCCATCTCGGCTCACCTCCCTTGCTTAGGGAACGCAACTCATTCGTCCCGCAAAAATTCTACTTTGCCGCCGACAAAAGTCGCAACGATTTTGACGCTTTGCCATTCGTCGGCGAAATTGCGCTCCTCGGGCAAATGCGAGAGCACGACGAAATCGGCGAGTTTGCCCGGTGCGATGGTGCCGACTTGACTTTCAATCCCGCAGGCGAAGGCTGCGCCTTGCGTGTAAGCCAACAAGGCTTGTCGCAAAGTCAACCCTTCGCTCGGCTCAGGGTGGGTCAAAGCGCCGACGATGCCGTAAAGCGGACCGAAAGGCATCCCGTCGGAACCGAACGCCAAAGGGATGCCTGCCCGCACGACCGACCCGAAAGGGTTCATGGGCTTTGCTCGCTCCCATCCGAGCCGAAGTTCGTAAAGCCCTTGGGGCATTTGCCAGCGGGCGACGAAGTTGGGTTGCATGGAAGCCACCAATTGCAACCGACGAAGCCAACCCAAATGTTCGGGACGCAGCAATTCCAAGTGCTCTAACCGATGGCGCAAAAATCGCTTGCCTTCCATCCGAACGAACCGAAAGGCTTCAATGGCTTGGTCAATGGCAAGGTCGCCGATAGCATGGACAGCAAGCCGCCAACCCATGTCGTTGAACTCCAGCATCAACCCTTCTGCCGTTCGGTCACGCAAAAGCAACCGTCCCGTTTCATTCGGCATGTCGGCGTAAGGCTCGCGCAACGCGGCTGTGTGAGCGCCGATGGAGCCGTCCAAAAACAACTTGACAAACTTTGCCTCGCACCTTTCCCTGTCAATGCGCCAACGCAACGGTGCTTTCAAATGTTGAGCCGTCGCTGGCGGGACACAGCAAACGAAGCGAACCGTTAGGTCATCGTCGGCGACAGCGCTTTCGTAAACTTCCAAATCGGCATACAAATCGGCGACGGTGGTGACGCCATGCTCAAGGGCAATTTGGCTGGCGATGCGCAATGCTTCCCGCTTCTCGCTGAGGGTCGGCTCAATGAAGGGCTTTAAGAAGCGGATGGCATCGTCAGCGAGCAAGCCGTTAGGTTGTCCGTCGGTCTTGAAGACAAAGGGATGGTCAACGGGCAAATGCATCGCTTGCATCGCCTTCGTGTTGACGACCCAAAGGTGACCGTCAATGCGTCGCAAAGCGACGGGCACATCAGGGGCAACTTTGTCTAAGTCCCAACGGGTCGGGTAACGCTTTTCGTCGCCGAACAAACTTTCGTCCCAATCGTAGCCAATCAGGAAACGGGACGAGGGGCGGGGGGCGCGGGACGCAGCATTTTGGACGACTTGCAACAACTCCCGCAGACTTCGGACTTGGCTTAAGTCAAGGCGCAACTTTTTCAAGCCCATGCTGATGGGGTGCATGTGGGCGTCAATGAAACCGGGCAAAACGGGACGCCCCTTTGCGTCCCGAACCAAAGCATCGTCAGGGCGCACCATCTCAGTTTGCGGCACGACGGCGGCGATACGATCACCATCCAACGCAATTGTCCACAGTCCTTGTCCGTTGTCCGTCAAGGGCAGACGAGCGTTGATGATGGCACGCCATTGTCGGCGCGTCGTAGAGGGTTCTCTCATGAGCCATCCCTACCTTTCAGCGTCAAGGAGACTGCTTTTGCCGACTCCGACGGAAGGTGATGCGGGCATGGCGGTTCGCTGCTGAAAGGCAGCCTTGACAAAAGCGGCGAAGAGGGGATGAGGGCGGTTAGGGCGAGATTTGAATTCGGGATGGAATTGCGTGGCGATGAAGAAAGGATGGTCGGGCAACTCAACGGCTTCCACGAGTTTGCCGTCGGGCGAGATGCCACTTAGCACCAAGCCGTGCCGCTCCAAAGTTTCATGATAACGGGGGTTGACTTCATAGCGGTGACGGTGGCGCTCGTAAGTGAGGTGCGTCCCGTAAATTTCGGCGATTTTCGTGCCGGGCTTTAGAAAGCAAGGGAAAGCGCCCAACCGCATCGTCCCGCCCTTTTCCACGACCCTTCGTTGCTCATCCATGAGGGCGATGACAGGGTGGCGAGTAAGTTCGTCAAACTCGGCGCTGTTGGCGTCCTTGAGCCCACAGACATTTCGGGCAAACTCAATGACAGCACATTGCAATCCCAAACACAAACCCAAAAACGGGACGCCCTGCTCGCGGGCGTAACGGATGGCGGCGATTTTGCCTTCAATGCCTCGGTAGCCAAATCCGCCGGGCACAACGATACCGTCCACATCGTTAAGCAATTGCGGCGCTGTTTCGTCGGTCAATTGCTCAGCGTCCACCCAGCGGATTTGAACGCTGAGTTGATGGGCGAAACCGCCGTGCTTGAGGGCTTCAGCAACGCTCAGGTAAGCGTCCCGCAATTGCACATACTTGCCGACCATGGCGATGGTCACTTCGTCTTTGGGATGAGTGCCTCGCCAGACCAACTCGTGCCAGTCCCGCAAATCGGGCTCTCTTTCTCCTAAGCCCAAGCGCTGCATCAACCACTTGCCCAAGCCTTGCTCTTCCAGCACCAACGGCAGGGCATAGACGAACTCCGTGTTGACGGCTTCAAAGATGGCATCCAAAGGGGTGTCGCAAAAGAGGGCGATTTTTCGCCGCATCTCGTCGGTCAAGGGCGAAGGGCAACGGCACACCAAAGCATCGGGTTGGATGCCGATGCTGCGGAGTTCTCGGACGCTGTGTTGCGTCGGCTTCGTCTTCAATTCGCCGCCGACGACCGTCGGGACGAGGGTGACATGCAGGTAAAGCACATGGTCAGCGCCGACATCCAACTTGAACTGACGCGCCGCTTCCAAGAAAGGCAACCCTTCAATGTCGCCGACCGTCCCACCAATTTCCACGATGGTCACTTCGGCATCCCATTCCTCGGCGACTTCGTGAATGCGCCGTTTGATTTCGTCGGTAATGTGTGGGATGACTTGCACTGTTTGCCCCAAATATTCGCCCCGACGCTCCTTTTCAATGACCGCCCCGTAAACTTGCCCCGTCGTCACATTGGAGCGGCGCGTTAAGTTGATGTCCACATAGCGTTCGTAGTGTCCCAAGTCCAAGTCCGTCTCGGCGCCGTCCTCGGTGACGAAAACTTCGCCGTGCTGGTAAGGGTTCATCGTCCCTGCGTCCACATTCAGGTAAGGGTCAATTTTTTGCAAGGCGACAGAAAGCCCCCGCGCCTTGAGCAACCGCCCGATGCTGGCGGCGGTGATGCCTTTTCCCAAGGACGAAACGACGCCGCCTGTCACAAAGATGAACTTGCGTTGGCTCGCCACACACAATCACCCCATCGGCAGTAAAATGGCAGAGGGGCACAAGAAGGAGCATTGCCCGCCTGACTATTGTAAGGCAGGCAAACCTTTGTCGGAAAAAGGACGCCGACGCTACAATTTCCGCTGCCCTCCCAAGGAGCGAAACGCCGAGGGACACTGACCAACCTGAAGGAGGGAGTGGCGTGAAGTTAGCCGTCATCACCGATGAGGTGTCTCAGGAGTTGGAGCGGGTCTTGGAAATAGCAGCGGAGTTTCAGTTGGCGGCGATTGAACTGCGGTCGCTGTGGAACAAAGCACCCCACGAGTTGACGGACGCCGAAATCCGCCAAATTAAAGCCCGCTGCGCCGACTTTGGGCTTGCCGTTTGCTCCATCGCTTCACCCGTCTTCAAGTGCGATTACGGTGACCCGCAGCAGGAACGGGAGCATTTGGAGATTTTGCGCCGTTGCGTGGACATAGCGGGCGAATTAGGAGCACCCCTCATTCGCCTCTTCACTTTCTGGCGCAAGCCCCCTTTCCCGTCATGGGATGCCATCGCCGAAAAACTCGCCCAAGCCGCCCGTTTGGTGGAAGGGACGCCGTTGGTGCTGGGTGTAGAAAACGAGCCGACGACGATGGCAACCAATGGGCGGAAAGTTGTGGAAGTTCTTTGTCGGCTCAATCACCCGCAATTGAAAGCCGTTTGGGACCCTGGCAACGATGTCTTTGACCCCGACCGGGAAGTGCCCTATCCCGACGGTTACGAGGTGGTCAAGGCTTGGATGGCGCATATTCATCTTAAGGACGGCAAATGGGACGCAACGACACAGCGTTTTGAGCCCGTCCCCATCGGCGATGGCGAGGTGGATTATGTCGGGCAACTTTCTGCCCTCGTTCGGGACGGCTATGACGGCTACTTATCGCTGGAAACGCATTGGCGTCCTATCACGCAGTTGCCCGAAGAGTTGGTGCAGATGCCCAAAGGCGAACAGTTCTCCTACATGGGTGATGTCGCTACGAAAGAATGCTTGACAAGATTGAAGGCGTTGCTGCGGCAAGTCGGGGCGTTGGTCGCCTGAGGAGGTGGTGTTGACGGTGGCGCAATCGGGTTTGCCGATCGTGGATTGCAACACTTGGGTCGGGTTTTATCCCCACCAAGCCATTGATTTGAGCCCGACGGTGCTGCTAACGCTGATGCGCCGCTATGGCGTGGCGAGGGCGCTGTTCGTCCACACGACGGCAGTCTTTTACGACCCCCGCATGGGCAACGATTGGGCGGTGCAAGTCGCCCACCAAAGTGGTGGGATGTTGCTCCCTGTCGCCGTCATCAATCCGCTCCTTTTCCGCGACATGATCAACGAAGCGGAGCGACGGCGCCAGCAAGGGCTGCGCCTCTTTCGCGTTTTCCCGCACCTTCAAGGTTGGCAACTGGGCATTGCCCCCTTTCGGACCTTCCTGCAATGGCTTAACGAACAAGGTTTGCCCTTGTTGGTAGATTGCCCCCAAGTGGGTTGGGCAAGCGATTTGGCGGAACTAACGCAAGGGTTTTCCGCGCCCCTTATCCTTGTCGGAGTCCACGAAGGCAACCTCGGCGAAGCCCTCAGTGCCATGTCGGCTTGTCCTAACTTGTATCTGGAGACGAGCGGGTTGAAGCAACCCGATGGCTACGAGATGGCGGCAGCGACGGTCGGCGTGGAGCGATTGATTTTCGGTAGCGGCGCCCCGTTGCATTATTTCGCCAGCGCCTTGCTGCCTTTGCTCCATTCGTCGCTGTCCGATGAAGAGAAGCGGAAAGTGCTCGTGGACAACTTGCGTCGTCTCGTGCAAGCGTGAGGGGGAAAGGAGATGCCCATCGTAGACGCTTACGCTGAACTGGGTTGGTGGGCTCTCTTCCATCAGGACGGAGACGAACTGGCGGTGTTGGAGCGTTACGCCGACCGTTACGGGATGACGACGGTGTGTGTCGCCTCAGCGGAAGCGATGCGGGGTGACTTACAGTCGGGCAACCGCAAAATCGCTGAAACCGTCGCCCGCAATCCCCGCTTGCGGGGCTACCTCGTCGCCAACCCTAACCATCCCGACGAGTCAGCGGAGGACATGAAGCGTTACTTGGGTCGGGAAGGGTTTATAGGCATCGTGTTGCCGCCCCCAAGCCTCGCTCATCCCCTTTCCTCGTGGCGGACGACCGAGTTGATCAAGATGGCACGGCGTTACGATGTCCCCTTCGTCGCTTTCGCTGAGACTTCGGACGATGCCCAAGCCTTAGTCGCCTTGACAAAATCTTTCGCTGGCATCCGCTTCCTGATGGTGCCGCTACAAGGGTGCGATTGGTGGGCGGCGTTGCGCATCGTCGCAGAGGTCGCCAACATTGCCGTCATCGTGTCAGGATTATTGACGGAGCGGGGCATCATAGAACAGTCCATCGCTTTGTTGGGAGAGCGGCGTGTTTTGTTCGGCAGTGGCATGTTGCGCATCCATCCCGCCTGTGGGCTGGGCGCTGTCCAAGAAGCCGATTTGACAGAACGGCAACGGGCGATGATCACAGAAGTCAACGCCCGCCAATGGCTGGGGCTTTGACAAGCCCAGACCAGTCAGGGAGGCTGAAGGGCGATGGCGACGGAAAATCAGGTGTCGTTGGAAGAGTTGTTGGCTCGCGCCGATGTGCTCCGTTACGACGGGCAATACGAGGAGGCGGAGCGCCTTTACTTGCTCATCTTGCGACAAGACCCCGACAACGCCGCCGCCCATCATGGCTTGGGATTGGTCTACTGTTTCCATGGCGGGCGATTTGATGAAAGCGTGGAGGAACTGCGCAAAGCGGTGGAGTTAGCCCCTGACAATGTCACCTATCGGCTCAACCTCGCCAAAACCCTGACGATGCTGGGCATGTATGAGGAAGCCAAAGCCGAGTTTGAGAAGGTGCTGGAAATTGACCCCGCCAACGAAGAAGCCACCAAGCAACTGGCTTACTTCGCTGAGTGGGGCATCTGAAAGCCCAAAGCCTTCCGACCTTTCCGATGGAGTGTGAGGAACGATGCGCAAAGTTGGCTGGTTTTTCTTCCTGCTTGCCCTCGGATGGCTGTCGTCGGGATGGAGCGATTTAGCCTCTTACAAAACCGTCTCCACGACGGCGATCACCGCCGCCGAATTGAGGGAACATGTCCGCTACCTTGCGTCGGATGAATTACAAGGACGAAGGGCAGGGACGGAAGGGGCGCAAAAAGCCCGCGACTACATCGCTACCCTCTTCGCCTCTTGGGGGCTTAAGCCGATGGGCGACGACGGCACTTACTTTCAGCGCTTTTCCTTTCAGGGACGATTGCGGCTGGGCGATGGCAACGCCCTTGCCTTGTCTTTGCCCGATGGCACGACGAAAACTTTCCAACCCGACAAAGAGTTCCTGCCTTTAGCCCTGTCTGCTAACGGAGAAGTGGAAGGCGACCTTGTGTTTGTCGGCTACGGGCTCAGCGCTCCTGAAAAGGGCTACGACGATTACGAGGGCATCTCGGTGCAAGGCAAAATCGTCTTGGCGCTCCGAGGAATGCCCGCTAACGACAACGCTTTCCTGCCCGAAGCGATGTTCGCCAACAAACTCCGCATCGCCCGCGAGAAGGGAGCGAAGGCGATCATCCTCGTCGCCGGTCCGCAAAGCCCCTTTGACGATGAACCCGTGCCTTTTTGGAACGAACCCTTGACAGCCGATGCGGGCATCCTTGCGGTGACGGTCAAGCGCGCTTTTGCCGAAGCATTGCTGCCCTTGGCGGAAGTGCAAAAGCGCATAGATGAAACCCGCAAGCCTAACTCCTTTGCCATCCCTAACGCCTGCGTGCGGTTGCGGGTGAACTTGGTGCGGGAGCGATTGGAAGATGCCAATGTCCTCGGCTTGGTGGAAGGGAGCGACCCAAAGCGCAAAAACGAAATTGTCGTCATCGGCGCCCACTACGACCACATGGGCACCGACACCGACGAGAAGGGCAATCAACGCATCTTTCACGGCGCTGACGACAACGCTTCGGGCACGGCAGGGCTTTTGGAACTGGCGCAATTTTTCGCCGCCCACCGTGACCGCCTCCAACGCAGTTTGCTCTTTATCGCCTTCGGCGCTGAGGAGCGAGGGTTGATCGGTTCGTTGCATTTCGTCAACCATCCAACCGTCCCGTTAGAGCGCATCATTGCGATGGTCAACATGGACATGATTGGGCGACTGCGCAATGACACCCTCTATTTGCTCGGCAGGGACAGTTCGCCCGTCTGGGCGGAGTTGGTCAACGAAGTCAACCGCTCTTTTGGCTTCACCCTGCGCGATTCGCCCGGCGTCTTTGGCGCCAGCGACCATTTCGCCTTTTACAACGCCGGCATCCCCGTCCTGTTCTTCTTCACGGGCATGCACGAAAACTACCATCGCCCCAGCGACACATGGGACACCCTCAACTATGAAGGCATGGAGCGTTTGCTGCACATGGCGGCAATTCTCGTTGAACGCATCGCTAATTTGCCTGAACGCCCACCCTTTCAACGCTCCCAACAAACGGAGCGACCGAGCATCGCCGGGGCACGGGTGAGCACGGGCATCGTTCCCGATTACGGTTGGGAAGGCGAAGGTGTCAAGTTGCTGGGCGTGCGACCCGGTAGCCCTGCCGAGAAAGCAGGGTTGAAAGCGGGCGACATCATCGTGGAGGTGGCAGGCAAAACCGTCCGCAATATCTACGACTACACCGCCATCTTGAGCGAACTTCAACCAGGCAAACCTGTCTCCTTTGTCATCCTGCGAGGCAATGAGCGGTTGACGGTGACAGTTGTGCCTGAAGCCGTTTCCCGCCACCCCCGCCAATGAAGCGCAAAAATCTGTGCGAAGGAGGTTGAAAGGCGATGGCTCGCTTGGTGCGTCATGACCGTAACCGACCTTACACCATTCAGGTGGAGGGCAAAACGATTGCCCTTTGTGCCTGCGGCTTGTCCAAAAACAAACCCTATTGCGATGGCTCGCATCGGCAGACTTGGGACGAAGAGGAAGGCAACCTCTACGCCTACGATGAAAACCGCCAGCGAGGGAGGGTGCAACTTTTGGACGAAGCGGGCAATCCCGTTGCGCCCCCGTCGGAATATCCGCCAGAGCAATGACCGCAACCCATTCTGCTCTCGCTTTGAGGTGAGCATTGATGCCCGTTCGGTTCAAAGCCCCGCGCGGGACGAAGGACATTTTGCCCGACGAAATCACCGAGTGGCGCTTCATTGAGGAAACTTTTCGGGCATGGTGTGCCCGTTACGGCTACCGCGAAATCCGCACCCCTGCCTTTGAGGATTTGGGGCTCTTTGAGCGGACAGCGGGCGAAACTTCCGACATCGTGCAAAAGCAGATGTTTGCCGTCATTCCTTACGGGTCGCGCCATCCCGTCGGCGATGAAGAGCGTTGGGTCTTGCGCCCTGAAGGAACGGCGCCTGTCGCCCGCGCCCTTTTGGAGCATGGCGTCCTTCAACAAACGCCGCTGGTCAAAGTCTTCTACATCGCCCCCATCTTCCGCTACGAGCGGCCGCAGGCGGGACGGTTGCGCCAGCACCACCAATGCGGTGTGGAAGCCATTGGCTCGCCTCATCCTGCTTTGGACGCCGAAGTCATTGCGTTAGGCGTGGATTTTCTGACCGCTGTCGGTGCCGACGGCTTTACCGTCCATCTTAACTCCATCGGCTGCCTGAATCCTGATTGCCGTCCCCGCTACCGAGCGAACTTGTTGGCATTTTTGCGGGAGCATGAATCCAAGTTGTGTGCCGATTGCCAGCGTCGGATGGCGACGAACCCGCTGCGGGTTTTGGATTGCAAGGAAGAAGGCTGTCAAACGGTCGTCCGCCAAGCGCCTATCACGCTGGACTATCTCTGCGCCGATTGTCAAGCCCACTTTGAGGCTGTGCGAAAGCAACTTCAAACTTGGGGCATCGCCTACGAACTGGACGGTCATTTGGTGCGCGGGCTGGATTACTACACCCGCACCGTCTTTGAGTTCGTCCATCCCGAGTTGGGCGCTCAAAGCACCGTGTTGGCGGGAGGGCGCTACGACGGACTGATCGCCGAATTGGGGGGCGAACCGACGCCCGGCGTCGGGTTCGGTTGCGGGATGGAACGCACCCTGCTGGCAAGGCGAGCCAACGGTCATCAACCGCCCAACGACACCGTCGTGGATGCCTTTATCGCCATCGCATCGCCCATCGCTCAAGAGGCTGCCTTCCTGCTTCTTCGCACTTTGCGCCAAAAGGGCATCCGCACCGACATTGACTACTTGGGGCGGAGTTTGAAGGGACAAATGCGCTTCGCCGACAAATTGGGAGCGCGGTTCGTGTTAATTTTGGGCGAGGACGAACTGCGAGACGGCAGCGTCACTGTCCGTGACATGGTGCGCAGTGAGCAATGGCGCGAGCCATTAGCAACGGTCGCCGAGCGTCTTGCTTCTTTGTCGCTCTGAAAGGGAAGCCCCGAGGCGAGGTCGGATTTCTCGGTGTGCCATTGCTTTAAGCGTTGTCTCAAAGGATAGTCCTTGGGCGGTTGTTAGGCATCGCTGCCAAACTGATTTGGTTGGTCGCATTGACCGCCCTTTGTTGGCAGGCTTGACAAAAGCATCACAGAAGGAGGGAAAGGGATGAAGTTAGCGGCTCAGGAAGGGTTGGTGCCGGGCGCATCGTTGGAGGAGAAATTGGACAAACTGGCGGCGTGGGGTTATGAGGGCGTGGAGTTTTGGGGGAGCGATTGGCTCGTGCAAAACGCCGCATCGGTGCGCAATATCGTGGAGAAAGCAGGGCTGAAAGTCAGCACCGTTTGCGCAGGCTATCGGGGCTCCGTCCTTGACCCTGACCCCAATGGACGCAAGCAAGCCGTTGAAGACATCAAGGCACGATTGACGGCAGCGGCGGAATTGGGAGCGGTTGGCTTGATTTTCGTCCCCATCTTCGGTCCACCCAAATTGCCCGACTTGACGCCCTACAAAAGTGCCGTTGACCTTGAGCGGGAATTGTTGCTGTTTTACTTGGACGACTTAGGCAAACATGCCGAGAAAGTCGGGACGATTTTGTTGTTGGAACCCCTTAACCGCTACGAGACGCACTTTTTGCGCCGTGTGGAGCAAGCGGTGGAACTGTGTGAGCGAGTGGGCAACCCGCATATCGGCATCATGGCGGATTTCTTCCACATGAACATTGAGGAATCGTCCATCCCTGACGCCATCCGCAAAGGCGGTCGCTGGCTCAAGCACATTCACCTCGCTGATAGCAACCGATTGCTGCCTGGGTGGGGACACACGGATTTTCGCAGCGGCTTTGCGGCGCTCAAGGAAATCGGCTTTGATGGCTTCATGGCGTTGGAATGCGGCGTGCCCGGCGACCCCAACGAGACGCTCCCTGCCTGCGCCCAGAAATTGCGAGAATGGATGGCGTGAGCGGAGTCTAATGCCACGCCTCATCGCTGCCTCCGTTAGAGCCAACGCTTCAGGAACGGGAAGGCTTGCTGACCGTTGAACTCATGTCCACCGTCAAAGAGGTGCAGACTGAGACGGTCGGCAGCGCCGAAGACTTCGTAGATGCGCTGCAATCGGGCAAAGGCTTCCTTCGTCGCCTCAACGGGGAAGATGGGGTCGTGGATGCCACTTTCAATGTGCACGGGGCGTGGGGCAATGAGCCCGGCGATGTCAGGCATTTCGGCGTAACGCAAAATGCCGGGCACATAGTTGTCCATGCAATGGCTGATGGTGTAGATGCTGGCTCGGAAGGTGTTGAAGTAGCCGCTGATGACGGCGACTTTGATGCGTTCGTCAAGGGCAGCCGAAAATAAGGAAGTCGTCCCGCCACCGGAAATGCCCATGACGGCGAGGCGTTGGGCGTCCACATCGGGGCGAGTTTGCAGGTAGTCAAGAGCCCGTAAGGCATCGTAAACGCGCCAGCCGATCATCGTCTCGCCTAAAAGGAGCGCCGCACCTGAGAGGGGTTGACAAGAGGAGGCTTCAGGACCGCGCTGGCGGGCGGCTTCATCGCGCCGATGCCCAAATCCCAGTTGTTCTATCGCCAGCGCCGCAAAGCCGTGAGCGACACATTGAAGGGCAAAGTCCCGTTGGTAACCGCCCCATCTTTGGCGCAAAGTGCCGTCAGGGTTGATGCCCACGATGTCGTCCACGCCCCGACCGTGCCCTGGCAGGCAAAGAATGGCAGGCAATTTATCGCCGTCGGGGAGAGGCTTGAGGAAGTAGGCGAAGACCGTCAGGCGGGGTCGGCTCTGGAAGGTTACGGCTTCCCGACGGTAACGCACTATTTGACCGTCGTCGGTTTGCGTCGTCAGTTCCCGAACTTCTAACCGTTGAGGCTGTAAGGGGCAAGGTGGAGGGAAACCACCCAGCAAGGTGGCAAGGGTTTGGCGCAACTTTTGTCGCCATCGCCGAGCATCGGCAAGCCGCAGGGCGCGAAAAGTTAACTGCGGCGTCATTTCGTCGTAACGCGCCGTCGCATAAGGCATCGGGTCAAACTCCCACGCCATCCTTTGCTCCCTCGCTCTCTTTTTGGTGTGCAAAAATTGTGGCGCTCTCTCAAGCGACGCTGCGCCTTGGAGGTTTGCGACGATGGGGCGACAGAAGCGGTTACTTTTTGCCATCGTGGCGTTGGATTTGTTGGGGTTCGGGATGGTCATCCCGCAACTGGGTCCTTACGCCCATGCGTTGGGAGCGCCCGAATGGTTGGTGGGCGTTTTGTTCGCCACTTATTCGGCGATGCAGTTTTTGTTTGCGCCTGTGTGGGGAAGTTTGTCGGATCAGGTGGGACGGCGCCCCATCTTGATGGTGTCGTTGATGGGCTCAGTGATCGGCTACTTGCTGTTCGCTGCCGCTAACTCGGTGGCGATGCTCTTTGCCTCCCGCCTCCTCGCAGGGATTGCTGCCGCCAACATCTCGGTCGCCCAAGCCTACTTAGCCGACATCACGCCCCCATCGGAACGAGCGGGGGCGATGGGATTGGTTGGCGCTGCCTTCGGGGTAGGGTTCGTGCTGGGTCCAGCGTTGGGCGGCTTGCTGGGGCGCTTGGGCGGCATTCATGCCGTTGGGTTTGGGGCGGCGATGTTTTCGGCATTGGCGTTGCTGGGCGCTTGGCGCTTTTTGCCCGAACCGCTGCAGCGCCAATCGTCCCGTCCTCTTTCCCGTTGGGCAACGCTTCAGCAAGTCTGGCGTCATCGTCCCTTGCTCCTTTGCATCGCCCTATTCTTCTTCGCCACCTTCGCTATCGCCAATCTGCAATTCAGCCTTCCCCTCTTTTTGCCCCTCCGCTGGCATTGGACGGTGGAAGAGACGGGATGGCGGGTCGGTTTGTTGCTAAGTTTTGCCGGCTTACTGATGGGCGCTCTTCAAGGGGTGGCGGTAGGGCAATGGGCAAAACGCTACGGGGAAGCCCGCTTGGTGATCAACGGGACGGGTTTGACCGCTTTTGGGTTAGCGATGTTGCCTCTTGCACCTCATTGGCTTTGGCTTTTTCCCAGCCTCGCCATCCTTTCCGTCGGAGGAGCAATGGCGCAGCCGACCCTTGCCAGCCTCGTCTCGCAATTTAGTCCCGATGAAATGCGCGGAAGTGTCATGGGGGTTTACCAGAGCGCTGGCAGCCTTGCCCGCATCTTGGGACCCTTGTGGGCAGGCGTATGGTTTCACCTCACTCCCACCTTGCCCTTCTGGACAGCGGCAGCCGTCATGGCAATCGTTTGGCTTTGCAGTTGGCAACTCCTGCAAATTCCTGCGCCTATCGGTGAGTGAGGGCGCAACAAAGGCACGAAGAGCGCTATTCAACGGGTGGCGCTTGCATCTCCTCGCCCAACTTGCGCCAGATAGATGGCGGGCAAGTTGTCTGAGCAATTTGAGCGTCAGGGAGCAACCTCAGCAAAGTTTTGGCGATAAGGGCGACAGCCCGATGAACGCCCTTTGTCGGGTCAGCGTGGCTGGCTTCGTGCAACCGCACCAACAGACCTCGCCCATGCGGATGAACGACGACGAAAAAGCGTTGAGTCAATTTGCCTTCGGCGACGATGACATCCAACAGCAAACGCTCATCGCTTTGGTAGGCTTCCTTGACGACGATGACGCCATCCTCGCTTCGCCACAACACTTCACGAGGAACATCTCGCCAAAGGCGCTCCCAGTCAACGGGCTGCCCGACATGCAATTCTACTTGCGGCATCGGTTCATCCCCCCGCAAGGCTGCCGACGGATAGACCGAAGCAAACCAGTCGGGTTCGGCGACTGAGCGAACTTTTCGGAAGCCGAGGTAAAACAAGGGTCGCCCCAATGCTTTCCACTTGCGGGCGTATTTGGTGTCGTAATAGTCGGGCAGTTCGGAGCGCATCGGCACCTCCCAAAGGGGCGCGTAAGCAGGGCAGGCAGAAAAGAACGCCAAAACTTCCTGTGCGTAAGGTTCGTAGTCAGTGACCATGACGAAAGTGCCGCCGACGCAAAGGCGTGATGCTAAGAGCCACGCGAAGGCTTCGTCCACCAACCGCCGCTTTTGATGCCGTCGCTTGTGCCAAGGGTCGGGAAAGTTGAGCCAAAGCCCTGAAAGGCTTTCAGGAGCAAAGAGGCGCGAGAGGGCTTGACTTCCTTCCATCGGCAGCAGACGGACATTGGTCAAGCCTTCCTTGCGGATGCGATTGCGCGCCTTGAGCAAAAATTTGCGGGCGATTTCTGCGCCGAGGCAATTGGCATTGGGATGGCGTTTCGCCAGCCAGACGAGGAACTCACCATTGCCGATCCCGATTTCCAACAGCAAAGGAGCATCCCGACCAAAAATGGTTGACCAATCAGGTCGGATAGGCAACGCCACTGGACGAAGGATAATGCCATCCAGCGTCACGATTGCTTTGTGTGCTTCTGCGGTCATGTCGTCTTATGCCTCTTCCGTCGGGCGCACGACGAGAGTGATGCGGGTGATGACATCGCCGTTTTTGACGGGCACTAACTGTTTGCCGCGAGCGGCTCGTCCCATCCGCCTTATCTTGTCGACGGCGAGCCTGACGACGATGCCGCGAGCCGTCGTGACGAGCACTTCGTCATCAGGGCGGACGACTTGGACGGCAACCAAGTTGCCTGTCTTTTTGTCAACGCCCATCAAAATCAAGCCTTTCCCGCCACGACCTTGCGGGCGGATTTCTTTGAGGGAAACCCGCTTGCCGTAGCCAAACTCGGAAACGACCAAGACCGAATCGTCGTCAGGTTCCACCAAGTCAAAAGTGACAACCCTGTCGCCTTCCTGCAGGTTAATCCCGCGAACGCCTTGGGCTTGCCGTCCCATCGGGCGAACTTCGTCTTCCTTGAAGCGGATGACCATTCCCTTTGCCGTCGCCAGCAAGACTTCCTTGTTGCCGTCCGTCCACTTGACGCCGCAAAGTTCGTCGCCTTCCGCCAGTGTGATTGCCTGCACGCCTTTCGCCAGCCTTGTCGTGAACTCGCTCAGCGGCGACTTTTTGACCGTCCCGTTTCGCGTCGCCATGAACAAGAAGCCGCCGTCGTCAAAGTTGGCGATGGGCACGGTGGCGACAATTTGCTCATCGGCATCCAGTTGCAAGAGTTGTCCCAAATTTGTCCCTTTCGCTTCCCTGCTTCCCGCCGGGATTTCGTAGGCGCGCAACTGGTAGCAGTGTCCCTTGTTGCTGAAGAAAAGCAGGGTGTGGCGTGTTGAGGCGATGACCAAGTCAGCCAGAACATCTTGCTCCTTGCGGCTCAAGCCGATGGTGGTTTTCCCCCGTTTGCGTTCCAAGTAGGCATCCAGCGGCAACCGCTTGATGTAACCGTCACGGCTTATGGCGATGGCGATGTCTTGCTCAACGAGCAACTCTTCCATCGGCACATCGGCGTCTTCTGCCTGTGCGACGATTGCCGTCCGACGATGGTCGGCAAACTGCCGCTTGACTTCCTGCAACTCTTGCTTGATGATGAGGTCAACTTGGCGCGGGTTGCGCAAAATCGCCTGCAGTTCCTCAATCCGCTTGATGAGGGCTTCATACTCCTCGCGCAACCGTTGTTGGTCAAGGCGGGTCAACTGACCGAGTTGCATGTTCAAAATGGCGTCGGCTTGTTGCTCGCTCAACTTGAAGTGGCGCATCAATCGCTCACGGGCTTCCTCACGGCTTTCGCTGCGGCGGATGATGGCGATAACTTCGTCAAGGTTTCTGGCGACTAACCTCAAGCCTTCAAGGATGTGGGCTCTCGCCTCGGCTTTCCGCAACTCAAACTGCGTGCGGCGGGTGACGACCTGACGGCGATGGTCAATGTAGTGTTGCAGGATGTCTTTGAGGGTCAAAATTTTCGGCTCGTTGTTGACGAGCGCCAGCAAGATGATGCCGTAGTTGACCCGCAAGTTCGTCAGTTTGTAAAGTTGCGCCAAAACGGCTCGTGGGTTGTAGTCGCGTTTGACTTCAACGACGATGCGCATCCCTGTCCGATCGGTTTCGTCGTTGATGTCGGCAACGCCCTCAAGTTTGCGGTTTTGAACCAAGTTGGCGATTTGGACGATGAGTTGCTCCTTGCTGACGCGGTAAGGCAATTCGGTGATGACGATGGCGGTGCGACCGCCGGGCAAGTTTTCAATCGTCGCCCGACCTTGCAAAACAATCGTGCCTCGCCCCGTCGTGTAAGCCTCGCAAATTCCTTCCTTGCCGACGATGATGCCGCCCGTCGGGAAATCGGGACCAGGCAAAAACTTCATCAAATCGTCAACGGTTGCGTTTGGGTTGTCAATCAAGTGAAGCAGTGCGTCAACGACTTCGCCCAAGTTGTGCGGCGGAATTTCCGTCGCCATCGCCACAGCGATTCCTGTTGCTCCGTTGACGAGCAGGTTGGGCACTTTCGCCGGCAGGACGACCGGCTCCATGTGCTTTTCGTCGTAATTGGGTCGCCAGTCAACCGTTTCCTTGTCAATGTCTTCCAGCATCGCCATCGCAATGGGAGCGAGACGGCATTCCGTGTTGTGGTTAACGAAGCCGTTGGCGACGAAGGAGTGGCAATGGCTGTCAACGCGCACCGAGTAAACTCGTTGCCAGCCTGCAGGCTCTATCGCAACGACGCGGTCAAAGAGGTAGCGCTGCTGGGCGAGGAAAGCAACTAAAAGCCAATCGGCAGCGGGAAGGGCTTGCGCCAATCTGGGCAAGGCTGCGGTGAGCCTTTCTGGTCGGTCAAAGTTGTGTTTACTGAGCCATTCACGATGGCGAAGAGCAATTCGCCGAATATAAGCGGCGAGGAAGGGAACGAAGTCGTAGCGAGCCAGCGCTGAACCCGAAAGGGACGCCAAAACTTCTTCCAACGCCTTCCGCTTTTCTGACGAAACGAACCCAATCTGGTCGGCGAACCTTTGCAAGTTGTCCTTGCCCTGAATGCACAGTCGCCAATCCCTGCGCTTTCGGTCAAAGTAGCGGGTGCAGACGATGCCGAAGCGCAAGAGCAAGATTTGCACCTGCTTGACAAGTTGCTCGCTTTTGGAGCAAAGGGTGACGCGGTAGAGAGTGCCGCTGGAACGCTCAACCGAACCGTCACCCTCAAACAACCCTTGAAGGAAGGAAGCCACGACCGATTTGGGCGAGCGCAGGACGACAGGCGGGATGGAACGCTGAGCCGATTTGCCTTTCAAACCGAGATTGCGCAGGAAGGTGATAACCTGCTTTGAGACGATGTGCATCTGCCAGAAAGGTTGCTTCCCGAAACCAACGGGCGGACGAAGTTGTTTGTGAAGTCGGCAGGTCGGGAAGACCGAACGCCAAGTCGCTTCAAAGGCGTCGGCAAATTCGCCGGGTGTGAAGGTGAATTCAACGACATTCCCTCGCACCGTCCCTTCCGCTATCAAAGCGCCCAACAAGAACGCCAATCGCTCGTCCAACTCTGTTGGCAAGTGATGGCGATGAGCGCGGGAACGAGGCGAAAGTTGCGGGTGGTAGGGGCGAAGGTCAACGGACTCATTCGCCCAAAGTTGCCCGCTTCGGTCAATGACGACGAAATCACCTACTCGCAGTTGCTCAAGGGTTTTCCAGACGAAAGTCGGTCGCCCATTGTCGTCGGGCACGCACACAAGGAGCGGGTGGTTGAAAGTTCCCGTGATTTCGTAGCCATGTTGGGTGCGCACCCGCAAAGTGGGATGAACGCCGCTGTCAAACCAACGGCTCGCCATGTTGACTTTGCCAGCGCAAGAGAGGACTTTGACAGCAATTTCCCTCGTGCCTTCGGAAACTTCGTTGCCGTTTTCTCCAAGTTCGGCGATAGGGACAAGCCCTCGGTCAGTGACGACCAGCGTATCGCCCGTGACGCAATAACGCATTTGCGCTGGTGGATCACCGTCAATGCTGCCGAAGTTGCCTTGACCGTCAATGAGCGGATAGCGCATCGTGAAGTCTTGCGCCATGCGGACGAGGGCTTCGTAGATGGGAGCGTCACCGTGCGGGTGATACTTCTTCATGACCTCACCGACGACCGCAGCGCACTTTTCTCTCGGTCGGTCAGGGAACATGTTTTGCTCATACATGGCGTAAAGGATGCGCCGCTGAACGGGCTTGAGCCCGTCCCGCACATCGGGCAGCGCCCGCGAGACGATGACGCTCATTGCGTAACGAGTGTAGGAAGTCGCCAGTTCCCGCTCCAACGGGACGGTCACTAACTCACGGGCGAAAGGCACTTCCGCCATAAAAAACCCTCCTTGTTGGCGTCATGGGAGTGACGCGGTTATTTGAGTGCGACGGACTTGCCAAAGGACGAAAGCAATGATTGCCCAATAAAGCCCGTGATAAAGGGCGGCGCCCAAGTAAGGCACTTGCGCCCATTGCTCCAAGAGAGGCAAAAAGAGCCCGATGACACACATGGGCGTTAAAGCGTAGACGCACAAGTTGAGTATTTGCGAATACTCCAACTCCAGCCGCCAAAGGGCATCCAGCACCATCGCCACGCCGCTGGCGAGGACATAGTGCAAAAACTTCGTCATCAGCGTGTAAAGCAGAAGGAAGCCGAGGGTGAGAGCCGTCAAGCGATTTGCCCATCGTTCGCCGACATAGCGCCAAAAGTCGGCGTTGATGGAAACTTCCCGATCGGGTAAGGAAAATCCCGCCAACCAAGCGAAGGCTCGGTCAAGAGGGATTTCATGCAGAAAGCCCCGCGCTTGAACCAAAACTCGGTCGCGGGAAATCAGAAAACTGACCCAAGGACCAAGGGGCGGGCGTTGGGTTTTTCCCTGCGGGTCTATGACAAGGACGGCGTTGAAAGGGACGCGAGGGTCAATGAGGTTGAGGGTGCGAGGCTGCAAAAAATCGGCGAGCAGTTGCTTTTGACGGATGGTGAGGGCAGGAACTTTCTCTGCCACGAGGGAAAAGAAAAGGCGGATATTGGTGCGCAAAGGGACGACGATCAAAAGCCAATGGACGAAGCCAGTCAGCAGGGCTAATCGGACAAAGTAAGCGAACCCGACGGTGCTGGGTTCGCGCAAAAAGTCAAGGTAATGTCGCCCAGGCAGCAACGCCCGCAGGAATTTGCGCCAGAAGGGCATCGTCGTCGCTCCTTTTGTCGGTCCAAAGCGATGGAGCCCCCGCCGGGACTTGAACCCGGGACCTCACCCTTACCAAGGGTGCGCTCTGCCGCTGAGCTACGAGGGCGTCGCTTTCTGCGACCGCCGACTGGTGGAGGGGGGAGGATTCGAACCTCCGAAGGGCTGTCGCCCACCAGGTTTACAGCCTGGCCCCTTTGGCCGCTCGGGCACCCCTCCGAACTTTGGGGCGGCAAAGATTATAACGCACTGCCTCATCGCCAGCGTAAGCGTCCTTGAGCGTCTTCGGGTTTTTCGGGCGATGGCTCGGCAAAGCGGGCGGAAGCAGCCCCCGCCCGCAAAAGGGCTTGAAGGAGTTGTTCTGGAGCGATGCGCCCAGAGAGGTTGACGGTCAGGCGCAAGCGATGGAAGTCGGAGTCACCCGAAGGCAAGGATTCTACTTGCAATAGGCGAGCCCGTAATTCGCTGAGAGCCGTCAGGATTTGCCACAAAGTTTCAGGACTTGGAGGCAACTCGCAATCAACGGTATGCACCTGCCCACCGAGGCGTTGCACTAACCAGCGTTCCACCAATCGCAAGCCGACCAACGCTGTCAACACGGTCAAAGTGGCGACGGTGCCGAGGGCGTAATAACCTGCCCCGATAACCATTCCGATGGCAGCGGTCGTCCAAATAGAGGCTGCCGTTGTCAAACCCCGAATGACATCGCCCCTCAGCCAGATGGTGCCCGCACCGATGAAGCCGATGCCGGTGACGACTTGAGCGGCAATCCGCCCTGGGTCGCCTCGCCATTCTGTCATCGCCAACGACAAGAGCATAAAGAGGCAAGAACCGACACCGACGAGGACATGGGTGCGCAAGCCAGCGGGGCGTTCGTGGGCTTCCCGCTCCGCACCGATGCAACCGCTTAGCAGCATCGTTAGAAGAAGCCGAAGGATGGCTTCGCTTGTTGAGATGACCCCCATCCCCCAACACCTCCCGTCAGGACAGGTTGAACAACACCTTCACTGCCTGTCCTTGCAAAACGGAGTGAAAGCCCTCCTCAAAACGCTCCAAAGGCAACCGATGGCTGATGAGCGGTTCCAAGTCCACTTTCCCCGCCGCCAAAAGGCGCGTCACCAATTCCCAAGTGCTGAACAGTTTGCGCCCTGTGACGGCATGGATGCGGATTGCCTTGACAATCGCATCTGTCGGGTTGAAGGTCACGGGCTCGTTGAACAAGCCCAACCACGCAATCCAACCGCCGGCGGTAACGATGTCTAAGGCTTGTCGGAAGGCGACGGGATGCCCCGACATCTCGGCGACGGCATCCACGCCATCGCCGTTGGTTTCGCTCCGAACGATTTCTGTCAGGTCTTGCTCCAAGGGATTGACGACGATGTCGGCGCCCATGCGTTTCGCCAATTCTCGCCGCAACGGATTGGGTTCAGAAGCGATGACCAAACTCGCCCCGCAGGCTTTGGCGATGGCGATGCCCATCAAACCGATAGGACCACAACCAAGGACAGCAAGGCGTTGTCCCGCAATGGGTTCGGCGAGAACAGTGTCGGCGGCGTTGCCCATCGGCTCCATCAGCGAGACCCAATGGCGGGGAATGCTGTCGGGCACCTTGATGCAGTTTTTGGCGGGCACCTTGACAAATTCGGCAAAAGTCCCGTCGGCGTCAAAGCCGAGGATTTTCAGGTTGCGGCAGACATGTCCCCGACCCGTTCGGCATTGGTAGCAGTTGCCGCACACAAGGTGTGTCTCCAAGGCGACGAAATCGCCGACTTGCACATTGGTCACACCGTCACCGACAGCAATGACCTCGCCAGCGGCTTCATGCCCGACGATGCGGGGAACTTCTTTCAAATGCGCCGCCATCCACGCCTCCCACTTGTAAAGGTGGACATCGCTGCCGCAGATGGAACTGAAGCGAACCCGCACCAAAACTTCCTTCGCTCCGACGGTGGGCTTGGGTGCGTCTATCAGGTCAAAGCCTGGTGCTCGGCGAGTTTTTGCTAAGGCTTTCATCGGGTCTCGCCTCCTGTCTGGCTTTTCCCTTGCGCCCTTGCAAGCGGGGCACTATGATTTTGGCAAGCGGTCAGTCGGCGTTGGCAAGGAAGAGGGTGAGGCGGATGAAGTGTCCTCGTTGTCAGGCAGAAAATTTGGATGAGCGGGTGTATTGCTGGAAATGCTTTGCCCCTTTGCGCAGTGGGGCGATGGGGGCTTTGCCGACGGTAGCACCGACGGCGGCAACAACAGTCCCGTCGCAAGGCAGAGCGACAGAGGCGACAACCCGTAAGCCTCCTATCGCCTTACTTGTTCTCATTGGCGTCATCGTTTTAGCCGTTATCGCCGTCGTCGCTTTTCTGCTGTTGCGCCAACCAAGCACCACCACGACAGAAACAGCGACGACCCCACCGACCGCAAGCCCGACGACTCCCGCGACGCCTTCTCCTGCCCCTCCAAGTCCTGCGCCTACGGCGCCACAACCTTCTATGCCTCCGCGCTGATAAGGAGAGGTGACCGCCAATGAAGCGACAGGGTAAAGTCATCGGGACGATGGCAATCACTTTGGCGATTGTTGCCATCGCCGTTATTGCCTTCCTTCTCTTCCGCAACTCGCCGTCGCAAGTCGCTCAAACTTTCGCCGACGGTTTGGTGCGCAAAGATGAGGCGACTTTACGCCGCGTCGTTGCCTCTAAAGATGCTGACCGAGTGCCCCGTGTCATCGGATTTGCAGGCATGTTCCCTGACTTGAAATTGGAAGTGGCGAGAGTGGAAGACCGAGGAGGGCAAAAAGTCGCTGTCCTTTCCGCTTCCTTCTCCCAAGTCGCCTTTGGTGCGGCGCGCTTTTCAGTGCCCAACGGCAAGTTGGAGTTGCCTTTCGCCCTCACCCGAGAGCGAGGGTTCTTTTGGCGGGTGGATTTGGAGCAGTCGGAAAATTTGCTGCGCCAGACCATCCAACAAGCCGCCACTAACTACTTGCGTCAAAGCCCTGCCATACACCAACAGTTCCTGCAACAGTTGCCCCAAGGGATGCCCGCACCGCCCCGTTGACAAAATGCGAGGTGACAAAAAGTGGGCGTGTTGAAAATCACGCAAGTGGAGCGCTTCACCGTTCAAGTGCCCTTTCAGGGCAAATCTGCCCTCCACATGCCCCGCAAGTTGGGTGATTGGGCGATTTCGGAAGTTTGCAAGGTGACGACGGATGCGGGCTTAGTCGGTTGGGGCGAAACTTTGCCCTTTTACACTTGGGGGCGGGTGAGCGATGCCGCCATTCAAAAAGTCCTCAGTCAAAACCCTTTTGAGTTCCTTTGGGACGACAGCCTCGGCGCCGGTTTGCAGATGGCGCTTTGGGACTTGGCGGGCAAAGCGTTGGGCGTTCCGTGCTATCGCTTGTTGGGCACGAAGGTGCGGGATTGGTGTCCCATCGCTTGGTGGGTCATTGACATGCCCCCTGACGACTGGGCAGAAGAGGCGAAGGCGGCTTTGCAAAGTGGTTACACGGCGATGAAACTAAAAGCCCGCCCGTGGTTTGACATCTTCGCCCAAGTGGACGCCATCAGCGAGGTGACGCCTGAGCACTTTGCGCTGGATGTGGACTTCAACGCCTTCCTGCTCAATACCGCCAACGCCTTGCCCGTGCTGGAAGAGTTGGAAGACAACGAGCGGGTCGCCATCTTTGAGACACCCATCCCTCAAAGCGATGTGGAAGGCAACAAGCAGTTGCGCCGCCACCTTGACAAACCCATCGCCCACCACTTCGGTCAACCGCCCATCATGACGGCACTGAAAGAGGATGTCTGCGATGGCTTCGTCCTGACAGGCGGAGCAAAACGATTGATGGAGCAAGCCGCTATCGCCGCCGCTGCCAACAAACCTTTCTGGCTGCAATTAGTCGGCACGGGCATCACGACGGCTTGGACGCTGCATTTGGGTGCCGTCCTTTCCCATGCCCAATGGTCCGCCATCACTTGCCTGAACATCTACGCCGACGATTTGCTCACCCAACCCTTGACTATTCAGGGCGGTTATGCCCGCGTGCCCGAAGGAGCCGGTTTGGGCGTTGAGGTGGACGAAGAGGCGTTGGAGCGTTATCGGGTGACGCTGCCGCTGGAGCGACCAAAGGAGCGACAAATTTTTGCCATCGTTTGGGACGATGGGCGGGTCACTTATTACGCCTCGCCCCGTGACTATCACGCCGACTTTTATGCAGGTAATCAACCCGTTACCCATCGGGGTGTTCGGCTGGAAGTCATCGCCGACGACGGTAGCAAGGAGTTCGCCGACCTTTATGAGCGGGTGCGACAAAGCCCTGTGAGGTCAAAACGAGGCGGGTAACCGCGACTGTCGGAGCGCACGCCTTTTGTGCCATCAATTGCGGTCGGTCGCCGCTGTGGCAGTTATTCCCTGAGTTCGCCGAAACCGAGCAACCCTGCCGTCAAGCCACCGTCCACGACGAAGATGGCGCCCGTGACGAAACTGCTTTCGTCGGATGCCAGAAAGAGCGCCATGTTCGCCACATCATCCACCGTCCCCAACCGCCCCAACGGATACCATCGCACCATCTCGTCCCAAATGTGGGGCTTCTCCCGCAAAATGGGCTCCCAAATTTCCGTCTGGATAGTGCCGGGGCAGATGACATTGACGCGAATTTGGTCACGCCCATACCAGACGGCGAAACTGCGCGCCATGCCAATCAGCGCCGCTTTGGACGCCGAATAGGCATGGATGCCTTGCATCCCCATCAACGCATTGACGGACGAGATGATGACGATGCTGCCGCCGCCCGCTGCCTTCATCGCTGGGATGGCGTGGCGGCAGCAAAGGTAAGTGCCTTGCACATTCACCCGCAAGTTGGCCTCCAAGTTGTCGGCAAGGATGTCAGGGGTGGCGCAAACGGCGTTGCAGACGAGGATGTCCAATTTGCCGAAAGTCGCCACCGTCGTCTCCATCATCGCCCTCACTTGTTCTTCCTCGGCGACATCGGCGTGGCAGTAAATTGCTGTCCCACCTGCTTGCTGGATTTCGCTGACCGTTTGCTGCCCACCCACATCGTTGATGTCATTGACGACGACTTTTGCCCCTTCCTGAGCGAAGCGTTTGGCGATGCCTTTGCCGATGCCCCTCGCTGCGCCCGTGACGATGGCGACTTTCCCCTGCAACCGCATCCCTTCCCCGCCCCTTTCACTTGCCCTTGAACAGTTTCATCAAGCCTGCTAACACGCCGACAAGGATGCCGAACCCCGCAAAGGGCATCGCCAGTAAAAGAGCAAGCCCTGCAGCAAGCAGCGCTAAGCCGACGAATGTCAGCACTGTTAGCGTGATGCCGAAGGTGAAACCGACGACGCCCAAGACAAAAATCCAGATGGGCAAGGTGAACAAGCCTGCGAGCACCCAACCCAACCCTTTGCCCCACGAGCGGCGCTGGTTGGGTTGGCGCTTGGTGCGGAATTCGGCGATGGCGCGCTCTAAGGCGGCTTCCGAGATGCCTGCGGCGCGAGCGCCCGCTGCCAAGGCGTCCCGCGAGATGCGAGGTTCGGTCGCTTCCATCTCTTGTTGCAACTCCGCCGCTCGCCTCAAAATCTCCCGAATTTCTTCGGGCGAAAATTCCTCTTGCGCCAGCCGTCGGGCAGTTTGCCAGAAAGAACGCATCGTCCCTCACTCCTGTCGCCGTGTCTCCGAAGAGCGAGGCTGAGGCAATTGGCGCGTCTCATCGCCTGAGGGCAGGGAAGGTTGTTGGGGGGCGGGTGTCAAGCCCAACCGTCGCTTGTATTCAGCCAGTTGCTCTTCCACGCCCAGTTGCAGTGAGGCGCGCCGAACTTCTCGCAGTCGGGCGTTCGTGTCGGAGGTGGCGACTTCCAATCGGGCTTGGGCACGGGCGGTCCGTTCGGCGACCTTCTCCCGCGCCCGCTCCAACACATCGGACATATCGCCGACTTCAAAGGCAGCCATCGCTTGCGCCAACTCCTCTTGCAAGCGAGCCAATTGGGCTTGTCCGATGAGCCGTTTCGCTTCGGCAATTTTGCGCTCCATCTCCCGTTGATACTCGTCCAAGGCTGCCTTCGCTTGTTGAGAGGCGCGCCGAGCCGTTTCCAATTGCTCCAGAGTGTCCTGCAAACTCTCTTCCGCTTGGGCTTTGGCGGCGATGAGGACTCGCGCTTCTTCCTCGTAGCCCATCTTCAAGGCGGTGATAATTTGCTGGTCGTAATCGGCGATTTGTTTGCGCAGGCGTTCGGCTTGCTGCTCCAGTTGGTATTCGGTGGCGAGGACTTCGGCGACGGCGGCGCGAAGTTTGGGGACGCGGGCTCGCATGTCGTCAATGTATTGGCGCAGCAGCAACTCAGGGTCTTCCGAACGCCGCAACAGCCAACCAAACCACGACCGCAACACCAAGAAAAAGCGGCGCAACATCGTCATCGCCCCCTTTCCGCACGGGCTTTCGCCCAATCCGTCACCCATCAATGTTAAGGCAGCACCTCACCTTGCGCTATCCGCCACAACCTCCAACATCCTCGCCTTCAACCCATTCCCACGAACAACCGTATTCGCTGAGGATGCTCTCCAATTCAGAACGCTGCTTGGCGATTTCGCCCTTCGGGTCTTTCACCTCCACGACGACGGTGGCATCCAAACCCTTCAATGGTTCGGCTGCTATCAGCAACGGATAGAGTATCTTCGCACTGGTTTTTATCCGCAATGTGACAGGCTTGGTTGCCGACGGAGGCGGTGGTGTTGGTGGCAACTTCTCGCCCACCTTCACCACAGGAGGGACTAAAACAGCCCGACTGTCCCGCAAAACTTCTTCAGGCACTTCTTCGCCCACATACACCTTCTCGCCCACCTTCACCGCAAACACCTTTCTCCTAACGCTATCCTGAATGGCTTCGTAGATGGCTTGCTGCGGGTCTTTAATGAGGGGTTGACCGGGAGTGCTCGTGAACAGGTTCACCACTTGTTCGATGGGCGCTTCCTTGCCACCCTCAATTTGCAGCATTTCTTTGATGAACTCTGGCGAAACCTTGTCTATCAACTCGCCCGCTTTCTTCAGCACTTGAGCGACGAACTCGTCCAGAGTTTTGGCTTTGATGGCTTCAGGGCTGAACGAGGTGATTTTCCGAAGCCCACTTTCGCTGGGTCGGTAGATGTCCTGATAGGCTTGCTTGAGCAAGGCTTCAATTCCCGCCTCTTTGTCTCGCAACTGACCGCGCACTTGTTCTTTGTCGTCGGAACCCTTCTATCCGCCGCTCTATGTCCACTTCCAAAACCCGCTCCAATTCAGGGGAGTCGCCCTTCAGGATGGCTTCCATGATGAGGTCTTCCAAGTGGATGCCTTCCAGCAAAGTGCCGATGACATCGTAAACGGTGTCGCCAAGCCGTTGTCTCATGAGGTCCAGTTTCTCCATCAACCGCTGCAAAACTTTCCCCTCACGGGTTTCGGGGTAGAGCAAGTTGAAGATGAAGCAATCGCGCCGTTGCCCGTAGCGATGGATGCGTCCCATCCGCTGCTCCAAGCGGTTGGGGTTCCAAGGCAAGTCGTAGTTGACCATCAGTCGGCAAAACTGCAAGTTGACGCCTTCGCCTGCGGCATCAGTAGCGACCATGACCTGAACTTCGTCGCGGAAGAGGCGTTCTTGAGCGATGCGCTCTTTCAGGCTCATCTGACCGTGAATGACGGCACAAGCAAAGCCCCACTCACCAAGCCGCCGCTTCAATGCTTCAAGGGTGTCTTTGAACTCGGTGAAGATGAGTAACTTTTCGTCGGGATGGTGGCGCAGGTGTTCTTCAACGACAGAGCGCAACTGTTGCACCTTGGCTTCCTCGCCCGCTTTCTCGGCTCTCAGAGCCAACTTGATCAACTCGTCCAACTCTTCCAGTTCCTCTTTGAGTTCTTCAGGCGTTCTGGCAGCCATCGTTCCTTCCAGGCGTTCTTGGAAACTTTCCCAATCTCTCGCCGTCATCTCCGCTAAGTCTTGAAGGACATCTTCGTTCCATTCGGGCAAATCTTCTTCTTGCTGGAGACGCTCCCATTCGTTTAGGAGCGCTTGCAACTTGCTCTTCCGTCGGCGCAGTGATTCGCGGACAGCAAAGAGGCTGGAGGAAAGACGGCGTTGCAAAATCGTCAACGCCAGTGCCACATTGCGGCTCCTTCGGTCCCTTTTGTCAGCGACAGTCGCATACCATCGTCGGACATAATCGGTCACAGCCTCGTAAAGCCTTCCTTCCGCTTCGGTGAGGGGAACGCTCAGCGTTTTCACTGTCCGTTCCCGAAAAAGTTTTCGCCCTTGCAAATCTACGACCTGCTCTTTGGTTCGTCGGAGCACGAAGGGCAAGCCATCCGAACGCGCTGCCGTTTTCAACTGGATTGTGTTGGCAAACAAGCGAGGCTCTAAAAGGTTCAGCAGCAAAAAGTAAGCCTCATCGTCGCCCCTATGAGGTGTGGCGGTCAGGAAGAGCAAGTGGGTGGCTTTGGGGGCGATGGCTTCACCCAGTTGATAGCGCTTGGTCTTGTGAACCTTTTGACCGTAACGGGTCGCTGACAGTTTGTGGGCTTCGTCCACGATGACCAAGTCCCATCGTTGGCGAGCGAGAAGTTCACGAACATCTTCTTTGCGGGCGAAATCCAGCGAGACTAAAACTTGCGGGTTGCGTTCAAAGAAATCGGCAGCGTAAAGGTTGCTCAAAAGTTCACGGCGAAGGACCACGAAATCTTCACGAAACCAGTCCATCATCTCACGCTGCCACTGGTCTTGCAGGTGGGCGGGGACAATCAGCAAAGTGCGCTTCACCAAACCTCGCACCTTCAGTTCCTTCATGACCAACCCCGCCATGATGGTTTTGCCTAAGCCGGGGTCATCCGCAAGAAGGAAGCGGATGCGAGGCATCGGCAAGATGTGGCGATAAACAGCGTCAACTTGATGGGGCAAAAGGTCAACTTGCGTGACGCTGACAGCGTAATGAGGGTCAAAGGTGTAAGCGAGTCGCATCCGCAAGGCTTCAACGAAAAGCAGGAAGGCATCTCTCAACAAGGCGCTTTCCCGAAAACTTTCCCACAAAGTTGGCAACTTTTGAACACGCTGCATCAGTTCGTCAAGGCTCAAGACCAACCGCTGCGCTTTTTGGGACGGGTAAAAGATGACGCCCAAAATGACTTGGTTGCCCACCTGCTGAACTTCAAAGACTTCCGCCTCCTCATCAAAGGGAGCGATGCGGATGCGGTCACCGGGGTTAAGGACCATCATCCCTCTCACACCCCTCTCGCTATAACTTACGATTGCGCTGAACCCTGTTGCCGAATGTTTTCATCCCTGCACCGAAGTGGTCTGTTGGGCGAAGTCCAGAAGGATTTTCGCTTGAACGGCAAGGCAGAGGGAGCGACCGACGAGGGCAGTTCTGTTGGGGTTGACAGCAACGAAGGGGCTTTGTTGCCAGTTGCGGACACAAAGGAAAGGGTGTATCGTGCCCTTCTCTGTGCCGTCATCCAACTTCAACGCCACTTGCAAAGGGATGCGAGTGTATCGGTAGGTTTGACCGAGATGTTGTCCTCGTCGCCACAAAGTTGCAAGCGGAAAGGTAACGATGTTGTGTCCCTCCAGCAATTCGGCGCTGGCGTAAACTTCCGCTGCACCTGTGTCAAAGTCGGCGATGGTCTCCCAACGCCGCCCGCCATCCGAGAAAACGATGAACAGGGTCGGATAAGCGTCATCGGGATAAATCGTCGGTTGCCATGCTATGCCCTCCTCTATCGTCGGTGACGGCTCATACCAAAGGGGCACTTTGCCCAAGCGTTGGCAAAGGGTTTCAATGGCGTCGGGACTTGGGAAGTCTTTTGGGCTTTCGCCGTGTAAGACCACTTGTCCGTCCACGACAAAGAGCCAATATGCTCGCAATGCTTGACGCATCCATTCCAACCACACCCGATTTCGCTGCTCCAACTCGTCCATCACTGCTTGTCGTTCCTCTTCCGACATTCTCTGCCATTCGTCCCAAGTTGGGTTTTCGCCTTGCCATTTTGGCAACCCTTGTTGCTCCGCCAACTGCAAAGCCAAAGTCACGGCTTGCTTTGTCCGTTCGTCCAACGCTCCCATCCGCCTTTCCACTTCGGCAAGGATGTCGTCCACTGTCATGGCAGCATCACCTGCCGACGAGTTGCCGAACCGTTCGCACGATGGCATTGGCGCTGATGCCGAACATGTCCATCAACTCTTCGGGTTTGCCCGAACGAGGGATGTCCGTGACGGCGAGTTTGTGGACTTTGATGCCCTCCTTGCTGACCGCACTTGCCACGGCATCGCCGATGCCGCCTTCAGGGTAGTGGTCTTCAACGGTGACGATGGTGCGGTTGGTCTCTAAGGCGCAACGGATGAGCGTCGCTTCGTCCAACGGCTTGACGGAGTAAAGGTCAACGACGCGGATTTTGATGCCTTCGTTGGCGAGGATTTCGTAAGCCTTCAAGGCTTCGTGGACGGTGATGCCTGCCGCCACGACGGTGACGGCATCGTGCGGGTCGGCACGCAGCACCTTGCAGCCACCGACGGGGAACTCTTCCTCGTTGCGGTAGATGACGGGCGTTTTGGGGCGCGTCGTTCTAAGGTAAGCGATGCCCTGATACTTAGCCATCTCGGCAACTAACTTCACCGTTGAGACGGCATCGCAAGGGTAGAGGACGATGGAGCGAGGGATGGCGCGCATCGCTGCGAGGTCTTCCAAGCCCATTTGAGACGGACCGTCCTCGCCGATAGAGACACCCGCATGCGAGCCGCAAAGTTTGATGTTCGCCATCCCGATGCCCGCCATGCGGATGAAATCGTAGGCGCGCATCAAAAAGCAAGCGAAACTGGATGCAAAAGGGATTTTCCCCCTCGTTGCCAACCCGACCGTAACGCCGATCATGTTTTGCTCAGCGATGAAGCACTCTATGAAGCGTTCGGGGAAAGCGGCGAGGAACTTTTCCGAGAGGGTAGAGTTTTTGACATCGCCGTCCAATGCGACGATGCGGGGGTTGACTTTGCCCAACGCCACTAAACCGTCGCCGTAGGCTTCCCTCGTGGCGACTTGTTGACCGAGTTCGTAGTGGGGCAGTTGAGGGTCAAGGGGTGGGGACTGAGGGTTGGCAGGCAAGTTGCCGTCGGGCGGATGGACTTTCAACGAGCGAGCCAAAGCAATTTGCTCTTCGGTCAAAGCCAATTCTGCTAATGCTTTTTCGGCATCGGCTTTGGGCAACGGGCGACCGTGCCAACCCTCCTTGTCCTCCAAAAACGAAATGCCCTTGCCCTTCAAGGTTCGGGCGAGGATGACCGTCGGTTTGCCTTTGACCAACTTCGCTTCGTCTAAGGCACGCAAAATTTGGGGAAAGTCGTGACCGTCAATAGGGATGGGATGCCAACCGAAAGCGTCAAAGCGACGGGCGTAGGTTTGCAAGTCATGTTGCAACATCGTCGGTCCGCTTTGACCGAGGCGGTTGACATCTACGAGGGCAATCAAATTGTCCAGTCGGTAATGCGCCGCAAAAGCAATCGCTTCCCAGACGCCACCTTCCGCCATCTCGCCATCCCCCAAAAGGGCGTAAACGCGGTAGGGCAAGTTGTCCATCTTGCCTGCCAACGCCATGCCGACGGCGATGGAGAGCCCTTGACCGAGCGAGCCTGTCGCCACCTCCGCCCATTTAAATCTCGGCGTCGGATGTCCTTCCAGTTCGCTGTCAATGCGCCGCAGGGTTTTCAATCGCTCAACGGGGATGGCGCCTGCCTCCGCCCAGACGGCGTAAAGCAAGGGCGCTGCATGCCCTTTGGACAAGACGAAGCGGTCATTGAGCGGGTTATCGGGGTTGGGCACATCGTAACGGAGCGCATGGAAAAAGAGTGCCGCCACCAAATCGGCGGCAGACAGGCAAGTCGTCGGATGCCCTGAACCCGCCAAAGTCGTCATCTCTACGCAATGGCGCCGAAGCAGTTGCGCCATCGCCGCCAACGCTTCCAACTTCTGCCCCTCTGCCATCGCTACAGCCTCCTTCAACAAAAGTGTTTCGCCCTCTCGCTTCATTGCGATAGATTTTAACGGCTCATCTCCCTTGGCGCTGACGGGCTTCATTGTGCCCAATTGCTCACGGGCAAGTTGGGGATGCGTTGGAAGTGGGGAAGGTTGTTTGTCACCAGCACCAAGCCATGATGCAAGGCAGTAGCGGCGATGAGGATGTCATTATCGGGGATGAGTTTGCCCTGACGGCGCAAGTCGGCATACAACTGTGCCGCCCGCTCCACGATGGCGTCAGTGAGGGGCAGCACTTCAAAGACACCGTTCGGTTGACAGGCTAAATCAAACCGCACCAATTGCACCTTAGCATCGCGAAACTTCAAACCTCGCAGGATTTCATAGCGGGTGATGATGGAGATGAGAAGTTTGGGATATTGGCGCAGGTAGGCTTGCGCCCGCGCTAAAGTGATGGGATGACGCCGCAGGACAAGGGAGGCGATGTCGGTGTCCAGCAAGGACGGGAGCATTGGCATCATCGCTTCTCTTCACTCCCTTCCACTGACAGACGGTCAAAGAATTCCCGCATCAGTTGGCGCGGCTCCAAAATAGCGCGCTCTATCTCGGCGACCTCTTCGTCGCTCAGCCCTTCGTAAAGGCGGGTGGCTTCCTCCAGCCGCTCTTCGGGTGTCAAGGGGGTGATGTCCAACCAGACAACCGTCCCATCGGGCAAATCCAAGGGTTCAGCGGGATGAAGGGCGCCATCGCGGTAAACGGCTCGGATGCGTTTGGTCATGGGTGGTCACCTACCTTTCACCAGTGGCGGTCGTCGCTGAAAGGTTAGCGCATCGCTTTTTCTTCTGTCGCTGCCGTTCAAAATCAAGGCGCGCCAAATTTTGCCCTGAAGGAGGGTTGTCAATGGAGTTGGTGGAACGGGCGGCGCATTTGCTTGCCCAACTCGGTGTCATCTTGCTCGTCGCCAAACTGTTTGGTGAGTTATTTGAGCGCTACCTGAAGCAATCGGCAGTTTTGGGCGAACTTATCGGCGGGATGCTTATCGGTCCTTATGCCCTCGGTCATCTCATCCGATTGCCGGGGACGCAAGAGCCTCTTTTCGCCATCCCGCATGGGCATGTCGGAAGCATCCCGTTGTCGCCCGAACTTTGGGGTGTAGCGCAACTGGCGGCAGTGCTCTTGCTCTTTGGGGCGGGATTGGAGACAGATTTCCGCCTGTTTTTGCGGTTTGGTATTCCCGCCTTTGTCGTGGCGATGGGGGGCGTCATTTTTCCGTTCCTTTTCGGCGTCGTTTTGACGGTGATGTTCGGTTTTGCCGACAACTTGATGCATCCGTCGGCACTTTTTATGGGAGCGGTGATGACGGCAACTTCTGTGGGCATCACGGCGCGGGTGCTTTCGGAGTTAGGGCGCTTGGGGACACCTGAGGGCGTGACAGTGTTGGCGGCTGCCGTCATTGACGATGTGCTGGGCATCATCGTCTTAGCCGTTGTGACCAACATCGTTCAGGTCGGGCAAGTGGATGCGAGGCAACTTCTCGGCATCGCCGCGAAAGCCTTTGGGTTCTGGTTGGTGCTAACTTGCTTGCTGACTGCCCTTGCGCCGACGCTGGCGAAGTTTCTGCGGTCGTTAAAAAGCGAGGGTGCCTTCATCGCCTTGGCGTTGGCTTTGTGTTTCTTGATTGCATCGCTGACGGAGAGTGTCGGCAAGTTAGCGATGATCGTGGGGGCATATGCCCTTGGTTTGGCTCTTTCACGGACAGAGTTGCGGGAAGATTTGGAGCATGCCCTTCGCCCGCTCCTTCACGGCTTAGTGCCCATCTTCTTTGTGGCGATGGGGATGTTGGTGAATTTCTCGGCGATGCTGCCCGCTTTGGGGTTCGGTGCGGCGCTCTCGGTGGCAGGCATCGTCGGGAAAGTTTTCGGGTGCGGGTTGCCCGCTTTGACGGTTGGTTTCAACACCCTCGGTGCGGCGCGCATCGGCTTGGGGATGATGCCGCGTGGGGAAGTGGGGTTAATCGTGGCAGGGATGGGATTGGCTTACAAAGCCATCAACGAAGCAGAGTTTGGTGTCGCCATCATGATGACCTTCGTCACCACTTTCCTCGCTCCCATCGTTTTGGTGCCGCTCTTCCGTAACCCGCAAAGCGGCGTGCGTGTGAAGGAGGCGAAGGTTCATGGATGAGCAAACTTTTCGCATCTCTTTGCCGACAGGGCTTGCCGACACTTTCATCGCAGTGATGGAACGGTTGCTGAAGGAACGAGGTTTCCAAGAGCAAGTGCGTGCGGGCGAAGTCGCGGGCGTTGAGGCAAGCGTTTGGCAACGGGGTGAAACGCAAATCGTCATCGCCGTTCAGGAAGCCGACACGGAAGAGGCGGTCAGCATTTCCGTCAAGGGTGCCGACGGCGTTGGGTTGCTCAGTGCGGCTATCGCGATGACGCTGTTGGAATTTTTGGAACGCTTTCCTGCCGAGACACGCCCATCCTTTGAACCCTTCCTTGCGTCGCTGAAACAACTGGCGTCCCGCCCGATTTGAGGACCCATGGTCATCGGGGCGCATAGAGAGGGTTCAAAAAGGCATGCAAGTTGATAGCGCAGCAAACATTGAGGGCGACCAGCAGTAAAAGGACGGCGACGATGATGGGACGATGCCAACGGGTTGGCACGCAGCCTTCAATGCCCCACCAAAACAGGACGCTAAAAGCCCCGATGGCAGGAAGCAAGTAACGCCCTCCTTCGTAACCGCCAGGGTGCGTGAAAAGGGTGTAATGCATCAGCGCCCCATAGAGCAAAGCGAAAGCGCCAGCAAGGGTCAAAAGGGCGATGTGCCTTGTTGTCGTTTGCCGCTCCCGCCACCATCGTCTGAGCCGAACAAACCAACCCACGACCATCGCAACGGTCAAGAGGACAAGGAGGGCATAAAGCGGTTCGGAAATCGGGTAGGCAGCGGCGAAATCGCTGCCGAATTTTTGATGCCACAGGGCGACATGTTCGGGTTTGAGGAGAAACCAGTCCACTTGCCCCCAAAGGCTTCGGTGCGACCCGGAAAGGAAGCGCCAAATCAGCCACCATTTCTCAGGCTGCGTGAACAATTCGGTCGGTGAGAGAAAAAGCATTTGCGGTTCATAAGTCCACTGGACGATGGGCATGATGCGTCCGTAAAGCAGGTAGAAGCGAACATACCACCAACCCGAAAGCAAAGCGGGAAGGGCAAGAGCAAAAAGCCATGCCCGCCAACGCCTCGTGGTCGGCAGGCGGCGTGACGATTGCCATGCGCCAAAGAAAAGCAGTGGTAGCCACGCCAAAAGCGACGCCTTACTCAACAACATTGCCCCACCGATGCAACCCAATTGCATCGCTTCCCGCAACGGTTCCAAGGGGCGGACGATTTGCCGAACGAGCAACAGCAAAAACAAAGTCCCTGTCAAGACGGCGAGGTTGTCATTGTTCATGACGGCGCCGAGCATGAGGAAATGAGGCAGCAAAGCGACAAAACCCACGACGGCAAATTGCCGCCACCCATCCTCCGTTAGCAAGGCAACGAGGCGGGAAAGGCAAAGCAAAGTCAGCAAACCCATGACCGCTGAAGTGCCTCGCAACAACCGTTGCACCAACTCACTGCGCAAGCGTCCCAGCAACGGAAAGGGCGTTTTCCTCGCCGCTTCGGCGGGGTAGTCAATGCGGCGTCCTGCGACGAAGGCGTAAATCGGAGCAAGCAAGGCGTAGTAAAGAGGTGGATGGATGCCAATTGCCATCGGCGGTCGTGGGTCGCGATGGCAAAGGATGGGATGCTCTTGCGGACCGAGGACAGGCAACGAGCGATACAAAACGAGGTGTTGGATGTAGCCGTAATGGTGGGCTTCGTCGGGACCGTAGCCCAGAGGGATGAGGGCATTGTAGAGGCAGGTGAAGGTCAGGTAAGCGATGATTAGAAGCGCCCACGCCGCTTTCTGGCACCGAACTGCCATTCGTCCGTTCACTCCGATTGGCTATTTTTGTCGCGGTTGATAGCCGCCCCAACAAGTTTTTCGCCTTCTCCGTCACTCTTCTCCCAGCAGATAACCGACGAGGCGGCGGAAAAGGCTGCCGCCGGTTGTTTCCGCTGTTTCCCTTAGACCGATGGGTTGTCCTGCGATGAGGGAAGCAAGTTGAAAGATGGCTTGGGAGATAGGGGCATCGGGGGCTTGAAGGACGAAGGGAACGCCTTCGTTGATGGAGGTCACCGCCAGTTGCCCATCGGAAGGGATGCGGGCAGCGATGGTCATCCGCAAATGCTCTTCCACTTGCTCTGGTGTCAAGCCACCGAAACGAGTGTTGGAACGGTTGAGGACGAGGCGGAGGCGTTCGGCAGGGTAGAGTTTCTGGAACATCGTCAGGACAATTTCGGCGTTGCGGATGGCGAGCAAATCCAAGGCAGTGACGATGAGGATGTGATCGGCAGCATCCAAGGCGGCGAGGGTGGTGTCTTGGAGCAGGTTGGGTGTGTCCACGATAATGAAGGCGAAATGGTTTTTGAGGACTTGAAGGACGCGCTCTATCAAGTAGGTCGTCACCAGTTCCGCCAATTCGGGTCGGGAAGGAGCCGCCAAGACCCGCAAGTTGCTCTCGCTGTGTAAGAGCAAAAAGGAGCGGAGCATCTCAAAGTCCAGTTCGCCCTGAAAGCGTTGAGCGAGGGTGGCAAGGTTCATCTTGGGTTGCAAGTTCAACAACATCGGTGTCGCCCCAAACTGCAAGTCCAAATCCACAAGGCAAACCGATTCGGGAGGGAGGTAGCGGGCAAGGGCGACAGCGACATTGGTCGCCAATAGCGAGGTGCCGACGCCGCCTTTCGTCCCGTAAAAGACGATGATGCGCCCGACTTGCAAAGGAGAACGCAAAGCGGGTGCCCCCTGCCGTAAAACCGTCTGGATCAATTCGGGAAGTTCGTCGGCGACGGAAGACAAAGGAAGCACATCGGCAGCGCCCGCTTTCAGGAAACGGCGGGCAGTGCGCAAGTCTTCGGCGGGCAAAAGGACGAGGACAGCAAGGCGATAGCGGGCGACAAGGCGTTCAATCAATCCCGCCGTTGCCCCTCCCGCCAATTCGCTGGAAAGGATGACCAAGTCAGGTAGTTGCTGGGCGATCAGTTGCTCCAATTCCCCTGGGCTGGTGACGGTGGCAACGAGGTCTATGCCGGGCATTTTTGTCAAGATAGGAGCGACGGCTAATTGTTCTTGCTCATGATGGATGGCAAGGACGACTCGGGCGGGCATGGCGCATCCCTCCGTAAAGGTCGCTGTCCGTTGAGCACCTTTGCGGGCTTCCTTAGGGTGCGGGGGTCGGCATTCCACCGGGAGCGCCACCTGTCGCACCGACGCCCCCCAAGCCACCGCCGATGCCACCTAAGCCGCCCCCAGCGCCCCCTAATGGGACGACAAAAGAGGGACGGGGCAAAACGGGACGGCGTTGATATGTCCGCAGCAATTGTAAGGCATCAGGGCTGACGGTAACTTCTTCCATTCGGACGGTGACGAGCAAGACTAACTCCGTTTGCTGTCGGACAAACTCGCGGCTTTTGAACAATTCGCCCAAGATGGGGATTCGAGAGAGCAAGGGGACACGGTTGACTTGCTCGCGCAGTTCGTCCTGAATAAGCCCAGAGATGACGATGGTGTCGCCGTCCTTCAGCAACAACCGAACATCGTCCAGCCCGCGAAAGCGAAAGCCAGGCACTGTCGTGCCCAAGACTTGGACGGCTAAACCGAAATCGGGGGAGGTCACCTCCACCCGCATTTGCAGGAAAATTTCGCCCTGCCAGGTCGCTTCAGGATGAAGGGTCAAAGTGATGCCAAAGGGGAAGAAGACGACGGTCGCCGCACCGGGCGCTGCCGCTCCCGCCCCCGCGCCGAAGAACCCGAAGACAGGAATGGGCACTAAACCGCCGACGAGGAAAGTGGCATCTGCCCCTTCAAGGGTGCGTTGTTGCGGGTTTGCCAATAGCCGAGCCAATCCGCTTTGGATCAAGGCATCCAACTGCGCCCCAAGAGGGGTTACCCGTGCGATGGGTCGGTCGGGAGTCCCCGGTTCGCCGAAGATGGCTTGTCCAGGTCGGACAGAAAAGATGCCCGCCTGCGGTTGACCTGGTTGGGCAACTCCTGCGCCGATGACTGAGCCGAGGGTAATGCCCAACCGCTGCAAGGCGGTTCGGGAAACCTCCAACACTTTCACTTCGGTCACGAACTGACGGATTTTGGGCTGGGCGACTTCCAAACGGTTGATGACGGTGCCAAAAGGTTTCGCCCGCTCTTCCGCTGTCTGCCGCTCCATCAAACTGTTGACCGTCCCATGCAGGACGATTTTGTCGTCCACGACAACCACGCGCACGCTGGGGATGCCGATCGCCGTCTCTATGCGGATCGCTTTCAGTTCCTCAGGGGCAAGGGAAATCGTTGGGGCTGTCCGAACCTTCAGCAAATTGATGACCTTTGTGGCGACCAAACTGGCTAACTCTTGCGCTGCCTTGGCTTCTTCAGGGGTCGCCACTTCACCCCGTAAGACAGCGACGACCGTGCCATCGGGGAGGACGAAAACGAGGGGTTCAATGGGCAAGCCTTTCAGGGCTTGGGCGAGGAAGGCTTGCAATCGGGACGGGTCAGGCGGTTTCGGGGGAGAAGGCGGCTCTTCTTTTTTGAAGGGGACGACTTCCAGCCAAAGAGTGGAGACAAAAGTTTGTCCCGCCCGCTCCTCCCAAACGAGCAAATTCGTCGTCCCTTCGCTTTTGGCGTTCACGACCAGTTCCCGTTCCGTCAAGACATTGAGGGCAACAATTTGCGGGTCGCCCAAAACGAAACGGCTAACTTTCCCTTTGGTCAACAGCACCGCACTGATGCCCCGGCGCAAAATCAAACGGGTCGGCATTTCTGGTTGCAGCAGAACGATGGGGCTGATTTGAGCGTCTATGACCCGCTCCCTTGCCCCTTCAGAAAGGGCAGCCGACGGGTTCAAAGCAACGCCGAAAAACAAAGTCGCCATCCAACTCCACCAAACACCCGACCATCGCTTCACTGCCTCTTCACCTCTTCCGCCACTGGCACGCTCAAAACAACAGGGCGGTCACCGACAATCCCGAAGATGGAAGGCGGCGAAGGGCTTTTAGGCTTCGGTTCAGGCGCTTTCCGATTATCCTGAGGGCTCAACGGCGGCAATCTTAGGGGGATAGGTGGGGGAGCAGAAGATTGCCCCCTCGGCGGCGAGGGCGAGGCAGCAGGGCGGGATGGCGACGGGGAAGGATTGGCAGGCGGTTTGTTCGGGAGTGGTCCGACCAATTCGTCCAAAGTGAGGGGGCGCTCCCACTGAGGCGAAAAGGGTGGGGGCGGAAGGACGGCGTAGTAAAGGGTCGCCCCGCTATCTATCGCCAAAGCGATGGCTTTGGCTTCCTCAGGGGTGACGGCAACAAGCAACACAGGCGGGCTCTCTGGGGGCGCTCCTTGGGGCGTGGATTGACCCGCCTGCTGGCTGGATGGCGCCGCACTGGCAGCCCCACCCATCAAAACGATCGCCCGCATCGCCACTGGCTTCACTTTCTGGCGGGAGAAAACGGCGTAAATGCGCACGAGGTCGCCGACCCGCACCGGTGGCAATTGCTCCCGACGGTTAAGGGGGATGGCAACACCGACCATGCCAACGGGCAACATCGGAGCAACCGTGCCAGCGGAAAGAGGTGGTGTCACTTGATGGGCAAAAATGGGTTCTCCCGCTCGGATTAAAGTGCGGGTGAGCCGTTGGGCAACTTCCTGCGGCGAGGTGAAAGTGTTTGGAGGCGGCGGCGTCTCGCTCTCTCGCACCTGCACCATCTCAGGGCTGAGGAGGGTAAAGGGCGGAAGGTCTGTCGTAGCGACAACGACCCGATAACGCTGGGCAATCGGAGCATCCTTAGGGCTTTGAGCACCTTGGCTCGGGCTCCTTCTTGTTGCCCAATAAACCGCCCCAAGGACAATGACCAAAACGGTCATCAAAAGCGAGAGCCGAAAGTAGCGAAGCCTCCTTCGCATTGCCTCATCACCTGAGTTGTCAGCCACCTAAGAGTGGGAAGGGTTGTCCCCAAAACCACTCACAAGCCAGCGCCATCAATGCCCCCAAACTTAAAGCGACACCATAGGGCATGGGCTGACGCAAGGCATTTTCTTCGTTACCTTCCGAGACGGCGGGCATGCGAGGCGTTCCCCCGACAACGAAGGAGGTCAGCATCCCTCGCATCCGCGCCCATGCCACTCCCAACGAGCGGGCTTGGACTAAGGTCGCTAACGCCCACAGCCCACCGACGAGAGCGCCGTAAAGAAATGCCCAAAGGGCGAAGGATTGGGTAGGCGGTGCCCCAATGCCTTTTATTGAGCCAAAAGCGGCGATCAACTTGACATCTCCCGCCTTGACGAAGCCAAGGGCGAAAAGGGGGATGGTAAACGACAGCGCTAAAAATAGCCCTCCTATCCCGCGCCAAAGCCCGTCCCATCCACCCTCTAAGGCGTTGATGAACAGCCCCAAGCCCATCGCCGGGAAGGTCAGCCAATTCGGGATGCGTCGCCATCGGCTGTCCGTCACCATCGTTGTCAAGGACAGGGCGATAATCAAAGCATCTGCCAAAGCCATCGGCACCCCCCACCTCCTATTTGCCAGCGGCACCCTGCCTTCCCCCTAAACCTCAAAATTCGGCTGCTGGTGCGCATAATTATACAGCCACAGCCAGCGATTTGTGACGATGTTGGGAAGGTTGTTTTTCTCCCGACAGGTGGCGAGTTGCTATGCCCAAACGACGCAGCAAATTTGTCTGCCAAGAATGTGGCTACGAAAGTGCTCAATGGTTAGGGCGATGTCCCAACTGCGGGGCGTTCAACACCCTCGTAGAAGAGTTGGCGGAGGAAGCCGTCCCTGAGCGCACCTTGCGCAAGGAAGGGGTAAGCCCTGTCCCAGCCCCTCAGTTGCGCCGCCGACCTCTTCAACGCCTCCCTTCAGGCTTCGGCGAACTGGATCGGGTTTTGGGTGGGGGCTTTGTTCCTGGCAGCGTCAGCATCCTCAGCGGTGAACCGGGCATCGGAAAATCCACGCTCCTTTTGCAAGTGGCAGGGCAGATGGCACAAGGTGGGCAGAAGACGCTTTATGTCACGGGCGAAGAGTCGTTAGAGCAAATCGCTTTACGGGTGGAGCGGTTAGGCGTAGAAGACGAGGGCTTACTTGTTTTGGCGGAGACGGATGTTACGGCAATTGGGGCAGCCATTGAAACGAGCCGACCGACCCTTGCCGTCGTGGATTCCATCCAAGCCGCCTATCATCCGCTGCTCACTTCTTCGCCTGGCAGCGTTAGTCAAGTGCGGGAGAGTGCCGCTCATTTGCTGCGCATCGCCAAACGCACGGGAACGGTGCTGGTGCTCGTCGGACATGTGACCAAAGAAGGGTTTTTAGCGGGACCGAAAGTGCTGGAGCACATGGTGGACGCCGTGCTGTATCTGGAGGGGGAAGCAGGTTATGCCCTGCGATTGGTGCGGGCGACCAAAAATCGCTTCGGTCCGACGGGGGAGGTCGGAGTCTTTCGGCTCAACGAGAAGGGCTTAGAGGAGGTGCCCAACCCATCAGAATGGTTGCTGTCCGAGCGCCCGCAACCGGCGACGGGAACGGTCGTGGCGGCTTTGATGGAAGGACACCGCCCGTTGCTTGTGGAGGTGCAAGCCTTAGTCGCTCCAAACCCTTTCGGGATGCCTCGGCGGGTCGTGACAGGGTTAGAGATAGGACGGGTGTTGATGGTGCTCGCTCTCTTAGAACGCCATTTGCGGGTGCGGTTTAGCGACCGTGATGTGTTCGTCAACATCGTGGGGGGGCTGCGGGTGACCGAACCAGCCGCTGATTTGCCCGTCGCTTTGGCATTGCTGTCCAGTCGCTTGGATGTGCCTATCCCTTCTAATGTCGTGGCGTTTGGGGAACTGGGGTTGACAGGGGAGGTTCGTCCTGTTCCTCAAGGGGAGGTGCGGGTGCGGGAGGCAAAACGGTTGGGGTTTGCTCAATGCCTTGGACCGCCTGAACCGAAGCGACGGACAAGCGGTCATCAACCTTTGTGGCAGGTCGTCAGCACCCTTGCTGAAGCCGTCCAACGATTGGGGCTCATCCGTCCGACAAAATAAGCCGAAGGAGGGTTTAGACGGCGATGAACAACTGGCAGCAATGGGGTTATCGCCTCTTTTTCGTCACCACCACGACCGCTTTAGCCTTTGCCTTGGGTTGGCTGGGGAGCGTGGCGGCGAACTATTACACCCAGACCCTTCAGCGCCTTTACTTTCAAGGCAAACTTTCCGCCCAGCAGCAATTTTTGGTGGACTTGGGCTTTGTGATGATTGGCGTTTTGACGGCATTCCTTTTGGGCAGTTGGTTCACCCAACGCCTTTGGTCGCTTTGGGAAACTTTGGAAGCCCTCTCTCCCGTAGACAAAATCGCGGCGCTCTTTGGGGCGATGTTGGGATTGGCGCTGGCGTATTTGGTCTTGCTGGTGCCGATGATGTTGGTGTGGGGACGAGTCCCTCCCTTGCCCTTGTTGGCTTTGACTTTAGCGATCACTTTGGTCATCGTCTACTTCGCCGTCCACACTTTGCTGAGGGTGCGGGATGCGATTTCCCTGTCCTTCCCTCAAATTGCCCAAATGCTTCGGGGTGCTCAAGAAACCGTCGCTTCTAACCACCGAATGCCCAAAAGTCGGGATAAAGTGCTGGACACTTCCGTCATCATTGACGGACGCCTCGCCGACATCGTCCGCACAGGGTTCATTGAAGGACGCTTGCTCGTGCCGTCGTTTGTGTTAAACGAACTGCAAATGATTGCTGACTCGGAAGATGAACTGCGGCGGGCACGAGGACGACGAGGCTTGGCGGTGTTGGAGACGCTAAAGAGTTTGCCCGACACCGTCGTGGAAGTCATCGACACTTTCAGCCCTGAAGTGGAATCAGCGCCGACGACGGATTTGAAATTAGTGCGGTTGGCAAAGGAATTGGGGGCTGCCATCGTCACCAACGATAACAACCTGCAAAAAATCGCCGAACTGCAAGGTATGCCTGTCCTTTGCGTCAACGAACTGGCGACCGCCCTCAAACCCGTCGTCCTGCCCGGCGAAGAATTGACCGTCGTCTTGCAACGAGCGGGCAAAGAGCCAGGGCAAGGTGTCGGCTACTTAGACGATGGGACGATGGTCGTCGTGGAGCGGGGGCGAAATTACTTGGGGCATGAGGTCAAGATTAAAGTCACCAGCGTCCTTCAATCGCCCGTCGGCAAGATGATTTTCGGCGATTTCAAAGAAGTCGTCCGACGCAATGTCGTCAAGGTGGAAGGTGGTGACCCTTTTGATGACGATTTCGGTAGTCCCCGCCGCCGGTCTGGGCAAAAGGCTTAAAAGCGGGACAAAGGATGTGCCCAAAGCGTTGGTGACCATTGCTGGTAAGCCGATGGTCGGTTGGGTGATGGAAGCGTTGGAGCAAACGCCTATCGTGGATGGTATCGTCTTGGTCGTCCCATCTTCTCACCGCTCGGAGTTTGAACGATGTTGTCAAGCCCTTGCCCTGTGCAAACCTGTTTGGCTGGTAGAAGGTGGCGAAGACCGCCAGCAATCAGTTTGGAGGGGCTTGCAAGCATTGCCCTCAGGGACCGAATGGGTCATCGTCCACGACGCCGCCCGCCCTTTAGTGACACCGGCATTGCTCATCGCCGTCTGGGAAGCAGCGAGGGAAATCGGCAGCGCCGCCATCGCTGCCTTGCCTTGTCCCGATACGGTCAAGCGCTCTTTGGACGGCGTGCTCATCGCCGAGACCTTGGATCGCCAACAAATTTGGCTGGCGCAGACGCCTCAAGTCTTTGCTGCCGACCTTTTACTTGCCGCCCACGAAAAAGCCCTTTCCGATGGCTTTACCGCCACCGATGATGCGACGCTCGTAGAACGGATGGGCGCACCCATCCGTTTGGTCATGGGCGAACCGACCAACTTGAAGGTCACTTATCCCGCTGACTTGCTCCTCGCTGAAGCCCTCCTGCAAGGGAGGCAACAAAAGGGTAGTTGCAACTTTGAGGCTAATAGCCCGTCGCCTTGCTAACCGCTCCAACCGCCGCAGGAAGCCGACACCTTCAACGCAAGGAAGGGTCAGGAGGGAGCGGTTCACTCACTTCTTCGTGCCCTCCCAACGGTTCAGGCGGTTGACCGTTCACCGTTAACTGCACCCGTTGCACCTGCGGCAGAGAAGTGAGGGAATGGACAAGGGCTTGCAAGCGCAGGTGGGCGACTTCGCTCCCTTGCCAAAACTGCGGGTCGGTCAAGGCAGCATCAAAGTCCAAGACCAGCGTCGTCCCTTGCCATTGAACCGATTGCAACCTTACAGAAGGCGGCAAGGCAGGGTCAAGCCCGGCGGGAGGCGATTGCAACCGCCTGACGATTTCCTCCACGACCCTCTTTCGGCTCATCCCTACAAACACCATCGGCTCGCGCACTAAGCGGTCGTTTTTCAGGTCAGGATAGCAAAGGATGACTTGAAAAGTGGCACTGGCAGCGCTTTCGTCCTCTGGCGGAGGTTGGCGGGAAAAGGAAAAGTGCATCAAGGCGAAGAGTGCCAAAGCGGTAAAGACAGCCACCGCTGCAGCCAAGAGAAACATTGTCGCCTCTCTCTTTCGCATCCTTCTGCATCTCCCTTCGTTGGCGACCTTGCCTTTTCCCTGCTGTCCCTTACCTGCCAATTTCGCTGGGCGCTCGTTGAAGGAGTTGGCGGTCGCCGAAAAATTCCACGATGCCCCGAAAGATGGCGAGGGCAATTTTCTCCCGAAAGTTTTCGTCTCGCAGCAGCCGTTCCTCTTCGGGATGGTTCAGGTAACAGGCTTCCACCAACACGGACGGCATCGTCGTGTGATGGATGACATAAAAGCGCCGCTGCCGAACTCCGTTGCCCTTGCGCCCTACCAACGCCAACAGGTTGCGGTAAATGGTTTCCGCCAAGGGAAAACTTTGAGGCGTCCAATAGTAAACTTCCGTGCCCTCGCGCTCGCCGGGACGAGGGAACGAGTTGAGGTGGACGCTGACGAAAGCATCCGCTTGCAGTTTGTTGGCGATAGCGACCCGTTCGGCAAGGGAGATGTAAACATCCGCTTCACGGGTCATTTGGACACGATAACCCGCCTGCTGAAGTAACCGACGAAGGCGCAAAGCGATGTCCAAAGTTAACTGCTTTTCCACGAGAGGGCTGAAAGGCGACGAAGCGCCCGGGTCAGTCCCACCATGCCCAGCGTCCACGACGATGAGCCGTTGCCGAAGAGGCTTTTGAGAAGGTTCTATGACCAAAAGCCATGCCTCGTCTCCCGATGGGTGAAGTCGCCCGCTTAGAGGGGCGCGCAAAAGGATGAGGATGCGGGTGACTCGTTCCGTCGGTACGATGTCAATGTCTTGGATGACACCCTCCGAAGGCGCAAGGAGCAATGGTTTCTCGCTGCCTCCCTTCTCTCCGCTCCCTGTCCCTCGTCCCTCGTCCCGTTCCGTTAGGAGAAACAAAGCGGGCACTTCCACCATCAAGCGGTTGCCTTGTTGAGTGAGGGTCGGGACAGCCTCAAACCAACCCTGAAGGCGAACGACGGCTCTTTGAAAGGAGTTTTCTTCCAGCGTGATAGCACCCAACCAAGGTTGTCGTCGTTGAGCTGGTTGCAGCAAAAAAAGCCATCGTTCTCCAAAAGGTGGCTCAAAAGAAGTCTCACCTTCCCGCCTTGCTTTGCTTGGCTGACGACCGAGGCAATAAAGGCGCAACGGCTCTTTGGCATCCACGACGACACGGACGATGGGTGGGTCGCTACTGAATTGCCCGACCCGAACACCCATTAAAATGTCCATCCCTGAGGGCAAAACCTCCGAGAGGTCTAAGCAAGCGCCGTCAAAATCGGCATAAGCGCGGTCTGGTTGGGAAAGGGTTTGAAGGCGGGGAGGAGAGGGAAGAGGGTAACTCACTGTCACCTCCAAAAGCCAACCGACAGAGATGGGACGCAATTGCACCCTTTGCAGGGCAGCAAGGAGTTTGACTTGACGCTCCTTTTCGTTCACAAACCATCGCAGTCCCAACAGACGGGCGAGACTTACTAAAGGCAACCACCATCGCCCATCGGCTTGAAGGAGTGGGGCGACCTTGACAGAGAGGTCACGGACGGAAAGGGTGACGGTTTCCGCCGTCCAGACCACCGACATTTGTTCCGTCCCGCTTTGAGGAAGTTGCAGGACAAGCGCCTTCCCTTGCACCGTCCAAGAAAGTCCCAAACCCTTCAACCATTCGCCCACAGGCACATAGGGTTCGTCTCGCCAAAGAATTGGCAAGTCAGCAAACTCTTTGCCCAAAACATTCACTGTGCCTTTTTCGGCGACCCCTGAAGGAGCAGGCTCAGAGGGTGCAAGTTGTGCCGATAAGGGCAAGGAGAAGAAGAGAAGGCAAGGCAAGAGGAGGGCGAAGTTGCCGCTGAGCCCAACGGTTTGTCGGTAAGCCGATGGGCAGGGGGGAAGAGTTGCTGAAAGTCGGCAAATGCGCAGGATAGCCAAGGGCATGCGAAATCCCCCCATGACCGTTGCTTTCGCCCCTTAACGAGCGCCCTTGCCAACCCGACACCGCTTTTTTGCCTTCACGACACCCCGCCACGAAAGCGGCTATTAGCCACGAGGGTAAGTGTAGCGCTGACAGACCGATGGTGCCTCAAAAGAGGAACGCCCTTCAACGAAAGTGCGTTTGGAAAGTCCTTACGGTGCGGACTGAAGACCTTCGCCGCCGTTTCAGCGGTGGGCGTTGCGTTGCCGTCCCAGATAACCCTGAGAGACACGACGGATGAAGTCCACGAGGTAGCGAAGTTCTTCGCTTTCGGGCAATTCCGTCTCAATTTGCTCTAAGGCTTGGCGGGTGTTCAGGTTCGCCCGATAGAGCAGGCGATAGGCTTCATGGAGGGTCTCACGGACTTCGGGGGGGATCATCGCCCGACGCAGCCCGACGACATTGAGCCCGACGACCTTAGCGGGACGACCATCCGCTAACATGAAGGGCGGGACATCCTGCACGACCTTAGACATGCCCCCAATCATCGCCAGTTTGCCGACAGTGACGAACTGGTGGATGCCTGTCATCCCGCCGATGGTGACGAAGGACTCAATGACGGCATGCCCGCTGATGCCCGAATAACTGGCGATGGAAATTTGGTCACCCAGCCGACAGTTGTGTCCGATGTGGCAGTAAGCCATGATGAGGTTATCGTTACCGATGATGGTGGCTTGGTCTTCCCCGGTCGCCCGATGGATGGTGACATGTTCTCGGATGATGTTGCGGTTGCCGATGATCAAAAAACTTCGTTCGCCTTTGAACTTTTGGTCTTGCGGTTCGCCACCCAAGACAGTGCCTGGGTAGATGTGATTGAAACAGCCCAGTTGGGTGTAGCGCTTGACGACGACATACGCCTCTAAGATACATCCGTCGCCGATGACGGCGTCCTCTTCCACGATGCAATAAGGTCCGATGACGACCCCATCGCCTAACTCCGCCTTGCTGCTGACGACGGCGGTCGGGTGAATGTTTCGCCCAGACATGGAAAGCACCGATGTGCGTTCCATTTTGCAAACGGACTGCCCCTTTCCTTTGGGCTTTGAGGACAGGTGAGCGGGGCAGCCCCTTCACCTCGCTCATTGGCTTAGACAACCGCTCAGGGATATGGTAACGGGCTCACCGCCAGCAGACCAAGACGATTTTTAACTGATCGCCCACTTGGGTTTCGGCAAGCCCTCCCGAAGGCAGTTCCAGCACCATCATCGCATCCCGACGCCGAGGAATCCAGAGGCGCCAAGGAGGCATCGCCCGCCAAAGGGCGACAACTTTCAAGTGGGCATCCATGTAGGCGACATCAATGGGGCAACCGAGGAAAAAGGTGTGGATGCCGCCGATGGCAGGGGCAAGAAGCAAACCTTCCTCAGGGTCAAGGTGGCGGCGGAACATCCAACCCCGAAGACGAAGCCAGTAACTTGTGGCGATGGCACACCGCTCACAAAGGATGTTGCCCGTCCGCAAGTTGATGACCTTCGCCCACCACAACCCTGTCGCCCCCAATCCGATGGGCTAAAAACCGAAGACGCTCAAAGACCCCGAAGCGCGCAACCGTAAGAGCAACGGAGCAAAGAGGAGCAGAAAGAGGATGGGGCAGAAAAAGAGGGCGATGGCAGGCACCATCCAAAGGGGGGCTTTTCGGGCTCGCTCGCGGGCTTGTTGGAAGCGGCGGTCTCGCAAATCCTCCGCTTGCGCCCGAAGGACATTGGCGACAGGGATGCCGAACAAGTCCGCCTGCGTCAGGGCGGCAGCCAATAGCCGTAAATCGTCGCTGTCTACCCGTTCCGCCATCGCCAACAAGGCTTCCCCCCGCCTTCGTCCCAATTGCACCTCCCAAAGGTAACGCTGAAACTCCTCGCCCAAAGGACCTGGGAAACGGCGGGCGATGCGGTCAATGGCAGCATCCAAACTCAATCCCGCCGAAACAGTCGCCGCCAGCAAATCCACGAAATCAGGGAGGGCACGGATAATTTGGTGGCGCCGTCGGGCGATATGACGGCGAAGCCAAAAATCAGGGAAGGAAAAGCCCCCAAAAGCGGCAAGGAAGGGCACCAGCAAAGCCACTCCTTGCCCTAACCCTTGCGCCACTAAGGAGTGCAGGGCAACACCGACAATGACTCCCCCCAGCCCACAGAGCAATTTGAACCCGACGATCTCCTCTGGCAGCACTCGCCCCACTAAGCCCGCTCTATGAACGAGCAAGCGGTAGCGGTTCAGATAGCCTTTCGGAAAGCGCCGTCCTATCAACCCCGCCAGCAGCAACCAAGGCGGACGAACAATCCGTCGGGTTTCTTCAGGAGACTGCAACCGTTCCAACGGCGACCGACGCAGCCACACCTTTCGCCCCTCCTTGTCAGGTTATTCGCTCAAGCGGGCGAGGACTTGAGAGAGCCAAACCCAACCGCACACCTCCAAGAGGGCGATGATGCCCCAAAAGAAGCGTCCCTCGGAAGTGAACATGGGTGCCGACCACGCTTCACGGGTTTGCAGATAAGTGACGAGGTTGATGGCGACGAACATGAAAAGGGGCAAGCCAAAGGCTAAAGCGATGGCGCTAAGGCGAGGAAGCGCCGTTTCCGCTTGCAACTCACGGCGGGCTTGCAAGCGGCGACGGACGGTCACTGCCGCCGTCTCAAACACTTGCGCCAAACTCCCGCCGACCTCTCGTTGCACTAACGCTGCCACCAACGCCAGTTGCAATTCAGGGCTGGGAACTCGCTGCATCAACGCCTCTAAGGCTTCCTCTATCGTTACCCCCAAAGTCAGGGAACGGGTGACAGCCGCAAATTCCTCCTTCAAGGGCGACAACCCCTCCTGGGAGGCGATCTCCAACGCTTGCTGAAATCCCATCCCTGCCCGCAAGGTGTTGGCGAGCAGACTGAGGGTGTCAGGCAAAATGAGTTCCACCCGACGAAGGAAACGCCGTTGACAGTATCGCAACCATTGCAAGACGAAGAAGGGAACGCTCCCTGCTGCCAATAGTGCCAAAAGCAATCGCGCAAAAGGTGAGGCAGTCGGGGCAAATAAGGTGACAAGGATGGCAGTGACCGCCAAGGCAAAGCCCATCCCCAAAAGGGTCATCGCCACGAGGCTGCTGGCTTCTAAAGAGACATGGGCTTTTTGAATTTCCTGCTCCAGCCGACTCATCCATTGCTTTCCGCTCAGATAGCGTTGAAGGGTCGGAAACATTGGCGGCGCTGTCTTGAGGATTTGCCGTTCCCACGCCTCATCCAAATTGGCGTTACTGGGCTGGGCAAGGTTGACCCCTTCCAACTCCCCCGTCGTCGCTTCCAAAGTCCGAAGCCTCAAAGGGATTTTGCGGGCTTCCTGCAAATACTGGTAAAAGCCCCAAGCCAAAGACATCAGCCACAGTGCGCCGACTGCCAAAAGGGCAATTTCCACCATCGCGCATCACCGACGCTTTGATAGGACAGCCCTTTAGCCCCGATAGAACAGGGAAGCAGGGAGCCGAATGCCTCGTTCAATGAACCGCTCAAAACACTTGGGTCGGATACCTGTCGGGCGCAATGCTCCCTTGACCCGCCCCATTTCATCCACGCCCTCGCTCTCAAAGACGAAGATGTCTTGCAAAGCGATGACATCGCCTTCCATTCCCGTCACCTCGCTGATGACCACCACCTTTCGGCTTCCGTCCCGCATCCGTTGCACTTGAATGATGAGGTCAATGGCTCCCGCCACTTGCTCTCTAATCGCTTTCACTGGCAAGTCCACTCCCGCCATCAGCACCATCGTCTCCAATCGGGCGAAGGCTTCTCTGGGATTATTGGCGTGGATGGTCGTCATGGAGCCGTCGTGGCCTGTGTTCATCGCCTGCAACATGTCTAAGGCTTCGCCACCTCGGCACTCCCCGACGATAATGCGGTCGGGACGCATCCGCAAGGCATTGCGAACCAAGTCACGGATGGTCACTTCGCCTACTCCTTCAATGTTGGGCGGTCTGGCTTCCAGGCGAACGACATGCTCTTGACGCAGTTGCAACTCAGCGGTGTCCTCAATGGTGATGATGCGTTCGTCATTGGGGATGTAAGCCGACAAGACATTCAAAAGGGTCGTCTTCCCTGACCCTGCCCCGCCTGAAATGACGATATTCAACCGCGCTTGGACGGCTGCCTGCAGAAATTGGGCGGCTTCCTGCGTCAGCGTCCCGAAGGCGATCAAATCGCTCATCGTAAAGGGGTCGCGGGCGAATTTTCGGATGGTCACGCAAGGACCGTTGAGGGCGATGGGCGGGATAACGATGTTAACTCGGCTGCCGTCGGGCAATCGGGCATCCACCATCGGCACCCGCTCATCCACCCGCTTGCCCAAAGGCAAAAGGATTTTCTCAATGATGCGCATCAAGTGCTGTTCGTCCCGAAATCGCACCCCTGTCAGTTCCACCTTTCCCTTGCGCTCCACATAGATTTGGTGCGGTCCGTTGACCATGATTTCGGAAATTTCTGGGTCATCCAGCAGCGGTTGCAAAGGACCGTAACCGAGGATGTCGTTGATGAGGCTGATTTGCAGTTGCACCCGCTCGCTGCGGGAAAGGACGAGGTTGCGGGCAGTGACCTCTTCGTCAAAGGCTGCCTCCAACACTCGTGTCAAGGCATCCCGTTGCTGAATCAAAGCCGGGTCTCTGTCTAATTCCTGCATCAGCCGTTCTTGAAGGGTTTGCCGAAGATGTTCCAAAGCATCCTGCTGCCATTGCGACCGTTCATAGCGTTCCTTCAACGACCTGAAGGGGTTTTCAGGACCTTTGTCAATGGTCAAAGTCGGTGTCGGCACCAAAGGGGGCACTTTGATGCGCACCCTTCCTCCCTCTGGGAAGCCCTTATCCAGCACGGGCACCCGACTATCCACCCGCGCCCCCAGCAAACGGGCGATTTTGCGGATGATGCGGTTTAAATGCTCCTCATCCCGAAATGTTATCCCAACCCGTTGAACACTTCCCATCCGTTCCACCAACATCTCACTCGGTCCGTTGACGGTGATGGAAGTGACCATCGGGTCGTTGAGGAATTGCTCCAGCGGTCCAAACCCTTTCACCTCGTTGACGAACTCTTCCAGCAATATCCGCCGCTCTTCAGGACGCACCGAAAGCCCTTGCTCCTCTATCGCCGCTTCCAAGACCGTCTCTATGTGGGAACGCAGGTTCATCGGCGCCATCTCTTCAGCATTCGGGGGCAGACTTTCCAGCACCCGATCCATCAAGGCATCCCGCAACTCTTTCAAATGCCGCTCCGCTTCCGCTGCTTCTGCCTCCGCTGCCTTCACCGTTGATGGGATGGTCGCTTCTTGCTGTCCTTGCCGAAGGCGCTGCAGTAAGGACATCGCCATCACCCCGCACAAAAGTGTTGTGCTTCCCTTCGCCTTCCAAAGTGACTCAACGCACGGCGACTTCCTCTATCGGCTCGTAAAGGGAGTTGCGCCGAACGGGCACGAAGCCCGCCTCCTCAATGAGCCGCCGCAATTCCGCCTCTGTCAACCCCGTCGGGCTTTGCGCTCCCGCCATGTGGAAGATTTTCTCGTTGACGACCGTCCCGTCAAAATCGTCCGCACCAAAACTGAGCGCCACTTGCGCCAACTTGGGGTCCAACGAAATCCAGTAAGCCTTGATGTGGGGGAAATTGTCCAGCATCAACCGTGCGATGGCGATTTCCTTGAGGTCTTGCACGCCCGTCGTCGGCTTCCCACCCAGTTGGGTGTTGGCGGGATGATAAGCCAACGGGATGAAACACATGAACCCACCTGTCTCATCCTGCAACTGGCGCAACAAAGCGAAGTGGCGGGCTTTCTCTTCGGGCGTCTCAATGTGCCCATAAAGGAGCGTGGCGTTGCTCTTGAGCCCTAACTCGTGGGCGACCCGATGGACATAAAGCCATTGCTGCGGGGATGCTTTTCGGGGGAACAAAATGCGATGCAACCGCTCACTTAACACTTCCGCTCCGCCACCGGGCAAACTGCCTAACCCTGCCTCCCTCAGCCGCTCCAAAACCTTGCGAACGCTCAACCCTGAAATCTCGCTGAAGAACTGGATTTCTACGGCGGTAAAGGCTTTGATGTGGATGTGCGGGAAGGCTTCCTTGACACGCCGCACCAAGTTCACATAGTAGTCAAAGGGCAAGTCAGGATGCAACCCGCCGACGATGTGCACCTCACTCACCCGATCCCAAAGCATCTGACCCAACCGCTCCACATACTCGTCCACCGTGAACTCAAAGGCGTCAGGGTCATCTTGAAACTTGCCGAAGGCGCAAAAAGGACATCCCGCAAAACAAACATTGCTGTAGTTCAGGTGCACATTGACGACATAGTAGGCTTTGTCGCCATGCCGCTGCCGTCGCACATAGTCGGCAAGGAAACCGATGGTGAGCAAGTCGCGGCTTTGATACATCCGAACGCAGTCTTCCTCCGTCAGCCGTTCGCCAGCCAAAACCTTCTCGGCGATGTCCGCCAGTTCCGAGCGAGCCAACAACTCGTGCACGCACAGGCACCTCCTTAGGCAACGACCATCGCACCGCAAAAGATAACGCGCCCATCGCCATCTCGTTTTATCGGCAAAAGGATGCATCGCCATCTTCGCGGCTAATAGCCGCTCCAACGGAAGGTCGGAGAGAGCGTCGGGTTAGTTGCGACAATTGCAGCCACGACGCTGAATGGCGAGGGTCAGGTCGGATGCGTTATGATGCAGACGGTGCATTGAGCGTCGGCAATCGTTGCGATAGCGTCATCCGAGGGGCGATAGCAGCATGCTCGTTTTAGAGCGCATCCGCACTTACCTTTCGTTCGTTCGGTTTGAGCACACCGTTTTCGCCTTGCCTTTTGTCCTGACTTCGGCGTGGGTTTGTTCGGGTGGGATGCCGCCTTTGCGGCAGCTCTTTTGGATCATCGTCGCCGCCGTCGGGGCGCGTTCGGCAGCGATGGGCTTCAACCGCATCGCTGACTTGCACTTTGACCGCCTCAACCCCCGCACCTGTCATCGCGAGTTGCCGACGGGCAAGTTGACTTTGCGCCAAGCGTGGGCGTTCGTCCTTATCGCTTCGTTCATCTTCGTCTTCGCTGCCTATCAACTCAATCGGCTCGCTTTCGTCCTTTCCTTCCCGACGCTGGCTTGGCTCTTCGGTTACTCTTACACCAAACGCTTCACCGATTGGTCGCATCTTTGGCTCGGTTCAGCACTGGGCATTGCACCTGTCGGGGCATGGATTGCGTTGAAGGGCACGATTGAGTTGTTGCCGATCGTTTTGATGGTCGCCGTCACTTGCTGGGTGGCAGGCTTTGACATCATCTATGCGACGCTGGACGAAGAATTTGACCGACGCATCGGGCTGCATTCGTTGGTCGTGCGCTATGGCGCCCGCAAAGCATTGTGGGTTGCCCGAATGCTTCATGCCCTTTTCCTTTTGGCGTTAGCCCTTTTCGGGGAACTGGCGGGGTTGGGTCGGGTATTTTGGGTGGCGTGGCTGTTCATCGTCGGCTTCATCGCCTACGAGCACGCTATCGCCGAACCCGGCAACCCTCAAAAAGTCAACACCGCTTTTTTCACCGTCAACGGTATCGTCAGCGTCCTGCTCTTTGTGGCGACAGCGATAGATTTGGCGGTGTAGTGGGACAGGGACGAGGGAATTGCACTTAGATGCGCCGAATAGGGGCAAACTGACGGACTTCGGCGATGGCGTGGCGGGCAAACTCAACCCGCTTGCCGCTTAATCGCAGCCCTTGCTCGGCGACGATGCCCAACCCGCCAAAAATGCCAGCGAGGGCAAAAGTTGCCATCAAAGGGAGCAGCCACATTTGTCGGAGCCAGAATGCCATCAGCGAGCCGAGGAAGGTGATGGTTGCCGCCACGACCCCCATCGTCATCAGACCCGAAAAGGGGTTTTGGCTATAGCGGGCGAGAAAGATGAGCAAGGGCAAGTCGTGCAGGACAGCGAAGAAGCGTCTCAAGCCATACTTGGACTTGCCGACAGTTCGGGGGCGATGGTGGACAACGACTTCCGCGATGCGGGCTCCTTTGGCAGCGCAATAGATGGGCATGTAGCGGTGGTGCAACCCTTCCTGAGCGAGGGTTTGCAACACCCAAGCCCGATAAGCCCGCAACGAACAGCCTAAATCGTGCACCCGAACACCTGTCGCCCAAGCGATCAAAGCGTTGGCGATTTTGGAAGGGAGCGTTTTTGTGAAGGGGTCTTTGCGTTCCTTCCGCCAACCTGAGACGACATCAAAGCCTTCGGAGAGTTTCGCCAGCAACTTGGGGATGTCGGCGGGGTCGTTTTGGCGGTCGGCATCCATCAAAATGAGGACATCGCCTTCCGCCTGCAAAATGCCCACCATCGTCGCTATCGTTTGCCCATAGTTGCCTTTCAACCGAACGAGGGTCACTTCCTCCAGTGGCGGCAGGACTTCACCAGCCACTTGCTCCACTTCCAACGGTGTCCCATCCGTGCTGCCATCATCCACGACGATGACTTCCGTCGCGCAAGGCAATTGTTGGGCGACGGCAGCGATTTCCCGCAAAAGAGGGGCGAGGTTGCCCCGTTCGTTGTAAGCAGGAAGGATGACCGACAGCCGTTGCATTTTCCGTCCACCTCAAGGAAGGGTGATGCGCTGAAGGACTTGGAAAAGGTTGACCGTGCCCGACCGTGCTGCCAAGACGAAGCCTTGTCCCCGTTCTTGCCACATCAGCAAATGAACATCGCCGACGACAGCGCAGGTGACCGTCCGTCCGTTGAAGGTGAAGCGTTCCTGCTCGGTCGGTTGCAAGGGTAATCGGTCAACGGGAAACTGGAAGAGCAACACGGGCTGCCCATGGACAGTGAGGCGATAGAGGGCGATAGGCGTTTTCAGGCACTCACAAAGGCCCATCCGTTCCAATCGCCCCCAACGGGGCAAAGCAAGGAAGAGGGGAGCGATCGTGGCGGTTCGTTGATGCAAGCATTCCATCCCCGCAAAGCAGTGAGGGTTTGCTTGCCATTCAGGAGGCGCTTGAAGGTGGCGCTCAAAGAGACCGACGGCGATGGGGGGCGTCATGACAGGTGGCTGCCACCGACGGCGAACGAAGGATGCCGTCACGCCCGCCGATAACAACGCCGTCACGATGATTGCCGCCACCAAGCCACGCCGTAGCCGTCGGTTGGCTTTCACCGATTGAAGCCAGAGGCGAACGACATCAGTGCGGTGGAGGCGTTGGCGGAGGGCAGCGAGTTGGCGGTAGTAAGCCCGACAGGCAGCACAATGGCGCAAATGCGCCCAAAGGGCTTTTTGCTCTGACGGCGCCAACTCGCCATCCACCATCGCACTGATGGCTTCCCGCCAAGTTGCGCAGGCAGCATCGCCTTCAAAGCGTTCCATGGTGACCATCCTTGAACCGTGCAGGGCGCTACGACACCCAACGCCGTTTGCGGGCGTAATCCCAAAGCAACCGCCGCAAGATTTCCCGCCCCCGAAAGAGGCGAGAGCGAATCGTGCCGATGGGCACACCCAATTGCTGCGCTGCCTCAGCGTAAGAGAACCCTTGCAGGTCACACAAGATGACCACTTCTCGGAAGGCATCAGGCAATTGGGCTAAAGCCCGTTCCACTTCTTCGTCCAACACCTGCGCCAACAAAGCGTCTTCGGGCGAGATAGCGGCAGGGTCCGTCAGCAAACTCGCCTCTTCCTCCGCCAGTTCCATCTCCTCCAGCAATCCCTCCAACGAGACCGTCGGGACACCCCGTTGTTGTTGACGGTAGTGGCTGATGAAAAGGTTGAGCAAGATGCGCATCAACCACGCCCGCAAATTCGTGCCGCGCCGAAAGCGCCCAAAACCTTGAAAGGCGTGAAGTAAAGTTTCCTGCACCAAATCTTCAGCGCTTTCAGGGGATTGGGTCAGGCGCAAAGCGAAGCGGCGAAGTTCATCTCGCAAAGGCAAAACCGCCGCCTCAAACTCAGCGGCAAGGTCGTCAGCGGGAGAAAAACGCCAAGACGCCAAATGAGTGCGCGCCATCACAAATCACCTGCCCTTGACGGCGTTGTTTGCTGCGTCGTTTTTGAAGGAAAAGAACCGCTGATAAGCGTGTCACTGCCTTTGTGCGAACGCAACGGGTCTCGCCGAAAGTTAAGGTAAGCAAGCCGCCGGGGCAGGTTCGTTGAAGATGGCGGCGATGATTTCTTCAACGGGGGGCTCTTCAATGGTCAAATCTCGCACGGGCACGCTCGCCAACAATTCCGCCGCCACCGCCGAAGTTGCCTCCCGCTCTACTCGCAAGGTCACCCGCTGCCCTTGACAGGCAACCACTTCGCCCCATCGGGAAAGGGGACGGGGATCGGCACCATCCTCCAAGAGGACTTGCAAGACCTTCATGCGACCGTAACGCCGCAGCAATTCCTCTAAGTCGCCGTCGTAAATAAGCCGTCCATGGTTGATGACCATGACCCGACGACACAAAGCCATCACATCGTCCATATAGTGGCTGGTCAACAAGATGGTCGCTTGAGTGCGGCGGTTGTATTCTCGGATGAATTGGCGAATTTTCCCTTGAGCCAAGACATCCAACCCCAAAGTCGGTTCATCCAAAAACAAAACATGAGGGCGGTGCAACAGCGCCAGCGCCAATTCACATCGCATCCGTTCGCCCAACGAAAGTTGTCGGACAGGCTTGGAAAGTAAGGGCGACAAATCCAGCAAGGCGACGAGTTCATCCAAAGCCTCCCGAAAGGCGGCATCGCTGAGGTCATAGAGGGCTTTGTGCAAAAGGAAAGTTTCCATCGGAGGCAAATCCCAGACGAGTTGAGAGCGTTGACCCATGACCAAAGTGATGCGACGCAGGAAATCAGGTTGGCGACGGAAGGGCTCAAAACCCAAAACCCGCACCTCGCCGCCCGTTGGATGAAGAAGCCCTGCCAAAACTTTCAGCGTCGTCGTTTTCCCCGCCCCGTTCGGTCCCAGAAAGCCAACGATTTCTCCCTGAGAGATGGAGAAGGAAACGCCATCAACGGCTTTGACGAGACGATAGCGACGGCGCAACAGGCTCTTGACGGCGTTCCAAAGCCCCGGCTCTCGTTCATGCACCCGATAATACTTGCGCAGGTCAACGACACGAACGCACTCTTCCATCCCGCCGACTCCTTGAGGCGTCACAACCGATAAGTGCCCTCTTCTTCCTCTTGGCTCTCAAAGACCCGCTTGACGAGGGAGATCAACTCCAGCGGGCTGAAGGGCTTGGTCAGGTAAAGGTCGGCGCCATACTGATAGCCTTGCAGCACATCTCTATCTTGAGCGCGGGCGGTGAGCATGATGACGGGGATTTGGCTGGTTTCAGGGTCACTTTTGAGGCGTTGGAGAGCCTCAAAGCCATCCATGCGGGGCATCATCACATCCAAGACGATCAAGTCGGGTTTTTCTGCCTTCGCCTTCTCCAAGCACTCCACGCCGTCGTAAGCCGTCAGGACTTCATAGCCCTGCCGCTCCAGATTAACTTGCACCAAGCGGACGATGTGTCGCTCATCGTCCACGACTAAAACCCGTTTTTTTTGTCCGACCACTGGCTGCTGCATCGGCGATTCACCTCTCCCCAAGCATCCATGGAAGGCATTTAGCAAAGCGCGCTAAAACTTATAGCACCGCAGGGACACAACCGTCAAGGAAACGACCGCTCGCATCCCTGTGGCTGACGCGAGAAGGGGGAAGGTGCATGCCTATCTTGGTCATCATCGGGGCGCAATGGGGCGACGAAGGCAAGGGAGCCGTTGTCCATCGCCTCGCCAGCGAAGCCGACATCGTTGTCCGCTTTCAAGGCGGTGCCAACGCCGGTCACACCGTCATCCACGACGGCGAACCGCTTGCCTTGCACCTTTTACCTGTCGGCATCGTCCACCCCCACACCGTTTGTGTCATCGGCAACGGCGTCGTCGTAGACCCTCATGCCTTGCTGGAGGAAATGGCTGCTGTCCGTCAGCGAGGAATCACGGTCACGCCCGAACGGTTGAAACTTAGCGACCGAGCCCACTTGACTTTGCCTTACCATCGGATGCTGGATGCCGCCCGCGAACGGGCAGGCTCTCAGTTGCGTTTGGGCACGACAAGGCGAGGTGTCGGTCCGACTTATGTGGACAAAGTAGACCGCGTCGGCTTGCGGGTCGGCGATTTGCGCCATCCCGAACGGTTGCGGGAGAAGTTGCTCATCAACTTTGAGCACAAGCGCGCTTTCTTCAATGCCCTCCCGCCCGAAGAGCGCCCCGATGTCAACGCTTTGTGGGAAGAGTTACGACGAGTTGCCGAAACTTTCCGACCCTTCATCGCCGACACGGTGACTTGGCTGAACGAACAAGCCGATGCGGGCAAGCGCTTGCTGTTAGAAGGCGCGCAAGGGACGGGTTTGGATGTGGATTTCGGCACTTACCCCTTCGTCACTTCCTCCAACACGACCGCCGGCGGCGCTTGCACGGGCACGGGACTTCCACCGACCAAAATCACTGCCGTCTTGGGCATCACCAAAGCCTACACGACCCGCGTGGGCGATGGTCCCTTCCCGACAGAATTGCCCGAGGAAGCACAAACGACGCTGCGGGAGAAAGGACGAGAGTATGGAGCGACGACGGGACGACCCCGCCGATGTGGCTGGTTTGATGCCGTCTTAGTCCGCTACGCCGCTCAAGTCAACGGCTTTACAGCGATGGCAGTGACCAAATTGGATGTCCTTTCGGGTTTCCCCGAAGTGAAACTTTGTGTCGCCTACCGATGGCGAGGCGATACCTTGACGACTTTTCCAGCCGATGCCTGCGTGCTCAGTGAGGTTGAACCCGTTTACGAAACTTTGCCTGGCTGGGAAGAACCCCTCAACGGCTTGAAGGAATGGCATCAATTGCCCGCTAACGCCCGCCGTTTTTTAGATCGCCTCAGCGAGTTGACTGAAACACCCATCGCCTTCGTCTCCGTCGGTCCCGAACGGGATGCCATGCTTTTTGCTCCCGATGCCCCCGCTCTGTGGTGATTGCGGATGCGCCCTTACTGGCAAGGGCATTGGCAAAAGGCAGAAAGCAACTTGCGATCGGCGCGGCTTTTACTGGCTGCAGGGGAATACGCCCCTTGCATTGGCTGTGCCTATTCGGGGGTGAAAGGTCATGAAAGACCATGAACAGCCGTTGACGGACGACGAGCGATTGGCAGCCGAAAAATTTCTGAAAGCGCTGAAGGTTCGCTTCCCCGACTTGGCGGATAAGGCTTACTATCGGCGCGGTCCTGAAGAGACGGTCTATGTCTGCTTTGACCTGCCCAAGGCGCAAGAGGCGCAAGCATTGGATCGGGTTCGGAAAGCCTTGCGCCGACTGCGCGCTCAACTCCTCATAAAGCACAATGCCCTCATCTTGGTCATGCCCAAACTGCCCTTTGAACGCCCATCCGCAACAACAACCCAGCGAAAACGGAAAGGCGTGAAGGATAATGAGCCAATTGGCAAACCTGTTCGCCGAAGCCGTTCAGGCGGCGCGGCAAATCGCTGAACCTGATGAAAAAGCGTTAGCGCTCAGCCAAATCGCTTCCGCTTTGGCGCCCCACGACCGAGCGCAAGCACTGGCGCTTTTGGACGATGCCTTGCGTTTTGTCCGCCAAATTGATGACCCGCCATGGCAACTCTCAGTGCTGCTGACCGTCATCAATGCCTTTGCCGCTGTGGACGCCGAGCAGGCTTATCAGTTGGCGATGGATTTGCCCAGTGAGACGACGCAAGTGCTCGCCCTCACCGATGCCGTTGAACGATTAATGGAGCATGACAAAAGGACGGCACTTCGGTTTCTGCACGATGCCCTGCGCATCGCCCAAAGTATTCGCGACCCCGACAGCCGTGATGAAGCGATGGCAGCCGTCGCGGAAGCGTGGGCGCTTGTAGACGCCGACGAAGCCTTGAAACTTGCCGACCAAATCCAAAACATCGCTCAGCGCGCTTCCGCCCTCACTGCCATCGCCCGAACCCTTTCATCGTTTGATGCGTTGCGGGCAAAGGCGGTTGCGCAACAGGCATCGGAATTGGCGAAGCGGTTGCGGGACGCCGAAGAAAAAGCGATAGTGCTGGATGACTTGATTGAAACGCTGAGTGCCCTTGACATAGAGCAAGCCTTGGCGCTTGCGGAGATGCAACCTTTTCCTGACCGAAAAGCCGTCGCTTACGGTGTGATCGCCCAAGCCTTGCTCGCTCGCAACGAAGCGGAGCGGGCAAAAGCCCTTTTGGCAAAAGCCGCTGACATCGCCCGCAAGGTGAAAGACCCCGACCGACAAGCGTCAGTATGGCGCAACTTAGCGACGGTGATGGCACGGTTAGACGGCGAGCAAGCGCTCAATTGGGCGCGCCAAATTCGTGACCGCGATTGGCGTGACTGGACTTTTGGTGACATCGCCGCCGTCCTTGCTGAGCGAGACGCTGAGACGGCATTGGAAGTTGCCGAACAAATTCACGACCTTCAGGAACGGTCTTCGGCGTTAGCGGACATCGCCATCGCCTTAGGTCGCACCGATTTGTCCAGCGCCCTTTCCTTAGCCCGCCAAATCCCTGACGCCTTCTATCAAGTTCAAGCCCTCTGCCAATTAGCCAACCTTTGCTAACGCCCAGATTGTGACGAAGATGTCGCTCGTCTTGTCGCTGCAGCGCAATCCCTAAAAGACAGTCCTGCCAAACTTTCTCTGAACCCAAAAACAAGGTCGGGGAGAGCGATGAGCCAAGTCAGGACTTTGCCTGCCATCACCGACGATTTGCTTTCCGCCATCGTTCAAACCTTTCGGGATGTTGATGCTGATTTGGTGGCGGTGATTTTGTTCGGTTCCGCCGTTTATGCTCCTGACCTTGCCAGAGACCTTGACTTTCTCGTCATCACGGGTGACCCAAAGGAGCGCCAGCGTTATCAAGAGGCAGCCTTGCAAGTTGCCCGAGGGTGGGAGGTGGATGTCGTCGTCTGCAGGGTGGGGGAGAAGGTGAGAGGGCTTTCAGGGGCGGTCAAAGCCTTCGGGAAAGTCTTGTGGGGTGACGAAAGATGGCTTTGGGAGGTGACAAAAGACATGCCCATCCCATCCTTTGACGACGCCCGACGGACGGTCAGGGAAGCCGAAATGGATGCCCAAGAGGCGATGCGTTCGCAAGATGCGTGGCATGCCGACAGTCGGTGGCACAGCGCATACAACTGGCTTTTTGAGGCGGCGCGGAGGGGGGCGATGGCGTTTTTGAACACGCAAGAGAGCCGATGGGGCGTCTTGCGGGGGCAATTGCCTGAGCCTTTCCAAAGCGAATTTCGGGAGTTCATCAACGCTTTGCATGTTCGTTTTTGGTATGAAGGCGACTATCCGCAAGACAACCCTGAAGGGCACTTTCAGACTTGGCGAGACCGTGTGGCACAGTTTATTAGACGCCTTGGAACGGATGGCAAAGCAGGGGTGAGGTGACCAAAGTTGAGCAAAGTTCGGGTGCGCATCGCCCCATCGCCGACAGGCTCCTTGCATGTCGGGACGGCGCGGACGGCGCTGTTCAATTGGTTGTTCGCCCGCAAGGAAGGTGGCAAGTTTTTGCTGCGCATTGAGGACACCGATCGGGAACGCAGTAAGCCTGAGTTCGAGCGGGACATCATTGAGGGCTTGCAGTGGCTGGGACTGGACTGGGATGAACCCATCGTCTATCAGTCGCAGCGATTGGAGTTGTATCGGCAGGAAGCGCAACGGCTGTTGGAAATGGGCAAAGCCTACCCGTGTTTCTGCCCGCCTGAAGAGTTGGAGCGACGACGGCAAGAGATGTTGGCAAAAGGCATCACGCCCAAATACGACCGACGATGCCGTCGGTTGTCACCCGAAGAGCGGGAGCGGTTGATGAAAGAGGGGCGACCATTCGTCTTGCGGTTTGCGATGCCGTTGGAAGGCGAGATTCGTTTTCGCGACATCATCCGAGGGGAAATTCGGTTCGCCAACCGCGAGTTGGACGATTTCATCATCGTCAAGAGCGATGGCTTTCCGACTTACAACTTCGCTTGCGTCGTGGATGACCATGCGATGGGCATCACCCATGTCATTCGGGGCGAAGACCACATCTCCAACACGCCCCGCCAATTGCACCTTTACGCCGCCTTAGGTTACGAGCCACCTCAATTTGCTCACTTGCCTTTGTTGCTTGGACCTGACCGAAGCAAGTTGAGCAAAAGGCACGGGGCGGTTTCACTCAGCGAGTATCGGCGGATGGGCATCTTGCCCGAAGCGATGGTCAACTTTTTGGCATTGCTGGGCTGGTATCCGAGAGACCAGCGGGAAATCAAAAGCCGAGAGGAGTTAATCGCTGAGTTTGACCTGCGGGAGGTCAAGGCATCAGGGGCAATCTTTGACTTGGAGAAGTTGCTCTGGATGAACGGACACTACATCCGCCAAAAACCTGTGGACGAACTGGCGCATTTTTTAGTGCCCTACTTTGCCGAACAGGGTTGGCTTCATAACCCGCCGACGGATGAGGAATGGCGCTACCTGATACAAGTGACACCATTGGTGCAGGAGCGGATGCGAACGCTGCAAGAAGCCGTAGAGTTGGCGGAGTTTTTCTACCGTGAGCCAGAAAGTTACGACGAAAAGGCAAGGGCGCGCTTGAGCAAGGAAGGGGTTGCTGAATTGCTCTGGGAACTGTCTAACCGACTGGAAAGGTTGGAAGGGTTTGATGGGGAAGAAGTGGAAAGGACAGTGCGGCAGTTGGCGGCGGAGCGAGGCATCAAAGCGGCGGAAGTCATTCATCCGACCCGTGCCGCTTTGACGGGACGGATGGAAGGACCGAGCCTTTTCCATTTGATGGCAGTGTTGGGCAAGGAGCGGTGCGTGGGACGGTTGCGAAGGGCGGTCGCATGGCTACGAAGCGGTGCGGAAAGTGCCGCCACTTGACAAAAGGAGGGGTTGACGGATGTGGCGACGGATGATCAGTGTGGCAGCGTTAGCCTTGGCAGCAGTGCTCCCTGCTGCCGCCCAACAAGAGCCGCAAGCCCAAAACTGGGCATTTCGGCTGGGCGTTTGGTATCCCAGTTCCAGTTCCGTCCGAAACGCTACGACAAACTTCTGGGTCTACTTCGGCGCAGAGCGTTACCTTCCGACCATCGGCACCGTGAGTTTGGACTACAGTGAAGGTTCGGACACCAACAACAAAGTCCGCATGTTCTCGCTGTTTGTCAACTCCCGCCAAAACTATGCTCCCAAGTTGGACTTGCTGGCGGGCTTGGGCATTGTCAACGCCAAAGTTACCGCAGCCGGTGTTGACCGCACCCGCACCCGATTGGGCGGAACCGTTGGGGTCGCTTATGCCCTGACCCCTCGGGTGGAATTGCAGGTGCGCTATCAAGTCGGGGGCTTCAAGGAGGTCAACGGTTTTGTGGCGACAGTGAACTTTCGCTTCTAACCCCTTGCCGCCCTTCGCCCGTCTCACGCCCTCCACTGAAAACCTTCCGACGGAACTCAAAAGGCAGGCACAGCGCTAAAGCAAACGGCGGAGTGTGGGGCAAATCCGAAAGCAAGGAGGCGATTCAGCATGGCGCGGTGCCTGCTGATGGTGTTAGGGTTATCGGTCTGTCTCCTTTGCGGCGCGTGGGCAGCCGAACAAGAGAATGGGGAAGGAAGTCGGGTCGGGCTGCAGTTGGGAGCGTGGCGTCCGACTTCCAGCGGCGTTCGGCGGCAAATCAAAAGCACCTGGCCGTATGTCGCCTTGACCTATTCGCTTCATGCAGGCGAAGGGGAAACCCCTTTGGCGCTCCTTCTGGATTGGACGGGGCGCAAAAACAGCAACACCCAGTCTAAAGTGACCCAAGTGGATTTGCTGGCAGTGGTTCGGCAAGGGGCTTCCGCTGACCGTGAAGGAAAGAGCCACTTTTACTGGACTGCTGGCATCGGTCCCCTTTGGAGCCGCGTGGAGGATATGGGCAACAAGACGACTCGCATTCGGGCTGCGGGCACGGTCGGCATCGGTTGGGCGTGGCAGCGGCGGTTAGGTTTGGAGTTGCGCTATCAAGTCGGCAGTTCTAAGTTCAACACGGGTGCTTTGCTAGCGCTCAATTTGGGCTTCTAACTTACTGCCCCACACTCCGCCACGCTTGCCAAAGGACTCGCTTGGCATTCGCCAAAACGATAAGTGGCTCTTGGTCAGGCAACGGCTTCACTTCAAAACTGAGGCTGGGCACTCCAAAGGGACCGGGGCGATGGAAGTAACCGCTGTAATGCAACGCCTCCAGAAAGACGCGCACTTGCGGGACATCGTTTTCCCCTTTCGGATATCCGAAGGGCGGATGTTGGTCGCCATAAAGTGGGTCAGTGGCGTCCAGAACACAATTTCCCAAATGGACATGAAAGACGAAATCGCCCAGCAACTCTGACAGGCAATCTTCGGGTGCTTCCTTCAGCAAAGGCAAATGGCTCAGGTCAACGAGCAAGCCGAAGTGAGGGTGATTTGCCCGCACCCTTTCTGCCAGCACCCGCGCCAATGAACTGGGACCGATGAGGGTTCTTTTGTCCACCTCGCGGTCAAATTGCTCCACCAAAATCCACATCGGTTCTCCTTGGGCATGGTCGGCAGCGTAAGCGCAAAGGTCATTGAGGGTTTGGACAAAGGCGTTTAACTCGCCCGCCTCATCGCCGCCAAAGGGACCACTCATTAGGACGAAGGTGCGGGCGTTGAGGGCGATGGCTTCGTCCAGACACGCCATCAAAATCTCAAGGGCATGACGGCGCGTGGCGGTGTCGGTCGCTGATGGGTTCAACTGCCTTCGCAAGATGACGGGCGTTGCGGCAAAGGCGCAGTCAAGATGCGCTGCCTCCAGCAACCTTCGCACTCTCTCCCGTGTCGCCTCATCAGGCATCTTGGTCAGTTCCACCAGCGAGAAGGCATCGTCCAGTGCCAATGCCCGCAAAGAAGCGAGCAGCGCTTCGGGGTCTTGGTCAGTGTTCGGAAACGCCATGAATTGCACGACGCCCAACTGAAATGGGACGAAATTTTGCCCCCTCATGGACAAGAGAGCGCTGATGCCTCGTCGCCTTTTGGCGACGCAGGGAAGCGCCCCTTCACCTCCTCCTTCAGCGATGTCTTACACCCTTAAGCATGACACTGCCCTTCGTTCCCTACAAATCTGACTTTCGTCGGGTCACTGCACAGAGGTGCGGGCAAAACGCCTCTTTCGCCAGAGGGCGGCAGAAAGGATGAAGGTGGCAAGTAGGGAGGGCAGAAGGAAGGCAGTGAAGGCGGTGTGATGCTGCAACACCCAACCGCCCAAAAGCGGACCGAGCACTGCCCCCGCTCCGACCCCGGCTTCGTGGCGAGCGCTCCCTTTCACGCTCCGACCCTGCGAAAGGATGGACAGGTAAAGGCTAATGATGGTCACCAACCCCGCCGCAAACCCCAGCGCAAATAAAACGATGCCCAGTGCCATTCGGTCTCTTAGCAAGCCCAGCAGCAAGGCAGAAAAGGCGACGCTCCCTTGTGCCCCAACGACCCACCGCCATCCGACCCGCCGAAGCAACTTCGGTGCCACGATGAACGCCAACCATTGACCTCCGTTCAGAAACGCCAAAACTTGGCTCACTTCCCCGGGAGTCCAACCCCAACGCTTGCCCAATTCCGTGAAGAGGACGATTGTCTCAAAGAAGGCGAAGGAACGCACCAAGTTGCCTAACTGCGCTCCAACCACCAATTCGTCGGGAGGCAATGGGTCGTCGGCGATTTCTTTGGGCGTTGAGGGCATATCCACCTCGGAAGGAAGCCTCAACGCTATCAGCATGACGACCAAGACACTCATGGTCGCCAGAAGGAAAGGGAGGGCAGGATGTCGCTCAAAAAGCGTCCCAACGATTGCCGTCCCAACGGTCCGACCGCCGCTCCACGATAGGTTGTAAGCCAGCAAGGCATAAAGCAAGCGAGACGACGAAATGCCCACTCCTGCCGATGCTTGAGTGGGTGGCCAAAAGAGGGCTAAGCAAAGCCCGTTCAGGCAGTTCAACATGCCCAACGCTGTCACCCATTGGGTCACGCTGATGCCTGCCAACATGCCGCACAGCGACAGGACGCCAACGCTACTGATGAGCATGCTGCGTTTTCGTCCCCAAGCGTCGGTGAGGGGTTGAAAGAGGAAGCAACCGATGGTATAGCCCAGCGGTCCTGCTGCCCCGATGATGCCCAAGGTGGTAGGGCTTGCCTTCCATTGCACTGCCAACATGGCTGTCGCCACGCCGACCAAGGCACCCGCAAAGTCCATGAAGACGGCTAAGGCACATGCCCATTGCCAAACCGAAAGCCTCTTCATTACCCCGTCCGCCTTTCCTTACTGCCCATCATCGGCAAAAATGTCTGTTGCGATGCCTTCAAAGTTTGTGCCCAAAGTCGTTCGTAAGCCAACGCCAACAGCGTCGGCAAGGGCATGACATCTTCTCGGTTGTAGCACAAAAGGGTCTGCAGGGCTCGCTCATCGCCGCCATCCACATAGCGCCACCAAAGGTGAACGGCATCCCAACCGTTCAACCCGTCCGTTTGGGGCGAGCGAGATAATCCCACTTGTCGCTCTACGGCTTTCAACCCACCCCGCAAACCCAAACGGCGCAGCAGCGGGCAAAGGTCAAGGTGCAAGGGGGGCAGTTGCCAATCGGGAAAGTTTGCCCGCAAGACGGGCAAGTCAAAGTGGCTGCCGCCATAAGTGACGAGCATTTTTGCCGACTCCAACCGTTCCCTTGCTTCGTCAAAGTTGTCTTGCCCCCGAACGAAGGCGCGATAGCCCTCGCTGTCGGCGATGCCCAGCACGGTGATGCGGTGCGTCCCGTCCGTCTCCACATCCAGAAAAACAGCCCGATGGACAAAATCAGGGATGGCGCGCCACCATGCCGATTTGGGCAACCGCATCGCAAAGTAAGCGGCGTTACCCACTTCATACGCCTCCAACGATGCTTCCGCTTCCCGCTGCCACTCATCCCACAAGTGGCGCCAAGGCGATGGCGCAACGGAACGGACGATGGCATGCCAATCGCAAAAGCCAAACCGCCACAAGGCTCGCTCCCGCCGCTCGCCGACCTGCGGGAAATGCAAAAAAGTGCGCGTCAACATCAACGGTCACCTTCCGCCACAATTTTGCGACGCATCTTGCCGAAAAAGGGCGATGGTTGATGGCAGCGCTGACTTTCACCGACTTGGCATTAAAAACAGCGACGCAGTTAGAGTGGCTGGAGACGAACGGCTTGGGCGGTTACGCCTGCGGCACCGTCAGCGGCATCCGAACCCGCCGCTATCATGGCTTGCTTGTCGCCGCTTTGCGCCCGCCGATAGGACGCACCTTGCTGTTCGCCGCCGCCGACGAGCAAGCGAGCGACGGCAAAAACACCTTCCCTCTCACCGCTCACCTTTTTCGGGATGGGACAATGACGGCTTGGACGCCCTTAGAAAGTTTCTCGCTGGACTGGTGTCCTCAATGGCGTTACCGTTTGCCTTGCGCCCTCATTGTCAAACGCCTCTTCATGCCCTATTTGCGCAACGCCGTCGCCCTGCGTTACTTCGTCTGCGCTTCCTCGCCCATTACCTTGCGCATCCGATTGTTCGTTGCTTGGCGCGACCACCATTGGACAATGCGCCCCGTCGTGCCCTTTTCCATCGTCCCGACCGAAAACGGTTTCGCCATCAGCGCCAACGGTCAAGCCCTTTGCTACTTTGCCCACAACGGCGATTTGTTTTTGCCTGATGGCAACTGGTGGCACAACTTTTGGCTGCCGATAGAAGCGGAGCGAGGGTTGGATGACACCGAGTCGCTCTTTTGCGTCGGCACGATCGTCAAGGGTTGGGAGGGCAATGATGGGCATTTGGACATCGTGGCATCCGTAGAACCATCCGATATTGCGGAGGTAGCGGAATGGGAGGCGGAGAAGCGGAGACGATGGCGAATGGTGGGTGATGATGACGAGTTGACGAAGGTTTTGAGGCGGGCGGCGGAAGCCTTCATCGCTCTGCGTTCGTCGTCGGGCACTCGCACGGTCATCGCAGGCTACCCTTGGTTCACCGATTGGGGGCGGGATGCCTTGATCGCCTTGACAGGCTTGACCCTCGTGACGGGACGCTTTGAAGTTGCCCGCGAGATTTTGCTGACCTTTGCCCGCCACCTTTCTGACGGGTTGGTGCCCAACTTTTTCCCTGAAAGCGGTGACCCGCCAGCATATAACACCGTAGATGCCACCCTCTGGTTTGTCCTCGCCCTTTACCGCTACCTGCGTTACACCCGTGACTTTGCGACCTTGCGGGCGCACTTTTGGCGACCTTTGCGGGAGATTGTGGATTGGCATTTGCGTGGGACGCGGGACGGCATTGGCACTGACCCGAAAGATGGCTTGCTGCGTTGGCAGGCGCAAGGCGAAGCCCTCACTTGGATGGACGCAAAAGTCAACGGTGTTCCTGTCACGCCCCGCATGGGTAAGCCCGTGGAAGTCAACGCCCTTTGGTGCAACGCTCTTCTCATCCTTGCCCATCTCGCTGCCGAGTTGGGCGATGGGTTGATGGAACGGACGGCAAAAAGTTGGGCAAAGAAAGCACGGCAAAACTTTGAACCGACTTTTTGGAACCCTTCGGCAGGTTGCCTCTTTGACGCCATCCCTCCCGACGGCACCCCCGACCCATCCGTTCGGTGCAATCAATTGCTGGCACTTGCGTTGCCCTTCCCGCTCCTTTCGTCCGAAAAGGCGAAGGCAGTGTTGCGGTGCGTGGAGGCGAAATTGCTGACGCCTTGCGGCTTGCGGACGCTTTCTCCCGATGACCCTCGCTACTGCGGGCGTTACCTTGGTCCGCCTGAAGTCCGTGATGCCGCTTATCATCAAGGGACGGTTTGGGCGTGGTGGTTCGGTGCTTACGCCGATGCCGTTGCGCAGGTGGAAGGGGACGAAGCGGTGCGGCAAAAAGTGCGTCCGTTGTTGGAAGCGTTTCTGCGGCGGCATTTGCGGGAAGGATGTGTCGGGCAGGTGGCGGAAATTTTTGACGGCGACCCACCTCATGAACCACGCGGCTGCTTTGCTCAGGCATGGAGCGTCGCTGAAGTTTTGCGGGCGTGGAGAGAGCGAGTCCGCAGGAAATTACCGCCACCTCTCTGGCGGGACGAAGGACTTTAGGCGTGGGACAGAAAAGCGACAAGGTTTTAACCGCGTCCCATCAATTGGTGGTGTCGCTATCGCTTGGGGTGGGGAGCGCAAAAGTTTCCACGACAGGCTCGCGCAGCAGCATCAAGCGCGCCATCCGTGCCCGTTGGGCGACGGGCAAGGGCAAGTCTTCCAGTTGCCGCAATAACTCCGCTGTCTGAAGCATCAACCGTTGCAAATCGCCCTCCTCGCTCCCACTGCGTTGCACCAACACCGTCCAATCCCATTTGCCTTCTGCCCATCGGAAAGCGGCGGCGGCGCGCCGATGGGCATCACTCCATTGCTCGCCCTCCAGTTCGTCGGTGAACTTTGACGGGGGCAGTTTGTGGCGCTCTTCCAACTCTTCCAACTCATAAGCGAGCCACCAAAGGGGCTCCAAGTTGACGCGGGCGACAGGGAAGCGGGGCGACCGTTCCGTCGTGAAGGCGGCTGCCCATGCGGCAACCTCCTCAGGCGTCAAGGTGTCCATCAAGCCCTGTCGGATGGCTTCCACGATGAACAGCGACCGCTCGTGACGGATGAGCAACGCCCACTCGCCGATGACCGTCGGTCTCCAATCCTCCGTCAAGTAGCCCAACTCTTGAAGCAATTCCGCCCGCCGTTTGAACTCCGTGCGCAGTTCTTGACGGACAGCCCGCGCTCGTCGGTGGCTGCGTCGCGCCATTTGATAGACGGCGAAACTTTTGTCCACAATCGTCAACGCCGCCTCAAAGCCATGATGCGCCAGCAAGTTGAGGACTTGGTAATACTGCACACGAAACGCCGACCTCAAATCCTCTGGTTCGCTTGCCGCCAACTCCCTTGCTACCTCAAAGTCGCGAGGGTGGCGGGGGAGGACGAGGACGAAGCCGACTTTATCTTTGCCTCGCCGTCCTGCCCGTCCCGTCATTTGATGGAACTCTAACGCTGTGAGCATTCGCTCACCCTTTTCGTCTCGCACCCGCAAAGTCGGTAGGACAACCGTTCGGGCGGGAACATCCAAACCTGCCGCTAAGGTCGTCGTGGCAAAGACGGCTCGCACTAAACCCGCCCTTAGCATCCGCTCCACACAAATTTTCCATGCTGTCAAGTGCCCTGCATGGTGGGGCGCAACGCCTGCCTCAATCAAATAGCGCGCCATCGGGTGCTCCCAAAGGCGTGGGAACAGTTGTGCCAGTTGAGCGAACATCGCTTCCCGTTCCTCACGACCTTCAGGCATCTTGAAGTGGCGGAAGGCTCGCACCGCCTCGTCACAATCGCGTCGGCGGGGAAGGAAGAGGATGGCGGGCAACAAATTCCGCTCCCTCAGCCGCTGCACCAAATCAACGGGATGGACGCGCTGCCAAAGCAGCCGACGCAACGCCCGCTCAGGCAACATCTTGGCGATTTCCAAGGGCAAGGGGCGACCGAAGCGGTCTAAAAAGCCGTAGCGAAGGGGGACGGGACGGGCTTTGCTGTCCACCCAAATGAGCGCTATCTCTTGCCCTCGCACCTCTTTCATCCAACCCGCCAACTCATCGGCATTGGCGATGGTCGCCGACAGCAGCAACAAGCGACTTTCAGGGGGCGCCAAAATGATGACCTCTTCCCAAGTCACACCCCGTTCTGGGTCGGCAAGGTAATGGGCTTCGTCCAAAACAATCAAGTCGGCGGCGACTTCACCGACCGTCGGCGCCGCATAGAGCAGGTTGCGCAGCACTTCCGTCGTCGCCACGATGATGGGCGCCTGCGAATTCTCCCGCCGCTCGCCGGTCAACAATCCGACTTGGTGCTCGCCAAACAACTCACGGAAGGCATCGTATTTCTGGTTGCTCAATGCCTTCAACGGGGTCGTATACCAACAGCGTCGCCCTTCGGCGACGAAGTGGGCGATGGCTTGTTCGGCGATCCAAGTTTTGCCGCTGCCCGTCGGGGCGACGACGAGGGTGTCTCGTTCCATGACGGCTTGAAGGGCAGCCAATTGAAAATCGGACGGCGTGAAGGGCTGAGGTTCGGGTTCGCCCATCCCTTCCAAAAACTCCCGCACCCATTGGCGGACATCCCGTCCTGCCAAAAAACGCGGGGCAGTGACCGTCGGGTTCACCGGCGACCGATGCTTTCGTGCCATCCTTTCGCCCTCCATCGTTTCTCTTCCGTCGTCTCCCAACAAGTTTGCCAGTCATCGCAACACTCTACCCGTCTCCCGTCTCGTTTGACAAAAACCCTTCGCCTAACGGTGAACTTGCCTTTCGTGTTAACCTTTGAGCGGCTTATCAAATGGGCACGGAGGTGAAAGGGGAATGAGCAAGCAAGCCGTCTTCACACCGAAGGCGCCGACACCGAAAGCGCCTTATTCGCAAGCCATCGTCGCTAACGGGTTCGTCTTTGTCTCGGGACAGGTCGCCATTGACCCTCAAACGGGCGACCCTGTGCACGGCACTTTTGAAGACGAACTGCGCCTGACGCTGAGCAACTTGAAAGCCATCTTGGAGGCTGCGGGCAGTGGATTGGACAAAGTCGTCAAGGTCACCGTCTTCCTCGCCGACATGAGCAACTTCCCGAAACTCAACGAGATTTACCGCGAGTTTTTCCCTCAGCCCTACCCCGCCCGCACGACCATTCAGGCTCAACCGCCCGGCGGCTTCCAAGTGGAAGTGGAGTGCATCGCCACCCTTTGACCGATCCGATGGAGTGACTTGAGCATGGAACCCGTCATCCGTTTGCTCTGCGACCTGATCGCCATTCCCAGCGTCAACCCCTGTTTCGCCGACGGGACGGGAGAAGGGGCAATCGCCGATTTTTTAGAAACCCACGCCCGCAAGGCAGGCTTGGAAGTGCAGCGACAACCTGTCGCCGATGGGCGGGACAATGTGCTTATCGGCATCGTCGGGCAGGGCAACGAGACCGTTCTGTTGGAAGCCCACATGGACACGGTGACGGCGGAAGGGATGACCATCCCACCCTTTGACCCGCAAGTGAAAGACAACCGCGTGTTCGGGCGAGGGGCATGCGACACGAAGGCAAGTTTGGCGGCGATGCTGCAAGCGTTGATAGAAGTCGCCCGAAAGGGAACGCCACCGCGCACCGTTTGGTTGGCAGCGACAGTGGACGAAGAGAATGCCGTTTTGGGCATCCGAAAACTAATCGCCGACGGTTTCCGCACCGATTACGCCGTCGTCGGCGAGCCGACCGACCTGCGCATCGTTCACGCCCACAAAGGCATTGTGCGTGGCTACATCGTCACCAAAGGCGTTAGCGCTCATTCGTCCCATCCCGAACGGGGTGTGAACGCTATCGGCATCATGGCGAAAGTCCTTTTGGCGCTGGAGCGTTACGATGCAGAATTGCGGATGCGCCATTATCCTCTCGTCGGCAGCCCAACTCTCACGGTCGCCACCATTCAAGGCGGACGGGGGTTGAATTTGGTGCCTGACCATTGCGCCATCGGCATAGACCGCCGAACCTTGCCTCAGGAAGATCCGCTGAGCGCATGGGATGAATTGCGCCTTTTCCTTTTGAGCCAACCCGAATTGCAAGGGTTGCCGATAGAAATCCCGCCACCTTTGTTGATGCATTGGGGCATGGAGTTGCCCGCCGACAGTTTGCCCGTGTTGCGGTTGAAGGAAGCGGGGGAGCGGGCTTACTGCCCGTTAACCTTGGGCGGTGTCCGTTACACGACCGATGCCAGCGAATTGGTGCGGGCGAACATCCCTGCTTGCGTCTTCGGTCCTGGCAGCATTGAGCAAGCCCACGCCGCAGAAGAGTGGGTCGCCATTGAGCAAGTTTTGCTGGCACAAAAAGTGTTGGAACACTTGATTGGGGACGAGGGAGGCGTTTGAGAAGGCGAAGTTATGCGTCCGTTTTGAACAAGGCTTGCTCCATCAGCGCCCAGAAGCGTTGCCAGTCCACGCTTTTAATGACTTCGCCATTGCCTGTCGGGTCAGCGGTGATGACAGTGCAGCCTTTGGTTTGTTCGCCTCGCAATTCCACTTCCACCCGCACCCGCTCCGTTTCCGCCAAATCGGGGAAGAGAGCGATGGCGACAGCAAGGGGGTCGTTTAAGACGGGCAACACAGCGCCCGTGCTGCGCTGCCAAAGCGTCGTCAACTGCCAAAGCAATTGACACCAAGGGCTCTCGTGGGTGCGCAATCGCTCCAACATCTCTTCAGGCATGACGGCATGTTGGGTGATGTCTTTGGTGACGAGGGTGAAAGGGGCGGGGCTGCTGACGACGATGTGGAGGGCTTCAGGGTCTCTGCGGGCATTTGTCTCGGCATAAGGCAAACCCGTCGCCCCCGCCATCATCACGACCTTTTTGACCAACCTCGTCAGCCCCGGCTCCATGCGGAAAGCCAACGCCACATTGGTCAGCATGCCCAGCGTGACGACCGTGAGTTCGGTGGGATTTTGTCGGATGACCGTCCGCAAAAAATCCACGCCATCGGCGGGTGGGACGAAGACGCGGTCAATCGTTTCCAACACAGCGGCTTGATCAGGAAAATGGCGCAAGGGTTCGGCGACCAACGGTTGGGCAGAACCTGCGGCGACCGGCACCGTCACCCGCCCACAAGCGCCCAAAACCTTGCGCGCCAATTGCGCCCGCAAAGTCGGGGCGCTGCCGACGGTCACGATGCCCAGCAACTCCGCTTCGGGCAATCGCGCCGCCAAGGTCAACGCAAAGGCATCGTCCACATTGTCGCCGATGTCGGTATCAAGGACGAGTTTGACCGCCATAGTCGCTCCTTTCGCGGCTTTCAGCCGCTCCGATGAGTTATTGCCTCAGGTAGCAGCGCAACAAGGCGATGAGCCACTCCATTTGCCGCAGCGCCATCGCCCCATCGCAAAGGGGTTCGCCTTTGCCCTCTACGGCTTGGATAAAGCGGCGGATGGAGACCCGCATGAAATCGTCCACGATGCGTTCGCCATCGTCAAAGCGAAGGCGGGTGTGGAAGATGCCTTGTTCATCCCGAAAAGGTTCAAAGCGGACGAGCCAATCGCCCCATGCGATGCTCCGCTCCCATGCTCCCTCCAGTCGGGCAACCCGAAGGGTCACGGGCAACTCTTCGCCGCTTAAGAGGCGGAGGGAAAAGTGAGCCGTCAAAGCATTGATGCTTTCGTCAAAAGTGGCTGTCTCTGTCTCTACTTCCGCATCAGGGAAAAGAGCGAGGAGCAGACTGATGGGATGGGGCGACAAGTCCACCCACAAACCGACGCCGCTAAAGTCGCGCTCCCTCATTCGCGCCTCCATCGTCAAACGCACCGAAGGAGGGAGGGACGAAAACCGTTGTCCCAAAAGCGCCCGAAGGTGGGGGGCGGCAGCGACATATTGCGTGTTGATGGCAAATTGCCGTCCAAGCCGCTTTGCTTCGGCGACTACTTGTCGCGACAATTCAAGGGCTTCCTTCATGCGGTCTTCGCCCAGCCACACCAACGGCTTTTCGCACAACACATGCGCCCCGTGCCGAAGGGCTAACAAAGCGTGCTCAGCGTGTAGGTGATGAGGGGAACAGACGCTGACGGCATCGGGGCGTTCCCTTTGAAGCATCTCCGCCACATCGGCATAACCGCGCCCAGCAAAGTCGGGAACGACTTGGCGCAGAGCGGTTTCGTTCGCATGGAGGGTTTCAGGACGGGAAGCGACGAAGGCGACGACCTGCGCCCCTTCATGGGCGAACCACTGGGCATGAAACTTCCCGACACCGCGCACGCCGATGACCGCCACCCTCAACGCCATCACCAAACACCTCCCGTCTTGCCGTCGGTTTCCGCCCTTCACACGCCCTTTTTGCTCAAGGTGCGCGCCAACTCTAAAAGGCGTTGGTAGCGTTGAAAAGGGATGAAAGGCGGGACGGGACGATCAAGGCAGAACAAGTAGCCCGTCGCCGATGCCCCCATCCCCAAAGCCACTTTGGTGCGCACCTCTTCTTCGGCGGCTTCATCGCTTTCCATCAACCGATCCGCAGAAACGCCGCCGCCCAGCGTCACCTTTTGACCGAAAGTTTCCTTGTAGGCGGCAAGGTCATTTTGGCTGAAAGTTTCCAGCGGCAAAACGGCGTCTATCCCGCTCTTTTGAGCCATCTTGACAAAAAGGTCTACTTTGCCTTGCGTGTAAAGGAGCACCGCAAGCCCCCGCCGATGCAACTCCCTCGTTAGTTGCCGATGATAAGGCAAGAGGATGCGCCGATAATCTCCCTCCGTCAGAAACGCCCCATGCGTGTAAGCCAAGTCAGCGTGCAACCAAACGCCGTCCAATTGGAACGAGGACAACGCTTTGAGCGACAAATCCACTGTCTCTATGATGAGCCGAACGCCCGTCTCCAAGATTTCGTCCAGCAAAGGTGGCTGGGTTTGAAAGGCTTCCACCCATTGACGGCTGCCGAGCAACCGACGCACCAAAGTGCACGGCTCCACGAAGGACAGGGCGATGAAGCGATGGTGTTTTTGGGCGTGGGCAACGCGCTCAGGCAAATCGTCGGGCAACCGTCCCTCGTGGGCTTTCAAGGCGGGACGGATTTGCCGCCAATCGCGCATTTGTTTGACAGGGAAATCCAGTTCCTGCGGTTGAGCGTGATAAACCTTCCAACGCTTTCGGGTGACACCATCGGCTTCCACGACGATGCGATACTCGTCCGTCTCGTCTATCACTTCCTCCCGCCAACCCATCGTGCAATCAACGGGCAGGCAAACCAAGTCCAAGTCAAAAAAGTCGGCGGGAGCGACATCGCTCGGGTAACCTTCCCGTTGCCATTGCTGAAGGGTTTCGGGCAAGAAGTAGCAGTCTACGCACGGCACTCGGTCAAGGGGTTGGCGCCTCAACGCCCGCCAGACCCGTTCTCTGGGCGAAAGGTCAACCGGTGGTGGTGTGTCAGCAGGACGGTGGCGTCGCCAAAACATCCTCGCTCACCTCGTCGCTGGCGAAGGCGTCGAAGCCTTTAACCGCTCTTGCAGTTGCTGGATGAGCGAACGCAATTGGCGAAGGCGCTCGCCGAACTTTGCCCAATCGCCTTGTCGGGCGCTTGTTTCCGCTTCCGTCAAAGTGCGTTCCATCGCTTCCGCCAACCCTCGCAATTCGGCGTTGGCGAAGTGTTCATCGGTCGGCAAGGAAGGAGTCGGCGCAACGGTTCGTCCGAGCAAGCGCGCCAAGGCTTTCGGCAATGTCTCGTCCATGACGACCCGCTGTTGGTCGGCGACGATGACCCGTTTGAGTTCGGGCAACCGTGTTTGCGTGGAGACCAAAAAGAGCGGCTCTACATAGAGCAAAGCACCGTCCAAAGGGATGACGAGCAGGTTTCCCCGAATGACATCCGAGCCCCGTTGCCGCCAAAGGGTCAAGTCTTTGGAGATTTCGGCGTCATTGTCAATTCTGGCTTCAATTTGGGCAGGTCCGTAAACTTGCTCACCCGGCGGCATCCGCAGGATGAACAAGTCGCCGATGTGGGGGGGGTCACATCGTGCCATCAACAATGCCACTAAATTGTGCCGCTCCTGTTTGCCCGGCACACCGTAAGGCGTGAAGGGCAAAATAAGGGCAAATTCAACGGGACGCCCTGAAGAGGCTTGTCCTCCCTCCCGACCACCAGGCAGGCGCATCATGACATAGTAGGGCTCTATCAGTTGCCGCTCCTCGCCATAAACCTCTTGGGCGATTGCCCACCTGTCTTCCTGCTGATAAAACTGCTCTGGGTCAGTGATGTGGTAAAGCAACAATCGCTCCGCTTGCAGTTGCAGCAAGTTGGCGGGATAGCGCAAGTGCGCCTGTAAACTCTTGGGCATTTCCGAAAGGGGACGGAACATGGAAGGAAAGATGCGGGCATATACCCTAACGATTGGGTCGGTCGGGTCGGCGAGGTAAAACCTCACCGTCCCATGGTAGGCGTCAATGACGACCTTGACAGAGTTGCGGATGTAATTGATGTCAACCCGCTCCACTGTTTCTCCGCCAGAGAAAAGCACCGTTTGCTCCCACACTGTCGGCTCCGCGTAGGGAAAGCGGTCGCTGTAGGTGTAGGCGTCCATGATCCAAAACAGGCGTCCGTCAGCGATGACGATGTAAGGGTCTTTGTCAAAGAGCAGAAAGGGAGCGATGGCTCTGACACGCTCGTGAATTTGGCGGCGGAAAAGCAAGCGGCTTTCGGGCAGGATGTCGCGGTTGAGGGCTAAAGAGACCTCCCCAAAACGCAGGGCAAAGGCGAGGCGCATCAACGGGTTGCCAATCGGCACACCGCCTCGCCCCCGATAAGTCGTCCGAGCCATCGTCTCGCTTCCTTCCCCCGTCCCTCGTCCCCCGCCCCGTTTTCCGCTGGTCGGGTAGTCAAACTCCTTTTGACGGGTTCGGACGACGATGTAGTCGTTCGTCAACTCGCCAAAGTAAATGCGAGGTTCTTTCACCTGTAACTCACGGAACTGGCTAAAAGGTGGGATGTCTCGCACCCAAAGGACAGGCATCCCTTCCCGTTCCACTTCGTTGACGGGGACGACGACAACGCCAAAGCCATGCGTCCATAGAAAGTGGCGGCTGAACCAACTGGGACGCAACTGCTCTATATCCAACTCCCTCGCCGCTATCATCACCTGCCGATAAGACCCTCCCACCCGATACCTGTCTATGTCCACATCGGCGAAAGTGTAGTAAGTGCGGATGGCTTGGTTTTGCCGTAGGTTCTCATGAAGCGGACGGTAATCCCAAAGGCGAACGCTCTCCAAAAGGGTGCGGTTGTTGGCGATCAAGTCCGGTGTCACAGCGCCGTGAAATGGGTAGGCGTCCATCTGAACCTTGTGAAGACCGTAGGCGATACGGGTCATCCTGATGTTGTGGGCGATGTAGGGCTTTTCCATCGCCAGTTCATTGGGCTTGACGACATAGCGTTGAAAGAGGGCTGGCACAAAAGTCAAGGTCAACCACGCCGTCACAAAAAGCGCACCGAGAACAATCCCTGCCCTTAGCGAGGCTCTGGCGCGGATGCTCCAAAGCATCAACAGCCCGCCCGCCAAAAAAACGAGCATGCAAACCCACAAAGCAGGCAAGCGAAGATGGACATCGGTGTAGCCAGCCCCCCAAACGACTTCCCCTGCCCTGCGCCCGTAAAGCAACTCAAACATGCTCAGCCGAAAATGACCTGCGATGGCGAAGAGGAGCAATGCTACAAGGAAGAGCAAATGGGCGCGGACAATCGGCGTCGCCGACAGCAATAAAGCCCGCACTTGCCCCCGCAAAGTCGGTGGGTAACGACCTGCCACCACCATGTCGGCGACGGCGTGAAAAGCATAAAAAAGCCCCGTCAAAACAAGCGCCAACAAAAGGGCAGCAAACAGGTAGTTGTAAATGAACCGCCAAAAAGGCAGAGCGAACAGGTAGAAACTGATGTCCTTGCCGAACAAAGGGTCATTGATGCCTGTTTTGATGGTTGCCCCGAAGACAAACCGCAACACCGTCTCCCATTCCCTCGCCGCTGCCCAACCGCTGACGATACCAAACATCGCCACGATGACCAAAAGGGTGAACCGAAAACCTTGCTCCAACCAGACCATCAACGCCCCTATCCAGCCAGGCGGGTAGAAACGGCGAAGGCGTTGGAAAGTCCATCGTTGTGCCAAAACCAAGTTGACCCCGATGGCAAAAGCAAAGAGCAACCCGACAGCCACCCCAACCCCTAACCTCATCCAAAATCTCGCCCAAAAGACGGAGGTGTAGCCGACTTCCCGAAACCATGCCCACTCCGTCACCAGCCAAGCGATTTGCCGCCCCGCCAAAAACAGTCCCAACACGACAGCAAGCGCCACAAGCCATCCGTAGCGGCGCATTCAAGTCACCCCTTCAGCGTGTCCGAGGGCAAGGGCGATGGCTCGCCCTTTGTGCCTGCCTCACTTTGGCTGGTAAGGCACTGGCGACCATTCGCCCTCTCCATCATAGCCTTTCAACGGGCGATACCAAATGTTGCGGAAGCGGACGCGATAGCCGTGATTTTGCAACCGCAACGGTCCGACGGGTGGATGAGGTTGATAACGGGCGAGGGCGCGATGGACGGTTGACCCCAGAACGGGCGTGTGATAATGGACGACGATGCCGTTGAAAATCAGGGTCAGGTAGCCAGGGCGAATCAAAGTGCCCTTGGCGTCAAAACGGGGCGCAATCCAGACGATGTCGTAAGTTTGCCATTCGCCCGGCGGTCGGCAAGGGTTAACCAGCGGCGGATATTGCCCGTAAATTGCCCCTGCCATCCCGTCGGCGTAGGTTAGGTTTTTGAAACTGTCCAGCACCTGAATTTCGTAGCGTCCCATCAAAAAGACGCCGCTGTTGCCCCGCCCTTGTCCGCTGCCTTTCACATCGGGGGGGACACTCCACTCTATGTGCAATTGGCAGTCGCCCAACTCGTCCACCGTCTGGATGTCGCCCGTTCCGGGCACGACTTCCATGTAGCCCTTCTCCACACGCCAACGGGCAGGACCACCAAAGACGCTGCGCCATTTGGACAAGTCTTTGCCGTCAAAGAGCACGATGGCGTCCGAGGGTGGGTCGCCGAAATTTTTGCCCGGTGTGACGACGGGCGGTTGCGGACGCTTGCTGTCATGCACCCGCCACTTGGAGCCGGGCAAAAAAGGTGTATCGTCGTAGCCGAATTGCCCGACTGCCCAAAAGGCAGCACCTGCCAATAACGCCAACGATATCGCCATCCACCGACGCATCGGTTCATCCCTCTATGCCAAGGGTGAAAAAGGATGCCGTTGGGATTGTAGCAACGACCTTCAGCGCACGAAGCCTTCATCCTTCATGGCTTTCCCTGAAGACAAAGCAACCAGTCGCCCTCATCGGGCGTCGTAAAGCGATGCCAACGGTCGGTCACTTCCCCCGCTTCTGTCCATTCACCCGTGCGGGGATTGAACCAGCGGACAACGATGGGACACTTTAACAACTCCGTTCGCACCGATAGCGTGCCACCCTGCGGCGTGTAAAGAACGGCAAGCATGCCATCTTCCGATTTGGCAGCGGCGATAAAGGCGTGGGGCATTTCGGGCGTTGCCGGTTGCTCCGCCAGCAATTCGGGGGCGGGGCGCAAAGTCCACCAGCGGATAGCGTCAAAAAAGCGACGCAAATAAGTGACGCATTGAGCGCCTTCGCTTTGAACTGCTTCGTGCCAGGGTGGGGCGATCCCGCTCCCTGCGTGGTCAAGGGGTTCTTCGGACTTCTCCGCCCACGACCAAATGCCATGATGCCCGTAAGTGACGCCCGCCGTCGGTGAAACGAGTAAACTCCAGTAAAGCGCCCGTCGGACATGGAACGCCGTGAAGGGTTGGCGCGATTGATAGGCACGATGGGCTTCGTAATTTGGCTCCAAGTTGACGATGGGTCTCGGCGGCTCTTTCCGCCACTCACTTGCGGGCGGACCGAAGACAAGCCAACGCAAATCGTTGGCGCTATCGCCGTGCCCACTCTGGTAACCGATGAAGTCAAACCACGCTTCCTCGCGAAACTCGTCGGCAACCCAATGCAAACCTTGTGGGTGCATCGTCACCAAACGGTCATGACGGTCACCGAAAACGGCACGCCCGATGCGTTTCCACCGTTCCGCCTTTTCGCCCCGATAGTCGCCGTCACCGCCCAAAATCCAGACGACTTGATAAGCGCCCCATCGGGCGACAAGGTAGCGGGCGAGCCGAATTAAGTCGTCATCGGATAAGACAGCAGCGGGCGAAGGCGGGCGCAATGCCCAAAGCAAAACGGGCGCTGCGATCAGTCCATGCCGATTGATGGCAGCGACTTTGCCGTCCAAGCGCTGGAAGAAATGGGGGTTGATGCGAATGCGGCTCGTGCCCGTATAAGCCGTCTCGCCGAAGGCATCTTGGGGGAAGGCGCGCCAATGGGTGCTGACAAATTGGATGACAGTGAACCCTTGTTGGCGACGGATTTGCAAGTAACGCTCCCAATCTTCGGGCTTGGCTTTCAAGACGCCGTTCCACGCCGTGTCGGCAAGCCAGAAAAAGGGTGTCCCGTCAGCATGGACGAAAAAGCGACGGTCAGAAGAGAGACGCAAAGCGCCATGCCGATAGAGCGGGTTATCGCCTTCATAAGGGACGCAGCGGAAGGAACCTGTCTGACCGTGCAAACCCGCATCTTCGGGCGAACTTTCCGAGCGCCATCGCCATTCTCCCACTTCCTCAGGGCAAAAGCGGACGCGCCAAATTCGTCCGCCGTCCCAAAAGGCTTCTACCGTCTGTGTCTTGCCCGACGGTGCCGTGAAATGCACCCGCACCGTCACATCCCAAAGCGGGTTGTCGTCATTGCGCTGGCTCTGCAGCACCAACTCCAACGCTGTCCAAAGCATCACCGCTTCCACGCTCCGACCTCCTTCCGTGCGTTTTTTCTACCCACTCGTTACTGTGTTAGCCATTGGCGTTCGTCTCGTCGGATCAACTCGTCGGCCTCTTTCGGTCCCCAAGTGCCGGCGGCGTAGTCGGGGAAGGATGGCGGGGGAAGTTGCCACCAACGATGCAAGATGGGGGTGACGATGCGCCATGCCGCTTCCACTTCGTCGGCGCGCATGAAAAGCGTCTGGTCACCCCGCATCGCATCCAAAAGCAATCGTTCGTAAGCGTCGGGAATGGGCGTGCCAAAATCAGCGTAGCGAAAGTCCAAAGGCACCGACCTCCCTTGCATCCCCATCCCGACGACTTTCGCCTCAATCCGCAGGATAATCCCTTCGTCGGGTTGAATGCGCAAGGTCAGCAAATTGGGCTTCAGTTGCCCCGCCGTTTCGGGCGGAAACAAAAGGTGGGGGACGGGACGAAACTGAATGTGCACCTCAGTGACGCGTTTGGGCAACCGCTTTCCTGTCCGCAGGTAAAAGGGCACGCCTTCCCACCGCCAATTGCGCACGAAGAGCCGCAGGGCGACAAAGGTTTCCGTCACCGATTGGGGGTGAACGAAAGGTTCTTGCCGGTAAGCGACGACTTTTTGCCCTGCGATTTCGCCCGCTCCGTATTGACCCCGCACGACATTTTCGTCCACTTCCTCAGGGTCAAACGGTTTGATAGCCCGCAGAACCCGCAACTTTTCGTCGCGCACTTCGTCAGCGTCCAACGCAATCGGCGGTTCCATCGCCACCAGCGTCAACAGTTGAAACAGGTGGTTGGGCACCATGTCTCGCAACGCTCCCGCCGCCTCATAATAGCGCCCACGATGTCCCACGCCATCATCTTCGGCGACGGTGATTTGCACATGGTCAATGTAGCGGCGGTTCCAAAGGGGCTCAAAAATCGTGTTGCCGAAGCGAAAGACGAGAAGGTTTTGAACCGTCTCTTTGCCCAAGTAGTGGTCAATGCGGAAGATGGCGGGTTCGTCAAACGCCGTCCAAAGCAAACGGTTGAGTCGCTGGGCGCTTTCCAAATCGTGCCCGAAAGGCTTCTCCACGACGATGCGCACCCAACCTGCGCTTTTGTTCAACCCGCCTTCCCGAATGCCGATGACCAAATCGTCAAAGACATCGGGGGGTGTCGCCAAGTAAAAAAGCCGATTGCCTTCCAATTGCCAGCGTTCGTTGAGCCTTTCAACGCATCCTCGCAATCGTGCCATAGATGCTGCATCGCCGTAGTTGCCTTGACAGTAAAACAACCGCTCTTGCAGCCAACGCCACGCTTCGTCTTCGGGTTGCACCCGCAGGGCATCCTGAAGCGCCGAGCGAAAAGTTTCGTCGGAAAGTTCCGTTCGGGCGAAGCCCAAGATGGCGAAGCGCTCTGGCAGCAACCCTTGCTCGGCAAGGCGCAACAAAGCGGGCGCTAACTTCCGCCGCATCAAATCACCTGACGCCCCGAAGATGACGAGCAAATGTGGCTCTACATTCATGGGCGTTTCACCTGCCTTCCCATGAAAGGCGCCATCCGCTGTCGTCGGCGCAGGTGCTCCTCATACATTTCACGGTAGATGGCGAACTTAGCGCGGTGAAAGTCAAAGGTTTCGGGGCGGGGTCGGATGATGTCACCCGTGTGGCACATCGCCCGCATCGCCGTCGGGATGTCAGGGTAGGCTTTCGCCGCCACTGCTGCCAAAATTGCCGTCCCCAACAGCACTGCCTCGGGCTCTTTGGGCAAGCGAATTTCGCTTTCCGTGATGTCGGCGTGCTCTTGAAGCCAAAGAGGGTTTTTCGTCCCACCGCCCGTCGCATAGATGCGTCGGATGCGATGTCCGTGTCGGTTTATCGTCTCTATGATGTCCCTCGTCCCATAAGCGATGGCTTGGATGGTGGCGTAATAGAGTTTTGCGACGGCTTCCAGGGAAGTTTCCAGCGTCAAGCCGTCCACGACCCCTTTGGCGTATGGGTCGGCTTTGGGCGAACGGTTGCCGTGATGGTAGTCCAAAACATGCAAGTCCCTCGTCAACCGCCAACCCAAACCTGTCTCCCGTTGCAAACGCAAGACGATGTCGTTGAGGATTTCGTAAAAGGTCATGTTGCGTTCTGCTGCCATCCGCTGCAGGGTCGTCCATTGAGCGTTGTTGGTGACGACATAGTCAATGAGGGCGCCTGTGGCACTTTGTCCCCCTTCTGTCAGCCACATGTTCGGCACCATCGCCCCAAAGTAAGGTCCCCAAACGCCGGGCACAAACTTGGGCTCACGGGAAACTGCCATGTGGCATGAGGAGGTCCCGCCGATGAGCGCCAAAGCGATTTCCAGCGTCTCTAAGGGCGCCCCGTCCACACCTTCGTCTTTCCAAACAGCGCCCAGCAACCCGATCCCTCCTGCATGGGCGTCAATGATGCCGACGCCGACGGCTGTGTCGGTTGTCAAGCCCAAATGTTCAGCGGCTTCTTGCGTCAAGTTGCCTGCCCATTCGCCCATCGGACGAACTTCGTCCCTCACCCGCTCACCATCCAACAAATCGCCTAACCCGATTTGCTCGTAGAAACTCCTGTCCCATCGCCCCTCGTGCCCAAGATACAGCCACTTGCAGACGACGGTGCAAAGGCTGCGGACATCGTGCCCAGTGGATTGAAAGACCATAAAGTCGGCGAGGTCAAAAAATTTGCCCGCCTGCCGCCAAGTTTCGGGCAGGTAGTGCTTGAGCCAAAGCAATTTGGGCGGCTCCATCTCTGGTGAGATGACGCCACCGACATATCGCAGGACAGGATGACAAGTCGCATTGATGCGGTCGGCGAATTCAACGGCGCGGTGATCCATCCAAACGATGATGTTCCACTTTGGGTCGCCTGTCGGCGAGACAGAGATGGGACGAAGGTCTTTGCCCAATGCCACCAACGAGCAGGTGGCGTCGTAACTGATGCCGATAACTTGCTTAGGGCGAATGCCGGCATTAGCGACAGCAGCCCGCACTGCCCGTCCCGTCGCCTCCCAAATTTCGTCGGAGGATTGCTCCACGAAATTTTCTCTGGGTCGGGCGATTTGGATGAATTCAACGGCGTGCGCCAACATCGTCCCGTCCAAGGCAAACACGCCCGCCCGAACGCTCATCGTCCCGACATCCACACCGATGACATACCCCGTCCGTTGTGCCGTCACGGCTTTCACCTCCCGCCGTCGGCGTTGCCCGATTTTGTCAATAGCCATGCACCGTCCCGTCGGCGCGCCGAATTTGGGGCATGTAGGTCGGCACATACGGGAAGCGTTCCGCCAACTCCTCGTTGAAATCAATGCCCAACCCGGGCGCCTCGTTGGGGTAAGCGTAACCGTCTCGCACCTCGCAGGGCGTCGGGAACAAGTCGCACAAAACGGGAACGCTGCGAAAGTCCGTCCACTCCTGCACGCCAAAGTTAGGGATGGACATTTGCACATGGAGCGCCGCTGCCTGTGCGATCGGACCCAAATCGGCAGCGCCATGAAAGGCTGACTTGACCCCGAAAGGTTCCGCCAGCGCCATCAGTTTTTTGGACTCCGTGATGCCGCCGACATGCAACGGCGGGATACGAATGTAGTCAATCCATCGGTTGATAAAGAGCGGGAGGATTTGTTCGCGGTCGCAAAAGATTTCGCCGATGGCTAATGGCGTCGTCGTTTGCGAGCGGATGAACGCCAACGCCTCTTTTTGCTCTGGCGAGACAGGGTCTTCAAGGAAAAACAAGCGATAAGGCTCCAAGCGTTTTGCCAGTTGAGCGGCTTCAATGGGGGAAAGTTGCTCGTGGACATCGTGGAGCAACTCCACCTCCATGCCCAGTTCGCTGCGAAGGTGCTCAAAGAGTTTGGGCACTTCAATCAAGTAGCGGGTTGGCTCAAAGTAAGTCGTGCCCGGCAGTCCTTCCCGTTCGGATGGCTCAGAGCGCAATTTGCCCGAACCCCCGTAGCCACCCATTTGCGCCCGCACGACCTTGTAGCCCTGCTCCAGCCACTTGCGCACATTGTCGGTGACTTCCTTGAAGTCGCGCCCGTCGGCGTGGCGGTAGACCAAAACTCCCTTTCGGCACGCCCCACCCAGCAACTGGTAAACGGGCATGTTCGCCAATTTGCCCTTGATGTCCCAAAGCGCCATGTCAATGGCGGCGATGGCGCTCTTGAAAATCGGACCGCCCCGCCAATAGGTGGCGCGATGGAGGAAGTGCCAAGTGTCTTCAATGTTGCGGGGGTCTTTGCCGATGAGCAGGTCTTTCAAGTGATGGAGCACGGCGGCGACCGCCAGTTCGCTGGCATGAAGCGTCCCTTCGCCGACGCCGTAAACGCCTTCATCCGTCAGCACCTTGACGACGACATAGTTCATCCCGCCCCGCCGATACAAATGCCCGATGCCCTCAAACCGCTCCGTCGCCGTCGGGTTGACGACGAACACCCGAACCTCCGTGATTTTCATCCTCGTTGCCCCCTTTCGCCATACAGCGTCGGGGATGATTGTGGCGCAACGCTATCCTTTTTAGCGATGGGGCGACGCCGCCTGTTTTTGCCACCGAACAAAAGCGAAAGGGGGAAGGGCGATGAAGCGTCGGGCATTGCTGCGGTTGGGCTTGACAGCGATGGCAGCGAAAGGAGTGATAACGGTGGCGAAAAGTTCGTCGGAGAAGGCGAAAGTGTCGGGAAGGCGTTGGGTGCTTTGGTATCGTCAGCCCGCTCGCCACTGGAATGAAGCCCTGCCTTTAGGCAACGGGCGGATGGGGGCGATGGTCTTTGGCGGTGTCGCTCAGGAGCGCTTGCAACTCAATGAGGACACGATGTGGTCGGGTTACCCTTACGACCCCACCAACCCCGACGCCTTTGCTTCCCTTGAGCAAGTGCGCCGACTTGTCTTTGCGGGCAAGTATCGGGAGGCGGAGCAACTCGCCGACCAGAAGATGATGGGCGTCTTGAAAATCGGCGACCGCCTTTATGCCCCTTTTCGCCGCTTGATGGCTTATCAGCCCCTCGGTGACCTTTGGCTTTCGTTCCCTCATGATGCCGAGCCGACAGAGTATCGGCGGGAATTGGACTTGGACGAAGCCATCGCTCGCATCCGCTATCGCATCGGCGAAATCACCTTCGCCCGCGAAATGTTCATTTCTGCCGTTGACCAAGCCCTTGTCTGTCGCATCGTTGCCGACAAGCCCAAACAAGTCACCTTCACTGCCCGCCTCACCACGCCCCATCCCAACCATGAGACGCTGAAGGGCGGTGATAACTGGCTCATCTTGCGGGGGCAATGGGTTGGCGATGGCGAAGTGCGCAGAAGCCAAACAGATTTGCCCGGCAAAGGCATCCGCTTTGAAATCTGGCTGGCGGCGCAAGCAAAAGGTGGCAAGGTGGAAGTGAGCGGGGAAGCGTTGACGGTCAAGGAGGCTAACGCCGTCACTTTGCTCCTCGTTGCCGCAACGAGTTACCGCAACTATCAAGACATTTCTGCCGACCCCCGTCAACGCTGTGCCGATTATTTCCCTTCCTTGCGCCGCAAAAGTTACCGCCAACTAAAAAGCGCCCACATCGCTGACCATCAACGGTTCTTTCGGCGTGTGGACATTGATTTGGGGCACGACGAGAGGTTGGAAGAGTTGCCGACCGACGAGCGATTGAAAGCGGTGCAAGGTGGCGCAGAAGACCCCGGCTTGGTCGCCCTTTACTTTCAGTTCGGTCGCTACCTGCTCATCGCCAGTAGTCGCCCCGGCACGCAGCCAGCAAATTTGCAAGGCGTCTGGAACGAAAGCACGACACCGCCTTGGGGCAGCAAGTGGACGACGAACATCAACGCCGAGATGAATTACTGGGCAGCCGAGACGACGAATTTGAGCGAATGCCACGAACCCCTTTTGCGCCTGATCGCCGAGTCGGTTGAGCCGGGCAGAAAAGTCGCAAGGGCGCATTACGGCTGTCGCGGTTGGGTTCTGCATCACAACACTGACATCTTCCGAGTGACCGTTCCCGTTGACGCCGCTCCGCGTTATGGCTTGTGGGTCATGGGTGGTGCGTGGCTATGTCAACACTTGTGGGAGCACTTTTTGTTCACGGGCGACCGCAAGTTTTTGGAGCGAACTTACCCCATCCTGCGGGAAGCGGCGCTCTTTTTGCTGGACTGGATGGTGCGCAACCCAACGACGGGCAAATGGACGACTTGCCCGTCCCTCTCGCCCGAAAACGCCTTCCGAACTAAAGATGGGCAGGAAGCCAGTTTCTGCATCGGCAGTGCGATGGACTTGCAACTGATTCACGACCTCTTTTGCAACTGCATAGAGGCGGCAACCTTCCTCGGTGTGGACGAAGAGTTGCGGGAGCAACTGAAACAACGCCTCGCTGAACTGGAGCCGCTGAAAATTGGCAGCGACGGTCGGTTGATGGAGTGGCACGAAGAGTTTGACGAACCCGAACCAGGTCATCGGCATATGTCGCACCTTTTCGGCTTGCACCCTGGCAGGCAAATTTCCGTCTGGCGGACACCCGCTTTGGCGATGGCGGCGCGTCGCTCTTTGGAACATCGGTTGGCTCACGGTGGCGGAGCGACGGGATGGAGCCGCGCTTGGACGGTCAACCTCTTTGCGCGGTTGTTGGATGGCGAGAAAGCCTACGAAAACTTGCTGCTGTTGCTGCGCCGTTCTACCTTGCCGAACCTCTTTGACAACCATCCGCCCTTTCAGATTGACGGCAACTTCGGCGGCTGTGGGGGAATTGCCGAGATGCTCCTTCAAAGCCACGATGGTGAGTTGCATCTGTTGCCTGCGTTGCCCAAAGCGTGGCGGGACGGTTTTGTCAAGGGCTTGCGGGCGCGGGGCGGCTTTGAGGTGGACATCCTTTGGCAAGGTGGGCAACTGAAGGAAGCGGCTATCCGCTCACACCTCGGCGGCGTTTGTCGGGTCAAAACAACCGTGCCCGTCCAAGTGGTCGGAGCAAAGGTGCGAGAGCCGAAGGGCGAAGTTCCCAACCCACTCCTTAAACCTCAACCACCTGTCTCGTTTGTCGCCCCAGAGCGTTGGGCTACCTCTCGCCCTGATTTGCCTGTCACTTTCGTGACGGAGTTTGAGACAAAGGCGGGTGGCATTTATCGCTTGAAGGCGTCGTGACCTTTTGCCTCACTCCAAAAAAGCGGCGAGCAGTTCTGCCATTTGCTCTATCGTCATCAAAAACTGCATCGGTTGGCGGTTGCCCCGCTCATCAGGGCACCACCGCTGCACCGTGAAATTGGCGTCCCGTTCGCTCAATCGCAATCGCCCTTCCCAATAAACGCCCCGCGTTAAAGGCGAACGAAAGAGCGCCAATCCTCCCCCGTCATCCCGCTCCACCAAACCTGCCTGCGGGTGAAGGACTTTAAGGGCGCGTTCGCACCGAGCGAGAGTATCGTCCCAATCGCCTTTCGGTCGCCACCGCACCATCAGTTGTTTGGCGGCACAGGAAAAAGCGTCATGAGCGCAGGCATAAAGTTGCACGGAGAGCCCGTTGGCGTCCAAGCGGGGCATCGTCTCGCCCTTTTGCAGGGCGTCCCAAAGCCGTTGCGCCAGTTGCATCGTGCGCATCGGCGTCACCTCCCAGAAGGCTAAAGGACTTCCTCTTGCACGCGGTCTTTGTCCAGCACACTCAACCGCACCTTTCGCCCGTTTTTGACCGTCTCCAAATGCACAGGGCGCTTCCAAAGGGCGTGAATGTTTTTGGTCGTCTCAACGGCGTAATCCCAGCGCAAGTCCACGCCCTCATGCTGATGCCAAAGGTAAAGTTCGCCCCGATTGCGATAATTGCCGTCCACGACCCAAATGATAGGACGACCACAGTTGGTCAGCAGAAAGAGCAACTTTTGCTTGACCGTCTCAAATTGGCGGCTGCTGATTTCGTAAGCGCCTGTGTAGCGGTTGAAGTCGTAAGTGAACAGTTTGTGCTTGCGGACGAACTCTTCGGTCAGGAAGGCATCAATGAAGGTGACATCGTTGTGGACGCGCCGAACCTCAAAGAGTTTCGCCATCCCCAAACCGAGCCCCTTGTCCCACGCCCCTTTCAATGCCAAGTCGTCGCACTCCTCATACTCTTTGCCGAACCGCCCCTTATCCCACCGTTCCTTGATGTCCCGCAGCAACTCCAAGCCCAGTTTGTAAGGGTTGAGAACCCCTGGCGCTGCCGCCGTCACCGCTGCGTGGCGGTCGGCGTAGTCAATCAACTCCTCGTCCTTGAGCACCCGCTCCGTCATGATTTTGCTGTGCCAGAAACTGTTGTGGTTGATAAAGCCTGCCGCCACATAACGGTGGGTCTTCGTCACGGAGATGTCGTAAACATCCGCCCGCCTCCTCTCCACTGCCACGATCTCGTCGTCCCATCGTTCCTCTTTGAACCAGAGATGCTCGGCAAGGTAGCGGCGAAGGGCTTGGCGCTTCCGTTCCAACCCAAAGCCGATTTCCCGCTCAAAAGTCAGGGCTGACTTGCCAGCGATTTGCACCCGCCAACACCCATCAGGACAGCGACGCCGGGCGGAAAGGATGCCAAAGTTCAGCAGCAACAATTGCACCACCTTCCCCATCTCTTCGCTGCTGGTGGAGAAGATGACACCGCTTTCACCCGCATAAGCGTCGCAATCAAACAGCGCCCGAAGGAAAGCAACGACAACCGATTTGGGAGAGCACAAGATGACGGGTGGGACGGTTTTTTGTCGTGCTGCCATGCCTGTCGGCAAGCCAAGATGCTTGAGCAGGTCAATCAAGTCTTGGGCGTAAAAGTTCACCCGCCAGCGACTGCCGTCCTGCCAGCACCTTGGCTGGATGCCAAAGAGCCTCTCGCCCAACGAGGCGAAACGAAACGCCAATTCCCCGTCACTGTTGGTGAACCCAACCACTCGCTTCCGCTCACTGATGTGCCCGTCCCCGATGAGATAACCCAGAAAAGCCGCTAAACTTTCGTCCACAACTTTCGGCACTTTGATTCGTTGGCGATGGTTAGGGTTCGTGTGCCCTTGCCTCATTTCCTCTTCGTAAACTGCCAAGACAGGGGCGATGCGGTCGGCATGGACGCTATGGCGTCCCTTTCGGAAGCGGATGATGGTGCTGGGATGGACGCCCGCCAGTTCAGCGACTCGCTCCAGTGTCAGCCGTTGGACAGGTCGCCATCGCACGGCGACATACTCCTTCGCCCAAAGGTTATGCCCGCCGGAAATGCGCACCCGATCGCCGACGACCACTTCTCCCAACGGTTTCCAAGAGCCATCCGCCATCAGGAGGCGGTGGGTCGTGCTTCCTTCCAGTTCCAACCCCCGCTTCGTCCGCACCCAAACGGTCTGGCGATTAACGAAATGCGCCCAATCGTAAACGCGCTGCATCTCTTCCCCGTCCTGCACCCTCACAGGCAACTTTTGAGCCACGATGTCGCGCATCGGCAAGAGACCTCGGTCGGTGAAGACCAGCGTGTCGCCGACGACACAAGCCCAACCTTCGTTGAGAATCTTCGTCATCATCTGCGGGGCGAAGTAGTAACTCTCCTCGCGGATGATGGACAAGATATCGCGCTGCCACTCTTCCAGCGGGGCATGTTGAATCAGAAAGAGCAGCAGGTCTTTTTCGGGACGGGGTGGGAACTTGCGTTGGGCTTGGCGGCGGCGCTGGCGCAATTGGCGCAACTCCTCCAAAAACTCTGGCGGGTTCACCCACTTGTCCAAGTAAGATTTGCTGGGCAATCGGGGCACAGTGGTGACGGGCGCTTCAGGGTCTTCACTTTCGCCCTCGTCGGGGGCGGGATAGCGTTTGACATGAGCAGCGTGGAAGTCAATCATGTCCTCAATGGACAGGCAAAGGTCAATGAAACTCTCCACCCGCTCCTCGCCATAGCGTTCAATGTAGCGTTGCACGCGGACGGCGTGGTTCGCCATCTCGTCCAGCATCTTTCGGTTGGTGTGGGCGAACCATTGGTTGTTCTTGAAAAAGTCGGCGTGGGCATAGACATGCGCCATGACCATCTTGTGCTCCAGCATCGTGTTGTTGGAGAGCAAGTAGGCGTAGCAAGGATTGTTGTTGATGACCATCTCGTGGATGACCTGCAAGCCGTAGGTGTAACTCTTGCGGATGCGCTCATACTCCATGCCCCAGCGCCAATGAGGATAGCGGACGGGGAAGCCCGTGTAAGCAGCGAGTTGGTGCATCTGCTTGTAACTGACCAACTCAAAGACGACAGGGAAAAAGTCCAACCCGTAGTCGCGGGCAATCGCCTCTATCTCCCGCCGCGCCTTCTCCAGTTCAGGCGGCAAACTCATGGCGTTCACCTCGCTGTCGCCAGCAATTATAAGCACCCAACGCCCATTCGGTTAAGGCGATAAGCGCCTGCCGCCGATGTTTCCGCCTTCAAAATCACGGTTGCGCCCCTGAAAGGCAACTTTGCACCCACTCACGAATTTTTTCGGCTTGTTGAAGGCGTTCTCTTGAGCGATGGCAGCATCAAAAAGTTTGTAGGGCGCCATCCCCGCTGCATCCCCATATCGGCTTCGGATGTAATCATCCGTCAGCGGTCTCCCCAACGCCACGATCTCAGGAGGCGCCCCCAAGGCATTGGCTAAGCGCTCCAAGTCATGAGTTCGAGGCGGAAGGGTCTGGAAACGGAAAAGATACAACGCCTTTAAAAACTTCTCCGCCGCTTGCTGGGCGAGGAAAGTGGCGATGTCGTAAAGGTCAAGATTGAAGTTGGCTCTGGCGGCAGCCAAATCATGATCGCCTTGCGCCATCAATTCCCGCGCCTGCTCCTCTGGTGTCATGACGCCGTTCACCTCACTATCAGGCAAAAACTCTCCCCTCAAAATCCAAACCCCTTCCCGACACGCCTGCACCACCAAACTTACTTGCCTTCGCTGCACTTCAAACTCCTTCACCGTCAAACACCATGCATCCACCCGCAGATGCCAAGGAATTAGTTCGTTGAACCGCCTTGACCGCTCCCCAAAAGGGATGCCTTCAAAAGCATCGGAGACGATGATCAAGTCAAGGTCGCTGTCGGGTCTTGCCGTCCCGTTGACGCGAGAGCCGAAGGCGATGAGGTGGCGGGGTGAAAAGAGTTCCTGAATGCGACTCAAATTCACCGCAAGGTAATCCCGCAACTCGGCATCAGCGATTTCCAACGCAAATACAGGCGTCATACCTTGACACCCCTTTCTCTCTTTAAGCCAAACGAAAAAAACCGATTGCAGCCGCTGCGTCAGACGCCTCGCGTGCGCCTTCGTTCGTGGTCTTCGTGGCGCAAGATTTCCGACGCCTTTCTGGCATTTCGCTCATCGTGCCGAATGGTCAAAGATGAGAACCTCGCCAGTCGTCGGAGACGCGTAAAGCAAACGACGCGTTTTGCCATGCAATGCGTGGGCGACAGCAAGGTAAAGCCAAATGGGCGCTTGACCCGTCAGCACCACCTCGTTACCCTCCCCTGCTAACTCCTTCGCCCGCTCAAGATAAATCGGCAGTTCGTCCAGTTTGGCGACCTCGCCGTAAAGGTTCTTCAGGTCAATGACGACCCGACCGCCGTAAAGCACCCGCTCAGGCACATCGTCCATGAGCGCTTTCAGGCGTTGCGGGATTTCCCTTACCCGCTGCTCAATGCTTGCGATGCCAGCAGCGTCCTTGCGCATCCCGCAATGCGCCAAATCGTTGCGGAGACCGCCGAGCCAATCCCACAGTTTGGCGACTTCCTCGCTTTTCGGCATTTCGTCAAACCAATCAGGCACTTCTTCGCTTGGCTGCCGAAGTCTTTGCCCTGCCGCACCGAGTGCCTTCTCAATTTCACCCTCGCGGTATTTCCTGTCCAACCAATCGCCACTGCCCCGTTGAAGCGCCACCCAACTGACAACCCATTCCCTCGCCAACAATGTCGCCTGCATCCATAAGCCTTTCTCCACGAAATGCTCCATCAACGCCAGTTGCTTTTGCAGGTTCTCCTTGTCCAGTCGGTCAGGCGCATCGTGGGCGAACTTTTGGGCTTTCAAGCGGATTTGTTCCAAAACGGCAGCGAAAGGTTTCGCCCATTTCTCTGCATCCACAGCCATTTCTTTTAGCATCGGTAGCAACTCATGGGCGTGGCGCATCACATCAAGCGGGCGTGCCAGAAGAAAAGCCTGCGAAAGCAGTCGCAACTTATTTGCGACGGGCTGCAAGTGCCTCGGCAATTCATCGCCTGACCGAGTTTGCCACGCTTGTCGGTGAATACTTTGTAGCCGTTCCGCCAACAAGGTAGCATCGCTGCGTTGAAGGAAGAACTCCACTCCGCTCAACCAATCCAACAAATCCAAAATCGGCGTCAGGTCAAAGATAGGTGCTCGTTTGTTTTCATCCCGCGCATCAAAAGCCCCGTAGACGATGCCCGGCAGTTTGGGACCCCCCACGCGGGCATTCTTTACCCGCCGAAGGTAAGTGGCGACGGCAAAGACAATCGTCGGGATGGATCGGAAGGCATGGGTGATGTCCAAAAGGATGGTGTCTCCCTCGCTCACCACCGAAGCGCCCCGTTCAAAGAGTTCCCAAAATTCCGCTTCCGATTTGCCCTCAGGGATGTCCACAGCCTTCATCAAATCGCCCAATCGTTGCGCAAGCGTTTGAAAGTTTTTGTGCGCCTTTGCTTGTGGGGTCACGAAGACGATAAGTTTCTCAGGCTTGAAGATGCGGGCGATGGCTTCGGGAAAAAGATGGGTCTTCCAAGACCGCTCACCTTGCTCGTCTCGCCAAACATAAGTGACGGTTTCGTATTTGCCCGTGCCGAGAAAAGTTAGCGCCTTCATGGTCGCGCCTCCTTCAAATCGCCCAGTAGCCATAATCGGCGCTGGTCTTCGCCCCGATGCCCAATTCCCTCAACGCTCCCTTGAGCCACTGTTCAGCAAGGTCAAGCAAGCGATTGCCCTGCTCGCTTCGGGCAGCGATGGCAAAAAGATAGGGCGTTGCGTGGACGGTCAGGAAGAAAACGGGACTGGGCGATTCCCAATCGGCAGGCGGTTTACCACCTTGCTCACGGTAGTAGTTCGGATAGTGCGGGTTCACGATGTCCAGTTGAAACTTGGGCGGGTTGAGAGGGATGGCGTCAAAGAAGATGACGCTTCCTGCCTTCTCGGTCGTCCCAAACACAGCGATGAGGTCGGCATCGTCGTCAGGCTTTCCCTCCACAAGTTTTGCGTAAGCCCGCGCGGCGCCTTTCAAAGCGCTTCCGGGAACGATGGGCAACCCGAACAAGCGATGCAAGGTTATGCCCGTCTCCAACACATGCGCCGCCCCCAAACCGACGACAAAACGCCAAATAGGTTGAGCCTTCATACGCTTCACAAGGAAGCCTCGTCGCTCACACCACTTCAACATTGCCTCGTAGCGTTTTCGCAATGCGTCAACGAGTTCTCTTACTTTAGATTGATTTGCCAGTTCCATCACTCGGTGACGGCGTTTTGCGTCTTGAGTGAGTTCCCAAGTTTGCTGATTGACGGTCAGAAAGCGATCCAACCACAAGCCAATGTTTTCGCAACGGTTACCGTTGCCTGCCACTTGGCGCACTTCTTTGGGCAAAGGCAAGATGACTGGTGACGGTTGTTGCTGCCTTTGCTGTGGTCGCCATTGCGGTTGCTGTCGTCGCCCCATCACTCCTCCCTCCCTTTGGGCAGTTCAGCCTCGGCGAAGCGTTTGAGCCATTGCAAAAGCGCCAACGCTTCCATCGTCGCCAAGCGATATTGCTGGCTGTCGGCTTTGTTGACAAGCCAATTCAGAAGGTCGCCATCTGCGTGAACCTTACTGCCAACCCAATCAGCAAGGTGGCGATAAAGGATTTCATGTTCGTTGCTTGGCTCACCCTTGCCCTTCGCCTTCAAAAATGCCAGCGTTTGCCCCAAGCCGTTGGTCACAATTAGCGAAGGCACTTTAACAGCAATGGTGCGGTAGTCGCCAGCGAAAGGTTTATCTTTCACTTCTTGCACGCAACTCCACGCATGTTGAGCTCGTTCTTGTTCCAATGTCCGAAGCACCGAAGTCATGGCGGTCACCTCCTTACGAAGTTGGGACATTCAATCGCACCTTCACAATGCCTCGTCCAACAGTCTCGTCGCCACCGATTTGCAGGCGGTCAAGTTGCAAGTTGTTCAACACCTGCAGCACTGCATTGCTATCAGTTAAGCCCAACTGATTGGCGTTAGGTGCAAGCGGTTTGCTGACGAAAATGGGAGCGTAAAGCAAAGTTTCGCTGGGCAAGTGCTCTTCACTCCACAAGGCGCCTTCAGCAACCGTTTTCGTCTCAGGCTTCAAGCGGATGCGGGCGATGACCTCTGTCGCCAACTGAGTGAAATCCCGAAAGGCATTGTCAGGCAAGATCACGAAGCGTTTGGGAAGCCATTCACGGAAGGGTTTGTATTCATCGCTTTGCGGAAATGCATTTTCCGCCAACCATTCAGCGATGCTTTTAGCCTCCGTGCTCGGCTGGGCTTTGAAAGCGAACTCTTCCAAAACGATCGTCGCATCCACGATGATTTCGCTGCTTTCCGCCACTAAGGCTTGCTGGCTGTTAGCAGGCAGAGTTGGAACACTCCAATTGACAGAAAAGCCAGCGGCAATCATTTCTCGCTTGAACCGTTCCAGCACAAAAGGACAGGTTGCCCAAGCAAAGACGCCGACAAGAGAGCGGATGGGGAACAAAAGCAATCGGGCATCGTGGGGGCTAACGCATCCTGCATGTTCGTGGGCGCGTTGTGTTTCTGGACCAAAAAGTGTTTCGGCGATTTGTTTGCCTTTCAACCGTTCAACTTCAGCCCTCAACACACCTTTCAGGCTGGATGCTTGAACGATGGGCAATCCCGTTATGCGTTCTCGTTGGATGGGCAAATCAACGATGCTCAAACTTGTGCCCGTGCCTGCGTGAACGGGTGTCTCGCAATAGAGAAACAGCATCGCTGCTTTCTCAAACATCGCCCTTCACCTCCGTGCGATGGCTTCACCAAACACCAATCAGCACAGCGCCCAAGCCAATTTGCGCCCATGCGTTGGCATTGTCGTTTTGCTGCCTTACTTCATCGGGCGTTTCCGTGAAAGCAAAAGTGTCTTTGAATTGAACGGGTTGATTGGCTTCAAAGAAGTAAACGGCGCCCGGAGGGATGAAAGCGCGCATCGGTTTTGGGATGCCTTTGGCGACATCAAAGCCGCCCAACTGCAAGGGGCGTGGGACTGCGGCAGCGATGAGCCGAACCGATGCGCCGAAAATCTTTGACCAGTCGCCGTCTTTCGGTTGCCATCCGCCAGAAAACCATGCTGGCGTTACCAACACGACTTTGAAGCGTTTGGCATTGCCGGCGAAGTTGAATTGCGAAAGGGGAGGGAGAGGCTGGTGAAGTTTCTCGTAAGTCGCCGCCCGCCCCTCTCCGCCAAAGCGCAAAAAGCCTTTTTCGTTCAATGAAACGCCGAACACTTCCGCCCACAGCGCCGTCTCTTCTTTGAGCCGAACGAAGCGCACTTGATAGAGCATAGCCTCTTGAGTCGTGCCTTTGCTTGTGTCAATGGCAATGCCAAATCTTGGTTCGTGGGCGAAAAGTTCTTCGCTGCTCACAACCTGTTTGGGTGCTTTACCTTGCAGGTAGATTGCCCATTCACTTTCAGGCAACCAACCTTTTGCGTCCGATACCCGTTCTGCTGTCTGCGTCCACAAAAGTGAACCGTTGGGCAAATTCGTCACAAAGGGCAAGTCAAAATTGGGTCGGAGCAAATCGTAACGATCGCCTACCTTCACGACATCGGCGGGCACCGGGATGAGCCGTTCCCACTTGCCATCTTTGCGGCGCATTAAAAGCGGTCCGCGCAAACACAACTTCCCGAAGTCATCGCCTTAGCCGACATCAGGGTCGGGATTTCGTTCACCATTTTTTGCAAACTCCGCCAAGTTGACGCCTTTATCCGCAAGCACCTTCGTCCGAATTGCTCCTTGCAGCGTGAAAGGTGATGGCGGGAAAAGGGTTTCCGCTGCGTGGTCTTCACCCGCCGTAAAGGGTTTGCCGTCGCGAAAGAGCCAGACATCTATCGGTCTAATCGCAACTTGCATTTCCCTCTCCCCCTGCGACGAGGGCTTGACATTTTTCCAACACAAACTCCGCTTTCCTTAACGCTTCATCCGCATCGCCAGGACCGTAGAGCGCTTCCGGAGGGACTCCACTTTCCTCGTCGCCGTAAAAACTCAACTCCCTTTCAGCCCTAAGGGCGCGGGAGATGGAAGCCAGTTGAGGTATGTGTCGCCTGAACTCCTCAGGAAACCTTTCCGAGTGTTCCTTCAGCGTCGGTCCGACATCGTGCACACGAGGAGGTTGAACACCAACGGTAACCAACGCACTTTTCAGAGCCAGTTCAACGGACTCTTGGCACCTCCTGACGACCAAGTTCCAAACTCCCCTCGCCCTCAGGTTCTTCGCTTCCTCAAGGATGATGGCTGCCCGTTGGAGCATGACTTGCGCATTTTCTCTGTTTTTCAAAGTTCAATCACCTCGCCCGGCTTGAAGTCAGGTTTGAGGTCGTAGTAACTGATTTTGCCAAGTCGCTTCTTTTGCGCTCCCAATTCCCTCAACCGCTCTCGCAACCTTTCAAAAACTCCGCGCAAAAAGTTGCCTTCGTCGTGAAAAATCACTGCATCTTCCAGCATGTCAAGGTAGACCCAGTGAAACTTGCTCGCCTCTTCCTTCGTGTAAACCAGTTCGGTGAAATCGGCATAAATCCCTCGCTTCCACAAACTTTCCAAGTCGCTTTGAAGTTGCTCCCTCACGGGCTCAAGCAGAGCATGGCGCTTGAACATCCCCTTCGGCAAATTCTTGCAAACGATGAGCAGGTCAATGTCCGATTGGGAAGTCGCTTCGCCCCTTGCGACCGAGCCGAAAAGAGCGACGGAAATTAGATTTGCCCCAAGATGCTTCTTTGCCAACTGGGCATATTTTTCGGCGAGGCTCTTTAGCACCTCATTGAGTTCTCTCTGCGTCATCATTCCTCGCCTCCCGTCAAAAAGCGCAGGAAGGTGAGCCACTTTGCAAGTTCCACGATACCTTTCTGCGGGCGTGTCAAGTCGTAAGGGTCGGCATGTTTGGCAGCATGGGTGTCAAGGGCGGTGGCAAGGCGAGCGAGTTTTTTAGCCCAATCGTTGATTTGCTCATCCCTCAAATTGCTGCGGCGCTTGAGCAATCGCCTCAATTCCGCTTCCTGCGCTTCCTTGCTCAAGCCAGCAAGCGTAAAGGATTCACGCATTAAGTCCGTCGCAAAACCGCGCGAAATCTTCATTGACTGCATCAATTGGGCGAAATCCAGCAGCAGTTGCAAAGTGTCTTCAACGCAATGGTCTGGATAGAAAAACCTTGCGCCCATTTGCACCTGTTCGCCTGAGCGCTTGAGCCAGCGGACACAGATAGCGTTTCGTCCGTATCGCTCCTTTGCGTCCTCTTCGGCTTCCCGCCCTTGACGAAGCACATCCCTGAGCGGGTGCAAGCGATGAGCGATGACGATGCCGATGCTTGCTGTCGCATTGTTGCCCATCGTGAGCAATTGTCGTCCGTTCCAATCAAGCCAGCCTGTCCATTGCTGGCTGCCAAACTCCACAAAAATTTCCCCGTCAGGCTGGCGTTTTGCTTCTCCCGAAAAGAGCGCACGCAATTTGCGGGCGACAGCAAGCGCATCCTTCAAGGGCAAAAGTGCCAGCACATCATCGCCGCCAGCGTAAACGAGCCGACCGCAGTGAAGTTTCTCAACGACATAGGGCACACAGTTGAGGGCAAAGTTGGCGAGGGCTTCGCTGATGGATGCGTGAAGGGACGGCGACATCAATCGCTTCGTTTGCAAAACAGTTTGCCAATTAAGTTGCTGCTCAAGTTGCTGGCGCACTTGCGGGTGCAAAAGTTCGGCGAAAGCAGGCAAACCTTCGTGCGTGCCACTGAGCCACCTTCCCATCTGGTCACCGTCCATGAACAAAACGGTGCAGTAATCGCTGGGTCGGGCAATCTCGTAAATTTTTCGCAGCACTTCATCACGCAAGCGTTGGGCAACTTCCTCACTCACTTCAATGCCGTGACTTCTTTTGATTCGTTCAGGGTCGTAACTTTCGGAAAACAGCCATTCGCCATCCAGTCGCATTAACTCTTTGGCATCGCTCCCCACTTGCTCCGCCGTTTTCTCTACCTTCGGAATGCCCATGCCGACGAAGGCGATGCGATGCCATTCGGGTTGTTGGCTGATGGTTCTGATGGTTTCCAGCAAATCCTTGATGGGTTTCTTGACTTCCTCCCACCGTTCAAAAAGCGCCCTCACAAAAGTGGCAGCGGCGATGCTATCGGTGGATGGAAAGCCATGTGAGATGTTCAACCCCTTTGCGAAAACAAGTTTGGCAGCGAAGCGCTTGACGGTGCAGATGGCGCAAAGGCATTCGCTCCCGTCGGCGTCCACATCGCCCGGAAATTCTTTCGCCACCTTTTTCCAAAAGGCTTTCTCCCAATCCCGCCAATTGCGTGGAACTTCGTTTAAGTCGCTCAATGCTTGCCGTTCGCCACAAAGGGAGCATTTGCTGGCGGGTTCAGCACGGTCATCAAAGTTTCGCAAAGACTTCCTTGCACCAAGCGCTCGTTCGGTGAGTTCGTAGCAAGCGGCATAAACTGAGCCCAAGTTGTGCTCATAAGCACCTTTGCTTTTATCAAGCCAATCCAAAAATCGCTCGCTGCCCGTTAGGTTTTTGAAACGCTCGGCAATGTCCTGAGCCGTTGCATCCCACCGGTAAATCGCCCAGTAAACTTCGGGAAACTGAGCCAATTGACGAACCCAGATGGGCTTTGCCTTTTCAAAATCGGAAACGGCATCGCAAAGTTTCTCCCAAACTACTTTTGCCAACCGACGCCATTCTTCTCGCAGCGCTTCTTCCGCTTGTTTCGCCAACTCCTCCGCTTTTTCAGCAGGGACGAGGGCGAAGAATCGGTTGGGCAAGGTCGCCAAGCGTAGTTGGTCAGGCGAAGGCTTTTGAGCCAGCACATCCTTTTGGTGCAGCCAAAGGTCAACAAGGGGTTGACCAAGCAACGATGGAAAGAGCACATGGTCGGGACCGAGTTTTTCGGCGATGACCTTGATGGCGTGCCATGTCAGGTAGGAGAGCAGGAAACTGCCCATCCACAAGTCACGAGTCTTGCGAGCGGCTGCGATGAAACCTTGAACGGGTCCGATGGTGAAAAGCAATGTCGCTGGATTAGGCAAGCAGTTGGCGAAAGCGCTGGCGACGCGCGCATGTTGTAGCAAAGAGTGGTCAGGGATGCGAGTGTCGGCGGGAAGCAAACTCCAAGGGACATTCGGTTCGCGTTTGGTAAGTTCGTCCTCAAGGCATCGCCAAAGGAGCAGGAAGCGTTTTTGCGGGTCGTTAGTTCGTCGGCTCAAATCGCCAATCACATCCGCTTGCACCTCCAATGACCTTTGCGGGTCGGCAGTAGGCAAAGACATCGCTTGACCAGAAAGCGGGTGAAGGACGCAATCGCTGGGCGCACGAATTTCCTTTGGGAAGTTCAGTCGGTCAGCAGCAGAAGCAACGGTGTCAGATTTGTTGGCGGCATCAATCCATGCTGCCTCTGGAACGCCTGTTGTTGGGACATCGGGCAAACCACGCAACGCCGTTTGCATGAGCGCACCAGCACGATCTTTATGGTGCGGGATGTCCAAAACCTTGTCAGGCGGGTCGTGAAGCAAAGCAACTATTTTGCGCTGCCACCAAGCCAACTTTCAGGCACCTCCTCAAAGCCGAAAATGACTTTGCCCTCAAAAGAGTTCAGAAAGTCAGCAAGTTTCTTTCTGTCGGCGCGTTCCAGTTTGGGGTTCAGTTGCGAAAGCATCGTCGTCAGGATGAGGGCATATTTGCCCGTTGACAGTTTCGCTACATGGACATGAACGGGTGACGCTTGGCGGGGAGTGGCGTTTCCCAAGGCAGGGTTTTTGTGCTTGTGTGCATTCTCCATGACAAATTTGATGGTCTGCTCCCAATCGTCAAACTCTTCGCCACAGACTTTGATTTGTGCCCAACTGGGATGCAGGATTGGAAAGCAAGGGACTTTTGGCAATGGAGCAAGTGATGACGGCAACACACAATTGAGTCGTTGCCTCAAAGCATCCGCCAATTCTTTCACGCTTCTTGCAGTTAACGCTAATTCGCCTTCCGTGATTTGCAAACTTCCAAAGCCGCGACGGCTTCGGCGTCCCAAGCCATCAAGATGGCAAAGCAGCCATAGAGCCTTTAGGGCTTTTGCCAAAGCATCTTCATCGCGGCTGAGCAACAAAACTTCAAACGATTGCCTCGGATTAAAGCCATTGAACTGGAATGACACCTCTTTTTTGTGTAGCAAGGGATTGTAGTCACTACGATTGAGGTCATGCCGTTTTATACGCACCACCACAGGCGAGGCGTGGTCGGTGCTTCCGAAGACTTGGCTTTCGTGTTTAAAAATCTTCTTTGGGTCATCGCCAATAACTCCGCCTAAAAGTGCCCGAAGCCAAAATCTCATTGCGCCACGAAAGGAAGGCGCGCGAAGTTCTGGCTCGCCTCGTGGATTTGAGCCACCCAAAAACAGCGGCGTCACTGTCTCCAAATGCACCTTGCGAATTGCCATCCTACCTTCACCGCCCTTGGATGATAACGGCTCTTTGCCGACGACGCCTGAGCCGGACCCCCTAAATCCCTTTGGGCTAAATTGCCTAAACGCTCCAGCGATACCCTCAACGAGGTTCATCTTTGCCCAACGCCGTCAAGGCGGGAGCAAGGTCAGCGATCAAGCGCTCACGGACTTTAGCATCGGGAGGCAACTCAAAGTGGTCGCGGTATTTGGCGTAGATGCTTTGCAATTGATTGCGGACAGTTTTAGCGGTGCGATTCAACCGTTTCGCCAACGATGCGGCTTTCTCGCCGTAACGCACCAACGCTTCAATGACCTCTCGTTCGGCGGGCGTCAATTTTTGCCAGAAGGTTTGCAGCAGTTGCCATCGTTGCTGTTGTTGCAATTGGCGTTGGCGTTCAATGGCTCGGTAAGGGTCATCCCAGAGCAGGATTTCCTGCACCGTTGAAGGCAACAAACTCCAACGCAAAACAGGCACAGGCACCAACGCCACTTCGTTAGGGTTGTCGGCGTGCATCGCTTTGCTTTGCAGCAACCTGCCCTCCGAGAGCAAATGCCAAACATGGTCATGTTCGTCCAGCAGCAATTGGGCGACGACCATGCCCATCGCCGTCATCACTTTCCGACCGCCAGCGATAGAAAGGTGGAGGCGGAAGCCTTTGCGCTTCAGTTGGGCGACGGTGCGATAGAGCACCCGCAGAAGCAGGGCAACATCCTGCTCTGTCGCAAAATCGTCGGGGTAGTGTTGACCTTCTTGAATGGGCACAAAGTGCCATCGGAGAGAAAAGCCTTTTTGACGGTAAAAGGCTCGCTCTGCATGCAGTCGTCGGAGAGCGGCAGCGATGGGCGGATAGTTTTCGTTAGCATGCAAGACCCAAACTTGAGCGATAGGGAAGGAGCGAGCCAAAAGGGCATCTACTGTGAGGGTGACCACTTGCGGTTCCACCCCGATCGGTGCTACGACCACTTCTGCCATCTTTTGCCCTTTCGCCATGATTGCCTTCCTCCCGTCCCCTCACATCCTTCCCATCGTTTTCGCCCATTGGCTCGGGTCAGCATTAGGGGTAGACGACGCCACCGATTCGGGGGTTCCAGTTGTCCTCGGCGCCACCACCTGGCGGACCTGCTTCTGAGCGAGGGTCGTTTAAGACTGCCCAATAATCGGGGTTGTATTGTTGCACCGCCCAGTTGGTAGCAGCAGTCCAAGTGGTGTTGGGGCGGCGCCATTTCACATGTCCATCGCAAAAGATGAAATTGCTACCGAGGGAATGGTAGATGGTCGGGTTGTTAACAGGGATAGGAGGGTGAGCGCTTGCCCTACCGAGACTGAAGTAAATGCTGCCGTTGCGGGCAACGCTCCCGTTAGTCCGTTGAGCACCTTCGTAAACCAAAATAACCCGCACTGGTTCCTGAATAGCGGCGTCGGAAGCCCCATCAAAGTAGCCAGGAAGGTTAGCCGAGCAAGGGGTGCGGGTGAATGCCTGCCCTGGATGAGCGGAGCGGACATAGTCGTTCATGATGTAGTTTTGACCCGGCGAAAAGACATTGCCCTGCCCAGGGATGGCGTTAGGGCATGACCAAACATTAGAACCGGGGTTATTGCTGCGCATCCGAACATAAGGCCAGATGCCGCCGACATCTTGCCCCAAGCCAGGTCCTGCCGATTGAACCCAGCCGTTCAAAGGGGAGCGGCAAACATTGGGAGCGCCTGGATCTCCATACATCGCCTGACCGCCGGGTGTCGGGAACTTGCCATCGTAGTCTTGGGCATACATCTGAAAGGCTAAGCCGATGTTTTTCATGTTGCTGGTGCAGACGGCTTGACGCGCCTTATCCCGAGCCCGGCTGAAGACGGGGAACAGGATGGCTGCCAGAATGGCGATGATCGCTATCACCACCAACAACTCAATGAGGGTGAAACCAAAACGCCCTTGTGTGCCCTTTCCGTTGCCTTTGATCATGGTAACTCCCCCCTTCAAGAAGGCTCCCTGCAGTCTTGGCAGTAGCCTTGGCTGCTTGACGACACTGCCTGCAATAGTTTGCCTTCGGACGAGAAAGGACGAAATAAGGACAACTCTTGCTTGCTTTGACTCACCGCGACCATCGTTCCCGCAGCGGCGGGATTGGTGGGAAGGGTGCATGGGGTTCGGTTTGATACCAGTAAGCGACAGAGGCGATGTCGTCAGTGAGGGGTTGGAACTTCCCGTCAGGATACCAACCCAACGCTTGGATGGTCACCCGCAAATCGCTGCGAAATCGGATGGGGTCAAAGATATGGAAGCGGTAAAGGCAATGGCGAGGCACTTCGCCTGCCTCCGCTTTGCGGAAAGGATAACCCAAAAACGCCGTTGAGTAAGTCTTGCCCCCAAAGCCCCACGCCCCGCCGACATAGTCTTCCGTCCCCGTCCCACAAATCGTCGGGAATTCTGTGTCACCGTCAATGTAGAACTTGATTTCACCCTCGCCCCACCAGCCGTTGGACAGTTGCGTCCACGCCAGAAAGGTCCCGACATAATGCCCCCGCCCTTTCACGCCGTCCAAAATCGTGTGCTCAGGATGCTCCCGCGTTGTCATGGAGCGCCGCCATTGGGCGTGGAAGTAGCCGATGTTATCGGGCAAGTCGGTGACAAGGGCGTAGGTGATTTGGTAGTAGAAGCCGCCGATGTCTTCCCAACGCTGGTTTTCTATCGTGATGCGCGCCCGCCGACGAAAAGGCATCGGGAAGTAGGCGTTGAAACCGCCGACAGGATTGACGACGATGGGCAGTGCATTCACTTCGTAACGAAAGCCATGCCCATTGCAGAAAAAGTCGCCCAATGGCACTTCCACCGAGGGCGTCTCCTCGTCGTCCCAAAACATCCGCAAAAGGCAAGTGCGGTAGGCTTTCTCGCTGACGGTCATCCAAAGGTGTTGGATGATGCCCGCCCCTTGAATGTCGGCTAAGGTCACCGTTTCGCCTGCCCTCAAGGTGATGCAAGGGCGGACTTTCCAACCGAGCCCCAATTCTGAGGCGGGATTATCGGGTGTGGGTTCCGCTTTCGCTCCGCCGCCTTTCTCACCCGTCGGGTTTTCAGCGGAAATGGAGCGTGTCTCCGCATCCAGCAACAACGGCAGACTGCCCAAGCCTAAATTGAACCGCCACAATGCCTCCATCAACGACCACCTCCGATGCGTTGGGATGAAAGGCGCATAGAATTTTGAGGGCGCATCGCCAACGGAGGTGCCGACGATGACGAGACGGTCTCGCCCATCCTTTGAGGTCATTGACCACACCGCTGATGTCGGCATCATCGCTTATGGCTCGGATTTGCGGGAGTTGTTGGAAAATGCGGCGTTGGGCATGTTCAGCCTGATGGCGGATTTGTCCACCGTCTCGCCCCGACAGCGGCGGGAAGTTTGCGTGCAAATCCCGATGCCCGACCCCGAATTGCTTTTGTTGCGATGGCTTAAGGAGTTGCATTACTTGCGAGAAAGCGACGCCTTCATCCCTTGCCGAGCGCAAGTGACGCACCTAAGCGAGACGGAAGTGACAGGCATCGTGATGGGCGAACCGCTCCACGACGGCATCGTCTTGCTGCATCACATCAAAGCCGTCACCCATCACCTTTTGCGCATTGAACCTGACGATGGGGGCTTGAAGGTGCAGGTCATCTTTGATGTGTGACGAAAAAGAGCGAGGGCGTGCAGGAGCCCAAGCGTGACCATGTCGGAGCGCCCAAAAGGCACGATTGAAAAAGCAATCTCTTTGCCGTTTCCGTTAGCGAGTAGGGATGACGGATGGATTTACCGAAAACTCTCGTGGCAGCGAAGTTTCTCCGACGGCTCAATCGGTTCGCCGTTGTCGTTAGTTTGCCTGACGGGACAGTTGTGGAAGCCCACCTGCCCAATTCGGGTCGTTTGCAGGAAGTCTTGCGACCTGACAACGAGGTATGGCTCGTTCCCCGCTCAGGGCGAGGGCGTCGGACGGCTTACGATGTGTTGCTGGCGCGGGATGGCGAAACGCTGGTTTGCTTGGATGCCCGCTTACCGCCCCAACTGCTCTTGGAGGGAATTTACACGGGCAAAGTGCAGGTTTTTGGGAAAGTGCTTGGCGTTCAGCCCGAAATCGCTTATGGCAATCATCGCCTTGACCTTTGCCTTCAAGTTGCCAATGAGCCACCATCCTACTGGCTGGTGGAGACGAAATCGGTGACGCTGGTGGTCAAGGGCGTCGCCCTTTTCCCCGATGCGCCGACGGTGCGAGGGCAAAGGCATTTGCGGTTGCTGACGGCGCTGCGTCGGGAGGGCATTCCCACCGCCGTCGTCTTCATCGTCCAGCGTCCCGACGCAAAATCCTTTCACCCCCACGAGTTTGCCGACCCCGCTTTCGCCCGCCATTTGCGGGAAGCGGCACAAGCAGGTGTCTTGGTGCGAGCCTACGCTTGTTCCGTCACGCTGAGGGAAATTCGGGTCGTTCGCCCCATTCCCGTTCGGCTTTAGTGAACCTTTCATCCGTCATGGAAGGCTCTCGTTTTTGCGAGCCAAACTTTTCCCCGAAGCCCCGAGAGCGGGTTGGAAGACGGAGGTCGGGTCGGGATGAGCGAAAAGATGGCTCGGAAAGCGGTCGTCCCTGTGGCGGGCATTGGTTCGCGCTTGTTGCCTTTGACCAAAGCCCAACCCAAAGAGATGCTACCGTTGGGACGCAAACCCGTCTTGCAGTATGTCGTGGAGGAACTGGCAGCCGCTGACATCCGCCAAATTTTGCTCATCACAGGGCGACGCAAGCGGAGTGTGGAAGACCACTTTGACGAGGATGGCGACCTGTCCGATTTCCCCGACGATAAAGTGCCGACAGCGGAGCGGTTGGGCGTCATCTTGTCCTATTTGCGCCAACCCCGACCGCTGGGCAGCGGGCACGCCGTTTGGCTCGCCAAAACTTTCACCGATGATGAACCTTTTCTCGTCGCCTACGGCGACTGCGTCATTTGGGAGCGGGAGAAAGGGTCGCTCCTTCGGATGATGGTGGAAACTTTTCGCCGCTATCGTCCCGCTGCCGTCATCTCCGTGCAATCCATCCCTCGTTCGCAAGTGTCCAAATACGGCGTCGTCGCTTTTCGGCGGTGGCGGGACGGCGTCGCTGAAGTGACGGACATCGTGGAAAAGCCGTCCCCCGAAAACGCTCCCAGCCGTTATGCTGTCGCCGCCCGCTATCTCTTTGCCCCCATCATCTACGATGCCCTCGCAGCGACCCGACCGATGGAAGGTGAATGGCAACTGACCGACGCTATTCGCTACCTGGTGCACAAGGGCGAGAAAGTTTTCTGTGTTGAGTTGGGAGAGCGCCAGCGCTTGGATGTCGGCAACTTCGCCGACTACTTTACCGCCTTCCTTTTCACCGCTTTGCACGACCCAGAAGTTGGGACAATCGTTCGCCAGCATTTGCGCCGTTGGCTTCGTCGCCTTCGCCCTTGACAATGCCTTCGTTCTCCTCGCCCGCAAAAAGGTTCTCTGCCTGTCGCAAAATTTCCCTGCGGCTCAAAAAGGGATGGTGCATGAGGACATGGCATTGACCGAACGAAAACCTCACTCGTCCACAGCCATTCAGAGCGTGGCGAAAGGCAACCTCAGCGAACTTTACCTGAGTTTGCAAGGCGAAGGACTTTGGGTCGGCATCCCGATGGTTTTCGTCCGCACGACGGGTTGCCATCGGCGCTGCAAGTATTGCGACACCGAATACGCCCTTGTCGCCGAACGAAAGGCGCGCCTTTGGCTGCGCTGGCGGACAGGTGACCCCGATTTGGTCGTGGACAACCCTATCCCATTGAGCCAAGTCGTGGCGTGGGTGACGCAGGCAGCCGATGGGCTAACCGATTGGGTGACTTTCACGGGAGGCGAACCGTTGCTCCAAGCCGACTTTCTGGCGATGCTGGCTAAGGCGCTGAAGGAACAAGGTTTTCGCATCTTGTTGGAAACGGAAGGCGGTTTGCCCGAAGCGTTGCGAAAAGTTTTGCCTTTCGTGGACGCCATCGCTGCCGACATCAAACTCCCGTCCACGACGGGCGAACCGCTGAATTGGCAGGCGACGGAAACTTTCTTGAGTTTGCTGGCTCAATCGGGGAAAGAAGCGTGCGCCAAAATCGTCATCACGCCCGACATTGATGAGGGCGAGTTTTTGCTGGCGGTAACGATGCTGGCTCAATTGTCATCGCAACACCGCAAGGCTTTTTCGCCCATCCCGCTTATCTTGCAACCCGTCACGCCCGCTCGGTTCGTCACAGAGCCACCCTCTTTGGCATTGCTGTTGCGATTGCTGGCATCAGCGCGCTCGCAGTTGCCCGATGTCCGCATCGTCCCGCAAGTGCACAAGTTCGTCAACTTGGCGTGAAAGGAGTTGGCAGCATGCGGCGGTTTGATTTGGTGGCGATGGATTTAGACAGCACTTTGCTGGATTGGAGCGATGGCGAGGCGAAAATCAGCGACGCTTGCAAAGCGGCATTGTCCGCTGCCGCTGAAGCGGGTCTCGTGATCGTCGTGGCAACAGGACGGACTTTCCGTGAGACGCGTTTGGAGTTGCTGGCACAAGGGTTACCCTTTGGCGATCCCATTCCCCACTTTGTCATCGCACAGGAAAAGTTTTGCTACCGCGTCGTCAACGGGCGTAGCCATGAAGACGAGGCGTTGGCGGGATGGAATCGCCAACGAACCGAGGAGGCACGGAAGGCAATGGAGCAATTCGTCTTGCCCAACGCTCAACGATGGCTTCAACGACTGGCGGAAGCAGATTTAGTGCCGCGCCGCTGGGTCATTGACACGGGAGCGGGTTGGTTTTCGCTGATTTACGAGACAGCGGACGAAGCCCGCCGAGCCGAGGGATGGCTGCGGGAATTTGTCGCCGACATCCCCACCCTCATTCCTAACCGCAATGCCTTCATCGTCGGGTTGATTCCGAGGGACGGGACAAAGGGCAAAGCGTTGCGGTTTCTCGTTCGGGCGTTAGGGATTTCGCCGGAGCGGGTGATGGCGATCGGCGATAGCCTCAACGACATGGACATGCTCAATGGCGAACACGGTTTCTTTCCCGTCGCCGTCGCCAATGCGGAAATAGAAATCAAGGCAGCGGTGCAAAAAGCAGGCGGGTTAGTGACCCGTTCGCCCACTTCCGACGGCGTGGCGGAAGCGATAAGGTGGGCAATAGACCATCTGCGGTAAAGGCAAGTCGCTGAGGTGAGGAAGTGTGAAGAGCGTTGAGGAGCAATTAGCCATTTTGAAACGAGGCGTGGCGGAAATTGTGCCCGAAGAAGAACTGCGACAGAAATTGGAGCGCAGCCTGAAGACGGGTGAGCCCTTGCGGGTGAAGTTGGGCATTGACCCGACGGCATCGGACATCCACTTGGGATTTGCCGTCGTCTTGCGGAAGTTGCGCCAGTGGCAGGATTTGGGACACACCGCCGTGCTCATCATCGGCGACCGAACCGCCACCATCGGCGACCCGACAGGGCGCAGCGAAACCCGCCCCCAGTTGTCTTTGGACGAAGTGCGCCGCAACGCCGAAACTTACAACCAGCAAATCTTCCGCATCCTTGACCGAAGCCGCACGGAAGTCCGCTACAACTCCGAGTGGCTGGACAAGTTGACCTTGAGCGATTTGGTTTTCATCGCTTCTCAAATGACCGTCGCCCGCATGTTGGAACGGGACGATTTTTCCCAACGCTTCAAAAACGAGCAACCCATCGCCCTCCACGAGTTCCTCTACCCTTTGATGCAAGCCTACGACAGCGTGGCGGTGGGCGCCGATGTGGAGATGGGCGGGTTAGACCAAAAGTTCAACATCCTGACGGGTCGGGACATCCAACGCGCTTACGGTCAAGAGCCCCAAGTGGCGTTTTTGATGCCATTGCTCATCGGTTTGGACGGCGTTCGGAAAATGAGCAAGAGTTTCGGCAACTACATCGGCATCGCTGAACCTCCCGAAGAAATGTTTGGCAAGGTCATGCGCATCCCCGATGCGTTGATGCGCCAATGGTTCCTCCTCTGCACCGATGTGCCCGAACAGGAGGTGGACGAGATTTTGGCGGGTCACCCGATGGAAGCGAAGAAGCGGTTGGCGTGGGAAATCGTTCGGCTCTATCACGGCGAAGAGGCTGCCGACCGCTCCCGTGCCGAATTTGAGCGGGTCTTCCAACAACGGGAATTGCCCAGCGACATCCCGACGGTAACAGTGCCCAGAGAGTTGCAAGCAATGCCTATCGCCGATTTGCTGGTGGCACTGGAATTAGTCCCCAGCAAAAACGAAGCCAAGCGGCTGATCACCGAAGGCGCTGTGGAACTCAATGGTGAACGCATCACCGATTGGCGGCAAGTCACCCCTGTCCGAACGGGTGACATCGTGCGGGTCGGCAAACGGAAATTTGCCAAGTTGGTCGTCAGCCAATAGCAAAGGCGGAAGGGCAATTTCACCCGTCACCGAAGGGATAGCATTGAGGCAAAGCCAGCAGAAAGACGCCGCCGACATAGACGAGTGCCATCCCGATAACTTCTATGCCGCTGTCGTTGAGGCAAAAACCTGCCCACGCCCCGATGAAGGTGGCAAGGAAAGCGGGAAGCAACTCCTTGAAAACGGCAAAGCGGCGGGCAAGCAAGGGAACACCGACGGTAAAAGCGGCGAAAGCGGTTAAGAGCACAAAATTGAGCGGCATCGCCGTCGTAAATGTCCAAAGCAACCGCACCTTGCGCCCGACCATCTCCGTCAACGCTTCCACGCCCACCGCTTGCATGCGCCAAAGCAATTGCCCGTAGTGTGCCCGTTGGTCAACAGGCAGCCAATTTTCGGAAAGGCTCAAGACGAAGACGACAGCAAGGAACGCCAACGCCATACGCCCAAGACCCCGCCGCCATGAGGGTTGATCAGTCGCCAACCATTCCCATGCCGCTGCCAACCCCATCGCTAAAGTCAACGCTCCCCCAAAATTGGCACCCCAAAGGGAACTACCCATCAGCAACGGTGCCGCTAAGCACCAGACGGCGACAAGTTTTCGTGGCAACGGAAGCAAGCGCCAAGCAAAGATCGTCCCCGCCAAGACAATGCCGATGCCTGAATTGGTGATGCCAAAGTAGCGCCAACCCGTCGTCGGGTAATGCCCCAGCGGCGTCGCCCAATACAAAGGAAGCCCCAACAATGCCATCAACGCTGACGCACTACAAAGCCAACCCGCTAACTGCCACGCAAGCATCGGGTTATGAAGGATGCGAAAAAAAGCGACGGCGGCAATGAGCAAGATGAAGGCGCTCAACGCCACCGCTGCCGAAACGCCAGTGAAAGGCAATTGGGCGACCAAGAAAAGAGCGAGGGGGATAGACATGCCACCGACGACGATGCCGCTTTGCACCGACCGAAAAAACAGGGTGGGATGCAGGACGGTGAGAAGGGTGGTGACGAGAGCGAGGGCAATGACAGCGACGATGACGACGACATACGCCGATAAGTTGCGCAAAGGGCGCAGGCTTCGCTCATCCAACCAACGAAGCATTGCAAGGGCTCTTTCTGAGTCCGTCGGCATAAGGTGCATCGGTGCCCCTGTCACTTCAGGCGGAATAGGGATGCCCAGTTGGGTGAAAAGCGTTGGTGCAAAATCCACCGACGAAACAAGCCCCACTCGGCGCGTCGTGGAGGAAACCAGCAAACCTTTCGGAACGCTTTTGCCGAACAACACGATAGGTGTCAGGCGACGGGTTGACCAACCCGTTTGAGGCGAGTTGGGGACAAGCAGCCAAAGGCACGCATCGGCAGGCATCGTCGCCGTCAGCCGACGCAAGGTCTGCCTTAAGTTGCCGGGCGAGGCGGCAACGAACAACACATCGGCATTTCGCCCCCATCGCTGAACGGGCTCTTTTGCCATCGTGCCCAAGATCGCAAAGAGCAAGCCATCGCCAAGGGTTTGCACTGTTTTGCGATGTCGGTGAAGCCATGTCGCCAACGATGCCCGTTCGCTTGCGCTCTGACGCTTTCCACTGCCGAGGGTGACATAGACACCCTGACGCCCTTGTAAAGAGGCGGAAGTGCCGCTGAGCAATCCGATAGCGCAGTGTCGCAGCAGCGTCGGCATTGGCTCGCCCATTCGCTCCAGCATCGGGAAAGTCAATCCATCACACACGACGACGATGAGGCGGCGGGCTTGAGGGACAGGCATCATCGCTGAAGAAGACAGCGAAAACACCGCCCCCATCACCAACCAAAGGGCAAAACGGTTTCGCATTCGTCGTCACCTCAAGGCAACCTTGCCCTCATTTTTGCCAGCCATCATATTTTTGAGTGGCTGGCGGCAGGCGGACGGGGTGGGGCGGGCGACCGCGCTCAACCTTGCCCCGCTTTCAAGCGGGACAAGCGTTGGGTGAGGAAAGTCCGGCCTCCACAGGGCAGGGCGCTCGCCGAGAGCAGGGACGACAGTTCCCTCCTCAAGGCGAGGAAGTCGCTCTGGCAAGGTGCTGGGGCGACTTCGGAAAGTGCCACAGAAACATACCGCCATCGGGTTAGCGCCTCGCTGGCACTGCCGCCAGCCGCTGGCGGGTTGGCGTTGCCTGATGGTAAGGGTGAAATGGTGGGGTAAGAGCCCACCAGCGACGCCGTGAGGCGTCGGCTGGGCAAACCCCGCCCGGAGCAAGACCAAATAGGGGGGCGCTATCAGGTGGCCCGCCGATGCCCCCGGGTTGGTCGCTCAGAGAAATGGTCGCCCGCATCGGTGAACACCGATGCGACAGAAGCCGGCTTATAGCCCCATCCCGCCGCCTCTTTTTGTCACCACCAAAGCAAGCGTGACAAAATCTTGACCGACAACGACGAACCTCAGGAAAGGAGCGACTCGCCCCGATGGCGGAGCAGGTGGTGCTACATCGCGGCTTAAAGGGCATTTACTTGGATGCCACGCGCATCTGCCACATTGACGGCGAAAAAGGCATCCTGCTTTATCGCGGCTACAGCATCCACGACCTCGCTCAAAACGCCACTTTTGAGGAAGTTTGCTATCTGCTGCTTTACGGCGATTTGCCCAATCGCCAGCAACTCGCTGAGTTTGACGCAGCCCTTCGGGCATCCCGAACTTTACCATCCGCCGTGTTGGACATCATCCGCTCTGTCAAGGATGCCCACCCGCTGGATGTTTTGCGGACGGCGGTTTCTGCCCTGAGCGCTTTTGACCCCGATGTCAAGGAAATGACGACCGAGGCAAACTTGCGCAAGGGCACCCGGCTCATCGCCCAGTTCCCGACCATCGTCGCCACTCATGAACGGATGCGCAATGGCTTGGAACCTGTCCCGCCCCGCGAAGACCTCAACCACGCCGCCAACTTCCTTTGGATGCTGAAGGGTGAAGAACCCGACGCTGACAGCGCCAAGGCGATGGACTTGGATTTCATCTTGCACGCCGAACACAGTTCCAATGCGTCGGCATTTGCCGTGCGGGTGGCGGCATCCACGATGGCGGATTTGCACGCTGCCATCGTCGCGGGCATCGCTGCCTTGAAAGGTCCGCTTCATGGCGGCGCTGCGGAAGCCGTCATTGAGATGGCGGAGGAAATCGGCGAGCCCGAACGGGCGGAAGCATGGGTGAAGGAACAACTGGCACAAGGCAAGCGCATCATGGGCTTTGGGCACCGCGTTTACAAAACCGAAGACCCCCGCGCCCGCCACCTGCGGGAGTTGGCGAAGCGGTTGGGCGAAAAATTCGGCGACCCCAAAACCTTCCAAATCATGACCGCCATTGAACGGGCGATGGAGCCCTTGCGGGCGAAAGGCATCTATGTCAATGTGGACTTTTACGCTGGCTGCATCTACCACTACCTTGGCATCCCTGCCGACCTTTACATCCCCATCTTCGCCATCGGACGCATCCCTGGTTGGGTCGCCCATGCCATAGAGCAATACGCCGACAATGTGCTCATCCGCCCCTTGTTGCACTATGTCGGACCGATGGAGCGACAATTTGTCCCGATAGACCGACGAGGCTAAGGGCGACGAAGGACGAAATACCACCGCTCGCTTTCGGGATGGGGCGGCTGGTAACTGTAAGCGTCCAGCACCTTCACCCATTGCCAACCTGCCGCCGTCGCCATCTGGTGAACTTCTTCAATCGTGTAGGCGCGCTGCCAATGCACCTCCCGAAACCGTCGCCAATCGCCTCGCGTATCTTTGGCAGCAAACCACATGTCCACCCGACACAACCGCTTTTGCGGGTCATACTCGCTGCGCCAAAAGTAGTAAAGCGTCGTTTGTTCCTCGTCTTCGTCCAAGTTGTCCTGATCAAAGAGGTGCTCCCGCAAGGCGAATTCGCTGTTGAGGTCAAAGACAAAGTAGCCGCCCGCACGGACATGGGCAAAGGTGCGGACAAACACTTGTGCCAACTTGGTTGGATCAGTGATGTAGTTGAGGCTGTCAAAGAGACAAAGGGCTAAATCAAAGGGAGGCTCGTCAGGCAGATGCAACTCGGCGATGTCTTGGGCGTAAAAGCGGGCGCGCTTTGTTAGCCCCATCTTTTGGGCTTTCTCAAGGGCGACTTCTACCATGCCTTCCATCAAGTCCACGCCGACGATGTAGCAGCCTTTGCGGGCAAACTCCAGAGCGACCGTGCCCGTCCCGCAGGCTAATTCCAAGACGCGTCGGAAGCGAAAAGTGCTGTCCAACCGCCGCAGCAAGTCTACGATGTAATTCACCCACATGCGGTAGGGCACATCGCCCATCAAGGTGTCGTAATAGCGGGGCAGCAAGGAAAATTCGGGCGCTTCCGCCAACGGCTCATCGCCAAAGAATTTCCGAAAGCGAGCATCTTTTGGTTCCGCCACACCTCGTCACCGAAAAGATTTTGCCCTCTCACTTCGGCGACGGTGAAGGCTCTGTCCCTTGCCTTGCATATGGTGGCTTGGGCATGAACTCCTTAGGGGCTGTCCCGCCACCGCCTGAGGGACGGTTCATGAGAAACCACATCACTCCTGCGGCGACAACTAAAGCCACAATGATCACAGCGACAGCGACCCCTGCGGGAATTTCCCGTCGCATGATTGACCCACCTCCTTCCAAAAGAGCGGCACTACCACTCTCGCGAATCCACATTGAAGAGGGAATCGTTGAAGTAACGCAGAGTGCCTTGGATGTTGAACCTTTGGGCGGTCACCGTCCAAGTGCGGCTCCACATGAACCACTTCACATGCCCGTCCACGAAGCCAATCGTGTTACCCTTTTGGTGACGGCTGTATTCGCCAGGGTCAGGGGGCGGATTCGTGGCGTTCTGAGGGGGACAACCGCAGTTTTCACCTGGTTTGGGCTCACTGTAAACGATACGCCGAAGCAAAAAGCGTTGAGGTGGCTGAACTTGCCAATACCCGCCCAAATATAGGCATCGGGAGTCAGCAAACAAGACCAACTCGGAAGGAGCGGTAAATTCGGCAAGTTTCCCCCGACCACTCATCGGAGCGAAAGACATGAACTCGTTGTAGCCGTAACTGATGTTGATGTTCATCCAACGGGTGTCCTGATCCACATTGATGGCGTTGGGGGTGCAGCCCCGACCGCCCCAGCCCGTGCGTCGAGCCGAGGGACATTCAAAGAGTTGACGGTTTTTAGAGTAAGGCTCTGTGGAGCGGAACCAGAGAGACGGCCAAGGGACATTGCCTTGCGAGGTGGCTCGGCAGACCAACTGCCCCCAACAAAACGGCGGAACCATTTCGTCGTAATCTTGAATGTATTGCGCTACCCCTAAACCGATCTGCCGACAGTTGTTCAGGCAAGTCGCCTGCCTTGCCTTTTCCCTCGCTTGACTGAACACAGGGAACAGAATCGCCGCCAGAATGGCGATGATGGCGATCACCACCAGCAATTCAATGAGCGTGAAACCATCCCGAAAACGCCCGACGAAGGAAATGCCACGAACGAAGCATCCCTGTGGGGCGACGCTGGCTGCTCTTCGCCTCTTACTCACTTTTGCTCCCTCCTTCGCCCCTTTCGGGGCAGGATTGTTTTGAGCACCTTTAGTTTAGCGCACCCTCTCCCGTGTCAAGCCTATCCCTCTTTGCCCCTTCCCTTCGCCAATGCCAAAATTGCCGTCGGCGTGAGGAAAGGAGGCGAGGAAGGTGTTGGGCAAGACGCTACGCTGGTATCGGCTTTTTCGCCCCGATACGGGTAACAGCATCGTCGTGGCAATGGATCACGGTTTGTTCCTCGGTCCCATCGCAGGCGTGGAGAATTTGCGGGATGCCGTGAAACGAGTGATGGAAGGTCAGCCTGATGGGCTACAACTGTCGGCAGGTGCTGCCCGAGCCGTTAGCGAGGCATTGCGCGGTAAAAACGCGCCTGCCTTCGTCTTGCGCTTAGATGCGACGAACATCTGGCGCAGTCAACCCGAACCGAAAGAAGGCTATCATGCCTTGGTCGCTTCCGTGGAAGATGCCGTTCGGTTAGGAGCAGATGCCGTCGTCGCTTTCTTTTTCGTCGGTTATGAAACCGATCGGCAGGAAGCGGGAAATTTGGAGCGGCTGGCAATGCTTGCCGCTGCCTGCCGACAATGGGGTGTGCCCTTCATCATTGAACCGTTGGCGATTGAGAAAGGCAGCCACGCCGTCCGTGACCCGCAACGCATTCAATTGGCGGTTCGCATCGCCAGCGAACTGGGAGCAGATGCCTTGAAGGTAGACTACACGGGTGACCCGAAAAGTTTTACTCAAGTCGTGGAGAGCGCTTTTGTGCCCATTTTGGTTCGGGGCGGTCCGAAGATGGAAACGGACGAGGCGATGCTGCGGATGGTGAAGGAAGCGATGGAAGCGGGGGCGAGGGGGATCGTTTTTGGGCGCAATATTTGGCAGCATCCCAACCCCGCTGCCATCTTGACGGCGTTGCGGGCAATCATTCATGAAGGGGCATCGGTCAGCGAAGCGAGGGAACGGTTGCGTGCCCCTCTCCGAACCTGACAAAATTGACATCGCCATTTTTCCGCGTCGGAGGTGTCAAGGGCGATGGCATGGCGACCGCAACTGTATCCGCCGCATCGGCGCATCACGGTGCACTCTTTGCGCCTTCTTTACGAGTCTTTGCAGCCGGGCGAGCAGCCGATCTTGCAAATCAGCGCTGATTTCCGTGACGACCCACCCCTCAACGGGTTGGCGGCATGGTGGCTTTGGCTTTTGGAAATATGGCTTTATCGCCTTTGGTGCATTTGCACTTGGGGCGAACCGAGAATGCTGCTGGTGACCGACCGACGATTGCTGACAGCGGTGTCGCTGGAACTGGCGGAAATTCCCTTCGCCGCCATAGAAGACATCACCTTGCGGCGCACTTGGGACGAGTTTGGCGTGGAAGTCGGCGAAATCGTCGTCACTTACGAGGGCGGACGCCGCTTGCACTTTCGTGCCTGTCGCCCTCAGAAGGTGGCGGAAAAGTTACAACAAGCGTGGGAGCAATGGAAGCAACGACAACAAGCCTTGGTCGCAGGCGAACCTCCCGCCAGCACCGTCGCAGGAGACACCTCCTAAGTTGCCCCGACACCTGTCGGGGTTACCGCTGGAGCCGTCAGCAAAAAGGGCTACAAGGGCTGCCATCGCTTTCCCGCTTGCCGGCGACAGCGAACAAGGAAAGCAACCGCTCCACTCGTCGGCTGCCACACTGCGGACAGCGAACCTTCCCTTCCTCCACTTCCTGCCATCGCACCAAGTCTTCAAAACGATGCCCACAGTCTTGGCAGCGGAAGTCAAAGACGGGCACGCTCGTCCGTCACCTCCGCTTTAGGCTTTTGACCGTCCTTGCGCGAACCCTTCGCGCAAGCGTCGCTCATTCAAGTCGGAACGCCCAACTTCGGAAGCAAGTAGGCTTGCAGAAAGACCCAAACAGCGATGAAACCCAACAACACCAACAGTTCGCGCATTGCTGGATGCCTCCTGACCGCAAGATGCGTTCACAATTTTGTCACAGCCACTTATGTCACACTTTGAAGCGCTGACGGGACGGTGACCTTGCCATGCCCATCATCGCTTTGCTGACCGATTACGGCACGCAGGACATTTATGCGGGCGTGATGAAGGGCGTTATTTGGAGCATTTGCCCTGAGGCGCGCATCGCCGATTTGACCCACGACATCCCGCCACAGGACATCACCGCGGGGGCGCTGAGTTTGTGGGGGGCGTTCCGTTACTTTCCGTCAGGGACGATTTTCTGCGCCGTCGTTGACCCAGGGGTCGGCACGCACCGCCGCGCCCTTGCCGTTCAAACCCACGAACACTTCTTCGTCGGTCCCGACAACGGGTTGCTTTGGTGGGCGATCAGCGAAGGGGGCATCGTCGTGGCGGTGGTGTTGGAAAATCCCGCCTACTTCCTGCCTGCCGTCAGCCGCACCTTTCACGGGCGCGATATCTTTGCGCCTGTCGCTGCCTATCTGGCGAAGGGCGTGCCGATCAGCGAGTTCGGTTCGGAAGTATCGCCCGATGAGTTGGTGCAACTGCCGCCTTTGCGGGCGGAGGTGGGAGACCGGCTCATCGTCGCCCGTGTCATCCACATTGATCGCTTCGGCAACGCCATCACGAATTTGCGGGAGGAAGACTTTGTGGCGTGGGCAGAAAATTTGGGTTGGCGTAGTTGGCGCGCCGCTATTCGGGGAACGGTCTTTGAGGCGTTGTGCCAGTGTTACGCCGAAGTGCCCATCGGGACACCTCTTTTGCTCTTCAACAGTTACGGTCTGCTGGAAGTCGCCATCAATCAAGGCAACGCCGCACAAAAACTGGGCATCCGAAAGGGCGACTTGCTGGAAATCTGGGCGGTGGATGAGGCGTGACGAGGCGAACTTTCCTTTCATCGCTCGCCGCAATCTTTGCGCCTTTGAGCACCCAAACGCAACGGGCAAAATTCGCTACCTTCGTCGCACCCTCTCAAAATCCTGCCTTCGCAGGGGCAACCTTGTTCGTCCCGATGGATGATTTGCCTTTTTCCGCCCGACTGACGCTGGCGCTGGGATGGCAACAACAAATCGCCCGATTTTGCCCTGAGGCGATTTGTCAACCTTGGTGGACGCTGAACGGTTGTGGTCTGGTTGCCATGACGCTTGCTGACCGATGGGAAAGGCTGCGGGATGCGTTGATGAACCTTTGGGAACGAGCGGAATGGGATGTGTTGGCGACCCATTGCGCCCGTCAAGAGGCAGCGTGGGAGTTGCTCCGATGGCGGCGCGACCCCCTTCAATGGCTGCTTTGGCACGCCCGCTTGATAGCGATGCATCAACCCTTGACCGAATTGGACAGTGCCAAACCATTGCAAATCACCACTGACCGCTTGATCCAATGGACGCGCTCTTTGCTATCTCGCCATCCCTTGCTGTTGCTCCTGGCGCCGCAAGGGGAGATATCCGACGAACCTGTCAGGCTCTCCCAAAGCACTTTGCGCCCTCCCTTCGCTAAGTCCATCATCGTTTCCTCGCCCACACCGTCCCTTTGTCACGCCCTTTGGTGGACGGTGACGGAGAAAGAGCCGATGGCGGGGATGGTTTTGGGGCAACTTTTGGGGGGCGGGATGGGTGGGCTTTGGGTGCAACAAATGCGGGGTGAAAAGCCGTTGGCTTATCACGCTTTTGCCGGTTGGCAATTGACACCTGTCGGCGGCGAACTTTTTCTCTTTGCCTCTTGTCTGCCTGCCGACCTCCCTGTCGTGCGCGAGCGCGCCCAAAAGTTGCTCGCTGATTTGCGACAAGGACGCTTTAGCGAAAAAGACTTTCAACGGACGCAACGATTGGCGCTGTTGTGTTACCGCCAACTCCTCGCCGACCCCATTGAGCATGGGACGACACTAACTTCGTGGCTTTTAGCGGGGCAACGGGTGCGGGACTGGCTTTCCCTGCCCCATCGCTTGCCGACCCTTTCACTCAACGCCCTCCGCCGTTTTTGCCAACGCTTGCCCTTCACCGTCACGGAAGTCATCGCCCGCCCTTGACCGTTGCCACTGACCTTCCCTTTCGGGAACCTCTGCCATCTCAATCTGCGTTGAGGGGAATGGGTCTTCCCCCGTGGGAAGGCAATTCTTCTGACAAGGAGGAGGGTGCGTATGATGGGGCGCTTGTTTGGCGGTGTCGTCCTTGTCGGATTTTTCGCCCTTTGTCTCGGCTGTGGCGGCGGTGGCGGACCTGTCAGCGGTCCTTCTAGCGGACAGGAAACGGTCTTGCGAGCTATCTTACGGGGTAGTTAAGAGCGCCCTAATCCCGTGACGACCAATGCCTCAGGCACAGCCACTGTCCACATCAGTGCCGACCGCTCCACCATCAGGGTAGATTGGCAAACCAACGGGCTGCAGAATGTCACGGCTGCCCATATCCATGTCGGTGGGCTTTTGGATGCAACCCCTCCTGCCATCGGCTTTTTTAACCCGCAGCAAGATAACCCTGCCAGTGGGAGCAAAACCTTAGTCAAAGGTCAAGTCTCTGTCGGTGCTGGCTTGACTTTTGATGATGTCGTTAATGCGCTTTTAAGCGGGAACGCCTACATCAATTTCCACACCCAAACTAACCCTGCCGGTGAAATCCGAGGGCAAGTCGGTCCTGTCACGCTGGCGGCTCAACTAACGGGCGACCAAGAAGCCCCCAACCCTGTCCAGACTAATGCCACTGGCTCCGCCATCGTGCAACTTAACAACACCCAAGACCAAATCACCGTCCTCGTCAGGACGACGGGACTGCAGAATGTCACGGCTGCCCACATCCATGTCGGAGCCGTGGGGCAAGCAGGCTCCATCATCTTCCCGTTGAACCCCGCCGCTACCAGCCAGACTTTGACCGTTGCGAACCTTCAGGCACAACCAGCCCAAGGCATCAACACCTTTGATGACGCCATAAACGCCCTCTTGAGCGGGAACGCTTACATCAACTTCCATACCCAAGCCCATCCCGCTGGCGAAATCCGGGGGCAAATTTCCCCAGCGGCTCGGGTTACTATCCGCAACTTTGCCTTTAATCCCGCCAACTTGACGGTCAAAGCGGGGACGGCGGTGATCTTCACCAACGAAGACAGCGTTGACCACACGGTGACCTCTGACACCAACGCCTTTGATACAGGGGCGCTTTCCCAGGGGCAATTTGCCGTCCTTTTGTTCAGGACGGCAGGCAATTTCCCCTACCATTGCACCTTCCATCCCACTATGCGAGGCACCATCACCTTGCAATGAAAATCTCAAAGGACTTCTCTGAACCGCTGAAAAATCGGTCGCACCCAAACATCGGTATATGACAGGGGACACCCCTCCGAACGGCTCGTTGCCATCGGTCGGCGTCCCGTCGGGGTTGAATTTTGTTTGTGTCTGGCGCCGTCCCGACACCTCACAAGTTTTCCTGCTTGCCTAAGGCTTCACCTTGCTTGACTTTGGCGCCGTTGAGCCAGAGCAGGATGGCTTGGTAGGCGGGATGGTCTCGCCCATCCCAACGCTTGCCGCCGCAGTGGGGCACTTCCATCGTCGGCTTTTTGAGCACGAGGCTGTTTTCGGGTTGCTCCAAGTCAATGACCCGCAACATAGAGCGGAAATTGTGGCGGGAAACTTCTTCAGGGAAGTTACCGCTGGCATCGGGTGGGCGAAGGTTGAAGACTGACTGATTAGCGTGGCAACTGAAGCAAGAGCGTCCATCGCCACCGACGACCGCCAACAAGGGTTGCACCCGCACACGGAAATACTCAAAGTCCAACGCCTTTGCAGGGTCACGCTTGGTGGCTTGACCGTCTAAAAGTTGCTGAATCACCTGCTTCGTGCCGTCATCGGCGTTGCGGGCAAGTTGTTGCAAAGTCAGCCGCAAGGCGGGATTGTTGGCGTGAACTTTGCTTTGGCGAAGGAGTGCCAATGCTTGCGTCCGAAAATCGCCGTCAGGGACGGTCAAGGCATTTTCCAGCAACGGCACCAACCGCACATCGTCGCGGACGGCAGGTTCGTTGCGGACGAAGGCGAGCAAATCGGCGATGTCTTCCTTGCGCTGGCTCTGCAAGAGGCGATCCAACGCTTGCGAGACGACTTCCGTATGTCCGATGGCGTCAACAGAGATCGCCAGTTTGACGGCGGCACGGCGGGCGGGATTGCCTGCATCAGGCAACTTCAACGCCTCCACGACGGCGGCGAGGAAATCGGGGTCGCTATGAAGCGACGGCAGGTAGCGCGCCACTTCCAACGCCGCCGCCCGAACTTGTGGGTCGCGGTCACGGGCAAGGGTCTTGACGGTTTGAGCGATGTCGGAGTGAGCCTTCAAGCGGTCGCCGAATTCCGCAAGGACGCGCAAGGTGTTCGCCCGCACTTCGCTGACAGGCGCGCCTGAACGCGTCGCCGCTCCGTCCAGCAAACCGAGCAGCGATGGGAGCGTCTCGTCGTCATAGTTGGGCGCTGTCGGGTAGCGGCGAGGGTCAATGCCATATTGCACATGGTTGCCACCGAAGGGGAACAACTTGTGGGCTTGCAATGCCAACAGCCGCACTTCCGCATCGGGGTCAGCGAAGCGTTGAACGATGGCGTTGGCGATGCGGGGTCGCCCGTCCGCTGACCGAAGGTAACTCGTCAGCACCAACGCCCGCGCCCGCACGAACGGGTCGGGGTCGTTCAGCAACTTCACGATGACGGGCTCAAGGATGTCAGCGGCAGCGCCGCGAAAGTCAATGGCGTCCAAGTCGTTGCCGATGCGATAAAAGTTGCGCTCAATTTGGTCTCTTGGGTTAAAAGCCCGCACGATGGGAAACTCCGTCAAGGCGATGAGCAGTTGGCGTTTCTGGAAAGGCGTGCCGCTTTCCAGCACCCGTGCCATCTTTTGGGCTTGCAATGTCATCAACCGCTCAAAATAAGCCAGCGCTGCTTTTCGGTCTTCCTCGCGGGGCAGTTCAGGCACCCAGAAGGCGTAGACATACTGGACATCTTCGTCGCAGATGTTGTAGAGGGTCTCTCGCAGCGCCCACAGGACACGCGGGTCGGCTCGCTCATCGGCTAAACCGTCAAGCACGACATCTAAGATGCGTGCCCGCACGGCGAAACTATCGTTCCAGACCCACCATTGCGAAAGCGCCTGAACGGCTTGCAGGCGCGTGATGGGGTCAGGATCACGGGATGCCAAAGCGAGCACCCGCTCTGTTAGTTCGGGCGAACGAGCCAACCAGCGGAAATGTTGATGGACAGCCCGCAAGGCTGCCCGTCGCACTTTCACATCAAGCGAGCGCATCGCTTCGTCCAATGCCGCGATGGCTTTGCGGGCGGCGGGTGAGCCCAGATGGCGGGTGATGACTTCCCGAAGGGCTTGAGCGGCGGCTCGCCGCACCATCAGGGTGTCATCGCTAAGCGCCTTGGCAAAAATCTCCACGCTCCCTTCGTCAGCGAGGCGACAAAGGGCGTTGATGGCTTCCCAACGCACCAACGGCTCTTTCGCTTGCGCCAACTGTCGCAATTGCTTCAACACGGTCGGCGTCGGCTTGTCCCAAAGGGCGACCATATCGGCGAGGGCAGCGTCCACGCTATCGGTGCGAAGGCGGCTGGGTTGCTTGCCGTCCGTCCAACCCTTTGCGGGTGGCTTGTTGGGGAACAACTCCGAAAGCGCCATCAGCGTCAGTTGCGTCTCCTTGAAGGGCGTGTTGAAGGCTTCGTAGGGCTGACCGTCGGTGTTCCAAGCGCCAAAAGGCTTTTGGTGCGTCAGCAGGTAAACGACGCCCTTGCGGACAGAAGGGTCATCAATTGTCAAGCCCGCTTTCGCCAAAGCGAAAAGCGCCGTCGCCGTCGCAAACTCAGCGGGCTTGTCATTGAAGCGATAAGACCAACTGCCGTCGGGTTTCTGCTCCCTTTTGATGCGCGCCACATTGGCGGCGATGCGGTCGGCATACTTTGTCCGCCCGACTTCGCAGAGGAAAATCGTTTGCCAGCATAAATCGTCCAGCGTTTGAACGCTCTCGTCGCCTGCGTTGACCGCCAGTTTCTCCACATGCGCCGCCGTCTGCTCGTCGCCGACTTTCTTCAGCAACTGCCACGCCATCCACGCCGTCTCGTAACTGGACAAAGTGGGCGGGTTTTGCTCGTTGTTGCCCGTCCCATCGGGAGGCAACTTGTCCCGTTGATAAAAGGCGCGCACATAGACGGCTTGTTGGGCAAAGTAATCGGGGCGTTGCTCTCCTGTCATCCGCTCATACTCCCGCAGGATAAGCGCCATTTGGCTGAGGACATGGGCATCGGCGCCGATGAAGCGCACCCAAACGGAGCCGGGCAAGTAGAAGGGACGGGGGGCATTGTAAAGGCGCTCCGCCAAAAAACGAAGGGCTTCCCGCTCACGAACGGGATAGCCGTTGCGGTTTGCCCACATCGTTCCCTTCGTGCTGAACTGCGAGGGATGGCAAGCCGTGCAGACGACGGTCTCGTTGTGCACCTGTCGGTCTCGCCGAGCGACAGTGCCTGAGCGGGGCGTATTAGCGAACCATGAATCGCCCGCCGCCACGAGGTAGTTCATCGCCACCGAAATGGCTTTGCGGGCAGCCGCCGCAATTTGCCCAAGGTCGGCATTTTCCTCCCGCAAGTAAGGGGGCGGCTCGTAGACCGTCATCCGCAGGCGATAAGCGGGATGGTTGGCTTCCACCTTGACGAAGTAAGTGCCCTTGCGCAAGACGCGGGTCGTAAATTTGTTGGCGCTATTGAGTTCCACGCCGTTCACCCGCACGGGCGGACCGACTTGCGCTTCGTGGGGACCCGAAACGGGGTCGTAGCCTTCGGTGTAAGGCACCAGTTCGCCTTTCTCGTTGAGGGTGTAGACGGTGATGTTGGCAGGCACATCGCGGTCAAGGATGTCAAGGTTGAAGTGGACGAGTTTGGGGGCTTCGTCGGGTTGCTCCACTTTGAACCAGTCCACACCCGTTTGCAACGCTTTCCCTTCGTCCATGTCGGGGGCGATGAAGTAGGGACGGTCGTCAGCAGTGCCAATGACCGTCGCACCCAATGGCACGGGCTGGGCGTGCCGCCAATCATCGTTGGGCTCGGCTTCTAAGACCACGCCACTATCGCCTGAAACTTTCAAGGGCAGCAAAGTGAGACGGAAGGAAGTCGCTACTTTGCTGTCCACGACCAACATCGCACCCTTCTTCGGGTCGGCACGAAAGACGCAATACCAATCAGGGTCGGCAAGGTGCAGGGATTTTTGGGCGATGGGTTTGCCGTCAGCGACGATAGCGACCGTCACTTGCGCCATGTCGGGAAGCAAACTGGCGTCAGTGGCACTGACCGTCAGGCTGTAAAGGCTTTCATCCTTCCGCAGTTGCAACGGGATATAGGTGACGCCAGCGGGGATGGTGAGGGTAGCAGTCTTGTCAAGGCGCAGCGGCTTGAAGAGGCGGTCGGGAGATTTGAGAGGGGTCTCTGCGGGGAGACGAACGGCGAAAGCCATCAACGCTACTGCCCAACACGCCACCAACCCGACGGTCGCTCGCCGCAGGGCTTTCAATGAGTGCGACGCCTTCATCGCCGCTCACGCTCCTTTGCCCGTCGCTGACGGTGTTCGTTCGTGCCAAAAAAGTAGCAAGGACAAGTTAGGGTGTCAAGGGGAGGGGCGCTGAGTGTGCAAGGAGAAGCAACCTGACGCTTCTTTCGCCTTCGCTGAGAAGCCGATGCTCCCTCCGACCTTCTGTTGGGGTGGCTATTAGCCGCGACAATGCCGCGAAAATGGCAGGGGCGCTTGACGGGTCGGCGACGGTTTGGCAAACTTTTTTGCGCCAAGCGGGCGTAGCTCAGGGGCAGAGCATCGGCTTCCCGAGCCGAGGGTCGCGGGTTCAAATCCCGTCGCCCGCTCCAAAATTTTTTTTGACCGCCACCGCTTCCCTCCTTCCCGATGTGGGAGACAAGGCGTCTTTGACGAGGTGACCAAGGGGATGCAATTGACGAAAGTGCAAGCCGACGAGAAAGAGCCGAATGTTTGGGAACTGGTCGTTGAAGTGGCGCCCGAAGAAGTTAAGCGGGCGACGGAGCGTCTCTTCCGCCAGTTGAGCCGCACCCTGCGGGTGCCCGGCTTTCGCCCTGGGCACATCCCGCCCGGCATCATCAAGCGCTGGGTCGGCGAAGAGCAAATCCGTCGGCAGATTCTGGAAGACCTGTTGCCTGATGCCCTCGCTGAGGCGATGGAGCAAAAGGCATTGCAACCTGTCGTCGTCCCTGAATGGCGGGATGTGGAGTTTGCCGAAAACGCTCCCTTGCGCTTCGTCGCTGAAGTCATCACAAAACCTGAGGTGCAACTGGGCGAATACAAGGGCTTAAAACTCAAGCGGGTGAAAGTTGCCGTCACTGAGGAGATGCTTCAACAAGCCTTAGAAGAAGTTCGCCAAGACCTCGCCCGCTATGAACCGACGGAAGAACCTGCGCAACCTCACGACCGAGTGCGGGTGCGCTATCAGGTGCTTAGCGAAGGGGAAGAACCGAGGGAGGAATGGCAAAGCGGCACTTTCACGGCAGGCGCAGAAGGTTGGGTGCCGCCTTTGCCTGAACAGTTGGTCGGGCGCAAAAAGGGCGACGAAGGCGAGTTCACCTACACTTACCCTGCCGATTATCCGAATGCCGAATTGGCAGGCAAAACGGTGCGGGTGCGGTTTGTCGTGGAAGCCGTCTTGCGCCGTCACCTGCCCGAACTGACTGATGAAGTGGTGCGACAGGAGTTGGGGATGGGGAGTGTGGAGGCACTGAAAGAAGAATTGCGCCGAGAATTGGAGGTGCGATTGCGCCGAACGGCTCGCACCGCCGAACGCCAGCAAGCCGAAGAGGCGCTCCTCCAAACTTGCTCGGTCACTGTGCCCACACCGCTGATCAATCGCTTGACCGACCAACTCCTTGCGGAAACGGAAGCCTCGCTACGGCAACAGCGGATGAGTTTGGAGCGATGGCTGCAGTCGCAGGGCAAAACACTGGACGAGTATCGCAACGAAGTTCGGCAAGAAGCCGAACGAACCTTGAAGTTGCGCTTTATCTTGGAAGCCATCGCCGAGCGGGAAGGCATTGTTGTCACCGACGAGGAAGTCCTTCAAATGGTGCAGGGCGAAGAAGAAGTGAATGAGGAGCAGTTGGCATCCTTGCGCCATCAATTGTTAGAGCAACGGGTGATGGAGTTGGTGCTAACGACGGCACAATGGGAGGAAGGCAACGAGGAAGGCGAAAGCGCATGACAGGCTACGCAAATGGAGCAAGTCGCTGGGGCGTCCGACAAAACCTTGGCAATCCATCGTCGCTAAAGTCGTGCCAAATTGTTGACGGGCAAAAAGGAGGCGAAAGAGAATGCTCATCCCTTGGGTCATTGAGGAGACGCCGAGGGGCGAACGGGCTTACGACATCTATTCGCGCCTATTGAAAAACCGCATCGTCTTTTTGGGCGGCGAAATCACCGACCAAGTCGCCAATGTCGTCGTGGCGCAACTGCTCTTTTTGGAAAAAGAAGACCCTGACTTGACTATTGACCTTTACATCAACAGCCCTGGCGGTTCAGTGGATGCGGGCTTGGCGATTTACGATGCGATGCAGTTCATCAAGCCCGATGTGGCGACTTACTGCATCGGGCACGCTTACAGCATGGCTGCCGTCCTTTTGGCGGCAGGGGCGAAAGGCAAACGCTATGCCTTGCCTCATGCCCGCATCATGATTCACCAACCTTGGGGCGGCGTTCAAGGGAAGGCGGCAGATGTGGAAGTTTATGCCCGTGAAATCCTGAAGGTGAAAAACACCATCAATCGCATCCTCGCCCAGCACACAGGACAGCCTTTGGAGCGCATTGAGCGGGACACCGAACGGGACTTTTTCATGGACGCTTACGAGGCGCAGGAATATGGCTTGGTAGACCATGTTTTAGAGCGGCGCAGCGATTAAGCGCTCAGCCCTACGGAGGCGAGAGGCGATGCCTTTGTTTGGCGGCGAAGACCGAAGCAACCCTCGCTGCTCCTTTTGCTTTCGGCGGCGGGAAGAAGTGCCCAGCATGATCATGGGACCAGGCGGCGTGAACATCTGCGCCGATTGCGTGCAGACCTGTTACGACATGCTGGGCTTGTCAGGGACGGAACGGCGAGGCTATCGGCAAGCGGCGCCGTCTTCGTCCTTCCGACCGCTGCGGTTGCCCAAGCCCGCCGAGATTTACGAGTTTTTGAACCAGTATGTCGTCGGGCAGGAGCGAGCCAAGAAAATCCTGTCTGTCGCCGTCTACAACCACTACAAGCGCATCCAGATGCCGACGGACGGTGTGGAAGTGGAAAAGAGCAACATTTTGCTCATCGGTCCGACGGGTTCGGGCAAAACGCTGTTGGCACGGACGCTGGCAAAAATGCTGGATGTTCCCTTCGCCATCGCCGACGCCACGAGTTTGACGGAGGCAGGCTATGTCGGCGAGGATGTGGAGAACATTTTGCTTCGGCTCATTCAGGCGGCAAATTGGGATTTGGAAGCGGCGAAGCGGGGCATCATCTACATTGACGAGATTGACAAGATTGCCCGCAAGTCCGCCGACAACCCGTCCATCACCCGCGATGTGTCGGGGGAAGGCGTCCAACAAGCCTTGCTGAAAATTTTGGAAGGCACGGTCGCCAATGTCCCGCCGCAAGGCGGGCGCAAGCATCCTCACCAAGAGTTCATCCAACTGGACACGACGGGCATCCTGTTCATTTGCGGTGGGGCGTTTGACGGGTTGGACAAAATCATTGAGGCGCGCTTGAAGGAAAACAGCATGGGCTTTGGCGCTCGCATAAAAAGCAAAGAGGAACGGGGCAATTTGCTCAACTATGTGATGCCCGAAGACCTGCTCAAGTATGGCTTCATCCCTGAGTTCATCGGGCGCCTCCCTGTCATCGCCGTCGTAGACCCATTGACGAAAGATGACCTGGTGCGCATCCTCACCCAACCCAAAAACGCCCTCATCAAGCAATATCAGGCACTGCTGGCGGCAGAAGGGGTGGAGTTAATCGTGACACCCGAAGCCTTGGAAGCCGTCGCCGAAGAAGCATTGCGGCGCAAGACAGGTGCCCGCGCCCTCAAGAGCATCATTGAGGAAATCATGCTGGATGTGATGTTTGAGTTGCCCTCTTTGGAAGGCATCCGCCAGTGCGTCATCACCGAAGAAGTCGTCCGAATGCGCAAGAAGCCCTTGTTGCTCAGTGAAGGAGAACGGTGGCAGCAGCAGGAGACGGCTTGATTAAGGAAACTTCCCACCATCTTTCGGGACTTTGCGAAGGAGTGGTAAAGATGCGCCGCGTGACGATGAAGCCCGACGATGCGAAAGCGGAAAAAGCCGAATCGGCTCTTTCAGAGGAACAAAAGGCAACCTACGCCCTGCCGATGATTCCCTTGCCCGATTTGGTGATTTTCCCTGGGGCGCCGACGCCTGTCTTGGTCGGTCGGCAAAAGTCGTTGAGGGCGATGGAGGAAGCCTTTCAAAATGACTTGCCTATCTTCATGGTGCTGCAGCGCAACCCCAATATCGTTGAGCCGACGATGGAAGAGTTGCACGCCATCGGGACGGTCGCCGACCTTTTTCAACCGATGCGGTTGCCCGACGGCAACATGCGGGTCATCGCCCAAGGACGCTTTCGGGCGCGCCTTTTAGAAATCGCCCGTTCCGACCCGTTCTACTTGGCGATCGTAGAAGAGATCGTGGAGCCTGAGGAAGCGGATATGGAAGTGGAAGCGTTGGAGCGGCTGGCTCGCCAGAAGTTTGAGCAGTTGGTGCAAACGGATCGCTCCATCCCGCCCGATGCCTTGATGCCCTTGGCGACAGCGGACAACCCAAGTCGGGTCGCCGACATCATTGCCGCTTTCTGCAATGACTTGAAAACGCAGGAACGACAAGAGTTGCTGGAAACGATTTCTCCCAAGGAACGATTGCGCAAACTGGTCGCCCTTTTGGAGCGGGAGTTGCAAATCGCTGAATTGGAGCGGCGCATTGAAAGCCGTGTCAAAGAGGGCGTCAGCGCCTCCCAACGGGAATTCATCTTGAGGGAACGGTTGAAAGCCATCCAAGAAGAATTGGGCGAGCGGGACATCTTCACCGCCGAGGTGGAGGAACTGCGGGAGAAGGTAGAGCAATTGAAGTTGCCCGAACCCGCCAGAGAGCGCGCCCTGAAAGAAATTGAGCGGCTGGAAAAGATGCCACCGATGTCGCCGGAGACAGGCGTCATCCGCACCTACCTTGACTGGCTTTTAAGTTTGCCCTGGACGAAACGGACGAAGGACAACTTGGACATTGACCGAGCCCAGCAAATCTTGGACGAAGACCATTATGGGTTGAAAGATGTCAAGGAACGCATCTTGGAGTTTCTGGCGGTGCGCAAACTTACCGACAAGACGAAGGGACCGATTCTGTGCTTCATCGGTCCGCCGGGTGTCGGCAAGACGAGCATCGGCAAATCCATCGCAAGGGCGATGGGGCGCAAATTCGTCCGCATGAGTTTGGGAGGCATCCGTGACGAAGCGGAAATTCGGGGGCATCGGCGCACTTATGTCGGGGCGTTGCCAGGACGCATCATTCAAGGCATGCGACAAGCAGGGACGAAAAACCCTGTCTTCATGCTGGATGAGATTGACAAACTGGGAGTAGACTGGCGAGGTGATCCTGCCGCCGCCTTGTTGGAAGCCTTAGACCCTGAGCAAAACAACGCCTTCAGCGACCACTATATTGAAGTGCCCTTTGACCTCAGCGAGGTGCTGTTTGTCTTGACAGGCAACATCGCTGACACCATCCCACCCGCTTTGCGCGACCGACTGGAAATCATCCACTTCCCTGGCTACACGGAGGACGAGAAGGTGCAAATCGCTCTGCGCCATCTCATCCCCAAAAATTTGGAGAGTCATGGGCTGAAGCCGCAGCACTTGACTTTCACGGAAGCCGCCCTCCAACACATCATCCGACACTACACGCAAGAGGCAGGCGTGCGGAACTTGGAGCGGCAAATTCAGGGCGTCATGCGGAAGGTGGCGGTGCAAGTCGCTCGCGGCAAAGATGTCTCCGTGCGCGTTTCACCGTCCAACTTAGCGAAATTCTTGGGTCCGCCCAAGTTCCGATTGGGCGAAAAAGAAGAACGGGACGAAATTGGTGTCGCAACCGCTTTGGCTTGGACGGGCGTCGGCGGCGATGTCCTTTCTGTGGAGGTTGTCCTGTTGGAAGGAAGCGGGAAGTTGGTGCTGACAGGGCAGATGGGCGAGGTGATGCAAGAGTCCGCCAAAGCCGCCCTCACTTACGCCCGCTCCGTCATCGCCCGCTTGGGCTTGCGGGATCGGTTCACCGAAAAGACCGATGTGCACATCCATGTCCCGGCAGGAGCAATTCCCAAAGACGGACCCTCTGCGGGCGTGACTATCGCTGTCGCTCTCGTTTCGGCATTAACGAGCTTGCCCGTCCGCCACGAGGTGGGCATGACGGGCGAAATCACCTTGCGGGGGAAAGTCCTGCCTGTCGGAGGCATCAAAGAGAAGTTGCTGGGAGCACACCGAGCGGGTTTGAAAGTCGTCATCTTGCCCAAAGAGAACGAGAAGGACTTGCACGATTTGCCAGCGAAAATCACCCGCGAGTTACAACTCATCTTCGTCCGCCACATGGACGAAGTGCTGCCCGTCGCTTTGCAAGGCTTTCCTCAATCGTTGCCCGCTGTCGCCCCCGCTTCGTCGTCCCTGATGGCGTGATTAATTGCTTCCGATTTTTTTCGCCGACGCTTGAAGGTCGGATGAAGTTGTCGCAAAGCCGTCCCAACGAGAGAGCACCAGAGACGAGCCGACGCAGCACCAACCTCGTGTTGGAGCGGCGACCAGCCGCAACACGCTTTTTCATTCAGCCTTCCGAACCTTCTTGCCGAATTTTTCTGGCGGCTTCACGACCGAACCGAAGCCAACGCTTCGGCGACCCACGCTAAATTCGCTGGCGGCATGATGCCGTAGTGGTAGAACGAAAGGCAACGAGCCCCTGTTTGCCACGCCGCTTGCACATTGGCTTTCAGCGTCGCTGCATCGGGAGCGGCAGGCGGATAAGTTTGCAACCCGACGACCAGTCGTTCGCCCTCCTTGATCTCCCGCAGCGCTGTTTTCGTCCGTTGCGCCACTTCCTGCGAGGACGAGGTGTAGGCGAGGATTTCAAAGCGAGCGACGCTGCCGTTCAGCGAATTGGCGGAAGCGCCGATGTCCCAACGCGAGCCCATCAAGATGAAGGAAAGCAGGACTTTGCTTTCTGCTGCCACTTCGGCGACCAAATCGGCGACGACCCGTTCCCGTGCGTCGGCGAAGGCGCGCAAATCGGGATGGCGGTCAAAAAGTTCGTCGGTGCTTTCGGCGGGCGGTTTGCCCGTTTCAAAGGTTGGCTGCAAAAGTTTGGTGACGGTGCGGCGCAAACTCGCAGCGTTCACGCCGTTGCGCTTCGCTTGGGCTTGACAATGGCGACAAAAGCACAGCCCCAAAAGGAAGTTGCCCGCTTCGCCCAAGATGACGCCGATCTTTTCGTGGGCGTGAAAGTGACCGATGCCTCCGTAGTGCAAACTTTCCGCTTCAATCGCCATCAACGGATAGCGCGATAAGTCGCGCACCAACGCCTTGCAAAACTCGCGCACTGCAGGGTTAGCAGGGCAAAGGTTGGAGGTGTAGACATCGCCGAAGCAGTTGACCATGCAGGCATCAGGATGCATCAAGCCCAAACGGGTGTCGTGCAAAAACACCGTCCAAGCGATGACCTTCAACCCAACCTTTTGGGCAGCCTCACAAATTTGCCCGAACAAATCGCCGTCCTTTAGCAACGGCGAGGCGGTGGGTTTGAGGGGCGTGGCGCGGTAAAGGTGGGGCGTCGGTCGGAAATAACAGGCAGCGTGGCGGGCGACGAACCATCGCTCCCGTCGGGCGCGAGGACGGAGATGTTCAACGGTGTGATACTTGGCGGCGACGGAGACAGCATCCAACCCTACCGACTTCAGTTCCCGCACCGCCTTGCTGATGCCGACATCCACAAAGTCCCACCCATACGCCCACATCGTCGCATAACTCATCTCCCTTCACCCCTGAAGCCAAAGTGTAGCGCCCTTGCATCGGGGAATTTCCCGACACACGCCCTTTGGGCAAATGGCAAACTTTTGGCGACGACAAACGCCGTCTCAGGAGGCGTCACCGATGCGCCGACAGCGAGGACAGATGTTGACCGCCATCGCAGGCACCTTGTTGCTCGTGGCATTTGCTTTAGCCTTCTTTTGGGTGCCGCCCGCTGCCGAGTTCCAACGCCTCTACGGCAACGGACACATCGCCAAAATTGTCTTCGTCCATGTCCCCCTTGCCATCATCTCCTTCGTCGCCTTCGTCGTCGCTGCAGGTTTCGGGGTTGCCTATTTACGCACGCGACGGTTGCGTTGGGATGCTTTGGGGGCGGCGACGATTGAAGTGGCATGGCTGTATGCCGTGTTGGCGACGGTGACGGGGGCTTGGTTTTCCCGACTGGCATGGGGCGCTTGGTGGAACTGGGACCCACGCCAGACGACGATGTTCATGGTTTTGCTCACTTACACGGCTTATTTGTTGGTGCGGGGAGCGGTGGATGAGGAACGACGGGCATCCGTCAGCGCCGTCTACGCCATTTTGGGTTCTGGCGCTTCATTGATGCTGTATTGGGTTGTCCCTTACTTGCCCGCCATCCAACAAGTGAGCCTGCACCCATCGGGCATCATCGCCCGAGGCGGGCTGGATGCTTCCTATCGGGCAGTGCTGGCGCTTTCCACATTGGGCATGGGTTTGTTGTTCGTCCAACTCGTTCGGCTGCGGGCAACTTTGGAATTGGCGGAGCGGCGGTTGATGGCGGCATCCCGCTAAATCGGGGGTCGGGAACGATGCCTGAAGCGCTGCCGTTTTTCTTGGCATGGCTGATCACTTGGCTGGCGTTGATGGCTTACCTTTGGCGGCTGGAAAGCCGTTGGCGAACGATAGAGCGAGAGGAACTCCCAGACGACTGACGGCACATGGAGGTGTCAGCGACGATGGCTCGTCAAGGTCGGTGGCAACTTTGGGCAGCGGTCGCCGCCATCGGATTGCTCGCTTACGGGGCATTTTCCCTTCGGGGCGCAATGCAGCCTTATGTCACCTTTGACCAAGCGAAACAGTTAACAGGGACGGTTCGGGTCGCCGTCTTCGTCAACCATCAAACGCGCCACTATGACCACGAGACGGGTGCGATGGAATTTGAGGCGACGGACACGAAGGGCAACCGATGCTTGGTGCGGCTCAATCCCAACTTCGTTCCTCCTGGCGGTTTTGAGCAGACGCCGATGGCGGTCGTTATCGGGCGTTATCGGGATGGCGTCTTTGAAGCCGACCGCCTCTTCATCAAGTGCCCGTCCAAGTATGAAGGGCACCCCAAAACAGGCAAGGGCAAATAAGCGATACCCTGCAAGTTCCATGTTGAGGCGTTGAAAAGCGTGACAGGTGAACAGATGTGCCCGTTACCGATGGCAGGGCGAGGTGGCAGACTTCGTGGACGAATTGGAGCGCTTGAAATAAGGAGGCGACGAGAATGTGGCTTGGACGAATTTTTGTCTGGATGGCGATGTTGACGGCGCTTATGGCGGCTTGGCATTACTGGCGGGCAGAGACATATCGGCACGGGACGAAGGACGAGGGACGAGGGACGGAAGAACGGGATGGCAAAGGGATGGAGGCAAGCGGAGCATTGGGCAAGGCACGCCGTTGGTATCTGCTGATGGGCATCTTTATCGCCGCTGCGATGGCGTATCTTTGGTGGCTCATCTTGACGCAGCGCTATGAAGTGGCGTATGTGCACGACTACACCAACCGCGATTTGCCGACCCTCTACCGCATCGTCGCTTTATGGGGCGGGCAGGCGGGCACTTGGCTGCTTTGGGCATTGTTCACGACGCTTTGGGGGTTGCTCTTACGCAAGTTCGCTCAACCTTACGAGACAGCGGCGCTGGCAATTTTGAGTGGGCTGAATTTTTTGCTTCTGCTTCCTGTCGGCGTTCCCGGCGTTGCGGCGGCACTGGCGGAGGCGGGCGTGCGGCTCAAACCGATTTTGAACACGGCGATAGAAGACCCTTTCCTTGTCCTTTCGCCCGCTCCGTCGGATGGGCGAGGGCTTAACCCGCTCTTGCAAAACCCTTGGATGGCAATCCACCCGCCCAACATGTTTGCTGGTTACTCGGCGATGGCGATGCCCTTTGCCTTGGCGGTGGCAGGTTTGTGGCGCAAAGACTGGCAAGGCTGGACGCGTTATGCGTTACCCGCTGCCTGTTTGGGCACTTTCCAACTGGGCTTGGGCATCACTTTGGGCGGTGTCTGGTCGTATGAAGTGCTGGGTTGGGGCGGCTACTGGGCATGGGACCCTGTAGAAAATGCCTCCTTCATCCCTTGGCTGGGTTGCGCTGCCTTGATGCATTGCTTGATTGCCCACCGAAGCACCAAAGGGGCATTGCCATTGGCGACTTTTTTGGCGCTGACAACTTTCCTGACGGCTTATTACGCCACCTTCGTCACCCGCAGCGGTTTCATTCAATCCGTCCACAATTTCACGACGACTGCCATCACTTGGTGGGTGCTTTTCATCTTGACTTTCCTGACCATCGCCAGTTTCGCCCTCTTTTTCCGACGGCGGAAGGAGTTGACTTCGTCGGACAAACCGACCGTCATCACCGACACGACCTCCCTTGCCTTCTTCGCTTATGCGGGCACTTGGGTGTTGATGGTCTTTGCCCTCATCGTCTTCATCGGTTTGTCGCTGCCTTGGGTGACGGTCATCGGCAAAGCCGTCGGGTTCAAGCACCTCAAGGACATCGGCGTGGAGCGGGTCTTTTACGACCGAGCCAGTTTTCCCATTGCGTCGGTGATGTGCCTGCTTTTGGCGTTTATGCCTTTGCTGGTCGTCGTTCGCCCTAAAGACGCAGAAGCATGGCGACTTTGGAAAGCCTCCGTGCCTTGGCTGATTGTCAACATCGCTTTGTTCGTGGCGTTAGTCGCCTTTTTGTTCGGCATCCGCCAACTCATCTCGCTGGCGTTGGTGGCGGCAGCGTCCATTTGCATCGTCGGCAACCTTTGGGCGCTTTACCTGCGGGCGAAACAAAGCCCTTTAACTATCGGCGCATATTTGGCGCATTTGGGTTTGGGCATTTTCCTTTTGGGTGTCGTCGGCTCAGAGTTGCGCGCCTCCTCCCGCCAGTTGGTCATCCCGACTGGCGAACACCGTGCTGCCTTTGGCTACCTCTTCACTTTCACGGGTTTAAAACCTCGCCCTGATGGCAAACTGGAAGCGCAACTGCAAGCCTATCGGATGGACAGCGAGCACCCTCAACCCGCCTTCACCGCCAATCCCATTTTCTGGGACACCAACTTTGGACGGGTGCGCGAACCCTTTATCAAACGCTACCTCACCCACGACATCTACATTGAGCCCGTTGAGTTTCAGGAACCAGGGACGGTAACCCTTGCAAAAGGCGAAGCGGCGCAAATTGGCAACTTTCAGATTCGCTTTGAGCGGTTTGAATTGAGCGGGAAACCCATCATGGGCATGCCTGAAAAAATCACGGCGGTCGTGACGCTCAGTGACGGTCAACGCACCTACACCCTCAAACCCTTCTGGCGGCTGCAAACGGGCGGCATCGCCGAGGGCACGGACAAAATCGCCGACCGCAACATTGAAGTCGGCATCAAGCGCATCAACGCCGAAGAGCGCACCGTCACTTTTCAAATTCGCGGCATTGAAGGGTTGCAAGGACACAATGGCTTCATCGTCGTTAATGTCCAACGCAAGCCTGCCGTCAACCTCGTCTGGTTGGGTGTGGCGATGGTGCTGTTGGGAGCATTGCTTTCGGGCATCCGTCGCATCCGAGAAGTGGTGAAAGCGATGCAAGCCGTCCCTGTTAGAAAACTGAAGGGCAAGGGCTCGCGCAAAGTCGCCGCTTGACCCTTCCCTTGTCCCGTCTCCCATGGCGGAGTGGCTGCCAACCACGACATCTATCAACCGTGATGGCTATCAGCCACGACACAGAACCGTTGGTGCGGCGATGGTGGTGATGGCGATGGCGGAACGCTTGTTGCCTGTCATGCTCAAAGTGCAAGGGAAACGCTGCGTCGTCATCGGCGGCGGAGAAGTGGCAGCACAAAAGGTGCAGCAATTGTTGGAATGTGGCGCTGAGGTCGTTATCGTCAGCCCGCAGGTGAATGACGAACTGAAGGCACTGGCGCAAAGAGGGCAAGTGTGTTGGCTTCCGCAACCTTACGAGGCGTCGGTGTTGGACGGTGCCTTCCTTGTCTTTGCCTGCACTGACGACAACGCCGTCAACCGTCAAGTCTTCGCCGATTGCCAAGCCCGCCGCCTTTGGTGCAATGTCGCCGATGTGCCCGACCTTTGCTCTTTCTTCATGCCATCCATCCTTCGGCGAGGCGAATTGGTCATCGCTGTCTCCACCTCGGGCAACAGCCCTGCTTTCGCCCGGCAGGTGCGGTTGTTTTTGGAGAACCTTTTCAGCGATGAAATCGGGGCGTTGACCTCCCTTTTGGGCGAGTTGAAGGACGAAATCCGCCAAAAACTTCCTTCCATTCCTGCCCGCCGCCGATTCGTGCAAAGGGTTTGGGAAAGCGAAATTTGGCGACATTTGCGAGACGGTAATTTGCATGCGGCGCGAGAAACTTTGCGGGCATGTTTGACGATGACCGCCACCCAACAAGGTAGCGGAGATGAGGCGGAGAAGGACAACGAGGACGGCGTTTGAGCAAGCGGCAAGACGAGCATTGGAAGACGCCCGCTTTTTGCTGCGTCCTCAGCGGTGGCACAACGCCATCTACCTGGCGGGCTACGCTATAGAATGTCGGCTAAAGGCACTTCTTTGCCGAATCAAAGGCTTAGCAATCCTGCCGCCTGAATACGAAACCCACGACCTTTGGCGGCTTTTAGAAGGCACAGGGTTAACTGAGCGGATGCGCGATGAACCTGATGTCTTTAAAGCCTTTGAACGGGTGACGAGGATTTGGAGCGCGGAGATGCGCTATGCGCCCAAGCCTTACGGGCGCTCGGAAGCCGTTGATTTCTTTGATGCCCTAAGGAGGGTTATCGCATGGTTAGAGGCGATCGCTCAAAGGGAAAAGTGGTAGCGCGTCTGCTGCGGAAAATCTTACGCCCTCGCATCCCGCCCAAGTATGGGCTGCGGTTGCGGGTCGTGCCCAGAGGCGATGATGAGCATGCCGATGTCATCGTCATCACCGATTACTTTCGCGGGAAAAACTATGCCAAGCGCTGGGAGTTCATTGACAGGGCGTTGGACGAAACTTTGCCCATCCCAAAACGCATGGACATGACTTTTGGCATCGTCATCGTCCCTTTCACCCAACGGGAAGCACAGGAACGGGGTCTTTGAAGGATGAAATGAAAAGGCAAAGCGAAAAGTTGCTGAGGGGCGTTGTAAGAGACGCAAGGGTTGCCGTCGCAAGTGGAGATGACCCTTATGCACCTGTTGGTCGTCGGCACCAATCACAAAGTTGCGCCGGTGGAAGTGCGGGAAAAGGTGGCGTTCGCTGACGAACGATTGGCGGACGCCTACGAGCATTTTCGGCGACAAAGCGGAGGCGAGGTCGTTTTGCTGTCCACTTGCAACCGCAGCGAAATTTACTTGGCGACGACCTCGCTCCTTTCGGAACGGCAAGTCGTCCATTGGTGGGCGGAATTTTTCGGGATAGAAGTGAACGAACTTCAGGGACGCTTTTACGCCTACCGAGAAAGCGAAGTCGCTCGTCACCTTTTCCGCGTCGCCTGCGGTTTGGATTCCATGATGCTGGGCGAGACTCAAATCTTGGGACAAGTGAAGGAAGCCTTGGAAGTTGCCCAGCGACTGGCGGCGGTGGGTCCTTACTTGGGCGAACTGTTCCGCCGCGCCATCAAAATCGGCAAGCGCGCCCGAACGGAGACAGGGATTAGCAAAGGGGCGATGTCTGTCGGCGGTGCCGCTGTGGAGTTAGCCCGCCGAATTTTTGCTGACTTGCGCACCTGCACTGTGCTGTTGGTCGGAGCAGGGAAAATGGGCACGGACACCGCCCGAGCCCTCCTTCAAGCGGGGGCACAAACTTTGCTTCTCTGTAACCGCACCCTCGCCCGTGCCCAAGAGTTGGCACAAAAGTTGCGAGGGCAAGTCGTTCCCTTTGAACAGTTGACCGAGCAACTTTCCCGTGCGGACATCGTGATTGCGTCCACCAGTGCTCCAAACTTTGTCCTGACACGCCCGATGGTCGCTGAAGCGATGCGCCAGCGCCGTTACCACCCCCTTTTCCTCGTTGACATCGCCGTCCCCCGAAACATTGAACCGAGTGTCGGCGACTTGGACAGTGTTTTCCTCTTTGACATTGACGACTTGGAGCAAGTCGTCCGCGAGTATCTGGAGGAACGGCGCAAAGAAGTGCCCAAGGTGGAAGCCCTGATTGATGCCGAACTGCGCCACTTCACCCATTGGTTGGGAGAACGCCGTGCCAAACCCTTGATCGTCTCTTTGGTGCAACAAGCCCACGAGCAAGCCAAGGTCGCCGCGCAGGAACTTTTTGACGAACTGCCCCACCTTTCCGAGCGGGAGCGACAGGCAATAGAAGCCAAGATGCGGGCATTGGCGATGCGCCTCCTCCATCGCCCCCTGACGCAATTGAAACGCTTGGCGCATTCCGATGGCGCCTTAAATGTGGCGTCCCAGTTGTTTGGCGAAACGGAGGCGGAAGACGCAAACTTATCGCCGTAAGCCAAATTCAGCAAGGAGGCGAGGAAGGATGCGTTGGTTGCTGGCATTAGTCGTCGGGTTTAGTCTTCTCGCCGCAGCACAAACGCCCCTCAAACGAGGGATGGAGTTGCGCTACAGCGGCGAGGCGAAACTGCAACAAGGACAGCAAAGCATCACTGCCACCGTGCAGGTCGTTGATTTGGTCACGGAAGTGACGGAGAAAGGACAAGCGACCGTCGCCAGCCTTCGGATTTTCCAACCCCAAATTCCCGACCGCCCCATCCCCCCTGAAGCCGCCCTACGCTTTTTGGACATCAGTGTCAGCGGCGAGGAAGCCGTGCCGCCTTTTGAGCAAGTCGTCTCAGAATCGCCCCCGTTGCTTTTCCTCGCCAACTTCCTGCGGATTCTCCCCGTTTACTTCGTGCCCCTTGATCGCTTGCAAGAAGGGAAGGAATGGACGGCAAAAGAACGGTTGCTGCCGCGCCCTGAAGTTGATGCGGAAGTGTGCTATCAGGTGCGAGGGCAGGAAAAAGTGGGTGAGACCCTCTGCTGGCTCATTAGCCGTTCCCTCCCGAAACCCGTGTCGGTGCCAGAAATGGAAGGAGTGCAGTTTGCCAAAATTGCCGACTCCCTTTGGGTCAGCGCCCAAACGGGTCTGGTCGTGCGGATTCGGCGAGAGGGCGTCCTTTTATTGCCCCAAAATGCTTTGACCGCCACCATCCAATTGGACTTGCAAAGTGTCAAGCCACTGGACGAACCCACTTTCGCCCAACGGCTCAAAGAACTACAAGCCCTTAAAGCCATCCACCAAAAAGTCGGCATCAACTTGTTGCGTGAGCCAAGGAAAGAAGCCTTGGACGCCGCCGAAAACGCCATCGCCGAATTTCAACGCCAATTCAAAGACAGCCCCTACCTTGCCCCTTTGCAAACTTGGCTTCGCATCGTCCAAGCCCTGCGACAGCAGTTGGAACAAGCGACAGAACAAAAGCAACCGCAAGGTGCCGCCATTGGTCAACCCGCCCCCGACTTTGAGTTGCCCACCGTTGACGGCAAACGCAAGGTCAAACTCAGCGACTTAAAGGGCAAAGTCGTCGTCCTCAACTTCTTCGCCCACTGGTGAGGACCGTGCAACGCGGAGGCTCCGCGTTTGGAGAAGGACTTTTGGCAAACCTACAAGGGCAAAGGCGTTGTCGTCCTCGGTGTGGCAGTTTGGGCAGAAGGCGATGCCTTCCAACGCGCCCGCGAGTTCGTCGGCAAGCACAAACTCACCTACACCGTCTTAGTGGACGCCAGCGAGGACGGCAAAGTCGCCCAACTTTACGGTGTGGTGGGTGTCCCGACAAATGTCGTCATCGGAAAAGACGGCAAAATCCGCTACCTGAAAGCGGGCTTTGATGAAGAAGGGCTCAAAAAGGCGATAGAGGAAGCCCTCAAGGTGCAGTGAGCCGCAACCGATGGAGGGAGCGACGATGGTGTTGAGCCTTGAAAACTTGCGGCAAGTTCGGGAACGATGGGTCGCTTTCATCCCACCCCGACCTTTGACCTTTGAGGAGTTCGTGGACATGTTCGGAGAAGACGACGATGTGGAACTCGTGGACGGGATGGTGATTGCTAAGATGGCAGCGGAGTTAGAGCACGAAGACTTGTTTGGCCGGTTCGCCCGCCTCGTGGGCATGTATGTGGAGATACTGGGATTAGGCATTGTCTTGGGCTCACGGACAGCCGTCCGCATCCACGCCTATCGCGCCCGATTGCCTGATTTGCTTTTTGTCCGCTTATCGCGTCGGTCTATCGTTCGGCAAAAGGGCGTCTATGGAGCGCCTGACCTCGTCATTGAAATCCTTTCGCCGACCGACCGCCCCTCCGATATCCTCGCTCGGGAATTGGACTACCGAAGCATCGGCGTGCGGGAAATTTGGTTTGTGGACTTGCCCAATAAGCGGCTGCGGGTGTTGCGCAAACGAGGGAGAAGTTATCGGGAAGAAGTTCTGACGGAAGGCGTAGTGCGGTCGTCGGTCCTCAAGGGCTTTTGGGTGAGGGTAGAGTGGCTTTTTTCGCCCCGTCGCCCCAAAGCCGCTGAAGTCCTGCGACAACTTCTGGGTCGTGAGGTCTTTTAGCCCGAACGAGGTGAAAGTCGTTGCAATTCGTTTGGGCACTTTTCGGTTGGTTCGCAGCAGTCAGTTACTTCGTTTCGGCAGGGTCGGTGTTGCTGACTTTGTGGCGACCTCATTATCGGTTGCCTTTTGCGCCCTTTTCCTTATGCCTTTTCGGTGCCGTCTGTCATGCCCTCTTCATCGCCGAAGGCATCGCAACGGGTTGGCTTCGCCTGAACACGCCCGAAGCCGTCGCTGCGTTACTGAGCGGGTTGATCGTTGCGGGAGGGCTATGGCAGTGGAAAGTGCAGCGGATGGAAGTGCCTGCGGCGTTCCTTTTGCCCCTCAGCGCCGTCTTGTTGACTTTCAGCGCCATCGGCGAGCCCGTTCGGCTGTCTCCTCCCTTGCGCCGCGATTTGTGGCTCGTGCATGTCGGCTTGTTGATGGCAGGTTATTTCGCCTTGACGCTTTCCTTCGGCGCCGCTGTCGCTCACCTGCTCACCCTCTGGTCGCTCAAGCGAAAACGCCCTCTGGCGTTTTTGCGAAAGTTACCGCCCTTGGAAGCGACGGAGCATCTCGCCAGCCGTTGGGTTTTGATCGGATTGCCCTTGCTGACGCTGGGAATGATGGTCGGCGTCATCTGGGCGAAATGGGAAGGGCGTCCCATCGGCGCAGACCCAAAGGTCTTGGCGTCGCTGATGACTTGGGCGATTTTCGCCGCCTACTTGCACGCCCGATGGGTGAAGCGATGGGAAGTGGCGGCGTTGCATTGGCTCATTGTCGTCGGTTTCTCTGTCCTGCTCCTCACCTTTTTGACCGTCCGACACACTTTGGCGGTGTGAAGAGAAAGGGAGGCGAGGAACGATGCGCCCGAAAAAGTTTTCCCGCCTTACCTTCCCGGTCGGCTTGCTTTCCGTCGTCACCGTCCGTCATCCTTGTGCTCGGAGGGATTGCCATGCACCAAAAACGCCGCCTTAATCGCCTCGCCAACGAGACGAGCCCGTATTTGCTGCAACACGCCGACAACCCGGTGGACTGGTTCCCTTGGAGTGATGAAGCCTTTGAGAAAGCCCGAAGGGAAGACAAGCCGATTTTCCTATCCGTCGGCTACTCCACTTGTCACTGGTGCCATGTGATGGAGCGGGAAAGTTTTGAAAACGACGAAATCGCTGCCATCCTCAACGAGCACTTCGTCAGCATCAAAGTAGACCGTGAAGAACGCCCCGATGTGGACGACCTTTACATGCGCGCCGTCCTGATTTTCACCAACGGTCACGGTGGCTGGCCGATGTCCGTTTTCCTGACGCCCGATGGCAAACCCTTCTTCGGCGGCACTTACTTCCCGCCTGAACAATTCAAACGCATCTTGCTGGAAATCGCCCGATTGTGGCGGGAGGGACGCCAAAAAGTTTTGCAAGCCGCCGACGAAGTTGCCCGCGCTATTTCTGCCGAACTTTCAATGACCGTGCCTGTCGCTCAACCGTTGGACGCCCGCACGATGGCGACGGTCCTCAAGGCGGCGGAAGACGCGTTGTTGCGCTCGTTAGACAAAACGCACGGCGGTTTCAGCGGCGCCCCCAAATTCCCGCCCCATCAAGCCTTGGAGTTTTTGCCCCGCCGTTACGAAGCGACCCGTCGGCTGCCGTTGTGGGAAGCCATTGATTTGACTTTGCGGAAGATGGCGCATGGCGGCATCTACGACCACATCGGCGGCGGCTTCCATCGCTACAGCGTGGACGAAAAATGGCTTGTGCCCCACTTTGAGAAGATGCTCTATGACAACGCCCAACTGGCGCAAGTTTACTCGTGGGCGTTTCACCTGAGCGGCGATGGCTTTTTCCGACGCATCGCCCAAGAGACTTACGCCTTCGTCCTGCGGGAAATGACTTCCCCAGAAGGCGCTTTTTACTCCGCCCTTGACGCCGAAAGCCTCCCACCTAACAGTCCCCGGTCCCCGATCCCCAGTCCCCACAAAGAAGAAGGCGCTTTCTACCTTTGGCGTCCCGACGAAGTGACGGCGGTTTTGGGCGAAAAGGAGGGCAACCTGTTTTGCAAAATCTACGGCATCAGCGACGAACCTAACTTTGTCAACCCCCACACGGGTTACAACGGTTGCATCCCCAATTTGCTGCGAGCGCCTGTGGAGAACTGGGCGAAGACGCTGGGCATGAGCGCCGACGAACTTTGGGCGAAATTGGATGAATGGAAGGCAAAGTTGCTGGAAGCGCGAAACAAAAGACCAAGACCCCATTGCGACGATAAAGTGCTGACAAGTTGGAACGCCTTGATAGTGCGCAGTTTCGCTTTGGGCTATCGCTTTCTCGGCGACGCAACTTATCGGCACGCCGCTGAACGAGCCGCTGAATTTTTGTGGACGATGATGCGCCGACCCGATGGGACGCTTTGGCACAGTTACCGCAACGGCGTCGCAAAAGTTGATGGGATGCTGGACGATTACGCTTACTTGCTTGTCGCTTTGATGGAACTTCACGAAGTCACGGGCGATGAAAAGTGGCTGCGACGGGCACGCGAACTTGCCGACACGATGGTGCGACTGTTTTGGGACGAAAGGGAAGGCGGCTTTTGGTTCACGACGCAGCGGAAGGATTTGCTCGCCCGCAGCAAACCCGCCATTGATGGCGCCGAACCCTCCCCCAACGGGATGGCTACCCTTGGGTTGCTGCGGCTGGCGAATGCGACGGGCGATGACCGCTACGCCCAAATCACTCAGCAGACGCTCTCGGCGTTCGGCGGTTTGATGGTGCGCGTCCCGCGTGGGGCAATGACGCTCCTGATCACCTTAGACGAATGGCAAAGAAACCGCAAGGAAGCCATCGCCCCAACGGAGCGCCCCATTGAACGCATCTGGACGGAGCCCGATCGGTTGCGCTTGCAGGCAGGCGAAACGGTTCCGCTCAAAGTGCACCTCGCCCTCGCAAAGGGTTGGCACATCAACAGCGTGGAACCGCAACCCAACTTGCAACCGACGACTTTTTCGGGCGAAAGCCGCTTGGTGACGATAGAGCGAGTAGAAGCGCCCACCGCAAGAGAAGTCCGCTTATCCTTCGCCGATGTTCCCGTGCGGGTTTATGAAGGGACAGTCACCTTCGTCCTTTGGTTGCGCCCCAAACCCGATGCGCAGGGTGACGATGTGTTGACCTTGCGGTTGCGGTTCCAAGCCTGCGATGACCGACGCTGTTTGGCGCCCGCCGAACTGACACTGAAAGTGCCCTTGACGGTTGTTCCGTGAGCGCTTCTTGGACAGGTGGAAAGTGAGGTCGTTTGGCGATGCGAGGGGAGCGATGGACGCCTGAGGAAGCGCGGAAACGGTTGCAACAATGGCTGACAATGGGTTGGACTTTGGTGGGCATAGACGAAGCAGGGCGCGGTCCGTTGGCTGGACCTGTTGTCGCTGCTGCTATCCTCTTGCCGCCGCACGGGACAAAGGGCACGAGACAAAGGACAGGACTGCATGAACTCCTCTTGGCTGAACCGCCCCTTTTGCGTGACAGCAAACAACTCTCGCCAGAGCAACGAGAGCAATTATTTCGCCTGTTGTGCCAAAGTGGTGCCCTTTTTGCCGTCGGCAAAGCCTCGCCAGCGGAAATTGACCGCCTCAACATCCGCCAAGCCACCCTCTTAGCCATGCGCCGCGCCCTCAACAGGCTTACTCCTCGCTCCTCACCCCTCGCTACTCGCATAGACTTAGCCTTGGTGGACGGTGACTGCCTCGGCGACTTGGGCGTTCCTACCTTGTTCCTCGTGGATGGTGACGAAATTTGCCCGCTTATCAGCGCCGCCAGCATCATCGCCAAAGTCGTCCGAGATCGCTTGATGCTCGCCTACGATCGCCGCTACCCCCAATATGGCTTCGCCCAGCATAAAGGCTACCCGACCCGACAGCATCTTGCTGCCTTGCGCCAATTCGGTCCTTGCCCTATCCACCGAAAAAGTTTTGCTCCCGTCAGTGACTTTTTGGAACGCTAATTTCCGTCGTCAGGCGCAAAGCGAAATGGCATAGTCCCATGACAACGATGAAAAGTGTGTGGGACAAAATGGAGCGGGGTGATAAAGCGGATGGCAAAGGGGAAGCAATGGCAACTCCTCGCCGACGCTTTTTGGCGAAATCTGCAAGACCTTGGTAACCCCGGACAAGCGTGGCAGGCAGTTCATGACTGGTGGCTTCAACAAGGCTATTCGGAACAAAGTTGGAAATCCGCCAGCGGCGCCGCTTTTGAACACATCGCTCAAAAATATGTCCAGCAACTTGTGGATGCTAACCAGCAACTGAAAGGGCAAGTGACGATAAAGCGTTGGGGTGAATTGGAGAATTGGTTGAAAGAGGGCATCCTTGCTGAGCGAGTCTGGCAGAAGGGGGAATTGCGGCAACCTGTCATCGCCCCTTCTCAGGTGGACATGGTCGCCCTTCAGGTTGACGGGTAAGACATTCGCAGGGTGATAGCCGCCTACAGTTGCAAGTCGGCGGCGGAGCGCTACCAGCAAGATTTGTTCTGGGCAGAGCGCTTAAGGGGACGGGGTATTCGTTTTTGCTTCATCACTTTGGATGAAGTTTTTCTACGCTATGCCCTTCATGACGGCGAAGCCAGCAAAAGCGTGCGGTTAGCGATGGCACTTTACGACCGCGTTTACCTTTTCACGATGGAAGAATTGCATCATGGGACTTCCGTTTTTCAGCCCATCAACAATATCGCCGATGATTTGGCGAAATGGTTGGAGGTGCTTTGAAGTGAAGGCGGTGGTGCAGGAGAAATGGACAGCAGAAAGCATCCTGAAGCATTTTGAGGCTCTAACGCCCGACCCATCTTGGAGTTTTGCGGGGCTAACTCAACGCCAAACTAATTACGCCACCCATGGCTATCACCGCTATCCCGCCAAATTCATCCCCCAATTAGCCGCCCGCCTGATCTCTGATTTCTCTGCCGAAGGTGCTCTCGTTGTTGATCCCTTCATGGGTTCGGGGACGGCTTTGGTGGAAGCAAAGTTACACCGACGACCGTCTGTGGGAGTGGACATTAACCCTGTCGCTTATCTGGTCACAAAAGCAAAAGTCACCCCAATTGAACCAGTTTGTTTAAGAAGCGCCATTACCTCCTTGGAGAAATCTTTGAGGGAACATGAGCAACCGTCCCTCTTTATCCTGCGGGAGCGATTAGAGGAGACACTTGTGGAGCAACGCCTTGATTACTGGTTTCCGCCCAATGTCAAGTCGGAATTGATACGGCTTCATGGCGCCATTGAAAACCTACCAGATGAAGACCTTCGGTATTTCTTCCGCTGCGCCCTTTCCCATATTCTTAAGCCCTGCTCTTGGTGGCTCAACCGCAGCGTTAAGCCGACCCGGGACTTCAAAAAGCGCATCCCTTCGCCAATTCAAACTTTTTTCCAACATGTCCGCCGAATGGAGTCAGGTAATCAGCAGTTTTGGGATTTGTTGCGGAGAAATAATGCATTGGATGTGCCTGCGAAACCATATTGTGCTGATGCCCGCCAACCGCCTTTGCCAAGTGAGTCAGCCCAACTCATCATCACCTCTCCGCCTTATGTGACCTCCTACGAATATGCGGACTTGCATCAATTGACCGTGCTTTGGTATCGGACAGCGACAGACTTGCGAGAGTTCCGCCGTCAGTTCATCGGGACAGCATCTTGCGATGGGAAACCTGTGTTCACGGGCAGCCAAATTGCCGAGGCAATTGTGACGGCATTGGAGGAGCGAAACAAAAAGAAAGCCCACGAAGTAGCAGTTTACTTCACGGAGATGCGGGAATGCTTTATTGAAATGTGGCGGGTGCTCAAACGAGGGGGATATGCTTGCATTGTCATCGGCAACACCCGCCTTTGCGGGGTGGAAATTTTGAACGCTCAAGTTTTCGTTGAGCAAATGCTTTCGTTAGGCTTTGAGTTGCACGAGATCATCCTAAGGGAAATCCCTTCCAAGATTTTGCCCAGAACTCGCGACCAAAAGACGGGCAAGTTCGCTAAGGTCTCCGAAGCCGACTATATTGCCTATCCTCACGAGTTCATCCTCGTGTTGCGCAAGTCATGAATCAAGCGATTCAAGTTGCTCCAGTAGTTCGTCCCAATACTCCCTTGGCAGTTCGCAACCGCATTGAAAATAAATGGCTTTCAGTTCGTCACCGCCATACCACTTCTCTCTGGCATTGACAATGTTACCCTCACCATTTCGTCTCACGACCCATGTTTGGACGCTTTCCCAAACGCAATAAACCCGCTCCACTGGCTGACCGCAATGGGGACAAAACAAAGTCGCCCTAACCATCACCCTCACCTCCTTTTGCGCCCGGCAATTATAGGCATCTCTGTGCCGCCTTGTCCGCCTGTCTGGGCGCATCAAAATTTTTACGGTGATACTGCCTATGAGCGGTGACCGATACATCATCATTCGTGGTGCCCGTCAGCACAACCTCAAAAACATTGACCTTATGCTGCCCAAGGAGAAACTCATCGTCATCACGGGCATTTCGGGTTCGGGCAAAAGTTCTTTGGCGTTTGACACGCTTTACGCCGAAGGTCAGCGGCGCTATGTGGAGAGCCTTTCCGCTTACGCAAGGCAGTTTTTGGGACGATTGGACAAGCCCGATGTTGACTTCATTGAGGGGCTTTCCCCTGCCATCAGCATTGATCAAAAGGCAATGCATCACAACCCGCGTTCAACGGTCGCGACGGTGACGGAGATTTACGATTACCTGCGCCTGCTTTTTGCCCGCATCGGAACGCCCCATTGTCACAAATGCGGTCGCCCCATCGTCCGTCAGACACCAGAGCAAATCGTTGACCAAATTTTGAATTTCCCTGAAGGGACGCGGTTGCATATCCTTGCCCCTATCGTGCGAGGGCGCAAAGGCACTTACGGACACCTGTTTGAGGAAATTCGCCGCCAAGGGTTCGTCCGCGTTCGAGTGGACGGGCAAGTGATGACCGTTGATGAGGCGTTGCAATTGAAACTTGACCGATACAAGCAACACTGGATTGACATCGTTGTTGACCGCATCGTTGTCAAGCCCGAAGTTCGGTCGCGTTTGCATGACTCCGTTGAAACCGCCCTGAAAGCAGGGCAAGGCATCGTCGTGGTTCAGTTAGTTGATGGGACGGGGGACGAGGGGCGAGGGACGGAAAAACTGACAACAAAAACCTCGTCCCGCGTCCCGCGCCCCGCGTCCCAAAACGGCGAATTGGTTTTCAGCGAACATTTTGCTTGCCCAGAATGCGGCATTAACATCCCTGAGTTGCAGCCGCGCAACTTCAGTTTCAACAGCCCTTACGGCGCTTGCCCTGAGTGCGACGGTTTGGGCACGAAAGCAGAATTTGACCCTGACCTCATCATCCCTAACAAAAACCTGTCCATCGCCGACGGGGCAATCGCGCCGTGGAAACTTTACACGAGCAACTACAAGAAAGAAATCCTGAAGGCGGTCGCCGAGGCTTACGGCTTCAGCATCCACACGCCTATCAAAGACCTGACGAAAGAGCAACTGCGGGTGTTGCTGTATGGCACTGACCGACCCGTTCGGGTCAGTTATGTCAACCGCTATGGTCGCTATCGGACTATCACGACTTTCTTTGAAGGCATCATCCCGATTTTGCAGGAAGACTACCAAAACGGCGACGACGAATGGCGTGAGGAATTGCGCAAGTTCATGGCTTTGAGACCTTGCCCAGCGTGTAAAGGGACGAGGTTGAAGCCAGAAAGCCTCGCAGTGACCGTCCGAGCGGCAATGCAGCCCAAAACACCTCTGCCTTTCCCAGCCGACGACCCGCAGGAATGGGACGATGGACGGAGGACGAGGAACGAGGAAACTTCAGAAACCGCGTCCCGCGCCCCGCGCCCCTCGTCCCGTGAATTGGTTTGGCGTTGGAACATCGCCCAAGTCTGTCAATTGTCGGTCAAAGAAGCATTGCGATGGCTTGACGCTTTGAGACTCACGGAGAAAGAGCGAACCATCGCCCATCAAATCCTGAAGGAAATCCGCAACCGCCTTCAGTTCCTCGTTGATGTCGGGCTTGATTACCTCACCCTTGACCGGGAAGCGTCAACCCTTGCCGGCGGTGAGGCTCAGCGAATTCGGTTGGCGACGCAAGTCGGTTCGGGGCTGACGGGCGTGCTTTACATCCTTGATGAGCCATCCATCGGTTTGCATCCTCGCGACAACAAACGGCTCATTGAGACCCTCAAGAAGTTGCGGGACATGGGCAACACGGTTATCGTGGTGGAGCACGATGAAGAGACAATTCGCAGCGCTGATTTCATCGTTGACCTCGGTCCTGGTGCTGGCGAACATGGTGGTCATGTTGTGGCGACGGGAACGGTTGAGGACATTGAGCGGTGCGAGCAGTCCATCACGGGGCAATATCTGTCAGGCAAGCGCAAAATACCCGTGCCCGAAATGAGGCGCAAACCGAAAGGGCGATGGCTCTTTGTCAAGGGTGCTCGTCAGCACAACCTCAAAAACATCACCGTCCGTTTCCCACTGGGCTTGTTCATTTGCGTGACGGGCGTTTCAGGTTCAGGCAAAAGCAGCCTCGTCGTTGACATCCTTTACAAAGCCCTTGCCCGCAGGCTTCACGGGGCGATGGAGTTACCCGGCGACCACGACGAAATTTTCATCTGGGACGAGGGACGAGGGACGCGAGACGAAGTGACGAAGTGGATTGACAAAGTGATTGACATTGACCAGTCGCCAATTGGTCGGACACCACGAAGCAACCCAGCAACCTACACGGGCGTTTTCACCTACATCCGTGAGTTGTTTGCGTCCACGAGGGAAGCGAAAGCGAGAGGCTACAAGCCTGGTCGGTTCAGTTTCAATGTCAAAGGCGGTCGCTGTGAAGCATGTCAAGGCGACGGCTACATCAAGGTTGAGATGCACTTTTTGCCCGATGTGTTCGTCCCGTGTGAGGTTTGCAAGGGCAAGCGCTACAACCGCGAGACGCTGGAAGTGACCTACCGAGGTAAAAACATCGCCGATGTTTTGGACATGAGCGTTGACGAAGCCCTTGAGTTCTTTGAGCATGTCCCGCCTATCAAGCGAATTTTACAAACACTGCACGATGTCGGCTTGGGCTACATCAAACTCGGTCAACCAGCGACGACCCTCAGCGGTGGCGAAGCACAACGGGTGAAGTTGGCGAGCGAACTTTGCCGACGAGCGACAGGGCGAACGCTTTACATCTTAGACGAACCGACGGTCGGCTTGCACTTTTACGATGTGGAGCGGTTGCTAAATGTTTTGCATCGCCTCGTGGACATGGGCAACACCGTCATCGTCATTGAGCATAACTTGGAAGTCATCAAGACAGCCGACTGGGTCATTGACCTTGGACCTGAAGGCGGTGAACAAGGCGGAGAAGTCATCGCCGAAGGACCACCAGAACTTATCGCCGAAGTCCCTCACAGTTACACAGGTCAGTTCCTCAAAGAAGTTTTGAGGAGAGCAAAAGAACCTGAGCCACTACTGGGGTAGCAAAGTAATCCTTTGACCCTTTTGCTGACAAAGTCCTTGATGCTTCAGCGTCTTGCCCCGCTATCAATACCGCCTCACCAGCACTATTCGCCCCTTCTCCCATCTCAATGCCAATCCTAACCCCTTCGCTATCCCTTCCCCTTCCGCCCACAACTCCTTTCCATCCCAAAGTATCGGCATAGACAACTTCACCCTTTCCTTGCCCACCATTATCTCCCTCGCACCTATCGGCATAACAACCCTCTTGCCACCAAAAGAAACCGTCACAACCCCTCGCCTTCT